>Ga0255338_1000258_pt1 | contig 205917 bp, 195 predicted proteins | sample MeOH1_35cm_T4_19_FD_203715 | JGI IMG/M metagenome (GOLD analysis project Ga0255338, IMG submission 203715) | Sandy soil microbial communities from University of British Columbia, Vancouver, Canada - MeOH1_35cm_T4_195 | ecosystem: Engineered > Artificial ecosystem > Sand microcosm >...
GGTCGAGCTCGACGCGCTGGTGTCGGCCGTGCGCGAGCTCGGACAGCGCGCCGGCGTGGCCACGCCCTTCACCGACGCGCTGCTCGGCCTGGCACGGCTGCAGGCGCGGCATCTGGGCTTGTACTGAGCCGACCGCCAGACAGGCCTTACGGCTCGCAGGTGTCGCCCTCCGGAAAGCTCATGGAACTGCCGGAGGCGGCCGTGCTGAATTGCCTGTAGCGTGCGGCCCGCTCGCGCGTGTTGGCGGTCATGGCTTCGATCTGCCCGGAGAAGCGATAGAACTCCGCGCGTGGAAAGAAGGTGTCGCCGCCGCATTTGGCCGCGGCCATCAGTTGGTCACTGCCGTGGTCCAGGGCCGCCTTGTCCCTGGGATCGATCAACAGGGTCATCTGCAAGGCTCTCGCCTTCTGCATGAGCGCCTTGCGCTGGGAGTCCGTGACTTGCCGGTCGAAGATCCATCCCTCGATGTCATCGCGCACGCCGTTCCTGTTGGCGTCCGGGCCGGCGACGTCACGGGAGCAATCCGGCGCCAGTACCGCGAGTTCCCCGCTGCCACTGTCGCTGCAGGCGGCGAGCAATAGAAGGAGGACGCCGTGCAAGGCATGCCCTGTCGAGCCCTTTCGATGCATGGGTCCGCACCTCACGACGCCCATGCGTCGCCGCCGCACGGGCATGCCGCCTTCAGCACGAAGGCTCCTGCGAAGATCGTCGCAGGCCATGCGGGCGGACATCCGGCCCCGGGGATACACGGCAATGCGCGCGCCCTCGCGCGCGCCACGTCTGGCTTTTCATCTCGACGCTCCCTGTAATCTTTCTGTCACCGCCGCACGGGTGGTGCGTCGGCGGCGCGACTATACAGGCGCGAACGCGCGAATGACCATGGCCCGAGCCGCATGCGCAGCCCTGCGCACGCCGCCTCCTGCGGGGAACTCAACTCGACCGGGACCGTCAGCACGCCGGCCCAGGCCGACAGCGCAGGTCCTTCAGTCGGTGACGACCGGCACCCGCGGCGCGACGGCGCACATGAGCTCGTAGCCGACCGTGCCGGCGGCCTGCGCGACCTCGTCGATCGGGAGCAGCGAACTGTCGGAGGCACGCCCCCACAGGGTGACCTCGCTGCCGAAACCGGCGTCCGGCACGGGGGTCAGGTCGACCGTGATCATGTCCATGCTGACTCGACCGACCATGCGCGTGCGCACGCCGTTGACCAGCACCGGCGTGCCGGTGGTGCAGTGCCGCGGGTAGCCGTCGGCGTAGCCGACCGCCGCGACGCCGATACGCATGGGCGCCTCGGCGACGAAGCGCGAGCCGTAGCCGACGGTGTCGCCCACCTTCAGGGACTGCACCGCGATCAGCCGCGTCGACAAGGTCATCGTCGGCTGGAGCTGCCAGTGCTCCGCGCCATGTTCGGGGAAATCCGGCGCACTGCCGTACATGAGGATGCCGGCCCGCACCCAGTCGGCGCGCGTCCGGTCCGCATGGCGCAGGGTGGCGGCGCTGTTCGCGATCGTGCGCTCGCCGGGCAAACCCTCGGTGGCGCGCTCGAAAGCCTCGAGCTGGTGCGCGATGCCGCGCGCCCCGTCGGCGTCGCTGAAGTGGGTCATGAAGGAGATTTCCTCGACCTGCGGGAGCGCGTTGAGGCGCGTCCAGGCGGCGCGGAAGCGCTCGGGCGTGAAGCCCAGGCGGTTCATGCCCGAGTTCATCTTGAGGAAGACACGATGCGGCACCTGCGTCTTGTGCGCCGCGAGCATGTCGATCTGCTGGTCGCAGTGCACGGCGTGCCAGAGACCGAGCCGCGAACACAGTTCGAGATCGCGCGCCTCGAACACGCCTTCGAGCAGCAGGATGGGCCCGCGCCAGCCGAGGGCGCGCACACGCCCGGCTTCATCCAGGTCGAGCAGCGCGAAACCATCGGCCGCGCGCAGGGCCTCGAAGACGCGCTCGATGCCGTGGCCATAGGCATTCGCCTTCACCACCGCCCATACGCGCGAGTCGACCGCGGCACGGCGCGCACGGTCGAGGTTGTGCTGCAGCGCAGCGGTGTGAATGGTGGCAAGGATGGGACGCGGCACGGCAGGAACTCGATCGAAAAGAGAAATCGCTCACACGCAGTGGTGTGCATATCAGGGCAAGTCAGGCCATTTTGACACCACACCCACATGCTATAACTACGAGTCGCCTTCCGAAGCGACTCTCTCTTTCAATATCGCCAGCAGTCCCCCCCCTGGCCAGCACTCCATCGATGAAGCGCGGTTTCTACACCATCATGTCGGCCCAGTTTTTCTCGTCACTGGCCGACAACGCGCTCTTCGTGGCCGCCGTCGAACTCATGCGAAGCAGCGGCGCGCCTGAATGGCAGCGTGCCGCCCTGGTCCCGATCTTCACCCTCTTCTACGTGGCACTCGCGCCGCTGGTCGGCGCCTTCGCGGACGCCCTGCCCAAAGGCAAGGTCATGTTCATCAGCAACGCCATCAAGGTCGTGGGCTGCGTGATGATGCTGTTCGGCTCGCATCCGCTCCTGGCCTACGCAGTCGTCGGGCTGGGCGCGGCGGCCTATTCGCCGGCCAAGTACGGCATCCTCACCGAGCTGCTGCCGGCGTCGCAACTGGTCAAGGCCAACGGCTGGATCGAAGGCCTGACGATCGCATCCATCATCCTCGGCATCGTGCTTGGCGGCCAGCTCCTCGGGCACACGCTCTCCAGCCACCTGCTGGCGCTCAACCTTCCCTTCATCGACACCGGCATCGACACGCCGCCCGAAGCCGCGATCGCGGTGCTGATCATCGTCTACATGATCGCCGCCTGGTTCAACATGCGCATCCCCTATACGGGCGTCGAGATGCGGCCGCTGCGCGCCAATCCGCGGCACGGCATGCTGCGCAACATGCTGAGCCTGCTGCCCGATTTCTGGCATTGCAACGCGCGTCTCTGGCATGACAAGCTCGGGCAGATCTCCCTGGCGACGACCACGCTGTTCTGGGGCGCGGGCGGCAACCTCAAGTACATCGTGCTGGCCTGGGCTTCGCTCGCGCTCGGCTACAACACGGCCCAGGCCTCCTCGCTGACGGGCGTGGTGGCCATCGGCACCGCCGTGGGCGCGATCGTGGCGTCGCTGCGCATGCGCCTGGACATGGCGACCCATGTCATCCCGCTGGGCATCAGCATGGGCCTGCTGGTGATCGGCATGAACTTCATCGGCAGCATCTGGGTCGCGGTACCCTTCCTGATCCTGCTCGGCGGCCTCGGCGGCTTCCTGGTCGTGCCGATGAACGCGCTGCTCCAGCATCGCGGCCACAACCTGATGGGCGCGGGGCGTTCGATTGCGGTCCAGAACTTCAACGAGCAGGCGTGCATCCTGTTCCTGGGCGCCTTCTACAGCGCCTGCACCGGGCTCGGCCTGTCGGCCTATTCCGCGATCACCGCCTTCGGCGTCGTGGTGGCAAGCTTCATGTGGCTGATCAAGCGCTGGCATCGCAACAATCTGCGCAGGTACCCCGAGGAAGTCGAGCACCTGCTCGCGATCGCACGCAGCGACAAGCATCACTGAAGCGGCCCGGTACTCGCCCGTCGCCGTCGTAATCGCCTCCCATCGCGCTTCATCGTCTTGCCCGTTCTTGCGCTGATCCTCAACGCCTTCGTCTGGGGCGTTTCCTGGTTTCCGTTCCGGCAGATCCAGAGCCACGGCGTGCATCCGGTCTGGGCCACCTGCATCGTCTACGTGCTGATCTGCGCCGGCATGGCGCTCGGGCGCCGGCGCGCATGGATGGCATTCGCCGCGCATCCCGGACTGGTGCTGCTCGGGCTCGCGGCGGGCACCACCAATGTCGGCTTCAATTGGGGCGTGACCCAGGGCGACGTGGTGCGTGTGGTGCTGCTGTTCTACCTGATGCCGCTGTGGAGCGTGCTGCTCGCCTGGGCGCTGCTGGGCGAGCGTCCGACCTTTGCCGCTCTCGCCCGCGTGGCGCTCGCGCTCGCGGGCGTGGCGATGGTGCTCAAGACACCACGGACCGAATGGCCGCTGCCGGCGAGCCTGCCGGACTGGCTCGGCCTCGGCGCGGGCTTCGCCTTCGCCGTGACCAACATCCTGCTGCGCCGCCTGCGCGCGGCCCCCGGCGAGGCGCGCGCGCTCGCGATGTTCGCCGGCTGCGCCGGTGTGGCGGGCGCGACGGCGCTGGCCGGCACGGCCTCCGGCGCGCTGGCGCCGCCGCCGCTGCTGGACGTCGCGTGGTGGGGCTGGATCCTGCTGCTGGGCACGGGCTTCGTGTTCGGCAACATCTGCCTCCAGTACGGCGCCGCGCGGCTGTCGGCGAACGCGACCTCGGTGATCATGCTGTCGGAGGTGCTGTTCGCGAGCATCTCCTCGGTGGCGGCCGGTGCGGCCACGATGGATGCACGCATCTGGCTCGGCGGCAGCCTGATCGTGCTGGCCGCCGCATGGTCCGCGTTTGCACGAGCGTCGGGCGCGGTGGATGATCGGCGTCTCACAAGCCCCGGGAAACGCCCATGACCAGCGTCTATGACTTCGAGGCACGCCGTATCGACGGCGAGCCGGCTCCGCTCTCGAACTACAAGGGACGGGTGCTGTTGATCGTCAACACGGCCAGCCAATGCGGCTTCACGCCGCAGTTCGCAGGATTGGAAGCCCTCTACCGGAAATACGCGGACCAGGGACTCACCATCCTCGGCTTCCCCTCCAATCAGTTCGGCAGCCAGGACCCGGGCAGCAATGAGGAGATCGGCGCCTTCTGCACGCAGAACTACGGGGTCAGCTTTCCGATGATGGAGAAGATCGAGGTCAACGGATCGGGCGCCGACCCGCTCTACAAGTGGCTGGTCGAGGCCGCACCGGGCATCCTGGGCAGCAAGGCGATCAAGTGGAACTTCACCAAGTTCCTGCTCGGGCGGAACGGCCAGGTGGTCCGGCGCTACGCGCCACTGGACAAGCCGGAAGCGCTGGCCGGAGACATCGAAGCAGCCCTCGCGGCCTGAGCTTCTGCCCGATCAGGCCCCCGATGCGGACGCCAGGCTGTCGTCGAGCAGCTCGACCCAGTGCCGCACCGGCGTCGCCGTGCCACTTTGGAGATGCGTGATGCATCCGATGTTGGCGGACACGATCGCGGCAGGCTGGAGCTGGCTCAGATGGCCGAGCTTGCGGTCTCGCAGAGGATAGGCAAGTTCGGGCTGCAACACAGAGTAGGTGCCCGCAGAGCCGCAGCACAGATGCGCTTCGTTGCGCGCAACCTGCAGGTCGAAACCGAGCGCACGCATGTGCAGTTCCACGCCGCCGCGCAGCTTCTGTCCATGCTGCAGGGTGCAGGGCGGGTGGTAGGCGATCACGCCGCCTGGCGCGTGCACCCGCGACTTCAGCGTCGGCACCAGTTCGGGCAGCAACTCGCTCAGGTCGCGCGTGAGCGCGCTGATGCGCTCGGCCTTGGCGGCGTAAGCCGCGTCGTCCTTGAGCAGATGCCCATACTCGCGCACGGTCACGCCGCAGCCCGAAGCATTCATCACGATCGCCTCGACCGCGTTGCTTTGGACATGCGGCCACCAGGCGTCGATGTTGGCACGCATCTGCGCCTTGCCGCCATCCTGGTCATTGAGGTGAAAGCGGACCGCGCCGCAGCAGCCCGCGCCGGATGCGATGACCGTCTCGATGCCCGCGGCATCCAGCACACGGGCGGTCGCGCTGTTGATGTTGGGCGCCATGGACGGCTGCACGCATCCGGCCAGGAGGAGCATCTTGCGCGCATGGCTGCGCGCGGGCCAGGCGCCGGCAGACTGCGGCACGGGCACCTTGGCCTTCAGTTTCTCGGGCAACAGGCCGCGCACCGCCTGGCCCAGCTTCATCGCAGGCGCAAAGAACGGTGAAGGCAGGCCTTCCTTCAAGGCCCAGCGCACCATCTTTTCGCTCGCCGGACGCGGCACTTTCTCGTCGACGATCTTGCGGCCGATGTCGACCAGGTGACCGTACTGCACACCACTCGGACAGGTGCTCTCGCAATTGCGGCAGGTCAGGCAGCGGTCCAGGTGCATCTGCGTGCTGCGCGTGGGCGGCTTGCCTTCGAGCACCTGCTTGATGAGGTAGATCCGCCCGCGCGGCCCGTCCAGCTCGTCGCCCAGGAGCTGGTAAGTCGGGCAAGTCGCCGTGCAGAAGCCGCAATGCACACACTTGCGAAGGATCGCCTCCGCCTCGCGCCCCTCAGGCGTGCTCTTGAATTCGGAAGCCAGTTCAGTTTGCATGGGTTATCAGCGACTCCACGCCCCTTCGCCCCACCCACAACGGCCGCCCCTTCGCAAGACACCGAGGGCCCGGCTTCGCCGGCCCACCAGTGTCGCCCCCTGCAAGGGGGTCGGCGAAGCGACACGCAGTGCGCGCAGCCTGGGGGGTGTGCTTCATATCATCCGCCCGCGGTGGAAAACGCCAAGGGGGTCGAATTCGCGCATCAACGCATCATGGATGCGCGCCACCGCCGGCTCCAGCACATCGAATCGACCCGTCGCGGCGCCGTTCGCGGCACGAAACAGCGTCGCGTGCCCGCCCGCCGTGCGCGCGGCCGCGCGCATTCGCTCCCCCTGGCCAGGCGCCGCCAGATACCAGCGCTGCCCGCCGTGCCATTCGACCAGCGGTGCGCCGTCGAGCGCCAGCACGGGCGCGGTCTGCGGCACCGACAGGCGCCAGAGATCGCATTCACCACGCTGCATGAACCAGGGATGACGCTGATCACGCAGGGCGTCCCATTCGCGTGCGGCCTGCGATGGCTCTTCCTGCTCGCCGCCCATCCGCCCACAGGCCGCGGCCACAGCCGCCGCCGCGCCACGAAGGCGCACGCGCAGCACACCGGCGCCCGCCAACGGCGCCCAGTGGCTGGCATTCAAGGGCAGCGGCAGGCCGCCCCAGGCATTGAGCCGCCGCAACGCGTCGGACTGGGAGCATTCGAAGCGCAAGGTGGCCTCGGCCGGCGCCAGCGGGAGCACCTTGAGGCTGACTTCCGCGATCACCCCGAGCGCGCCCATCGAGCCGGCGAGCACGCGCGACACGTCGTAGCCGGCGACGTTCTTCATCACCTGTCCGCCGAAGACGAGCAGATCGCCGCGCCCATTGACGAGGGTCACGCCGAGCATGAAGTCGCGCACCGCGCCGACGCTTGCGCGCGCCGGGCCGCTCAGCCCTGCGGCGACCATCCCGCCGACGGTGCCTCCGGCTGCGAAACGGGGCGGCTCGAAGGCGAGGCACTGCCCCTTCGCGGCCAGCACGGACTCGAGTTCGGCCAGCGACGTACCAGCGCGCGCGCTCACGACCAGCTCGCTCGGCTCGTAACTGGTGATGCCGCGGAGGGTGGTTGTCTCGAGCGGCTCGCCCTGCGGCGCTTCGCCGTAGAAATCCTTGGTACCGCCGCCGCGCACGCGCAGCATCCTTCCCCCTGCGGCGGCAGCGCGGACGCGTTCGACGATCTGGTTGAGGGCTGGATCCATGGCCGGCATGGTAGCGTGCCGGCCGGATCAGTCCTCGAAGAAATGCACCGGCAGGCCCGGCGTGTCCACACGCGTCGATACGACACGGCCCGACGCCGGCCGCTTGTCCAGCTCGGCCAGCGAGCGCCCCTGCCGCGCCGTGGTGACGAACAGCGTCTTCAGGTCATCCCCGCCGAAGCACGGCATCGTGGGACACTGCACCGGCACGGCCAGAGCGGCGACTTGTTGCCCCGACGGCGAGAAGCGCAGGAGCTGGCCGCCTTCGAACATGGCGACCCAGTAATGCCCTTCGGCGTCGACGGTCGCCCCATCGGGCCGGCCCGCGTAGCGTTCGGGCGATTCGGGCGTCCAGCCCGCGGGCTTGAGCTCGAATTCGCGAAACACGCGCGGATTCGACAGCGTGTTGGCCTCGGCCTCCCAATCCCAGGCCCGGATGCGGTGGGCCGCGGTGTCGGCCCAGTAGATGGTGCGTTGGTCGGGCGCGAAGGCGAGGCCATTGGCGGTGGTCGCTTCGCTCGCCATGCGTGTCATGGAGGGCCCGCGTCCGGGGCGCGCGTCCAGGCAATACAGCGCGGCATTCGCGCGGTCCTTCGCCTCGTTCATCGTCCCTGCCCAGAAGCGACCCAGCGCGTCGCACTTGCCGTCGTTGAAGCGCATGGTGCGTGCGTCGTGGTCCACGAGCGCGATCGGCGACAGTTCGCCGCCCCAGATGGGGGCGCGGTAGATCCCGTCGCGCAGCGCGATCACGAGGCCTCCGCTGCGCGCGGGCGCCATGCATCCGGGTTCGGTCGACAGCCGCCAGCGCTCCACCGTGGCCCGACCGATCGGGCCGCGCGTGCGCAGCACGCTGCGGCCGGGGATGTCGAGCCAGTACAGCGAGCGCTCCTCCGGATGCCAGAACGGCGATTCACCGAGCAGGCAGAGGCTGTCGTCGAGAGCGGTCCACATGGCCGCAGCTTAAGCGAGAAGCCCCGCGATCCGGACAAAAAAAAGCCCGCTCACGCCGAGGCGCTTGCGGGCCGAACATCCAAAGGAGAATCTTGTGTTTCTTGCTGCGCCGGGCCGCTTCCGCGGCCCGCGCGCTTCAGCGGTTGTAGGCGGTTTCGCCGTGGGCCGAGATGTCCAGGCCTTCGCGCTCTTCCTCTTCGGAGACGCGCAGGCCGATGGTCAGGTCGACGATCTTGTAGGCGATGAAGGAGACCACGCCCGACCAGATGATGGTCAGCACGACCGCCTTGAGCTGGATCCAGACCTGCTCGCCGATGCCGTTGGACACCACGCTCGCCGTGACCCAGTCGCTGACCAGGCCGGGGCCGCCCAGCGCCTGGGTGTTGAACACGCCCGTCAGCAGTGCGCCGACGATGCCGCCGACACCGTGCACGCCGAACACGTCGAGCGAGTCGTCCGCGCCGAGCAGCTTCTTGAGGCCGTTGACACCCCAGAGGCAGGCGAAGCCGGCCACGAAGCCCACGATGATCGCGCCCATCAGGCCGACGTTGCCGGCGGCAGGCGTGATCGCCACCAGGCCGGCGACGGCACCCGAAGCGGCGCCCAGCATCGAGGCCTTGCCGCGCATCAGCGCTTCACCGATACACCATGCCAGCACGGCAGCGGCGGTGGCGGAGAAGGTGTTCATGAAGGCCAGCACGGCGCTGGTGCCCGCTTCGAGGGCGGAACCGGCGTTGAAGCCGAACCAGCCCACCCACAGCAGGGAAGCACCGACCATCGTGAGCGTCAGCGAATGCGGCGTGAAGGCTTCCTTGCCGTAGCCGATGCGCTTGCCGATCAGGACAGCGCCGACCAGGCCGGCGACGGCCGCATTGATGTGCACCACCGTCCCGCCCGCGAAATCGAGCGCGCCCCATTGCCAGATCAGGCCGGCCTTGGCGTTCATCGCGTCGACCACGTCCTTGTTCGCATAGGCGTCCGGGCCCATCCAGAACCACACCATGTGCGCGATCGGCGCATAGCTGAAGGTGAACCAGATCGCCATGAAGAGCAGCACGGCCGAGAACTTGACGCGCTCGGCGAAGGCGCCAACGATCAGGCAGCAGGTGATGCCGGCAAAGGTCGCCTGGAAGGCGGCGAACAGCAGCTCGGGGATATAGACGCCCTTGCTGAAGGTCGCGCCCGGCGCGAAGGTGCCGGTGGCCGAATCGAAGATGCCCTTCATGAAGAGGCGATCGAAGCCCCCGACGAAGGAGTTGCCCTCGGTGAATGCGAGGCTGTAGCCGTAGATCATCCAGATGACCACGATCATCGAGAAGGTGACCATGACCTGCATCAGCACCGACAGCATGTTCTTGCTGCGCACGAGGCCGCCGTAGAAGAGTGCCAGGCCCGGGACCGTCATCATGATCACGAGCAGCGTGGAGACGAGCATCCACGCGGTATCGCCCTTGTTGAACGAGGGCGCGGCAGCGGCCGGTGCGGCGGCCGCAGGCGCGGCAGCCGCTGCAGCAGCGGGGGCGGCGGCCGGTGCCGCAGCAGCCGGTGCCGAGGCAGCAGGTGCCGACGCATCGGCCGCAGGCGCGGGCGCCGTCTGGGCGAAGCCGGCTGTCCCGGCAGCGAGCACGCTCAGTCCGAGCGCGAGTGAGACAAGCAATTTTTTCATTTGGGTTGTACTTTCCTGCCTTGCGTTCAAAGAGCCTCGCGGCCTGTTTCGCCGGTGCGGATGCGAACGACCTGCTCGAGGTCGTAGACGAAGATCTTGCCGTCGCCGATCTTGCCGGTGCGAGCCGCGGCCTCGACAGCCTCGATCACGCGTTCGACCAGCTCGTCGCTGACGGCGGCTTCGATCTTGACCTTCGGCAGGAAGTCGACCACGTACTCCGCGCCGCGGTACAGCTCGGTGTGTCCCTTCTGCCGACCGAAACCCTTGACCTCGGTGACGGTGATGCCCTGCACGCCGATGGCCGAAAGTGCTTCGCGCACCTCATCGAGCTTGAAGGGTTTGATGATGGCTGTGACCAGCTTCATGATGTTTCTCCTACAGATGGATGGAATCGGCGCGGACGGGCCGCGCCCTCTGCGCTCAGAGTGTTTTTGTCAGCGTGACGATCAGGCGCGGCTTGTTCGGCGAGAAGGTACTCGCGCCGATCGGCCCGAAGCCCAGATCCACGCCCGGGTTGGAGATCAGCGCATAGGCGCTTTGCTGGTTCGCACCCTGCACCGCGCCCGCAAGCGACAAGCCGCTGCCGAAGTCGTAGGACACGCCGACGTTGTAGTCCACATAGTCCTTGAAGCCGAGGCTGCGGATGTCGCTGCTCATGAAGGTGTAGCCGACAGCCGCCTTGAAGGTCAGCTTGGGCATCACTTCCTTCGAATAGGACAGGTTCAGGTAGCCGGTGTTGGTGCCGTCCAGACCCGAGCCCGCCTTGTGGCCCGCGTAGTTGAAGTAGTCCTTCGAGACGGTGTGCGAATACTTGGCGGTGAACGATCCGAGCGCGTCGTCGGAGTAGGTGGCCGCCGCATAGAGTTCGACGGTGTTGCCGGCGGAATTCCCGGCGTAGAGGTAGGCGAGCCCGCCGAAGTCCAGGTCGACCGGGCCGGCCTTGAACTTGTAGCCGCCGTACACGTCGCTCTCGATCGAGTTGCCGTTCAGCCAGTTGACGCTGGAGTTCCAGTTGCCGACGTAGAAACCACTCTCACCGAAGGTGTAGTCGATGCCGCCCTGGATGGCCGGCTTGAACCAGCTGGTCTTTGCGAGGCCGTTGTGTCCGATGACGTCCTGGTCCTGCCCACGGAACTTGTAGTCAGTCGTCAACGAGACGTTGGCTGTCAGCTGGGCACTCGCCCACAGCGGCAAGGCAGCGAGAGCGGCCACAGCCAGAATCCGGACGGATTTACGGTGCATCATCGAGAAACTCCTCGCAGTGTTTTGAAGTGGTTGGAAGCCACGTCAAAGCAGGGAGCGTGCCAAACCCGTCAAACAGCTGTCATGACAAAGGCATGGCCGCGCCGGCATGTACGCGCAATTAAACAAGATAAGAAGACTTTTGCACCATCTTGGTGAAAGGGAGGAATATGAGTCTGTCATTGGTGCAGAGCCGCGCCTTGTTGGGTCTGGATGCCGCGGCAGTCACGGTTGAGGTGCATCTGGCCAACGGCCTGCCCAGCTTCACGCTGGTGGGGCTGGCCGATGTCGAAGTCAAGGAGGCGCGCGAGCGCGTGCGCTCCGCGATCCAGAACGCCGGGCTCGAATTTCCGCACAACAAACGGATCACGGTGAACCTCGCGCCGGCCGATCTGCCCAAGGACTCGGGCCGCTTCGACCTGCCGATCGCGCTCGGCATCCTGGCGGCCAGCGGGCAGATCGAGTCCGAGCGGCTCGCCGGCCACGAATTCGCCGGTGAACTCTCGCTTTCGGGGCAGTTGCGGCCCGTGCGTGGTGCGCTTGCCATGGCGCTGGCGCTGCATGGACGCGGCATCGTCACGCGCCTGGTGCTGCCGGCCCGGAGTGCACCCGAAGCGGCCCTGGTCCCAGGCGCCGAGGTCTACGGCGCGGTGCATCTGCTCGATGTGGTGCGCCGCTTCCTGCCGGCCGGGGCCACACCCGACACCGGGGCGCCCGAGGAGGGCTGGACGCGCGCGCAGCCAGCCGCCGCCACCCTGGCATCCCCTGCCGCAGACTTCGCCGACGTCAAGGGTCAGTCGGCTGCACGGCGCGCACTGGAGATCGCCGCCGCCGGCAGCCACAGCCTTCTCATGGTCGGTCCGCCGGGCTCGGGCAAATCGATGCTCGCCCAGCGTTTCGCCGGCCTGCTGCCACCCATGAGCGTCGATGAGGCGCTGGAGAGCGCGGCCATCGCCAGCCTCGGCGGACGCTTCGCCATCGAGCGCTGGCGCCAGCGCCCGACCTCGAGCCCGCATCACACGGCCAGCGCGGTGGCCCTGGTGGGCGGCGGGTCGCCGCCGCGGCCGGGCGAGATCTCGCTCGCGCATCATGGCGTGCTCTTTCTCGACGAATTTCCCGAGTTCGCGCGCACCGCCCTGGAGGCCCTGCGCGAGCCGCTCGAGACCGGCACCATCACGATCGCCCGGGCGGCGCGGCGGGCCGAGTTTCCGGCTCGCTTCCAGCTGATCGCGGCCATGAATCCCTGTCCCTGCGGCCATCTCGGCTCCACCCTCAACCCTTGTCGCTGCACGCCGGATCAGGTGGCGCGCTATCAGGGAAAGCTCAGCGGCCCGCTCCTGGACCGAATCGACCTGCACATCGAGGTGCCGGCCGTGCCGGCCGCGGAGCTTCTGGATGCCCCGGCCGGCGAATCCACCGCACCGATGCAAGGGCGCGCGGTCGCCGCACGCGAGCGCGCACTGTCGCGGCAGGGCAAGCCCAACCATGCACTGCAAGGCGTGGACATCGAGCGCCATGCCCAGCTCGCACCGGCCGCGATGAGTTTTCTTCAAGCCGCCGCGACCCGGCTCGGCTGGTCGGCCCGCAGCACGCATCGCGCGCTGAAGGTGGCCCGGACAATCGCCGACCTGGCCGGCACGGCAGCCATCGAGACCGCGCATGTCGCGGAAGCCGTGCAGTACCGGCGCGCGCTGCGCAACGCCGGCTGAGCGCCCATGGCCGGCTACGCGATGCGCGGCGCCAGGCCATCGTCCATTCAGAACAGGCCGCGCCTGGCCAGGCTGCGCATCAGCGCGCCGATGCCGAAGGACCAGCGCGATGCCTGGTCCGCATGGACCACCCGGTTCTCGAGCGCGCCGAGTTCAGGCGCGGATATGGTCACCCGGTCGCCCACCACATGGGTGAAGCCCTGCCCCGGCCCGTGCCGGTCCTGGGTCGGCGCGAACATGGTGCCCAGGAAGAGCATCAGCCCGTCCGGATAGGCATGATGCGGCCCGATCGCCTGCGCGACCAGATCCAGCGGGTCGCGGCTGATCCTGTCGAGCGAACTCGACCCCTGCAGATCGAAGCCTTCGGGCCCCTCGACCCGCAGCCCGACCGTGATGCGCCTCACCTCCTCGATGCCGAAATGCTCGTCGAACAGGCGGATGAAGGGGCCGATCGCGCAGGATGCGTTGTTGTCCTTGGCCTTGCCGAGCAGCAGCGCGCTGCGGCCCTCGAAATCGCGCAGGTTCACGTCGTTGCCCAGCGTCGCGCCCAGCGTGAGGCCGCGGCTGTTGATCGCGAGCACCACCTCGGGCTCGGGATTGTTCCAGACCGAGCCCGGATGGATGCCGACATCGGCGCCGGTACCGACCGCCGCCAGCACCGGGGCCTTGGTGAAGATCTCCGCGTCGGGACCGATGCCCACCTCCAGGTATTGCGACCAGGCGCCCTGCGCGATCAGCACATCCTTGACCTTCGCCGCCTCGGCCGAACCCGGCACGATGTCGGCCAGGTTCGCGCCGAGCACGCCGCCGAGGGCGGCGCGGATGGAATCCGCCCTGGAGGCGTCGCCGCGCGACTGCTCCTCGATCACCCGCTCCAGGAGGCTGGCGACGAATGTCACGCCACTGGCCTTGATGACCTGCAGGTCGCAAGGCGCAAGAAGCCAGGGGTGCGCGATGTCGCGCCTGGACTCGTCGCTGTTGGCAAGCGTCGCATCGAGCGACGCCACCCGTGGCGTCAGGTTGTCCCGCAAGCCCTGGCGCACGGCGCCCACCGGATCGTCGAGTTCGAGCAGTTGGCTCGCGGTGGCCGCCACGCGAGACAGGTCATGCAAGCCTCCTTCATGCACCGCGACCAGGATCGGCCCGATGTCAGGTTCCCAGAGGCGCCCGATCAGGGTCGCGTGCTCGGCGTCGCGGGGAAGGCTTCGGGCGGACGACAGGACAGTGGACATGCGGTGCCTCCGGAAATGGGCCCTCAGTGTCCCACGGCAGCCGGGCCCGATGCGCGCACGCGCGCCACGCTCCCCGGCAAGTTCTCCCAATCCGGCTCCTGCGGCGCGAATCGAGCCCGCATGTAGCCGGCAAGTTCCGCGATCTGCGCGTCATCCAGCGCATCGCGGAATGCCGGCATGAAGCCGATCTCGCGCGATGCCGGTTCGCGCACGCCGTCGAGGATGGTGCGCAAGAGGTTGTCCGGCCGCGCGCTCGTCAGATTGCTGTTGAGCGCAAGCGGCACATTGGCACCCAGCAGTGTCGGCCCGTCGCCATCGTGATGGCAGGCCGCGCAGGCACTGTCGAACATGCGCTGCGCGCCGCCCAGCAGACGCCCCTGGCCGCTGGCCGCGCGCGCCACGACACGGCCGGGGAGCTCACTGTCGTGCGGGACCGGCGCCGGCTGGAAGGCGGCGAGATAGGTGGCCATCGCGCGAATGTCCGCGTCCGGCACCGTTGCCAATTCGCGCACCACCTCGGCCATCGGACCGCCGGCCACGCCGTGCGTCGGCGCATGGCCATGGCGCAGATAGCGGTACAGCGCCTCCGCATCCCAGGGCACGGCGGCGGTGGAGCGCCCGCTGAGTGCCGGCGCCTCCCAGCCGTCGACCATGGCACCCGAGAGATAGTCCGTGCCTCCGCGCTCGGCACCGAGCGCATTGCGAGGCGTGTGGCAGGCACCGCAATGGCCCAGCCCGTTGACCAGGTAGGCGCCGCGGTTCCATTCGGCGCTCTGGCTCGCGGCGGGCCGGTACGGCGCGGCATCGTGGAAGAGCGCATTCCATCCGGCCATCAGCGGACGCAGGCCGAAGGGAAACTTCAACTCGGCCGGCGGCGTCCGGGACCGCACGGGCGGCAGCGACATGAAATAGGCGTAGAGCGCCTGCAGATCGTCGTCGCCGATCTTCGCGAAGGCGGTGTACGGAAAGGCCGGGTACAGGTGATGGCCATCGCGCGAGATGCCTTCGCGCATTGCGCGCTGGAAGGCGCTGAAGGACCAGCGCCCCAGACCGGTCTCGGGGTCCGGCGTGAGATTGGTCGAGTAGATGCGGCCGAAGGGCGTCTCCATCGCGCGGCCGCCCGCATTCGCCGTGCCGCCGCCGGCGGTGTGGCACACCGCGCAATCGCCGAGCGCCGCGAGCACGCGGCCGCGCTCGACCGTGGCATCGCTGTAGACCGGGCTGCTCAGCGACACCGGCGCGATGGCCGGCCGCCAGCCCACCAGACCCGCGATCGCGCCCACGCCGCCCACCAGCACGGCGGCGGCACTCGCCCACCAGGCGCGGCGCCGCGGCCACGGCGCATCGCGCATCGGCGCGGGCGCCGCCGTCCGTGCCGCGTCCGGCATACCCGGGCCGGGCGCCGGGGGCAGCGGGTTGAGCGCCGCCCGCACCACCTCGGGCGTGAAGGGCGGTGCGCGGAAGCGCACGCCGGTCGCATCGAAGATCGCGTTCGCGATCGCCGCCGTACCCGGCACCGAGGCGGATTCGCCCGCGCCCAGCGGCGGTTCGCCGGGCCGCTGCATGTGCATGACCTCGATGACCGGCACTTCGCGGAAGTTGATGATCGGGTAGCTGCCCCACTCCCGGCTTGCGACGATGCCCGGATCTGCACCGCCCTGCGGTGCGAAGCGCACGCGCTCCTTGAGCGCCCGGCTGGTGGTCTGGACCACATTGCCGTGGATCTGGTGCTCGACACCCGCCGGGTTGACCATCAACCCCGCATCGTGGCCGACCACCACCCGGCGAACATGCACTTCCCCGGTCTTGCGATGCACCTCGACGTCCGCCACCCAGGCCGACCAGGCGGCGCCGAATCCGGGCCACTTGCTGTGCACATAGCGCGCATAGGCGAAGCCCTGGCCGAAAAGCACGTCGCCGCCGGCCCCGAGGCCGCCGTCGGCGTTCTCCTGCGGGCCGGTGCGCACGCGCCAGCCGGCCTTCTTCGCGGTCTCGCGCACGAGCTCGGCCGCACGCGGGTCGTTCAGATGCCGCAAGCGGAATGCGACCGGATCGACGCCCGCGGCCGTCGCGAGTTCGTCCACATAGGACTCGTGCGCGAAGGAGTTCGGCAAGGCGGAGACGCCGCGCAACCAGGAGGCGCGCACGATGGGCGCCATGTCGTTAACCTTGACGCGCAGATTGCCGAACGCATAAGGCGGCCGCGCAGTACGGTCGCCCATCTCGTAGGCATGCGCGACCGGCTCCACGGTGCGCGTGAGCAGCAGCGCCAGCGTGGGCGCGCCGTTGGAGGGATAGGAGGTCTCGAAATCGTAGGCCGCCACGCCGCCCTCGGCGTCGAGTCCGCCGCGGATCTGCATCCACTGCGCGGCGCCCTTGGGCTCCCACTGATGTTCCTGCTCGCGCGTGAGCTGCACGCGCACCGGGGCGCCGGCGGCGCGCGCCAGCAGCGCCGCGTCGGCCGCCACATCGTCGGCGCCATTGCGGCCGTAGCAGCCGGCCGCCTCCATGCGCACCACGTCGATCTCGGTATCGTCCAGGCCCATGAGCTTCGCGAGATCGGCACGCAGCACATGCGGATTCTGCGAACCGGCCCACACGCGCAGCGCGACGCCGGCCTCGCCCTCCGGCGCCCATTGCGCCAGCGCGCAGGAGGGCCCGATGGAGGCATGCAGCTGATAAGGCCAGACATAGGTGCGCGGCATCGCCTGGGCTGCCGACGCGAGTGCGTCATCGACATCGCCCTCGTCCACCAGCAGGCGCTGCTTCGCCGGATTCGCCCGCAGCGCGCCTTCGAGGTCGTCGAGCGGCGGCAGGCCGGGCCAGCGCTTCCACACGACACGCAGCTCGCGCATGGCCTGCTCGGCATGCTCCTCGCGCTCGGCGACCACGCCGACGAAATCGCGGATCACGACCACCGCGCGGATGCCCGGGATGTGGGCGATGGAGGACTCGTCCACCGATTCGAGCGTGTTGCCGATGTAGTCGCCATGGTCCGCGCCGGCATACGGCGGGCGGACCACGCGGCCGTGCAGCATGCCGGGCACCCGCATGTCGTGCACGAAGACCAGATCGCCCGCGAGCTTGGCCGGGATGTCGACGCGCGGCACGGGCCGGCCGACGATGCGGTAGTCCTCGGGCGCTTTCAGCCGCACCGCCGGATCGAGTTGCAGCACCGTGCTGCCGCCGGCGACCAGTTCGCCGAAGCCGACACTGAAGTCCGCGCCCTCGCCGGCCCGGATGCGGCCATCGCGCAGCGTCAGCAACGCTGGCTGCACGCCGAAGCGCTCGGAGGCCTGCGCCACCAGCCAGGCACGCACCTGCGCCCCGGCCTGCCGCAGCGGGGCCGAATGGATCTGGATCGAGGCGCTCGCGATGGTGGCGCCCTGGTTGGGCGCACGCGCGGTGTCGCCCAGCACCATGCGCACCTGCGACAGCGGCGCATCCAGCTCCTCGGCGACGATCTGCGCCAGCGCGGTCTGGATGCCGGTGCCCAGGTCCACATGGCCGTTCAGCGCCGTGATGCTGCCGTCGTCCCATAGCGCGAGCAGGATCTCCGGCCCCTCGGCCGGATTGCCGGACACCAGCGCGGGCTGGCCGGGGGTCGGGGGCGGCGCTGGCGGCGTCTCGCGCACGACCAGCAGGACGCCATCGGCCTGGAGGAATTCGCTGCGTGTGCGTGGCTGGTCGGCGCGCCGCATCGTCACCGGCCGTCGCCCTTCGCGATATGGGCCGCGGCGCGCTGCACCGCATCCAGGATCTCCACATGCGTGCCGCAGCGGCACAGGTTGCCGGAGAGTTCGCTGCGGATGCGCGCCTCGCCCGGTGCCGGATCGCGCGCCAGCAAGGCTGCCGCCTGCATCACCATGCCGTTGAGGCAATAGCCGCACTGCGCCGCCTGCGCGTCCTCGAAGCCCTGCTGCACCGGATGCCAGCGGTGCTCGCGTCCCGCGACGGCCTCGGCCGTCGTCGCCTGCGCGAGCGCATCCAGGCGGGGCGCCAGATGCTTCAGCCCCTCCAGCGTGGTGATCTCGCGTCCGGCCACGCCATGCGCGGGAATCACGCAGGCGCGCGCCGCCACGCCGTCCACCCAGACGGTGCAGGCGCCGCACTGGCCGAGCCCGCAGCCGTACTTGGGCCCGTTCAGGCCCAGGTCATTGCGAAGCACATTCAGCAGCGTCGCCTCGCGCGGCACGGCGAGCGCGACCTCACGGCCATTGACGCGGAGTTCGAGGCCGGGCATCCGATCGTGGATTTCAGGCTCCCTCGACGATGTCCGTGGACTGGATGCGCTTGACACCCTTCGCGCTCATCTGCTTCCATGCGGCCGCGAGCGACCCGTTGAGGTCGATGGCGCGCGTCGCGTCCTCGATCACGTAGACGTCGAAGCCGGCCTTGCGGGCATCGAGCGCGGTCCAGGCGACGCAGAAATCCGTGGCGAGGCCGGTGACGAAGACCGTCTTGATGTTGCGCTGCCGCAGGTAGCCGGCCAGGCCGGTGGAAGTCTTCCGGTCCGCTTCCTCGAAGGCCGAATAGCTGTCCACGCCCTTGTGAAAGCCCTTGCGGATGATCAGCTGCGCGGTCGGCAGCTTCAGGTCCTTGTGCAGCGACGCGTCATCGGTGCCCTGCACGCAGTGATCGGGCCACAGCACCTGGTTGCCGTAGCTCATCCTGATGGTGCTGAAGGGCTTCTGGCCGGCATGCGCGCTGGCGAAGGAGGCATGGCCCGGGGTGTGCCAGTCCTGCGTGACGATGATGTTGTCGAAGGCCGAAGCCAGCTTGTTGATCACCGGCACCACCTCGGCACCCCCCTTGACCGGCAGCGTGCCGCCGTCGACGAAGCAGTTCTGCACGTCCACCACGATCAGCGCGGCATTGGCGGCCGGCTTGATCTTCTCGGCGGCGAACAGGGACTTCGACACGCCGAGGCTGCCGAGCAGGCCAAGGGCGGCGGTGGATTTCAAGAGGCTTCTGCGTTTCGTGATGTGCATGGTTCGCTCCTCAGGTTGAAAACCGGACAGTGGATGGGCATCCGGATGATGCCTCTTAAACACTCAGATAGGCACGGCGCACCTCGTCATTGGCCGCCAGTTCCGCCATCGGGCCCTGGTAACGGATCTGCCCTTTTTCGAGCACGTAGGCGCGATCGGAAACCAGTTCGGCGAAGTGCATGTTCTGCTCCGACAGCAGGATGCTCACGCCCTGTGCCTTGAGTTCGAGAATCATGTTGGCCATCTGCTCGACGATCACCGGCGCCACGCCCTCGGAGGGCTCGTCGAGCAGCACGAGGTAGGGATTGCCCATCAGGGTGCGCGCGACGGTCAGCATCTGCTGCTCGCCGCCGCTCATGCGTCCGCCGGGGCGGTTGGGCATTTCGCCGAGGTTGGGGAAGAGCTTGAACAGGCGCTCGGGCGTCCACAGCGGCGCGTCCGAACCGTCGGCCCAGCGCCGCGCGGCCTGCCGGCCGACTTCGAGGTTCTCCAGGACGCTGAGATCGGTGAACACGCGCCGGTCCTCCGGCACGAAGCCCAGCCCCAGCCGCGCCGCCTGGTGCGGCTCGGCCTTCGAGATGTCGTGGCCGAGAAAGCGTACCGCCCCGCGGCGCTTGCCCAGCATGCCGATCAAGGCCTTGAGCGTGGTGGACTTGCCCGCGCCATTGCGGCCCATGAGCGCGACCACCTCGCCGCGCCGCACCTCCAGGTCGACGTCGTAGAGGATCTGCGCCGCGCCGTACCAGGCGCATAGCGCCTTGGCCTGCAGCAATACTTCGTGGTGCGCGGCGCTCATGCTGCTTCTCCCGCGATTTCCGCGGCCACCTCGGCCGCCTTCTCCGCAATCTTCTCGAAGGTCTTGCCGCTGCCGAAGTAGACCTCCTGCACCTTCGGATGGTCGCGGATCTCGAGCGGTTTGCCCTCGGCGATCAGCCGGCCGCGAGCGAGCACGATCATGCGGTCGGCGTAGGCGAAGACCACATCCATGCTGTGCTCCGTGAACAGCACCGCCATGCCGCGGTCGATCACCAGCTGCTTGGTCAGCGCCATGAGCGCATTGCGCTCCTTGGGCGCCATGCCGGCCGTGGGCTCGTCCATCAGCAGCAGCTTGGGGCTGTTGGCCATCGCGATCGCGAGTTCGACGCGCTTCACGTCGCCATACGCGAGGACGCTGCAGGGCCGGTCCGCCTGCGCTTTCATGCCCACCTGGTCGAGCAGCGCCAGCGCCTCCTCGCGCTTGTGATCGGCGGCGCGACGCCAGGTCGAGAACAACTTGTGGTCATGCGACAGCAGCGCCATCTGGACGTTTTCCACCACCGTCAGCGACGCGAAGGTTTCGGCGATCTGGAAGGTGCGGCCCACGCCCATGCGCCAGATCTCGCGCGGCTTGCGGCCCACGAGTTCCTGGCCATCGAGCAGGATCGAGCCGCGGTCCGCCTTGAGCTGGCCGTTGACCATGTTGAAGGTGGTCGACTTGCCGGCGCCGTTGGGGCCGATGAGGGCCAGCAGCTCGCCGGGGGCAAGGTCGAAGGTGATGCCGTCGACGGCCTTGACGCCGCCGAAGGATTTTCCGAGGTCTTTGACTTGGAGAAGGCTCATGAGCTAACCAGGGTGCTTGGGTACATCGCCGATGCCTCACGACGGCTCTCGATGCATGGAGTGGCTCGGGCCAGGGGACGGGGCCGGCGAGGCCTGGGGTCCGAACGTCGCGGGGCGGAGATTCGGCCTCTCACGCCCTCACCTCGTTCAGTTCGTCCGCCGCTGCCGCGTGCTTGCGCCGATCGAAGACCTGCTTCACGAAGCCCGCGATCCCCTGCGGGAACAGCAGCACCAGCAACAGGATCACGCCGCCCAGCATGGCCCGCCAATAGTCGGTATTGCGCGCGACGAGGTCGTGCAGCCAGGTGAAGGTGACAGCGCCGACCACCGGACCGGCCAGGGTCTGGATGCCACCCAGCAGCACCATCACCAGCCCGTCCACGGACTTCCCGACGCTGAGCGACTCCGGGGAGATGCTGCCCTTGGAAAAGGCGAACAAGGCACCCGCCAGTCCCGCCGCCGCACCCGCGATGACGAAGGCCGCCCACTGCATGCGCTTGACGTCGATGCCGATCGCGTCGGCGCGCAGCACCGAGTCGCGGCCGGCGCGCAGGGCATAGCCGAAGGGCGAGAAGAGCACGCGGCGCAGCCAGAGCACGCCCAGCGCCACGAGGAGCAGCGTGAGCCAGTAATAGGCACGCTTGTCGGCGAGCCATGCGGCGGGCCAGACACCGGTCAGGCCGTTGCTGCCTCCGGTGAAGCTGTCCCACTGGTAGGTGATGGCCCAGGTGATCTGCGCGAAGGCGAGGGTGAGCATCGCGAGGTAGACACCCGACAAGCGCACGGCGAACCAGCCGTAGACGAAGGCACCCGCGGCCGCGACCAGCGGCGCGAGGACGAGGGCGAGTTCCATCGGCAGGCCGCTCGCACGCACCAGCAGGGCCGCGCCGTAGGCACCGAGCCCGAAGTAGGCCGCATGCCCGAAGGAGTGCATGCCGGCCGGCCCCATGATGAAGTGCAGGCTGGTGGCGAAAAGCGCCGCGATCATCAGATCGATCATCAGCACCGTCGTGTAGGGCGAGTCGGCCGTGAAGAAGGGCACGGCGACGAGGACCAGGCCGAACACGGCGGCGGCCGCCAGGTAGGTCTTGCCGGGCTTGCGCAGCGGCTCCTCCTGCATGCCCACGTAGCGGCTGGGCGCCTGCGGCCGTCCGAACAGGCCCCACGGCCGCCAGACGAGCACGACCGCCATCACGAGAAAGTCCACCACCAGCGTGAGCTTGGAAAAGGAGATGCTGAGGCCGAACACGTCGACCACGCCGAGCCAGATGCAGATCGCCTTGATCTCCGCGATGAGCAGCGCCGCCGCGTACGCGCCGGGCAACGAGCCCATGCCGCCGACCACCACCACCACGAAGGCGGCGCCGATGGTGTTGAGGTCCATCTCCAGCGTGGCCGGTTCGCGCGGCAATTGCAGCGCGCCACCCAGCCCCGCGAGCAGTGCGCCAAGGGCGAAGACCGCGGTGAAGAGCCAGGCCTGGTTCACGCCCAGGGCGCTGACCATTTCCCGGTCCTGCGTGGCGGCTCGCACCAGTGTGCCGAAGCGAGTGCGCGTGAGCAGCATCCAGACCAGTCCCAGCACCACCGGGCCCACGACGATGAGGAAGAGGTCATAGGAAGGAAACTGCCGCCCGAGGATCATCACCGACCCCGACAGGCCCGGGGCACGCGGCCCGAGCAGTTCGTCCGGGCCCCAGAGCCACAGCACCGCGTCCTTGATCACCAGCACCAGCGCGAAGGTCGCAAGGAGCTGGAAGAGTTCGGGCGCCTTGTAGATGCGCCGCAGCAGCACGACCTCGATGATCGCGCCGAGCACACCCACCGCGATCGCCGCGAGCAGCAGCGCGGGCCAGAAGCCCAACCCCGTGCCCAGCCGATCGACCAGCGAGTAGGCGATGTAGATGCCCACCATGAAGAACGAGCCGTGCGCGAAGTTCACGATGCGCGTGACACCGAAGATCAGCGAAAGCCCGGCCGCGACAAGGAAGAGCGAGGACGCGCTCGCCAACCCGTTCAGCAACTGGACGATGAAACCAGAGAAACTCATTCGTCAATCCCGACACACACACATCACATTCACGAGCGCCACCGCGCACGACCGCCCTCAGACACTCGCGGCATCCCCCACCCCTTCGCGGAACACCGCGGACCGGCTCCACCGGCCCGCAGGTGTCGCCCCCTGCAAGGGGTGGGCGGCCACACGAAGTGGGCAAGCCTGGGGGCAAGCCTCAATCCACCGCGCGCGACTTCTTCACCTCGGCGGCCGAGGGCTGGTACTTGGCATCGCCGCCGTCGAGATAGACGTAGTCCACCATCACGCCCTTGCCGCCCTCGTTCCTGGTGCGGCCGACGAAGGCGCCCATGGTCGACTGGTGGTCTTCGGCGCGATAGCTGATCTTGCCGAAGGGGGTGTCCACCTGCAGTCCCTTGAAGGCTTCGACCAGCTTGTCGGTGTCGGTGCTCTTGGCCTTGGCGATGCCTGCCGCGGCCGACTTGATCATGCTGTAGCCGACCACCGAGCCCAGGCGCGGGTAGTCCTTGAACTTGGCCTGATAGGCCTGTTCGAAGGCCTTGTGCGCCGGCGTGGTGATGCCGTACCAGGGATAGCCGGTCACGATCCAGCCGTTGGGCGCCTCGTCCTTCAGCGGGTCCATGTACTCGGGCTCGCCCGTCAGCACGCTCACCACTTCGCGGTCCTTGAACAGGCCGCGCGTGTTGCCTTCGCGCACGAACTTCGACAGGTCGGCGCCGAAGAGCACGTTGAAGATCGCATCGGGCTTGGCATCGGCCAGCGCCTGCACCACGCTGCCGGCGTCGACCTTGCCCAGCGGCGTGGCCTGCTCGGCCACGAACTCGACGTCGGGCTGCGCGGCCTTCAGCAACTGCTTGAAGGCGGCGACGGCGGACTGGCCATACTCGTAGTTGGGATAGACGAAGGCCCAGCGCTTCTTCTTGAGCTTGATCGCCTCGGGCACCAGCATCGCAGCCTGCATGTAGGTGCCCGGACGCAGGCGGTAGGTGTACTGGTTGCCGCCCTGCCAGGTGATCTTGTCGGTCAGGGGTTCGCCGGCGAGGAAGAAGAACTTCTTCTGCTTCGCGAAGTCCGCCACCGCGAGTCCGGTGTTCGACAGGAAGGTGCCGGCCAGCATGTCGACCTTCTCGCGCGAGACCAGCTCCTCGGCCACACGGACGGCATCGCCGGGGTTGGCGTTGTCGTCGCGGCTGATCAGCTCGATCTTCTTGCCGTTCACGCCGCCGGCGGCATTGATTTCGTCGATGGCGAGTTCCATGCCCTTCTTGTAGGGCTCGAGAAAGGCGGGCTGGGCCTTGTAGCTGTTGATCTCGCCGATCTTGATCACGCCTTGCGCATGCGCGGGCACGAGTGCGGTGGCAAGCGAGGCGACGGCGGCCGCGCTGAAGACAAGACGCATTGGATTCATCTGGAGGACTCCTAGGGTTCGAAGGGAACGGAAAACTCGGATCGACGCAGGGGCCTCAACGCAGGCCGTCCTCGCCCTTGATCTCGGACGCCTGCAGGCCGCCGATGCGCGGCAGCGGCCGGCCGCTGTCGGTCACCGCGACGGCGACCACGATCTCATTGGCGCGCGGCGCATCCGACACGCGGGCCTCGATGGCGTCGAAATGGCTGCGCACGAAGGCGGCATCCTTGTGGCCGAGCGGCACATCGATGGCCGTGCCCAGCGTGCCGCGCTTCTTGCTCGACGGCACCAGCGCGGCGCCTTTCTCGACGGCGGCACGCAGTGGCGCGCCGAGCTTGGGATGCAGGATCGCCGCCGCATGCTCGAGTTCGCCGGCCTCGCCGACGATGGCGGCCTTGCCGTAGCTCTGCGCCTGGCCGGGCGCGATGCCCAGGGCCTGCACGGCCTTCTGCCCGAGCAGCGCGCCGAGCTCCTCGCCGATCGCGATCAGTTCGTCGAGCGATTCGCTGTAGCGCCCCGCATAGGGGTTCTCGATCACTGCAATGGCGACCGCGCGGCGCGTGGGCGGCTCGATGGTCTTTCCCATTTCCTTGCGGGTTTCGTCGACCTGAACGACGAGCTTGCGGATGTTGGCACTCATGGTCTTCTTCCTTGTCTCTGGCGGGCGGGCCCTGCGCGCCTCAGCGCAGGCCGTCCCATTTGCTGATGTCTTCCGCGCGCAGGCCGCCGACGCGATCATGCACGCGGTAGCCGGTCGACATGGCGAGGATGAACACGATCTCGTCGGCCGCGGGCGCTCCCGGCACGCGCACCTCGATCGCATCGAACTGGCCACGGACATAGCTGGCGTTGATGTTGGTGAGCGGCACGTCCAGCGTGGCCCCCGGCGGGCCGACCTTCTTGGTCGACGGAACGATCGCGAGCGCGTTGCCGGGCTGGCCGGTCTTCTCTTCCGCCTGCCCCTTGCGATAGGCCTCGCGGTCGCCCTTCCAGCCCAGCAGCTCGCGCATCGCGTAGCCGCCGGGCACGTGCCACAGCGCGCCATGTTCCAGCTCGCCGGACGCGCCGACGATGGCGCCCTTGCCGTAGGTCGCGATGCGCTCCACCGGCACGTCCATCGCGGCGCGCAGCCGATGCGCCATGTCGACCCCGACCGGATCGAGCAGCTTCATCATCGGAAGAATGTCGGGCTCGTAGCGGCCCGCGAAGGGATTGGTCAGCACCGCGGCGATCGCGCCACGCACCAGCGGCGTCGCGGCGCGTGGCCCGAACTCGTGGTAGATGTGCTCGACCTGGGTGAAGACACGGCGGATATCGATCATTCGTAGAAGCCCTGCTTTTCGTTAAGCAAATACTGAACCAACTGCATCGGCCCCGGGGTGCGCACCGTCGCGCGACATCGCGATCGGGGTGTGCGAGCTTAAGGGCTGAAGCAGCTTCCATTGACCCTGGCAAACCAGCACCACGGCCCAGACCAGCCCCGCATGTTGCAGCGCCGCGGCGCGTGCCGCGCCCGCATCCAGTGCACGACGCACCGCCTCGGGCGGCAAGGATTCGACATGCGTGGTCACGAGCAGATCGCCGAGGTCGCTGTCGTCCTTGCATGAACTCGCGGGCGCGCGGTGGATGCCGGCATCCTCCACATTCACGGCATTCGCGATCACCGTCGCCGCCGCGTCGGCGGCAGCCGCGGTTGCGGCCAGCACGGTCACGCTGTCGGCGATGCCGAGCGAGAAGCTGCGGCCGCGCCATCCGCTGGTCGCGATGCCGCGCACCGGCATCTCGGCCCGGATCTCGAAGCGGCCATCGGTCGCGATCCTGTCCGCGTCGCGTGGATCGAAGCGGGACAGATCGGAGAACAGCCCGATGCGCGCATGCTCTCCTTCGGCGAGATGCAGCGCGATGTCGCCACCGTTGTTGACCCAGGCACGCGCAATGCCCGCACGCTCATAGAACGCGATCAACTCCTGCGCCACCGCGCCCGCGACCGCTGCCATCGGCGTGATGAAGACAGGGGAGAACGGCGCGCAGGCACTCCACATGCGGCGCGCGATCACGCCTTCCAGCGGGCACGCGCCCGAGACAGGCTGCTTGAGCAAGGGCAGTTCGGCGACCAGTTCCGGCAGCACGCCCTCGAAGCGACGCCAGGCCGCCTCGTGGGCGGCGCCGACCGCCGCCGCGTCGCCATGGGCTTCGATGACGATGTCGATCGGCCCGTGGTTGAAATGCCATCGGCCGCCTTCCAACGGCACGCGCTGGGCGTTCATGACTCAGCCGAGCATCGGCGGGCGGCCGAGCGGCCACGGATTGGCGGCATCGATGCGGCGCCATTGACGCGCAAGCGGTGCGCCGTCGTCCTGCCAGGCACCGCGCGCGAGCGCCTGTTCGAGGGAGAACACATGCTCCATGTGGCCACCGAGCGCGGCGTAGTCCTCGCGCCGCATGCTGAACTCGATGGGCGCGACGATGGCCGGCGTGGGAACGGTGCCGAAGCTGTTGTCGGGCATGCGCAGCACGTCGACCATCACCGTGATGCCGCCGCCGGGCCACACATAAGCAGGCGCACCGCCGCAGGTCACGTTGACCAGCGCCTGCTTGATGGCACGGGTGAGCAGCACCGGATTTTCGGTCACGCCGGCGCGCAGGCTGCCGCCCGCGCCGCCGAGAAAGAGCACCGAGCACAGCGAGGGTTCGCAGTTCTCGCCGATGCGCTCGACGATGCGCCGCACCTCGTCGGGCATCGGCTGCTCGACCGGCCGCAGATGCTCGTCGAGCACGTACCACTGCGCGTGTTCGCCAGTGGTGGAGGTCATCAGGAGGCGCAGGCCCGGCCGCGCCACGCCCTCTTCCCAGCCTTCGATGATCGACAGGGGATCGGCGATGTCGGTGCCGCCCCAGCCGGTGCCCGGATTGGCCACCTGGAAGTACCGCCCGGGCGTCGACTTGCGCCCGCGCATCTGGATGCCCGAGGGCGACATGTCGAGGCAGCGCCCTGCCTGGTGCTCGGTCAGCACGCCGGTGATGTGGTCGTCGACCACCACCACCTCGTCGGCATGGCCATGGAGCTGGCGCGCGAAGATGCCGATGGCGGCCGAGCCGCAGCCCACGCGCATGCGGCGTTCCTCCACGCCGTTCACGATCGGCGGCTTGCCGGCCTGGATGACCATGCTGGCGCCGCCGTCGATCACGCATTCGACCGGCTGCTTGTTGCCCAGCAGCTGCATCAGCTCGGCCGTCATGCGACCTTCCTTCTTGCTGCCGCCCGTGAGGTGGTGCACGCCGCCGAGCGACAGCATCTGCGATCCGTATTCGGCGGTGGTCACGTGGCCCACGACCTCGCCCCGGTAGCGCACATTGGCCTGTTCGGGGCCGAGGAAGCGGTCGGTGTCGATCTTCACCTTGAAGCTGCAGTAGCTGAAGATGCCTTCGGTGACGACGGTGACCATGTCGACGCCCTCGACCTTCGAGGCCACGATGAAGGGCGCGGGCTTGTAGTCGGGATAGGTGGTGGACGAGCCGACCCCGGTGACGAAGACCTCGTCGGAATGCAGCAGGTCGCCGTTCCATTCGGGATCGGCCGCCGCACCCTCGCCTTCGGCGGCCGGCTCGGCACCGGCACGCACGAAGGGCACCAGCGCGGGCGATTCGCTCGCCAGCTCGCGACGCAGGAGCACCACGGGGTCGACGCGAACCAGCACGCCGTCGCGGTTCGCGTAGCGGTCGCAGGCGCCGGTGCGACCTTCCGAGATCTGGCACAGCACGGGGCATGCATTGCATTCCACCTTGCTCGCGCTCATGCGCTCGTTGCGCAGCGGCGCGCGGCCGGAGGCCTCGGGAAGCATCGGCATGTCGATGCCTGGCAGGCCGTCTGTCTTCGTGTGTTCGGTCATCGCGGGGTCTCGTGAAACGGGTCGGACTGTTGAAAATCGGGGCTTCGTGGTTCGCAACAACCGTGCCGGAAACCGGCTTGTGCGGGGATTGACGTTTGTGTAGCATCCCCTACACTTTCATGTGGCAATCACTACATCAAAGTTCAATGTAGCAAACAGGCCCGATGCTTGCAATGGTGTTTTCGCGGCGGTCGCCGACAATTGGCGGGGTGCGGCAGACTGGCGCCTTCCGGATCTGCCCAGGCGCGCCGATCGCGCGCCCTTTTCATTCGTAACCATTCCTGATTCCTATGAGTGCCTTCAGCGAAGAACGCGTACTGAGCGTCCACCACTGGACCGACCGCCTGTTCACCTTCACCACCACGCGCGACCCGGCGCTGCGCTTCTCGAACGGCCACTTCACCATGATCGGCCTGAAGGTCAACAACAAGCCGCTGCTGCGGGCCTACAGCATCGTGAGCCCGAACTACGAGGAGCACCTGGAGTTCCTCAGCATCAAGGTGGAGGAAGGCCCCCTCACCTCCAGGCTGCAGCACATCCAGGTCGGCGACACCATCATCGTGGGGCGCAAGCCGACGGGCACGCTGCTCATCGACTACACGCTGCCGGGCAAGCGCCTCTACCTGTTCGGTACCGGGACCGGCCTCGCACCGTTCATGAGCATCATCCGCGACCCGGAGACCTACGAGAAGTTCGAGAAGGTCATCCTGGTGCACGGCGTGCGCCAGGTCGACGAACTGGCCTACCACGACCTGGTCACCGACCATCTTCCGAAGCATGAATTCCTCGGCGAGATGATCGAGAAGCAGTTGCTCTACTACCCCACCGTGACGCGGGAGGAGTTCCGCAACATGGGGCGCATCACCGACCTGATCGAGAGCAACAAGCTCACCGACGACCTGGGCCTGCCGCCGCTCAACCCCGTGGAAGACCGCGTGATGCTGTGCGGAAGCCCGGGCCTGCTGGTGGACCTCAAGCACATCCTCGAGAAGCGCGGCTTCAAGGAAGGCAACACCTCGACGCCGGGCGACTATGTGGTCGAGCGCGCCTTCGCCGAGAAGTAGATGAGAACGGGCGGCTAGTGCAAGTGTCGGCCTCTTCCTCGCTGCATTCCTGACCGCGATGTCCGAGCGCAAGCCCGCCGTTCGCAAGAGCAGCCCCAAGCCGGCGACGCGCCGCACCGGCGTGCGCGAGGCGGCCGCGCAGGCCACGCGCGACAGCATCCTGCGCGCCGCGACCAAGGTGTTCGCGAAGTACGGCTACGACGGCGGCAGCGTGGAGAAGATCTCCAAGGCGGCCAAGTCGTACGACCGCATGATCTACTACTACTTCGGCAGCAAGGAAGGGCTCTTCATTGCGGTGCTCGAAGGCATCTACCGGCGCATGGACGAGGCCGAGGCCGCGCTCGACCTGGACGTGACGCGGCCGGTGGAGTCGCTCACGGCGGTCATCCGCTTCGTGCTCGGCTACTACCGCAGGAATCCCGACTTCGTCACGCTGCTCAACACCGAGAACCTGCACAAGGGACGGCACGTGGCGAAGTCGCTGCGCGCACGCGAATACTCGTCGCGGGCGATCGCCATCATCCGCTCGATCCTGGAAAGCGGTGTCCAGCAGGGCCTGTTCCGAAGCGATGTCGAGGCGCGCGACCTGTATCTGCTGATCGCCTCGACCGGCTACTTCTACACCTCCAACCGTCACACGCTGACGGCCTTCCTGGGCGAGCCGATCGAGACGCCCGAGGCCGTCATGCACTGGGAAGACTTCGTGATCGAAGCCGTGCTGCGCACGGTGGACGCGGGCGCCCAGGATGAATCCGACCCACCACCTCACGAGAGATCCATGAAGACCGAAGATCAAGCCCGACCGTCCCCCTCCACCGCAACGCCCCGAGGCACGCTCGGCGCGACCCGCCGGGAGGCTTGAGATGGCCGAAGTCGCAAGCACCGCCAAGTCGGGCAAGGTCGTCCTCAGGAACATCGGTCTGCTTCTGTCGGGCGACATCGACCGCCCCATCCTCGATGCGGACACCATCGTCGTGAACGACGGCCTGATCGTCGCCGTCGGCAAGCAGAAGGACTGCGACATCGAGGGCGCGCAGACCGTGATCGATGTGCGCGGCACCTGCGTCGCGCCGGGCCTGATCGACAGTCACGTGCATCCGGTCTTCGGCGACTGGACGCCGCGCCAGACGCAGCTCAACTGGATCGACTCGACCATGCACGGCGGCGTGACCACCATGATTTCGGCCGGTGAAGTGCACCTGCCCGGCCGGCCCAAGGACATCGTGGGGCTCAAGGCCCTGGCGATCACCGCGCAGCGCGCCTTCGACAATTTCCGCCCGGGCGGCGTCAAGGTCCTGGCCGGTGCGCCGGTGATCGAGAAGGGCATGGTCGAAAGCGACTTCAAGGAACTCGCCGAAGCCGGCGTGAGCCTGCTCGGCGAGGTCGGCCTGGGCTCCGTGAAGGCGGGCTACGAGGCCAGGGAAATGGTCGCCTGGGCGCGCAAGTACGGCATCCAGAGCACCATCCACACCGGCGGCCCCTCGATCCCGGGCTCCGGCCTGATCGACAAGGACGTGGTGCTCGAGGCCGACGCGGATGTCATCGGCCACATCAACGGCGGCCACACCTCGCTGCCCGAGGCACACGTGTGCGAGCTGTGCGAGAAGTCCTCGCGCGCGATCGAGATCGTGCACAACGGCAACGAAAGGGTCGCGATCGCCGCGGCGAAGGCGGCGCTCGATCTGAAGTGCCCGCACCGCGTGATCCTCGGCACCGACGGGCCGGCCGGCTCGGGCGTGCAGCCTTTGGGCATCCTGCGCATGGTGGCGATGCTCTCCTCGATCGCGAACATCCCGGCGGAGCTGGTGTTCTGTTTCGCGACCGGCAACACGGCGCGCATCCGCAAGCTCAACTGCGGCCTGATCGAGGTGGGACGCGCCGCCGACTTCGTGTTCATGGACCGCGCCCAGCACTCGCCGGCCACGGGGCTGCTCGAAAGCGTGCAGCTCGGCGACATTCCCGGCGTCGGCATGGTGATGATCGACGGCATCGTGCGCTGCGGCCGCAGCCGCAACACCCCGCCGGCCACCGAGATCCCGGTGGTCGTGTCGGGCGCGCACTGACCCGGCAGGACGGGCGGACTCAGCGGCCCGCCCGCGCCTTGAAGACGAGGTGCCGGGCCGAGAGGAAGTTCACCGTCAGTCCCGCACCGCTTCCGAACGCGACGCCGAGCATGGGCGCCCAGGCGCCCGCGACCCAGTGCAGCGTGGCCACATAGGCCGCATAGTTGAACAGGGCGCCGGCCAGCATGGTCAGCAGATAGTGCAGGTATTCGTGGAGCGCCGAGACCCCGGTCCGATCGCTCGCGAACGTGTAGCGCCGATTGAAGGCCCAGGTGCCCGTGGCCGCGGCCAGGAAGGACAGCACGCGCGCTCCGTACCAGCCCAGAACCGGCGCGAGCAGGTACAGCACGCCGACGTCGATCACGAATCCGATCGTGCCGGCGACCGAGAACGAAAGCAGCTGCCGTACGGTGTTCTTCATGCCCCGAGAGGGCCCCGCGCGCGGGCCGGTCCCATCATCAAAGATTCGGCGCCAGGAGCCGCGCCAGTTCGTCCTCGTTCGCATGGCGCCGTGCCGCCTGGTCCCGCAGCTGGTCCTGCCCGATCTTCCCGACGTTGAAGTAGGTCGATTCCGGGTGGCTCAAGTAGAAGCCGCTCACGCTGGCGGCAGGCAGCATGGCGAGGCTTTCCGTCACGGTCATGCCGATGTCCGCGCAGTTCAGGAGGTCGAACATGTCGCGCTTCACGCTGTGGTCGGGGCAGGCCGGATAGCCCGGCGCAGGACGGATGCCGCGGTATTTCTCGCCGATCAGCTCTTCGTTGCTCAGCGCTTCGTCGGACGCATAGCCCCACAGGTCGGTGCGCACGCGGCGATGCATGGCTTCGGCGAAGGCCTCCGCCAGGCGATCCGCCAGCGCCTTGAGCATGATGGCCGAGTAGTCGTCGAGGTCGTCGATGAAGTACTTCTCCTTCTTCTCCACGCCCAGCCCGGCCGTGACGGCGAACATGCCGACATAGTCCTTGAGCCCGCTCGCACGCGGCGCGACGAAGTCCGCGAGGCAGCGGCTCGGCCGCATCACGCCTTCGATCGCCTGTTTCTCGGTCTGCTGGCGCAGACCCCACCAGGTCAGCGCCGCCTCGCTGCGGGACTCGTCGGTGTAGAGCACGATGTCGTCATCGTTCTCGGTATTGGCGGGCCAGAATCCGACCACGCCGCTGGCCGACAGCCAGCGGCCCTCGATCAGGCGCTTGAGCATGCGCTGGCCGTCGGAGTACACGCGCACCGCCTCGCTGCCGACGATCTCGTCCTTCAGGATGGCCGGGAACGGCCCCGCCAGATCCCAGGTCTGGAAGAACGGCCCCCAGTCGATGTAGGGCACCAGATCGTTCAGGTCGAAGTTCCTGAAGAAGCGGCGGCCGATGAACTTCGGCACCGGCGGCTGGTAGCCCGACCAGTCGATCGGCGTCTTGTTCGCACGCGCCCGCGCGATCGGCCACAACGGCGTCTGCTTCTTGTTGGCGTGCTGGCTGCGCACGCGTTCGTAGTCCGCGTTGAGTTCCTCGATGTAATTCGCGGCCTGTTCCGACAGCAGCGACTGGGCAACGCTCACGCTGCGCGACGCGTCGGGCACGTAGACCACGGGGCCTTCGTAATGCGGCGCGATCTTGACCGCCGTGTGCACGCGGCTCGTGGTCGCGCCGCCGATCAGGAGAGGAATCTTGCGGACGCGGAAATGCTCGTCCTTCTGCATCTCGCCCGCGACGTATTGCATCTCCTCCAGGCTCGGCGTGATCAGGCCCGACAGGCCCACGATGTCCGCGCCTTCGACCTTCGCACGCGCCAGGATCTCGTGGCACGGGACCATCACGCCCATGTTCACGACCTCGAAGTTGTTGCACTGGAGCACCACCGTCACGATGTTCTTGCCGATGTCGTGCACGTCGCCCTTGACGGTGGCGATGACGATCTTTCCCTTGGTGCGCACATCGCGGCCCGCCGCCTCGTCCAGGCGCCTCTCTTCCTCGATGTAGGGGATGAGATGCGCCACCGCCTGCTTCATCACGCGGGCCGACTTCACCACTTGCGGCAGGAACATCTTGCCCTGGCCGAACAGGTCGCCCACGATGTTCATGCCGTCCATCAGCGGGCCTTCGATGACATTCAGCGGCCGGCCGCCGGCCGCCAGCATGGCCTGGTAGGCCTCTTCGGTGTCCTCGACGATGAAGTCGGTGATGCCGTGCACCATCGCATGCGAGAGCCGCTGGTTCACCGGCACCGGCTGCTCCGGCGTGCCGCGCCATTCGAGCTTCCTGCTCTCGTCCTTGGCGCCGCTCTTCGCGCGCTCCGCGACCTCGACCAGCCGCTCGCCGGCATCCGGCCGGCGATTGAGCACCACGTCCTCCACGCGCTCGCGCAGCTCGGGTTCCAGGTCGTCATACACGCCGACCATGCCGGCGTTCACGATGCCCATGTCCATGCCGGCCTGGATCGCGTGATAGAGGAACACGGTGTGGATCGCCTCGCGCACCGGATCGTTGCCGCGGAAGCTGAAGCTCACGTTCGACACGCCGCCCGATACCTTGGCACCCGGCAGGTGCGTCTTGATCCAGCGCGTGGCGTTGATGAAGTCGACCGCGTAGTTGTTGTGCTCCTCGATCCCGGTCGCGATCGCGAAGATGTTGGGGTCGAAGATGATGTCCTCGGCCGGAAAACCGACCTCGTCCACCAGGATGCGATAGGCCCGCTCGCAGATCTCGATCTTGCGTTCGTAGGTATCGGCCTGTCCCTTCTCGTCGAAGGCCATGACCACCGCCGCCGCACCGTAGCGGCGCAGCAGCTTCGCCTGCTGCTTGAACGGGGCCTCGCCCTCCTTCATGCTGATCGAGTTCACGATGCCCTTGCCCTGGATGCAGCGCAGGCCGGCCTCGATCACCTCCCACTTCGAGCTGTCGACCATGATCGGCACGCGCGCGATGTCCGGCTCGCTGGCGATCAGGTTCAGGAAGCGCACCATGGCGGCCTTGCTGTCGAGCATGGCCTCGTCCATGTTGATGTCGATGATCTGGGCGCCGTTCTCGACCTGCTGCCGCGCCACCGCCAGGGCCTCTTCGAACTGGCCGTTGAGGATCATCCGGGCGAAGGCCTTCGAGCCGGTGACGTTGGTGCGCTCGCCGATGTTGACGAACAGCGCGCCCTCGCCGACGAGCACCGGCTCCAGGCCGGACAGCCTCATCGGTGGCGGAAGCGACGAAGAGTGCGAAGTGGCGGAGGAAGAGAAATCGGAAGACATGGACTCACCTGCAGGACGCGATATCAGGTGAGCGTCGTTGCAATCCAGCATGTGGAGGCCCAAGCCTGACGCCGCACTCCCCGCGACGGGGAACCGGGCGCTGCAACGCTCCTTGGGAGCCGCGGATTCTACGCCGGCCGGGCGGCGCCGGCCGCCGATGCGGGCAGGCCGAACAACAGGTCGAAGGCCCAGTTGAAGGCGAAGGTATAGACGAGGAAGAAGATCACCAGCCCGAAGTCCATCACCAGCGCGGCCCAGAGGCTGACGCCCAGCCACCACGCGAACACCGGCACCAGGATCGCCGCCAGGCCGCCCTCGAAGCCGATCGCATGGGCGATACGCCGCCGCAGGCCCCGGCCGCGCACCGCCTGCCCTCGCTCCCAGCGCTCGAACATGAGGTTGAAGAACAGATTCCACAGCACGGCGATGGCCGACGCGATCGCCGCCAGCACGCCGGAATGACCGAGCCCCTGTCCCGACAGCGCCGCCAGCCCGGCGCTGGCCGCGACGATGGCCAACCCTTCATACAGCGTGATGTAGACGATTCGGCGCTTGAGCCCTTGCATGCGATGGATCCTGCGGGAGACGGAAAGCACGGACTTTAGGCAGACGCTGCTGACATATAAAGTCGGCTTCTGTCAGTTTCATTGAAAGATCGGGAATGAGTTTTTCCAGCGACACCGTCGGCTTGTTCCTGGCCGTTCTCGACCATGGCTCCTTCTCCGCCGCCGCCCGCGCGCTGAACCGGGTGCCATCTGCCGTGAGCATGGCCATCGCCCACCTGGAGGCCGAACTCGACCTCCAGCTCTTCGACCGCAGCGGTCGCGAGCCTCGTCCGACCGCCGCGGCGCGTTCACTGGAGCCCCAGGCCCGGCTGGTCGCCGCCCAACTGGGGCAACTCCGGGTTCAGGCGCTCGCCCTGACACAAGGGCTGGAGAACAGGCTCACGCTGGCCATTGCGCCCGAACTGCTGGCCGCGCCCTGGAGCGCCCCGGTGGCCGCGCTGGCGCAGGAATTCCCCCTGCTCGAAGTGGAAGTGCTGGCTGCGCCGCAGGCCGACGCGCTCGCCATGCTGCACAGCGGCAGGGCGCAGCTCGCCCTGGTCTTCGAGCGCCCGAGCCTCGACGGACGGGAAGGCTTCCAGGAGGTCGGCAGCGACACCCTGGTCGCCGTGATGGCGCCGAAGCATCCGGTCCTCGAGGCGGCGGGTGGCCGCCTGCGCGAGGAGCATCTGACCAACACCCGGCAGATCGTCGTTGCCGGCCGCGATCTCGCCACCAGCGACCCGCGTTTCGTCTACGCCCGCCATGTCTGGCGGACCGACAACTCACTCGCTGCCCTGAGCCTGATCACCGCGGGACTGGGCTGGGGCTGGCTGCCCCGCAACGTCGCGCGGCCGCATGTGGTCGCCGGCGCGCTGGTCGAGATACCGTTCGAGAACCTGTCGAACGGCTTGGACCTGTGGGTGGACGTGGTCTGGTCCCGCGAGCGCCCGCTGGGGCTGGGCGCCCGGCGCTTCGTCGCACTGATCGCCCGGAAGAAGACGGACGAGCCGCTGCGCCACTGACAGCCCGAAGGGGCCCGTCCAGCCCGGCTTAGCGCCCTTCCCCTCGCCCGCCGTGACCCTCGCCGCCACGCCGGTCACCGCCGCCCCCCTGACCTTCGCCGCCGCGATGGTCGCCACCGCGACCTTGTTGTCCTCCATGGCCCTCGCCCCGCGGCCCGCCTTGGCGGCCCTGCTGAGGCGGTGCAAAGCCGGGAGCCTGGGGCACGAAATTGGGTTGCGCTCGCGGAACGAAGTTCGGCGCATGGGGCGCGAAGCCTGGCGCCGGCAGCGGTGCCGGGAACGGCGCCGGACGCGCGACCGGAGGCGGCGGCCGATAGCCGGGATGCGGAACGGGCATCGGTCCGGGATGCGGCGCGAAGCCGGGCCACGGATTGGGCCGCCATCCCGGCACCGGCGGCGGTGCGGGATGCCATCCGGGCATCATCGGCGGCGGCGGCGCGTAACCACCCCACCAGCGCCGCTCGCCATACCAGGGGCGGTCGCGGTAATAGTTGCCCCAGTAGTCGCCGATCACGAAGGTCACGATCGGAATGCCGATGGTCGCGCCATAGGTCAGGATCGGCACCCGCGTGTCCGCGTACGCGTAGTCGAGGCGCGACGCGGCCACCCAGCCGCGCAGGCCATCCGGCAGCACCACATCGCACCAGCTGTAGCCGCGGGTGCAGCCGATCACCTGCAGCGGCTGCCCCGGTGCCAGTCTCGCAACGAGCGGGTAGTTGCCCGCAGGACCGGCACGCAGACTGGGCGATCCCCGCGTGAAGGCCTGCTGGGCCGCGGCGGCGATCGGAAGAACGAGCGCGATCACGCCGATGCCCATCCAGCGCTGAACCTGTTGTGTCATGTAGGGATTCCTTTGCGAGTCAGGTTAGGCGGTGGCTTGATGCGTTGTCAATCAGCCACGGCCTACCCGATGAACGGCAAAGCGCGCCCATGCGTGGACGCGTTCAACCTTTGGAGAGCATCTTCACCCCGGCTTCACACAGGCCGGGAGGCAATGAATCAGGCCGCCTCGCGATAGAAGGCCGCCCGATGCAGCCCCCGCGCGGCGAGCGGCGCCACGGCCTGCCGGATGGCGGCGATGTGCTCGGGCGTGGTGCCGCAGCAGCCCCCCACGATGTTGACCAGCCCCTCGCCCGCGAACTCGTGCAGCAGCCTCGACGTGACCTCGGGCGTTTCATCGAAACCCGTCTCGCTCATCGGGTTGGGCAGCCCGGCGTTCGGATAGCAGCTGATGAAGGTGTCGTCCGCCACGCGGGCCAGCTCCTGGATGTAGGGCCGCATCAGTGCTGCACCCAGTGCGCAGTTCAGGCCGATGGCCAGGGGCTGCGAATGCCGCACGCTGTGCCAGAAGGCCGTCACCGTCTGCCCGCTCAGGATGCGCCCGGAAGCGTCGGTCACGGTGCCGCTGATGATCAGCGGAAGGCGTTCGCCGCTGGCCTCGAAATACTCGTCGATCGCAAAGAGCGCCGCCTTGGCATTGAGCGTGTCGAAGATGGTCTCCACCAGCAGCAGGTCCGCGCCGCCCTCGGCCAGCGCCTCCACCTGCTCGTAGTAGGAGGCCCGCAGCTCCTCGAAGCCCACATTGCGCGCGCCGGGATCGTTCACGTCCGGGCTGATGCTTGCGGTCTTGGGCGTCGGGCCGAGCGCGCCGGCCACGAAGCGCGGCTTGTCGGGCGTGCTGAACTTGTCGCAGGCGGCGCGCGCCAGCCGTGCCGAGGAGAGGTTCATCTCGCGTGCCAGATCGGCCATGCGGTAGTCCTCCTGCGCGATGCGCGTCGCGCCGAAGGTGTTGGTCTCGATGATGTCCGCCCCGGCTGCGAGGTAGCCCTCGTGGATGTCGCGGATCACACCGGGCTGCGTCAGCGACAGCAGCTCGTTGTTGCCCTTCACGTCGCGCTCGAAATCCTGGAACCGCTCGCCGCGATACTGCGCCTCGCTGAGCTTGAAGCGCTGGATCATCGTGCCCATCGCGCCGTCGAGGACGACGATGCGCCTGGCGAGGATGTCGGGAAGTTCGGTGGCACGGGTGTAGGCGGGCATCATGGCCGCGATTGTAGAAAGCGCACAGCGGACCCCGCGGCGGCTGCGGGCATTGCACGCACGCCCGGCAGTCAGCGGCCTTCGGCGAAGTCCAGGACGGCCTGCAGCATCCGCCGCGGATGCGGCCGCACGCAGGCAGCGCGCTCGGGCAGGCAAGCGAAAGGAATTTCCTCCTGCGGCTCCGTGGCCTGGAAAGTGGTCATGGTCCGTCCCGCAGCAATTGGGTGCGTGCGGCGATGAAGCCATCGGCCGCCTCGTCGTGCAGCGTATGGCGTCCCGCCATCACGCGCGGCCGGCCGGCGATCCAGACGGCGTCGATCGCGGAGCTGCGATGGCTCGCGAAGACGTGCGCGGACAGCATGTCAACGGCCGACAAGCCCTGCAGCGCGAAGTGCCGCGCATCGAGCACGACGAAGTCCGCCTGCTGCCCGGCCGCGAGGCCGCCGGCCGGACGGCCCGACGCCTGCGCCCCGCCGCGCACAGCCGCCAGGATCAGCGCCGTCGCGACCTGCGGCTGCGCCGCCTCGGCGCCGATGTTGCGGCGGCCCGTGACCAGGCGCTGTCCGTATTCGAGCAGCAGCAACTCCTCGGCGGCATTCACGCAGACATGACTGTCGGAACCGATGCCCCAGGCGCCGCCATGGCCGCGCCACCTGCCGAAGTCGAAGACGCCGTCGCCGAGGTTCGCCTCGGTGCTCGGGCACAGTCCGGCGACGGCTCCGCTCGCCGCGGCGCGCGCGTATTCCGCCGCGTCCATGTGCGTGGCATGCACCAGGCACCAGCGCGCATTCACCTCCGCGTGATCCAGCAGCCAGGCCACGGGCCGCTGGCCGCTCCAGGCGAGGCAGTCGTCGACCTCCTTCGCCTGCTCCGCCACATGGATGTGGACCGGCGCCGCCGGATCGATCGCGTCGAATCCGGCGAGCGCGGCGCGCAGTGCGTCGGGCGGCACCGCGCGCAACGAATGCGGCGCGAAGCCCAGCCTCGCGCCCTGCGACGCGCACACCGGCGCCAGCGCGTCGAGCAGACGCAGCATCGAATCCGTCGAACGGACGAAGCGCCGCTGTCCCTCGTTCGACGGCAGCGCACCGAAACCGCTGGCCTGGTAGAGCACGGGCAGCAGCGTGAAGCCGATGCCCGTGCGCCGCGCGGCGCGCAGCAGCGCGCGGCTGAGGGTGGCATCGTCCGCGTAGGCGCGACCATCCGGCTCGTGATGCACGTACTGGAATTCGCACACGCTGGTGTAGCCGGCTTCGAGCATTTCGGCATAGAGCCAGGTCGCGATGGCCTCCATCTCCTGCGGCCCGAGCCGCGAAGCGAAGCGATACATCAGGCTGCGCCAGCTCCAGAAGCTGTCCTGCGCCTGCGCGCGATATTCAGTGAGCCCCGCAAAGGCGCGCTGAAAGGCATGCGAGTGCAGATTGGGCATGCCGGGAATCACCGGCCCCGGCGCGACCACCGTGTCGGCGGACGGGCGGGCGCCGGCCTGCGCCAGCGTGAGCCGGCCCTGATCGTTCCACGCGAGAAGGACGTCCCGCGCCCAGCCGCTCGGCAGCAATGCGTCCTTCGCGAAGAGGGATTCGGATTCCTTCACGCGGGTCTCTCCATCGAGCACCTGATCACCTCGGGCCTCCAAGGGCCACCCGGCCCTCACGCACCACGGTGCCCGCGGCCCGCTGCCCGACCCAATACACGAGCTCGGCGCTGTCCGCCACATTCCAGAGCACGAAGTTCGCCGGCACGCCGGGCGCGATCAGCCCATGCGTGTGCTGCAGGCCCAGCGCCCGCGCCGCATGCGTGGTCACGGCGGCCAGCGCCTCCGGCACGGTCAGCCTGAACAAGGTGCAGGCCATGTTGGCCATCAGCAGCAGGCTGAGCGCCGGCGAGGTGCCCGGGTTGTGGTCGGTCGATACCGCCAGCGGCACACCCGCCGCGCGCAATGCGTCGATCGGCGGCACATGCGTGTCTCGCAGCGTGTAGTAGGCGCCGGGCAGCAGCACGGCGACGCTGCCCGCGGCGCGCATGGCCTCGATGCCGGCCTGCGACAGGTGCTCGAGGTGATCGCACGACAGCGCGCCGTAGCGGGCCGCGAGCGCCGCGCCGCCCATGTCCGACAACTGCCCGGCATGCACCTTCACCGGCAGGCCCAGGGCTTGCGCGGACTGGAAGACATGCTCGGTCTCCTCCAGCGAAAAGGCGATGCGCTCGCAGAACACGTCCACGGCGTCGACCAGGCCTTCGGCCGCGAGTGTCGGCAGCATATGACCGCACACCTCATCGATGTAGTCGCGGCTGCCGTTCGGGCGCCCCGCGTATTCGGGCGGCAGTGCGTGCGCCCCCAGGAAGGTCGTGCGTACCGTGAGCCCGTGCACCTCGCCGAGCCGCCGCGCGACGCGAAGCTGCTTTCGCTCATGCTCCAGCGCGAGGCCGTAGCCCGACTTGATCTCGATCGCGCACACACCGTCGGCCAGCAGGCTCGCCAGGCGTGCGGAAGCGCTGGCAAACAGCGCGTCTTCACTGGCCTCGCGCGTGGCGCGCACGCTGGAGGCAATGCCGCCGCCGCGTCGCGCGACCTCCTCGTAGCTCGCCCCGGCCAGTCGCATCGCGAACTCGTTCGCGCGCTGACCGCCGTAAACAAGGTGCGTGTGGCAATCGACCAGGCCCGGCGTGACGAGCGCGCCGTGTCCCTCATGACGCGCTCCGCGCGCGAGAGCCGCCGGCACTTGCGCCGCCGGGCCCACCCAGGCGATGCGTCCGTCCCGCACCGCGATCGCGCTTTCGCCACCGGTCGCGTCGGTCGCGAGCCGGAGGCCGCTCCACAAGCCATCGGCCGAAGGAAGTTCCGAAGCATTCATGCCGGCACCCTCGCTCACGCTCACGCTCACTTGATCATCGGCAGCTTGAGGCCGTTCTTCCTTGCCGTCGCGACGGCGATGTCATAGCCCGCATCCGCATGGCGCATCACGCCGGTGGCGGGGTCGTTCCACAGCACCCGCTCGATACGCCGGGCCGCCGCGTCGGTGCCGTCGCACACGATGACCACGCCCGCGTGCTGCGAATAGCCCATGCCCACGCCACCGCCGTGATGCAGGCTGACCCAGGTGGCGCCGCCCGCGGTATTGAGCAGCGCGTTCAGCAGCGGCCAGTCGGACACGGCGTCGGAGCCGTCCTTCATCGCCTCGGTCTCGCGATTGGGGCTCGCCACCGAGCCGGTGTCCAGATGGTCGCGGCCGATCACGACCGGCGCCTTGAGTTCGCCGGACTTCACCATCTCGTTGAACGCGAGCCCCGCCTTGTGGCGCTCGCCCAGGCCCAGCCAGCAGATGCGCCCCGGCAGCCCCTGGAAGGCGATGCGCTCGCGCGCCATGTCGAGCCAGCGATGCGTGTGCTCGTTCTGCGGGAACAGTTCCTTGACCTTGGCGTCGGTCTTGTAGATGTCCTCCGGATCGCCCGACAGGGCCACCCAGCGGAACGGCCCCTTGCCTTCGCAGAAGAGCGGCCGGATGTACGCAGGCACGAAGCCGGGAAAGTCGAAGGCGTTCTTCACGCCCTCGTCGAAGGCGACCTGGCGGATGTTGTTGCCGTAGTCCACCGTCGGGACACCCATGGCCTGGAAGTCGAGCATGGCCCGCACATGCGCCGCGCACGATCTGGCGGCCTCGGCCTTCAGGCGTGCATGCTGCGCCGGATCGTTCCGGGCCGCGAACCATTGCGCCACGGTCCAGCCCGCCGGCAGGTAGCCATTGATGAGGTCGTGCGCGGAGGTCTGGTCGGTCACCAGGTCGGGACGGAGGGCGTCGGCGCCGCCTGCCCTGGCGCGCCGGACGAGTTCCGGCACGACCTCGGCCGCATTGCCCAGCAGCGCGATCGACACGGCCTCCCGGGCCGCGGTGTGCCGCCGGACCAGCGCGATGGCCTCGTCGATGTCCCTGGCCTGCTGGTCCACGTAGCGCGTGCGCAGGCGGAAGTCGATGCGCGACTGCTGGCACTCGACGGTGAGCGACACCGCGCCGGCCAGCGTGGCGGCCAGCGGCTGCGCGCCGCCCATGCCGCCCAGGCCGGCCGTGAGGATCCACCGGCCGGCGAGGCTGTTGCCGTAGTGCTGGCGTCCGGCCTCGACGAAGGTCTCGAAGGTGCCCTGCACGATGCCCTGGCTGCCGATGTAGATCCAGCTGCCGGCCGTCATCTGGCCGTACATGAAGAGCCCCTTGCGGTCGAGCTCGTTGAAGTGCTCCCAGGTCGCCCACCTGGGAACCAGGTTGGAATTCGCGATCAGCACCCGCGGCGCGTCTTCATGCGTCCTGAACACGCCGACCGGCTTGCCCGACTGCACGAGCAGCGTCTCGTCGCTGTTCAGCTCCTTCAGTGACGCGAGGATCTGGTCGAAGCATTCCCAGTTGCGCGCCGCGCGCCCGATGCCGCCGTAGACCACCAGGTCCTCGGGCCGCTCCGCCACCTCGGGATCGAGGTTGTTCTGAAGCATGCGAAAGGGCGCTTCGGTCAGCCAGCTCTTGCAATGGAGCTCGCTGCCGCGCGGCGCGCGGATCACGCGTGCCGGGTCGTGGCGGGGATCGGCGCAGGCGGCGAACGTCGTGTCCCTGGCATTCATGGCGGAGCCCCTTTCCATTTGCTATTCGGTCCAGTCGGTCGTGCCGAGCTGCCCGCCAGTGCCGCTCGGCAGAATGCGGCGCACGGCCACCGGCCATTCGTTGCCGTCACGGCGCAGCGCCCAACGGCGCATCGATTCGACGTCGGGCGCGAGCAGCCGGTCGTGCTCCAGGAAGGCGACGCGCCTTCGGATCGAGGCGAACGCCGCCTCGACCAGCGGCGAGCTCTCGAGTCCGCGCTTGAGTTCGATGCCTTGTGCCGCCGCCATCGCCTCGATGCCGACCACGACCGCCGTGTTGTCCACCATTTCCGCAAGACGTCGGGCCGCGAAGGTGGCCATCGAGACATGGTCTTCCTGGTTGGCCGACGTGGGCAGGCTGTCGACGCTCGCGGGATGCGCGAGCGACTTGTTCTCGGAGGCCAGCGCGGCCGCCGTGACCTGCGCGATCATGAATCCCGAATTGACGCCGCCCTCGCGCACCAGGAAGGGCGGCAGTCCCGACAGCCCGGTGTCGAGCAGCAGCGCGATGCGCCGCTCGGCGATGGCACCGATCTCGGCCACCGCGAGGGCGACGATGTCGGCCGCGAAAGCCACCGGCTCCGCATGGAAGTTGCCTCCGGAGATCACCTCGCCGGTGTCGACGAACACCAGCGGGTTGTCCGATGCCGCGTTGGCCTCGATCCGCAGCACGCGCGCCGCGTGCGCGAGGTTGTCCAGGCACGCCCCCATGACCTGCGGAATGCAACGCACCGAATACGGGTCCTGCACCCGGCCGCAGTCCGCATGCGACGGAACGATTTCGCTGCCTTCGAGCAGCTCGCGCACCGCCCCCGCGACCGCGATCTGCCCCGGTTGCCCGCGCGCGGCATGGATGCGGGCATCGAAGGGCTTGATGGAGCCCTGGATCGCTTCGAGCGTCAACGCGCCCGACATCAGCGCCGCCCCGAACACGTCTTCGGCACCGAACAGGCCCGCGAGCGCAAGCGCCGTCGACACCTGCGTGCCGTTGAGCAGCGCCAGGCCTTCCTTGGGCCGGAGCACGAAGGGATCCAGGCCGACAAGCTGCATGGCCTGCGCGCCATCGATCACCGTGCCCTGCGGCGTATCGACCTGTCCCTCGCCGATCAGCACGCACGCCAGATGCGCGAGCGGCGCCAGGTCGCCCGATGCGCCGACCGAGCCCTTGGCCGGTATGCGCGGCAGAAGCCCCGCATTGAAGAGCGCGAGCAAGGCGTCGGCCAGTTCGGGACGCACGCCGGAATGGCCGCGCGCCAGGCTCACCGCCTTCGTCGCGAGCACCAGCCGCACCACGCCGTCGGACAAGGGCTCGCCCGTGCCCACACTGTGCGACAGCACCAGATTGCGCTGCAGTTGCGCCAGCTGTTCATGCGCGATGCGGGTGCTCGCGAGCTTGCCGAAGCCCGTGTTGATGCCATAGACCACGTCGTCGTGATCGACGATGCGCTGGACTGCGGACTGCGCAGCCAGCATGCCTTCGCGAACCGCGGGCGAGAGCGACACGGACACGCCGCCCGCATGCACGCGCCGCAGCGCGGCCAGACCGACCTCGCCGGGCGTGAGCACCAGCGATTCGATGGAGGCGTCCCTGGGAGATGGGGCCATGGAGGATCCTGTCTATACAAGTAGGAACGCGGCGGGAAGGAAGCGTGCGGCCGGCGGCGCTCAGAACGTGGGGTTGCCCTCGACCCGGAAGCGGCTGCCGAGCCGATAGCGCGACGCCGGATGCAGGCAGCGCACCATGGTCACGGGCACCGCGCGCGTCCAGGTCCGGCGTGTCAGCAGCAGGCAGGGATCGGTCGCGGCCATCGCCAGCCGGTCGGCCTGTTCCGCCGTGGGCAGGACCGCATCGACCACATGCTCGATCTGGTCGAAGGGCACGTTGCGCACCAGGTACTCGCTGGGCGGCACCCGGGTGAAGTCCTGCTCCAGGAAGGCCGGCACGACGCGCGGATTCACGTAGCGCTCCTCCAGCTGCACCGGTGTCTCGTTCTCGCGATGCAGGCAGACGCTGTGGAACACCGATTCGCCGGCATGCAGATCCAGCCAGGCCGCGATGTCGGACGGGGCCGCAACGCGCTCGAGCGTCAGCAGCTCGCAGCGGTAGTCGTGCCCGCGCTGGCGGATCTCGCTCGCGATATTGGCAATCCGCAGCAGGGTGGACTGGGGCTTGTCCTCCGCCACGAAGCTGCCGACGCCGGCCATGCGCACGATGCGCCCCTGTTCCACCAGTTCGCGCAACGCCCGGTTGGCGGTCATGCGGGAGATGCCGAACTGCGCGACCAGTTCGTGCTCCGAAGGCAACCGGTGGCCGGCCGGCCAGCTGCCGTCCTGGATCTTGCGCGAGATGAATTCCTTGACCTGCGCGTAGAGCGCCAGCGTCGAGTCCCGCGCCCGCGAGTGGCGGGCCTCTTGCCGGGCGGCGCCGGAGGCCGGGATCTTGTGTCGACGGGTTCCGATGGTCATGCGTGGTCTCCGCGGCGGCCCGAGCCCTCCGCCGGCCGCCGCCATCCACTGCGTTCGGATCTCCCCGGGCCGTGCGCCCCGGGCGCATGGAACACGGGTGAAGTCCCGGGACTGCAGTGCGAGGGGCAGTGTGCGTTGAGGCATCCGCAGCTGTATATACAGGTTAACCCCCGACCTCACGGCAATGATCAGGGCCGCGGGCCGCTCCGGGTATCGGACGCAGGAATCACGCAGTCGAAGCTGTCTATACAGTGTGCAGTGTGGCCCGGATCGCACACCCGATCACGCGCCTTCCACATGCCAGGCCGGCCCATGGCGGCGGGCGGCGACAATCGCGGCTCGCCCGCCATGCGTGCAGGGCGCGCGATTCTTCCGGCCGGTATCCAGCGCCCGAAGCCCCATCAGGCCGCGAGGACCACGCCACGAGCGCAGTCCCCCGTCGTCAACCAGCAGCCATCTTGTCCGCCTTGCCGCACACCCCATCCTCCGCCGAGCCGCTACGAATCCTGCGCGAAGTGTTCGGCTACGAAGCCTTTCGCGGCCCTCAGCAGGACATCGTCGATCACGTCACCCGAGGCGGCGACGCCCTGGTGCTCATGCCCACCGGCGGCGGCAAGTCGCTGTGCTACCAGATTCCCGCGATCGCGCGCCAGCGCGCCGGGCAGGGACTGACGGTCGTGGTGTCGCCGCTGATCGCCCTCATGCACGACCAGGTCGGCGCCCTGCACGAAGCCGGTGTCGATGCCGCCTTTCTCAACTCCACGCTCGACTGGGAAGCCACGCAGGACGTGGAGCGCCGCATGATCCGCGGCGACATCACCCTCCTCTACGCGGCACCCGAACGCGTGACCACGCCGCGATTCCTGCAATTGCTCGACACGCTGAGCGAACGCCGCAAGCTGGCGCTCTTCGCAATCGACGAAGCGCATTGCGTCAGCCAGTGGGGCCACGACTTCCGGCCGGAATACCGCGCCCTCACCGTGCTGCACGAGCGCTACTCCGGCGTGCCGCGCATCGCCCTGACCGCCACCGCCGACGCGCTCACGCGTGCCGACATCGTCGAACGGCTGCGGCTGGAGGACGCGCGGCAGTTCGTCTCCAGCTTCGACCGTCCGAACATCCGCTACACCATCGTCGAGAAGAAGGACGCCACCACCCAGCTGCTGCGCTTCATCGAGCGCCAGCACGAGGGCGAGGCGGGCGTCGTCTACTGCCAGTCCCGCAAGCGCGTGGAAGACGTGGCGCAGGCGCTGGTCGACGCCGGCATCCGCGCCCTGCCCTATCACGCAGGCCTCGATGCCGCCGTGCGGCAGCGGAACCAGGACCGCTTCCTGCGCGAAGAAGGCATCGTGATGGTCGCGACCATCGCCTTCGGCATGGGCATCGACAAGCCCGATGTGCGCTTCGTCGCCCACCTGGACATGCCGAAGAACATCGAGGGCTACTACCAGGAAACCGGCCGCGCCGGCCGCGACGGCGAGCCCGCCGACGCCTGGATGGCCTACGGCCTGCAGGACGTGGTGAACCAGCGCCGCATGATCGACGAAAGCCCGGCCGGCGAAGACTTCAAGCAGGTCATGCGCGGCAAGCTCGACGCACTGCTCTCGCTCGCCGAAGCCTGCGACTGCCGGCGCGTGCGGCTCTTGCGCTACTTCGGCGAGACCTACCGGCCCGCGCGCGTCGCCGCCGGCGGCGGCGATGCGGACGACAACCCCGCGATCCTGCGCTGCGGCAACTGCGACAACTGCCTCACGCCGCCCCAGGTGTGGGACGGCACCGACGCCGCGCGCAAGCTGCTCTCCACCATCTACCGCGTGCAGCAGCAAAGCGGCATCAGCTTCGGCGCCGGCCACATCATGGACATCCTGCGCGGCAAGACGACCGAGAAGGTGACGCAGTTCGGCCATGCCTCCATCAGCACCTTCGGCATCGGCAGCGACTACAGCGAAGCCCAGCTGCGCGGCGTGCTGCGCCAGCTGATCGCCACCGGCGCGCTGGCCGTCGATGCCCAGGCCTACAACACGCTGCGCCTGACCGACGGCTCGCGCGCAGTGCTGCGCGGTGAAGTCCCGGTGCTGCTGCGCGAATCCATCTCCGCGCCGCCGGAACGCAAGGCCCGGCGCGACAAGACCGCGCGCGCTTCCGCCGCCCAAGAGGCCGCTGCGCTCGACGCGGATGGGCAGGCGCGCTTCGCCGCCCTCAAGGCCTGGCGCTCCGAGGTTGCGCGCGAGCACAACCTGCCGGCCTACGTCATCTTCCAGAACGCCACCCTCGCCGCCATCGCCGAGCGCGCGCCATCCACCATCGAGGACCTGCAGGGCATCAGCGGCATCGGCAGCAAGAAGCTCGAAGCCTATGGGGCGGAAGTGCTGCGGGTCTGCGCGGATTCAGCGCCAGCGGGTGCCGGCCTGGCTCGCCTGCAATAGCAGGTCCGGCGTGGCGCGAATGTGCGCCTCCAGCGCGAGCGCCGCCCGCGCCTCCTGGCCGGCCATGGCCATCTCGAAGATCTGCCGGTGCTCGACATGCACGTCGCGTATGCCGCCGCCCAGACCGATCGCGTAGCGCCGGTAGCGCTCGCTGTGGCGCCCGAGCAGCCGCAGCATCCGCAGTGTCCAAGGCGACCCGCAGGCACTGATGAGCGCCTCGTGGAAGCGCACGTTCATCAGTTCCCAGCGGCGCCGCTGCTCGGGCAGCAGCGGCTGCTCGAATCCCGAGAGCTGTTCGTACGCAAGCTGCACCCGCGCGCGCCACGCCGCATCGCCATTGCGGATCGACTGGCGCAGCGCATCGATCTCGATGAGCAGGCGCAGCCGCGTGAGATCCTCCAGATCGTCCAGCGCGACCGGCGCGACCCGAAAGCCGCGCTGGCCTTCGGCCTCGACCAGCGCATCGCTCACCAGGCGCGTGATGGCTTCGCGCAGCGTGCCGGCGCCGACGCCGTAGCTCGCCTTCAGGTGCTCCACGCGCAGGCGCTCGCCGGGCGGCAGGCGTCCTTCGACGATGTCGTCGCGCAGCTGCGCATAGGCGCGCTCGATGAGGGTGCGCGAGAGGCTGGGCTCGTCCGTGCCGTTGCCGGCATCCGGCAAGTGCTCGAGTCCGGGATAGGGGCGCTTGGCCATGAGGTCTCAGGAAGAAGGATAGGTTTGGCCGCGCAGGCGTTGCACGCGGTAGCTCAGCTGCGGCCGCGTCAGCCCCAGCGCACGGGCCGCCGCCGCGAGGTTGCCGCCCGCGCGGGCGACGGCCTCCTGGATCAGGGCCTGCTCCAGCGCATCGAGGCTGAGCTTGCGGCGCTGCACTTCGTCATACAGCGTGCCCGCATCGGCCGCGGCTCGTTGTTCGAGTTCGCCGGCGGAATTGAGCGTGACCGCGGCGACGTCGGGCAGCGTGGGAAACAGTTCATGCATATCGATCGGCTCGCCCGGACCCGCAAGAATCACGCCGCGCTCGATCAGGTTCTCCAGCTCGCGCACGTTGCCGGGCCACGGGTAGCGGCGCATCGCGTCGAGCGCCCGGTCGGTGAACCCTGCCACGCGCTTGTCGTGCAACGCCGAGAAGCGCTGCAGCAGGTGCATGGCCAGCGGCTCGATGTCGTCGCTGCGCTCGCGCAGCGGCGGAATGCGGATCGGATAGACATTGAGCCGGTACAGCAGGTCGCGCCTGAAGCGCCCGGCCGCCACCGCGGCTTCGAGATCGACATTGGTGGCGGCAACCACACGCACATCCACCTTGCGCGGCTGCGTGCAGCCCAGGCGCTCGACCTCCCCGTGCTGCAGCACACGCAACAGCTTGGCCTGCGCCGCCATCGGCAGCTCACCCAGCTCGTCGAGCATCAGCGTCCCGCCGTCGGCCCGCTCGAAGCGGCCGGGCCGCGCGGCGGAGGCGCCGGTGTAGGCCCCCTTCTCGGCGCCGAACAGCTCGCTCTCGATCAACTCCCCCGGCAACGCCGCGCAGTTCACGGCGACGAAGGGCTTGTCGGCGCGCGGGCTCAGCGCGTGCAGGGCACGTGCGAAGCGCTCCTTGCCCACGCCGGTCTCGCCGGTCAGCAGCACCGTCACCTGCGTGCCGGCCGCCTTGCGAAGAAGCGACACAGCCGCATTGAAGGCCTTGGAGCGGCCGACCAGCGGGCCGAGCTCGTCGGCCGGCTCCAGCGTGGAGCGCAGCGTCTCGACCTGGGACTGCAGATCTTCCAGGCGCACCAGCAGCGAGTCGGCGTCGTAGTCGCGCGCCATCGCGTCGCCATCGGGCCAGTCCGCCAGCGGCCGGCCTTCGATGCGGCAATGCTCCGCGCCGCAGGCGCAGCAGCTCATTTCCTTGAAGAGCACCGGGCGGCCGAAGAAGGCACTGGTGTAGCCCGAGGCATAGCCGAGCAGCATCCAGCACACCGGCTCGTTCTGCGGCCCGAAGTCGCGCACATGCGTTTCGACTTCCCATGAATGGTCCCAGCGGAACACGCCGTGGAATTGCCCGCGCTCCATGTCGAGCTCGAAGCGCTCCGGCGTGACCTGCACGGCGCCTTCGAGCATGTGCAACTGCGGCCCGACAGCGAACATGTCGAACAGGCTCGCCGCGCCGCGCACCTGGCGCGCCAGGGCGGCGTCGCGCTCGCCCGACGCGTAGCCGGCGCGCATCAGCACGCGCCGCGTCTGCTCGCGGCCGATGGTCTGCATCAGCTCGCGCCGCAGCGAGCCCAGGGCCGCTGCATGAACCAGCACCATGCGCTGGCCGGCCAGCCAGATGCGCCCGTCGCCGGCCGAGAAATGCACGAGGCGGCGCAGGTCCGCATCCGAGGGCAGCGGGGGGAGTTGAGCGGCAGACATCCGGAAATTATCGAGATATGAGCGCCGGCGATCCATGCTCGATTCCCCCATGCCGCATCACGGCTTGATCGAAAGATGAATTCCGCACCGCGCCATTGATCATTTCATCACGCTGCAGTGCAATAAGTTGCCGTGGGACCCGGCATCACGCCCGGAAAGACAGCGCAACCACGCCGTCCAGGCCACGTTCGCGTCAGTGTTTTCCCTGAAATTATCGAGATTTGGCACATCTGGCACCGGGTCTGGCACATGCCATGCGATGGAAGGGCCGGAACCCTCGATTCACATGACCGCGATGCCAAGCCTCTTCCACACCGAAACCTCCGCCGCCGACATCACCCGCAAGTTCGTGCGCGTGACCGAACGACGTGACGACGGCTTCGTGGCCTTCGAGTTCTCGATCGGCTGGCCGGAGCTTGCAGTGGAACTTCTGCTGCCGGCGCCGGCGTTCGAAGAGTTCTGCGACGCGAACCACGTCAAGCGACTCGAAGGCTGAGCGCTTCCCTTTTCCAGCAAGACCAGACCAGGAGACACGACGGATGAACATCGACCTGCAGGCGCGCGAGATCCAGCCGCTGCGCCAGACCTTTGCCCACGTGGCACAGAAGATCGGCGGCGACAAACCCGCCTCCCGCTACCAGGAGGCCACGCTGGGCGCCCAGCCTTCAGCCAACTTCCACTACCGGCCGACCTGGTCCCCCGAGTACGAGTTGTTCGACCCCCGGCGCAGCGCCATCGTGCTGGCCGATTGGTACGTGCTGCGCGATCCGCGCCAGTTCTATTACGCGACCTGGACCATGACGCGCGCACGCCAGCAGGACACGATGGAGTCGAACTTCCAGTTCGTCGAAACGCGCGGCATGGCCGACAAGATCGACGACGAGCTCAAGACCAGGACGCTGCAGGTGCTGCTGCCGCTGCGCCACGCCGCGTGGGGCGCGAACATGAACAACTCGTCGATCTGCGCCTACGGCTACGGCACCGCCTTCACCGCCCCGGCCATGTTCCATGCAATGGACAACCTGGGCGTGGCGCAGTACCTCACGCGCCTGGGCCTCGCGCTCGCCGAGCCGTCCGCGCTGGACGACGCCAAGCAGGCCTGGCTCGAAGACCCGCGCTGGCAGGTGCTGCGCCGCTTCGTCGAGGACAGCTTCGTGATGCAGGACCCGTTCGAGCTCTTCGTCGCACAGAACCTCGTGCTCGACGGCCTCCTGTATCCGCTGGTGTACGGCAGCTTCGTCGACGACCACGTGGCGCTGCGCGGAGGCACCGCGGTGGCCATGCTCACCACCTTCATGCCCGAGTGGCATGACGAAAGCGCGCGCTGGATCGATGCCGTGGTGAAGGCCGCGGCCGCCGAATCCGAAGCCAACCGCGAACTGCTCGGCAACTGGGTGCGGGTCTGGAGCGAGCGTGCCCGCGCCGCGCTTGCACCCGTGGCCGAGATGGCCCTCGGGCCGCTGGGCGAGGTCGCGCTCTCGGAGGCGGAAGAGCAGCTGAGCGCTCGCTGCCGCAAGGCCGGGCTGAGCCTGAGCGCCTGAGCACCCACGCATTCATCCAGAGAGACACACAGAGGAATCCCATGTCCAACGTATTCATCGCCTTCCAGCACAACGAGGAGTCGCGGCCGGTGGTCGACGCGATCGTCATCGACAACCCGTCGGCCGTCGTCACCCACTCGCCGGGCCTGGTGAAGATCGACGCCCCGGGGCGACTGACGATCCGCCGCGACAGCATCGAGTCGCAGACCGGCCGGCCCTACGACCTGCAGCAGATCCACGTCAACCTGGTCACGCTGTCGGGCCACATCGACGAAGACGACGACCAGCTCACGCTGAGCTGGAAGCACTGAGCGCGCCATCCCGCGACACCCACCCCCTCACTCCACCCCACACATCGGAGACAAGCGCATGGACACCCGTGTCATCAAGAAAAAGCTCGGCCTGAAGGAACGCTATGCCGCCATGACGCGCGGCCTGAGCTGGGACACCACCTACCAGCCCATGGACAAGGTGTTCCCGTACGACAAGTACGAGGGCATCAAGATCCACGACTGGGACGGCTGGGAAGACCCCTTCCGCCTGACCATGGACGCCTACTGGAAGTACCAGGGCGAGAAGGAGAAGAAGCTCTACGCCGTGATCGAGGCCTTCGCGCAGAACAACGGGCAGCTCGGCGTGTCCGACGCGCGCTACGTGAACGCGCTCAAGCTCTTCATCCAGGGCGTGACGCCGCTGGAGTACTACGCGCACCGCGGCTTCGCCCACGTCGGCCGCCAGTTCACCGGCGCCGGTGCGCGCGTGGCCTGCCAGATGCAGTCGATCGACGAACTGCGCCACTACCAGACCGAAACACATGCGCTCTCGCACTACAACAAGTACTTCAACGGCATGCACCATTCGAACCACTGGTTCGACCGCGTGTGGTACCTGTCGGTGCCGAAGTCCTTCTTCGAGGATGCGCTGACCGCCGGACCCTTCGAATTCCTCACTTCGGTCAGCTTCTCCTTCGAATACGTGCTGACCAACCTGCTGTTCGTGCCCTTCATGAGCGGCGCGGCGCACAACGGCGACATGTCCACCGTCACCTTCGGCTTCTCGGCGCAGAGCGACGAGTCGCGCCACATGACGCTGGGCATCGAGTGCATCAAGTTCATGCTCGAGCAGGACCCGGGCAACCTGCCCATCGTGCAGCGCTGGATCGACAAGTGGTTCTGGCGCGGCTACCGCCTGCTGACGCTGGTGGCCATGATGCAGGACTACATGCTGCCCAAGCGCGTGATGAGCTGGAAGGAAGCCTGGGAGATGTATGCCGAGTCCAACGGCGGCGCGCTGTTCAAGGACCTCGCGCGTTACGGCATCCGCGAGCCCGCGGGCTGGGCCGATGCCTGCGACGGCAAGGACCACATCAGCCACCAGGCCTGGAACACCTTCTACAACTACAGCGCCGCCGCGCCCTTCCACACCTGGGTGCCGGAAGAAGACGAGATGCGCTGGCTGTCCGAGAAGTACCCGGAGAGCTTCGACTCACTCTACCGGCCGCGCCTGGAGCACTACCGCGAGCAGCAGAAGGCGGGCAACCGCTTCTACAACAAGACGCTGCCGATGCTGTGCACCACCTGCCAGATCCCGATGTTCTTCACCGAGCCGGGCGATCCCACCCGCATTGCCTACCGCGAGGGGAGCTATCTCGGCGACAAGTACCACTTCTGCAGCGACCACTGCAAGAGCATCTTCGAACATGAACCCGAGAAGTACGTGCAGTCCTGGCTGCCGGTGCACCAGATCTACCAGGGCCACTGCTTCAAGCCGGGCACCGATCCGACGAAGGAAGGCTTCGACCCGCTGATGGCGGTGCTCGACTACTACGAGCTGAACGTGGGCCGCGACAACTTCGACTTCGAAGGCTCCGAGGACCAGCGCAACTTCGCCGCCTGGCGCGGCGAGACACCCGCGGACCCCGCCGCGCAAGGAGAAGCGAAATGAGCGTCGTCGCCCTCAAGCCCTATTCGTTCCCGGCACGGGATGTGCGCGAGAACTTCCCCGCGCCCCTGCTCTACATCGGGTGGGACGACCATCTCGTCTTCAGCGCGCCCTTCTGCCTGCCGCTGCCGCCCGACACACCCTTCGGCGCGCTGGCCACCGCGGTGCTGCCCGGCATCTACGGCTGGCACCCGGACTTCGCGAAGATCGACTGGAGCCAGGTGCAGTGGCTCAAGTCCGGCGAGCCGTGGACGCCCGACCCTGCCAAGTCGCTCGCCGACAACGGACTGGGCCACAAGGACGCGATCCGCTTCCGCACGCCGGGTCTCACCGGCATCAAGGGCTCGCACAGCTGAGCGGTCCATCTCCCTTGCCGCCGTCGCAGCATGCTGCGACGGCCGAAGGCTGAACCATGAGCTACCAACTCACCATCGAACCCCTGGGCGCCACCATCGAGGTGGAAGACGGCCAGACCGTGCTCGACGCCGCGCTGCGCCAGGGCATCTACATCCCGCATGCCTGCGGCCACGGGCTGTGCGGCACCTGCAAGGTCCAGCTCTGCGAGGGCGAAGTCGACCACGGCGCGGCGAACCCCTTCGCGCTGATGGACTTCGAGCGCAACGAGGGCAAGACCCTGGCCTGCTGTGCCACGCTGCAGGCCGACTCGGTGATCGAAGCCGACATCGACGAGGAGCCCGACGCCGAGATCATCCCGGTGCGCGACTTCACCGGCACGGTCACGCGCATCGTCGATCTCACGCCCACCATCAAGGGCCTGTTCATCCGCCTGGAAGGGCACCTGCACTTCCAGGCCGGCCAGTACGTGCAGCTCGAGATTCCCGGCCTCGGCCAGTCGCGCGCCTTCTCGATCGCCAACTCGCCGGCCGCGGTGGAACGCACCGGGGAGATCGAGCTCAACGTCCGCAGGGTGCCCGGCGGCGCTGGCACAGGCTATGTGCACGAGACGCTGAAGGAAGGCGACCGCCTGCACCTCTCCGGACCGTACGGACGCTTCTTCGTGCGCAAGTCCGCGAAGGTGCCGATGCTCTTCATGGCCGGCGGCTCGGGCCTGTCGAGCCCGCGCGCGATGATCCTCGACCTGCTCGAAGGCGGCAGCACGCAGCCCATCACACTGGTCTACGGCCAGCGCACGCACAGCGAGCTCTACTACGACGACGAGTTTCGCGCACTGGCGGCACGGCACCCCAACTTCAGCTACGTGCCGGTGCTGTCGGACCAGCGCGAAAGCGCCGCCTGGAACGGTTCCAACGGATTCGTGCACGAGGCCGCGAAGGCCCACTTCGCCGGCGGCTTCGCCGGCCGGAAGGCCTACCTGTGCGGCCCGCCGCCCATGGTCGAGGCCTGCATTTCGACCTTGATGCAGGGGCGGCTCTTCGAACGCGACATCTACACCGAGAAGTTCATCTCGGCCGCCGATGCGAACGCGCAGCGCAGTCCGCTCTTCAAGTGCGTATGAAAGGACGGCCATGCTGTTCGACACCCGACCGAAGGTCAATGTCTGCGTCGTGCAGACCGGCGAGACCTACGCCTGCGCCGTCGACGAGAGCCTGCTGCGGGGCATGCTGCGGCTCGGCCGCAAGGGCATCCCGGCGGGATGCGTCAACGGCGGCTGCGGCGTGTGCAAGGTTCGCATCGTCGAAGGCGAGGTGCGCGCCCTCGGGCCCGTGAGTCGTGCGCACGTGAGCGCCGAGGACGAGTGCTGCGGCTACACGCTGGCCTGCCGCGCGGCGCCGGCCAGCGCCGTGCGGCTTGAAGTGGCGGGCCGCTTCGAGAAACCATTTTCCAAGGGGTTCGCCAGCCAGGCGAACGAAGTTTCCAACGTAAACAGGAGATAAGCGATGGGTGTGATGCGAATCGGCCATGCCAGCCTTCGGGTGATGGACATGGATGCCGCGGTGAAGCACTACGAGAACGTGCTGGGCATGAAGACGACGATGCAGGACAAGGCCGGCAACGTCTACCTCAAATGCTGGGACGAGTGGGACAAGTACTCGCTCATCCTCACACCCGCCGACAGCGCGGGTCTGAACCATATCGCCTTCAAGGTGCAGAACGACAGCGACCTCGACGAGTTGCAGTCGCGCATCGAAGCCTACGGCATCCGCACGACGATGCTGCCCGAAGGCGCGTTGCCGGCCACGGGCCGCATGCTGCAGTTCTCGCTGCCCAGCGGCCACGAGATGCGCCTCTATGCGATGAAGGAGTACGTCGGCACCGGGGTCGGCACCACCAATCCCGACCCCTGGCCGGACGACATCAAGGGCGCGGGCGCGCACTGGCTCGATCACGTGCTGCTGATGTGCGAGCTCAATCCCGAGACCGGCGTCAACACCGTCGCCGACAACACGAAGTTCCTGAGCGAGTGCATGGACTTCTTCGTCACCGAGCAGGTCATGGTGGGACCGGGCGGCGCCGTCCAGGCGGCCTCCTGGATGACACGCACCAGCACGCCGCACGACATCGCCTTCGTCGGCGGCCCGAGGCCCGGCCTGCACCACATCTCCTTCTTCCTGGATTCATGGCACGACGTGCTGAAGGCCGCCGACGTGATGGCCAAGAAGCAGGTGAAGATCGACGTGGCCCCCACGCGCCACGGCATCACGCGCGGCGAGACCATCTACTTCTTCGACCCGAGCGGCAACCGCAACGAGACCTTCGCGGGCCTGGGCTACCTTGCGCAGCCCGACCGTCCGGTGACCACCTGGACCGAAGACAAGCTGTGGAGCGGCATCTTCTATCACACGGGCGATGCGGTGCCGTCCTTCACCGAGGTCTACACCTGAAGCGAGGCACGCCATGCAAGCAGGCCCGCACAGCCAAGTGCAACGCTGCATCACCTGGCCGTCCGCGCATGCGGCGGCCGGGGCCGCCGTCAAGGCGGCCGAGGCGATGGGCGTGCGCGTGAACGTCGCGATCGTCGACGCCGGCGGCACGCTCGCTGCCTTCCTGCGCATGCCGGGCGCGCCGCTGCATTCGGTGGAGATCGCCATCGACAAGGCCTACACCGCGGCCAGCTTCGGGCTGGGCACGCATCGCTGGACCGAAGTGCTCGCCACGCATTCGCCCGCGGTGCGTGACGGCCTCGTGCAGCGGCCGCGCTTCGTGGCCTTCGGCGGCGGCCTGCCGCTCGTCGAGGGCGAGCAGACCATCGGCGCGATCGGCGTGTCCGGCGCCAGCGAAGAACAGGACCAGGCGGTCGCGCGCGCCGGCGCCGCGGCCCTGGGCCTCGCGTGACAACGAACAGCTCTTCTCCTGCAATTGAAACGATGACGAATCCTGAAATCGGCCGGTCGGTCGTGGCCGCCGGCATCCGCACCAACTATCACGACGTGGGCACCGGCTCGCCGGTCCTGATGATCCACGGCTCCGGGCCGGGGGTCTCGGCCTGGGCCAACTGGCGACTGGCCCTGCCCGAGCTGTCCAGGCGTGCACGCGTCATCGCGCCCGACATGGTCGGTTTCGGCTTCACCGACCGCCCCGCAGGCCAGCGCTACGGCATGGACGAATGGGTCGCGCAAGCCGTGGGCCTGCTCGACGCGCTCGACATCGCGCGGGTCGACCTCGTGGGCAATTCCTTCGGCGGCGCGCTCTCGCTGGCGCTCGCGATCCGGCATCCGCAGCGTGTGCGCCGGCTGGTGCTCATGGGCAGCGTGGGCGTTCCCTTCGCCATCACGCCGGGGCTCGACGCGGTGTGGGGCTACCAGCCCTCCTTCGAATCGATGCGCGCGCTGCTCGACGTCTTTGCGCACGACCGCCGCCTCGTGAACGACGAGCTGGCCCGGTTGCGCTACGAGGCGAGCATCCGTCCCGGCTTCCAGGAGTCCTTCTCCGCCATGTTCCCGGCACCGCGCCAGCGCTGGGTGGATGCGATGTGCAGCGCCGAGGCCGACATCCGCGCATTGCCGCACGAGACTCTGGTGATGCATGGCCGCGAGGACCGCGTCATTCCCCTCGCCAATTCGCTGACGCTGGCGCAGTGGATCTCCAATTGCCAGCTGCACGTCTTCGGCCACTGCGGGCACTGGACGCAGATCGAACATGCGCAGCGCTTCAACCGCCTGGTGGGCGACTTCTTCGCCGAGGCCGATGCAAAGAGCTGAACGACGCACCCGCCTCACGACCGCCCCCTGCCCTCCACTTCACCCCACACGAACATGAAACAGTTCCTCAATTTCATCGGCGGCGAATTCGTCGCCACGGGAAAGACCTTCGAGAACCGTGCACCGGTCGACAACCACGTGATCGGCCTCGTGCACGAGGCCGGCCGTGGCGAGGTGGACGACGCCGTGCGGGCCGCGCGCGCCGCGCTCAAGGGCGAGTGGGGCCGCATGAGCGTGACGCGGCGCGTCGAGCTGCTCTACGCGGTGGCCGACGAGATCAACCGCCGCTTCGACGACTTCCTCGCCGCCGAGGTGGCCGACACCGGCAAGCCGCTCTCGCTCGCCTCGCACGTCGACATCCCGCGCGGCGCCGCCAATTTCAAGGTGTTCGCGGACATCGTCAAGAACGTGCCTACCGAAAGCTTCGAGATGGCCACGCCCGACGGCGGCACGGCGCTCAGCTACGCGGTGCGCTCGCCGGTGGGCGTGGTGGGCGTGGTCTGCCCCTGGAACCTGCCGCTGCTGCTGATGACCTGGAAGGTCGGCCCGGCGCTGGCCTGCGGCAACACCGTGATCGTCAAGCCCTCCGAGGAAACGCCGGCCACCGCAACGCTCCTGGGCGAGGTGATGAAGGCCGTGGGCGTGCCCGACGGCGTCTACAACGTGGTGCACGGCTTCGGGCCCGACTCGGCCGGTGCCTTCCTGACCCAGCATCCGGGCGTCGACGCCATCACCTTCACCGGCGAGACGCGCACCGGCGAAGCCATCATGGCCGCCGCCGCCAAGGGCGTGCGCCCGGTGAGCTTCGAGCTCGGCGGCAAGAACGCCGGCATCGTGTTCGCCGATGCCGACTTCGACAAGGCCGTCGCCGGCATCACGCGCAGCGCGTTCGAGAACTGCGGCCAGGTCTGCCTGGGCACCGAGCGGGTCTACGTGCAGCGTCCGATCTTCGACAAGTTCGTGTCGGCGCTGAAGGCCAGGGCCGAGGCGCTGAAGATCGGCCCGTCGGAAGAGCCGGGCGTCGGCCTGGGGCCGCTGATCTCGGCCGAGCACCAGCGCAAGGTGCTCTCGTACTACGAACGCGCGAAGGCCGAGGGCGCGACGGTGGTCACGGGCGGCGGCGTGCCGCCGATGAAGGGTGCGCTCGCCGAAGGCCACTGGGTGCAGCCCACCATCTGGACCGGTCTGCCCGAGAGTTCCGCCATCGTGCGCGAGGAGATCTTCGGCCCCTGCTGCCACATCGCGCCCTTCGACACCATCGACGAAGCCATCGCGCTGGCCAACGACACCGACTACGGCCTGGCCACGACGGTGTGGACCCGCGACCTCGCGACCGCGCACCGCGCCGGCCGCGAGATCGAGGTGGGCCTGTGCTGGATCAACAGCTGGTTCCTGCGCGACCTGCGCACCGCCTTCGGAGGCGCCAAGGCCTCGGGCATCGGCCGCGAGGGCGGCGTGCACTCGCTCGAGTTCTACACCGAGCTGCGCAACGTGATGGTCAAGCTTTGAGGACGGACAACATGAACGCAGACAAGATCCAGCACTACGGCGACGAGCTCTACCAGTCCCTCGTCACACGCACGCCGGTCGCGCCGCTCACCGAGCGCGAGCCCGGCATCACCATCGAGGACGCCTACCGCATCCAGCTGCGCATGATCCAGCGCCGGCTCGATGCCGGCGAGAGGATCGTCGGCAAGAAGATCGGCGTGACCAGCAAGGTCGTGATGGACATGCTCCAGGTCGACCAGCCCGATTTCGGCCAGCTGCTGTCGGGCATGGTGGTGAACGAGGGCGAGCCGATCCGCGTCGACACGATGATCGCGCCCAAGGCCGAGGCCGAGGTGGCCTTCGTTCTCAAGAGCCCCTTGCGCGGCCCCGGCGTGACCGCGGCCGACGTGCTGCGCGCCACGGCCTTCGTGATGCCCTGCTTCGAGATCGTCGACTCGCGCATCAGGGACTGGAAGATCAAGATCCAGGACACCGTGGCCGACAACGCCTCCTGCGGCGTGCTGGTGCTCGGCGGCACGCGCCGCGACCCGCGCGAGGTCGACCTCGCCCTGGCCGGCATGGTGCTGGAGAAGAACGGCGAGGTCATCAGCACCTCCACCGGCGCGGCCGTGCAGGGCTCCCCGGTCAATGCCGTGGCCTGGCTGGCCAACACGCTGGGCCGGCTGGGCCTCTCGCTCGAAGCCGGCGAAGTGATCCTGTCGGGCTCGCAGTCCCCGCTGGTGCCGGTGGTGGCCGGCGACAGCCTGCACTGCAGCGTCGGCGGCCTGGGCAGCGCCGGCGTGCGCTTCATCTGACGGCGCTTTTCCAGATCAGGACGACCCCATGAAACTCAATCCGCAAACCATTGCCGGCCTGGCCGAGCACCTCGAAGCCGCCGAGCTCGGCGCGCGCGACGTCACCAAGATCACCGACGACCATCCGGAGATGGACTGGGAGGACGCCTACGCCATCCAGGACGAGCTGCGCCGCCGCAAGGAGGCCCGCGGCCAACGCACCGCCGGGCTGAAGGCGGGCCTGACCTCCTTCGCGAAGATGAAGCAGATGGGCGTGGACACGCCGGTCTTCGGCTTCGTCAGCGACTACATGAGCCGCCCGGACGGCGGCGAGATCAAGACCTCGGAGCTGATCCATCCGAAGGTCGAGGCCGAGATCTGCATCGTCACCAAGGCGCCGCTGCGCGGACCGGGCTGCCACGTGGGCGCCGTGCTGGCGGCCACCGACTTCGTCGTGCCGGCGGTGGAGATCATCGACAGCCGCTACCGCGACTTCAAGTTCGACCTCAAGAGCGTGATCGCGGACAACACCTCGGCTTCGCGCTTCGTCGTCGGCTCGCGCATGCGCGCCGTGGACGACCTGGACCTGCGCACGCTCGGCGTGGTGCTCGAGAAGAACGGCGAGATCGCGGCCATGGCGGCGGGCGCGGCCGTGCTGGGCCATCCGCTCACCGCGGTGGCCATGCTCGCCAACCACCTCGGCGCGCGCGGCCAGGAGATCCCGGCCGGCACTTTCATCATGACCGGCGGCGTCACCGAGGCCATCGCCGTGAAGGCCGGCGACCACATCGCGGTCCGCTTCCAGGACCTGGGCACCGTGTCGATGCGCTTCGTCTGACATGCCTTTCGCTGAATCAAGGACCACACCATGAAGAAAATCAAGTGCGCCCTCATCGGGCCCGGCAACATCGGCACCGACCTGCTGGCCAAGTTGAAGCGCAGCCCCGTGCTGGAACCCGTGTGGATGGTGGGCATCGACCCCGAATCCGACGGCCTCAAGCGCGCCCGCGAGATGGGCATCAAGACCACCGCCGAGGGCGTGGACGGCCTGCTGCCGCACGTCGAGGCCGACGGGGTGCAGATCGCCTTCGACGCCACCAGCGCCTATGTGCATGCCGAGAACAGCCGAAAGCTCAACGAGCTCGGCGTGATGATGATCGACCTCACGCCCGCGGCCATCGGCCCCTACTGCGTGCCGCCCGTGAACCTGATGCAGCACGTGGGCAAGCGCGAGATGAACGTCAACATGGTCACCTGCGGCGGCCAGGCCACCATTCCGATGGTCTATGCGGTCAGCCGGGTGCAGCCCGTGGCCTACGGCGAGATCGTGGCCACCGTGTCGAGCCGCTCGGTCGGCCCAGGCACGCGCAAGAACATCGACGAGTTCACGCGCACCACCGCCGGCGCGGTCGAAAAGGTGGGCGGCGCCAGGAAGGGCAAGGCGATCATCGTGATCAACCCGGCGGAGCCGCCGCTGATCATGCGCGACACCATCCACTGCCTGACGGTGGACACGCCCAGGGCCGCCGAGATCGAGGAATCGGTGCACGCGATGATCAAGGAGGTGCAGAAGTACGTGCCGGGCTACAAGCTGGTCAACGGCCCGGTCATCGACGGCAACCGCGTCTCGATCTTCATGGAAGTCGAGGGCCTCGGCGACTACCTGCCCAAGTACGCGGGCAACCTGGACATCATGACCGCCGCCGCCGCGCGCACCGCCGAAATGTTTGCCGAGGAGATCCTCGCGGGCAAGCTGGTGCTCGAACCCGCCATCGCCTGAAGGAGAACAGATCAAATGACGACGAAGAGCAATCTCGAGGGACGCCGCATCACCGTCCACGACATGACGCTGCGCGACGGCATGCATCCCAAGCGCCACCAGATCACGCTGGAGCAGATGAAGACCGTGGCCTGCGGCCTGGACGCCGCCGGCGTGCCCCTGATCGAAGTCACGCACGGCGACGGCCTGGGCGGCAGCTCGGTCAACTACGGCTTTCCGGCCCACACCGACGAGGAATACCTCGGCGCCGTGATCCCGCTGATGAAGCGCGCGAAGGTCTCGGCGCTGCTGCTGCCGGGCATCGGCACCGTGGACCATCTCAAGATGGCGCACGGCCTGGGCGTCCACACCATCCGCGTGGCCACGCACTGCACCGAGGCCGACGTGTCCGAGCAGCACATCGCCATGGCCCGCAAGATGGACATGGACACGGTGGGCTTCCTGATGATGGCCCACATGAACAGCCCCGAGGGCCTGGTGAAGCAGGCGAAGCTGATGGAAAGCTACGGCGCGAACTGCGTCTACGTCACCGACTCGGCCGGCTACATGCTGACCGAGGACGTGAAGGCGCGCATCGCCGCGGTGCGCGCCGCGCTCAGGCCCGAGACCGAGGTCGGCTTCCACGGCCACCACAACCTCGCCATGGGCGTCGCCAATTCGATCGCCGCCGTGCAGGAGGGCGCCAACCGCATCGACGCCGCCGCCGCGGGCCTGGGTGCCGGCGCGGGCAACACGCCGATGGAAGTGCTGGTGGCCGTGTGCGACCGCATGGGCATCGAGACCGGCGTCGATGTCTGGAAGATCCAGGACGTGGCCGAGGACCTCGTCGTGCCGCTGATGGACTTCCCCATCCGCATCGACCGCGATGCGCTGACGCTGGGCTATGCCGGCGTCTACGGATCCTTCCTGCTGTTCGCCAAGCGCGCCGAGAAGAAGTACGGCGTGCCGGCGCGCGACCTGCTGGTCGAGCTGGGCCGGCGCGGCATGGTCGGCGGCCAGGAAGACATGATCGAGGACACCGCGCTCACGATGGCCAGGACGCGCGCATCGCAACCCCGAACGCAAACCGCCCGCGCGGCCTGAGGAGGAACGCAGCATGCCATTCGCACAGATCTACATGATCGAAGGCCGCACCGCCGAACAGAAGAAGGCGGTGATCGAGAAAGTCACGCAAGCGCTGGTGGATGCCGTCGGCGCACCGAAGGAAAACGTGCGCGTCTGGATTCACGACGTGCCCAAGGAGAACTGGGGCATCGCCGGCGTCAGCGCGAAGGATCTCGGGCGCTGACCGGGCGCCCGCCTTCGGCGGGATCGGCCCCGGCTCAATAGCCGAGGGCCTCCTTCTTCTTGCCCAGCGCCGTCTCGATGAAGGAGTAGTCGATCCGCTTCTCCAGCTCGGCCGCGTCGTCGCGGCTGGTGTAGCGCAGATCCTTCATCATCGTGCCGATGGCCAGGGTGCTCTTGCGATAGATGGCGCTGTCCGGGAACACATTCTTGAGCGCCTCGGTCGCAATGCCCCGGTCGAGCCCGGTGGACTTGGTGATCGCGTCGATCCATCCCGTCGGATCCACCGAGATGCGGTCGACCAGCCGGGTCACGCCGTTGACCACCTCCTGCACGTCCTGGCGACGGTCCTTGATCACGTCGCCGCGCGTCACGATCAGCCCGGTGAGCTTGCCGGCGGCCTGGTCGTAGGGATGGCCGAAGGAGATCCCTGCCCCGCCGAGCCGCACCTGCGATGCGAAGGGCTCGACCATGCAAACCATCTCGGCTTCGTTGCGTGCCAGGACGGCCGCGTGGTCCGAGGGGTTCGGCACATTGAGAAAGCTGACGTCCTTGTTCGGATTGATGCCATGCACCGCCAGCTCTCCGCGCATGTGCAGATCCTGCGCGCTGCCGCGAGAGGTGGCGATCCGGAAAGGCTTGCCCTGGGCGTTGTAGTCGGCGACCAGCTTCTTGAGACCGTCCCAGTCCCCGGGGCGCAGTCCGAGCGACTTGCCCATGATGATGTCGGAGCCGCCGTTGACATGGCCCGACACCGCCACGACGTCGAGCCCGCGATCGACCGCGGTGACGTAATGCAGATAGGTCACCTGCGCCACGTCGATGGCGTTGGACATCAGCGCCGTCAGCGAGTCGCTGGCGCTGTTGAACGGAACCATCTCGACCTCGACATTCTTCGTGAACTCGGGCAGGAGCTGCATCGAGAAGCATTGGGCACACTTCGCATAGCCGACTTTCATCTTCGGCTTCGTCTGGGCGGCGGCGTTGAATGCCACCAGCGTCGCGACGAGCGCGATCGAGAGCAGCCTGGACAGAACCTTCATGAGGAACAACTCCTGTGGAGAAAGAAAGAAAAGGAATGGATCAGGCGTTCGCGGTGCGCGCGAAGCGTGCGGCCCGGTATTCGCCCATGGTCACGGGCGGATAGAGCGCGGGATGTGTTTCGTCGACGCACGAGGGCAGGCACTCGATCGTCGTGTCGTAGTCGGGAATCGCGAAGAAGGCGAGCGAGATCCGGTCGGACCCGGCATTGGCCACCGGTGCCGGATTGACGACACGATGCGGCGTGGATTTCCACCGGTCATTGCACCATCGCATCATCGTGTCGCCGAGGTTGACCATGAATCCGTCGAAATCGGGCGCGGCCACCCACCCGCCGTTCCGGTTGCGGACCTCGAGCCCGCCGATGGTGTTGTTGTCGCTGTAGACGATGGTCAGCAGCCCGAGATCCGTGTGCTCGCCCGCGCGCAACTGCCCCGGCTCCCACGCCCGGGCATAGGGCGGGTAGTGAATCAGCCGCAACTGGTCCGGACTCTTCGTCATGCGGCTCGGGAAGTACTCCCGGCCGATGCCAAGCACATGCGCGAACAGGTGCGTGAGGTGAATCTTCAGCCGCTGCATCTCGCCCCAGTAGGCGAGCACCTGCGGCTTGAAGTGATCGGGCGCGGCAGGCCAGCGGTTGGGCCCCCAGTGGGGCAGCGCCTCCGCACAGGTGTGATAGTCGTCCCGCGGATAGACATCCGGCCCGACCGTGTAGACCTCCTTGAAATCGGGCGGCGTCTCGTTGCCGGCCAGCCGGGCGAGCGTCTCGGTGCCGAAGGTGATGTAGGCGCGGTTGAGCTCCGGTCGCTCGCGCTGCACCTTCATCTTCTCTTCCATGGGCAACGCGAAGAAAGCCCGCGCCGCGGACAGTGCGCCCGCAATCACCGGGGGCGGAACGGCGTGGCCCAGGACGCCGAAGAAGCCTGTGTCTTCGCAGGCGCGCGCGATCGCTTTTGCACACACGTCGAACCCGGCCTGGCTTTCAAAGCTCCGGCTCAGGTCCACGACGGGAATCTCGGTCATGGATGGATCCTTGGATGGGAAGGCGAGCCCATCCTCGAAGCAATCTCCATGCCTCCGCCTGTATCCAATCCGGCGGGAAATCGCACGCAAAAGTGACGCGCGTGCACCTGCGCAGGTCATGGCTTCGCCTCGCGCACGGCGTTGCGCGCACGATGAAAGCGAGGACGACTGACTCGGCCTGCCCCTTGCGTCAGGGATTCAGCACATTCACCGGTTTGCCGGCCTGCCAGGCCTCGATGGCCGCGACGGCGTTGCCATAGAAAGCCTGCAGGTTGTCGTTCGTGACGTAGCCGACGTGAGGGCTCAGGAGCACGTTGGGGCACTGGCGGATGGGATCCTCCGCCGGCAGCGGCTCCGTGTCGAACACGTCGAGCCCGGCACCGGCGATCCAGCCTTTCTGCAGGGCCTCGACCAACGCGCCGGGCGCGACGAGACCGGCGCGGGAGGTGTTGACGAGAAACGCGCCGCGCCGCATGGCCGCCAGGTCATGCGCGTCGATGATGCCGCGCGTGCCTTCACCCAGAACGAGGTGCAGGCTCACCACGTCCGCCTCGGCGAAGAACGCGGCCTTGTCGCGGTATTCCGCGCCCGCGGCGCTCGCGCGTTCCGGCGTCAGGTGAGGACTCCAGGCGATCACGCGCATGCCGAACGCGGCGCCCACCTGCGCGACCTGCCGGCCCAGCCGGCCCAGCCCGGCGACGCCGAGCACCTTTCCGCGCAGTGATTGAACGGTGTGGGGTTGCCAGACGCCCTGCCGCGTGGCGGCGTCGTTCGGCACGATGCGCTTGAAGAGCGCGAGGATCAGCGCCCAGGCCAGCTCGGCCGTGGCGCCTGCGCTGTCCCGGCTGCCGGGCGCGCCGCACACGGTGATGCCTTGCGCGGTGCAGGCTGCGAGGTCGATGGCCGCGTTGTGCATGCCGGTGGTGACGAGCAGCCGCAGCTCGGGCAACGCGCGCAGCAAGGCCGCGCTGAAGGGAGTCCGTTCGCGCATGGCCACGATGGCCTGGCAGCCGCCCAGGCGCGCCGCGCGCTGCGCGTCGGTCGCCAGGGCTTCGTGCACGAACTCGACTCGCGCGTCGCCGAGCCGGGCCCACAGGTCCATGCGGGCGGCTTCTCGCTGGTAATCGTCGAGCACCAGGATCTTCATCGTGTGTGGCCTGTGTCTGTTGTTGGCGGGTGCGGCATTGTGGGGGCGCGGCGGATTCGCGGCGTTCATATCAGTTATGCGTCGGCCGTCATTGCTTGCCCCATGCGCGCTCCCTGATGATCCAGCCCCAATACAGGAGACTGGGCATGGGTAGTTTGTCGGGGGTTCGCGTGCTGGACCTCAGCCGGGTGTTTTCGGGGCCATGGGCGGCGCAGATGCTGGCCGACTTCGGGGCCGATGTGGTCAAGGTCGAGCGGCCGGGCCGGGGCGACGATGTGCGGCAGCAAGGCGCACGGGCCAGGACCCCCGAGGGCCAGGAGACGCGGGAGACCTCGTCCTTCCTGGCCATGAACCGCGGCAAGCGTTCCATCACGGTGGACATGGCGCAGGCCGAAGGCCAGGAAATCATCCGCGCGCTGGCCCGCGACAGCGACATCCTGATCGAGAACTTCAAGGCGGGTGACCTGGCCCGCTACGGGCTGGACTACGACGCCCTCAGGGCCGTCAATCCTCGCCTGGTCTACTGCTCCATCAGCGGCTTCGGGCAGACCGGGCCGTACAGCCACCTGCCGGGCTACGACCCGATCTTCCAGTCCATGAGCGGGCTGATGAGCATCACGGGGCTTCCTGACGGCGAGCCCGGCGGCGGGCCGATGCGCACCGGCTTTTCGGTCGGCGACATCACGGCGGGTTTCTACGCGGTGAGCGCCATCCTGGCCGCGCTGAGGCATCGCGACATGGTGTCCGGACAGGGCCAGTACATCGACCTGGCGCTGTTCGATGCGCAGGTGGCGGCCCTGGCGCACAGCGCCATGATCTACCTGGTGTCCGGCCAGCAGCCGCCGCGGCTGGGGACGGCCTCGCCGATCACCTGCCCGTGGCAGGCCTTCGAATGTTCCGACGGGCAGATCATGATCGCGGTGGGCAACGACACGCAGTTCGCGAGGTTCTGCGAGGTGCTGGGCCATCCCGAATGGGCTGCGGACTCCCGCTTCGCCACCAACCCGCTGCGCGCGCAGCACCGCAAGCTGCTGGTGGGCATGATCGCCGAGGTGACGGCGGCGCGGCCGGTGGCCGCATGGCATGCGGACTTCGACGCGGCCGGCGTGCCGAGCGGGCCCATCAACGGCTTTGCCGAAGTCTTCGCCGATCCGCAGATCGTGCACCGCCGGATGTTGACGCACATGGACCATCCCACCATCGGCAGCCTGCCGCAGGTGGCCAACCCGGTGCGCTTTTCCGACACGCCCGTGGCCTACGAGCTGCCACCGCCTCTCCTGGGCCAGCACACGCGCGATGTGCTGCGCGAACGGCTGGGTCTGGACGAGGCGCGCATGGACGCCCTGGCGCAGCGCAAGGTGATCTGAACCATGGATGCCATGACGCTCGACGACAGCAGTGCCGCATTCCGCGACGCCGCGAACGACTTCCTTGGCGCGGCCGATCAGCGCCAGCGCATCCGCGCACTCGACCATTCCGCGCTGGGCTTCGATCCGGCGATGTGGCGCAGCATGGCCGGACAGGGATGGATGTCCATCCTCGTGCCCGAGGCCGATGGCGGGCTGGGCCTGGGTCTGTCCGAGGTCTGCGCCATCGCCGGCGAGGTGGGCCGCCATCTGCTGGCCGAGCCTTTCGTGGATGCGGGCGTGCATCCGGTCGCGCTGCTGTCCGCGCTGCCCGCCGGCGACCTGCGCAGCGAGTTGCTGGAGGGCTTGCAGGCGGGCGCGCTCCTGGCGGGCCTGGCCTGGCAGGAACGGGCCGGACAGACGGACGCGGACGTGCTGCCCGGCGTGACCGCGATGCGGCGACAAGACGGTGCCCTGGGATTGGCGGGCACGAAGCGATTCGTGCAGCCAGCCGCGGGCGCCGACGGGTGGCTGGTGTCCGCCGCGCTGGACGGACAGCATGCGCTGCTGTGGGTTCCTGCGGACCGGATGGCCGAAGTCCCGACGGGGCGGTATGCCGTCGACGGTGGCGTGCAGGGCGACCTGAGGCTGGACGGCACCACGGTGGATGCCGGCAACCTGCTGGCCACCGGCACGACCGCCCGGGAGGCCCTGGCGCGGGCGAACGACGTGGCCCGCATCGCCCAGAGCGCCGAGCTGGCGGGCATTGCCCGGCGCGCACTTGAGCTGACGCGCGACTACCTCTGCACCCGGGTGCAGTTCGGCAAGCCGATCGGGAGTTTCCAGGCCCTCCAGCACCGCATGGTCGATGGACTGATCCAGGTGGAGCTGGCCAGCGCCTGCCTGCGCGAGGTGTTGGCGCAGGCCGCCGACGCCGACGCGCGGACGCTGGCGCGGCTCGCGAGTCGCGCCAAGGCCCGCTGCGCCCATGCCGCGCTGGAGATGACGCGCATGGCCATCCAGCTGCATGGCGCGATCGGCACCACGCACGAGTACGACATCGGCCTGTACTTCCGCCGCGCCATGGCGCTGTCGCCCAGGCTGGGCAATGCCTCCGCGCATCGCAGGCGCTTCGCGGCGCTGGCGCTCGATGCGGCGCCGCGGATGGCCGCCTCGCCGGTGCGCCGTTACGACGCCTTCCCGGCGGATGCCGACTTCGCCGCCATGCCCGAAGCCGAGTTCCGGGGCATGGTGCGGGCGCTCTTCGACGCGCACTACCCGCAGGAGCGCCGGTACATGCCGTACCGCCAGACCTGGGCACAGTCGCGCGAGTGGTACATGACGCTGTCGCGCCTGGGCTGGCTGGCGCCGGCCTGGCCGCGCGAGCACGGCGGCATGGGGCTGCCGCCGGACAAGCTGATCGCCTACATCGAGGAGAGCGAGGCCTACGGCGTGGCGCGGCCGCCGGACCAGGGGCTGGTGATGATCGGCCCCATCCTCATGCGCTTCGGCACGCCGGAGCAGCGCGCGCGCTTTCTGCCCAAGGTGCTGTCGGGCGAGCATGTGTGGACCCAGGGGTATTCCGAACCCAACGCGGGCTCGGACCTGGCGTCGGTACGCACCGAGGCGGTCGTCGACGGCGAGCATTTCATCGTCAACGGCCAGAAGACCTGGACCACCTGGGGCGCCGACGGCACGCACATGTTCATGCTCGTGCGCACCGACAAGGCGGCCAAGAAGCAGGCGGGCATCAGCTTCCTGCTGGTGGACCTGAAGACACCGGGCATCACGGTGCGGCCGATCCGCAACATCGCCGACGAGCAGGAGTTCTGCGAGGTCTTCTTCGACAACGTCCGGGTGCCGCGCGAGAACCTGGTCGGCGAGCTGAACCAGGGCTGGACGGTGGCCAAGGCCTTGCTGGGCTTCGAGCGCCTGTTCACCGGCAGTCCCAAGCATTCGCAGCACACCCTGCACCAGGTCGAGAGGCTGGCGCGCCAGCGCGGCCTGTTCGATGATCCGGCCTTCGTCGCCCGCCTGGTCGAGCTTCAGCTCGACACGCTGGACCTGGGCGCGGCCTATGCCGGCTTCGCGGAGCTGGCCAAGCGCGGCGAGCCGATCCCGGCATCGATTTCGATGCTGAAGATCTGGTCGACCGAAACCTACGAGCGCCTGGCACTGCTGCTGATCGAGTCCGCCGCGGAATACGGAGGCCTGCGCGACCACGCCAGGACCGACGAGATCGACCTGCATGTGGTGGCGCCGCTCTTCAATGCACTGGGCTCGAAGATCTTCGCCGGCAGCAACGAGATCCAGCGAAACATCCTCGCCAAGGCGGTGCTTGAACTGCCGGGCTGAACCAGCCGGCGCCGAGCCGGCGCACTTTCACCATTCGATTCACGGAGACCTCTGATGACCTCGCCCTCCTCTTTCTTCACCCGTCGCGCGAGCCTCGGCCTGATGGCCGGCGCAGCGGCGCTGGCCGCGCTGCCCCGGGCCTGGGCGCAGGCCTATCCGGCACGCCCCGTCAAGCTGGTCGTGCCCTTTCCGCCGGGAGGCTCCACGGATGTGGCCGGCCGCGTGCTGGGTCAGGCCATGCAAGGCCGCCTCGGCGGGCAGGCCCTGATCGTGGACAACCGCTCGGGCGCCGCGGGCGCGGTCGGCACCGATGCCGTGGCCAAGGCGGCACCCAATGGCTACACCCTGGGCGTGGGCGGCGTGGGCTCGATGGTCACGCTGGAACTGCTCGGCCGAAAGCTGCCCTACAGCCCCGAGCATGACCTGATCCCGATCGGCCACATGGGCTCGCTGGGGTTGGCCATCGGCGTGCGGGCCGGCCTGAACGTGCAGGACATCCAGGACTTGATCGCCTATGCCAAGGCGCATCCGGGAAAGCTGTCCTACGGCACTTCGGGCAATGGTTCGCCGGGACATCTGGCCTTCGAATACCTCAAGAGCCAGACCGGACTGGACGGCGTCCATATCCCCTACCGCGGCGATGCGCCGCTGATCACCGACGTACTCGGCGGGCAGGTGGACGTCGGCGTGCTGACCGGCTCCGGCGCCGTGGCGCAGGCCGCCAACCCGAATCTGCGCCTGCTGGCCGTGACCAGCGGCAAGCGCTTCCAGCAATTGCCCAAGGTGCCGACGGTGGCCGAGTCGGGCGTGAAAGGCTACGAAGCCAGCATCTGGAACGTGTTGATCGCACCGGCAGGAACGCCGGCCGACATCGTTGCGCGGCTCAACACGGTGCTCGTGGCATCGATGGACGATGCGAACGTCAAGAACCAGTTCGATATCCAGGGCCTGATCCCGGTGAAGATGAGCACCGCCGAGACCCAGCAGTTCGTGCGCAAGGAACGCGAGAAATGGGAAACCGTCGTGAAGACGGCCAACATCAAGCTGGACTGAGCGTCGCGACCTGCCCCCGCCCTGACCGGAGCAGGAGCGCACTAGAGGCCGATGAACTCCGAGATTCGATGAATGACGCCTCGGGACCTGCGAGGCGCTTCGAACATCGACTTCCGATAGGCCGCCAGCGCTTCGAGCGCCTCGGCGACCTTGGCGGCGTCCTCATCGCCTTCGCGAGCGGACTGCCGCCAGTCCCGGGCGACCTGGACGAGCTCGTCCGCCGTCAGCCGCTGCTGGGGCGCATCAGCCGCGCGCGGCATGTAGAGCGGCCGCCTGGGTGGCAACGGCGACCGGCCCTCCCGGGGAAGACGCGGGCGCTGCAACCCGAACAGCCCCGTCGGGGCCGGCTCGATGTGTCCGGAGAAGTGCAACTGGTCCATGTAACCCATTTTGTCTACAAGAACCTCCGGCGGCAAGCTTGTCCGGAGGGCGTAGGCAGCTTGGCCTAGCAAGGTCGCGTCCCTCTCGTACAAGGCGGAATGAGGGAGACGCGCCCCATCATGGGTTCGCCTCCTGGTCGAAGAAAACCGCCAGAAAGCGGAACTAGTTGGCACCGCCAGCCCTTTGCATACGCCTTGCAGCCAGTGGCTGCCGCATCACGCTGCCGATAAATTGGGCTCGAAGATTGCATTCGGTCTGCCCTGAATATGCTCACCACCGCTCAGAAAGCCCACATCCTCCAACGCAGCGGCGTCAGCGTTCCCGCCGTGCCGGCCGGCATCGACCTGATGAACCATCGGCAATCGCATCAAGGCACCGGGAGCATGCAGGAGCGTCCGGCGGCGGAGGACTCGTCCGACGAGGCAGTGCGGGAATGGGTTGCCGCCGTCGACGTCCTGTTCGTCAACTACGCGGCCGCACGCGCCGCCAAGAGCCTGAGGGACGCCGAAGAGGTGCGTCAGCTCGACGCCCTGCGCCGGATGGCCGCCACCCATCGCCGAGGTGCTCGCCGCACGGAGTACGCCTGACGGTCGGCATCGGCGTCACCTTCAACGCGGCGCCGGAGGCGGCTTCCGCAGGAATCCTCGAAGGAGGCGGACGCCGGCATCGAGGCCGCGGCACACCCCGGTAGCCATCAACCCGGTGACGACAAGCATCGCGACGGTATGAACGCCGACGGCCGCGAGCGCCAGTGCGAGCGAGCCCGATGCGCTGATCTCCCGGGCCGGCGCGTCTCCCATGCAAAGCGGGATCAGCGCGGGCACCAGCATCCATCCGGCGCCGTGCGCGGTGGACATCATGAAGGACCAGAGCGCCAGCCCGGCATGGCCCGCCGGCGCGCGCACCACCTTGGGCATGCGGCCGGACAGGCGAAGGATCGCGACGACGACGAGCAGCCCGCCCGCCAGGGCTTGCTGCACAACGCGATCCATCGACAGGCCGAATGCCACCGCGGCGGCCACAAGCGCGATCGAGGTCGCATGCCCGACCGCGATCGGCATCAAGGCCCGCAGCGCCTGCGTCCGGTTGCGCGAACGCAGGCCCCAGGCTGCGGCAGCCATCCAGCCGGAGGCAGGGTTCAGACCGTGAAGAGCGCCGGCTCCCGCGACCGCCAGCCATGGCCAAAGGCTTGCCATGATGTGTGCGCCATCTCAGGCCACGCGTCCTTCAGGCCGACGCATGACAGCACGAAGCGGCCACGGGCGCCGGCTTCGCGGGCGGTGCCGGCTCGTAGCGATCGTGGTGGCGCACCCAGTCCATGGCGTGGACCGCGTTGTGCTCGTCGCGGCCCCTGGGGGCGAGATCCAGCAGCCTGTACGCGCCCATCATCACCTCCACGCCGCGCCCGTAGGTCGAGTAGGTGTGAAAGACTTCGCCCGCGTCGTCCTTGTAGAACACGCTGATGCCTGGCGCTTCCTCGGCCGGGAAGGGCCGCATGCCGTAGTTGTAGTCGACCTCGCCCCTGTCCCGTTCTTCCGGCGTGAAGCTGACGCCGAAGTCGTGGTTGAAGTCGCTGCCGAACGAGGACACCCACTTGAACTGCCAGCCCATGCGTTGGCGAAAGCGCTCGATGTCGGCCAAGGGCGCGCGCGAGATGACCAGCAGCGTGAGGTCGCGCTGCGCCAGGTGCACGTTCATGCCGTCGATGTGATCGGCCATGAAGGAGCAACCCGGGCAACCTTGCTCCCACCCCGGGGGAAACATGAAGTGCTGCACCAGCAGTTGGCGCCGGCCCTCGAAAAGCCCGGCAAGCGAGCGCCGGCCCTCGGGGGCGTCGAAGACGTAGTCCTTGTCGACGCGCACCCACGGCAGCGCGCGGCGCTCGCGGGCGATCTGGTCCTGCTGGCGCATCAGCGCCTTTTCGCGCGTCAGCAGCGCCAGCCGCTCGGCAAGCCACCGGTCCCTGGACACGACGGGATGGTCCACTGTGCCTGCTTCGGCAATCGAGGTGTTCATGATGTGCTCCTTGGCTCGAAGAAGAGCCCTTCGGGTTTGGTGAATGCGCCGGGCCAACCGCCCTGGTTCATTTCGGACGCCGCACGGCGCGGACCTTTCCGCTCGCTCCGCCGCCGCAATAGAAGAGATCCGCCCCATCGGACTCGAGCCCGCTGACGTAGATGCCGCCGGGCATCTCCAGCCGCTCGAGCACGGCGCCGCTCTCCGGGTCGACGTGGCGGATATCGCTCTCGTCCCCTTCCCATGTCCCGTGCCACAGTTCGCCGTCGACCCAGGTCACGCCGGTGACGAAGCGGTTGGACTCGATCGTGCGCATGACGGCACCGGTCGCCGGATCGATCTGATGGATCTTGCGATCGCGGTACTGGCCCACCCACAGACTGCCCTCGGCCCAGGCGAGCCCCGAGTCGCTGCCGTGGCCGGGTGCCGGGATCGACGCCAGCACGTCGCCGGTGACGGGATCGATCTTGTCGATGCGTGCCTCGGCAACCTGATAGAGGTACGTCCCGTCGAAGGCGGTGCCGGCGTCGCATGCGCAATCGAGCGTGCGCGCGGGCTCTCCACTCTGCGGATCGAAGGCGACCAGCCTGGCGCCCGTGGCGGCCCAGACGCTGTGGCCGTCATGGGTGACGCCGTGGATGTGGTCGGCGCCGGCGAAGGGGCCGAATTCGCGCACGATCTCGGCCGCACGCACCGGTGCCTGAAATCTGTCCTTGCCTGTCTTCTGGGTCATCGTCTGGCTCCTCGTGGCGCGCTTCGGATTGGCGCCGCGAAACGACTCTACTCAAGCGGGAGCGCAGCGGGGAGTAACAATATCGTCGTGAATCCGGCCAGCGGCGGCGACAGCCAGCGCTGCGCCCGCGCCCGGCCGATCGAGCGCACCCGTCCGGCGGCCTCGAGTTCGACGAGCGCGCGCTGGACAGTGCGCTGGCTGGCCCCCAGGGCCAGCGCCAGAGCCGAGGTCGACCAGGGCGCGCCATCGGACAGCAGCGCCGCCAGCGACGCCTGATCGCCGTCGATCGGCGGCGCCAGCACGACGACGTCGCGCGCGTCGCGCGGCCTGAGAACGAAGCCTTGCGCCGTGGCCTCGACGGAGGCCAGCGCCGCAACCAGCGCCCGCAGACGGCCGACCTCGACGCGCAGGCGCGCTCGATGCGACTCGTCGGGATGGCGGGTGCCGAACGCGCAGGCGATCAAGGTCTCCCGGTCGACATCGCGAGGCCACGCCTCGGCAAGCGCGCGTGCCAATGCGAACAGCACCGGCCGCCGCGCCAGCGGCCGCCACGTGGCGCCGGCGCGCAGCCCGCGACGGCAGGCGTCGACCACCAGCGCGCCCGAGGCCATGAGCGCCGCGACCTCGTCGATGCGCAGCGCCTGCTCGCCGCCGGCGAAGAGCCGCCGGGCAGCGGGACGATCGAACGCGGCCCGCGCCTCCGCCACCTCGGCCAGGAGCGCCGGCACACCCGCGCGTTCGGCCGCCTCGTGCGCGCGGGCGAGCGCCGCCTGCGCCGGGCCGGTGCGCAGAGAACGCAGCGCCAACTCGGCCGCGGTGAGCTCGGCCACCGCCGCCAGCGAGGGCGGCAGGCCGCGCGCATCGAGCCGCGCCAGCTCGGCCGCGGCCTCGTCGAGACGGCCGAGCAACAGGAGCCGGCGCACCGCGATCAGCCGCGCCTGCAGTGCATTGGCGCGATCGGCGCGGGACTCGAGCGTGGCCGACGCCGCCGCCAGCGCGCGTGGCGAGCCGCCGAGGTCGCGCATGGCCAGCGCCACCTCCGCCTCGGCCACGACGCAGCGAGCGCGCGCCAGTTCCTCATGCGCGCCGAAGCCGCGGGCGGCGCGCCGCAGGAGTTCGCGGGCGCGCGGGTGCTCGCCGAGCTGCGCCATGGCGATACCGCGCAGCGCCAGCGCCGGCGGGTCGTCGCGCAGGGCGACCCGCTTGAGGGCACCGAGTGCATCGCCCGCGGCAAGGGCGCGCGCGGAGGCGGCGATGAGGGAATCCATGGCGACAGGCTACACCGCGGCGCAGGACGCCGAATGACCGGCCCAATAGTTCAAGCCATGAAATTCGCGCGTGGCGGCGGCTTACGGCGTCGAAGGTGAACCGCTATCGTTTGCCGAGCCCCAGCCACACAACGCAGGTGAACGCCACGCAGCATGAACACGTCCCCGACCTCTCCGCCGCTACCGCCCGGCGCATGCGACTGTCACACGCATGTGTTCCTGAACGAACGGACCTTCCCGCTGTCCGCCTCGCGCAGATACACGCCACCGCCGGCGACGATCGACGCACTGTCCGCCGTGCACGATGAAACGGGAATCCAGCGCGTGGTCATCGTGCAGCCCAGCGTGTACGGACTCGACAATTCCGCCACGTGGCACGCGCTTCGCGTCCTGGGCACTCACAGGGCGAGAGCTGTCGCAGTCCTCGACGACGAGGTATCGGATGCGACGCTCGACGACATGGCAGTCGCCGGCTTTCGAGGCGTTCGCGTCAACCTGGAGATCGACGGCGAGCGCGACCCGGCCAAGGCATCCGCCTGGTTGCGGCGAGTTGCCGAGCGCGTGGCACCCATGGGCTGGCACATACAGGTGTTCGCCAGCCTGCCCTTGCTGGCCGCATGCAGCCCCGTGCTTCGCGCATTGCCGGTGCCGCTGGTGTTCGACCACTATGCGGGCGCGCACGCCAGCCTCGGGCTGGAACAGGAGGGGCTGCGCGAAGTCCTCACGCTGGTGGAAAGCGGAAAGGCCTACGTCAAGCTGTCCGCGCCTTATCGCTGCTCGGACCCGCGGCACGAAGCGGACCTGGAGCCGCTGACCCGACTGCTGATTCGATGCAATCCGGAGCGGATGCTGTGGGGAAGCGACTGGCCGCACCCCCAGCCCGGGGTGAGGCCGCGCTCCGAGGATGTCTGTCCCCCGTTCGAGGTCGATCTGGGCCAGGTGTTGAACACGATGGGCCGGTGGGCTTCGGACGAAGCGACACGGCACAGGATATTCGTCGACAACCCGCGGCGCCTCTATGACTTCAGCCCCTGAGACCGATCCCTCGTTCTTCCGATGAACAGGATCTGCCGACCGCCGACCCTCGCCTGATAGCGCATTCACCCCAGTGGCAAGCGTGTGCCATCCGCGAACCCGACATGAAGGACTGTGACCATGGATCTCGCCCATCTCATTCGCCAACGCCCCGAGGCCTCGGACTGCGAGCGCCCGGGTACCCGAAGTCTCGGCCGGGTCATCAAGCTGATGCGCATGGTCGCCGCGAGGCCGCAATTCGGCTGGAGACTGTCCGACCTGGCCGCGTCGTGCAACCTCGACCGTGCCACTGTGCACCGCATGCTCGCGCTCCTGGTGGAGGAGCGCCTCGTCGCGCAGCGCGCGAGCGACCGCCACTACCTGCCCGGGCCGTTGATGTTCGAGCTGGGACTCGCGCTGCCGGATCACATGCAGTTCCAGCGCCATGCGGAGATGGCGGTGAGCGAATTCGCGAGCCGAATGGGCGGGGTCGCCGTGCTGCTGCTGCGCAGCGGCAACGAGTATGTCTGCAACGTGCGGGCGGGCACGCTGCCGCTGTCGGGCTCGGTGCTCTACCCCGGCACTCGCAGGCCGCTGTTCACCTCGGCGGGCGGCGTGGCGATCCTGCAGACGATGCCCGCCGACGAGGCGCGTGCGGTGCTGCTGGACAACGTCGCGCAGGAAATCGCGCGTTGCGGCACGGGGCGTCTGGCGGCCTTGCAGAAGATGCGCGAACGCTCCGACCGGCATGGCTTCGGCGTGAACCTCGGCGACGTGGTCCCGGGCGTTCATGCGTTCGCCGTGCCGGTACGGGACGCCGACGGCGATGCCTTCGCGGCGCTGTGCCTGCTGGGCTCCCCCGAACTCCATGGCGAGGAACGCCTGGAAGACCTGCGCGGCGCACTGGCCGCGGCGGCAGGAACCCTGGGCGCCGAGGCCTGCAAATTCAATCTGTAGTTCACCAACCGCGGATTCACACCAAAGGAGCGATGAATGACACGGGTATGCATCTTGGGCGCCGGCGCGGTCGGAGGCTATCTGGGGGCGCACATGACCCGGGCGGGCGTGGACACCACCTTCGTGGACGCCTGGCCTGAACACGTCCTGGCCATGCGGAACAAGGGACTGGTCGTGACCGGGATGAACGGCGCCGGCTCGGTCGAGACGCCGGTGCGGGCCTTGCACATCAGCGATGTGCCGCAACTGATGCGAGAGCAGCCCTTCGATGTCGCGTTCATCGCCGTGAAGTCCTACGACACCGAGTGGGCCACGCAACTCGTTCTTCCCTATCTGGCAGCCACCGGATGCATCGTGTCGCTCCAGAACGGCATCAACGAGGAAGCCATCGCCGCCATCGCCGGGTGGGAGCGCACGCTGGGCTGCTCCGTCAGCGCGCTGGCGGCCGAGCTGGTGGAGCCGGGACGCATCGTTCGCAACTCGCCGCTGGGCGACGAGAAGAAGGCCGGTCTGCGCGTGGGCGAACTGCACGGACAGGTGACGCCGCGCGCCAGGACGATCGCCAACCTGCTCGCGCATGGCGACACCTGCAAGATCACCCCGAATCTCTGGGGCGAGCGCTGGTCCAAGCTGACGATCAACGCGATGCGCAATGGGGTGTGCGCCCTGACCGGAATGACCGGCAAGGAGCGCGACATGAACGAAGCGGCGCGCGAGCTGACCATACGACTGGGCAGCTCCTGCATCCGGGTGGGCCAGGCGATCGGCCTCTCGCTCGAGCCGGTCGGCGGGCTCGACCTCGAGCTGCTGGCACGCGCGGAGGACGACCTGTCGGCGCGCGAGGCCATCACGCGAATGATTCTCGACGTGGCCCACTCCCGCAGCGATGCCCAGCGACCGTCCATGGGCCAGGACATACGCAAGGGCCGCCGCACCGAAACCGAATACATCAATGGACTGGTTGCGCGGCGCGGGGAGGAGGTCGGCGTGGACGTGACCTGCCACCGGCGCGTCAACGAGATCATCAAGCGCATCGAAAAAGGCGAATTCGCACCGAGCCCCCTGCTGCTGGAAAAGATCGTCGCCTGACTCGGCCACAGCACCGCACTCGACAAATCAACGATTGGAGACAACATGCATTTCCGCATCCTGAGCAAGCGCGCACTCGACATCCTCGTGGGCATGCTCGCGTTCCTGGCCGTGTCCACTGCCGCGCTGGCGCAAGGCTTCCCCAGCCGACCCATCACGATCGTGGTTCCTTTCGTTGCCGGCAGTCCGACCGATGTGGTCGCCCGTGCGTTTGCAAGCGACTTCGGGCTTGCGCTGAACACCGCGGTGATCGTCGAGAACCGACCAGGCGCCAATCAGACCATTGCGGGATCCTTCGTGGCGCGAGCACCGTCGGACGGCTACACCCTGTTCTTCGTCAACATCCCGGCCGTCGTTCCGCCTTCGGTGCAGGTCAACCTGCCGTACAAGGGCATCCGCGAATTCGCACCCGTGTCCGAGATCATGACGATCGGATTCATGCTGGTGGCATCACCCAATGTGCCGGCAGCCACGCTCAAGGACTTCGTTGCCATGCTGAAGGCCGATCCGTCGAAGTACTCCTACGGCTCGTCCGGAATTTCCACGCCCATTCACCTGATGGCGGAAATGTTCAACAAGGAAATCGGCGTCAAGACGCTGCACGTGCCTTACAAGGGAGGCAATCAGGTTCAGCTGGACCTGATGAGCGACCGCATCACCTACGCCTTCCTTCCCACCGGCTCGATGGACTATGTGCGAAGCGGGAAGCTCAAGGGCTTCGGCTTCGCCGCGGACAAGCGCGACCCGGCCTATCCGGAGCTGCCGACCATGGAAGAAGCCGGCCTGCCCAACTTCAAGGCAGCGGTCAACTTCGTGCTCGTGGGACCGAAGCAGACGCCCGCCGATGTCGTCAACAAGTTGAACGCAGCAGCCAACAAGGTGATTGCAAGCGAGGCCTTCTACAACAAGGTCAAGCCCCTGGGGGGTGTGGAGATGGCGCGCCCTGCGACGCCGGCTCAGGTCGGCGCGCGCATCGCGGCGGAAGAAGCGAAGTGGGACACCTTGGTCAAGCGGGCCGAGATCCAGTTGGAATAAGGACTTCATCAAAGCCGCATCGGACTCCTGCATGGCGAGCAGGCGGCTCCCGACGCCCGCCCGCGCTCGCGCTCGCGCCGAGCGCGAAGCAACGCTCAGGGCGCAGGTTCGAGGTTGGCCCGAATCTTGTGCAGCAGCGCGACCAGCTGGCGCCGCTCCTCCACGCTCAGGCCCGTCACGGCCAGGTCGGACACGCGCCGTCCCTGGCGTTGCAGCGTCTGCTGGATGGTCCGCCCTTCCGCCGTCAGGCTCAGCCGGGTGTTCCGGCGATCCGCCTCGTCGGGCCGCGCGTCCAGCAGGCCGCGTTCCTTCAGGCCACCGATGAGGCGCGCGAGCTGGCCTTTGTCCCTTCCCGAATGCACGGCGAGATCGCGCTGCGTCGCGCCGGGGTGGCGGGCGAAGAAGCCCAGCACCTTGCTCTCCATGTGGGTCAATGCGTGCGGCCCGTCGCGCAGCGCGCGGTACTGCTCCGAGCGGAACAGATGCATCACCGAGTGAATCGCGTCGAGCACTTCATCGGCATCGGAAGCGGGTCCGCGGGCCATTTGGTTGACATGGTCAATCGATTTGCGCATGATAGATGACATTATCAACTAACAATGTATGTCAAATGGAAATCATGCATCGAGAGCGGCGCGTGCAGCGCGTGCGCCATGAATTGCGTCGGCGCGAAGTACAGGTCACTCGGGTCGATCCCATCGGCCCGGGCTTCGTCGGCATCACCTTTGCCGCTGACTCGCTCGCCGACTTCGCTTCTGACGGATTCGACGATCACGTCAAGTTCATGTTCACCGACGCGAACGGCGAGCTCGTACGCCGCGACTACACGCCGCGACGCTTCGACCGCGCCCGGCGCGAGTTGACGATCGAGTTCGCGATCCACGGCCACGGAGGCGCTTCCGAATGGGCGCGGCATGCCGAAGTCGGCCAGGCCGCGGTGATCGGCGGGCCGCGCGGCTCGATGATCGTCCCGACGGACTACGACTGGCACCTGCTCGCGGGCGACGCCACCGCGCTGCCTGCGATTCACCGGCGCCTCGAGGAGCTTCCTCGCGACGCGCATGCCATCGTCGTTTGTCAGGTGGCCGATGCGGCCGACAGGCGGCACTTCGACAGCGCCACGGTCGCGCGGCTGGAGCCGCAATGGGTGTCGACGCCGGACGAACTGGTCGCCGCCGTCGGCGCCCTGCGCCTGCCGCCCGGCGAAGGCTATGCCTGGTGCGCCGGAGAGGCCTCGGCGATGGCGCGGCTGCGCGAAGGCCTCGTCGAGAAGGCGCATCCGCGTGAAGCCATGCGGGTGGCGGCCTACTGGAAACGCGGCGCCTCGGACTATCACGACGAGCTGGGCCGATGAGCATGCGCTCGCTCGCAACGATGCTCGGGTAAACCCCGGGCACATAAAAAAGTCTGACGGCAGCGCAACCCGAATTCACTTCACCGGTCGAGGCTCGGACTCACAGTCGACACGGACCGGCGGCTCAGGCACGCCGGGCTCCGAGGACCCGTCCCACGGCTCGCCGGGCAACGGCAGCCTCAGCCAATCACCGACCGAACCGAAGATGAACATCGACCGCCATGGCCCCGACACCACCGCGCCCGAGGCGCCGAGGAATGGGCGCAGCCCGCAGATCGCGGAAGGCATTCAGCAGGGCTTCGAGAAGCGGCGACGCTTCCTGCTTGCAGGCGCCCTGGCCGTCTGCGCCTTCGTGTACGGCTGCGCCGGCGCGCCGCCGGCATCCGAGGCGCGCGCAGTGCTGGCGCCCCAAGGCACATTGCGTGTGGCCGTCTATCCGGGCAGTCCGACGTCTCTGGTGAAGGCGACCGCGCCCGAGGACATGCGAGGCGTAACGGTCGACCTCGGCCGTTCGCTCGCGTCGCGTCTGGGCGTTCCGGCGCGCATCGTCGTCTATCCGCGCCTCGCGGAAGCGCTGGCGGCGCTGCAGCGCGGCGAGGCCGATTTCACGATCACCAACGCCACCGAAGCAAGGGCGCGGCTGGTGGACTTCGCGCCCCCGCTGCTCGACCTGGAACTCGGTGTGCTGGTGCCCGAGGGGTCGCGTGTCGGCACGGTGGATGGGCTCGACCAGCCCGGCCTGACGATCGGCGTGAGCCAGGGCAGTTCCTCCGAGCGAGTCCTCGGCGCGCGCCTGCCGCAGGCGAAGCTTGTCGCCTTCCCCACCCTGGCCGCCGCTGCGGACGCACTGCGGAATCGGGGCATCGACGCCTTCGCGACCAACAAGGGCATCCTCTTCGAACTCGCGCAACAGGTGCCCGGCGCTCGCGTGCTCGAGGGCCGCTGGGGCGCGGAGCACCTCGCCCCCGCCGTGCCGAAGGAACGCACTGCGGCGCTTCCCTACCTGCAGGCCTTTGTCGCGGACGTGCGCCGCAATGGCGAGCTCGAACGCGCCAGCGCTCGCGCCGGACTTCGCGGGACCGCGTCGCCATCGCCGTGATGGAAGGGGGACCGCCCCTGAAGCCCGGCGATTCGTGATTGGTAGAAGGCCGAAGCCTCTTCGTTTCCACCCGTGATCCGAAGGTTCAGCTTGCCGACTCGCGACAGAAGAGCAACGTCACGCGCCTTCTCGATAGTTCTTCGGCGAAGTCTTGTAGGCCTTGCTGAAGGCGGTGGAAAAGTGGTTCGGGTTCCTGAAGCCGTTCAGACTTGCGATGTCCGCGATCGACAGCTCGCGGCGACTGCGCAGCATCTGGCTCGCATGCGACAGTCGAAGGTCGAGGAGGTACCGATAGGGCGTCTGGCCGACGGTGTTCCTGAATGCCTTGACGAAGTGGTCCTTCGACATGCACGCGATCGTCGTCAAGTCCTGCAACTGGATCGGTTGCGCATAGCTCGCCTCGATGAACGCCACGACCTGGCCCAGACGGCTGGGGCTCAAGCGCGCCCTCGCCTGCGCGGACTCGAAGACATTGAGCCGGCTCGCATTGATGCTCGAATAGCGCAGCACCAGGTGTCGCACAACGGCATGCTCGAGCTGGTCGAGCAGGAAGGTCTCGTCTTTGCCTGAGGGTGGCCCCTGGCATTCGAGTTCGTCGCGCAGCATCGAGAACAGTCCGCTCAGCCATGGATCTTCGGCGGCAAAGAACTCGCGAATCTCCGGCGTATCGTCGAGTTCGACTTCTTCCGTGACGAAGTCTTCGAGCATCGCCTGCGGCAGGTACAGGTGCATCACCTGCGCCTGGCTGCCGACATGCCAGTCGGTCTCGTGATGGCAGGAGACAAAGGTCGAACTGCCGATCTTCGAGTGGCTTCCCGTCACTCGCCCCTTGCTTCTTCGTTCGATCCGCGTACTGCCGCTCAGGTGGTGCACCAGCACATGCTCGGTCATGTGGCGAGTCGACAGCTCGCATGCGGGATGCTGCCAGCGGGCACCGAACAGGCGGCCGTGCCTGCTTCCAAACGTGTAGTCCGGCGCATGCTGCAGCGAACGTGCGATGAGCAACGGCGTATCGATCAGAGCGGTCATGTCTCCTCCGTGGCCTGATCGCGCTTGCCTGGCAAAGGAGCGTCGACCCTGGCCCGTCTTTGGCGGGCAATTATGGAGGCGTCAGACGCCATCCCCATCTTTCAAAAATCGAGCGGACGTTCGGTAAATCGGGTTTGTGTGCGCGGCCGATGATCGATTCAGTACCTGCACGCCTACAGTCGCCGAACCCCGAGCGCGATGGCGCCGCATTTCACGGAGAAAGCATGCAGAGACTACTGGAAGACAAGGTCGTTCTGATCACCGGCGCAGGCTCGGGCATAGGCCGCGCCACCGCGCTGCTTGCCGGCAGGGAGGGCGCGCGGGTGATCGTGGCCGACGTTGCGATGGAACAGGCCGAAGCCGTCGCCGCCGAGATCGCGCATGCAGGCGGCAATGCTGTCGCCAGGCGCATCGATGTGGCGCAATGCGCCGAGCACCAGACCCTGGTCGAACAGGTGGTGGCCACGCAGGGCCGACTCGATGCCGCGTTCAACAATGCCGGCGTTCCGGGCCCTGTTGCTCCGCTCCTCGACTACGACGACACGGAGTTCTCGCGTGTGTTGGAGATCAACCTGAAAGGCGTCTGGTACGGCATGAAGGCGCAAATCCGGCAGATGCTTGCGCAAGGTGGCGGCGCGCTGGTCAACAACTCGTCGATCGGCGGCCTCGTGGGCAAGGCCGGCATCTCCGGCTACACCGCGGCCAAGCATGGCGTGCTCGGCCTGACAAGGAGCTCCGCGTTGGAGTACGCAAGCCAGGGCATCCGCATCAATGCCATCTGTCCCGGCATCATCAAGACGCCGTTGTACGACAGCGTGATCCAGGGCGATCCGGTCATCGAGCAGCACTTCCAGAGCCTGCAGCCGATCGGCCGCTGGGGGCGACCCGAAGAAGTCGCTGAAGCAGTGGTGTGGCTTCTGTCGGATCGCGCCTCCCTGGTGCACGGCCACGCGATGGCGGTGGATGGCGGATTCACCGCCGCATGAGTTCCCTCACCGGGCGCCCATGGCGCGCCCGGCAACGAACCGGGCCGCCCTGGAAAGGCCTTCCAGGGCAGGCAGGCAAGCGCAGGCCGTCACTGGCCATCAACACAACGACAGGAGATCCACATGAACACCACCGCCACCGCCGACGTCGCCTGGAAAGGTCCCGCTCTCACGCCCAAGGGCTCGCGCAAGGAATTCACCGACACCGCCGCGATTCCGTGGACGCCCTGGATCATGCCGGGCACTTACTTCAAGCTCTTCTATGTCGACGAAGCCTCCGGCCGTTTCACCTTCCTGCTGAAGGTCGATCCGGGCACTCAGGCGCCGGTGCACTGGCACCTGGGGACCGCCGAGGCCTACATCCTGGAAGGTGGCTTCTACTATTTCGAGGACGATCAGGGCTTCCCCGGTGCATATACCGCCGAGATGCCAGGCGCCATCCACCAGCCCGTCTCGCCGAAGGGCTGCATCATGTTCGCGGTGGCGCATGGCCCGTTGTCGGGCTTCAATCCGGATGGGAGCATCGGTGGCGTCTGCGACGCCAAGCTGATGTACCAGCTCGCCCGGCAGGGCAATGCCGCCCCGCATGTCGTCCGGATGGGATTCCTCGGCGAGCACTGATGCCGCCCCCGGGGCCCCGGCGCCGTCGGTCCGTGGCGGCGCCGAGCCCATCGTGGAACGCACCCGGCGCAGTCATGAGGAAATGCATCTATGCGAGTCGAGGGCGAGCTGATGCAATTCGACGTGACCGGGCGCTTCGCGCGCCCGCGCCCGGTCGGATCGGCGCCATCCCGCATTTGCCGGACGCTCATCCCGGCCCCGGGCGTGACGGAAGATCGACGAACCCTCATGCACATGCAAGATGATGCGGCACCCCCCATGCGTCCCAATCACCGCCGACAGGCTTGCGCGCCGATGCGCGACGAGCACTGCATCCGACGCGCGCTCAAGGTCCTGGAAAGGCGGCTGCGCCATGACATGGAACACCTGCGCGGCAGCGACGATGCGAAGAACTTCGCGCGCCTGCGACTCGAACGCTACGACTACGAAGTGGTCGCCCTGCTGTGGCTCGATTCGCAGAACCGCCTGCTGGAGTACCAGGAGTTGTTCCGCGGTACGGTGCGGAAATCGATGGTGTATCCCCGCGAGATCCTGCGCGAGGCGATGCGGTTCAACGCGACGGGCTGCATCCTGTGCCACAACCATCCGGGCGGCGACTACGACAGCTCGAAGGTGGACGATGCCATGACCAGAGTCGTGAAGAGCACGCTGAGATTGATCGACGTGGAGCTGGTGGACCACATCGTCGTCTCGGCCGGCGGCGCGATCTCGATGGCCGAGTACGGCGTTCTCTAGCGCCGGCGCCGATCGCCCTTCAACCCGACGCGCTCGGATGAAAGGTCCCGTGAAGCCCGAGCGGCAATGCGTAAGGAAGGCGAACCTGGGCCACGGGGCCGGCGGCGATGGCGTCCGCCGCGAAGACCGACAGCACGGTGCAGCCGGCGCGTAGATCGAGCGCGGTGCCGACCAGCCACTTGGCCGGCATGCCGGGTCTGGCGGCATCCGGCGCATACACGTGCTCCTCGACCATCCAGTCGTCGCCGAAGGCGAAGGACTGCGGCTCCAGATCGTCCGCGCCGACCGATGCCACGCTGTCCCAGCCGGGCATGGTGGCGGGCCGCGTCGCGCTTCGCCTGATGCAGGCGATCGCGCGATGCCGCTGCCCCACCGATCGCGGATCGACGACCGGGAACTCGGCCTCGATCTCGGGAATGACGTGCGCGTGCGATCCGCCGTCCGGACGGAGTTCGACGCGCGTCATCACCGCGCCCTGCACGTGCTGGTAGTCGCCGCGCATGAGCGACCAACCGTGCGCCATCCAGCGCGGGTCGCTGCCGCACACGCAGTCGAAGCGGATGACGCCGCTGTCGTCTTCCCAGGCATTGCCCATGTGCGAGAAGATCATCGGCGGGAGTTCATGCCATCGGAGGGTCCAGGTGCGCTTGTCGATGCTCAGGACGCGGGTCGGGTCGCCGGGCATCCAGCTCACGGCTGCACCGAATGGCCGGCCTTTTGCGAGGCGCTTCAACTGAATATCCAACGGGGAAAGAACGAAGACGAGGTGATCACGCGTGACGGCGAAGTCGTGAACGGGCGGCAGATCGTCGACGTGGAACTGCCGGGCAATGACGACCTCGCCATGGGCCGCGATGCCGTAGACGTGCAAGGTCTGCGCGATCGAATCGCAGCCGAAGTTCCACAGGAATCCATCAGGCTCGACCTTGGGATGCGCCGAAAAAGGGCGGACACCGAAGGTCAGGTCCCAGGTCTTGATGCCTCTGGTTTCCAGGGAATCGAGCGAAAGCGCGTAAGCCGATCCGGGCTCCCACAAGGCGAGCAGTTCCTCGTTGTGCACGCACACGTTGATGTTCGCGACGTTCATGTCGTCGATGTCCATCGTCATTTCGGCGTGACTGGCTATGGCCGATCCGAAGGCGCTGAGTTCGAAGCGCCCCGTGTTCGACTCCTGCGCGTACTTCGTCGTCTTCACATAGCGGCCCCTGTGCGAGATGCCGCCGTTCGCGAAGGTGAACGCCTGAACCATCCCGTCACCGTCCCACATGTGGGTATAGCGCCCCTGCCCCCGCTCGTGGCGCGCCGGCCCGTTCCGATAGAGGACACCCCGCAAATCCTTCGGCAGCGAGCCCTCCACCTTCAAAGGACCCGAGTCAATCAGCTCCTCATTCATTGACGCGTAGCCGAGGGTCCACGCCTTCTCGCGCGCCGCCTCGAACGTCTTCTTCAACTCTCCGTTCAGCCATCCCTTCATCCTTGCCTCCTTTTTGTTGATTCTCAAGCCGACAGCACGGCCTCGGACGGAATCGCGACCCGGAACACCGAACCTCGACCAAGCCTGCTGGAGACGCTCACCGCATAGCCCAGGCGATCGGCAAATCGCCGAACCACCGCGAGGCCCAGGCCCACTCCTCGCGGTCCGTCTATCGACGCTTCCGGCCCCTGGTGATAGGCCTCGAAAATCCTGGACATGTGGTCCTGCCGAATTCCCGGCCCCTGGTCCCACACTTCAATCACCACTGCGCCGCCCCGCTTGCGCGCTGCGACCAGCACGCCGCCCCGCGTGAACTTCAAGGCGTTGAAGACAAGGTTCTCGATGATTCGAAGCAACAGCCACTGGTCCGTCTGCAAGCGCACCCACGTCGCGCGGACTTGCAGCCGAACACTTCGCGAGAACGCCACATCGCCGAAGCGCAGATCCACGTCTTGAAAGAGCTTCATGAGACTCACCTCCTGAAAGTCGACGATCTCGTCCATGGCTTCAATGCGCGCGGAGTCGAGAAAGTTTCCGAGGCAGCTCTCCAGGTCCCGAATCTCCTCGGCAAGGCACGACAAGGCCTGACGCGCGCGGCGATCTGGCGAGGGAGCCTCCCCGACCGAAAGCGAGATCAATTTCATCGCGTAGAGGCGCTGCAGAAAGTCATGACTCGCGCGAGCGAAGAAGCTGGAGCGCTTTTCCAGTTTGTCTGCCGCCTCGTTCTTCATGAATTCGAGCTGGGCATTGCTTCCTGCCAGCTCGTTGTTCGTGCGTTTCAGTTCGGCAAGAAGCAGGTCAACTTGGTCGCTGCGCTCCAGATGAAGACGTACTTGCTTCACCGTCATGTAAATGCACAGCCACAAGGTTGCGGCCACGCAAACATTCAGCGCGAACACCGATGGCCATGGCATGGCGCTGATCTGGATGAGTCGCAGCGACAACCCGGCCCACAGCGCACCAATGAAAACCCCGGCCGCGATCGGTGTGGCGAGCAGATTGCCCAAAGCTGCGATCGTGAGCATCACGCACCCGACGCAGAGGGCAAGCGCCGTCGGTGTCAGCCCGGGTCCCAGGAATATCTGCACCGACCAGAGCCAATGGCCGGTCGAGATGAGCATGATGAACAGTGGAACCAGTCGCAAGCGAAGCTGATGCGAGACGTTCGCCGGTGCCGCCTGGAAGATCCAGGCGTAGAGAACGGCGCGAACCAGCCAATTGGCAGCGCAGCCCAACAGCCAGACATACAGGAGCGAGCGGGAAATGGTGGGCTGATGAATCTCCGCCACCAGGATCGCAGCCACGACCAGCCAGAACGCGGCCTGGTTCAGTTTCCACTGGTGGATGGAGTTTTCCCGGTGGGCGGTCGTGACCCTGAGCAGGAGACGCCGGATGGGCGACTCGGATGCGACGGCCTCGACGACTTGCTCGATGTCCGTGCGGCTGAAGGGATGGCGGGTGCTGAAGTGTTCGCCGGCCATGGGGTTGGGCTCGCGGCTCATGGCGCGCGTCTCCCGGCGCTTGCCATGTTGTCGGCGGGTGCGAGGCGCAGGAAGCCCAGTTCGATGGCCTTGGCGACCGCATGGCTGCGGCTGGCGGCGCCCAGCACGTTCATCGCTGCGTTGACGCTGTTGTCGATGGAGCCCTCGCTCAGGCCCAGCTTCGCCGCGATCTGCTTCGAGCTGTGGCCGCGGCTCACGAGTTCGAGGACTTCGATCTGGCGCGGCGTGATGCGCACGGCCGGGGTGTCGGTGCCGCGGCGGCGGCCCTCCCGGGGGTCGGGAAAGACCGGGTCGCCGGCGAACACGTCGGAAAGCGCGCTCGAAAAGGCGGTGGCGGCCGTGGATTTGGGGATGTAGCCGAGGAAGCCGCGGCCCTTGAGTTCGGCGATGAAGTCCTGCCGCTCCCACCCGGTGATGACGCAGGTGATGGGCGCGAGGCCGCGCCTGTGGATTTCGAGTGCCAGGGACAGGCCGTATGCGCCGGGCACGTCGAGGTCGAGGAGGATTCGATGCCATTCGCGCGCGGGGTCGCCGAGCTCGCGCAAGGCGGCATCGGCACTGCCGCAGATCCGGACGGCCAGCGCCGGATGTTTGTGAACGATCAACTCCCGGGCCGCTTTCGCGACGACGGCGTGATCTTCGACGATCAACACATCGTTCATGAGTCCTCCCTGGTGGGGCGCTGAAGCGCTTCTCCACCGTTGCGTTGGTGTGCGAACGGGGCACGGGCCGCGGTTGCGGCGCGAATCTACCAAGCCGACGGCGCTTCGTCACTCCTTGTGTGGAGGCGGGCTGCGTGGCCGTCGCGCGGGGACAACGCGCGGGCGCTGAGGCGCCTCGTCGGGATCAGTCGTGGCGCAGTGTGTCGGGCGGCGCGACGATGCGGTTGGTCTGCAGCGGCGAGCGCACCAGGTAGGGCTGGCCGGCCTGCTCGGTCTTGAGGCGGGCCGATGCATCCTTGGTCACGGCACCGGCGGGGCAGGCGCCGCCGCTTCGCAGAGTGAGCGCGGCCGCGAGGCGCGCCTCGGCGGGGTCGCCGAGCGCGTGGGCGAAGTCGTCGGCGATGACGCAGTTGGGCGCGAAGCCGTCGCCGTAGTCGCCGAAGCCTTGCTGGTTGACGCCCTGGAACTGGATCGCGAAGTAGGTGGTGCCGCAGTTGTCCTGTGGAAAGTAGGCGTAGGGTTTGCCGCAGGTGGTGCCGCCGACGAGGTCGACGGTGAGGCCGACGCCGCGCAGGCTGTTGACGACGGACTCGCTCGCGGAACAGGTGTCGGGCCCGGTGAGCACGGTCACGCGGGAGAGGCCGAGCCGGGGGAGCGGTTGCCCCGCGGGGGTCGAGAGGCCGCGCGAGGTGGTGGGAAAGAGCAGCGTGGACTGCGCGGCGGTGAGGTGGAAGGGGTTCTTGCTGTTGAAGAGGAGGCGCTCGAACACGGCGCCGGTGGTGGCGGAGGGTGCGCTGACCATGGTGGCGAGTTCGCTGGCGATGTCGAGCAGGCCGCCGCCGTTGTAGCGCATGTCGATGACGAGGTCGGCGATGCCGGCGCTGCTGAACTGGTTGACGGCCGCGATGAGCTGCGCTTCGGCGCTGGCGAAATGGTCGTTGAAGAGCATGTAGCCCACGCGGCCGTTCGCGGTGTCGATGGTCTTGACGTTCTGGACAGGGGTGCGCGTGATGCGCGCGGCCGCGAGGGCGACGCCGCGGGTGCTGCCGTCCGGGGCCTGCAGCGTGAAGTCATGCAACTCGCCTTCATGCAGGGGCGCGAGTGCGGCGTTGAGGCCGGTGACGTTGCTGCCGTTCGCGACGTCGATGCCGTCGATGGCGATGAGCCTGGTGCCGCGGGTGATGGCCGACTGCGCGGCGGGCGAGCCGGGCTCGGTGAAGGCGACTCGGATGTCGCGCGGCGGCGAGGGGCTCAGGAAGGCGAGCGCCATGCCGTAGCCGAGCTGGGTGTCGGACTGCGACATCGCGCGGTAGTCGGCGGTGTCGGCGGTGAAGTGGAAGCGGTCTTTCGCGCGGCCGCTGGCGGTGAGCCTGGGTGTCTTGAGCACGCCGAAGTAGGCGATGGGCGTGGCGTAGTCCCTGGCCGCGAGGCCCGTGGGAACTTCGTCGAACCAGAGGTAGGTTTCGTCGATCCAGGCGCGGACCCAGCTCTTTTCGGTGTCGAGGCTGCCGGGCTGGTCGGGAAAGGCGGCGCCGGTGTCGGGGTCGATGCCGTTGCGTGGCGCGGCGCACTGGCCGGCGACGCTGGCCGATGCGACGATGGGCTCGGCAGGGGTCGCCACGACGGGCGACGCGATGGGTGCAGCGAGGACGGCTGCATTGCCGCCGCCACCGCCTCCACCGCCACATCCCGCGAGCGCGGCGGCGATGAGCATCACCATGGCGACGGCTGCGGCGCCACGCGCCGGGCCCTGTGTGCGGGCGTTTTTCATCGGGCAGGCACTTCCTTCGGGCGCCGGCCGTGTGGCGCGCTCATCTTCGATTTACTGAACGAATCCGATGCCGCGCGCTTCGCGCACCTCGGGCTTGATGCGGTGCTCGGCTTCGAGCTGGTCGAGGAACTCGATGGCCGAGAACTCGACCGCGAGGATATCGGTCTGCCGCTTGACCGCGGCGAAGTCGCCGGGGCAGAGCTGGGGCAGGCGCGCGAGCCGGTGCCGGATGTCCTGGGTCATGTGCGCGGCGACGCCTTCGAGCACCTCGGTGACGAACATGCGCTCGCGCTGTTCGCCGGTGAGGGGCATGAACTTGATCTTGAAGGTGAAGCGGCGCAGCGCCGCCTGGTCGATGCGGTCGAGCAGGTTGGTGGTGCACACGAAGATGCCGCCGAAGCGCTCCATGCCCTGGAGCATTTCGTTGACTTCGGTGACTTCGTAGGTGCGCTGGGCGCCGCGCCGGTCCTGCAGGAAGCTGTCGGCTTCATCGAGCAGCAGGATGGCTTTTTCGGCTTCGGCCTCGCGGAACATGGCGGCCATGTTCTGTTCGGTTTCGCCGACGTACTTGCTCATGAGGTCGCTGGCCTGCTTGATGATCAGCGGGCGGCCGATGGCGCTGGCGATGTGTTCGGCGAGCGCGGTCTTGCCGGTGCCCGGCGCGCCGTAGAAGCACAGCGTGCCGTGGCCGCGGACCTTGAGCGCCTCGACGATGCGCGGGATTTCGAAGCGGCTCTCGACGTTGAGCATGTCGAGGTCGTAGGTGGTGACCTGCCGGCGTGCGGCGGGCGCTTCGGCGGTGCCGAGCGCGAGGTCGGCATTGCGGAGCTGGCGTTCGATGAGGTTCTCGATCGAGGTGCCGCCGGTGGTCGCGAGTTCGGCGAAGCGCACGGCGGTGCGGATCTGCGCGGGCGTGAGGCCCTTGCGGCTCGCCAGCTTGGCGGTGAAGGCCTCGGAGACGGGCACGCCTTCGAGGGTCTTGCGCACGATCTGTTCGCGCGCGCCGGGCGGCGGCGACTTGAGTTCGAGGTGGTAGGCGAAGCGGCGACGGAAGGCCGGGTCGATCTGTTCGATGCGGTTGGTGACCCAGATCGTGGGGACCGCGTTCGATTCGAGGATCTGGTTGACCCAGGCCTTGCCGCTCACGCTGCCGCTGGCCGGCGCGGGGATCTGCTCGGCGCGCGCCATGAGCTGGGCAGCCTCGTTGCTGATCGGCGGGAAGACGTCCTCGACTTCGTCGAAGAGCAGCGCGGCCTGTGCGCTGCCCTTGAGGAAGACCTGCGCGATCTGGAGCGAGCGGTAGCGGTCGCGGCCGGAGAGCGAGTTGCCGTCGCGGTCGGCGTATTCGACTTCGAAGAGTTCGAGGCCCGCGGCCTGCGCGACGACCTTGGCGAGTTCGGTCTTGCCGGTGCCGGGCGGGCCGTAGAGCAGGACGTTGACGCCCGGCTCCTTGCGCTCGACCGCGGCGCGCAACAGCGTGACCAGCATGTGCGCGTCTTCCTCGACGAAGGAGAAGTCGTGCACGCAGAGGGCGCTCTTGGCCGAGGGCCGGGTGAACACGGCCATGAGCTCGTTGCGGTCGCGGTATTCGCGCATCAGCACGGGCGGCAGCTTCTCGCTGACCTTCATGAGGTCGGCCAGGTCGGTGATGTTGTGTTCCGAGATCAGGTTCTCGACGAGGCCGATGCGCTCCAGCCGCGAGCCGGCGCGCAGGGCCTCGCCGACGTCGCTGGCGTTGACGCCGGCCACTTCGGCGATGGCGGCATAGGCTTCGGGTGCGTTGTTGACCTTGAACTCGACCAGCAGCGAGCGCAGGTCGCGCTGGTAGCGCGCAAGGGTGCCGTACAGGAGCAGCGCGCGCTCGGCCTTGTTGAGCTGGAGCAGGCCGGCAAGGGCGTCGATGTTCTTCTCGACCAGGGTGGACTGCTTGCGCAGCGCGTGGGTCAGCCAGTCGCGTGTGACGGAGAGCACGGCGAGCAGGTCCTTGGGCTGGTCCTTGGCGTACTCGTCGAGGTAGAAGAACAGGGTGCCTTCCTCGTAGGGTCCGCGCCAGACGCCATGGCGTTCGAGGAGCGTGCGGCCGTCGTAGCTTTCGACGCCCTTCCAGACCTCGTTGCCGGCGCAGCGGCGGCCGAGGAATTCACGCAGCCGGTTGAGGACCGGCGCGGGCCACACCAGATGGCGGCCGGTGAGCGAGAGGAGGCCGTTGAGGTCTCGCCGGACGTTGAAGCGCGGCCCCTGCTTGGCCGCGAGGGTGAGGACGAAGTGCGAGCACATCAGCTCCAGCACCGGCGCTTCCTTGAGGCCGGGCGACGGCAGCGTGTGGCCGCGCAGGTGCGTAGCCATGACATCGATGCCGGAACGCTTGACCATCGAGGCAACCTGAAAAATGAAAAGTGCGGAAGGGGGGAGAACTGAAATCTGGGAGCGACCATAGCGCAGACTTTTGGCTTGGGGAAGCCTTGAGGCAGGTAAAAACCCTGATGTTTCAAATCCGTCCACAATGCGCCGCATGGTTGGCATTGAAGCGATCGAGCGCGCCGCGGCGCGAATGGCCGGTCAGGTCCTGCAGACGCCTTGCGTCGAATCGCGCACGCTCTCGCAGATCGTGGGCGCCCAGGTGTTCCTGAAGTTCGAGAACCTGCAGTTCACGGCCTCCTTCAAGGAGCGCGGCGCGTTCAACAAGCTGTCCGATCTGGCCGAGGCGGGCACGCGCGGCGTGATCGCGATGTCGGCGGGCAATCACGCCCAGGGCGTTGCCTATCACGCCCAGCGGCTGGGCCTGCGCGCGCTGATCGTGATGCCGCGCTTCACGCCCGGGGTCAAGATCGAACGGACGCGGGGCTTCGGCGCCGAGGTGGTGCTGTACGGCGACACACTGGACGAAGCACGCGCGCACGCGTTGATGCTCGCGGATCGCGAGGGCCTGGCGTTCGTCCATCCCTACGACGACGAAGCGATCATCGCCGGCCAGGGCACGGTGGCACTGGAAATGCTGGACGCGGTGCCCGATCTGGACACGCTGGTCGTTTCGGTGGGCGGAGGCGGCCTGATCGCCGGCATGGCGGTGGCGGCGCGGGCGCGCAAGCCGGGGATCGAGATCATCGGGGTTCAGACTTCGCGCTTCCCGTCCATGCTCAACGCGATCCGGGGAACGCATCATCCGCAGGGAACGAGCACGATCGCCGAAGGCATTGCGGTCGGAACGCCGGGGACGCTGACGCGCGAGATCGTCGCCCGCCTGGTCGACGATCTGGTGCTGGTCGACGAGGGCGACATCGAGCAGGCGGTGCTGATGCTGCTGGAGATCGAGAAGACGCTGGTCGAGGGTGCCGGCGCGGCCGGGCTGGCGGCGCTGATCCGCCATCCGGAGCGTTTCAGGGGCAAGCGTGTGGGGCTGGTTCTGTCGGGCGGCAACATCGATCCGCTGCTGCTGGCGGCGATCATCCAGCGGGGCATGGTCCGGGCGGGCCGGCTGGCCCGGGTCCGGGTGAGTGCGCGCGACGTGCCGGGCTCGCTTGCACACATCACGGCCACTGTGGCCGAAGCGGGCGCCAACGTCGACGAGGTGCATCACCAGCGTGCATTCACGATGCTGGCGGCACAGAACGTCGACATCGAACTGGTGTTGCAGACGCGAGGACGCACTCACCTCGCGGCAGTGCTGGATGCGTTGCGCGCGTCGGGCTTCGAGGCGGTCGAGCAGCGCTGAGGGTCTGGGAACACCCTAGGGTACGGCTCATGAGGCGGCTCGTAGAATGGCGCCAGTCTTGCAAGTCTTGAGAATCCAAGGAATCGCGATGTCCAATCCCACCTCTGTCGATGCGGGTCACGCAGAGCCCGCCGACCATGATGCCGTCGAGTCGGTCGTCCACTTGATGCCGCTCGTGCTTCCGCTGGCTGGCGGCGTCCTGATGCTTCTCCTGGCTTCGATCGCCGTCTTCATGGCCTGAAGCCCCGTCGCGGAGGCGCAGCATGCGCCCTTCGCGCGAACTCGACGGCGGGGCCTTTCTGCCCGCGTCGCTCCTCGCTTCTTTCAGGTGTCCGGCGTCCACCGCCGACTTCTCCAGGGAACGGAAGCGTTTTTTCCAACGGATCTCGCCCTTGTCGCCGAGTCCCGTTCGAAAAGACGGTTTTCAAGTTAGGAGATATCGATGAACGCACCGCTGAAGGGGCTCGCCATCCAGGCACCCTCTTATGTCAAGAATGCCAAGCTGATCGCCTGGGTGGCCGAGATGGCCGCGTTGTGCAAGCCCGAGTCGGTCTACTGGTGCGACGGCAGCGCCGAAGAGTATGACCGCTTGTGCCAGCAAATGGTGGATGCGGGCACCCTCAAGAAGCTCAACCCCGCCAAGCGCCCTCATTCCTTCCTCGCCAATTCGGACCCCAGCGACGTCGCGCGCGTGGAAGACCGCACTTTCATCTGTTCCGCCAGGAAGGAAGACGCCGGCCCGACCAACAACTGGATGGCGCCCGCGGAGATGCGCGCGACGCTGCAGCCGCTGTTCGACGGCTGCATGAAGGGCCGGACGATGTACGTCGTTCCTTTCAGCATGGGCCCGCTGGGTTCGCCGATCGCGCATATCGGCATCGAGCTGTCCGACAGCCCCTATGTCGTGGTGAACATGCAGATCATGACCCGCATGGGCAAGGCGGTGTATGAGGTCCTGGGTGATTCCGGCAACTTCGTGCCCTGCGTCCACACGGTCGGCGCACCGCTCGAGGCAGGCCAGAAGGACGTGGCCTGGCCGTGCAACAAGACGAAGTACATCGTGCATTACCCCGAGACGCACGAGATCTGGAGCTACGGCTCCGGCTATGGTGGCAACGCGCTGCTGGGCAAGAAGTGCTTCGCGCTGCGCATTGCGTCCAACATGGGCCGCAATCAGGGCTGGCTCGCGGAACACATGCTGATCCTCGGCGTGACCAATCCCGAAGGCAAGAAGTACCACGTCGCGGCAGCCTTCCCGAGTGCGTGTGGCAAGACCAATTTCGCGATGCTGATTCCACCCGCGGGTTTCGCCGGCTGGAAGGTCACGACGATCGGCGACGACATCGCATGGATCAAGCCGGGTGCCGATGGACGGCTGTACGCCATCAACCCGGAAGCGGGCTACTTCGGCGTCGCGCCGGGCACGAACGTGCAGACCAATCCGAACTGCATGTCGAGCCTGCATCGTGACGTGATCTTCACCAACGTGGCGCTGACCGATGACGGCGACGTCTGGTGGGAAGGCATGGGCGAAGCGCCCGCGCACGCCATCGATTGGCAGGGAAAGGACTGGACGCCCGCGATCGCCAGGGAGACCGGCGCCAAGGCCGCCCACCCGAACGCGCGTTTCACGGTCGCAGCGACCAACAATCCGGCGCTGGACGGGTCCTGGGACGATCCGGAGGGCGTCGCGATCGATGCCTTCATCTTCGGTGGTCGTCGCTCGACGACGGTGCCGCTCGTGACGGAAGCCCGGAACTGGGTCGAGGGCGTGTACATGGCGGCGACGATGGGCTCGGAAACCACGGCGGCCGCGGCCGGCCAGCAGGGCGTGGTGCGCCGCGATCCGTTCGCGATGCTGCCCTTCGCCGGCTACAACATGAGCGACTACTTCCAGCACTGGCTGGATCTGGGCAAGAAGCTCAAGGCATCGGGCGCGAAGTTGCCGAAGATCTACACGACGAACTGGTTCCGCAAGGGCGAGGACGGCAAGTTCGTCTGGCCGGGCTACGGCGAGAACATGCGGGTGCTCAAGTGGATGATCGACCGTATCGAAGGCAAGGCCGGCGGCGACGAGAACGTGTTCGGCGTGAGCCCGCGCTATGCGGACCTCAACTGGGCTGGCCTCGATTTCAGTACCGAACAGTTCGCCACGGTGACGAGCATCGACAAGGCGGCTTGGCTGGCCGAACTGAAGCTGCACGCCGAGTTGTTCCAGCAGCTCGCGCATCACCTGCCGGAGGAGCTTCCGGCGACGAAGGCGGCGATCGAGCAACGCCTCGCGGCCTGATCCGAGGCACCCATGAAAAAAGCCGCCCGAGGGCGGCTTTTTGTTTTGGCGAAGAGCTGGCTGGCTGGCTGGCGCCGTACGAGATCAGGAACAGTGCCTCAACCTCGGACGGCTTGCCCCGATCAGGCCGCTTCCTGCCGCGTCGCAATCGCTTGCAGGTCGCGCATGATGCGCGGATCGAACTTCGCGTAGGCAAGGAACTGCTCATCGGCGCGTGCGGCTGCGTGGCGGCGGGAAGCTTCGCGGGCAGCGACGATCGCGCGCGCCGCCAGGTTGCGCGCCGCGCCGGCGAAGAGCGCGAGGACGATGAATGCGATGCCCCACAGGACCATCCAGGCAACAAGCAGGCTCCCTTCGCTCACTGCCGACATGAGGCGGTCCGCAACGAAGAGCAGCGAAGAAACGATTGCCGCAAGCAACAGCGCGGCCAACCCGCGGGCGCCGTCATAACCCTTCTGGGTGCCGCGAACAGTGTCAATGACGGCTTCCGCCCGAGCAACGCCCGGATGCGTGAGCGGTTTTTCGACGTGAACAAAGCTGGTCATGATGTGTTCCTCCAGAACAGGTGGCCGGTGGCCGATGCACCTGATGTTAGGGATTTCCCTGATATATGCAAATTTATATTCCTGATGTCTATCATTCCCATCAGTGATGACAGTCAACTTCCGCACACTCGACCTGAACCTTCTTCGTGTCTTCGATGAAGTGATGTCGGAACGCAATCTGACCCGTGCAGCGCGCAATTTGTCGATCACTCAACCGGCGGTCAGCAATTCGCTTCGCAGGCTGCGCGAGGCTCTTGGCGATGAACTGGTGCACCGCTCCGGCGCAGGTGTCGAGCCCACGCCGCACGCGCAGACGCTATGGCCCAGCGTCCGCGAGGCGCTTCGGCAGCTCGAACACACATTGGTGCCGGGCGAATTCGACGCCCGCGTTGCGGATACAACATTCCTGCTCGCCATGGCCGACGCGACGGCCGCCGAGCTGATGCCCGGGCTGATCCGCATTGTCGAAGACGAGGCGCCGGCCATGTCCTTGCGGGTGCTGCCGCTGACAACGCGCGATCCGCGGCAAATGCTCGAAAGGGAGGAGGTCGACATGGCCGTCGGCTACTTCCCCTCCGTCATGGCCAGTCTCGCAGTCCAGGGCCCATCCGGTCCGGGAACGCTTTTCGATTCGCAGCGGCTGTATGCGGGGCAATATGTCTGCGTCATGCGACGCGGTCATCCGCTTGCACAACAGGACCTGACGCTCGACGATTTCTGCGCGGCCCGCCACTTGCTGGTGAGTTTCTCGGGGCGCCCCTTCGGATTCATCGACCAGACGCTGAGCGCACTGGGCCGGGAACGGCGCATTGTCGCGACGGTGAACCAGTTCTTCACGGCCGGTCGGGTGGTCGCCACCTCGGACCTGCTGACGGTGCTGCCCCGTCACTTCGCGCATGCGACCGGCATCAGTGAACAACTGATCCTCCGCGACCTGCCCTTCGACCAGCCCCCCGTGCATGTGGATGCGCTCTGGCATCGGCGCGCGCGACACGGGCATGCGCTGGAATGGTTGCGGCATGCACTCGTGCGTTCTGCCGAAGCAGCCTTCTCCGGCACGCGTCCTCTTCCCAGTGCGCCGCCGGCCTGAACTCTCAGCGCACGACACTCAGCCACGCTGCCGCGGCCGCCCGCAGTTCCCGGGCATGATGGGCATCGAGGCCGGCGCGACTGTCAGCCGCTTCCATGAGCGTGGCCGCGGGGCTGGGAGCACCCAGCCTGTCAGGAGTGCGGAAGAGGCGGGCCAGATTGACAAGAAAAGCAAACATCAGATGAACGCGGCAACATGCGCCGCTCGAATCAGGAAGACTCGAAGATCAGGGTTTACCCTTTATTTATCAATTCATGACTTATGCACATCTCGCATGAATCCATGTGTGGAGCTGCTCGGTGAAGCTCCAGTTGCTGTCGGATCTCCATCTGGAGGTACATCCCCATCTCGACATTTCACCGGCCCAGGGCGCGGACCTGTTGGTTCTGGCGGGAGACATCGGCTCGTACCAGTCGGACTCGCGTCTCCCGGGATCGGACTTCGGACTCTCTCGCTTTTCGCCGCGCCACGGCTGGCCCACCCCGGTCATCTACCTGCCGGGCAACCACGAGTACGACAACGCTGATTTCGACCAGACGCACGAGCGCCTGCGCGAAACCTGCGAGGCGCTGGGCATCATCTGGCTCGAACGGGAAAGCCGGGTGATCGAGGGCATCCGCTTCGTCGGTACCACCTTGTGGGCGGATTTCGACGCACTCGTGCAGCCGACCGACGGAATGGGGGAGGCCCTCAAGAAGCGGGAAAAGGCGATGCGCGCGGCGAACTTCTACCTCGAGAAGGCAGGCACCGTGCGGTCGGGCCAGCCTTTCCTTGCCGATGCCCTGCGGGAGCAATCATTGGCCTGTCAGGCTTGGCTGCGCGGTGCGCTTTCCGAACCGTTCGACGGCCCGACCGTGGCGATCACGCATTTCGCGCCGACGCTCTCAAGCGCCGACCCGCGCTATGGACTGACACCAGGGACCGCTGGATTCTGCAACGCGTTGGATGATCTTCTGCCCCTGGCCCGCTTCTGGCTGCACGGCCATCTGCATCGCCATTACGACTACGTCGAAAAGGGATGTCGAGTCGTGGCCAATCCTCTGGGATACAAGAGCAAAGGCGAACAGGAGGAATTCGATCCGCATTTGCTGGTCAACATTCCATCGTCGTGATGCGATGCCGGCACGCGTGGCAGGTGCCAGGACGCCTGCCACGGGCCGCTCGCGTCGTTCGCCTTCACGAACTCAGGAATTCCTGAAGCGACATGGCTTCTTCGCGCACGAAAGGTCGAGGCCTCTGGACCTCCTTTTGCACCTCCCTTTGCATCGACGGACTCGAAGGATTCACCGTGTGGAAGCCGAAGGGCGAGGACGAGTCCTTCACGGGATCACCCCGACTCAGGCGATAGCCTGTGCGGGCAACCGGCTGCAGGTTCCAGCCGACGGACCCATCCAGCCGCAGCTGCAAGCGCAGTCCTTCCACAATGGACGCAATTCGATCGGTCCCGCTCACTGCGGCACCATGCGGCGGCAGCATGCGCCTGAGCCACTGCAGGGACACCGTGCTCCCTGCGTTGTAGAAGAACTCCAGGGCAATGTCGAATTCCAGCGGGGACAGGCGCACACGACCGTTCTCGAAATGGACGCTCCTGCGCAGCGGGTTGAACGTCTCCGCGCCCCAGGTCAGCGTCAGATGCGTGCCTCTGTAGCCCAGATGTTTCAGGAAGGTCAGGGTTACCCGATAAAGATCACTGAAGGTTTGCCATGGTGCCGGCGTGGCATCCACAAGCGAATCGAGGTATTTGTTGGGCCGCTTCCGCGGCTGGAAGGGCGCATAGAGCACCGGCACGTGAGGCCCGACGACCTGCCGCACCTCGTTCAGGACTGCCCGGCCGCGTGCGGCCCTCAACGGCGGATCGCCGAGGTACAGCAGGTCGAGCTCCGTCGCCCCCGATCCCATGGCTTGCAGTTCGTCCAGATCAATGAACACAAGCGGCGCGAAACCGAGCGAGCGCAGAATGCGCCGACCGTATTCGCGAGAGCGCTGTGTATAGGCAAGGATGCCAACTCGCCACGTCGCAGTTGAACGAGACATGATGCTCTCCCCGTTCTTCTGGCGATCAGGCCGGCAGCAGCTCGGGCGCCGATGCACACCTTGCTTCCCGCGGCTTGCCCACACCGTTCCACGCCGCCGCATGCCGGACCGGTGAACGCGGCTGCCCCACCAGGACCGAATGCGTACGGGCAAACTGCGTCCACTCCACCTCGTCGAAGATCTCAAGCGAGCCGCGCATGCCCAAACCCACGAGCGAAGACAGCGAGTAGTCCTCCCACGAGGCATAGTGCGACCGCGCGCGCTGCTTGAGCCGTTCCAGGGCACTCTCGGTTTCGTCGCGCGAAATATGGCCAGCCGAGTAAGCGAGCCGCAGCAGGTAGGCAAGTTGCTGTATGTCCCACGCAAGGACGCTCAGATGTCCATGCTGCAATTCGCTGGTGATCCGTGCACGCAGCGACATGAAGCGACAAGTGTCCTCGAGCGCGGCGAACTCATTCGAATCGACCTGGGAGCCCGCCAGCCACGCAGCAATGGCATGCTTTTCCGACGCGGACATCTGGCCAATCCGCTCGATGCGGTCATCGATGACGCCCACGCAGCCTGAAGCGTCCTCGATGCCCCAGTGCTCTCGAAGCAGCGACGTCACGCGTCGGAGCGGCAATGCGCTGGCAAGTTGGTTGAAGTTGTCGCGCGTGAGCAGGGCGAAATTGGCGCTCAGAAGACACCCGAAGAGCTGTTCGGGCGACATCGGCTCCTTGGGTTTGAACGCGACAGCCCGTGCCCAGCGTCCTAGCGGCGGCCCGAATCGTCGGCGCATGAACATCCACAAGACCAAACCCCAGACAAAGATCGCAGCAATCAAGGCATTCATGACAAGCTCCCTGGCGCCCCGGTCGGGATACGCCTTGTTTGTGGTGATGTCGACATGACAGTCGACCTTGCCGAGCCAGGCGCTTGCTTGACATTGCAGCGGACGCGAGGCCGCTTTACGCGAACGGGCGTTGCCCGCCGCCAATCCACAGCGCAGCCCTCGTGATTCAGGAAGAGCGTTTGATTGGCTCATCAGCATTGCCGACGCCAGTCGACAAAATCCAGTACACCTGTCCACGTTTCTGAAAGACCGCATTGCGCACAGGTGAGGCGGTTCCAGCCTTTGCAACCGACCCATTCCCACCCAACCTGCGTCATTCCACCTATCTGACTCGATGAACCCGGCGTGAAGGCCAACAATGGTGCTGGAGCCGCCCGCAGGGACAAAAGGAATGTAGGAAATAGGTCTTCAAATATCAAAATCTCTTTATTGCAGACACTTTCAGTAAATGACGATTGCTCAATCTTTTTGCTCACGCACAGGGTTGCTCAATGAAGCTTTCGTGTGAGATTTGTTGGCTTTGACGGGGGTCGCCAAGCGTTCTGGCAATGCAAAGCATCGCCCGTTGATTCATTTCAATTCCGGAAAAAACGCACGGTGACCGCGTGCACTCACGGCTTTCGATCGCCTGCTCATGGATTCAGCGCGTGATCCTTGAATTGCCCCGCCAGCTCACCGCCATCGCCCGCTCCGCGATGACTTGCAACTAACGCAACTTCTTGTTCGGCCCGCAAGCGTCAGCCCGCGCGATTCGGCCCGATCGCCCTGCTCCGCCGACTCACATCCGCGCGAAGCCGCGGCCAATGGGTCACCTTCGGGAACTGGGCGGACGAACTTCACAGTCGTGGGTGCGGGGTCGCGTGCACACGAATGCCGCGTGCACACAACATGCCGCTGCGTCGCAACACAGAAAGGGGGGCTCTCCGGCTATTTCGCCAGCATGTACCCCTGGCCGCGGACGGTATGCAACGGCAGCTCCATCGAGCTCAGTTGCGCCTTCCGACGCAGACGAAACGCGATGGTGTCGACGCGCTGGGGATCACTCTCCTGGGCGTCGCCGCGCAAGGCGCGGATGATCTGGGCCCGGCTCACGACCTTTCCGTGGTTCTTGAACAGGCAACGAAGGAAATCGCGCTCCACACCCGTGAGGGTGAGCCGCCGGCCGGCTGGATCGTTGAGCACCCAGTCCGCCTCGCTCAAATGCCACCGCGCGGGAGAGGGCGGACTCGGGGTCGCGAGCGCCGACGCCAGCATGCCGCGCACACGACGGCCGACCGCACGCAGCGTCGCAGCGAGTTCCTCCATGTTGATGGGCTTGACCAGATAGGCGTCGGCGCCGGTTTGCAGGCCGCTCACCCGGTCGCGCAGTGCGCCGCGCGCTGTGGCGAGAACAATACCGACCGGGCCGGTGGAACGCAGATGGGCGGCGATGGACAGTCCATCTTCACCGGGCAGACTGATGTCGATCACCGCGATATCGCAGCGCTTGAGGGCATAGGCCTTGTACAGCTCGAGCGCATTGCTGAGCCCGACCACGTCGAAGCCAAACTGGCTCAGGCTGTAAACCATTTCTTCGCGCAAATCGTCCTCGTCTTCCACGAGGTAAATGCAGAGCCGCTTTGTAGAATCTTCTGCTCTCATTGGTATCCTTCCCTGGCCTGCTCACAGGCGAAGCATGGCGTCGGCATTATCCAACTCGCCATATGCGCTGCGTAGACACATTGCTGAAAAAGGCGCTTCTCATGCTGGCGTGTCTCGCCGGGATGGCGCCGGCCCATGCGCTCACGCTCTTGTCCACAGACGGACTCACGTCACCGATTCCACTGACAAGGCTCGCCGAGATTCGGCGGGACCCTACCGGAACGCTGACGATCGCCGATGTCAGCAGTCATGCGAACGGCGCTGCCTTCGAACCCATCAACAGCGAAATCATCCAGCCGGCGACTTCATCTTCGGTCGCGTGGCTGAGCTTCTCACTCTCCAGGTCCCCAGACGGGCCTCAGCGATGGGTACTGCATGTGAGACCGCCTTCGCTCGATCGAGTGACGCTCTATATCCCGGATGACCGTGGGGGATTCAGGTCCACCGAGGCGGGGGACCGGCTGCCCTTTTCCACGCGGGATGTTCGGCATCAGGACATCGTATTCAGGCTACCGCTCAACGCTGAGGAGCAGCGATTCTTTCTACGGGTCGAATCGAGCGCGTTGAACACCCTGGTCCTGAGCGTCTGGCAACTCCCGGGCTTTGTCGAGTACGAAGCACAGCAGGATCTCCTGATGGGCATCACGCTCGGTGCGATCGGAGCCATGTTTTTCCTCAATCTCATTTTCTGGCGTTGGCTGGGCGACTCCCTCTACCTTCATTACGCAGGTCTTCTGGCCGCGACAGCATGCCTCGCCCTGTTCGCGACCGGTTACGCGGTTCGGTGGTCGAGCGCCTATCCCTTGGCCGCGGACTACGGCTATGGCATCGCACTATGTCTGTACAACATCGTCGCGATTTCATTCATCAACCGCATCTTCGAGCTGCGCCGCCACTGGGAATGGGCGTGGCGTGTGTTTGCGGGAGCCGCCGGCTTGAAGGTGCTTGCACTTCTGGTCGCGCTGAGCGGTCACTTCGACATGGTGAACTGGGCGATCAATGCGCTGACGCTGGCCGTCGCCATTTTCGGCACCGGCCTGATCTTCGATCTGGTCATCGTGCGCCGCCAGCACCAATACATCGTGCCGGTCGCTGCGTTTTCGATCAGCGCGGTGGCCTGTGTCGTACGCGCATCGGAGGTACTGGGCATCACGAACTTCGGCTTCGATGGTTCGATGGATCTGCGGCTGATGGCGGCGGTCACGCATCTGGTGCTGCTCAATATCGCCGTCGCCAATCGAACGCGGGTGGCGGAAATGAACTACCGGCGCGAACGCAGCCGTGTGCTCAATATCGCGCTTCAAAGCGAACGCGACCTGGAAACCAAGATCAAGATCAGGACCCAGAAGCTGGCCGAAGCCAATGGAGCGCTCCAGAAGGAGGTCGCGCGGCGCAATGCACTGGAGGCCAGGATGATGATGTCGCTCAGGGCGGAACGGGAGACCCTGGAGCAGCAACGCCAATTCGTATCCATGGTCTCCCATGAATTCCGCACCCCATTGGCTGTCATCGAGGCCACGACGGACTCCCTGAACCTCTCGCCCGTGGGCACCGACCCTTCCGTGCAGCCTCGGACGGACAAGATCAAGCGCGCGGTCAACAGGCTCTCGCTATTGATCGACAACGTGCTGGCCAAAGACAAGCTGGATCGAGGTGATCTGCCGCAGAAACAGGTCGAACTGTTTGGCGTGCGCGACCTGGTGCTTGGCGTGCAGTCTTCGCAAGCGGACCGCGACGCCGAGCGGCTGCGCGTCAAGATGGGCACGGATCCCATGCCCATCCAAGGCGACCGGGCACTCCTTGAAATTGCGCTTCAGAACCTGGTGCAGAACGCGCTCAAGTACTCGCCACCTGGCAGCGATGTATGCGTCGATGTCCACCTGGATGCCGGCTCCGCGCAGATCGATGTGCAGGATGGCGGCAGCGGCATTTCCGATCTTGAGCTGCCGTACATCTTCCAGAAGTACTTTCGAGCGAGCGGCCAAAGACGCAGGCCGGGCTCGGGCATCGGACTGCACATCTCGAGGGAGATTGCGCGCCAGCACGGCGGCGACATCCTCCTGGTGTCGACGAGCGCGCTCGGCTCCAACTTCCGCCTCAGCCTCCCGATCAGGCAGCCCGATCCGCAAGGGGCGCCACCCGTGGCATTGCACGGGGGCTGGGGATGAACCCCGCCTGCCCACCCATGGCGCCGCCGCGTCAGAAAGTGGCGAGATCGCTGCTCAGAAGGTCCGTGACCAGCATCGCGCCTGGCGCGTGAGTGATGCAGATCTCCGGGCGGGCGTAGGTGATCGCAGATTGCAGCGTCAGACTGCTGGACCAGAACACAGGCATCTCGCCGGGCACGAGGATCGGCGCGTCACCGTAGTCGGGCTGGTCAAGATCATGAATGCCGATCAGCAAGGGATCTCCGATATGGACCGGGGCCCCATGCGCCCCGGGGAAGCGCGAGCTGACCTGTATCGCGCGAATTGCCTGGGTGGGCATCAATGAGCGCATCGACACCACCATCGGCCCCCGGAACGGACCCGCCGCCTCGGAATCCAGGCTCGTCTTGTACATCGGCAGGTTCCGGTCTTCCAGGACGTGGCGCAGGTGGATGCCTGCGTCTGCAAGCGCTTGATCGAAAGAATGAGAACTCCCGGTCACAAATGTCACGAGGTCCTCGCGCCAATAGCGCCGGACATCGGTCGGCTCGTCGATCAGCATCCCATGGCGCCATACCCGATAGCGCGGAACATCGGTACGAATGTCGATGCTGGCGCCGAGAGACGGCAATGAAGGATCCCCGGCTTCGGAGACGGCCAACAGCGGGCCGGCCTTGGGATTGCGGTGGCAGTAGCGCATGAAGTCGGCGGCCAGAGACGCCGGGAGGATGGTGACACTGCCCTGGACATAGCCCCGCGCCACGCTACTCGTCTGTCGCGCCCATTTGCCCTCGCGGATCGATGCCCGCGTCTGCGCCGCAATACAACCGTGGGCACCGAACCACGGCGTCATCTCAAGGACTTCCATCGCTTTCTCCCTATCGGCCTATAGGCCAAAAATACTATGTGATTGTCTTCACCGCAGACAGGCCGCTTCAACAGGAAAATTCCCGCAAGTGAGTGGCCTCCACGTGTTTCAAGGTGCGCCGCCCACAAATCCTGGGGCGAGCGTGAAAAAATCTCGGCGATTCGCGCCCACCGGCCGTCCATATGGCCAGAGTTGGACATACTCCGCGGGTGTCCATCGCCCTCCTCCACGCTCTCACCAATCAACGCCTGCCGGTCTGCGTCGTCAAAGGCGAAGACGTCGATGCGCTTCGGGTGCTTGTGCTCGCCGGCCACGTCAAGGCCGTCATCCCGCACCCCGTCCGCACGCTCGATGGGCACGATCAGCCTCCCGCCACGGTGACGGCCATCACGAGGCTGGGACGCCAGATGGTGGAACGCTTTTCACATCGAGGCCGATCCGCCTGGTGACCCGCGGGCGCTGAAAGCACGCCCGGCGCGCATGTGCCGCGTGGGCTGCGCCTATGATCTGCGCCCATTCACGGCAAGGGATACGCGTGCTCAACGGTCTGTGGCTGGGCTTCTTTCTGACGGCGACGGTCGCGGCGCTGATTCGCTGGCTTGGCGTCGGCGACGCAACCGTCTTTGGCGCGATCGTCCAAAGCCTCTTCGGAATGGCCCGGCTGTCGGTCGAAGTCATGGTGCTGCTGTTCGGCACCCTCACGCTGTGGCTTGGATTCCTGCGCATTGCCGAAGCGACCGGACTGGTCGACCGTCTCGCGCGGCTGGTCGGCCCACTACTGCGCCGCCTGATGCCGGAGGTACCCGAAGGTCATCCCGCCCTGGGCCTGATCACCCTGAATTTCGCAGCCAACGCACTCGGGCTGGACAACGCGGCAACGCCCATCGGGCTCAAGGCGATGCGCGAGTTGCAGTCGCTCAACCCGAGCACGACGACGGCCAGCAACGCGCAGATCCTCTTTCTGGTCCTCAATGCTTCCTCGCTGACTCTGCTGCCGGTCACCATCTTCATGTACCGCGCCCAACAGGGTGCGGCCGATCCGACGCTGGTCTTCCTGCCGATCCTCCTTGCCACCTCGGCGTCGACCCTGGTCGGCCTGCTGTCGGTGGCCTTCGTTCAGCGCCTGAGACTCTGGGACCCGGTGGTGCTGGGCTACCTGCTCCCCGGCGCCCTGCTTCTGGCGGGATTCATGGCTCTGCTGGCACGGCTCTCCGGCGCTGCGCTGGCCTCGCTTTCGTCACTGCTCGGCAACCTCACGCTGTTCGGACTTGTCGTCGTATTCCTGATCGCCGGCGCCGTCCGGCGCGTGAAGGTCTACGAGTGTTTTGTCGATGGCGCGAAGGAAGGCTTCGACGTTGCGAAGAATCTGCTGCCCTACCTGGTGGCGATGCTCTGTGCCGTCGGTGTACTGAGGGCTTCGGGCGCGCTCGATTTCCTGCTCGATGGCATCCGCTGGCTCACGATCCACGCCGGCTGGGACGCACGCTTCGTGGACGCATTGCCCACCGGACTGGTCAAGCCCTTCTCGGGAAGCGCGGCGCGGGCAATGCTGATCGAAACCATGCAGCGCCATGGCGTCGACAGCTTCCCTGCGCTGGTGGCAGCGACCATTCAAGGCAGCACGGAGACGACCTTCTACGTGCTCGCGGTGTATTTCGGCGCCGTGGGTATCCAGCGAGCGCGCCATGCGGTGGGCTGTGCATTACTCGCCGAGCTGGCCGGGGTGCTTGCAGCCATCGGGGTGTGCTACTGGTTCTTCGGCTGAAGGCCGGCGACGCGACCTTGTGCAATCGGCCAGAATAGGCCCCCACTCCCCGCTCTTCGTCCGTGACCGCCCCTGCCCAGGCGAAACCGCCTTCCTTCTCCATCCGCGAGTTTCGCGCCGCACTCGGCATGTTCGCGACGGGCGTGACCATCGTCACGGCGCGCGCGGCCGACGGCACCCTGGTCGGGCTGACCGCCAACTCCTTCAATTCGGTCTCCCTCGCCCCCCCGCTGGTTCTCTGGAGTCTCGCGCGCAGCGCGGCATCAATGGCGGCGCTCAGCACGGGTTCGCACTACGCGATCAATATCCTGGCAGCTTCCCAGAAACATCTGGCCGAACGCTTCGCGGCCAAGGATATCGACCGCTGGGTCGATGTCGCATTCACAGAAGGACAAGGCGGCGCACCGCTGATCACCGGTGCCGCAGCGACCTTCGAATGCTTCAATCGCAGCCGCTACGACGAAGGCGACCACGTGATCTTCGTCGGCGAAGTCGAGCGCTGCACCCATCGCACCGGGGCCTCGCCCCTGTTGTTCCACGGCGGCCGGTTCTACACGGAGCATCCCCTCTGACACCCGCTCTCGTATGAGCGCCGTGCGCAGCCGCGGTGTGCAGACTACGATCGGCGAATGTCTTGCCCAACCGCCCGCGCGCCAAGCACCCTGCTCACCGCGTGCCTGGCGCTGTTGCTCGGAGCAGCCAGCGCCGCGGCGGAAGAGGGTCGCGAGCCCGACAAGAAGAACTGGTTCGACGACCCCTTCTTCCAGGTCGCATCGGGCATGCGCGGTTGCCCCACGCCCGAAGGACCGCTCTACACCGAGCAAGAGCGGCGCAGCCAGATGCACAGCCGCCTCGAGCGCGGGACCAGCTGCTGGCTGGCCGGCCGCTGCGCCGACAGCAACGCCTATCGTTACGACAAGGCCCTGGCACCTCGGGCGCAAGCTGCGCTCAGTGCCGTGCCGGGCGTGCGGCGCGGAAGCATCTGGGTCATCATCCAGCGCCGCTGGGTCTATCTGCAGGGTTGCGTACCCTCTCGCGCGCTGGCCGCCCGTCTCGAACAGGCGGCGCGCGGCGTGCCCGACGTGGAACTGGTGGTGCCGGACTTCATGATCGGAACCCGGGGCAAGCCCTCTTACCCCGTCGCAAGCCCGTGACCCCCGGCCCTCGTTTCGGCATCCGCGCGATGTCAATCCAAGAAAAGAACAAGCACCCGACGAATGATCGAACGCAAGGAACACCTCGACACCCGCGCCACCGCCCTCCTGATCGGATGCAGCGCGTTCTGGGGTCTGCAGCAGATTCTCATCAAGACCACCGTCACGGAAGTGCCGCCACTGTGGCAGGCATCGCTGCGCATGATCGGTGCCGCGCTACTCTTGTGGTTGTGGTGCCGCCTGCGCGGCGTGCCGCTCTTCCAGCGCGACGGCAGCCTGCCGGCCGGGTTGCTGGCTGGCCTGCTCTTCGCCGGGGAATTCATCTGCATCTACATCGGCCTGCAGAACACGACGGCATCGCGACTGACGGTGTTCCTCTACACCGCGCCCTTCGTGGTCGCCCTGCTCCTGCCGCGCTTCGTGCCGGGCGAGCGATTGCGCCCCGTCCAATGGCTCGGTCTGGCCATCGCATTCGCGGGCGTCGTTCTGGCTTTCAGTGAAAGCTTCGGCCACAGCACATCGCGCCAACTTCGCGGCGATGCGATCGCGCTCACGGGCGGGGTGCTCTGGGGTCTCACCACGCTGACGATCCGTACCACGCGGCTGGCGACGGCAAGCGCCGAGAAGACGCTTTTCTATCAGATCGCGGTCGGCGCAGCGGTCTCGCCACTGCTGTCGCTGACGCTCGGCGAACCCTGGGGCTTCACCTATTCGCGCTACGCCTGGTTCTCGATCTTCATTCAGACCGTGATCGGCGCCTTCGCCAGTTACCTCGCGTGGATGTGGATGCTGCGCCATTACCCGGCCACGCGGATGTCCTCGTTCACCTTTCTCACCCCGCTGTTCGCGCTCGTCTTCGGCGTCGCGCTGCTGTCCGAACCCCTGACGCTGCGCCTCGTGCTCGCGCTCACCGGCGTCGCGCTCGGGATCGTGCTGGTCAATCGCCGTCGCTGAACGCGCTACGGCTGCGCGAAGGTGCGGAGAATCTGGAGCACGCTCTCCGTCGCGCCGTCGAGCGAATCCCGGGGCCGATGCGCAATGCTGAGCCTGCGCGTGAGCGGAGGCGACAACGGAACCATCTGCACGCGGTCGGCGATCTCCGCATCGGCCGACTGCTGGATCGGCAGGATCGCCGCGCCATAGCCCGCGGCCACCAGACTGCGCATGGCCGCGTCATAGTTGAGCTCGATGCGCGCGCGAGGCGCTTCGCCGGCTGCGGCGAACCATTCCATGGTGAGGCTGTACATGTGCGTCGTCGCGTCGTTGAAGATCAACGGCCGGGTTGCCAGCCACGCCGCCGTCGCGCGCTTCGGCGCCTTCCACTTCAGTGGCACGAACGCTCTCATGGGCTGATTGCGCCAGCGCGTGACGACCAGATCGCGCACAGGCGGCTGCGGCATCGCCACGAGGCCGATGTCCAGCGTTCCCGTTGCCAGCCTGGTCATTGCATCGCGCGATCCGAGAATGCTGACCTCCACGTCGATCCCCGGGTGCTGCGCCTCCAGTGCTTCCAGCACCTGGGGCAGCAGGTCGACAACCACGCCGGTGGACGTGCCCACACGCACGCGCCCGACGCGCCCTTCCGCCTGCCGGCGCACCACGTCGATGGCATCGTCCGCGTCCCGCAGCAACGCGCGCGCACGATCGACCAGGGCCGCGCCGGCAGCCGTCGGCGAGACACGGCGGCTGCCACGGATCACCAGCCTGGCACCCAGCCGCGCCTCCAGTTCGCTGACGTGAAGGCTGACGGTCGGCTGGGCGAGGTGAAGCGCGCGTGCCGCCGCCGAAAACGTACCGAGATCGACGATGGACACCAGGGTTCGGAGCTGATCGAGGTTGAGATGTCTCATCAGGATTGCTGATCGATAGCCTCAGAATTCTCAACTTCCACAATACCACGGCGAGTTGGAAGATGGCACCCCAAGAAGGAATGCGCCATGTCGTACCGGCTCTCGATCTTCATCCGCGCCACGCTGAACCGCCTGGCGGATCACGCGGTGCGCGCCGCGGCCGCACGCCGCCGGCGCGAAGAGCGGCTCGCGCTCGGCTCCATGAGCGACCACCAATTGAAGGATCTGGGCATCGGTCGAAGCCAGGTGCCGGCACTGTTTCCGGGACATGCCGCCGGACACACCGGCATCGAGTGATGCATGAAGGGACGTCCGACCGCGAAGGCCGACCGGGCGGACGCGGGCGGTCCGTGGCGGGCGACGAGGCGCGCTGACGATCGACCGCTAGAGCTAGAGGACGCCAGCTGCCCGCAACGCCTCACGCTGTTGCGCATCCACGCCGAGTTCGGCGAGCACTTCGTCGGTGTGCTGACCAAGCGCCGGCGGCGCCCGCCGCAGCACGGGCGGCGTGTCCGTCAGGCGAACCGGGCTCGCCACACCGACGATGTGATCGATGCCGTCGCCCGCGTCACGCGGCAGGCTCACGGCCAGGCCGCGTGCCTTGACCTGCGCGTCGTCGAATGCCTGGGCAATGTTGTTGATGGGACCGCAGGGAACCGCCTTGTCCTCGAGCAACGCGATCCATTCGGCCGTGGTCCGCGTAAGCGTCACGGCTTCCATCATCGGAATCAGAGCCTCGCGATTCTGGACGCGCAGCGTGTTGGTCGCGAAACGCGGATCCGCAGCCCATCCGGATTGTCCGGCGGCCTCGCAGAAGCGCGTGAACTGCCCGTTGTTGCCGATGGCAAGCAGCATCGCGCCATCGCGCGTGGGGAAGTCCTGGTACGGCGCGAGACTCGGATGGGTATTGCCCTGCCGCTGCGGGCTGATGCCGGTGTTCAGGAAGGCACTCGCCTGATTCGCAAGGATGGCCATGCCCACATCCAGCAGTGCCATGTCGATGTGCTGGCCCTGTCCGGTGCGATGCCGCACCTCGAGCGCCGCCAGAATCGCCGTGCTCGCGTACACGCCGGTGAAGAGATCGGTCAAGGCGACACCGACGCGCAGCGGGCCGCCGCCGGGCACGTCATCCGGCCGGCCTGTGATGCTCATCATCCCGCTCGTCGCCTGGATCATGAGGTCATACCCGGCGCGCGAGGCGTGGGGGCCATCGTGGCCGAATCCCGTGACACTGCAGTAGATCAGGCGCGGATTGATCGCGCGAAGACTCTCGTAGTCGAGGCCGTACTGCAGCAAGCCACCGGTCTTGAAGTTCTCCACCAGCACGTCGCTTTGCGCCGCCATCTTCCTGAGTAGCGCCTGCCCGTCCGGCGTGGCCATGTCGATGGTGACCGAGCGCTTGTTGCGGTTGCAGGTCGTGAAGTAGGTCGACTGGCTGGTGTCGTTGCCCTGCGCATCCTTGAGGAAGGGAGGCCCCCAGGTACGGGTGTCGTCGCCGACACCGGGTCGCTCGATCTTGACGACGTCGGCGCCCAGATCCGCAAGGATCTGCGTGCACCATGGTCCGGCGAGTACGCGCGAAAGATCCAGGACCTTCAGGCCTTCGAGCGCGCCTTGGCGGGAAGCAATGGAATTCATGAGCGGAGCCCGGTCCTTGAAAAGAATCAGCCGGGTCGGCGCGCCCGCCAACGGGCCCGCCACCCGGCGCTGGTGTGATCAGTTCGCGAAGGCGGCGATGCCCGTCTGGGCCCGGCCCAGGATCAGCGCGTGGATGTCGTGCGTGCCCTCGTAGGTGTTCACCACTTCCAGGTTCACCAGATGGCGCGCCACGCCGAATTCGTCACTGATGCCGTTGCCGCCCATCATGTCGCGGGCCATGCGCGCGATGTCCAGCGCCTTGCCGCACGAATTGCGCTTGAGCAACGACGTCACCTCCACCGAAGCCGTTCCCTCGTCCTTCATGCGGCCGAGGCGCAGGCACCCCTGGAGGCCCAGCGTGATCTCGGTCTGCATGTCGGCCAGCTTCTTCTGGATGAGCTGGTTGGCGGCGAGCGGCCGGCCGAACTGCTTGCGGTCCAGCGTGTACTGGCGGGCGCGGTGCCAGCAGTCCTCGGCAGCACCGAGTGCACCCCAGGAAATACCGTAGCGGGCGCTGTTGAGGCAGGTGAACGGGCCCTTGAGGCCGCGCACTTCGGGGAAGGCGTTTTCCTCGGGACAGAAGACGTTGTCCATCACGATCTCGCCGGTGATCGACGCACGCAGCCCCACCTTGCTGTGGATGGCGGGCGCGCTCAAGCCCTTGGCGCCCTTCTCCAGCACGAATCCCCGGATCGGACCCACGGCGCCAGTCTCGCTGACCTCCTTGGCCCAGACCACGAAGACGTCGGCGATCGGGCTGTTGGTGATCCACATCTTCGCCCCGGTGAGCGAATAGCCGCCGGGCACCTTCCTGGCACGCGTGACCATGCTGCCGGGGTCCGAGCCATGGTCGGGCTCGGTCAGGCCGAAGCAGCCGATCCATTCGCCGGTCGCCAGCTTGGGCAGGTACTTCTGCTTCTGCGCCTCGGTGCCGAATTCGTTGATCGGCACCATCACGAGCGAACTCTGCACGCTGGCCATCGAGCGGAAGCCGGAATCCACACGCTCGACCTCGCGGGCGATGAGGCCGTAGCACACGTAGTTGAGGCCGGGCCCGCCGTACTGCTCGGGGATGGTCGGGCCCAGGAGACCCAGAGCGCCCATTTCGCGGAACACGGCCGGATCGGTTTCGCCCTTGCGGAACCCTTCCAGCACGCGCGGCGCGAGGCGTTCCTGGCAGTAGGCGTTGGCGGCGTCGCGCACCATGCGCTCGTCGTCGGTGAGTTGCTGGTCGAGCAGAAGGGGGTCGTCCCAGTGGAAGGGGGCGTGGGCCATGCGAGGTCTCCGGTGGAAGGCTTGATCGGCCCGATCGTAAGCGTCCCGCTCGCCCTGCGCAAACGAGGATTCCACATCCAGATATGCGGGTGTCGCATGTCATGGACAATCGCGCTGACCCGCTTCAGTTAGCGGGGTCCGGTTCAACTATGTAGGCACCGCATACCATGCGTCGCAAAATTCCGTCGACCCAGGCGCTGATCTGCTTCGAAGCCGCCGCCCGGCATGAAAGCTACACCCGCGCCGCACAGGAACTCGCGCTCACACAGAGCGCGGTCTCGCGCCAGATCACCTCGCTCGAAGCCTTTCTGGGGATGCCCCTGTTCCGCCGCACCCGTCACGGCGTCGCGTTGACGGCCGGCGGTGCCGACTACGCACGACAGATCGCACGGCAGCTCGACACCATGGAGCGCGACACCCTGGATGCCATGGCGCGGCAGGGTCATGGCGGCTCGCTGCAGATCGCGGCCGTGCCCACCTTCGCGACACGCTGGCTCATCCCGCGTCTGCCCGAATTCGCCACGCGCCATCCCGACATCACGGTGCATATCGAGACACGCACACGCCCCTTCCTGTTCGCCGACACGCCCTTCGATGCCGCGCTCTACGCCGGCACGCGTGCACAGACCGCCAACTGGGCCGGCACCCATTCGACTGTGCTCTTCGAGGAAGACGTGCTGCCGGTATGCAGCCCTGCGCTGATCGAGCCGCGCAAGCTGTTGACACCAGCCGCAGTCGCACGCCTGCCCCTGCTTCAGCAGAGCACGCGCCCCGACGGCTGGCGGCAATGGTTCGACGCGCAGCGGGTCGACGCGCCGCGCGCGCGCAGCGGTCCGCGCTACGAGCTGTTCTCGATGCTCGCGATCGCCGCGGCGCACGGCCTGGGTGTGGCGCTGATGCCGCGCATGCTGATCGAGCCGGAACTCGCGCGAGGCGAACTGGTGATCGCCTGCGACCGTCCCTTGCGTGGAGAACGCAGCTACTTCCTGGTCACGCCGGCCACCCACGACGAGCGGCCGGCTCTCGGGCATTTCCGTGAATGGCTGCTCGCACAAGCCCGCGAATCCCAGCTGGCAGCCGCTTGAGGTAGGCTATGCGGCACGGGCCCGAACGGGGCCCCGCACCCCGCAATGACCCTGGACTATCTGGATTTCGATTACAGCGAGGACGCCGACGGCAACGGCGTATTCGACGCGATGGCCTCCACCGGCCCGCAGCAGGTGGAGGCCGTGCATGCCGACATCGTGGAAGTGCTGACATGGGCAAGCACTGTGTTCCCGGACCAGCAGGCACCCATCGACGAAGGCGGCACGTGGGACTACGACCTCCAGGGATCGCGGGAAACCACGCTCGCCGAGCACCTGAGCTTCGACGAGCATGCGCGGCGAATCCGTGTCCGTCCGGCATCGGCGGACACGGTGCGGCACACGGTCACCCTGTCGATCACCGGCACGCCCGCCTTCTGCACAGCCTTCCGCGCGCAGTTCGAGCGTGAATAATTCGGCCAATTGGCCCCGGAGAGACGCAAACACCCCGATGTTCGACCCATTGGATTCCGAGCCTTCCCCGAAAATCGGAAGTCTCGGCAGCACACAAGCCTGCGACGAGGCGCCCCGAGCTCGTCCGCAGCACACCGCCACCCCATGAGTTTCAGCAGATTGCGCATCACGGGGCCCGACGAGGGCCCCGGCGTCCTGGGCGCGCCACTGCACGTCCATGACGGAGACTTCCACATCGGCGTACTGGACCCGGTCCCGGTGGGTCGCGACGGCAGCGAGGTCTGCATCCAGCATTTCAAGCACACCGACACCGCCGCGTGCGACCGAGTGAAGATCGGCAGCCTGGTCCTGATGGAACTGGTGTCGTTCATCGCCGAGCAATTCACGACCGTGACCGCCATCACGGTGGTGCTGACGCGGGAAGCCACCGGCTATGGTGACGGCATCAGGCTCGCCAGGGAACGCTCCGCACTGCTTCAAAGCATCGGGGCGAACCATATCGTGATCACACCCAAGCCCCTCGCGGAACGCGCTGGCCACTTCGTGGTCACGGGGGTGTGGGAATACAACCAGGCGAATCTCGCAGCCCTGGCCCAGGCGGTGGAGCGAGAGCGAGCCGCTTACGTCGAGCGAAGAGACGCCTTGCCCTTTCAGAATGCACGCCAGCCCAGCCCTCGCGCATGGCTGGACCGGCTCCTCGGACGCTAGCCGCCGCCATCCGACACTGCGGCCCAGGCGAGCAGGCGCTGCGCTACGCCGCCTCCAGTTCGCGAAAGCAGGCGAGCATCGCACTCACGCCGGGCGCCTGCACCGGGTGCTGCCTCCACTGCGGCGTCTCATGGTCCATCTGCGCGCACAAGTCGTCCCAGGCCTCTGCGATCGCCGCCCATTCGGTCACGCCGGATTCGCCGACGCGCTGGGCCAGCAAAGGCAGCGCATGCTTCAGGGAGGGGACCTGGTCCACAAGCAACCGGCAGCGCCGGAATGCCTCCGCGTCGCGCGGCAATTCAAGGGTGGTGCTGCGGTAGTGGCGAGGCCGGATGCCCGTCAGCAGAACGAAGAGCGCGAGGCTCGAAGGCCCCTGCTCGCCCGCCGCGAGCCATCGCAGCGCCAGCGGATCGAGCCGCAGCGCCGCGCGGCCGAGCTGAGCGCGCATGCGCTCGACCGCGCCGGGCGTTTCCTGCGCGCGCAGGCGCGCCAGCGCGGCGGGCGGGCCGATCACCGCAGTCGCGTCGAGCATGCGCGCCAGACCGCCGTGCAGCACCTCATGGTCTCCGGCCTGCTTCATCAGGTTCAGGAATTCAGGCAATGGCATATGCCCATAGACCACCCTGCACCCTTCGCGCATCTGGATCCGGTAGCCCGGTTCGCCTGGCCGCAGTGTCGTCCGTGTGGTCACTCCGTTCTATCGGCAGCGGCACAGACGATGAACAGGGAACACGCAAAAAAATATTGCGCCGCCGGGCGCGCTTCCCTCTTGCGCAATACGGCAGATTGGCCAGTCGCGCGGACTGCCGCAGCCCGCTAAGCTTTCCAGCCCAGGCAGCCGGAGGAGCGCTTGATGCAAGAACCAGAGCACCCGGACCTCGATCTCCCGCTGAAGCTTCCGACAGGCTGGAGCTTCAGCCTCAAGGTCACGAGAGGCGAGGACCAGTCACACGGAGGGATCGCGGAACTTCGCGAGGGGGAGGTGCTGCGCTGCCGCATGCTTCTCTCCCACCTCGACAGCGACCGCCACCTGGCACTGGACCGCGTCGCGACACGCGTCGAACTCTGGCTGGCCGATTGGCAGTCGCGTCCCCACTCCGGAGACACCGGCCTATCGACCCTCTAGCCCCCCGCAAAGGATCAAGCGCGGCGACACGAAGTTGGCAAACCTGGGGGTGTCACCCAATCTCCCGCTGCCAGGCCGCGAACAATCCCGCGACCAGCGCGATCACCGCGAGCACATGAAAGCCGTCCATCGATGCCATGAACGTCGCCTGCTGCTCGAGCACACGCGAGAGCGCAGCCAGTGCCAGCGCATGCGCCTCGCCGACTGCGTGGCCCGAAGCCGCGAATCCTCGCGTGAGCAGGTCGAGGGCCTGCATGAATGCCGGATTGGCGGCATTGGTCGACTCGGCCAGGCGCACTTCGTGCAGCGCCACCCGGTTTTGCTGGATCGAGATGACGCTCGCCGTGGCGAATGAGATCGCGAGCTGCCGCACCAGGTTCTTGAGACGGTAGCCGTGCGCGAACTCCTCCGGCGCGAAAGACCGAAAGGTGAGATTGGCCACCGGCAACACCACGAACAGCATGACCAGCCCGCGCAGCAGCAAGGGCCCCATCAGCGATGCACGCCCGACCTCGGGCGACATTTGCGCCAGCCACCAGGCGGCCACGGCCGCGATTGCGAAACCCGGCACGATGAGCCGCTTCTTGCGCGTCACGCGCGCCGAGTAGCGCAAATACACGAACAGAAGCAGCCCGCCCAGGATCGACGCGGCCCCGGTGAAATAGCCGGTATCGCCGACCGTGAACCCCAGCCCCCCTTCCATCAGGCGCGGCAGCAGATAGCTGAAGCCGGTCGACAGGAAGTAATACACGACATAGAGCGCGAGCCCGACGCGAAAGGCGGACTCGCGCAGCGCGTGCAGCTTCACCAGCGGCGAAGGATGCCGCCACTGGTGATAGCCGAACGAAGCCAGGCCCACGACGCTGGCCACCGCCAGGCCGATGAGCGTGGGCGAACCCGAGAACAGCTCGAAGTGCGCCCGGGTCAGCACCACCTGCAGCGCGGCCTGCGCCGCCGCGAACACCAGATAGGGCAGATGGTGGGGGTCGGTGCGCTCGTGCGGCGCCACGTCGCCGATGTCGGGGAGCGTCCGCAGCGCGAACATGCCCGCCAGCACCGCGACAGGCGCGGTGCTGGCGAACAGGGCACGCCATTCGAAATGCGTCACCAGGAAAGCGCCCACGATCGGCGCCAGCGCACCGCCGAAGACGATCAGCACCATGAAGATCCGCAAGGCCTTCGCACGCCGCTGCGCGGGGATTCCGATCTGGATCAGGATGCGGCATGCGCCCAGCATCGGCCCGACGAAATAGCCCTGCACACCGCGCGCAAGCATGAGCTGGAGCGAGCTGTCGCACAGCGCCGCGCAGACGCCGCCGAGGGCGAACGCGAACATGCTGATCGCGAGATAGCGCCGGTAGCCCAGGCGCTCGATCCAGGCATGCTGCTGAAGAATGCCGAGCACGGCGCCCAGCGCGTAAGCGCTCGATGCCCAGACCAGTTCGTCCGGCGATGCGCTCACGCCGCCCGCGATGTAACTCGCGAAGAAGGCAAAGAGCGCGTTGTCGAAGTAGTCGATGGCGGTCACGAGGCCGATGGCCCAGGGCATGAGCGCGGCGCCATCGATGCCGCGCGGCCAGGAGACCGACATCACGCGGCTCACGCTGCCGGCTTCCGCTGAGGCCGACGTGCCCGCGCCGGCTCGGCGCGGCGGCGATTTTCGAGCGCAGCTTCCAGGGATTCGCCATTGAGGCGGCGCTCGACATAGTCGAGATCGCGCCGCAACTGGGCCTGCAGTGCCGCAGCCTCCTTGAGCTCCTTGCGCACCTGCGCGACGCGGGTGTCCAGCGTCCGGAGCTGCGCCGCGAGCGTCTCGCGCAAGCCCTGGAGCGATTCATCCGACATCCGCGGGCGGGCGCCGCCCGCCGGCACCACGAAGGGCTGCTGCAGCATCGCCGTGATCGCTGTCAGCGAAAAGCCGAGGGAGCGCATGCGCAGCACGCGCGCGAGCTTGTCGAGGTCGGCCGGTTCGTACAGCCGGTAGCGGCTTTCGCTGCGTACCGGCACCACGATGCCGAGTTCCTCGTAGTACTTGAGAGTGCGCGGCGTCACGCCGAGTTTTTCGGCGGCCTCGCGCACGGTGACAGCGTCGGATGATTCCATGGCGTTCGAGCGGACGGTCTTGACCTGCCGTCATTGTACTCAAACCTGTACGTTCACGTACAGGTTTGGGGTGCACCGGCCCGCATCGGCCGGGAAGCGCCGATATGATCGGCCGATCCCACCATCGCGAGCCATCCATGCTGAACTCCCTGACGGCCTTCTTGCTGACCTGGGCCATCACCGCCCTATCGCTCTGGGTGGCCAGCCATGTCTTCAGCGGCATCCGCTTCGAGAGCACGTCCTCGCTGGTGGTGTCGGCACTGCTGCTGGGGTTCGCGAACGCGATCGTCAAGCCGCTGCTCATCGTGCTCACGCTGCCGCTGACGCTTCTGACCTTCGGACTGTTCCTGCTGGTCATCAATGCGCTGATGATCCTGCTCGTGTCGGCGCTGGTGCGCGGCTTCAGGGTCTCGGGCTTCTGGACCGCGCTGTTCGCGAGCATCTTCATCTCGCTGCTGAGCATCGTGCTGGGCGCGCTGCTCGGCGGCAGCGACCCGGCCACCACGATCCAGTTGCCGCACAGCGGCAACTGGCTCTAGATCCGGACTCAGCGGCGCACCGGCGCCGCCGGAGTCGGTCTCAGCGCGACGCGTCGACGGCCCGAGCCAGCATCAGGCTGATCCTCGTACCCTGCCAGTGGGTGAGCACGGGGTACTGGGTGTCGGTGTAGAACAGCACGCGTTCGCCCTGAAGAATGCGCGCGGAGACCACGTAGCGGCCGCGCGGATCGATGTGCGCCGGATCGATGTTCAGCTCGAATTCGAACGGCACCTGCCGCCCGTCCGCCCGCAGGCGCTGTTCGGCCATGACCGTGGCGGGCGCATCCATGACAGAGACATCCAGAACCTGCACCACGATCTCCGCCGAGGGATCGAGCGCCAGCCGTTCGCGATAGCCCACCGTCCCGCCCACCTGGATCGGCGCGGCCGGGGCGGCGACCTGTGCCGCATGCCGCTCGGCCATGCCCGCCGGCGCAGCGCGCATCGGCCCGACGCACCCTGCGAGCAGGGCCAGCATGACGCTCGCCGTGACCGCGACTTCAAAACGGAAAGGCGTCCGGCCCGTCATGCGGCCGGCTGGTGCGCTTGCGCATACCGGCGCGCGAAGTCGACGTACCAGTCCAGGCTGCCCGGATTGGCCATCGCTTCGCGATTGACCACCTTCTCGATCGGCTGGCCAAGCAGCAGCTTCTTGATCGGCAACTCCTGCTTCTTGCCCGACAGGGTGCGCGGAATCTCCGCCACCTGGAAGATGTCGTTCGGCACGAAGCGCGGCGACAGCTGGGTCTTGATGGCGCTATTGATCTTCTCGCGCATCGCGTCGTCGAACGACACGCCCGGGCGCAGCACCACGAACAGCGGCATATAGCTTTCGCGGCCGAGGTATTCAAGGTCCACCACCATCGAATCGATCACTTCGGGCAGGCCTTCGACCGCGCTGTAGATCTCGCTGGTGCCCATGCGCAGGCCCTGGCGATTGATGGTGGCGTCGCTGCGGCCATAAATGATGCAGCCGCCGTCCTGGCCGATCCTGATCCAGTCGCCGTGGCGCCAGACGCCCGGATAGGTGTCGAAATAGCTCGACAGGTAGCGCGCGTTGTTCTCGTCGCCCCAGAAGAAGAGCGGCATCGACGGAATCGGCTGTGTGCAGACCAGCTCCCCGACCTCGCCGATCACCGGCCGGCCGGACTCGTTCCAGGCCTCGACCGACGCGCCGAGGAAGCGGCACTGCATCTGGCCCGGCACCTCCGGCAGCTCCCGATTGCCGCCGACGAAGGCGCCGCAGAAGTCCGTGCCGCCCGAAATGTTGTACCACCACACCCCCGGCGATCCCCCCGCCAGCACCTGTGCACTGCCCCAGCGCTGCACCTCCTCGGGCAGGGGCGAACCCGTGCTCCCGAGGGCGCGTACCCGCGAAAGGTCACCGCAGGCGCTCAGTTCGACGCCCGCCTTCATGCAGCCGGAATAGAACGCCGCACCCGCCCCGAAGAAACTCACCCGGTGCCGCGCGGCGAAGCGCCAGAGCACACCCCAATCGGGCTTTTCCTTGCTGCCGGCCGGACTGCCGTCGAAGAGACAGATGGTCGTGCCGAACAGCAGCCCCGCCAGCTGGGAGTTCCACATGACCCAACCGGTCGAGCTGTACCAGTGGAAGCGCTCGCCGAAGTTGTTCGCCGAATAGCTCGGCCCCAGATCGTGATGCAGCCCGCAGGCGCGGCTGTTCAGCACGATGCCGCCCTGGCCGTGCACGATCGCCTTCGGCAGGCCCGTCGTACCGCTCGAATAGACAATCCAGATCGGATGGTCGAACGGCAGCCACTCCGGCTCGAAGGCCTCGGTGGCGGCGTCGTCGCGCGCCGCGGCCGAGATCCAGTCGGCCTCGCAGGCAACGGACTCCGACGCGAAAGTCGTCCTCAGAAGCACGAGCTTGCGCACGCTCGGCAACGCCGCGCGCAACTCGCGCACGACCCCGCTGCGGTCCAGCGGGCGGCCGCCGTAGTGCACCCCGTCGACCGCGATCAGCACCTTGGGTTCGATCTGGCGGAACCGGTCGACCACCGCGGCCGTGCCCATGTCGGGCGCGCACACGCTCCAGATCGCGCCGATGCTCGAACAGGCGAGAAATGCGACCATCGTCTCCGGCACGTTCGGCATGTAGGCGGCCACGCGATCGCCGCGCTCGACCCCGAGTTCGCGCAGCTTCAGCGCCACCGAGGCGATCTGTCGGCGCAATTCGGGCCACGAGAGTTCGCGCACCTCGCCGAGTTCGTTCTCGCTGATGATGGCCGGCATGCCGGCCGCATGCGCCGCGTCCGCGTGACGCAGCACCTCGCGGGCATAGTTGACCTGCGCCCCGGGAAACCAGCGTGCACCGGGCATGCGGACATCCGCCACCACAGTGCTCGCGGGCGTCGGCGAGTGCATGTCGTGGAAGTCCCAGACGCTTTGCCAGAAGGCCGGCAGGTCCGTCACGGACCAGCGCCACAGCGCATCGTAGGAGTCGAAGGAAAGACCGCGGGAGTCGCGCAGCCAGTCCTGATAGAGGCGGATCTGGGGAATGAAGGGGACTGAGCTTGGATTCACCTGACGAGCGTACCCTGCCTGCAGGGACTCCTTCAATGCGGGAAAGCACAGGGCCCCTCGTGCGTTCGCGTAGCGCCCGCCCCCGGAATCGAGGGGCTGATGCCTTGTTTGCCTCATCGGATCATGGTGTACTTCCCTGTTGCGCCGTCGGCATCACGCCGCGGGCACCCATCAACATCCCGACAGGAGGTCATATGTCACTGCGCATCAACGACATCGCACCGGATTTCAAGGCCAACACCACCCAGGGGCCCATCTCCTTCCACGACTGGATCGGCAACAGCTGGGCGATCCTCTTCTCGCACCCCAAGGATTTCACGCCGGTGTGCACCACCGAGCTCGGCTACATGGCCAAGATCGAGCCCGAATTCACGCGCCGCAACACCAAGCTGATCGGCCTCAGCGTGGACCCGGTCGATGCCCACGACCGCTGGTCCAAGGACATCGAGGAGACCCAGGGCTACCTGCCCAAGTACCCCATGATCGGCGACACCGACCTGGCCGTCGCCAAGCTCTACAACATGCTGCCCGCCGAGGAACCCGGCACCTCCGAAGGCCGCACCGCGGCCACCAACGCCACGGTACGCTCGGTGTTCGTGATCGGGCCCGACAAGCGCATCAAGCTGATGCTCACCTACCCCATGACCACCGGGCGCAATTTCGACGAAATCCTGCGCGTGCTCGACTCCATCCAGCTCACCGCCACGCACAAGGTCGCCACGCCTGCCAACTGGAAGAACGGCGAGGACGTCATCATTGCCGGCTCGGTGTCGGACGACGACGCGAAGAAGCTCTTCCCCGAAGGCTGGAAGGCACCCAAGCCCTACCTGCGGCTGGTGAAGCAGCCCCGCTGAAACCCACGCACGGCCACGAGGTGCGATGCCCATGCTTTTCGAACAAATAGCGACCGGCGGCTGCCAGTCCTACCTCGTCGGCTGCGCGGACACGTGCCAGGCCGTGTTGATCGATCCGGAACTCAGCCGCATCGACCATTACCTGGCACTGGCCTCGCGCGACGGCATGCGCATCCGCTACCTGATCGACACGCACACGCACGCCGATCATTTTTCCGCCACGCGCCAGATCGCCCGCCAGCTCGACATCCCGGTGATCATGCATCGCCTGAGCCCCGCGCCCTTCGTCGACATGCGCCTCGGCGATGGCGAGATGGTGCTGGTCGGGCGGCTGCGGCTCCAGGCCATCCACACGCCGGGCCACACCGCCGATTCGATGTGCCTGAAGGTGGAAGACCGGCTCTTCACCGGCGACACGCTGCTCATCGGCGGCACCGGCCGCACCGACCTGCCCAGCGGCGACCCGGAGGCGCTGTACGACAGCCTCTTCCATCGCATCCTGCTGCTCGATCCGGCCCTGAAGGTCTACCCCGCGCACGACTACAAGGGCCGCAGCCACTCCACCCTGGGTGACGAGCTGGCCACCAACCCCCGCCTGCAGAAGCGCGGGCGCGCGGACTTCGTCGAGATGATGCGCAACCTCGACCTCACGATGCCTACCCACATCACCGAGGCCCTGCGCACCAACATGAGTGGCGGCAAGACCGTGGCGGGAATGCTGGCCGATGCCGCCGCGTCCGTGCCCTTCATGTCGCTGGAAGAACTCAAGGCCCGCGTCGAAGCGCAGGAGGACGACCTCATCGTGCTCGACGTGCGCGAGCGCGACGCCTACGAGAGCGGCCATGTGCCCGGCGCGCGCCTGCTGCCCCGCGGCCAGCTCGAACTGCGGGTGAACAGGGACCTGCCCGACCCGACCCGCCGCATCCTCACCTGCTGCGAACTGGGCCAGATCTCGACCCTGGCCGCATCGACCCTGCGCGAATTGGGCTTCCGGCATGCGGTCGCCCTCGACGGCGGCATGAAAGCCTGGCGCGAAGCCGGCTATCCGACACGGACCGGCAGCGCACCCTGATCAGCCGCTGCCCGCACCGCGGCGGCCCGGGGGCTCTGTTCAAGTACAGGATCAGCCAGCCTCAGTCGGCCAGGCGCAGTCCTCGCTGCTGCACGCTCTCGACGATTTCCCGCAGCGAATTGCGCCCCAGCCGCGACAGCACGAACAGCTTGCGCGCGGGCACGCGCGTGACATCGCGCACCGTATGCAGATCATTCAGCCGCAGCACATTGGTCGTGCGCAACGACAGTCGCAAGACCTCGATGTCGGCATCCAGGATTGCTTCAGCGGTCTCGACCTCGACCGCACTCGATTCATGATGCATGGCCATACCTCCTCGCATGCCGTGTGCGGTATTTGCACAGTTCATGCCACGCGCCGCGAAGGCTCCCTGCCTCGCAGCTGCGCCAGGGAAGGCGAGGATCGACCGAAAAACAGACACGACCACTGCTCGGACCGAAGACATTTGCCTGTTTCTTGATCAGGGTTTCCCATGAGTCCACGCGAAGCATGGGCAAGCGCCCGTCACCTGCGGCGTCGCGCATTCGTGCAGTCGATCTGGCAATATCCGTCGTCCTCGGCACTGGCAGGAAGAATCGCATGCACCACGCCGCATCCCAGCCTTCGGTGACAGCCGTCCGGCCCGACCGCGAAGTCGCGACGAGCCAGCGCCTTCCCTATTTCATCGGCGTCTCCGGCGCCAGCACCGGCGCCCTCGGCCTGTCGATGCATCTCGTGGTGATACCGCCGGGCGCGCGCTCCGAGCCCCATCTCCACCAAGGGCATGAGACCGCGATCTACGTGCTGCAGGGGCGGGTCGAGACGCTGTACGGACCAGGGCTGAAGCAATCGGTGATCAGCGAAACCGGCGATTTCCTGTTCATTCCGCCCGACGTGCCGCACGTGGCCATCAACCTGAGCGCATCGGAGCCGGCGCGCGCCATCGTTTCCCGCAACGATCCGGCGGAGCAGGACAAGGTGAGACCGTACCGGGTTCCCGAAGACGAGGCTGGCGCCGCGTCCTGATTCATTCAACCAGTCGTCGACACCGACGGATCCGCGTCGGACGGGAGACCTGCGAAATGACCGACGACACGGGCGTCGTGATGGCCGATACCTTCAGCGCGGATGCGAACGATGCCGGCACGTTGATCTTCAAGAGCACCAGGATCACCTCGGCAGCCAACACGGCGCGCTTTCGCGTGACCAGCGATGCGGTGGTCGGCACGTTCCCGTTCGAATCGGCGCAAGTCGCCTCATCAGCACCACCTGCGCCAATGCCGGGGTTGGCCTGCACGAGCAGGCCCTTACTTCATCGTCACGACGTACGCGGTGAGCGCCGTCACGATCGTGATATGCAGTAGAAAGCCGCGCCGCTTCTCGGGCGGCGCGATCGCAAGTGCTGCGCCTGTCACGAACAAGGTCAACGCGCCCAACACGATGAGGGGTGAGATATCCATGCAGGCACAGGTCTTGGGGTGGTGTTGTCGGGCTGCGACTTGAACGTCTGATACTGACGACATCCTGACACGGCCGCTTCCGGCCTCCGGCAGCTTCCACGGTGAACAGGTCCTGCGGATGGCAACGCCGGCCGGGCCCGATCGTGGTGCACAGGAAGGTCCACCACAGGAAACAACTCCAGGAATTTCCGGCGCCGAGCCCCAGGCGGCCATCAGACAGTCACGCCATCCGCCGGCCGCAACAGCACAAAAGCCACCATCGCCGCCACCGACAGCACCGCCGACACGGCAAAGGCGAGGCTCGGCGCGACGGCCCACAATGCGCCTGCCACCAATGAAGCCGGAAGGTACAACACGCCGGTGACAAAGTTGTAGATGCCGACGGCCGTGGCGCGTCGCTCGGGCTCGAGGTCGGCGATCAAGGCCTTGCTTTGCGATTCGTCGATCGCATAGAAAAGCCCGTACACGGCGAACACGGCCACCACTTCCCAGCGACTGTCGGCCACCGCCAGCCACAGGTTGATGCCCGCATAAACGAAGTACCCCAGCACCACGATGCGACTGCGGCCCACCTTGTCGCCCAGCTTGCCCACCAGCGGTGCAGAGGCGACACAGGTGGCGTTGAACAAGGCGTAGAGCAGCACGACCTCCTTGACGCTGAAACCCACGGCATGGGCCTTGAGCAAGATGAAGCCGAGACTGAAGTACGCGAGCGCGAAAATCCCCGACGGCCACAGGAAGCGCTTGAACCCGGCGCTGAGATGCTGCCAGTTCTGCGCCACGCCTTCGCGCTCGTGCACCCTGCCCGGCTGATCGGGAATGCGCGTCAGCACCAGCAGGCTGACCGCGGCAGGCACGAAGGCCACCAGAAACAAGGTGCCGTAGGTGGCGGCGGACTCGCCCAGCCAGGACAGCAGGCCGTAGGCCACCAGAGGCCCGACCACCGCCCCCGCCTTGTCGAGCGCCTTGTGCACGCCGAACGCATAGCCACGCACGTTCCTGTCCGCGATGGAAGACAGCCACGCATCGCGCGGCGGCCCGCGAAAGCCCTTGCCCAGCCGCTCGATGACTCGGAACATGCTCAAGCCGACGACCGACGACGACGCCAGCAGGATGAGCTTGGCCAGCGTCGAGAAGCCATAGCCGGCAATGGCGAACCATTTGCGCCGGCCACTGCGGTCCGACAGCCAGCCGGCCAGGTAGTTGAGCGACGAAGCCGAGAAATCCGCCAGCCCCTCGATCAGCCCGAGCAGCGCGCTGGAAGCGCCGGCCACGGTGGTGAAGAAGATCGCGAACACCGAAAAGATCATCTCGGAGCTGAAGTCGGTGAGAAAGCTCACCAGGCCAAGCTTGAGCACATCGGGATGGAGGCGCTGATGTTCGTTGTCGGAAGGCTGGGGCATTCGGCGATGCAGGCTTGTCGGATCCTGCCTGTTCTTCATGTTTCGTGTCTTTGCCGGACAAGCCCAAGAATAGACCACCGGCATCACGACGGACAGCGCTACACCACCGGCGACAACACCCTGCCGCCAGGGCCCGACGAAAGCAGCCGTCTCGTCGGCGCCCCGGTCCTCAATGACGCTGACTCGGCAGCGCGCTGCCGAAGTCAAAGAACGCCGTCGGTGCAAAGCCCGACTCGTCCTTGTCGGCCGGCTTGGACCCCATATCGGCGAAGTCCATGAAGTCCGTGGGCGCGAAGCTCGTATCGCGCGGGCGCTGCACCTGCGCATGGCGCTCCTTCGCCGTCTCGCGCAGCCGGGCCAGGTCGGCGCGGACCTCCTCCAGCGTGCGCATCTTCTTGACCGCGACCGGCGCCTCCGCCACGGGCGCGGGCTTGGCCGGAACGCGCTCCGCAGCCAGGGCAAGAGAGTGCGCAGGACGAACCGGCGCAACGACTCCCGGAGCCTGTTGCGGCCGCGCGGGACGCGTCGTCGAGTCACACGCGACCGGCGCGGGGTTTGCTCTCCGAGGGACGGCCTGGGCTGACGCCGCGAAGATGATCGGATCCTTCACGACCCCTGTGGACGGCACCGGCAGGACAGTCGCACGCGCTCGGGCGGACGATGCAGCCGAGCCGCCAGCGGGGGCCGCCATACGCGAAGTCGACTTTGCCGGCGTGCGCTTCTTGAAAAGCGGCGAGAACCAGAGCGGGGTTCTGAAGAGCGATCCGAGCAAGCGAGCGGCTTCCATGACGTGCGACCCTTGTTGAAGTGTTGGGCGATTGTGAAGTCGGCTCAACTGAAGTCGAATGGATTACAAGACGCTCGATATCCCGACTTGCGCACAAATACACGAACGCCCGGAGTGGATGGCCTTCACGGCCAACCGCCAGGAATGTCCCGGTGCGGAAGCTCGACCCCGCGCGCTCAATCGAGCTTGAGATAGACCCGGCCCGCCTCGACCTTGACCGGGTAGATTCGAATGCCCTCGGTCAGGGGCGCGCAGAGCGGCTTGCCGTCCCGCACATCGAACTTGCCCTGATGCAGCGGACACTCGATCTCATGGCCATCCAGAAAGCCGTCGCACAGTCGCGCATGCCCGTGGCTGCAGACGTTGTCAGTGGCATAGACCGCGTCTTCGACCGTGTAGACGGCGACATCCCGGCCGTCGACCTCGATGCCGATCACATCGTCTTTGGGCAGCTCTTCGAGCGCTGCCGCATTGATCCAGCTTGAATCGCTCATGTCAGCCTCAGATCGGATAGATGATTGAATTGGGGATCATCTCGCTGTCGTAGATGCACTCGCGCGAGGCGAACCTGAATCCCTGCGGCGTCCTCACCACGACATCGATGTAGCGCCCCACGTTGAACACCGTCGAGATCTCGGACAACTTGGTGCGGAATACCGCGTAGTTCGCCTCGGATTCGATCCGGCCTTCCGACACCCTGCGAATCACGGGCGCGCCGACCACGTGCCGCTGGTAGTACGGATCGTGGAACAAGGTCTCCCTGATGCCATAGATGCGGTCCCTGAGCATCCCCTTGCTGTCGAATGACAGCGTGGCCAAGGGAAAGCCGCGTTCATGGTTCTCGCGCGGCTGCAGCCGATACACGCAGTCGTCCGTGAAGAACTCGGGCCAGAGGTCCCAGTTTCCGGAGTCCACGGCCGAGGCATAGTCCGAGTACAGCTGGGTCAGCGAGAGGTAGTCCTGAAAGTTCAGCTCGATGCTCATCTCAGGCCTCCATCACGCTGCGCCAGTATTCGTACATGCCGCGTATCAAGGTTTCCGTGACCATGTGATCGGCATTTCCGACGTCGCGCCCCCCGAGCTCCGCGAGCGCCCGGTGGAACGGCTTCTGCTCGAAGCCTTGCTGCGAGAACTCGATCACCTCGCCATCGTCGGCCGAGACGAAGCCCGCCGGGCCAAAGAGGTTGGCCTGGCGCAGCCGGCGCTGGGTCATCTCTTCACTGTCGTCCTCGAAGCCGAAATGGGTCCAGACGAAATCGAAGGCATCGTGCCCGGCCGGCTGGATGTGGCGCGTCGAGACGCTGTTCACCTGCTGCTGCAGGATCACGCTGGGGAACAAGGTGGTCATCACCGCGGTCGGGCCGCCCCACCAGTCCTCCGCCACGATATCCAGGAAGCGGGGATCCTCGAGCTGCATGTTCGACTTGAAGCTCGAAACCCGGGACACCTCCGATTCCTTCCCGGCATTGCCGCGCGTGGAGATCATGGCCGCATGGCGATGACGGTCGTCCATCTTCAGTTCCGACTTGTTGTCGGCGCGCCAGAGCCCGAAGGTCACGAACCAGGTATGCAGCAGGCCGGGGTGGTAAGGGTCCTTGATGTTCTCCTGCATCAGTTTCCAGTTGCCCGGGATGCGCTGGCGGTTGTAGCCGAGGATCTTGAGCTGGCGACCATTGAAGAGGCGGTCGAAATAGCCCAGGATGGTCGGACCCATGAACTCCTCGAGCGGCTCGATCTCATGGTCGAACGACGCGAACACCACGCCGCCGCGTGTCGCCACCTTGAGCCTGGTCAGTCCATGCTCGTCAAGCTTGAAGTCGGCGGGCATGCCGCCGTTCACCTTGCCATCCTGCTTGACGCCGCGCCGGAACGGCACCCCCTGAAGCTCACCCTTGAGCGAGTAGTTCCACTGGTGATAGGGGCACACGAACTCCTTCCGGTTGCCGTGCCGTTCGCGGCAGAAGCGCATGCCGCGATGGGCGCAGACGTTCTCCACGACATTCACGCCCCCTTCGGGATCGCGCACCATGATGACCGAACGCTCCCCGATCACCGTCCGCTTGTAGTCCCCGACGTTCGGGATCTCGGCCTCCAGTCCAACGTAGCACCAGTGGCCCCGGTAGAAAAAGCGCTCCAGCTCTCTCCGGTACAGCTCCTCGCTGGTGTAAGCCAGAAACGGGATGCGGCTGGTGCCTTCCGTCTCCCACTTCGGCTGCCGGGGAAAGACCGTCACTGTCTGTTCCATGCTTGTCTCCTTCTTCATAGATGTGCGGTATTCAAGAGCAAGAGGCGCCCCTCACGGCGATTCCCCACGGTCCGGGCGTGAGTCGCGAGCCTGGCGTTCCAGGGGCATCCGATGCCGATGGCGGCCGGGTATGCATGGGAACGTCTCCTTCAGAAGCTGCTCGGATAGAAGGCATCCGCGTAGATCCGCTCGGGCTCCACGCCCCGCTGCCTGGCCAGCAAGGAAGCCGCCTCGACCATCGGCGGCGACCCGCAGAGATACGCACGCCAGCCCGCCAGGCTCGACCAGTCCTCGGCAATGGCCTCGGTCACGAGGCCCGTGCGCAGGCCCGAAACACCCGCATCGGTCGCCACGACGACATGCACCTGCAGGTTGGCGCAGTCGCCCTGGAGCACTCGCAGCCACTCGGCGCCGTAGATGTCGCGCTGCGAGCGAACGCCGAAATACACATGGATGGGATTGCGCATTCCCGCTGCCACCGCGCCGCGGACGATCGACAGGATGGGCGCCAGGCCCGTGCCGCCTGCCACGCACAGCATGGCCCCTTCGTGCCTGCGACGCAGGTACGCGGATCCCAGAGGCCCGCTCACGCGCACCGCATCACCGACCTTCAGGTCATTGGCGATGTAGCCCGTCACGCGCCCATTCGGCACGACGCGGACATGGAACTCCAGCTCGCCGTCATCGCACAAGCCGGCCATCGAATAGGGACGAGCGAGTCCCGGCGCGAACTGCAGGTTGGCGTACTGCCCCGGCGAGAACTCCATGGGCTTGGCCGGCCGAAGACGCAGGCGCTTGATGTCATGCGTCATGTCCTCGATGGCGACAACACTCGCCTTGACGATGCGTGCCGGATGGACGACCACTTCGTCGGGCTCGGGAATCTCGATCGTGCAGGAATCGGTCAGCGTGGTCTGGCACGCAAAGACATACCGGCCCTCGCCCGCGAGCGGCCGCAATGTCTCCTGCCCCGACTCGAGCAACTCCCCTTCGATCACCTTGCAGCGACACGTGCCGCAGCGGCCGGCCATGCAGCTGTACGACACGGGTATCTGATGCTCACGCAGCACCTCCAGCAGGTTGGCGCCCGGCCGGACGGGGATCACCCGCCTAAGCGGTTGGACGACGAGTTCCATGGGTTGGCCGTATGCGCGATTTCATGTGGGCGCCCATGATCCGCAAATCAGGGAGATCAACCAATAGAATGCCGTGAATAGATCGTATTGATTTGCTGAATAGAGAATCGGGCGTGGAACTCCAGGACATCGACCTCAATCTGCTGGTCGTCTTCAAGCAGCTGCTTGTCGAGCGCCGGGTGTCGAAGGTCGCGGAAAACCTCGGCCTGAGCCAGCCGGCGGTGAGCAACGCGCTGTCGCGCCTTCGCAAACTGCTCGGCGACGAGCTCTTCCTGCGCACGGCGCGGGGCATGGAACCGACGCCGTACGCGGAGCAGCTGGCCGAGTCCGTCTCCTACGCGCTTGCGATGATCCATGGCGCGATCAACCAGCGCACCTCCTTCGACCCGCTCACAAGCCAGCGCACCTTCGTGGTCGGCATGACCGACATCGGCGAGATCTACTTCCTGCCGCGGCTGATGGAGCGGCTGGCGCAGGAAGCGCCGGGCGTTTCACTCAGCACGGTGCGCAGCGCACCGATCAACCTGAAGGACGACATGGAGGCCGGCAAGGTCGACTTCGCCATCGGCCTGCTGCCCCAGCTCAAGGCAGGCTTCTTTCAACGCCGGTTGTTCAGGCAGCGCTATGTCTGCATGTTCCGCCAGGGCCATCGACTCGACAAACGGAAAGTCAGCCTGAAGGAGTTCTCCTCGGCGGAACACGTCGTGGTCGTGTCCTCGGGGACCGGGCACGGGAAGGTCGACGAGTTGCTCGAGCGCAGCGACATCAAGCGACACGTACGCCTGACGGTTCCTCATTTCGTGGCCGTGGGCCACATCCTCCAGGCCACCGACATGGTCGCGACCGTTCCCGAACGCATGGCCGAGCGCATGGTCGAGCCGTTCAAGCTCGTGTACGTCGCACACCCGGCCCAGCTGCCCGACGTGGCCATCAATCTCTTCTGGCACAGCAAGTACCACAGGGACCCGGCCAACCAGTGGCTGCGCGGCCTGATCTTCGACCTGTTCGCCAGATCCGACTGAGCACCACGTCCGGGCTCACCCGACCGCACGCGCACTCAGTCGGCGCCGAGCTGGAGCCGGTTCGGCAGCCGCTTCTCGATCGCGAACTTCAACAGCGCCGCCGAGCGGAAGATGCCGTGCGCGAACTTGCCGTACGGCAGCGTGACGAACAGGGCCATCACCACCCCCAGATGCACCGCCAGCGTCAGCGCCATGAAACGCGTGTCGCGCAACGCGAGCAAGGCAAGTCCGGTCGCGCTCGTCAGCAGGAGCAAGACGATGAATCCCCGATCCATCGGGCGCTGCGCAATGTCTCCCTGCGCGGGGTCCCGCTTCAGGCCCATCCACAGAAGCCCCAGCGGCCCGGCCAGAAGCCCGATGCCGCCCGCCGTGCCCAGCAGCACCGGCAGGCTGCCGAGCGCGTAAGGCGCCTCCAGCCCCAGAAGGTAGTGATAGAGCGTGGCCACGCTGGTCGCTGCGAAACACAGCAGGAAACCGTAGAAGGTCATGTGGTGGAAGCGCCGCCGCCAGAGGGTGAAGCGGTCGTCCTCGTTGTTGCAGCCCTCGCCATGGCCGCCGCCGAGGTACTTGAGGCGCAGCACATCGTGCGCGGCCTCCGCCGCGGCCGCGCCGCGTACGTCGGCGATGCCCGGCGAGGCGGCGTGACCCGGCTGGAGGTCCCGCGCCGGAGTCACTTCACGCCAGAAGCCCCGCACGCCCAGCCCCATGGCGAACACCACGAACAAGAAGATCACGCCGAACCCCAGCGCCAGGAAGTTATGCGGAAAGACCGCATAGAAGTCGCCAGCCAGCGGCTCGTGCAGCAGCGATCCCGACATCGCGACGGCCAGCACCAGGAACAGCGCCAGTCCGCAGGCCAGTGCCAGCGCCACCGTCAGCCCCGCACGGCCGTAGAGCGCGCCCATGGCAGGCGGCCAGGCGTAGTCGCGGTAGGTCCGCGCCCGCACCTGCGCCATCGCCCTCGGCACGTTCACCGCGAACTCGTGCGGCGGCGCATACTGGCAGGCGTGCAGGCACGCACCGCAGTTGTGGCAGAGGTTGGCAAGAAAGTGCGTATCCGCCTTGCCGAATTCGAGCCGGCGCGTCATGGCCGGAAACACCGCGCAGAAGCCTTCGCAGTAGCGGCAGGCATTGCAGATCTGCAGCACCCGCGCCACCTCTTCCTCGGTCGCCGTGAGCGGCAGCGCGGGCTGGATCGGAATCACGCGCGGGTTGGCCATGCCGACGCCGTCCGCGTCCGCCTTGGCGCGTGCGACAAGTTCAGTGAGCTGCTGCAACGGGTGCCTCCATGGAATGCTTCTGCCTGTTCAATGCGCTGCGCGCAGCCTGCGCGCCCGCGATGCGGCCGAAGGCAGTGCCGATGCTCATGCCCACGCCCGCGGTGTAGCCCTTGCCCAGCACATTGCCGGCCATCATCTCGCCGGCCACGAAAAGGTTCGGACTCGGACGGTCGCCGAAGCGCACTGCCGCGGTCTCATCGACCTTGAGGCCAAGATAGGTGAAGGTGATGCCGGGCCGCACCGGATAGGCATGGAAGGGCGCGGTGTCCAGCGGACGCGCCCAATGGGTCTTGGCCGGCGTCACGCCGTCCGTGTGGCAGTCGTCGAGCGCCGTATGGTCGAATGTCCCGACGCGACAGGCCGCGTTGTAGTCGCCGATGGTCTTCAGGAAGGTCGGCTCGTCGAGACCGATCTTGCGCGCCAGCTCGCCCAGAGAGTCGGCCTTCGTGCCGGCGAACACCGGCGGCATGAAGCGCCCGATGGCCTTCTGGTCGATCACGGACCACGCGATCTGCCCGGGCTGCATCGCGACCAGCCGGCCCCAGATGGCGTAGCGCTTGGGCCAGAAATCCTCGCCCTCGTCATAGAAGCGCCGGGCCTCCCGGTTGACCACCACGCCCAGCGACACGCAGTCGATGCGCGTGCAGATGCCGCCGTCATAGAGCGGCGCACGCGCGTCGATGGCCACGCAGTGCGACTGCGAGGGATCGCCGATGGTGTCGGCGCCGGCCTCGATCATGTACTTCAGCAGCACGCCCTGGTTGAAGCGCGTGCCGCGGATCAGGAAGTTGTCGGCCGGCCATTCGCCGCGCTCGTTCCGGCCCCAGGCCTCGCGCAGCCATTCGCGGTTGGACTCGAAGCCGCCGGCCGCGAGCACGCAGCTCTTCGCCTCGATGCGCTCCCCGGCCGCGGTGCGCGCCGCGACGAATCGATCGCCGTCGAGCTCGATCGACGCGACCGGCGTCTCGTAGCGGATCTTCACCCCAAGCCGCTCCGCACTGCGATAGTAGGCATTGACCAGCGCCTTGCCGCCGCCCATGAAGAAGGCGTTGGTGCGCGCCACATGCAGCGCGCCCGACAACGGCGGCTGGAAGTGCACGCCGTGGCTGCGCATCCAGTCGCGGCAACCGGACGATGCGCGGATCACGAGCCGCGCCAGCTTCTCGTTCGTCAGCCCGCCGGTCACCTTGAGCAGGTCCTGCCAATACTCTTCTTCGGGATAGGCGTCGACCAGCACATCCTGCGGCGCGTCATGCATGCAGCGCAGGTTGCGCACATGCTGCGAGTTCCCGCCGCGCCAGGCCTTGGGCGAAGCCTCCAGCAGCAGTACCGACGCACCGGCTTCGCGCGCCATCAGCGCGGCACACAGGGCGGCATTGCCGCCGCCGATCACGAGAACATCGGGCTTCGTCGTCACAGGACTTCCTTTGCCAGTTGGCGCACCGCAGCCGGAGACGCCGCTGCGGACTGCGTCTGCGCGGTCGCGGCGATACGGCCCGCCCTGCGGCCGGAAACAAAGGCCCAGGCCAGGTGATGTCCGTGGCCCTTGAGCAGCAGGCCGCCCTGCCCTGTGGAGCCCGCGGCGTAGAGACCCGGCAAGGGCCGGCTGTTCTCGTCCAGCACCCGATGCCGGGCATCCACCCGCAGTCCGCCTTCACTGTGGACGAACACCGGCCGCACCGGCCCGAGCGCGATATAGCGTGTCACTCCATCCGCCCCTGCCGGCCCGGCCCCGAGGCTCTGGCGAAGCGCGGCGGCGTCCATGCCCAGCGCGGACGCGAGGCCTTCGATGGTGCGATGCTCGGTATAGATGTCCCTGCGGTTCTGCTTGTAGTCGGGCACGTAGGCGTAGGCAACGCCCGGCGCCGTCGAAACGAAGTTCGGCCACGCCGAAAAGCGTTCGGCCAGCGCGCCGTCGAACACGATCCAGCCCTCCTTGCCCGGCTGGTCGGGCAAGGCGAAGGCCGGGCGATCCGTCTCCTTGCAGAAGCGCGCGCCGCGCCGGTTGACCAGCACCGCCCCCGCCTCGAACAAGGCCGGCGAAGGCGCCAGCGCCGTCGTCAGGAACTTCATGACGAAGGGCCGCAGGATGGCTGCCGGCATGTGATCCATCGCCCACTGCATGAAGACCGCAAGCGCGCGCCAGGGCGGCAGCCGGCGCACGAAGGTTTCCTTCGCGGGCGCGATGAAGCGCAGCTCCGGGCCGAGCGCCAGATCGCCATTGACGATGGTCGCGCCCAGCCGTTCGGCCATGCGTTGCCCGTCGCCGGTGGCCGTCGGGTTCACGGCGTCGACCTTGGCCTCCTGTTCACCCATGAAGCGGGCCTTGAACTCCGGGCTGTTGGTGAAATCGCCCGCAGCCAGCACCACGCCACGCGAACCGGCGAAGACCACGACCTTGCCGTCGACCTCGGCGCGCACACCCGTGACGCGGCCGTTCCCTTGCAGCAGTTCCCGCACGTCCACGCCGGTGCGGATATCGACGCCCGCCCGACGCGCACGCCGGCTCAGGTGGTAGATGAAGGAGCGCGAGTTCGGCAGCACGTTGTGCATGCGCGGCTGGCGATGAGGCGGCTCCGGCATCGGCCCCATGAAGCGCACGCCCGAATCCAGCAGCCACTGGAAGGTGTCGGGCATGCCGTCGCAGAGGATGCGGCGCAACTCGTCGTTGTCCCGGTTCGCGAGATCGCCGGCGAAGCCGGGCATGTCGGCCCAGTGGTCCGCAGGGTTGTCGACGATGCCCTTGGCGCGCTGGTGCGGCGTCTGCGTCGCGCTCACGGAGCCGATCGACCAGGCGGTCGATCCGCCCGGCCGGGCGTTCTTCTCGAGCAGCACGACGCGCGCGCCCGCTGCGCGCGCCTCGATGGCCGCCGCGAGCCCGGCGCCGCCCGCGCCGACAACGACGACATCGAAGGTTTCGGTGGATGCTTGTGCGTTCATTCGACTTGAAGATGTGAGGCGTCGATCACGGCTTCCCAGCGGCGTGTCTCCACCTGGTTGCGTTCCTGCGCTTCTGTGAGCACGCGGCCGTGCCGGGCAAGGGGACAGCCCCCTCCTGCCGCCGCGTGCCACGGAAAGCGAGGTCCATGCATGGAGAGGTCTCCTGAGACTTGACGAAGCACCCGCTCAGTCGAGCTGGAGCTTGGTGGCCTGGATCACGCGAGTCCACTTGACCGTCTCGGCCTGAATGAACTTCTGCGCCTGGGCGGGCGAATTCAGCACCTGAGTCGCACCGAGCTTGTCGAGCTGCGCCACCACCTCCGGCGCGGCCAGCACTCGCTTCAGGTCGCGCGAGAGCTGGTCCACCACGGGCTGCGGCGTGCCCCGCGGCACCGCCACCGTGAACCACGAATAGGCTGCGTAGTCGGGCAAGCCCGATTCGGCGATGGTCGGCACCTTGGGCAGGCGCGGATCGCGCCTGTTGCCGGTCACCGCAAGCGCGCGCACGCGACCCGACTGGATGTGCGGCATCGCACTCGGCAGGTTCTCGAACATCACCTGCACCTGGCCGCCGATCAGGTCGACCATGGCCGGCCCGCTGCCCTTGTAGGGCACATAGTTGACCTTGGCGCCGCTGATGGTTTCGAACAGCGCGGTGACCATGTGCACCGACGAACCCGGCCCGGCGGTCGCATAGTTGAGGCCCGCCGGGTCCGCCTTGGCCTTGGCGAGCAACTCCCCGAAGCTGTGCAGCGGCGAGTCGACCGGCACCAGCACCACGTTGGGCGATTCCGCGAGGATCGTCACCGGCACGAGCTCGGTCGACGGGTCGTAGCCCAGCTTGCGGTAGCTCGCATAAGCCGAGTGGATGCCGATGGTCCCGAGCAGAAGCGTGTAGCCGTCGGCGGGCGACCTGGCGACCTGCTGCGCACCCACGTGACCGCTGGCGCCGGACCTGTTGTCGACGACGACCGGCTGCCTGTAGAGCGCGCCGAGCCGCTCCGAGACGATCCGCCCGAGCAGGTCCGTGACGCCGCCGGGCGGATTGGGAACGATCAGCTTGATCGGGCGCACCGGATAGTCCTGCGCCCTGGCCGGTGCCGCCGCGATGCCGCAACAGGCCGCGAGCAGCAGCAAGGCACGGCGCGCAATCCCGGCATGGCGCTTCGAATGACTCATGCGAGGATCTCCGCGAGTGTCTTGACGGGACGCGCCTCGTAAGGCCGGTCCCAGTGGTGAAAGTTGGAGGCGTCCACGAGGTCGACCGGCAGGTCCACGCGCGCCGGCATGCGCTCGCCGCGCAGATGCCGGGCCGCGCACTCGGTCGCCGTGAAGGCCATCTGCATCGCGTTGAAATCAGCCGTCGCGAGCATGCGGCCTTCGCGGATCGCATCGATGGCCTCGGGAATCGCATTGACGCCGACCACCAGAGCGCGCTTGCCGGCGGCCTGCAGCGCATCGATCACGCCGACGGCCATGATGTCGTTCGCCACCAGCACCGCGTCGGGTGCCTCGTGGTGCAGCCCGAGCCAGCGTGCGACCGCCTCGCGCGCCACGCCGCGCTGGTAGTCGCCCACGCAGTGGCCCACGACCTCGATGCCCGGCATCGCGCGCGCGGCGTGCTCGAAAGCCGTGACGCGCGCGATGCTGGTCACCGACTCCACATGCCCGCCAACGATCAGCACCCTGCCCTTGCCGCCCATGCGCGCGAACAGATAGCCCGCCACATCGGCCGCGAGTCGCGCATCGTCCGCGCCGACATAGGTGATCGTGGGCGCCGCCTCGACCGGGTTGACGAAGGCGAACACCGGAACGCCCGCTGCGCGGATACGAAGGATCGCCGGGTCGACCCGGCTCGCATGCACCGGCGACAGCACGATGGCATCCGGCGCGCCGGCCAGGGCCCGGTCGATCAGCGAGATCTGTTCCTGCGGGTCGTCCGGCGTCTCGGGCACAAGGTGCGAGACCTCGTCGCCGAAGACCGCGGCCGCGCGATCGGCACCGAGCCGCGCCGCCATGTAGGCCGGGTTGGTGCGGTTCTTGGTGAAAACGGCGATCCTCATCACGGTGATGCGCGGGGTCGCCTCAGACGAGTCCGCCGTTGGGTTGCACGACCTGGCCGTGCACCCAGGACGCCTTGTCCGACACCAGGAAGCGCACCACTTCCGCGATCTCCTCGGGACGTCCGACCCGGTTGAAGGGGCTCATCGCGGCCGAACGCTGCTTGGCTTCTTCGGTCTTGCCGGCATTGAAGAGGTCGGTGTCGACCGGCCCCGGCGCCACCGCATTCACGCGCACCTTGCGGCCGGCGAGTTCCTTGGCAAGCGACCGCACCAGGCATTCGACCGCGGCCTTGCTCGCGCTGTAGGCGCCGACGCCCGCCACCGCGTGGCGCACCAGCGAAGTCGTCAGCGCGATGATCGCGCCGCCGTCCTGCACCTGGCGTGCGGCTTCGGCCAGGATGTTGAAGGCGCCGACGACGTTGACCTCGACGAGCTGGCGGAAATCCTCCGGCTTGAACTGCGCCAGCGGGCCCGGCGGCACGTTGATGCCGGCATTGGCGACCACCACGCGGGGCCGCGCGCCGAGATCGCGCTCGACATCGGCGAAGACCCCGGCGACCGCCGCGGCGTCGCGGATATCGACCGCGTAGCCCCTGCCCGCCGAGACATCCGGCGCCCGGGTCACGTAGGTGAACGCGACCTTGTAACCGTCGGCCGCGAGCGCATCGACGCAGGCCGCGCCGATGCCGCGCGATCCGCCGAAGACGAGGGCGATGGGTTGACTGCTGCTCATGGTGTTCTTTCTTTCCTGTGAATCGTTGATCGCTCAGGTGCCGGCGGGACCGGAGCGGGAGTCTGAGTGCGCGCGCGTCGCGGCGATCGTGGCCTCGATGCCGCGCTGCAGGTCGTATTGCGGCCGGTAGCCCAGCTCGGCCGTGGCGCGGCGGATATCCAGCGCGCCCTTGACCGCGCTGCGCACCACGCCGCCATGCGCATAGGCACCGCCGCTGCGGCCGACCGTGATGCGCGCGCCCGGAACCGCACGGTTCACCGCTTCGGCCACGTCGGCGATGGTCGGCGCCTCGCCGGTGGCGATGTTGTAGCTGTCGAAGCGATGCCGAGGCTTGTCCAGCGCGAGCAGCACGCCGGCGACGGTGTCGCTGATGTAGACCTGGTCCACCGCGAGTTCTCCGCCCTCGGCCAGGTGACAAGGCTCGCCGCGCAGCGCCGCCTCGATGAAGGTGCGGGGTACCCGCAGCCTCGGCAGATGCGGCCCGTACACCCAGCAGGTGCGCACGTTCACGCACTCCAGCCCGTGGTCGCGCGAGTACACGCGGCCGTAGTGTTCGGCCGCCAGCTTGGTCACGCCGTACACGCTCACCGGCCGCTGCGGATGGTCCTCGTCGATCAGCGGGGTGAGGAAGTCGCCGTAGGTCTCTTCCGTGCTGATGTGCACCACGCGCTTCACGCCTTGCAGCCGCATCGCCTCGAACAGGTTGATCGAACCCTCGACGTTGACGCGCAGCGCCTTGATCGGAATGTCGGCCGCCTGGATGACGCCGACGATGGCGGCCGCGTGGATCACCGCGTCGGGCTTGTGCGCCTCGAAGAGCCGCAGCACCTGGTGCCATTCCCCGAGGTCGACCGCGGCGGTGCGCAGCTTCGGCTCCGTGTCGGCAAGCGCCAATGCCGCCGGGCTGATCGCCAGATCGGTCGCGACCACCTGGTCGCCACGCGCCAGCAGCGTGCGCACGATCTCGGCGCCCAGCCATCCGCACGCGCCGGTGACGAGGATCTTTTTCATCGTTCGGGTCTCCACGCGAGTCACTTCGGCGCCGGCTCTTCGTCCGTCGGCGGGCTGGTGATCACGAGGAACACCAGCGTGTCGGTGCCGGTGCAGTGGAGCTCGTGCACGACGCCGGGCGGTATGTAGGTCACGTCGTTCGCGCGCACCAGGCGCCGCTCGCCGTCGACGATCAGGACGCCTTCCCCGCCGAGCACGTGGTAGATCTGCTCCTGCACCTTGTGCACGTGGCTTTCCACATGGGCGCCCGGCTCGTAGCAGGAGATGCGATGGTCGAAGAATCGGCTGCCCACGGTTTCGGGCGTGACGATGGCCTTCGACAGTGCCTGGTTGAAATGGCCGGGGTACTGCACCCACATCAGCTCGGCGAGGTTGCGGGTCACAGCCTTCTTCTCGGCCGCGGCGCCGCGGAAGGCCTTGTCATCAGGAACGATGGAGGTCATGTCTTGTTCACCTTTTCATTGAAAGCCGGGCAAGCCGCCCAGCAGATGCCGTTGGTCATACTCGGCCACGAAGCCGAGCCGCTCGGCCGCATGGCTCAAGTCGTACAGGGGTGCGAAGGGCTGGCGCCGGAACACCTCGGGGTCGCGGACCTCGACGGCCCCGCCGTGAAGGCGGCGCAGGCGGTCGAGCGTGGGCTCCGGCGACAGGGTCACCTGCGCCGACAGATAGAAGCGCTCGAAGTCGCCCGGCTGCATCGGCAGCGCCAGCGCCAGGCGGAATGCGCGCGCGAGATCGCGTGGATCGATGTGATGCTGCAGCGGCCCGCCGCCGGCCGACGACGGCCCGCCGACCGCCGGTCCGCGATAGCCGGCCGGGTCCTTCGCGCGGGCGACGATCTCGCCCGCCATCTCCGGGTAGGCCACGAACACGGTCCGCAGCGCCACCATCGACAGGCCGCGCAACGCGAAGGAGCGGGCAAGATCCTCGCCCAGCACCTTGCTGACCGCGTAGGGGTCGGTCGCCAGCAGCGGATGGTCGAGGTCCAGCGGCGCGTAACGCGGCGCCAGCATCCGGCCTTCGCGCACCGTGTAGCCAGCCACCGAATCGCTGGAGCAGAACACCACGCGGCCGATGCCCGCCGCTTCCGCCGCGTCGAACACCGTGTAAGTGCCCAGCGTGTTGACGCGCATGATGGTCTGGCCGTCGCCCGACCAGATGTTGGGGACAGCCGCGATGTGCAGCACGGCGTCCATGCCACGCACCGCATCCCGCACGGCCTCGACGTCGGTCACGTCGGCCACGCGCCATTCGATCCGTGCCTCTCCGGCGCGCCGGTCCAGGCCGCGCACCACGTGGCCGTGTCTCGACAATTCGTCAACGACGAAGCGCCCGAGCAGGCCGGCCGCGCCGGTCACCAGCACGCGCTTCATGCCGCCACCTCCGTGGGACAGGGCCCGAAGCCGAGCGCGGCGAGCGCGCGATGGCTGCGCAGGATCGCGGGCTCCGGCCGCGCATCGATGATCTCCAGCATGCAGGCGCCGTCGAAATCGATCTCGTCGAGCGCGACGCGCACCTCGTCGAAAGGCACATCGCCCAGGCCCACCTCGTCATGCCGCCATGCGCCGCGCCGGGTGTCCGAGAGATGGACGATGCGCACCAGGTCCCGCAACCGCCGCAGCCCCTCGCCCGGGGATTCGCCGATGAAGTGCGCATTGGCCGCGTCGTAGCACACGCTGAGCACCGGCGAGCCGACGCTGCGCACGAAGGCGCCCAGCGAGGGCGCATCCGGAAAGGAAGCGAAGGGCACGTTCTCCAGCGCCAGACCCACGCCACGCGCCTCGGCATGCGGAATCAGCGCATCCAGGCTCTCGCGCATCCAGCCTTCGCGCTGCGCCGGCGTCGGCGCCAGCAGGGGACTCATGCGGCCGGGCACCGTCACCAGGTAGGGAATGCCGAGGTCCGCCGCCAGATCGATCGCATCGCGGAACACCTGCACCGAATACGCACGCATGCGGGACAGGGAACTCGCGAGATTGGTGTCGAGGCTCGGCAGGTTGAGCGAGCGCAGCGCCATGCCTTCCCAGCGCAGCGCAGCGACGATGCGCCGGCGCTCGGCCGCATCGACCGCATCGAGGCCGAGGTGCGGCGGATTGACCACCAGCTCGAACTCGCGATAGCCGAGTGCACCCAGCCGCTGCACACACTCGACCGCCGGCGTCGACCAGATGTAGCCGTAGGTGTTGACGCCGAGTTCCCGGCCGCTCACGTCGCCACCTCCAGCAGCGGCTCGCACTCGGGCGATGCACCCTCGGTGATGCCGAGCAGCCGCTCCTGAAGTTCGACATCGGCCGCAAGCGTGGCGGCCGCGCCGCCGAAGGCCACCCGGCCGTTGACCAGCACATAGGCCCGGTCGGCCATCGCCAGCACGCTGGCCGCGTGGTGCTCGACGATCACCAGGCTGGCGCGCGTCGTGAGCTTGGCCACTGCTTCGCGCACTTCCTGGACGACCGCCGGCGCCAGCCCCTCGAAGGGCTCGTCCAGCAGGATCAGCCGGCTGGGCACCATGAGCGCGCGCGAGATCGCCACCATCTGGCGCTCGCCGCCCGACAGGTTCTCCGCACGCGAGCGCATCAGCACCTTGAGCTTGGGGAACAGCTCGAAGATCTCCTCCTGCGACGCGCCGCCCGCGCGGGCGGCGATCTTCAGGTTCTCCTGCACCGTGAGGTTGGGAAACAGCCGCCGGCCTTCTGGCACCAGCGAAATGCCGAGCCGGTTGATGAGATCCGGCCGCATGGTGCTCACGTCCCGGCCGTCGAGCAGCACCCGGCCCGCCGACGGATGCAGCACGCCGGTGATGGTGCGCAGCGCGGTCGTCTTGCCGACACCATTGCGGCCCAGCAGCGCGACCACTTCGCCGGCGTTGACCGTCATGTCCAGGCCTTCGAGCACGGTGCCGCCGCCGTAGCCGGCGCTCACGCCGTCGAGCTGCAGCAGCGGTGTCTTCGGCGCGGCCGCCGCGCCGGCCTTGCGGGCTGCGCCGATCGGCGTCACGCGGGCCGAAGGAACTTGCGCCGCCGATTCCGGCGATCCGTGAGGCGCATGCGCATCGCCGAGGTAGGCGCTGATCACCTGCGGATCGCGCGCCACGTCGGCCGGCTTGCCGTCGGCGATCAGCCGGCCCTGGTGCAGCACGGTGATGCGGTCGGACATGGAGAGCACCCGGTCGATGTCATGCTCGATCAGCAGCACCGCGTGCGACTTCGCCAGGCGCTGGATCAGGGCACTGACCACCTTCCGGTCCGATTCGGCCAGACCCGCGAGCGGCTCGTCGAGCAGCAGCAGCTTCGCATTCGTCGCCAGCGACACCGCGATTTCCAGCAGACGCTTTTCGCCGTGCGACAACGAAGCGCACAGCTCACCCGCCCGGTCGGCCAGACCGACCGCGTCGAGCAGCGACCACACGCGCTCGTTGGCCGCCTCGTTCGCATGCGCATCGCGCCAGAATCCGCCCCACTGGCCGCGTGCGGCCTGCACCGCGATGCGCACGTTCTCGAAGGCGCTCAGGTTCTGGAACACGCTCAGGATCTGGAACGAGCGCGCCACGCCGAGCCGCGCGCGGCGATGCGGCGGCAGCCGTGCGATGTCCTCGCCTTCGAGATCGATCCGCCCCTCGTCGGCCCGCAGCACCCCGGTCAGGATGTTGAAGAAGGTGGTCTTGCCGGCACCATTGGGACCGATCAGGCTGTGCAGGCTGTTGCGGTGCACGTCCAGCGAGATGTTCTGCTGCGTGACGATGGAGCCGAAGCGCTTGGACAGGCCCTTGACCGACAGGATCGGATCGCCGGCGGCGATGGCGGTCTCGGCGGCCGCGGGCCGGTAGGGCACGATGCGCTGCGGCCGCGGCGGAATGCCGGCGCGCGTCAGCGTCCAGCGGTTGCGGCGCATCAGGCGCTGCACGATGCCCTGCATCCCCTCCGGCGAGAGCATCGCGAAGATGATGATGATCGGCGCGAAGAACAGCCACCAGTTCTCCGTGAACGCACTCAGGCGGTCTTCGAGCACGATGAAGGTGATCGCGCCCCACAGCGGGCCCAGGAAGTGGTGCACTCCGCCGAGCGCGGCCATCAGCACCGGGTCGCCGGCATGCTCCCAGTTCAGGTTGTTCGCATAGGCGCCCTGCAGCAGCAGGGCCATCAGGCCGCCGGCCACACCGATCACCCCGCCGGCGATGACCAGGGCGATCAGCTTCGTCAGGTAGGTGTCGTAGCCGAGGCTGGCGACGCGCTGCTCGTTGTCGCGCAGCGCCTGCATCAGGCGGCCGAAGGGCGCATGCGCGACCCGCCACAGGACCCACAGCAGCAAGATCACCAGCGCCAGCGCGAACACATGAAAGGCCATGGCCGAACCGAAGAGCGGCCGCTGCACGTTCTGCAGGCCGTTCTCGCCACCGGTGACCGAGGTCCACTTGAAGGCGATCTCGAACGCAATCTGCGAACACGCCAGCGTGAGCAGCGAGAAGTACAGGCCCTTGCGCCGCAGGATCACCGCGCCGACGACCAGCGCCAGCAGCACCGAGAAGCCGCCCGCGATCAGCACCGCGCCGAATTCGTTGCCGCTCCACGCGCCGGCCGCGATGGCCACCGCATAGCTCGCGCAGCCGAAGAAGAAGGAGGCGCCGAAAGGAACGAGTCCCAGGTAGCCGATCAGGAAGTTCACGCCCGCGCCATACAAGGTATAGATCGCGATCTGCGTGATGCGGTGGATCGGCATGCCGGCGGCGAGCGCGATCGCCGAGACGGCGGCCAGCACGGCCGCCATCACGAGGATCGGATGCTCCCAGAGGCGGCGGGAGGACAGGTTGGAGGACATCATTCAAAACGCTCCCAGCGTTCACCGAACAGCCCGCGGGGCCGCAGCAGCATCACGGCGAACATCAGCGCGTACATGGAGGCGGCGGCCGCGTCCGCCTTGAACTGGATGGTCAGCGACATCACGACGCCGACCGCGAGACCGGCCACCACCGCGCCGGGGAAAGACCCGAGCCCGCCGATCGCCACCACCACGAAGGCCGGCATGATCGCGTTGGCGGCCATCGAGGGCGACACGGTCCACAGCGGCGCGGCGAGCACACCCGCGATCGCGGCCAGCGCGCAGCCGAGGCCGAACACGCCGGTGAGCACGCGCGGCAGGTTGATGCCCAGCAGCTCCACCATCTCGGAGTCGCGGCTGCCGGCGCGCAGGATGCGGCCGTACGGCGTCCACGCCAGGAAGGCCCACAGCGCCAGCAGGGCGGCCACCGTGACGGCCAGCACCGCCACGCGGTACTTCGTGATCAGCAGCGGGCCGTATTCGACGATGCCGCTCAGGTACGCGGGCGGGTTGAAGGGCTTGCCGTCCGCGCCCCAGAAGAAGCGGATCACCGCCTCGATCAGCAAGGCCAGCGCGAAGGTCACGATCAGGCTCAGCAAAGGTTCCTTGCCGTAGAGGCGCCTGATGATCGTGACTTCGACCACCATGCCGATCAGGCCGACGATCGGCGGCGCGAGCACCACGGCCGCCCAGCCGAACATCTGGAACAGCTGGTAGGCCACGTAAGCGCCCAGCGCGAAGAACGCACCATGCGCGAAGTTGATGACGCCCAAGAGCCCGAAGGTGATGGAGAGACCCACGGCGATGAGCACGTAGATGAAGCCCAGCACCAGGCCGTTGGCTGCTTGCGAGACGAGGGTATCGAGCATGGTCGGTCGTGAAGGCGCGGGTCAGAGCGGCGGCAGCGTGCAGCCGATCTCTTCCTTGCTGCCGAAGGCCTGGGCGGTCTCGGCCTCGCTGGCCGAGGTGTTCTTGAGCACGTCGAAGTAGTCGTACTTGTCGGTGATCTGCTTCTTCACGCCGACGATGACGGCCGGGCGCACCATCTGGTGATCCCACTCGCGGAAGTAGTAGGGGAACTCACCCTCGGTGTTCTTCCACTTCTCCAGCGCGGTGACGATCGCCTTCGGGTCGGTCGACTTCGCGGCGGTGATCGATTCGAGCAGCGCACGCATGCCGATCCAGCCCGACCAGGTCTTGTCCGAGGGCGCGTGCTCGTACTTCCTCGTGTAGTCGGCGGTGAGCTTCTTCTCGGCGGCCGTGTTCTTCGGATTGTTGTAATACCAGGGCTTGACGTAGATGCCGCCCGAGGCCTGCGGCCCCACGTCCCAGAAGTCGGTGTCGGTGACCGCCACGGCCACGTAGGGGATCTTTTCCTTCATCCCCATCTCGTTCCACTGCTTGAGGAAGTTGGAGAAGTCGCCGCCGACCAGACCGCCGACCACGACGTCCGGCTTCGCCTGGCGGATCTTGAGGATGTAGGAGCTGTAGTCGGCGGTGTTCAGCGGCACCTCGTCGACGCCGATCTCGGTCGCGCCGACTTCCTTGAGCATCGCGCGCGAGGCGCGCAGGATGTCCTGCCCGAAAGCATAGGAAGCGGTCAGGAAATAGACCTTCTTGCCGATCTGCGACACATAAGGCATGAGCCCGCGCATCTGCACCGGCACCGTGGCCTGGGTGCGGAAGGTGTAGCGGCTGCAGCTCTTGCCGGTGATCTCGCTCGCCGCCGCGCCGGTGAGGATGAGCGGAATCTTCTCGCGATTGGCCACGCTCATCATGGCGAGCGCGGACGAGCTGTAGTTGCCGCCGACCACCGCCACCACCTTGTTCTCGTCGATCAGCTTCTGCATGTTCTGCTGCGAGACCTGCGGATTGGGCTCGTCCAGCCACACCAGCTCGATCGGCCGGCCCAGCACCTTGTTGCCCGCCTGCTCCACCGCGAGCGCGCTGCCGCGCTGGAGGTATTCGCCGATCGAGGCCCCGGGCCCCTGCTTGGAATAGATCAGGCCGATGCGCACCGGATCGTTGTTCTGGGCGAAGGCCGCGCTGCCGCAGACGGCGAGGCCGGCGGCGAGCGCGAGGGCCGCGCGGCGGGAGAAGCGCTGCGGCGCGAGATGAGCGGTCATGTCTTGTCTCCTTCAGTTGGATTTGGCGAGGGCGGGAACTCGGGAACTCGGGAACTCAGGGGCGGTAGGGCTTGCCGAACACCGGTTCCTTGTAGGGAATCGGCGGAAGCTGCCAGGTGCCGGTGGAAGGCGGGCGCACTTCGGAGTCGATATGCACGTCGATCACGCAGGGCCGGCGATTGCGCACGGCCTGCTCGACCGCTCCGCGCAGGTCCTCGCTGCGCGTCACGGTCACGCCGTCGGCGCCGCAGGCGCGGGCCCAGGCCGCGAAGTCGGGGTTGTAGCGTTCGCCCCCCGGGCCCTGCTTGCCCTTGTAGAAGGCGGTGCCCAGCTCGCGGCCTTCGAACAGGCCGTACTGCAGGTCGCGGATCGCGCCCCACGCGAAGTTGTTCCACACGATCCAGACGCAGGGCAGCTCGTACTCGACCGCCGTGGCGACAACATACGGCGCCATCATGAAGCCGCCGTCGCCCACCACGGCGACGCAGGGCCGGTCGGGCGCCGCGAGCTGCGCACCGAGCACGCCGCAGACGCCGAAGCCCATCGACGAATAGCCCCAGCTGTTGAGCATGCTCTGCGGCCGCTTCGGATTCCAGAACTGCATGAACCAGTTGTGATGCACGCCGGAGTCGAGCGACAGGATCACGTCGTCCGGCAGCACGTCCTGCAGAGCACCCACCACGTACTCGGGCCGGATCGGCGTGGTGATGGCGCCGAAGTTCGGCCGCACGAAAGCTTCCCACTCGGCGCGCCAGCCGGCGACCTGCGCCCGCCATTCGCCAAAGCGCGCGGCCTCGATCTCGCGGCGCTTGTCGAGCCCGGCGAGCAGCTGCGCGGCGAAGACCTTGGCGTCGGCGATCACGCCGAGCGTCGGCGGGTAGTTGCGGCCCAGCTCCAGCGGATCGATGTCGACGTGCAGCAGCTTCGTCTCCGGGAAGTTCCACGAATAGCCGGGATGCCAGCTCGACGAGGAGCGGTCGTCGAAGCGCGTACCGATGCACAGCACGAGATCCGCATGGCGGCCGGCCTGGTTCGCCGGATAGGCGCCGTTGCGGCCGATGAAGCCCAGCGTGAGCGGATCGTCCGCCGGCACGCAACCCATGCCGTTGGGCGAGGTGATGACCGGGATGCCCAGCCGCTTCGACAGCGCGCTGATCTCGGGACCAGCCTCCGCCAGCGTGGTGCCATGCCCGATGAAGAACACCGGCTTCCTCGCGGCCGCCAGCAGGTCCAGCGCTGCGGCGATGTCGGCATCGTTCGCGCCGGGGCGGTGCGCGCCGTGCACATGCGACACGGGGGGAAGCTCGACATCCGCCTCTTCCTGGAAGACGTTGTATGGAATGTCCATGTTCACCGGCCCCGGACGGCCGGTGACCATGGTGTCGAAGGACTGGCGCAGCGCGAGCGGCAGCATGTCCACGCGCGTGGGCTGGAAGGTACGCTTGACCACCGGACGCAGCACCTGCGCGAAGTCGGCCTGGTTGTGCGCGTAGAGCTCCTGGAAGGGTGCGCGGTTGGCCTGCGAGGTCGGCACGTTCGCCGTGATCGCCAGGAAGGCCGACGAATCCGACAGCGCGGTCGCGAGCGACATCACAAGATTGGCCGAGCCCGGCCCGGTGGAGGTGAGCGTGGCGACCGGCTCGTGCTTCACTCGGAAGTAGGCATCGGCCATGTGGCCGGCGCACTGCTCGTGCCGCGGCGACACCAGCTTGATCTTGTCGCGCACCTGATGGAGCGCATCCAGGATGCCGACATTGCCGTGTCCGCAGATGCCGAAGACATAGGGCATCTTCTGCTTGACCAGGTATTCGGCGATGAGCTCGCCGCCCTTCATGTTTGCCATGAGCATTGCTCCTTGTTTCTCGAGTTCGAATGGGCCGTGTCAGGGCAGCAGTGTGACCATGCGCTCTTCGCTCATCTCGCGAATTGCGTAGTGCGGGCCTTCGCGGCCGAAGCCGCTGTCCTTGGAGCCGCCGTAGGGCATCAGGTCCACGCGCGAACTGGAGGTCTCGTTGATGTGCACGCCGCCGACTTCGAGCTGGCGCGCGGCGCGCAGCGCGTCGTCGAGGCGGTTGGTGAACACGCCGGTCGCCAGTCCGTAGGGGGTGGAGTTCACGCGCTCGATCGCCTCGTCCAGGGTGTCGAAGGGAACGATGCACATCACGGGCCCGAACACCTCCTGGCAGCCCAGCGGCGTCGCCCGGTCCACATCCGCGAGCAGGGTCGGCGCGACGACCGCGCCCCGGCGCTCGCCGCCGGCCAGCCGGCGGGCGCCGCGCGCCAGCGCCTGCTGGACCCAGCTCTCGATGCGCGCGGCCGATTCCTGGCTGATGACCGGACCGACCACCGTCGCGGCATCGGACGGATCGCCGTAGCGCAGCGCGCTGACCATCGCGGTCAGCCGCTGTTCGACCTCGGCCACGATCGGCGCCTGCACCAGCAGCACCTGGATCGAGGTGCACACCTGGCCGGCCTTGCGATAGGCGGCGCCGACGACCTTGGGCAGCGCAGCGTCGAGGTCGGCGTCGTCGCACACGACGCAATGGGCGATCGAGCCCAGCTCCATCTGCGTGCGCCGCAGGCCCGCACGCTTCTGGATCTCGCGCCCCACTTCCGTGCTGCCGGTGAATGCGTAGAAACGCACCTCGGGCTCGTCCAGCAGCCATTGCGCAACCTCGGCCCCGCCGTGCAGCACCGACATCAGCCCCGGCGGCAGGCCTGCGGCCAGGAGAACTTCCGCCATCACGCAGGCCGTCGACGGCGTATGCAGCGAGGGTTTGAGCACCACCGCGTTGCCGGCCGCGAGCGCGGGTGCCACCTTGTGAGCCACGGTGTTGAGCGGCGCATTGAAGGGTGTGATGGCGCACACCACCCCCAGCGGCACACGCAAGGTGAAGCCGATGCGGCCGGTCTGGCCCGGCGCGCCTTCGATGGGCACCAGTTCGCCGCTGAAGCGGCGCGCTTCCTCGGCCGACAGCCTGAAGGTGATGAGGGTGCGGCGGATTTCACCCGCGGCGTCGTGCCGCGTGAAGCCGGCTTCGGCCTGGAGAATGGCGATCAGTTCGTCGGTGCGCTGCTCCATCAGCGCGGCCGCACGGTCGAGGATGGCGCCGCGTGCATGCGCATCGAGCGTGCTGTCCCTGAAGGCCGCATGCGCGCCGGCCACGCACTCGGCCACCTGCGCGCGCGACGGCAAATGGGCCTTGCCCGCGGGCTGCAGGCCGAACTTGTCGAGCACGGGCACGGTGCTCGCGCCGTCGACCCAGCGTCCGCCGATGAGCAGGCGGCTGTGCCTCGGCTCTGCGACCGGGGGCGAGGGAGTGTCCGCGACGGTGCGGACGAAGGAGGTCGTCATGGCCTGTTTCTCAAGGTTGGGTGCGGCTGCGAACGGCGCGGGATCGCGCGCAATCGCCGCAGGAAAAGTGAATGCTGTGTCTCCGTGCTTCTTGGTCTCGTCAGCGCTGCATGGGCGGCCCGCGAGGCATTGCGGCGGATTCTAGGAAGCCCGTTCTCGAAGGGAAAATACCGTTTTCCGTGAGGCGCTATAAGCTGAACATATAGCCCTTCGCCCCCCTTCGGCGCCCCCTTCGGGACCCTCTCCGACTTCCTCTTCGGCCTCCTTCCACCGCCCCACCCATGGACCTGCGTCAACTCCGCTACTTCACCTGCATCGTCGAGAACGGCAGCTTTGCCAAGGCGTCGCGGCAGCTCTTCATTGCCCAGCCGGCGCTCAGCCAGCAACTCGCCAAGCTGGAGGACGAGGTGGGCAAGCCGCTGCTCAACCGATCGTCCAAGGGCGTCACGCCCACCGACAACGGCCTGGCGCTCTACCACCATGCACGCTTCATGCTGCGACAGCTCGACCAGGCGCTCTCCATCGCACGGCAGGAATCGGGCGAAGTGCGCGGCATGGTGTCGGTCGGCCTGCCCGCGACCACCGTGTCGGCCATCGGCCTGCCGCTGGTGCGGCGCATTCGCGAACGCTATCCGAGCATCCTCCTCAACGTGGTGGAAGGCATGAGCGGACACATCGGGCAGATGATGCGGCTCGGCCAGCTCGACCTCGCCGTGCTCTTCAGCAACAACGTGGTGCCCGACCTCACCGCCATCGCCTTGCTGGAGGAAGAGCTCTTCGTCATGCTGCCGCGCGAGAGCCCGCTGGTGCCCAAGCGCCGCACCAGCCTCACCATCGCGGAAACGGCGCGCCTGCCGCTCATCCTGCCGACCAGCACGCATGGCCTGCGGCGCCGGATCTCGGCGGAATTCGAACAGCGGAACATCACCGCGCAGGTGGTTGCCGAGATCGACTCCCTGTCCCTGCTGATGAGCTGCGTCTACGACGGCATGGGTGCCACCATCAAGCCGATGTCGGCCCTGCAGCTCGAGGGCGAGCGCGGGCGCGACTGGCGCGCGCTGTCGATCTCGGACGCACGCATCACGCGGCGCAACTACCTCTATTCGATCGAGCCGACGATGCTGTCCCCCGCGGCCGCCGCGGTGGCCTCCGAGTTGCGCGACACCACGCGACGGCTCGTCGAGTCGGGCGAGTGGCGGGGGGTGGAGTTGACCGCCTGAATCAGGAGGTCGTGCAACACCAAAGTTCACACGCCTGTCACAGCAGCCGCAGAGCATTCCTTCCTCCTGCCTGGTCCGCACCCGCGGCACATCTGCTCGAAGGAATTGCTCCATGAAATCCGGATACTCGCTCCGCCGCTTCCTCGCGGGGGCCACCGCCACCGCGGCCATGATCGGTCTTGCCGGACTGAGCCTCGTCCCGGCATCCGCCGTTGCCGGCGAGCATGAGGGCGTGGCGCGGGCCGCGCTGCCCAGGGGCGCCATCGAACACATTCTCGTCATCGACCTCGAGAACGAGGACTACAACGCCACCTTCGGGCCCACGTCGCCGGCGACGTACCTCAACGCCACCTTGCTCAGGCAGGGGCAACTGATCCCCAACTACTTCGCCACCAGCCACGTGAGCGTGGGCAACTATGTCGCACAGGTGTCCGGCCAGGCGCCGACCGTGGCCTTGAACAACGACTGCCTCGACCTGAATTCGCTGTCCCACCCGCCGGTCGTCGGCTCCTTCAAGGACATCGTTCCCGGCACCGATGCGACCGACCCGAAGCGCTTCCCCGGACAGGTCGTGGGCGACGGCTGCGTCTTCCCGGCACCGACCGCCACTTCGCACGGCGCGCAGACCATCGGCGATCAGCTCGACAAGGTGCGCGGCCTCGACGATGAGCAAGAGCGGGACCGTCACGGCATACGCACCTGGCGCGCCTACGCCGAAGACATGGGCAACGACTCCCTTCGCGACTACGGCTCGGCCGACGCCCTGGGCGGCACGCACTGCGCCCATCCGCCCATCGGCGGCGTCGACAACTCCAACAGCGCCGCGGCCAACGACCAGTACGCGACCCGGCACAACCCGTTCATGTACTTCCACTCCGTCATCGATGACGTATCCCGCTGCAACGACCGCGTCGTCCCGCTCGGGAAGGTGATGGTGGGTGTGAACGGCGCGCCCGACACCTTCAGCGGCCATCTCTACAACGACCTGCGCAGCCCCGAGACCACACCCAGGTTCATGTTCGTCACGCCCAACCTGTGCAACGACGGCCACGACGCCACCTGTGCCGGCCCCAATGTCGAAGGCAGCAGGGATGCGAGCGGAAAGAACATCGGCGGCCTCGCCGGCGCCGACCTCTGGCTGAAGCACTGGATGCCGATGATCTTCTCGTCGCCCGCGTACCAGAGCGGCAAGATGCTCGTCGTGCTGACCTTCGACGAATCAGGCCTGAAGGACTCGCGCGCCTGCGAAAAAGCCAGCCAGGCGGACTGCAATTCCCCGACCGGCCCGAACGTCAGCAACCCCGGCTTCAGCGCGGTGCTCGCATTGTTCAAGCTCCAGACCCCGCCCACGGCGGACTTCACCTATGCCGGCGGCGGCCAGGTGGGCGCGGTGTTGTTCAACAAGCGCTTCATCCAGCCCGGCAGCGTGAACACGACCGGCTCGTACAACCACTTCTCGGCGCTGCGGAGCTATGAGGATCTGCTCGGGATCACCAAGGGCGGCGACGACGGCTTCGGCCACCTCGGCTATGCAGCCACTGCCGGCATGAAGCCTTTCGGGCCGGACGTCTTCAATCTCCATCACGGACACGGCCAGGGCGACTGAGCAACTTTCTGGAGACTGCCGAACGGGCAGGGCCGGCGACGGCCCTGCCCGTTTGTCCGTCACGCCAGCGACCGCTCATCGAACAGCAACGGATTGCGGGTATTGCATTTGCGCACTCGTCAGAATGCGTACTCGACACGCCCCTTGTCGTCGATCGCCACCTTCCCGCCCGCCAGCAGGCCGGACAGCACCGCCGGAACGCTCTCGGCATTCGCGGCCGGCCCCAGCAGCGAGGCGATCACGGCCACCAGGGCCGCCTCCTTCATCGGCCGGCCCTTGCTCCTTTGAAGATTCGCCTCCACCCTCTCGACAGCTTGAAGCAGGGCCCGGGTCGCGTCGGCGGGCGCTGCCTTCTTCGGTGGAGCGGCGGGTGCCGGCGCGGCGGATGGCGCGACCCCGCCAAACCCGATCTGGCGCGCGGAGAAGCCCAGCTCCCTCGCGTGCTCCACCATCGGTGCGTAGCCACGGTCGTTGGCCATGACGATGATGTGCGCGTCCGGTTGGCGGGACGCGATATAGCCCATGTAGAAGGACAGGTGAAAGTCCAGCGCATTCTTTCCCGTCCGCGAAATCGGCACGAGGGTGACCCTGTCGCCGAACGATCGATAGAGCGCGTCGATCCCCTTCTTGTGCGGGCCGTGAAACAGCCAGACGTCGGTCACATCCGGAACCAGCCTCCGGAGGTCGGGCTCGCTGGGCTGCACGTTTTCCCAATCGATCAGCACGTGGGTCTGCACAACCGCCTCGGACGCGCGGCCGGCCGGCAGGCCCGGCCGCAGCGGCGGGTGCTTCATCGCGTTCATCACCAGCTTGCGATCGACGGCACGATCCAGGTCGATGCCGGTGCGATCCGCCAGCTGCAACAGGTACATCAGCACATCGGCCACCTCGTCGCCGATGCGTTCCTTCACGACGCGGTCGGCGGGCGCGGCCTTCGACTGCTCGGGGGTCATCCACTGGAAGATCTCCGCCAGCTCGGCCGCCTCCACCATGAGCGCCATCGCCAGGTTCTTCGGCGTATGAAAGGGCTGCCAGTCGCGCTCGGCGGCGAACTGTCGCAATGTGGTCTGCAGCGCGCTCAGGTCCAAGGTCATGCTCCGGTAGACGAATGTGCCCCGAATCTACTTGGGAAGCGCATGCGCGCCTGTTGCGCCTGAGGCGAGAGAGGACGACCCGACATTGAATGTCCGCCGAAGAAGCCGGGTCTCGTCGCGCAGAAGACCGGTCAGCATGTCCAGCCTGGACGAGATGCGATGCGCCAGCCCCGAAATGGACAGCGCGATCAGCGGCGCACCCGCGGCATCGACCACGGTCATGGCCAGCGACAGGATCTCCGGCATGTCCGGAGGGCGCTTGAGCGCATAGCCCGTACGCGCGGCGGTGGCGACGATGTCCTCCAGATCCGCGATGGATTCGCCCGCCTCCTCCAGCCGTCGCGTGTTGCCCTGCAGGGTCTTGCGCGCGACTTCCGCCGGCAGTGCGGCCAGCAAGGCGATGCTGCCGGCGCCGATGCCCGTGGGGCGGCGCTGGCCGGGCTCCAGCAGCAGGGCCTTCACGGGATAGCTGCCTTCCGCGCGGTCCAGGCAGACGCAGTCCATCCCTCTGGACGCGATCAGGAAGATGGTGTCGCTGCTCTCCGACGCCAGGCGATTCAACGAGGGGCGGCACATCTCGCGCGTGGCCTGCCCCGCGTCGGCCAGCAGGCCGAGTTCATAGATCAGCTCACCCAGGAAATAGCCGCGCGAAGCCGGGTCCTGTCGCACCAGGCCCTCGTCCACGAGGCGCCGGAGGATCCGATAGACGGTGGGCCGCTCCAGCCCGAGCCGGTCGGCCAGCTCCGCGAGGCCGTGTCCTTTGCGGGGCTCGTTGGCCAATTCACGCAACAAGGCAGCGGCACGGCCGATCGCTTGAGTGCCCTTGGCTGCCGGATGAATGAGCGCCGTCGAGCCTGCGTCCGTTGAGTCCATATAGTGGAATTCAGTTTGTTTTCTTCGTGGCGTTTCCGAATATTCTCCGGGCCGTCCAGGTATTTACCACAAACAACCGATCCACATAGTGGACTATGGAGACCAAAACGTGAAGACATCCATTCCTGACAACGGACGGCGTTCCTGCCTCATGGGGGGCCTGCTCGGGCTGATGCTGGCCGCCGCCGGGCCGGCCGCGGCCGACGCATGGCCGAGCAAACCGATCCGGCTCGTCATTCCCTTTCCGCCGGGCAACAGTGCGGACCTGGTGGCACGCGCGATGGGCCCGCTGCTGTCGCAACGCCTGGGGCAGCCGGTGGTGATCGAGAACCGGGGCGGCGCCGGCGGCCTGATCGGCGTGGAGGCGGTGGCGAAGGCGGCGCCCGACGGATACACGCTGGCGATGTCCTCGCTCTCGCCCATCACCATCCTGCCGGCGATCCGCAAGAAGATGTCCTACGACCCGGTGCGCCACCTGGCGCCCGTGACCCTGCTCGCCAAGGGACCGGCCTTCCTGCTGGTGAAGAAGGATTCACCGATCGCTTCGGTCAACCAGCTGATCAGCTACTCCAAGGCCAACCCCGGCAAGCTCACCTACGGCTCGCTGGGCCCCGGCACGATCAGCCAGATGACCACCGAGGCCTTCAAGGCGGCATCCGGCGCCGACCTGACCGAGATCAGCTACAAGGGCAGCACCCAGGCGCTGACCGATCTCGTCGGCGGACAGATCACGATGATGATCGACGGCGCCGCCTCCTCTGCCCAGCAGATCAACGCAGGCACCGTCAAGGCGCTCGCGGTGACCACGGTCAAGCGCAGTCCGCTGGTGCCCGGCGTGGCGACGCTCGACGAAAGCGGAATGCCGGGGCTCAAGGGATTCGACGTCTTCGGCTGGATCGGCCTGTTCGCGCCCGCCGGCACGCCTCGCGACATCGTCACGCGACTTCAGACCGAACTGACCCAGATCGCGCAGAACCCCGCCGTCGTGCAGCAGCTCCAGACCGCCGGCCTCGACGCGGCCGAGCCCAACACGCCGGCGCAGTTCAGCGCATTCATGCAGAAGGACCTGGCCCGCTGGACCCAACTGGCCACCGATCTCAAGATCACCACGAACGAGTAACGACACACATGTCTGAATGGATTGGCAACGGCCTCGCAGGATGGGCCGAGCAATTGCTGGCACGCGAATTCGACACGCTGCTGGTGGACGAACCGAGTCCCCAGGTCCTGCGTGTCACGCTGAACCGGCCCGAGGCCTCGAACGCCTTCAATACGCAGTGCGGCCATGAGCTCTTCGCGGTCTTCCATCCGCTGGAGCTCGACCGGGAGCGCTTTCGCTGCGTGATCCTCACCGGCGCGGGCGACAAGGCCTTCTGCGCCGGCGGCGACCTGAAGGAGCGCAAGCTGCTGACGGAAGACGAATGGGTCGCGCAGCACGAATTCTTCGAGCGCACCTTCCGGCACGTCATCAACTGCCCGGTCCCCGTCATCGCCGCGGTGAACGGCGCGGCCTACGGCGGCGGGCTGGAGCTGATCCTCCAGTGCGACTTCGCCTACGCCTCGCGCAACGCGCGCTTCGCGCTCTCCGAAGTCACGCTCGGCATCATGCCCGGCGGCGGCGGCACCCAGACCCTGCCGCGCATCGTCGGCGAACGCCGCGCCAAGGAGCTGATCCTGGCAGCCAGGCCGTTCAGCGCCGAGGAGGCACACGCCTGGGGCGTGGTCAACCTCGTGTGCGAGCAGGAGGCACTGATGGACCAGACCCTGGCCATCGCGCGACGGATCGCATCCAACGCGCCGCTTGCGGTGCGCCAGGCCAAGCACTCCATCCACCACGGGCTGCAGATGGACATCAACTCGGCCCTGATGTTCGAGATCGAGGCCTACCAGCGCATGGTCAAGAGCGAAGACCGCATCGAGGGCGTGCGCGCCTTCAACGAGAAGCGCGCACCGGTCTTCAAGGGACGCTGATGGAAGCCACCTCCATGCAAGAACAGACTTCCGCCCAGCGCCTGCCGCTGGCGGGCCTCACGGTCATCGAAATCGGCCAGAACGTCGCGGCGCCCACGGCGGGACACATCCTCGCGGACCTCGGCGCCATGGTCATCAAGGTCGAGAAAGTCGATGGCGACGATGCCCGCAAATGGGGGCCACCTTTCTGGGAAGGCACGGCCGCGGTCTTTCAGGCCCTGAACCGCAACAAGCATTCGGTCCGCATCAACTTTCGCGACGAAGCCGAGGTCGAGGCGCTCAAGGCGCTGATCCTCGATCGCGCGGACGTGGTGCTGCAAAGCATGCGCCCCGGCCTGCTCGCCGCGCAGGGCCTGCGTGGTGACGAACTGCTGGCCGCCAAGCCGTCGCTCATCTGGTGCGACCTCGGCGCCTTCGGCGCGGACGGCCCGCTGTCGGACCAGCCGGGCTACGACCCGCTCATGCAGGCCTTCGGCGGACTCATGAGCGTCACCGGCGAGCCCGATCGACAACCGGTGCGCACGGGCTACTCCGTGATCGACGCCGGCACCGGCATGTGGGCGGTGATCGCCATCCAGGCCGCGCTGCTGCGCCGGCAGGCCGGCGGCCAGGGCGGCCGGGTCGACGTCTCCCTCTACGAAACCGCGCTCGCGTGGATGACCGTGCCCGCGGCCCAATACCAGGCCAGCGGCCAGCTGCCGGGAAAGCACGGCTCCGGCGCCGAAATGATCGTGCCCTATCGGGCCTATCCGACGGCCGATGGCCACCTCGTCGTGGCCGCGGGCAACAACAACCTGTTCGCACGACTGTCGCAGGCGCTGGGCCATCCGGAATGGCCGGACGATCCGCGCTTCGCCGGCAACCCGCAGCGCGTGCAGCATCGGCACGAGATCGATGCGCTCATCGCTTCGTGCCTCGCGCACCAGACCTCCGCCCACTGGATGCAGGCACTGACGCAGGCCGGCGTTCCCGTGGCCCCCGTGCAGACCGTGGCGCAAGTCATCGACCACGCGCAGACTCGCGCCCTCGGCATGCTGCAGCCGGTACCTCGATCGGACATGAGCTTCATGGGCCTGCCGATCCGCTTCGACCGGCAACGCCCGGGCATTCGCCATGCGGCGCCCTCGCTCGATGCCGATGCGGCGCTGCTGCAGCCTTACCGCAAGGAGGTGGCCGCATGAAGGCATCCACGTCCGATTCCGCTTCCGACTGGGTCACCGTGCGCGAAGTGGGCCTGCGCGACGGACTGCAGCTGGTTCCCTCGGTGCTGCCCACCGAAGACAAGCTCGCCTGGCTGCAGGCCGAGGCCGGCACCGGCATCCGCGCCTTCGAAGTGACGTCCTTCGTGTCCGCCACCGTCATGCCGCAGTTCGCCGACGCCGAGGCCATGGCCAGGCAGGCGCCCGAGCTCGTCGCCGGCCTCGGCACCCCATTCGACCTCGCGGCCACGGTGCTGAACCTGCGCGGCGCGGAGCGCGCACTGGCCGCGGGCATGGGCACCTTGATCTTCGTCATCTCGGCCAGCGCCGCCCACAGCCGCGGCAACGCCCGCCGCTCGACGGAGCAGGCCCTCGAAGAGTTCGCCGCCGTCACCGCGCGTGCACGCGCCGCCGACCACCCCGCGCCCGTCAAGGTCGTGGGCGCCATCGCCACCGCCTTCGGCTGCACGCTGGAAGGCGAGGTGGACCCGGCCCGCGTGCATGGCATCGCGCGCGCCATGGCCGAACGCGGCGCCTCCGAAGTCGCCATTGCCGACACCGTGGGCTATGCCCATCCGGCGCAGGTGCGCCGCCTGTGCACCGAGGTCAAGGCAGAGATCGGCGACCTGCCCCTGGGTGCGCACTTCCACGACACGCGAGGACTCGGGCTCGCCAACACGGTCGCGGCGCTCGAAGCCGGCGTGCGCAGCTTCGACGCCTCGCTCGGCGGCCTGGGCGGCTGCCCCTTCGCACCCGGCGCGAGCGGCAACGTCGCCACCGAGGACCTGGTCCACATGCTGCAGGCGATGGGCATGTCCACGGGCATCGATCTCGAAGCCCTGCTCGACGTCCGCCGCCGCTTGCCGGACTGGCTGCCCGGCGTGAGCCTCTACGGGGCGCTCGCCAAGGCGGGAATCCCGCACCACCGAATCCGTTCCTGAACCCCTCTTCGCGCACGGCATCCCCGATCGCGCGCAACGCACCTCATCGATCCCACCATGAGCCAGACCACCCAAGACATCAACGACATCTCCGTCCCGCTGGGCGAGGACTATCCCGAAATCCGCGAAAGCATCCGGCACATCTGCCGCGACTTCCCCGGCGAATACTGGCGCGACCTCGACGAGCGCAGGGCCTACCCCGACGCGTTCGTGAAGGCCCTCACCGAAGCCGGCTACCTGTCCGTCCTGATCCCCGAAGCCTATGGCGGCGCCGGCCTGCCGCTGCGCGCGGCCTCGGTCGTGCTGGAGGAAATCCATGCCGCCGGCTGCAATGCCGGCGCCTGTCATGCCCAGATGTACACCATGGGCACGCTGCTGCGGCACGGCAGCGAAGAGCAGAAGCAGCGCTTCCTGCCGGGCATTGCCTCGGGCGAGCTGCGCCTGCAGGCCTTCGGCATCACCGAGCCGACCACCGGCTCGGACACCACCCAGATCAAGACCCGCGCCGAGCTGGTGCGCGACCCCTCGGGCGACTACTACCGCGTCAACGGCCAGAAAGTATGGACCTCGCGGGCCCTGTACTCCGATCTCATGATGCTTCTGGTGCGCACCACGCCGGCCGACCAGGTGAGCAAGAAGACGGAAGGCCTGTCCGTTCTCATCGTCGACATGCGCGAGGCGCGCGGCAACGGCCTGGAAATCCGTCCCATCAAGGCGATGGTCAACCACAACACCACGGAGATCTTCATCGACAACCTCAAGGTGCCGGTGGCCAACCGCATCGGCGATGAAGGCAAGGGCTTCCGCTACATCCTGGATGGCATGAATGCCGAGCGCATCATCGCCGCCTCGGAGGCCATCGGCGATGCCCGCTGGTTCATCCGCAAGGCATCCACCTATGCGTCGGAGCGCGTGGTGTTCGGCCGCCCCATCGGCATGAACCAGGGCGTGCAGTTCCCGATTGCGCGCGCCTACACCGAGACCGTCGCGGCGGAGATGATGGTGCGCAAGGCCACCGCGCTGTTCGCGTCCGGCCGTCCCTGCGGCGAGGATGCCAACATCGCCAAGCTGCTCTCGACCGAAGCGGCCTGGCATGCCGCCGAAGCCTGCCTGCAGACCCACGGCGGATTCGGCTTCGCCGCCGAATACGACGTGGAGCGCAAGTGGCGCGAGGTCCGCGTGATGCAGGTCGCCCCCGTCTCCACCAACCTCATCCTGGCGCACGTGGCCGAGCATGTCCTGGGCATGCCGCGCTCGTACTGATGCGGCCGAGCGAGGCATGTCCCATTCACTGACCCGAGGTCTCGGCCGATTCGTCGCAGCGCCCGGCATCGACCGCGTGCCGGAGGACATCGGGCCGCTGATCCGCCAGGGCTTCGTCGATACGCTCGCCTGCCTGCTGGCGGGACGCCGCGAGCCCGTGACACAGGTGGCGTATCAGGTGGCGGTCCGGCGCGCGAGTGCAGCGCAGGCATCGACGCTCCTCGGCGCCGCGCGACTGAGCACCGAGGATGCGGCATTCGTGAACGCCGTGGCCGCGCACGCGCTCGACTATGACGACATGGCCCTCAGCGGTCATCCCAGCGTCGTGCTGGTCCCTGCCCTGCTCGCCGCCGGCGAGCCGCTCGCAATCTCCGGCGCCGCGCTGCTCATGGCCTACCTGGTGGGCTATGAAGTGTGGGCCGAACTCGCCGCGCGCGAGCCCGACTCGCTTCACGCCAAGGGATGGCACCCCACGAGCGTGCTCGGCACGGTGGCGGCGGCCGCCGCCGTGGCCCACCTTGAACGGCTGGCGGCCGCGCAGTCCGCCCACGCGCTCGGCATCGCCGCCAGCCTCGCATCGGGCCTCATGGGCAACTTCGGCTCGATGACCAAGCCGCTGCACGCGGGATGGGCGGCACGCCAGGGCATCGAAGCGGTGCGCCTCGCGCAGGCCGGCGCCACGGCATCGGACGACATCCTGGAGAGCGCGACCGGCTTTCTCGCCGCCTTCTCGCCCGAGGGCCGGGCCGACCGCGCGGACTGGACGCCCCCCGTCGAATGGCGCATTCGACGCGCCGGCCTTTCGATCAAGAAGTACCCCGTCTGCTATGCGAGCCATCGCATCATCGATGGCGTCATCGATCTCCGGCACAGGCACGGCATCGAGCCGGCGGCCATTCGGCAGATCTCGGCAACGCTCTCCGACATCAACGCCCGGGTGCTGCATCACCACGCACCGCAGACCGCCTTGCAGGCCAAGTTCAGCCTGGAGTTCGCCTGCGCGATGGCGGCGAGCGACGGCGCGGTCGGCCTGCCCCAGGTCACCGACGAACAGGTTCGACGCGCGGACATCCAGGCCCTGATGGGCAAAGTGCGGGCCCGCACCGTGCCGGCCGGCTGCCCCGTGGAGCCCAGCTTCGCCCTGCACGATGGCGTGGAAATCACGCTGCTCGACGGCACCGTGTTCGACAGCGGCCCGATCCGCTTTGCCCGCGGCCACGCACAGAACCCGCTGACGAACGAGGAGCTGCGCGGCAAGTTCCTGGGCTGCGCCGGCCCGCACGAACAGGACCGCGCGAAGCGCCTGCTGCATTCGCTCGAAGCCCTGGGCATCGACGATGCCGCCCCCCTCTACCCTCACCTGAACGCATCGGAGGCACACCATGCCTGACCCCCAGCGCGCACACATGCATCCCGACGAGCGCGCCCTGCGCACTGAACTGGCCGCCTGCTACCGCATCTTCGCGATGCTCGGCTGGACCGAGCTGATCTACAACCACATCACCGTGCGCCTGCCCGACAGCGTGGCCCCGGGCGAAACGCAGTTCCTCATCAACCCCTTCGGCCTTCACTTCAGCGAAGTCACGGCGGCGAACCTGGTCCGCATCGACCTGCAGGGGCGCGTCGTCGGCACATCGCCGTGGCCGGTGAACCCCGCGGGCTTCACGCTGCATGCCGCCATTCATGGCGGCATCGAAGGCGCGCACTGCGTGATGCACACCCACACCACCGCGGGCTGCGCGGTCGCGGGCAGCCAGGCGGGCCTGTCCGCCGACAACTTCTACGGCGCGCAGTTGCACGGGCGCGTGGCGTATCACGACTTCGAGGGCATCACCGTGCATGCGGACGAAGGTCCGCGCGTGGTGCGCTCCATCGGCAAGGCCCAGGCCGTCATCCTGCGCAACCACGGCCTGCTCTCGTGGGGCGACACGCTGCCGCAGGCCTTCGCCTACCTGTGGACCCTGCAGCGGGCGTGCGAGATCCAGGTGGCCGGCGCCGCGCTCGGGCCCACCGTCCCGGTGTCGGCGGACATCCAGCGCAAGTCGAGCGCCGATGCCCTGCAGTTCGACCCGCGCCATGGCGGCGGTCGCGATGTCTTCAACGCGCTCGTGCGCCAGGCGGACCGCATCGACGGCTCCTACAGCGACCTGCACTGAGCGAGTTCGTCCGGCACCATGAAGATCTGCATCTACGGATTGGGCGCCATCGGCGGCCTGATGGCGGCGCGCCTGGCCGGCCACGGCGCGACCGTCAGCGCAGTGGCGCGCGGCGCCACGCTGGAGACAGTGCGCCGCCAGGGCCTGACCTTGATCGAGCCGATGGCGACCGACGGCGAAGCGCGCAGCAGTCGCGTCCCGCTCCGTGTGTCGGCCGACCCTGCGCAGCTCGGGCCGCAGGACCTGGTGATCCTCGCCGTCAAGACCACCGGCCTGCAGGCCATCGCGTCGACGATCGCGCCGCTGATCGGGCCCGGCACCACCATCCTGTCGGCCATGAACGGCGTGCCCTGGTGGTTCTTCCATGGGCTGGCGCACGGCCTTGCGGCGCCGCAGCTGTCCAGCGTCGATCCGTCCGGCGCCCTTGCGGCCGCCATCCCGCCACAGAGGGTGGTCGGGTGCGTGACGCACCTCTCGGCTTCCACGCCAGGCCCCGGCGTCGTGCGGCACATCGCCGGCAACCGCCTCATCGTCGGCGAGCCCATGGGTGGTGCCGGCACGGATCGCGCGCGCCACATCGTCGGCGCCTTGCGGCATGCGGGCTTCGATGTGGAGGAAGCCGCCTCCATCCAGCGCGAGATCTGGTTCAAGCTCTGGGGCAACATGACGGTGAACCCGATCTCCGCCATCACCGGCGCCACCGGAGATCGGATCCTCGACGACGAACTCGTGCGGCAGTTCATGACCCGATGCATGCACGAGGCTGCCGCGATCGGTGCGCGCATCGGCCTGCCGATCGAAGGAGACCCCGAATCCCGCCACGCCCTCACCCGCAAGCTCGGCGCCTTCCGCACCTCGATGCTGCAGGACATCGAGGCCGGCAAGCCGGTCGAACTCGATGCGCTGGTGGGCGCCGTGCGGGACATCGCCCGTCAGGTGCAGGTGCCCACGCCCGACATCGACGCGCTCTTTGGTCTGGCGAGGCTGCAGGCCCGCGTTCGCGGCCTCTACTGATCCCCGGCCCGCGCCGCCTCAGTGCGAGAGCGATCTTCCGCGGGCCGCCCTCGGCTCCTGAGCGATTCCAGGCGCGTCAGGAGTTCATCCGGGTATTCGATCCCGATTTCCGCGGCCCCCGCGTAGAAGACGCCTTCGTTGCCGTCGAGCGTGAGCAGCTCGCCCTCCTGCAAGATGACATCCCCGACCTTGATGGTGCGCGCCGACTCGTCGATCAGGAGTTCCGCGCAGCCGACGAGACAGACCTTGCCCAGCTGGCGGGCCACGACCGCCGCGTGCGAGGTACGCGCGCCACGCTGCGTCAGCAAGCCCGTGGCCGCATCGAGCGCCGCGATGTCGCTGGTCTCGGCGTCGCGACGCACCAGGACCACCGGCACGCCCGCGACATGGCGCGCGGCAGCGCGCGCCTCGTCCAGGGCGATTTCGCCGACGGCCACGCCACTGCTCGCCGTCGCCGCGCGGCCCAGCGGGGCCGCCGGCGCGATGCCGTTTCGAGCAAGGACGCACGAACGCGCCAGCGCTTTCCGGTCCAGCCCCGCCGTGCGCTCCAGCGCCACATCGGGCCCGATCACTCCTTCGTCGAGCAGGTCCAGTGCAATGCGCGCCGCCGCCTGCGGCGTCCGCTTGCCCGATCGGGCCTGCAGCATGAACAGCCGGCCTTCCTGAACCGTGAACTCGAAATCCTGCATGTCGCCGAAGGCGCGCTCCATCCGGCCGGCAGCGTCGGCGAGCTCACGCCAGACCTCGGGCAACACGGCCGCCAGTTCGTCGTGTCCGTTCGCGCTTCGCCGGCCGGACACCACGTCCTCGCCCTGCGCGTTGAAAAGGAAATCCACCCACAGAGCCGGGGCGCCACTGGCCGGATCGCGGGTGAAACCGACGCCCGCGCCCGACAGCCCGCCGGCATTGCCGAACACCATGCATTGCACCGTCACCGCGGTGCCGATCGCATCGGCGATGCCGTTCAGGCGTCGGTATTCGCACGCCTTCGAGGATTGCCAGGATGCGAATACCGCCTCGACCGCCCCTGCGAGCTGCTCCGCCGGATCCTGGGGAAAAGCCCGCCCGGCGCCCTGCGCGTAGACCGCCAGGAATCGCTGCGTGAGCGTGCGAAGGTCCGCGAAGTCGAGTTCGCGTTCGTTGCGGCCACCGAACAGCTCGGCGCTCGCATCTTCGAAGCGCCGAGCCGGCAGGCCGGCCACCACCTCGCCATAGGTGGCCACCAGGCGCCGATAGGCGTCCCAGACCAGACGAGGATTGCCGGTCTGGCGCAGCAGGCCACCGACGGTCGCGTCGCACAGGCCGATGTTCAGCAGCGTTTCCATCATCCCCGGCATCGACACCGGCGCACCCGAGCGCACCGACAGCAGCAATGGATTGCGGGCGTCCCCCAGGCGCTGGCCGGTCGATCGTTCGAGTGCATCGAGCCCCGCCTCCCAAAGCGCGCGACCGCCAGTCCGTTCGCGGGCCGCGGGATCCACGCAATAGCGCGTTCCGATGACGAAGGCCGCAGGCACAGGCAGTGCCAGCCGCGACATGCGCAGCAGGTTCCAGGCCTTGAAGCCCATCGTCTGTGCCGAGGCTTGCCCTTCCATCGCAGCCTCGCCGCCGCCGCATCCGATCAGGTAGACCTCGGGCGGCAATGCCGTTGCCGGCGCGGTGCGTTGTCGCGGTGCATCCGTGGCCTTGGTGGCGGCCGGCAGGGGAGCGGCTGCGGCCGCATGAAGGTCCCCGCTGCGCGGAAAGGGGACATCCAGCGCTTCGCGGGGGACCGCGGTGACATCGTCGTTCCCGGCCTCACCCTCGTGGTGGTGCTGGTGATGGTGGTGGTGGTGGTGGTGATGTCGATGCGAGCTCATCCCCGCACTCCCGCCTTGTCGAAGGCCAGATCGCGAAGCCCGTAGGCCGCGGCGAGCAGACGGTCCGAGGCCAGCTCCAGGCCGCCCGCGAGATCGTTGGCGAGCATCAGCGACGGCGCGTCCTGAACCGTGCCGAGGATCACGCGGCGCGCATCGCGCAACAGTGCGTCGCACTGCCGCTCCGCCTGGAGCACACGCCAGGTCGCGCCGAGAAATGCGTCGTTGTCCGTCGCCACGCTGTTGGAGCCCAGAGTGCGCGCAATGGCCAGGGCCTTCACATGGTCCTGGGTCGCCTGCAGCACCGTGGCCGCCAGACGTGCCAGCACCTTGCGGACATCGTCGTTCCAGCCCTTGAGGTGGTGGTCCGCAATCAGGCTGATCAGGAACGCGGCCTCCTCCAGCGCATCGGCCACGTCGTCGGACAACTCCACCAGCCTGGCCACGGGCCGCCAGCGCGGCTGGCGCTCCGCCTTCTCGCGCGCCTGCATCACCAGGTGGTCGGCCTTGCGCTCCCATGCCTTCGAGCGTGCGGCGAGTTCGGCCGCGGCCTTGTCCGAGCGCTCGGCACCGTGGGCCAGACCATCGCTGACCGCCTGCGCCAATGCCTGGCAGTACGACCCGTGCTCGGCCAGCAAGTCGAATTCGCTGGTTCGCTGGCGCACATGTTGCGCCAGGAGCATGCGCGTCTCGTCGGCCACCAGCGCAGCGGGTTGACCGCGGCGCAAGGCATCGCAGGCGAGCCGCATGACGGCAACCAGGAATGCGTGCGCATCGGTCACGCCGATGACTTCATCCAGCCGGTCGCCAATGCGGAACGCGCCCTCGCCCGCGGCCTGCATGGCGGCGAAGACCAGGCCTTCGCCGCCCGCCTGCAGCCATGCACGATGGCCGATGTCCAGACGCGCCACCTCCCCCAGCACGGCGATGGCCTCGTCCTTGCCGACGAACGCCTGCAGGCGCTTGCGGGCACGATTCCAGTCGATCAGGAACACGATGCGCGAACCGATGCCCTCCAGCGTTGCCTCGACTGCGCCGGCGTCGGCGCAATCGAACGCGGCCGTGCCCACGCAGTAGGCTTCGCCCTGGTTGAGCTCGGCATTGGTGCGTGACTCCAGGCCCGACCACGCCGCACCGAACGGCGCCAGCAGCGCCTGGAAGAACTCGAAGCGAACGCGGTGCAGATCGGAATAGGTCAACGTGACCTGGCGCTCCGTCACCTGCAGCACCAGCACATGCGCATCGTTGGTGCCGATGTCGTTCTGGATCAACAGGCGCTCGCCATCCCGCGTGGCGGCGGTGTCCAGGCCCGGGTGGTCGAACTTCAGCATGGCGGTGCGATTCAGCCCGCGCATGAAGGCGGCGACACGCACCCGGTCCTGCGGCTGCAGGTCCCACGCATTCGCGCCATCGATGACCTCGCTCGCCAATTCGGCGGACAGCCTGTTGATCTGCTTGTGCAGGTCCATCACCAGCAGGTGCAGGCTGTCGGAGTCGCCATGACGCCCGTGCGTCAGGTCCTCGACCTGCCGGTCGCTCAGGCGGTCCACGGGCAATGCATGAAGCCAGTCCAGCCAATGCTTGACGCGGGGATGAGGCTCGGCGCCGGCCGGCACCGTCTCCAGCACCGGCCGGGCCATGATCGCGAGATCGTCCTGCATGCACTTGACCCACTTCGGCATGTCGGGAATGACGAGGTCCTCATCCACGCGCCGCGCGAGTGCAGCGACATCGTGCAGCCAGGCCGTGTTCAATCCGGCTGCCGCGATCTCCCGGGTCAGGTCGGGCGCATCCCGATCCGGATGCGAAGCGTGCTGCGACGCCGCCTGCAGCACCGTGAGATAGACCTTCAGGCGGTCGTTGGCGGAAAGGGCCGCCTTGACCCAGGCCGGCAACATCAGCCTCTGCTGGCCGAGTGACGCGACTGCTTGGCTCTTTTGCATGGATTCGACTCATTGCAGACAGGGAATGGCCCAGTCTTGCCCCGGCACATGACGCCCGCGTGGCGGAAGCATCCGGCATATGCGAGGCTGTTGATCTGGCGCAATGAAGCGCGAAGTTCACCCGGGCCTCGTCGCGATGCACCCGCCGGGCGGGCCGCCGGCGCGGCGGCCGCTTCGACGCTCGGGAGGCTCTTTTCTTCACCGGCGCCTTGACCAGCGTCATGAATCGCCTCGCGCGCAAGGGGGTGAAGCACCCATTTCGTGCGGCGCCCGGTCCTTCTCCAGCACGACACAATACGCGCCAGAGGCGCACGGCCGGCGGGCGCCCGATTGAGTCAGGAAGGAGAACACACCCGTGCCACAACTGCAAGTCCCGCAGCCCGAAACCATTCCCGGGCTCGGAGCCTTAACCCCTCGCGTCGATGATCTTGATGCGCAAGACAGCGGACCGGGGCCACTTTCGCTGGAGTGCCGAGTCACCATGCCGCACGCATCGAGCCGCCGATTCGTCTGGGAGCACCCGGAGCTGATGATCGACCTCCCCGGCGACTGGCGGCAGGAATCAGCGGACGCCACCAATTCGCACCTGGAGCTTGTTTCGGACCTCAACCGGGCGCGCATCACGATCTCCATCACACCCGTGCAGATGCCGATGGATCAGTTGGAAGAAGTCGCGCGCGGCCTGATGGCCCTGCACCGCAAGTACAAGTGCGAAGCGCGCGGCTACCGCTTGCGCAACGAGACCATCACGCCGCGCATCGAGGAACAGAGCGTGGAACTCTCCTACGACGGCCAGCGCTCCGGCGTCGGCACCTTCGGCTTCGTGGCCTTCGTCAGCACCCGCAAGATCGTCACGATGTGTTGCGACCGCCGGCTGTCCTTCGAGGCCGGCCGTGCGAGCGCCATGAGCACCCTGGCCAAGGGCTTCAAGATCCGGCTGCCGTAGCCGCGACGCCGGGCCGGCACTCGCGTCCGGCCCCCGAGCCTGCCGTCGCCACCGAGCCCTCGCCTGCGCGGCGACAGGCTCCGGAGTATCCAGTGCCCCAGGGGTGTGATGTCTGTGACGATTGCAGGCAATTGTTTTTCTTTGGCGCCCGGGCCAGGCACGGGCGGAATCAAGGCCTTCACATGGCCGCCCAGCGTGAGGACGCGGACGATGTCGATCTCGCGTTCGTTCGCGACCACATAGGGCGTACCCACGCGGGCGATGCGGTGAAGCAGTGCGATATGCATGGCGTGTCACCATGCCGCTCGCCGCATCCCTTTCCCACCGGGGCGGCCCCGCCCCACCCATTCACGCCACGCCCAAAAACCTTGGGCGCGATGTCGCACGCGCCCCTTCTGCACGGTAGCCATTGCTTGTTCTCCCTGAACTTGGAATCGCCGGGCGCTTCTTCCGGCGAACGGGTGACACCGTTCTGGGAAGCGCCGACAGTCCGGGAGTCTACGACGGAATGAAACGCAACGTCTGTATATCTAACGTCTGTAAACTCAAAGTCTGTAGACGCAAAGTAGGTGCACCTCCATCCTTCTCGCCCATGGAAGGACGCGCCAAAGCAAACAAATCAGCCCGAGCGAGGCTCGCGAAACATCTGCGCGCGGAGCGTGCGGTTCGAGGCATTTCGCAAGAAGCCCTTGCGGATCTTGCCGGGCTTCATCGCACTTACGTCAGTTCGATCGAGCGCTTGGAACGCAACGTGTCGATCGACAACATCGAACTGCTGGCGAAGGCACTCGGTCTGGACATCACAGACTTGCTGAAGCCCATTTGACGAAGGCCGTGGTTGCCCGCCCCTGCTCGACGCCACAGACGGGAAGGCGGGCAATCGCTACTCAAATGGTGTCTTCGCAAACACGGTCTACGCAAGCGCTGTAGACGACAAGCGTGCCGAGGCCGCATCCTCTGCGGCTATGGCACCGAGCAGACCCGCTCCGAAAATATGACGCCAACTCAAATCCGGCGGCAATTCTCAAATGCCCAGAGCAACGGCCATGAAGCACATCAATGTAATGCCTAATGGCTTGCCGATTAATAGGCCCGCAGCGATGCCGATGCTATTTGCCTAAGCGAGCTCTGCCCCGCCTGCCGATGCCGCCCAATAGCCGCATCGTGGAATTGCAGCCGCATCACTGGATATCGGCCGACTATTCTTTGCCATCATGGGAAGGTCAGGTCCAGACCGAGCATCCTGCTAAGGCCGAAGGTGAGGAACGAGAGGCCCAGGAGCGATAGCACGAAGACTGCGGCCACCTTGCCGCCCGCGCGTAGCACCGCGCTCTGCTTCTCCTTCCCCTTCTCCTTCTTCCCTTGATCGTAATGCCACTTGATGGCGAAGAACATGCCCGTGCCGATCACGAGAACCTTGAACGTAATTAAGACTATAGGGACCCAATCCATGATTTCCAGTATTTCCAGGCTATTAATTGACACTATCTAACGTGAGGAGCATTAACTCCCAGCGGCTGCCCATCTCGCCAAAGTGGGAGATGAATTTCAGGTTGAGCGGTGGAATGAGGCAAGGGTTTGCCATGAGGAAAGTATCCCATCTTTCGCTTGAATTTTCGCTTGCGCCGACGTCGCTTCCAGCTGACCGTCGGGCGACATCAACGTAGCCGGAGCGCTGCTGCACAGCGAGGAGCATGCGGCCCTCGACGACTCGGGCTACCAGGGGTGCAAGAGTGAGCGGAGGCCGTAGGGCCGACATGGCATATGGCGATGCGTTCGGGCAAGCGCAGGCAGCTCAACCCGTTCGTCAAGCCGGAGGTCATGGCCAACTCGGTGGAGCGTTCGTTCGGCGCGCAACGTGTCGATTGACAACATCGAGCGGCTGGCGAAGGCGCTGGATCTCGATATTTCGGAGTTGCTGGCGCCCGTTTGACTGGCGGTCAAGCGCTGGGGCTGGAGTTGTGGTGGCATGGGGCCTGGTACCGGACCCGGCCATGAACTGACGCTAGATCGGCACAATCTATCGCCATAGAACAACGCCTCAAGATGACGCCGTCTTCGCTACCCAAATGCGCGGAGCCAGCCAGCCTGGAAGAAGCGCTGTGCAGAGCGGGGTTGCTTGACGGAGGGAGCGTCACCGGGGTGTCGACCGAAGCGTCGTATGCGACGGTGTTGTCACACATCTTCAGGTTACGCCCCGCATACACGGACACCGTGCGCGACGCGCCTCGCACCTTGATCTTGAAAGCCGGCCTGGCGGATCGACCTGGCGGCCCGTGGGCCGGCGGCAAGCACGAGGTAGCCTTCTATCGAGATGTTGCTCCCTCGATGCCTTCCGGCATCGTGCCGCGTTGTTTCGCCGCCCATTGGGACAACGAGACCGGAACTTGGCACTTGCTGCTGGAAGACTTGAGCGATTCGCACTTTGTCGCGACACGCTGGCCTGTGCCGCCTGAATTCGCGCAGTGCGAGGCCATCGTTCGAACGCGCGCCCGTTGCCAAGCAGCTTTTTGGGACGATCCTCGTCTCGGCGTGGGGATCGGCTCATGGCAGGACGCTCATGCCCATGAAGAGGCAACAAGGGCGATGGTCGCTCACTTCTCGCGATTCGCGGATGAGATGGGCGATCGATTGTCGGCCGAGCGGCGTTCCCTTTACGAACGAATGTTCGATTCTGCGCCGCGCCTGGCGCAACGCTACTTGTCGCGGCGCAACATGACGATCATCCAAGGCGACGCGCACATCTGGAATTGCTTTTTGCCGAAAGATGGCGCAAGAGACGGCGGCAGGTTGTTCGATTGGGATGCCTGGCAGGTGAACACCGGGTCGGACGACCTCGCTTGCATGATGGCCCAGCAGTGGTATCCCGACCTGCGTAGGCGCTTTGAGTCGCGCCTCCTCGACTGCTTTCATGACGAACTCGTGGCCCGGGGCGTGCGGAGCTACGACCGGCGGGCATTGCAGGATGACTACAGGCTGTCGGCACTCTGGCTGATCGCGACACCGATCTGGCAGCACGCGAACGGCATTCCTCCGGTCATATGGTGGAACAACTTCGAGCGTGTTTGCATGGCTGTGGATGACTTGGACTGCCGCGAACTGATGGCGTAGTCTGGATGGCCGCTGTCGAGCTAGGCGGACTTCCGCTCAGGGCCTGATTTCCGACGCTGCGGCCAGATTTCATTGGCGAGGGCTCCGCATCATGCGGCGGCTCGCTGTGCCTGCTGCCTCGACCGACCGCATACTGCATTGCCGCTGGCGACCGCCCTGGCCGTCGACAAGCGAGAGAACGGCGTGGCCGGCCAGTCCGCGCTGGCACGCCTTTCCGTCGCGGCGGCTGCGCTTTCGAGGGCGCTGCGCGAGAAGCTGAATAAGTAGGCAGCCGAAATGTGTCGCTACCATCGGACGCCGCCATTCCCGAGAGAGTCGCGGCAATCCTTTCCCTGTCCTCTTTCCCCCGATGGAGCCCCGATGCCGCTGCGCGAGAGCCTGCCCGATGAACTCATAGACAACGTGACCGACCTGCTCAGGCTGAGGGCCAGGGCGGCGGCGCAGTCCGGGGATCTTTCGGCCTGGGCCGACAAGATGCTGCAGACGGTCTGCAAGAGCATCGACTGTTTCATCGAGCCCGCCGCTTCCGTCGAGGCGGTGGCGCAGTGGGAGCGCAATGGTGGGGTCGGCGACCTGCGGGCGCAGCGGGTGAAGTCGCCCTCGCGCTGGAAGAAGGGTGCGGGGCTGCACTGCGAGAGCACGATGCCGGCGGCGCAGCTCTTCGACGACCTGACCGCGCTTGGGCCCGTGCCGACCAGCCCGCGCGTGCGGGAGGTGCTGGAGACGGCCGAGGTCGTCTGGCTGACCAAGCAGCAGGTGGCAGACCTTCCGCGCGGCTACCGCGACTGGCGGGCTTTCAGCAAGACGCTCCAGCTGGCGCCCAAGGCTTAGCCTGTCGCAGAAGGCCTTCCGCGTCGCGCGTTCCGCGTGCTTTGGCATGATGAGACTCGCCCGCTTTGGGGTCGATCTGCTCTCAGGAAGCTCTTATGACGAAACTCCTTCTTCCGATTGCCGTCGCTCTGGTCCAGATGACGGCAGCGCCTGCCTTTGCGCAACCCCAGGGCGAAGCGGATGCGGCACAGGCGAAGTCCCCGCCCAAGGCCAAGGTGACCGGGATTCAGCAGGCCGCCGCCCGGCACGTGCGCAAGGATGACGGCAGGGAAGCCGCACGCGGCCCGCAGATGGGCGAGGGGCCAAGCAGGCCCGAGGCCAGGCCCGCCATGTCCCGCGAAGAACGCAAGGCCGCGGCGGCCCGGCGGCTGGATGCGAATCGTGCGGCCAACAAGGCGGGTGAATTCTCCCGGGGCGGCAATGTGGACGCACCGGAGAAGCAGGCGCGCTGAGCCTGACGGGCCTTCGCCGTCGATCGGTGCGGCCTAGTCGCGGGTCGCGGCGCGCCGCGAGCGTCCCTCTTTCGCCTCTTTCGCCTCTTTCACCTCTTTCGCCTCTCGCGCTTCGCTCGCCTCGGCCAGCGCCTGCCGCACGAGCGCCTGCGCGGCCCAGGCGCTGACCGCGATCGCCTGATCGGTGTCGGCACCGGCGACGTCGCGCAGGGTGAGCACGGCCTCGGTGCCCATGGTCAGGGCCAGCGCGGCGGTGAGCCGCTTGCGCGCGGCGGGCGGCAGCTGGTCTTTCAGCGCGTCGACGATGGGCGCGATGTACTGGAAGCGACGGCCCGGGCGCGGCGGGCGCGCGTCGGGCACGTTGTCCAGCCACGCGGACATGAACGAGCGCTCCACCACGTGCAGGCCGACCTCGTCGCCGAGCAGGAGCTCGTTGAGCGTGCGCGCCGCCCGGCCGATGGCTTCGAGCGGATCGTCCTCGCCGGGCCGGAACATGCTTTCGAGCGGCCGCACGGCGCGCTCGAACATGGCGTCGCTGATCAGCTCTTCCACCGACGAGTAGTAGCGGTATGCGGTCGCGCGCGAGACCATGGCGCGCGCGGCCACCTCGGCAAAGCTGGGTGTGCGACCGCCTTCGCACAGCGCGAGCGTGGCGTCGATGAGGGCGCGCCGTGTGCGGCGCTTCTGGTTGGCGCGGCCTTCGCTGTCGGCCGCATCGCGCGGCTGCGCGCTTGACGAGTCTTTTTTCATCCTAAATAATGACACACGTGTCTCATGAAGATGTCATTGTCTCATGAACATACTGATGTCTCAATATAGGTTTTATCAACACGAAGAAAGGAATCCCTATGAGCGCCATTCCCAAGGAACAGTTCGATCGCATGATCGATCGCCACTTCCGCTTCGAGGCGGAGAACGATGTCGACGGCGTGCTGAGCACGATGGTCGATGACGTCGAACACGATGTGGTGGGCTCGCCCACCGGCCCGCTGTCCGGCCAGCAGGCGGCACGCGGCTTCTACGACGCGCTGTTCGCCGACCTGTCCGGCGAGAAGGTGACCACGCTGCGGCGGCATTACGGCACCGACTTCGTCGTCGACGAGAGCATGTGGGAGGGCACGGCGCCGGGCACGCCGTTCGGCATCCCCGGCGGCGGCCGGCGGCTCGCCTTCCGCTTGCTGCACGTGTTCGACATGGCGCCCGACGGCAAGATCAAGCGCGAGAACGTGTGGCTCGACCTCGCGTCGATCCTGCAGCAGCTGCAAGCGCCGCAGGCCGCGGCGGTGGCCTGACCGGCGCCTTCGAGCGAGGAGAAGCAGATGACCGACAACGCTCGCAGCCGCGCGTGGTTCCGCGTGGCCGTGATCTACTTTGTGATTGCCGTGGCACTGGGCATCGTGATGGGGGCGTCCGGCGACCACACGCTGATGGCGGTGCATGCGCACATCAACCTGCTCGGCTGGGTGACGATGGCGCTGTTCGGCCTGATCGGCCTGGCCTATCCGGCCATCACCGAAGGCCGCGTGGCCGATTTCCAGTTCTGGCTGCACAACACCGGCGTGCCGGTGATGCTGGTCGCGCTGACCGCCCGGCTCAAGGGGGTGGATGCGGCCGAGCCGCTGATCGGCATTGCGTCGATCGTGGTGGGCATCGGCGTCGTGCTGTTCGCCTGGCTGGTGCTGACGCGCATCTCGGCGCGCCCCGTGGCCGCCGGGCGGACGCGCGTTTCGCAGAACGCATCGGTCCGGTAGACCGGGGCGGCGGCGCCCCGGCGATGGGGCAGCCCGGTCAGCGTCATGGGGGCCTCGGCACATGCGCCGGGCGCCCTCTTTTCTTTTTGTGAACGCAACGCGCCCGCGCGCGCAGGCTCGGGCAAACCCTAGTCGATAGAAAAGTCTGAGGGCAGGACAAACCGAACTCATCTCAACGATGTGCGTCGGCCACCAGACTGGTGTCCACTGAACACGTCCTTCGCTGGCCGGACAGCCGCGTTTCGCCAAGCCAGCCCGCGAGAGGCCGACCCCGCGTCCCCCAGCGACCCTCTCCATTCCAGACGATCGATCATTCATGCGCATCACCGGCACCACCCGCGTCTTCTATATCCTCGGCGACCCCGTGGCGCAGGTGCGCGCTCCGGAGGTCTACAACCAGCTCTTCGAGGCCCACGGCATCGACGCGGTGCTGGTGCCGCTGAAGCTGCCGGCCGCGGCGCTGCCAGGGTTCCTGGAGCATGGCATGAAGGCCGAGAACGTCGGCGGCTTCTGGGCCACGATTCCTCACAAATCGGCGCTGGCAGCGCTGCTGAAGCCGACGGATCCCGTCGCGGCGATCGCCGGCGCGGTCAACGCGGTGAAGCGCCACCCGGACGGCCGGCTGGAGGCAGCGCTGTTCGACGGTATCGGCTTCGTCAAGGGCCTCGATCACTTCGGCATTCCGGTGACGGGACGGCGGGTGCTGGTGGTGGGTGCCGGTGGGGGCGGCCATGCGGTCGCGGCGGCGCTCGCGCAGCGCGGTCCGGCGACGCTGGCGGTGTTCAACCGCTCGCGCGAGCGTGCGCAGGGCCTGGTCGATCGCCTGCGGCCCATTGCCGGCGCCGCCGCGGCCGTGAGTGACAACGCGGACCCGGCGGGCTTCGACCTGATCGTCAACTGCACATCGCTGGGCCTGAAGCCGGGCGACCCGCTGCCCTTCGAGCCGGCGCGCGTCGACGCGGGCGCGGCGGTGGTGGACATCATCATGAGTCGCGAGCCGACCCCGCTGCTGCGGGCGTGCCGCGCGCGCGGCCTGAAGGCCGAGGCCGGCTTCGAGATGCTGGTGCAGCAGATACCCGAATACCTGCGCTTCTTCGGCTTCGACACCATCACACAAAGCCTGCAATCGAACCTGGACGAAGTGCGCGCGCTGCTGTATCCGAAGTAAGCGCCCGAAGTGAGCGCGGCCGCGTCCGGCGGACCGATTCATGAACAGAGACAACCAGACCAGGAGACTCCATGCGCAAACACCTGAGCGAACTGCTCGCCGCCGCCGGCATCGCGCTGACGATGGCCGCCGGCGCACACGCCCAGCCGATCAAGATCGCGACCATCGTCGAACTCTCCGGGGCCGGCGCCACCTCGGGCACGAATTTCAAGAACGGCGTCGAACTGGCAGTGAAGGAAATCAATGCGGCCGGCGGCATCCTGGGCCGCAAGATCGAGACCACCGTGGCCGACACGCAGAGCAACCCGGGCGTCGCGAAGGGCCTGGCCACGAAGGCGGTCGACGACGACGTGTTCGCGGTCTTCGGTCCGGTCTTCTCCGGCTCGATCCTGGTCAGCATGGCCGAGACCCGTCGGGCCGGGATTCCCAACTTCACCGGCGGGGAGGCGGCCGCGATCACGAAGCAGGGCAACCCCTACATCTTCCGCACCAGCTTCACGCAGGACTCGGCGATGCCGAAGGTGGCCCGCTACATCGCGAACAATCTCAAGGCCAGGACGGTCGCCCTGATCTACGTGAACAACGACTTCGGCAAGGGCGGCCGCGAGTCGCTGACGAAGGCGCTGGAGCCGCTGGGGGTCAAGGTGACCGCCGACATCTCGACCGACCAGAACCAGCTCGATTTCTCGGCCCCGGTCCTGAAGGCCAGGCAGAGCAACGCCGATGTGGTGTTCGTCTACTCCAACGAGGAAGAGTCCGCCCGTGCGCTGCGCGAGCTGCGCAAGCAGGGCGTGACGAAGCCCATCGTCGGCGAGACCGTGCTGACCAGCCAGAAGGTGATCGAACTCGCCGGGGACGCGGCCAATGGCGCGATCGCGCACGTGGGGCTGACTGCCGATGCGCCGCTGCCGGCGGTGCGCGCCTTCCGCGAGCGCTTCGAGAAGGAATACAAGTACATCCCGGACCACAACGGCGTGAAGGGCTACACGGGCGTCTTCATCCTGAAGGCCGCGCTGGAGAAGGTCGGCCGCGTCGACCGCAAGCTCGTCGCGCAGGCACTGCACGGCCTGTCGATCACGGCCGCACAGCAGCCGGGTGTGCTGATGGACGTGACGATCGACGCCAACGGCGACCTGGACCGCGAGAGCTTCATGACCGAGGCCCGCAACGGCAAGCAGGTGGTCAAGGAGATCCTGCCGGCGCTGGGCGCGAGGTAGCCGCACCATGAGTGTCTTCGACGAACCCAAGGTCGACTGCCACTGCCATGTGCTCGACCCCGTGCGCTTTCCCTATGCGCCGGACGTGGCCTACCGGCCCGCGGGCCAGGAGCTCGGGCCGATCGACCAGTACCTGCAGGTGATGGACGCCTATGGCATCCGCCATGCCCTGCTGGTCGGCCCGAACTCGGGCTACAACCTCGACAACCGCTGCCTGCTCGATGCGATCGGCCGAGGCGCGGGCCGGCTGAAGGGCATCGCCATCGTGCCGCTGGACATCGAGCGCGACGCGCTGCTCGCGCTGCGCGCGCAAGGCATCGTCGGCGTGGCATTCAATGCCACCTTGCTCGGCACGGCGTACTACCAGGGCGCGGCGCCGCTGCTGCGCATGCTCGCCGAACTCGACATGTGGCTCTCGCTGCAGGTACAGGACGACCAGTTGATCGACCTGCGTCCGATGCTTGAGCGCAGCGGTGTGCGTGTGCTGATCGACCATTGCGGACGGCCTGCAGCCGGCCGGGGCGTCGGGCAGCCGGGCTTTCAGGCCTTGCTCGGCCTGGCAGGCACCGGTCGGGTCGCGGTCAAGCTCTCGGGCTTCCAGAAGTTCTCGGCCTTGCCGCCGCCCTTCACGGACACGCGGCCTTTTCTCGAAGCGCTGCTCGACAGTTTCACGCTCGACGCCTGCGTCTGGGCCAGCGATTGGCCGTTCCTGCGCGCGCCGCAACGGCTCGATGTCGGCCCGCTGCTGCGGCAGGTCGAGCAGTTGCTGCCCGACGAGGCCGATCGCCGAAAGCTGTTCTGGGACACGCCGCGGCGCCTGCTGGGCTTTTGACGCCTGCAGGCAGCCGGCAGCCGGCATCAGGCCAGATTGGCCTTGAAGAACGCCACCGTCCGCGTCCATGCCAGCTTCGCGGAGGCCGCGTCGTAGCGTGGCGTGGTGTCGTTGTTGAAGCCGTGCTGGGTGCCGGGGTACTGGTAGGCGCTGTACTTCACCCCGGCGGCCTTCAGCGCTGCCTCGTAGGCCGGCCATGCGGCATTGATGCGCTCGTCGGTGCCGGCCAGGTGCACCATCAGCGGTGCCTTCACCTTGACCGCATCTTGCGGCGCCGGGGTATTGCCATAGAAGGACACCGCCGCGTTCAGGTCGGGAAGGCGGGTGGCGAGCCAGTGCACCATGCCCCCGCCATAGCAGAAGCCGACGGCGCCCAGCTTGCCATTCCCGTCGGCACGGGCCCGCAGCCAGCCGGCCGCGGCCAGGAAGTCTTCCCGGGTCTTGGCCTGATCGAGTTCGGCGAACGCCTCGCGCGCCTTGTCCTCGTCGCCCGGATAGCCACCCAGGGGCGTCAGCGCATCGGGCGCGAAGGCCATGAAGCCATCGAGGGCGAGGCGGCGGGCGATGTCCTCGATGTGCGGGTTCAGCCCACGGTTCTCGTGGATCACCAACACCATGGCCAATCGTGTTGCTGCCGCCGAGGCGGGCCGCACCAGGTAGCCGCGGATGTTGCCGTAACCGGCCGGCGACGGCACCGACACTCGCTCGGCCTTCAGACGGGTGTCCTCCGGACGCACCTGCTGGCCCGCGGCGAAGTCGGGACTCAGCGAGGCCAGCAGCCCGGCTGCGGTGACGCCGGCCTTCACGTAACGCTCGGCCCGTCGGAGAAAGCCGCGGCGGTCCATGTCGCCATGCACATACGCATCAAAGAGGATCAGCAGTTCCTGGTCGAAATCCTGGGCGGTCAGGCGAGTAGGCATGGGGTGGTCGGAGAAAAGGAACCGAGATTAGCGTCTCCGCGGTGGTCTGTCCCGGCTCGATGGTGGGCAGGGGGTCACAATGTCCTCTCCTCGACGCTCGGCTCGCTTGCGGGCAGTTATCCTGAACTCATGTCTTCCGCCGACCCCGCCCGCCGCGGCTTCCTTCTGCAATCCTCCGCGCTGGGCGCAACGGCCGTCCTGGCTTCACTGGGCTCCTTTGCGCACGCCGCCGCCGAGAAGCGCGGCGAGCCCCCTGCTCGCATGCCGACCATCTTCATCGGGCACGGAAGTCCGATGAACGCGATCCGCGAAAGTGAATTCACGCGAAGGATGGTCGCCTGGGGACAGGCCCTGCCCACGCCGACGGCCATCCTGAGCGTGTCCGCGCACTGGCTGACCCAGGGCGTCACCGGTGTCGGGATCCAGGAGCATCCGAAGACCATTCACGACTTCGGCGGATTCCCCCAGGCGCTGTTCGACATTGAATATCCGGCACCCGGCCACCCGTCGATCGCGCGCGAGGCAGCGGGCCTGGTCAAGCAGGGCCAGGTCGTTCCCACGCAGCAATGGGGGCTGGACCACGGCACCTGGACGGTGCTCAAGTACCTGTACCCCAAGGCAGACGTTCCCGTGTTCCAGCTCTCGGTGGACTACGACAAGCCTGCGTCCTTTCACTACGCCGTCGGGCGCGACCTCGCGGCGCTTCGCGACAAGGGCGTGCTCATTCTCGGAAGCGGCAATGTCGTGCACAACCTGCGCGCGACCGACCGGGGCGTGCCGGACGCCCCGGCGGCAAGCCGGCCCTGGGCCCAGGCCTTCGATGATGCCGTGAAGTCCGCGCTTCGCGGTCGCGACGACAAGGCGCTCATCGACTACGGCAAGCTCGAAGGTTCCTCGGTCGCCGTGGCCACGCCGGACCACTACTACCCGTTCATGTACCCGCTGGGCGCCGCCGGCGCCGGCGAACGGGCCCGGACCATCCATGAAGGTTTCCAGTCCGGCACGCTCAGCATGCGCTGCATTCAGTTCGGCTGATGCCTGCCGCACCCGGTCTATGATGACCCGTCCGCCACTTCGCACGGTCGGCGGCGCTTCTCTCCGGGGACACCATGACCACGCTGCAAACACGCGACATCCTCAAGACAATTGAAGAGGCTACCGGAGACGGCAGCACGGTAGTCGGCCACGACCTGTTTCCGTCCGGGCTGGTCCCGCATGTCGAGCACTTGCATCGCACCTACACCTACGAATCGGCCGTGCGCTACCTCATGACACTGCGGCCGGATGACGCAGGCTGGATCGAGTCGGAAACCGGCGTGGAGCCATGAACGGCATCGACGGGCCGGCCGTTCCCGCCTGACGACGGCCCGAGCTCCCCTACGCGCCGGACTCCAGTTGCCGGGCGGTTTCCACCTCCAGTGCAGCGACCAGGTCGAACGCGATGGTAGGCACCGTGACGCCACCGCGCACCAGTTGCTCCAGACGGAACCTGTGGCCGGCGCCGATCACCGGCGGCTCGGCGAGGCTGTGCCGCTGCCACGCCGAGAGGTCCCGCTCTTCCTTTGTGACGCGCGCCTTCCGCCGGCTGCTGCGCCGCGCCTGCAAGACGATGGCGATCGCCGCGGCGACCACGTACATGCCGAGTGCCGATTCCGCGAGCAGGCCCTCGTGGGCCGCAACGAGTGCCCAGGCCGCCATGAATGGGGCGGCGAGCAGCACCAGCGCTCCTCCGGTCCACGCGGCGATGGCCAGGGGAGCGCGTTTGCGCGGGGCCGGATCCACGGCGGCAACGGCCCTGGCCTGCAGGTGCGCGGCAAGAGCACTCAGCGCAAGGCGAAGGAACTCGGGGTCGCGCCATTCGGGCACATACAGGATCTGGTAGCAGGCGTCGACCAGGTTGCTGCCTTCGGATTCGGCCGGTGCACTGTCAAGGTGGGTCTGCAGCCCGCCCAGGGCTCGCTCCAGATCGTTGACCTGTTCGAACGGTCCGAAGCCGCGCTCCGCATCCGGGATGCGCGCACCTTTTTCGCCATAGAAGCCGGCCCGCCGCAGCGTCATGCGGGTGCGGGAAGTGAGGCGAATCCAGTGGTTGCCGATGAACATCTGGCCGATCGGGCGCAGGGCGTCTTGCGACGGGGCGGGTGTGTCGTTTACGGGGTCCATTTGTCGGGGGTCGGGGAACTCATGTCGCTCCCGGGTCGACAGCGTACAAGAGATCGGCGACGACTGGCGCCGCGCCGCTGAGGCCCGGCGAGCCTCGGCACGCCAATGCATCCGCTCAGGGAGAACATTGCGCCTGCGCTCAAGAAGGCCGCGCGCTTCACGGCATACTCGAAGCGGTCACAACTCGCCTGAATCCTTTCCGAATGGACAAAGAAGTCGACCCCGCGGTATTGGCGGTCATCAACGAAAAGCGCCTGATGGGCGAGAAGCGCACGCCCGTCGAAATCATTGCCAGGATGGGCGTCTTCGATGCGCGCCAGAAGGCCTCCGAGCAGGCCTGGCTGGCTACGGGCGACAACGTCATCGCCACCATCTGGGCGGAGTTCGTGAGCATCGGCGCCGGCGGGCGATGGTTCTGTCTGGAGTCCCTGGACGCGCAACGCCGCATCGGCGGCGGCGAGCGAAGCGCGCTGCAGATCCAGCGGGCCAAGGACCGGCTCAAGTTGCTCAAGCGCGCACTGGACGCGGGCCAGGGATTGAGGGCCGTGCTGCAGACCAACCGGGTGTCGATCTTCGATCTGGAGACCGACAAGGCTGCCAAGGTGTCGACGCGGGTGCCGGACGACGAGGAATGGCACATCGCCACGTGGGATCCCGAGCAGAAGATTGCCGTACTGGTTCGCGGCCCACGCGGGTGGCTACCGACCGAAGAAGACATGCAGGCCGCACGGGCCCGGGGCGGCGTCACGGCTGCCGCTGCGGCGCCGCAGGCCCCTGCTGGCCAGGCATCCCAAGAAGAGGTGCAGGCGGCCGCGATGGACTACCTGATGCGTCACTTCGCGGGCTACGGCTACAAGGCCGAGAACGTGGCGCCCCAGAAGCTTGGCTACGACATCGAGGTGTCGGACAAGAAGGGCGCCACCTTGCTCAAGCTCGCGGTCAAGGGCACCGCGGCCGGAATGGCCGGCTTCCGGCTCACGGCCGAGGAGCGTGCATGCGCGCAGCGGGGAGATCCCTGGCGCCTTGCGGTGGTCACGGATGCACTTGGTCCGGTGGCGCAGCACAAGCTCTACAAGCCCTCCGAGATGGACAAGGCGCCCGGGCTCGAAGCGCTGCTTGACTAGCGCGCGGCCACGGGCGTCGTCGTTCAGAAGCGGTCGGCCAACCCCATCGCCGGATCGCTCACCGAGTGCCGGCCGGTCTCCACCCGGCCGGCGAAGCGCCGGGAGAAGGCGGCGTCTGCATCGCAGGTCACCACGAAGTCGTACCACTGGCCGCTGGCTTGCAGGTTCCAGCGCAGGGTGGCTTCGCCGCCGCCCTTGACCCGAACGCTCCACGAGCCGTCGCGATTGCCGCCGTGGTCGCCACGGTCGCCGCGGTCGCCGCGTTCTCCGCGGTCGTCGCGGTCGTCATGGCCGCCGGCCTCGTGGGCCTCGGGCCGCGCGTAGGCCTTGTTGGACTGCACGGTGAAGCGGCAATCGCGCCGGCCGTCGTTGCGCAGCTTCAGGTAGATGTCGCCGCTGTGCGTGTCGTAGCCCACGCGGATCTCGGGCACCGGCGCACCCGCGGCCCGGAGCGCGTTCAGGTCGCCCTTGAACTGGCGATGGAAGCCGTTGGGGCCGAGCACCCACAGGTCGTACAGGCCGGCGTTGTCGGTCATGGCGGCCCAAGAATCGTCGAGTTGCTTGCCGGGCTCGACCACGTAGCGGCGCGGCAGGCGGTCCGAGAGGTGCAGTTTGTCGTAGACGTGGAACACGGCGGCGGCGCGGCCGCTGTTGGCGAACAGCAGCTGGACGCGGCCATTGCCCGAGTCGCTGCGCGCGCTGGTGTGCAACTCGTAGGGCAGTGCACGCGAGGGACGCACACCGGTCGCCTGCGCCGGCAGGGTGAGGTCGGCAGGCGGAGTGATCTTCGGCAGCGCCTGCTGGGCGGCGGTCAGCGCATCGGCTTCGTCCTTGGTCGTGCGCCCGGCCAGGGTGGGCAGCGGCTCGTCATTGGGGCGCTCGAAATTGAAGGCGCTGGTGAGGTCGCCGCAGACAGCTCGACGGTACTTGCTGATCTGCGGCTCCGCCACGCCGAAGCACTTTTCAAGGAACAGCAGCGTCGAGGTATGGTCGCAGACCTGCGAGTTGACCCAGCCGCCGCGACTCCACGGCGAGATCACCCACATCGGCACGCGCGGGCCCGGACCATAGGGCCGGCCGTCCATTGCGGGCTGGCTCGTGGTCGCCGGCGCGTAGTTGTGATACTCGACGGCCACATCGGCGTCCGCGAGCGTATAGGCGCCGGCCAGCGTTCCGTCGGCATTGCGCGACGGCACTGCCGGCGACGGCAGATGGTCGAAGAAGCCGTCGTTCTCGTCGAAGTTGACCAGGAGCACGGTCTTGCTCCAGACCTCGGGGTTGGCGGTCAGCGCGTCCAGCACTTGCTGCACGTACCAGCCCCCCTTCGCCGGGCTCGACGGCCCGGGGTGCTCGCTGTAGGCGGACGGCGAAATGATCCACGACACCGCGGGCAGGGTGCCGTTCTTGATGTCGTCGCGGAATGTTTCCAGGAAGCCTTGCGGCATGGTGTTGCCGAAGCCCTTGGCCAGCGGGCTGAGCGCGTCGTCGACGACCGGGTCGTAGAACGGCCCGGCGGCGGTCACCGACTGCGTGATGTCTGTCGCCGCGACATAGACCGGACGGCGAGCCGCCGGCATCTGCTCGATGGCAGCGCGCCAGTGGCGGAAGCCCATCATTTCGTTGCAGCCGTAGTTGTCGATCAGGCTCTGGTAGACCTTCCATTTCACGCCGGCCTTCTCCAGCCGGTCGGCATAGGTGGTCCAGGTCCAGCCCTGGGTGGACGGTCCGATGTCGTTGCCGCCGTTGAACTGGTTGTTCAACGCGGCCACCTGCACCTTGCTGCCGTCGACCGGGCTGGTGCCGTTCGGGCCATTGGTACCGCTCCAGTAGAACAGCCGATTCGCGATGGTGCCCGTGTGCATCCCGCAGTGGTAGTGATCGCACAGCGTGAAGGCTTCGGCCAGCGCGCGCTGGAAAGGGACTTCCGCCGTGTCGTAGTAGCCCATCGACAGCTGATTCTTGGCGTCCGGCCACTTGTACATGCGGCCGTGATCCCACGCCGCCTGCGAATCGGACCAGGTGTGGGGCGTGCCGCCGGCGCGTTGCGCGTTGCCCTTGCTCTCGTCGAGGCGGTAGGGAACGAAAGTGCTTGGCGGCGTCGTCTTCGTATAGGTCTGATAGAAGACGTTCTTGCCGTTGGGCGTCGGGACGGCCAGGCGGTCGCCGTAGCCGCGCACGCCCTTGAAGGTGCCGAAGTAGCTGTCGAAGGAGCGGTTCTCCTGCATCAGCAACACCACGTGCTTGACGTCCTTGATGGTGCCGGTCTCGTGGTGGGCCGGAATGGCCAGCGCGCGGCGGATGCTGGGGGGAAAGGCGGCCAGCGTGGCGGCGGCGATGCCGGTGCCGGTGGTGCTTTGGAGAAATTTGCGACGTGAGGTCATGGCGGGGTTGGTCTCGAAAGGAGCCCCGAGGCTAAGCAGCCGCCATGACATCGCGATGTAGCAATGATGACGCCGCAACCTTCAACGGCCCCGCAAGCTCCGTCGCCTGGATCGATCGCTCACGGGCCGCGGAGTACGAGACGCAAGGCCGCGCCCGCATTGAACGGAGGGCCGAAGGCCGCATCGATCATCGCGTGCGAACCCGGCCCTCTGCCTCATGAAGCGCAGTCGCCGCCTTATCCGCGGGATCGCAATCCGAGCCAGCCGGGCAGCATGGAGACGAGCACACGGTCCTTCAGAACCACGTGGTGGTAGATGGCGGCGACCGCGTGCAAACCCGCGAGCCACAAGATCGCATCGCCGAGCCAGCCGTGCAGGTTCGCGATCGTCGCGCCAAGGTCGTGGGAAACGCCGAGAGGCGACGGGATCTCGAGGCCGCCGAGCAGCGTCAGCGGATGTCCTTCCAGCCAGGCACCGGCGATCGCGGTGAAGGGCAACGCGAAGAGAAGCAGATAGAGGACACCGTGCGCGGCCTTGGCCGCGGCGCTCATCCAGGCGGGACCGGGGACCGGGTCGGGCCTCACGTCGACCATGCGCCAAAGAACGCGCAGCGTGGCCAATGCCAGCACGCACAGTCCCAGCGTCTCATGGAGGTGCCGGTCGAAGTCCTTGGCGGCGGAGTACACCCGCGACTCCGAGCCGCCCGGTCCGTAGATGAACGCGATCAATACGAGGATCGCGGTCGCCCAGTGGAAGAACTGCGCGACGGTGCCGTAGCGGGGGAGCGATCGATGGTTCATTTTTTTTCCTTCATTCAACTGGAGCGCCGATGAGCGCGAAATCCGTGCCTTCGCAGGGAGCAAGGGGCCGTCACCTTCCGGGTCAGAACGTCAACTCGAAACGTAGTTGAGCCACCCAGGCATTGCGCAATGCGCCGCTGGTGTCCGGATGCATCACGTACTGCAGGTCCGGCTGCATGATGAGCCATTTGGTGATCTGCGTGAGATAGCTCAGTTCAACCGTGGTTTCGGCCGCTGTGGTGTCCAGGCCCTGCACTTGCTGCGACTGCAGGTAGGGCGACCCGTTGCGGGCACTGGCGACTGCCAGGCCGATCTGGTCGCCGGGTCGACCGGGGACCCAGCCGGTGCCGACGAGGCCCACGCCGACGTAGGTCTGGAAGCGATTGGTGCCGGAACTCGCGGTGCCGAGCTGCATGAAGCCGGCGAGCGTTTGCGCGGCGTCGGCGCTTCGACCCAGCAGCCGCCATTCACCGACCGCGTAGGCCCCCGAACTGCCGTGCTGGAGCGCACCGAACGCACCCGCCGGGCCGACGTCCGGGTAGCTCCCGGTGTAGTGCCAGACACCGAGCGCCAGCTTGTCCTGATAGGGCGAAAGGCTGGAGAAGCGACCGATGCGATCGCGCGGACTCCCCTGCTCGTCCGCGGCCGCGGTCGGCCGCGAGAGAAAGGCGGCCTCCGCGACGGCCAGCGCACCATCACCCGGGCGGAACGCGCCACGCGAGCCGTCCGGCCGAACCACGGGCACACCGTCCAGCAATGCGGCGCGCAAGACCACCCCCGGCGCGGGCTTGGCCGCGACCCGCACGCCCATCGCGGTGCGCGGAAAGATGGACGGCCCCTCCAGGCCACTTTGGGAAAACTCGGGACCGATGCCGAACGAACTGTTGAGGAACAGCCCCGCTGCCTGCAGGCGATAGAACTCGGTGTTCAGATCGTAGATGCCGCCGAGCACCGACGCGGTCGAGCCGGCGAAATTGTGCTGCACCCACAGCTCCTCGATGTCGGTCCCCGAAGGACCGGCGATGTTGGTCACGCCCTGCGCATCGCCGACCCAGGCGCCCGGCGGTCGTCCGTGCAAGGAGCGGACATCGATCAGCGCGGTGGTGCCGGCCCAGGCCGACGCTGCGGGCGCGGTGGCCTGCAGGCGCAGGTGCAGGCTGCCCACATAGGTGCTGCCCTCGCGCTCGCCACCATGCAGCACGCCGATGGCCGAGCCATCGTAGACGAGCGATGGGGTGAGCACGCCCTCCCCTGCACTGCCTTCGTCGGCCGCGCTCGCTGCCGCGCTCACGACGAAGGCTGCGGCCATGAATGCAAGCCGGCACACGCGTGCGCTGTTCATGGAGTCACTGAAGGACCCCATGCGCGACGCACGGGGTCGGGTGCATTGTTCCTGTCCATCCGCTTGTCCCAAGAACGTCGTCGTGCGCACCGCCATGGGCCCATCCTATGGCTCCGCGCTTAACTGATGCTTAACTGAGCCGTCGATCAAGCAGTTCGTTCCCGCAAGGGCCGGGCGCGAACGCCTCATGCCCGCGCTCCCGGGCCGACGCGGCTGACGGCCAAGCCGATATGATGCTGGCCGGCGAGCCTGTCGTCCGGCCACTGGCCAGGGTCTGCAAGGTCCGCACCTTGCCGTGGCCAACACGCCGCGGCTGTCGGCCCTGCCGAACATGCCAGGTACCGACTCTCGCGGATCCCGGGCTCGCGGGCCTCGTCGCTTCCAGGGACGTCCCGTCCGCCACGGTCGACAAGACGAATGCCGGCACCATGAGGTGCTCCGCGACCCGGACCTGGCGATGCTTCGCCGGGGACGCAGGCATCAAGGTTCAACAACGGTAACGACAGCACACACCATGAGCGACAACAAGCCCTGGATCGGCTCCTATCCCCCTGGCGCCACGGAAACGATCAACACCGACATGTACGGCAACGTGCTCGAGCTGATCGAGCGGACCACAGCCGAATTCGCGTCCTCCACCGCCATCATCGGCGCGGACGAATCGCTCAGCTTCGGCGAGCTGCTCGAACGCTCGCGCGCGTGGGCCGCCTACCTCTGCGAAATCTCGGGCATCCGGCCCGGCGAGCGCATCGCCGTCATGCTGCCCAACCTTGCGGCCTTTCCAGTCGTGCTCCTCGGCGCGCTGCGCTGCGGCGCCGTGCAGGTGAATGTGAATCCGCTCTACACCGCGCGAGAACTGCAGCATCAGCTGGCGGACTCCGGTGCCCGCGTGCTGGTCGTGTTCCATGAGGCGCTGCCCGTCGTCACCGCCGCGCTCGAAGGCACGGCGGTCGAGCAGCTGGTGCAGGTGGGCGGCACGCTCGGTACCGGGCCGGCACCGCGGCCCATCACGATGTTCGGCGAAGCATTGGCGCGAGGCCGGGCCGCACAGGGCTGGAAGCCCCCGGCGATCGGCCGGGATGACCTGGCCTTGCTGCAGTACACCGGCGGAACCACCGGCGTTTCCAAGGGCGCCGAGCTCACGCACGGCAACCTGGTGGCCAACGTGCTGCAGGCGCGCGCCATGCTCGGCGGCGCGATCGAACCGGGCCGCGAGACGATCATCACCGCGCTGCCGCTCTATCACATCTTTGCGCTGACGGTGAATCTCCTCACCTTTCTCAGCTTCGGCGCGCGCAACGTGCTGGTGGCCAATCCGCGTGACCCGGCGCAGTTGGTCGCGGCCTTCACGAACGAGAAGATCACGGTCGTGACCGGCGTGAACACCCTCTTCGGCGCACTGCTCGCGCTGCCGCAATTGAAGGATGTCGACTACCGGCAGGTCAAGCTCGCGATCGGCGGCGGCACCGCCGTGCAGCGGGCCGTGTCAGACGCATGGCACGCGCGCAGCGGCCGGCACATCCTCGAGGGCTACGGACTGAGCGAGACCTCGCCGGTGGTGTCGATCAATTCCTTCGCCAATCCCGATTTCACCGCATCGATCGGCGTCCCCTTGCCTTCGACCGACGTGATCATTGCCGACGATGAGGGCAAGGCGCTGGGCACAGGCGTCGAAGGCGAGATCTGTGTCAAGGGCCCGCAGGTCATGCGTGGGTACTGGCTGCGGCCCGAGGCCACGTCTGCAGCCTTCACTGCCGATGGCTACTTCCGTACCGGCGACGTCGGCGTGATGGATGCGCACGGCTTCATCCGCATCTGCGACCGGAAGAAGGACATGGTGCTTGTCTCCGGATTCAACGTGTACCCGAACGAGGTCGAGGACGTGATCGCCGCCATCCCCGGCGTCGCCGAATGCGCAGTGACGGGCGTGCCCGACGCCAGGAGCGGCGAGGCGGTCAAGGCCTTCGTGGTTCGCAAGGACCCCGCGCTGACCGAGTCCGCCATCCTTGCGCATTGCCGCGAGCAACTCGCCGCCTACAAGGTGCCGAAGTCTGTGGTCTTTGTCGACGGCCTCCCGAAATCGACGGTGGGGAAGATCCTGCGGCGCGAATTGCGCAACGCGGCTTCGGCGTAGCGCCTGTCCCGCCTGATCGTTCGATGCAGGCGACCCGCACTTGCCTTGAGGCGCTATCGCTTCGCTCGACGGGTGCCCCGGCCCGGGCCGGCCGGTTGCGGATCCATCAGATGAGGCTCGACCACCTGCGCGATCCAGTTGAGGATCGCCTGTACCCGCGGCGCAATCTGGCGCCGGTGCGGGTAGAGCAATGACACCGGCATCGGCGCGGCCGTGAACTCGGGCATGACTTCCACGAGCAAGCCCTCCTCGACCAGACGCTGCGAGCTGCGGACAGGTGCCTGGATGAGCCCCAGGCCGGCCACGCACGCGGCTTCGTAGGCATCCGTGCTGTTGACGACGATCGCGCTGCGCATCGGATGGACGCGAACCGCCGCGCCGTCCTGGTACTCCCAGCCGGCTCCCTGCGTTCCCAGCTTGGCGGCATAGTGGACGATGCGATGCCGGGACAGATCTGCCAAGGTCGCCGGCACGCCGTGCGTGCGCAGGTACGAAGGGCTGGCCAGATTGCGCATCTTCATCCATCCGAGCGGGCGAGCGACCAGGTCGGCATCGGTGAGCGGACCGACGCGCAACACACAATCGAAGCCTTCCTGCACCAGGTCCACGCGGCGGTCGGTGGTGCTGATGCCCACCTCGAGCAGCGGATGCGCCGAGAGAAATTCCGGCAGTCTCGGGATGATCAGGTCGCGGGCCAGGATGTTCGGCAGGTCGATGCGCAAGCGGCCTCGCAGTCCGCTGCTCGCAGGCTGGAACATCGCCTGAAGCAGGTCCGCATCGGCGATCAGCTCCTTGCACCGCTCGAGGAATTGCTCGCCGTCCAGAGTGAGCCGTACGTGGCGGGTGGTGCGTTGCAGCAGCCGCGTGCCCACATGCGCTTCGAGCTGCCGTACCGCCATGGACACACGCCCCTTCGCAAGCCCGAGCTGATCCGCGGCTTGCGTGAAGCTCTCCAGCTCGGCGACGCGGGCAAAGATGCGAAGCTCGTTGAGTTCCATTGCAGGTTGATTGTTCTTCTCAAGAGAACAGTGTGATCCTTCCGTGGCACTTTATCCGTATTGCGTGAACACCTAAAGTCTTCCCATCCCGACAGACTCCTCACCAGGAAGACCGACATGACCGAATCAACCACACGCATCGCGCTCGTCACCGGCGCAAGTCGAGGCTTGGGCCGCAACACCGCACTCAAGCTTGCGGAACAAGGCGTCGATGTGATCCTCACCTACAAGAACAGCGCGAGCGAAGCGCATGAGGTCGTGCGCGAGATCGAGGCGCTGGGCCACCGTGCGGTGGCGCTGCAGCTCGACGTGGCGGACAGCGGAAGCTTCGGTGCGTTCGCCGAGCGCGTAAAGACGGCGTTGGCGAACACCTGGCAGCGCGACCAGCTGGACTACCTCGTCAACAACGCCGGCATCGGCCTTCAGGCCTCATTCGCGGAGACGACCGAAGAGCAGTTCGACCTGCTGTTCAACATCCACCTCAAGGGCACGTTCTTCCTGACGCAGAAGCTGCTGCCGCTGATCAAGGACGGCGGCAGCATCGTCAACACATCGACAGGCCTGGCCCGCTTCACCTTCCCCGGCTACGCCGCCTACGCAGCGATGAAGGGCGGGATCGAGGTGCTGACCCGCTACATGGCGAAGGAACTGGGACCACGGGGCATCACCGTCAACTCGATCGCGCCCGGCGCCATCGAGACCGATTTCGGCAGCGGCGTGGTGCGCGACAACCCGCAAGTCAATGCCCATATCGCCGGCGTCACTGCGCTCGGCCGTGTGGGACTGCCCGACGACGTGGGCGGTGCGGTCGCCGCGCTACTGTCCGCCGGCAACCACTGGGTCACCGGACAGCGCATCGAAGTGTCGGGCGGCATGATGCTCTGAAGTTCGGCGCCCGGCCCCCGCACGCGGCGGTCTCCCGCCGCGGGACAATAGGGCGCTGCCTATGCCCTTCACCGAACACATGCCGCCAGCGGATGCATCCAGAGAAATGAAACGCGCCTGGATCGACACCGACATGGGCTTCGACGATCTCGCGGCCGTGCTGACGGTCACGCAGACGCTGCCGTGGCGAGTCGACGGCATGTCGCTCGTCGCGGGCAATGCACCGCTGGAGGTGGTGGTCGACAACGCGTTGCGCTCGGCCGCTTTCTTCGACTGGGACTTTCCGATCCACGCGGGCAGCGCCGGGCCGCTCGCGGGCGAACTGGTCACGGCGCAGGCCATCCTCGGCGCGGATGCCATGGCCTCGGCCGGGCGCAGCCTGCCCCGGGCACGCGGGCCACTGGCATCGAGCGATGCGGTGGCTGCGCTCATCGACTATCTCTCGGCGGCAACCGAGCCGGCCGCGGTGCTCGCGCTGGGGCCGCTCACCAATATCGCGATCGTGCTGCAGACCCGCCCCGACCTGGCGACGCGCATCGGCCAGCTCATGTGGATGGGCGGCAGCGCAGGGCCCGGCAATCACACGGCGGCGGCGGAATTCAACGCCGCGGTCGACCCGGAAGCGATCAACGCGGTTCTCGACGCCGGGGCGGCGCTCCGGATGGTCGGTCTCGATGCTTGCCGGCAGGTGCGTGTGCATGCAAGCGATGCCGAAGCGCTGCGTGCGATCGGCTCCGACAAGGCGGACGTGCTGGCCGACCTGCTGCTCGGCTATGTGCGCATCGCGAGCCCCGCCGGCGCGTTGCCGATGTCCTTGTATGACCCGACGGCCGCGGCCGCGCTGGTGGCGCCCGAGGGCTTGCTGCGCTTCAGGCCGGCGCACGTGGTGGCCGAATGCAAGGGGGAACACACCCGGGGCATGACCGTGGTCGAGTGGCGGGTGCCGAAGCGCGCCGAGGCCAACGCACAGGTGGCGAGCGTGGCCGACGAGGCCGGGCTGCGGCGCGTGGTGCTGGATGCGCTCGCCCGGGCCGCGCGCTGATCAGTCGCGAACAACCCAGCCTTCGGGCACCGCCTTGAGCAGCGGGCTCTCGAACACGCCGACGACCCGTGCGGCGCGATCGGCGCCGAGCCTGCCGGCCCAGCGATGGCCTTGCAGCATGGCAACCCCGCAGGCCACCACATGGCCGCCGAGCGACTCGATCAGTTCCCAGGCGGCGAGCAGCGTGGTGCCGGTGCTGATCGCATCGTCGACGAGCACAAGGCGCTTGCCTTCGATCATGGGGCGCAGGTTGGGATCAAGGTAGATGCGCTTGCCCGGAGTCGGCGAGGTGATCGACTGCACCGGTGCGGAGAGCGCCTCCTCGTACCAGAACTTGCGCGAGTAGCCCATCGGCAGATAGCGTGCGTGGCCCAGTGCGCGCGCGACCACAGGCGCCAGCGCGAGGCCCAGCGTGGGCAAGCCGATCACCAGCTCGGGCGATGCCTGCGCGGACAGGCGCTGCGCAAGCATGGCGCCCAGGGTGTCGACCACGTCGAGCGATGCGTGATTGACCAGCAGCGAGGCCACGGCGTGCGCCGGCTCGCTCGCGAGCTGCCGGATCGGCAGCATGAGCACGCGCCCGTCGGGCAAGCGCGCCGGGTAGCCGAACTGCCACGGCGCCTCGGGCCGCTCGAGCGCATCGGCGGCGACGATGCGCTGCCAGTAGCCCGTGGTGGGTTCGGTGAAATGACGTGTCATCTTGTTCAGTGCGGATTGCGCTGGCGCGACGGATCAGGGACCGGCGTGGCGGCCAGCAGGCGCTGGGTGTAGGCATCGCGCGGGGCATTCAGCACCGCGTCTGCATCGCCGCTTTCCACCACGCGGCCCTGGTGCATCACCATCACGCGGTCGGCCATCGCCCGCACCACGCCCAGGTCATGCGTGATGAAAAGATAGGACAGCCTTCTCTCCCGCTGCAGGTCGAACATCAGCCTGAGAATCTGCGCGCGCACCGAGACGTCGAGCGCCGAGACCGGCTCGTCGGCAATGATGAGCGCCGGGTTCGATGCCAGCGCGCGCGCGATGCCCACGCGTTGCCGCTGGCCGCCCGAGAGCTCGTGCGGCAAGCGGTGGCGGAAGTGCGCGGGCGGCAGGCCGACCTGGTCGAGCAGCGCATCCACTTCGGCCGACGCCGCACCCCGCTCGAGGCCACGGTGGTAGGTGAGCGGAAGGGCGACGCTCTGGCCGATGGTGCGGCGCGGGTTCAGCGAGCCGCCGGTGTCCTGGAACACCACTTGAACCTCGCGACGGAAGTTGCGCGCCGCCTCGCCGGACTGTGCCGCGATGTCCATGCCCTTGTAGAGAATGACTCCCTCGCTCGGCGCCGTGAGCCCGAGCAGCATGCGGCCCAGCGTGGTCTTGCCGCTGCCGCTTTCGCCGACCAGGGCCAGCACTTCGCCGGCACGGATCGACAGGGACACGCGATCGACCGCACGCTGCATCTGCCGGGCACGGAACAGCCCTCCGCTCGAGCGCACGGGAAACAGCCGGCTCAGGTCGCGGGCTTCGAGCAGCGGCGGGGTCGCGGCTGCGTTCATGGCGACGTGGCCTCGTTGCGCCGCCACGCGTCGGCGGCCATCGGCTCGCCGCTCAGGTGGCAGCGGTCGGCGCCGGATCCGCGCGCCTGCAGCGCCGGCGCGCTCGTGTCGCAGAGGCCGGCGCGGATGATCGGGCAGCGCGGGTGAAAGCGGCAGCCTCCCGGCCACTGGCCGGCGATCGGCACGCTTCCCGGAATCGAGAACAGCGAATGCGCGCGCGAATGCGGGCTCAGGATGCTCGCCAGCAGGCCCTGCGTGTAGGGGTGGCGCGGCGCCGCGAAGAGCGGTCCGACCTCGTTCGACTCGACCACCTGGCCCGCATACATCACGTTGACCCGCTGGCAGGTCTCGGCCACCACGGCAAGGTCGTGGGTGATCAGCAGGACGCCGAGATCGAGTTCCCTGCGCAGGCGCATCAGCAGTTTCAGGATGCCCGCCTGCACGGTGACATCGAGGGCCGTCGTCGGCTCGTCGGCGATCAGCAGCGCGGGCTGCATCGCGAGCGCGGTCGCGATCAGGATGCGCTGGCGCATGCCGCCCGAGAGCTCGTGCGGGTATTGGCGCGCCACCCGTGCGGCGTTCGGCAGCTCCATCAGATCGAGCAGTTCGAGAACGCGCGCTTCCAGTCCCTCGGTGCGTCCGTGCGCGCGCAGCGGCTCGGCGATCTGGCGGCCCACCGGCATCAGGGGGTCGAGGTAGCTTGTGGGGTCCTGGAAGACCATGCCCACGCGCGCGCCGCGCGTCGCGCGCAACTCGGCGGGCGCCATCTGCGCCAGGTCGCGGCCTTCGAGCAGGACCTGCCCCGCGGCCACCCGCGCCAGGGGCGAAGGGAAGAGGTTCATGACCGCGAAGGCCGTCATCGACTTGCCCGATCCCGATTCTCCGACCAGGCCCACCGCCTCGCCCCGGCGCACCGTGAGCGAGAGCTCGTTCACCACGCGCAGCGCGGTCGCGCCCTGCCGGATGTCGACCGACAGGCCGCGCACGTCCAGCAGCGGTTCTCCCTTGCTCACTTCGAGTTCCCCCGCGGATTCAGCGCGTCATTGAGCGCGTCGCCGACGATGTTGAATGAAAGGACCGTGAGCGCAATCGCGAGTCCCGGAAAGGCCGACATCCACCAGGCGCTGCGCAGATATTGCTGCGCGTCGTTGAGCATCGCGCCCCACGAAACGTGGTTGGGGTCGCCGAGTCCGAAGAAGCTCAGGCTGGCCTCGATGAGGATCGCCATCGCGATGTCGAGCGATCCCAGCACGATGATCGGCGCCGCGGCGTTGGGCAGGATCTCGCGCACGATGATCGCGCCGTGGCCCATGCCCGCCACGCGCGCCGCATCGACGAATTGCGATTGCGCCAGCGCCGCGACGGAGGCCCGCACCACCCGCGCGAGCTGCGGCCAGGAGAGCGCGGCGATCACCACGATCATCTTGAGCACGCTGGTGCCGAACAGCGCGATCATGATCAGCGCCACGACGAAGCGCGGCAGCGTCTGGAAGAACTCGGCGATGCGCATGAGCAGCGCGTCGAGCCAGCCGCCGAAGTAGCCGGCCAGCGCGCCGGCGATCACGCCGACGACGACCGCGCACAGCGCGCTCATGACACCGACGGTCAGCGAGATGCGCGTGCCATGGACCACGCGGGCCCAGATGTCGCGGCCCAGGTCGTCGGTGCCCAGCCAATGGCCGGGCGAGAGCGGTTCGAGCAGCGCGCTGTCGCCGCCGCCGAGCGGGTCGTAGGCGGTGACGAGCGGCGCGCAGACCGCCAGCCCGAAGAGCAGCAGGAGGAAGGCCAGCGCGAGCACCGTCGTCGGCCGCCGCAGCAGTCGACGACGGAAGCCGGCGTTGCGAAAGGGCGTGCCCACCGCCGGGACCGCGTCCGGTGTCAGTGTCACTTCGCTCATGCGCGTTCGATCCGGGGATCGATCAGCCGGTGAATGACGTCGGTGGCCAGGTTGGCGATCACCACCGTGACCGACACCATCAGCAGGATCGCCAGCATCACCGGATAGTCGCGCTTCGAGATCGATTCATAGAGCAGCCTGCCGATGCCGGGCCAGGCGAACACGGCCTCGACCAATGCCGATCCCGCGAGCACGAAGCCGACGTTGTAGCCGATGACGGTGAGCACCGGTGCCGCCGCATTTCGCAGCGCGTGCACCACCACCACTGTCCATTCGGAGGCACCGTGCGATCGCGAGGCCAGGATGAAGTCGGCGTTCATCACCTCCAGCATCGCCGCGCGCGTGATGCGCGTGATCAGCGTGAGGTAGCGCAGCGATAGCGCGAAGGCCGGCAGCGCGAGGTAGGACAGGTGCTGCACGAAGCCGGCGAAACCGGGCAGCGTGCCGCGCACCGGGCTGTTGCCTTGCGAGGGCAGCCATCCCAGCCAGATCGCGAACACCAGGATCAGCAGCTGGCCGAGCCAGAAATCCGGAATCGCGTAGCCCGCCGACGAGGCGCCCTGGATCGCCGAGTCGACCAGGCCACGGCCCGCGTGCGTGGCCGAACGGGCCGCGACGACACCGAACACGATCCCCATCACGCTCGCGAAACCGAGTGCGCTCATGGTGAGTTCGAGCGTGGCACCCAGCCGTTCGAGGATCAGCGTCGCCACGGGCTGCTGGTTGGCGAACGAATAGCCGAAGTCGCCCCGGACCACCTTGGCCAGGTAGCGCAGCAGCTGGATCCACACCGGCTGGTCGAGCCCGAACTCGCGACGCATCTGGTCGAGGTATTCGGGCGGTGCGGGAAAGTCGCCCACCAGCAGCGTGATCGGATCCCCGGGCGTGAAGGCGATCAGCAGGAAGTTGAGCACCACCACCGCGAGCAGCAGCGGAATCGCGTGCAGCAGGCGACGCAGGATGAAAGAAGACATCGAATGCCGGCTAGCCCGTGCGTTTCACGCCAGCCCACTGGTCGCGCGCATCGAGCGCGGGAAATACCCCGGTGAGCTTCCTGCTCACCGTGTCCACCGTCTCCTCGTCGAACAGCACCAGCGTCGGCAGATCCTCGTTGAGGATCACCTGGAGCTCCTTGTAGAGCCTGGCCCGAACTTCGCGGTCGGTGGCCGTGGCGGCCCGGCTCAGCAGGTCGTCGACCTTCGGGTTCGAATAACCGCTCGCGTTGGTGTTGGGCGCGGTGCCGGTGTAGCTGTTGTACAGGCGCGTGTAGCCGATGGCCGGATCGCCGGCCGAGAAGTACGAGCCCAGCATCATGTCGTAGTCGCGCTTGGCGAACACGCGGTCGTAGTACACCGAGCGCTCCAGCGGCTCGAGCTTCACCTCGAGGCCGACCTGCCGCAGGTTGTCCTGGATGATCTGCGACTGCGCGCGCATCTGCGCACGGCTCGCGTCGAAGGGCATGCGCACCGTCGTGCTGCCGGGCTTGATGCCGATCTTGTCGAGGAGGGCCTTGGCGCGTGCCGGATCGAGCGGGTACTTCCTTGCGTAGCTCACCTCCTCGTTGAAGAGCCACTTGAAGCCGTCGCCGAAGGCGCCCGCGCCCGGTCGGGCAATGCCGTTCATGGCCTGCTTGACGAGCCGGTTCCGGTCGATCGCCAGGGCCGCGGCATGGCGCGCTTCCAGTTTGGAGAACATCGGCGACTGCGTGTTGAACATCAGGAAGTAGAGCGCCGGAATGTTCACGCCGCGGCGCGACGCCAGGTTCTTGTCCGCGAGGATTCGCGGGACTTCGGGCTTGGGCGTGTAGAAGTCGAGCAGCTCGTCGATCTCGCCGGTCTGCAATGCGGGCACGCGGTTGGCGGCCTGAGGGATCACCTGGAAGATGATCGATTCGAGAAAGGGCTTGTCGCCGTCCCAGTACTGGTCGTTGCGCACGAGCTTGATGCTCGCCCCGCGCTTCCATTCGCCGAACTTGAAAGGGCCGGTGCCCACCGGCTTCTGGTTGGCCGGGTTGGTGCCGATGTTGCTGCCTTCGTAGAGGTGGCGCGGCAGCATCGGGGCGTCGAACACCGTCATCTGCGAGAGGAAGGGCGCGTAGGGCTTCTGCATGCGGACCACGACCGTCAGGGCGTCGGGCGTGTCGACCTCGATGCCCAGGCTCTTGAACACCGGCGCGGCTCGCGGATGCAGCTTGCCCACGACCTCGGTCAGCGTGAACTTGACGTCGGCGCTCGTGAAGTCCTTGCCGTCATGCCACTTCACGCCGTTGCGCAGCGTGAAGCGATAGGTCTTTCCGTCGGGAGAGATCGTCCAGGCGGTTGCGAGCGAGGGCTTCGGGTTGTATTGCGGGTCGAGCCAGACCAGGCCCTCGAGGATCTTGGCCGAGACGTCGCCGGCCGCGAAGTCGGTGGTCGTGCCGAGGTTCAGCGTCGGCGGATCGGCGTCGATGGCAAGGACGGCGGTGCCCTGGCCCGTGGCGGCGCGGCCGTAGCGCGCGGTGGCAAGACTGCCGGCGACGGCGAGCGCGCCGAGGCTCCACCGGCGCCGGGTCAGAAGAAGGGATGAGGGGGTGCGGTTGGTGTCGGTCATCGTCGGAAAGGGGCCTGCTTGGGCAAGCGTCCTTCGAAGCAATTTCAAGGCCATCGGACAGCCGGCATTATTGGCCGTGGAAAATGCAAGGTCACTGCAGCGTCAAGGCGGCCCCGATGATTTCCGTTCCCATCCACCCCGGCATCCAGGCCTCGACCGAGGAAATGGTCGGCCTTCGCCGGCAGATCCATGCGAATCCCGAACTGGGCTACGAGGAATTCCAGACCAGCGATCTGGTGGCCGAGCGGCTGGCGCGCTGGGGCTACGCGGTGCATCGCGGCCTGGGCGGCACCGGCGTCGTCGGCACGCTGAAGCTCGGCAACGGCCCCAAGCGGCTGGGCCTGCGCGCCGACATGGACGCGCTGCCGATGACGGAAACCACGGGCCTGTCGTGGGCCAGTCGTCACCCCGGCCGCATGCATGCCTGCGGCCACGATGGACACACCGCCACGCTGCTCGCAGCCGCCCAGCTCCTGGCGGCCACGCGGAGCTTCGACGGCACGCTGAACCTCATCTTCCAGCCGGCCGAGGAAGGCTTGATGGGCGCGAAGAAGATGGTCGAGGACGGGCTCTTCGATCGCTTCCCATGCGATGCGGTCTATGCGTATCACAACGAGCCCGGCTTTCCGGCCGGGCAGTTCGGCTTCCTGCCGGGCGTGATCTACAGCTCCTCGGACACGGCCGTGATCACCATCGAAGGCAAGGGCGGCCACGGTGCGATGCCGCACACCACGGTCGACCCGATCATGGTGGCGGCGCACCTGATCCTTGCGTTGCAGACACTGGTTTCGCGCGAGGTCGACCCCAACGACATGGCGGTCGTCACGGTGGGGGCGATGAGCGCCGGCAAGGCACCCAATGTGATTCCCACCAGTGCCGAACTCAAGCTGTCGATCCGTGCGCGAAGGCCGCAGGTGCGCGCCTTCCTGCGTGACCGCATCATCGCCATGGCGCAAGGCCAGGCGGCCGTGCACGGCGCCAGCGCGACGGTGGACTACCAGTGGAAGATGCCGCCTTGCGTGAATGACGAAGCCGCCACCGCCTTCGCGCGCCGGGTGGCCATCGAGTCGATGGGCGAGAAGGCGCTGATCCCTGGCATGGCGCCACTGCAGGCCAGTGACGATTTCGCGTTCATGCTGAACGCGGTGCCGGGCAGCTACTTCATCGTCGGCAATGGCGACGGCAAGCCCGGCAGCGGTCCGGGCTGCATGGTGCACAACACCGGCTACGACTTCAACGACGAGATCCTGCCCAGCACCGCGAGCTACTGGGTCACGCTGGTGCAGGCCTACCTGCGCTGAATGCCGGCACGCCCGCGCGATGCATGATGGGCTTTTCCTTCCTCGGACAGTCCCCGATGCCCTTGATCACCTTGCTGCTCGGCGCCGTCCTGGTGCTGGCGACCCTGATCGATGCCTTCGAAGTGGTGCTGCTGCCCCGCCCTGTGCGCCGGCGGGTGCGGCTGAACCGCTATTTCTTCAAGTGCACCTGGGACGTCTGGGCGCGGTGCGCCGATCTCTGGCCCGCCGGCCGTCAGCGCGAGGACTTCATCGGCGTCTACGGTCCCCTGTCGATGGTCATGCTCTTCACCCTGTGGGGCGCGTGCCTGGTCGTCGGCTTCGGGCTGATGCAATGGGCCGTGCAGGGTCTCCTGCCCGACGCCGGCTCCGATGCGCTGTTCACCCACATCATCATCAGCGGCGACGCCTTCTTCACGCTCGGCTACGGCGACAACGTGCCGCACCATTGGCTGGCGCGACTGCTGGTGATCTTCGAGGCGGGCACCGGCTTCGGTTTCATCGCGCTGACCATCGGCTACCTGCCGGTGCTCTATCAGCACTTCACACGCCGGGATCTCCAGCTCATCGAATTCTCCGCGCGTGCCGGCTCGCCACCGACTGCCGCCGCCCTGCTCGGCTGGCATGTGCATGACAGTCCCGAGGCGCTCGAGCGCTGGCTGCGGGACTGGGAGATCTGGGCCAGCGATCTGATCGAGAGCCATGCCGTCTATCCGATGCTGGCGTTCTACCGGTCGCAGCACGAGGGCCATTCATGGCTGGGCTCCCTGGCGGTGGTGCTGGACGTGTGCACGCTGCTCATTGCCGGCGCCGACGACGCGCGGCGCCATCAGGCCACGGCCACCTTCTCGGCCTTGAGACGCATCCTCGACGAAGCCAGCGAATCGCTGCGCGTAGCGCCGGTGCGCCAGGTGTCCGGCCGCCGGATGGACGCCGAGGCGCTGGGTCTTCTCACGCCCACGATCCGGCGGATCCTGCCGAACTGGCGCGACGACGAGGCCGCCCTGCAGGCCATCCGTCGACTTCGGCGAACCTACGAGCCCCGGCTCGAGGGCCTGGCCGCCTATCTGCTGTTGCATGTCCCGGACTGGATCGACCCTGTCTCGGTGGCGCCGGAGCGTTTTGGCCGTGACGCAGTCGTCCGGCAGCTCACGGAGGGCCGCCCGGACTGAAGTCATGACGTCGATCCCGACAGTCCGCGTCGGGTTTCTCCCATAGGCGCCCCCCACGCGCGGCCCTTACCGTTTCCGCCTTCTGGAGGAGACAAGACCATGATGCGTACTGCCTGCGTTGCGGCCGCGTGTGCGGCGATTGTTTCGCACACACCCTCCTGGGCCCGCGGCGATCCACCCGATGTCGAGCGGCACACGCACTTCGGCAAGGTCGTCGGCGTCGACGATTCGCAGGGCACGGGGACATATGCATGGAAAGGCGTGCCCTTCGCGAAGCCGCCCGTCGGGGCCTTGCGCTGGAAGGCTCCGGTCGACCCGGACCCCTGGAAGGGGTCGAAGGCGACGCAGCAGTTCGGCAACGCATGCGCACAGTACGGCCGCATCTATGGCCCCGGTGCCAACAACCGCTACGACGCGACGATCGGCACCACGTTGAACCAGGCCGTGGGCAGCGAGGATTGCCTGTATCTGAACATCTGGCGCCCGGCGAAGGGCCACGACGACGACGAGCTGCCCGTGATCGTCTTCGTCCACGGAGGCAGCGACGTGTCCGGCTACACGGCGGACCCCGTCTACGATGGGGCGGCGCTCGCGAGGGCTGCAAATGCCGTGGTCGTGACGGTGAACTACCGTCTCGGCATCTTCGGCTTCCTGAATCTGCCGCAACTCAAGTCCGGCACGAATCCGGAGGAGGACTCCGGCAACTTCGCCCTGCTCGACATCGTCAAGGCGCTGCAGTTCGTCCGCCGCGACATCGCCGCTTTCGGCGGCGACCCGCACAACGTCACGCTGATGGGCCAATCGGCGGGCGCCATCAATGTCTACGCGCTGCTCGCTTCCCCATTGGTGACGAACGCGCGCCACAAGCTCTTCCATCGCGTGGTGCCGCTCAGCGGCGGCCTGTCGCTCGCCACGAACCTGCCTCCGGGGCGCATCCCGACGCTCAATCCGGAATCGGTCTATCTCGCTCAGGGCAACGCCTTGCTCGGCAACCAACTGATCGCCGACGGGCTCGCCAGCGATGCCGCGTCCGCGACCGCCTACGCGGCCAGCCAGACCCCCGCCCAGATCGCGGCCTATCTTCGCTCGAAGAGTCCTGCAACGCTGTTCAGCACCCTCCTCACCCGGCTCGCGCCGCTCGGGCTCGCCGGCTCGGGCCCGATTCCCGATGGCGCGGTGCTGCCAGTCGACCCGATCGCCGCCATCAACGCCGGGAACTATCTGCGGGTGCCTGTTCTCGCGGGGAACACCCGTGACGAAGCCAAGCTGTTCCCGACTTTCCTGGCGCTGTCACCCGCGCTCGGCGGCGTCAGCGGGCGCCTGGTGAGCGATGCGGTGCTGTTCTCGACACAGTTCAACTACCAGCCCGATGGCCCGCCCACGGAGACCATCGGGCAATGGATTCCGGCGCAATACCTTCCGGTGACGACGCCGGGCACCGGCTTCAACGCGAAGACGGACCTGCTGAACCAGATCTTCTTCATCGCGAGCCGCGACAACATCCTCAACGCCCTCAAGGCGCAGCAGAACGAGGTCTGGTACTACCGGTTCGACTGGGACGAGGAGCCTGCGCCGTGGAACGACATCTATGGCGCCGCCCACGCATTCGACCTGCCCTTCGTCTTCGGCAATTTCGGACCGTCGCTGTTCTCGAACATCGCGAACTCCACGGCCAACAAGCCCGGCCGGCTGGAGCTGTCCGATGCAATGATGAAGAGCCTGGGCGCCTTTGCCAGATGGGGCGATCCGAACGCGCCGGCGGTCCTGGGCGTCACCTGGCAGCCGTGGCCCTCGACGCTCATCTTCGACGCGACGTCGATGCACAAGACCATCTCCGTTCAGTAGCCGGCACCTTCGCCTGCCATCGCCGGCGGCATGGGGGCGGCCGTTTGCAGGAATGAAGCCGGGCCCGGCGGCGCACGACAGCTCGGCGCCTGGCCTGACTCGACTAAGGCACGTTGGCCGTGCTGATCGCGAACGGCCGGCCCGGCATCGCCATGCTGCCGCCGAACTCGAAGGGCGCGTCTCCGGCGGCACCCATGCCGCAACCGCGCGGCGGCTGGCAGGCCCAGGCGGGGCCGCGGTCGGCGAACACCACCTTGCCGTAGCGATAGTTCGAGACCGCCTTCGCGCCGTAGTCCGCGATGCTCAGCACATGGCCTGTGGTCGCGAAGTTGTCGGCATCCTCGACCGCGATCGGGTCCACGATGCGCGAATCCTGCAGCGTGCGCACCACGCGGCCGCTGTTGCCGTCGGCCGCGAAGCGCACCCACTGGATCTTGCGCTCGGCGCGCGAGGCGACCAGGACCTGGCGATTGAGCGGTTCGATGCTCTCGTCGTCGGGCGCGCTCTTGGAGATCGCGAGCGAGCTCGGGTTGCGCCCGATGGCCACCGCGCCGAGCTGCACGATCCCGTCCGCCGACGCGCCCTCGGCCCTTGCGGAGCCGCTGGCGTAGCCGCCGAGGCCGAAGATGCGCAGCGTGCCGTCCTCGGTCGCGATCCAGGCGCGCTGCACATCGCCGAAGAGCGTGGTGCGCACCGCCGTCGGCCGCGCGCCCAGCGCAACGGTCTTGATGAGCTCGGGCGCGTGGTACGGCCAGTACGCGAAGGCGTAGGGCCACTGATCGTCGCGCATGCCGATGCGGCCGACTGTCGAATCGAACTCGCCCTGCGTGCCCTCGAAGTAGGTACGGCGCATCGATGAGAACAGCGGCCGCAGGTCGACGAAGGCCGCCTTGCGCTCCGACTTGGAGACCACGACCGCGATCCCGCTCTTCGCGATCCGCCCCTCGTTATCGCCGCCGGCACGAAAGCTCCCGCGCTTGAAAGGATCCGACAGCGGCGTCTCGAGCCCCATGAAGTTGCCATTGCCGAGCATGGTGCGGAAGGGATCGAGGCCGGTCGTCACGGCGATGTCGGTCGGCGCGGCCATGCCCGGGAGGTCGATGTAGCCGAGCACCTTCATGAAGGCGATGTTGCCCATGTTGGGCAGGCCCGGGTACACCCCCATCCACTCGTGCCACCAGTCGTACCAGGGGTGCGGCTTCTGGCGGTCGTAAGGGTTGCAGCCGTCGCACAGGCCGGCGAGCGCAATCACGGCCACCTGGCCTTGAAGTGCCTTGGTGTCCCACACGGTGACGAAGGCGAACTCGCTGTTGCCGGTCATCGCAATCGCGGTCGGCACCTTGTTCGCGGCGAGTTTGACCGCTGTGCGGTTCATCGCCGTATTGCTGCCCGCGGTGGCGACGAGCCCGTTGCGAAAGACGACGAGGCTGCTTGCGCAGAAGCCCGCGCGGCCGCCGCAGCGCCCGATGGCGACAGGTCCGCCGGCGATCAGGCCTCGCGTCCGCTCGTCGATCATGGTGACGGAGTCGATGCCGCCGCCGGGCACGCCGCGGCGCGTCCAGCTCAGCTGCGGCCGCTGGGCGAAGGTGTTGTATTCGTAGCCCGAGACCTGGATGTCGGCCACGCCGATGCGCGCAGCCGGATCATCCGGCACGAACAGCACGTTGGCCTGGTTGGTCGAGTAGCTGCCGGCTGTCCTCTGGTCGTTGGTGTCGTCGCCGGGATTGCGCGGCCCGCCGACCTGCCAGCGCGAATCGCCACCGCGCGCGACCACGTCGGCACGCTGGTACCAGGTCGGCACACCCCTGGCGGCCTTGTTGTCGGCAGGTGGGCCGAAGCGGTAGGCGATGCCGGCCTCGCGGTCCATCTGGTCCGCGATCGCCACGTAGGCCGCGGGCACGATGGCTCCCGTGGTGTCGACGATGTCACCCGGCAGCGCCGGCCCGGCCGCCAGTGCGAGCAGCGGCGCCAGGGCGCAGGCCGCGGCGGCGAGGGGGGTGGGCGCGATCGGCATGCGCCATTGTGCGGCGCGCGGACGGGCACCCCGCTGCGCAGACACATTCCGGACAACCGATTCAGGCGACCTCTGCAGCAGTTGCGCACTGGCAGATCCGGCTCGATCGGCTCTGGCTGATCGCGGCTGAATTGCTGAATCGAGCACTCCTTCCGCAAGTGCCAAATCAGCAGCACGTACACTGGAAATGCTCGGCGCCATTGCCGCTCAGATCCTTCGACAGCAATCATCGTTTCAGCTTGCCATGATCAAACAAGAGGCGTTCCTCCTTTCTCTTCGCGACAGCTACAAGGATGAATACACCCTTGCGATCGGTGCACTCCTTGGTGATCTGGAAAGGCAGACCTCGCCCATATTGAAGGCGCTCATCCTGACGGACATCTTCAAGCTGTGCGCGGGTTTCTGGGAGCATCAGAAGCTCACAATGCCATTGATGAATGCGCCGATGTCCTCGGTCACATTGCCGTCATCGGTATATGACACGAGTCCGGTCCAAGCCGTCGCGGGACGTCAACGTTCCGGCAACGTGAAAGTCGTTCACCAGCCGACCTTTCACCAGGCCACCAAGTCCAGATCGGGCGCCATCAAGCCTGTTCAAGCGGTCCAGAGTTCCTCTGCAACGGCGACGTTTTCACGCAAGCGCGTCATTGCGGATGTCGAGCAGGGCGTTATCCGCAAGCTGTGCAAGATTTTCACTTGCACCGAAAACGTCTTGCCGCGCTACCTGGAGGAGCGATTCGATGTGGATCTCACGTCGCATGGGATCTACGTGGACAAGACCTACAAGGACACCGTCGCCTATCTCAACGAGGAACAGGCCGCCCGCTACAAGCTCACTTTTCGCGCGGGGCTGGCTTATGCCCTGGACCGGACCATTCTGGACATGCGCGAGGTGAAGGCGGATACATCCGACAACGCGACTCTCCCTTCGAAACCCAAGCACCGTTTGTGGTGCTACGGATACGTCTTCACGAACAAGGGATTGTTCATGGCGGAGCACGATCAGGAGACCAGCGTGTTGTCGAAGAGCTCGGGCAAGGGCGCCATGGACTTCTTCCATTCTTCGTACATGGCCGGCAAGACAGTGGTTTGCGCAGGAGATATCAGCTTCAAGGACGGATGCCTGACCAGCATTTCCAATTTCAGCGGGCACTATCAACCGGAGTCCCGAATGCTGCTTCCGGTACTGCGCTATCTGCAATCCAAGCATGTCCAGCTGGATGACGTGAGGGTCATCCTGCATTCGGATATCGATGACGCCAACAATTCCATCCCGCGGACAAGAAACAGTATCGGTCTTGAAATTCAAGACTATGAAGCGCTTGATGCAGACGATTGGTTGAGCCTCAGTTTTGCATCTCCGGACAATGTGTTCCGGCCGCACCCGCGTGCGGAAGAGGCGGCCAGACTCTTGCCCATTCGAAGGGCGACGGATTTCCTGAATCAAGGCGCAAGCACTTTCATGCCGAACCCGCTGCAGGGAATGAATCTCTAAAGCCGCCGCTGTCCGCTGCGAAGGCGGCGGTATTTGGGCGGTGCACTGCAGACGGGATCGATGTGCCGCTGCAGCCCCACTCCCCTCCTCTCGTCTACGCGGAGTCCCGGGATCGCGGGCGCGGCCCATTGTTTCCAGCGAGCGAACACCGCAGTTCCTTTGCCGAGCGTTTTACTGCGGCTTTTCGAGCCAAACTTCAGCCCATCAATCCCACACACAGGAATCCGACATGAAGACCTCGAAGATCATCGCCACCGCCACCCTCAGCCTCCTCGCCGCTGTTGGCGCACAGGCCGAAACCTATGACGGCGTGCACCCCCTGACCTCCTCGGCAAACCGTGCAGAGGTCTCCACCCAGGCTGTGGCAGCCGCTCGTGCCGGCAACCAGTACGGCGATGCGGCCAATGCCGGCGTCCAGACCATCGCCTCCACCGTCGATCGTTCGACGGTCCGCGCAGAGGCCGTCGCAAAGGCGCACGACCCGCTCGCGAGCC
>Ga0255338_1000259_pt1 | contig 205677 bp, 200 predicted proteins | sample MeOH1_35cm_T4_19_FD_203715 | JGI IMG/M metagenome (GOLD analysis project Ga0255338, IMG submission 203715) | Sandy soil microbial communities from University of British Columbia, Vancouver, Canada - MeOH1_35cm_T4_195 | ecosystem: Engineered > Artificial ecosystem > Sand microcosm >...
ACATGTTCCACGGCAGGGTTCCCTTTCCAATTCGTTGGGTTTCGATAGCGCTTCGCAACCACTATCAAAACGGGAATCCCTGCCCTTTGCAACTGCGGCAGTGTCAGATCAGATCGAAACTACTACAGTTAAGGCTTCGGCGCGTCTGTCGCGACCGGCGCGAGCACCGGCAGTTAACCTGCCCACGCCGGCAGCGCGTAGTTAACACCTGCCACGTTGATCTTGAGCCAGAACCCCGGGTTGCCCGCAGTTGGTGCGTTGTTCAGCGTGCCGACAGCAACACCGGCCGCGGACGTGTGGTTGTTGAAGCGCAACTGCCGATCCACTGAAAAAATGTGTGTGCCGGCGGGAAACTCAACGCTTGTCACGCCTGTGGCCTGCCCGCCGGTCGCCTTCATAAAGTCGGTCGATGCGCTGATTGCGTCATTGACCACGCTCATGTGGAACACGCCGCCGCCGAAATAGGCGCACGCGAGCTTGTCATTTGCTGCACGACTTGCATCGACCAAGCCGAGCCACCCGCCTGACGCGTTCGCCATGTAGGCGCCCGAGGTCGCGACACCAGGATGCGCAGTGCCCGTGCAAAGCAGCGTATCGGGCATCGTGGCAACGTTCGCAGCGCTGCGGTAGAGATCCACGTCGCCACCAATGCGCACACCGCCCGTGCTGCCCATAGTGGGGAGCGTGAACTGCCCAGCGGCGTCCAGACGTGCGTGCTCGACGTTGCCGCCCGTGGCGAACTTGATAACGCCAGCAGGCCCGTCCGACATGATGGTGATGTTGCGGCTGCCGGAAGCGTAGAGGAACGCTTCACTCGCGAGCATTGCGCCATAGGTCGCCTTCGCCGTGCCGTTGATGCCGAACACGCAGACATCGCTGCCGTTGCTCGCACGGAACTGCACCGCGGCATTAACGCCCGCGTTGCTGTTTGTTACGGTGATGCCATTCACGCCGTCGATGCTCACCGTTTGCGAGAGCATGCCTGTGTCGTCAATCGTCACACCAGCGTTGCTCTGGATCAGCTTACCGGTGGCAAGATCAAAGCGGCACACTGCGTTGTCCGTTGCCCCGGCAGGGCCGACAACATCGCCAGAGCCACCGCTCGCGGCAATCGTTATCGTGTCTGTCGCTGCGTTGGTCGTGATCGTGACACCGGTGCCGGCGACAAGCGTGAGCGTATCTGCCACGCTGTCCGCCACCACGTCACTCTGACCCGCTACCGCGATCGTCTTGAATGCGAGAGCAGTTGAGGCAAACGTGATCGTATCCGTCGCGGCGTCGGTCACTAGCGACATACCGGTGCCAGCGACAAACGTGAGGGTATCAGTGGCGCTATCCGCGACGACGTTGCTCTGCCCTGCTACCGCGATCGTGCTGAAGATTGCGCTCGGAATCGTCGGCTTGTTGATGAGGCTATTGTAGTCGTTGGTGAACGCGACGCCGCCAAGGTCACCGGTCAACCGTTCAAGAGACGCAAGCAGACCACGCATGGTCTGCTTCGCGGCGCGGTCTTGCACCGCGTCGAGCGATGCGAGTTTATTGGTGTAAGCGGTCGCCATTAGAAGGTGAAGACGCCGCTGATACCGGCAGAGTTGTATGAACCGCCGCCAAACTTTGAGTCGGCGGTGCTGGCTATCTCGGTTATTTCTACCGCCTGCAGATAGTGGAAGCCCAGCCCCGGAGTAGAGCGGTAGGCTGCTATAAGGGTGGTGTTAAGTGTCTTAGCCGCCACACCTAGAACACCACCCCGCCCTTGAAGCACGGTGGCGTCGGCGGTCGTCGTCGTGTCTAGGCCAATTGATAAGCGACCTACGATGTTGCCGGTAGGCAGCGCGTCGTTGCTCCATGATGAGACAGCCTGCGCTTCGACGATGTCGTCCGATATGCCGATGACGAAACTGATCCGGTTGGTTAGGCTGTTGTTGAATGGCCGGAAATTGGCCGAGGGGGGCACCAGCCAATCGAACGTGCTGTCACGCACCGCGACGCCAGTGCGCACGCGGTTGCTCATGTTCCACACGCCGAGCCACGATTCGCCGCCGCCTGCGGCCGTGCTGCCGAGCTTCCAGTCGACCTGGTTCGCGGCGTTCGTGCGAATCGTGCCGACGTAAGTGCCTCGCTGCGCGACGGGTCCGTTCGCGATCGCTGTAGCGTTCACATAGGTGCTGCCCACCTTGATAAGCTGCGTCGTGCCGGCGCCGGCACCGCGCGCCGTCGAACTCGTCCACGCGGGACCGCGCGACAGGCGCATCACGCCGCCGTCGCTCCACACGAACAAGTCGTAGTTTGAATTCGCCACCGTGGCCGCCGGTGACTTGGTAGTGTCGGCAAGTGTTTGCGACAGTTCAGCGAACACTGTTGGCGAGAACTTACCAGTGCCATCGTTCAGCAAAACGGAATTGCTGGCGAAGGGCGTGTAGTAGACCGTGACTGCCCCGGCAACGTCCGCGGTCATCACTGGCGTCGCTGCTGCGAGTGTGAGGCGGCCGCCACCAGACAGCGCACCGCTGCTGCCCGCAGAGCCCCCGCCGCCGCCACCACCGCCACCGGACACGATCAGTGCGATAAGGTCGGGGCTGAGGGCCGAGACAGTAATGCTTCCGGGCAGCACACCGGTTGCCGACACGGCGATGGGGTTGCCGGCTGCGTCCCATCCGAGCAGTTTGCCAGCGCGCGCAAGAATGCCCGGCAGGACGCCCGTTGCGCTCTCACCGGCCGGAACGAGCTGCGCACGACTGAGTCCGTCCACGAGCTGCTGAACGAGCGCAACGACGCGGTCCATCGCTCGCTCGATGACCTTCGGAAAGAAGCCTCCGAGATTGGTGAGCACACTCGGTTGCGTATAGGGCACCTCACTCAGCACGACGAGCATGTAACTGTTGCTATATGCGACCGTCGTCGTGATGGTGCCGCCGGGATTGTTCTGCTGGTCGGCGTTCATCGCGACCGTGAAGTCGACGCCGTAGATCAGCGCCGTTTCCACGCCGACAGTATCGGTGATGACCGCGCCGGCATCGGTGGCTGCGAAGATCTTGAACGCGAAGTCGAAGGTCTTCTTGATGCCATCGCAGGCGTAGGGACCGGCGCGGCGCGGGATCTCGGTCAAGCTCATTGCGGGCACTCCTTGGTCATACCAAATCGTCGCAGTGATCCATCGGGAGCGCTGCAGATTCATGCGCCGAGGTGCTGTTAGATGCCGCCGCGCGCAAATCCGCCGCACTGAGGACCTGATGCGGTCCACGCTGACGCTCGACCGCTGTCCGCTCGTCCTCGACTTCCGCAGCCAGGGACTTCACCAGACGGCGGCGGACAGCAGAAAAGAGCGCCGGGTGTTTCTCCTCGAACCACGGCTGCCCTAAAAGCCAATGCGTGTAACGCCTGTCGTAATCGACGATAGTAACCACGTCCTGGCCGACATAACGGCCGAACGGGAGCGCGTTGTGAACAGCGCCGGGCATTACAGTCGCCCCCGCATTCTTTCGCTGCGTGCTTTTTGGATCATCAATTCGATCACCTGCGGGTGATTACCCAGGCGCGTGCTCTCCAGCAGTTGCACGAGGCGCGGATCTCGGGCGACGAGCGCACGCGCCAAGTTGAGATCCGCAGCCGCTGCCTCCAGGTCGCCGCCAGCCAACTCTACGGCGTGCTTACACGCAGCCTGCTGCCATTCCTGTTCGGCCTCGGGCGTCGGAGGTTCGGCACGTATCGTCTTCGCCAGGCTCACCACTTCGCGCACTTCCGCTGGCGCGAGTCCCAGGTCGTTCGCCATTGCTTTGAACTCGGAGACAGCCGCAGCTTTAAGTTCCGGCGCCGCGTCTTCAGCGTCGATCAGGTCTTCCGTTTCGATGGCACCGTTATATGCTTCCCGTGCGTCGAACAACGGGGAGTCACCTTCGCGAAGCTTCGCGATGTTTGCCGGCACGGGCAGAGCTTCGGGCTCGGGCTCTTTGCCGAAGAGAATCTCCTCGGCACTCTTCTCGTCAGTCGCGCTCGCAATGCCTTCCTGTGCCTGCGGCGGTGCGTCGACGGAGGGCGTATTGTCGAACAGCACCGATGCAACGTGCTGCTCAGTGCTCATGCGTCACCGCCCAGCTCGCGCGTGGTGCGTTCCACGCGCTGGCCAATAATGCTTTCGAGTCGTCCATTTGCTCGGCGGACCGCTTCCACGAAGGCGATGCGCTCGCTGATCACAGAGGGTGCCGTCACCGAAACGTATGGATCTAGCCTTGGAGACACCGCGAGGCGCGACGCAACCACCAGCCAGACCAACGCTTCCCTCACTTCGCCTGTTTCGATGCGTATGAGATCGTCGGGATACGCGTCGCTTACGCGGTCGCTCTTGGTAGCGGTCAGCACCGCGCGTGCCTCAACGCTGCGCTCATCCACGAGTGCGCCCCAAGCAACGAACAGCAACGCCAGCTCATCAAGCGCTCGCTCAATTTTTTCGGCGAGGGCCTCTGCGTCGGTGCCGAGCTTCAGCAGCCGATCGCTCTGAAGCTTGAGCATGCGCACACGCTCTTTGCGTGCGGCTTTCGAATTGCGGCGGCGCTGCTCGGCCTCGGCCGCATGGAGTCTTTCGATGGACCGGTTACTGGCCGCGATCTCGGCCTCCAGGCTTTCGATCTGGGCGTGCAAGTTTTCATTAGCTGGAGTCTCGACCAGGTCGAGCGCGAGCGCGCTGCGCAACGCCTCGGCACTGGCGATGCTTTCTCTGATCTTGGCAATCTGTGCGGCGATCTGCTTATCCTGCGACATGGCGGGCCTCGTGGTTACGACAGTCGCATCGTAAGAGGTGAGCCCACACGCGGGAATATCTGCACACGCGGCGCACACTTCATTGCGTAATTATTTTCGGTAGATCGCGCGTCGGCACAAAGCGCACAACGTCATCGCCCGAGACATGGATGCAAAGCAGCGCGCTCGCCAAGTCGTGGCAGCCTTCACGCTCGGCCCATGCAATGGCGCGGGCTAAGCCGTTTCTGATGCTGTTGCCTGGTCGCTTGCTCCCGGACGCCGTGAAATCGCCGGCATGCACTTCAGCAGACGTGCCGTGAGCAACGATTGCTCTGTGTGCGGCGGTCAGTGCGTGCGACGTGGATCGCACTACACGGCCGCCCTCGATGATCCACTCGCCGGGTTTAGCACCGGCCTTGAACGTAATCGCTGGGCATGCACTGCGCCGCGCTATCCACTCGTCCAGTTCCTCCTCAAGGCGGTCGCAACGTGCGGGGTCCCGCGGGCCATACAGGGCGACCATGGTGGCGCGCAAGGCGGTGAGATCCGCGAGTGTGGCGCGGCTCATCGGTCACTACCTATATCGCGCGCGCATGCGCGTATCGGTTGTGAAACTAAACAGCGGGATAGACCTTAGGTGCAAATGGTGCATGCGCGGCGTCCGCACGTTGACATCTACCAGGCGACGTTTCGGCGTCGTTTCACCCGCACATGTATCTTTTAGCAAGTTGCGTTTCGTTACGCGTCGGCCGGTCCGCTCCTGCTCCAGACTGCTCCAATGCTCCACGTCTTCTAGACCCGTGGAGCAGATTGGAGCCTCCAACTTGCTCCAATGGAGCAGATTGGAGCAAGTTGGAGCATTGGAGCGGGAGCAGTTTGCAGAAAACCGCACGATCAATCCCCCGCCGGCAGCGTCACGCGACCCTCGGTCATTACCACCCGACCCGAGGCCACGAACCCATTGAGCACCCGCACAGCATCGCGCCGGCGGTTGTCCCGCTTGCCGCTGCCCTCGTCATACACCGTATCGCTCGCTGCTTTGACGACCACGGCATTGGCGCTCGGGCCGGCACCGTCGAGTCCTTGCAGCCCGCATATCGCGTTCCACACGGTCTTTTGCATCTCGGTCATTTTCGACTCGGCCCTGACCTTGCGCTTGCTCTTGGGGATAGCGTTGGTGTATTCGACCACGCAACTACTCACAACATCGCCGTCATCATCCACGCCGACCGGCACTGTCACGAGCCGGAACCCGAACTCGGCGCCGTCTTCGCCATCCTTCATCTTGGTGACCGTGGCGACTCTATCGCCATCCGCGCGCACCACCTCCATCTCGAAGTCCGCCGCGGCCTTGAGTGAGCTATGACCACGCGCGCCCTTGCTCGCGTCCTTGCCGCTGTGGTGGATCAGCACGACCACGGCGCCCGTGACGACGTGTATGGTCTTGCAGTGCTCCAGAACGCGCCCCACGTCTTCGCCAGCGTTCTCGTTGCCGCCAGGCATCACCCGGGCATACGTGTCCACCACGACCACGCTGAACGGCCCTGCGGCGCGCATCGCGCTTACTAGGTCGATGATGTCTTCCTTCAGCATGAAGTTCGGCGCCGCGCCCAAGATAAAGAGGTCGATAGCGGTGGCATCGATGTTGTGCAGCGATGCGTAAGCCTTCACGCGGTTGCGTGCACCGCTCGCGCCCTCAGCCGCGATGTAGGCGACGCGGCCCGGCTTGACTTTGTGACCGCGCCACTCAATGCCACGTGCAATTGCGCACAGCATGTCGAGCACGAAGAACGTCTTGCCGCTGCCGCTTTCGCCGTAGATGACGCCCAGCTCCGCAGCCGGCAGGATGTTCTTGATGATCCAGCTTAGAGGTTTGCCCTGGATGAACTTGCCGGCCTGGATGAACTCGAAACGCGCGGCGTCCTTCGCTGGTATTCCGTCTTGAATGGCAGCAGCGGGCTGGACAACCTCAAAGTCATCGAGCGCGGCGGGATCTTGCCACCCATGTTGCTCGGCCAGCTGGAAAAGCGTGCGCGAGGTAATACCGTCGTTACGGTCGCGTAAGTAGCGCCAGACGCGATCACGTGTGAAGTCCGCGTCGAATTTGGAGGAGCGCGCGCTAAACTCTTCGAACAGCGCCAGTCCCTCATCGCTGCCGCCGGTCGCTTCGTGCACCGCACACGCGACGCGGAACCACCTGTCGTATGTCAGCGGCTCGGTCCCATTCGGTATGGCTGCGAGGGCGCTGCGCAAGCGCGAGAGTTCGGGAGCGTTGCTGACGGTCGCTGCTCGCTCGGATTTAGGCGGCCTTTCCAGCTGCGGCACCGCGGGCGAGGTCATGAAGCCGTCGAATTTTCCGATTGGCTCGGACTTACCGGCCCAGGGAAGCACGACCATGTTGCCCCAGCCATCGGCGGGGACGGCATCTTGCCGCGGGTAGATCTCCACCTGTTGCCGGGCTACGCCGCCCGCGCCCTCTTTCAGACCACAGCCGTCGAGGGCCGCGCGGAGCATCTCGCGAATCGAGTAAGCGCATTGCGGACGATTCCACACCAGCCACAAGTGGATACCGTGACCGCCTGAACTGCGAAAGGGATGGACAACGTAACCGTCCATCTCAAGCGAAGTGCGCACGAGATCGGCGGTGTCGAGCATCTCGCGCCAATCGAGTGCCCCATCGTGATTGTCGAAGTCGAGGCACGCAGCGCTGGTCACTGACTCGCCCGGCTTGATGAAGCCAAGACCATAGGCCCTGACCCTCGCAGCGTGCTCGCTAAGTTTCAGCGGGTTGAAGGGCTCGTCGATGCGACGCGGGCCGTCCTTCGTCTTCACCCAGCAGCACACCGTCGACATGCGGTCGACTAGCGGCTGCAACTCAGCGCAGCACTGTTCCCGCTTCGTGCGGCCGTGATGGGGTTGCGGTCGGGTGCGTGTTGCTGTAGCATCCGTCATCGATGCGCTTGTGATTTGTTTACTGCGGCCGCCCTCCTGCCCGAGGGTGGCCGTTCTCATTTGTGGCGTCATGCCGTAGCCACCGCACCGGCTCGCTTGTTTCTGCGCCGCCTCTCGATGGCGCTCAAACCGTCGAGACTTGCTCGCGGCTGAACGTCGATCCACTGGAGCACTTCGCAGCGTTTCCACGCGACGCTAAACTCGCTCCCCACTTGGATCGGCCGTGGGAACGTCGGGTCGCGCCGCATAAGATCGTAGATTGCTTGGCGTGATCTCTTGCCCAGCATCGCGAGCAGCGAAGCGAAGGTCACGAGTTCAGCAGTTTGAACGTGCGCATATGCGGTCATGTCGTTGCGACCTCCTTTAAGATCTAACGACTTTGAGTATCCCCCGCCATTGCTGCAACACGTGCACCCCTGGGACCATTGATTTAACGGGATAAAAAAAAGCCCAGCTTGGTGGCTGGGCTTTTTTTTTTTATCATCGGTCGAGGCCTTGCTTGCACTAAGCTGCCCTCGACCGGTCTATCGCGGCGACGTTTCGCACTCTCAAAGCGTCGAGGTGATCGGCCCAGCGCTGCAGCCAGTCGCGCGCTTCTCCGTCATAGCGGTGCGTGTCGTAGATAGCCGCGACGCTTTGGTCAACATGATTCAGTATTCGATCTTGCACGACCCGCGGACATCCTAGCTTCGCGAGACCGGTTGCAACGGTTCGGCGCAGATCATGCACTGTCCAACCTACCTCGACAGGATCTTGTGCACGCCCCATGTGATCGACTTGACGCGCCGTATATTGAGCGAAGCCGAGCGCTTTCTGCGCTACGTGCTGCGCTGGTTTTTTAGAGGGGAACACGAACACGTCGTCGAGTCCGCGGCGATATTTCAGGAGTTCCGCCGCTTGCGCAGGTAGCATCACCTCGTGCGGCTCGCCGTTCTTCGTCTGCCGAATCACCCACACCTTACGTTCGAGGTCGATATCGCGCCATCTTGCCGACACCACCTCGCCGGACCGGCACGCGGTGTAGAGCACTAGAAGGAATGCTTCGCGCACCGTGCGACTGTAAGCGCTGTGCGGCAACCACCGGAGAAACGTAGCCAGCTCGGCGTCTGTGAAGGCCCGCTTGCGGCGCACTTGGGCCGCGCCCTTGATGCCCACCGTTGGCGAAATGTGATCGTCGGGTAATCTGCCCTGCTCTTGGGCATGGGCGTAAGCGCAGCGGATCCGCGACAGCAGTTGTGTTGCTACGCGTGGCGCTCGCAACATGACCGGCCGTATAACTTGGTCTTGTAATTCCCGGCGCGTCACGTCAGCAGCCGGCCGATCGCCGAGCTTCGGCAGTAGATCGTAGCGTAGAACGCGCTCACTCTCACCGCCGCGCACCTGGCGCGATAGATGCTCGTCGACGTATTCCTCGATAAGCTGCTTTACCGTGTATGCCCCCTTCCGGGCTGCCGCACGCTGCGCCCTGGCCAGCTCGCGCACCTTGCGCTTTTCGCCCTGTGGGTCGATGCCGCGCTCACGCTCCAATCGCTTTTTGCCGAGTTCCGCCCGTGCGCCAGCAAGCGTTAGCGGCCCGAACTCGCCGAGCTTGATTTGGCGCAGCGCACCGTCGGCAGCGCGGTAGCGGTAGAAAAACACGCACGCCGATGCTGTGCACCGTACGCGCAAACCCGGACAGTCCGGATCAGCACGCTCGTCGCCGAGCTTCATATCAGCGATAATTTGCCGCGTTAGAGGAATTCTCGCAGCGGCGGTTTGCGGTATAGGTTTTGTAGCCATTCGTAGCCTCCGTTAGCGATTTACACCGTAACCTACACTTAGAATGCCGACAAAGATGGGTAAGAACTTGTCCGTTCTTGCACACTAGAATCGGCTTGGAAGCGTGTAATACCATCAGTCAAACAGGCGGTTAAGCTGAACAAGGTGAACGAAAACAACACCCTCGAAATCGTCGGCATTTCGGCGCACACGCCGATGATGCAGCAGTACCTGCGCATCAAGGCGCAGCATCCGGAGATGTTCGTGTTCTACCGGATGGGCGATTTCTACGAGCTGTTCTACGAGGATGCGGAGCGCGCCGCGCGCCTGCTCGACATCACGCTCACCACGCGCGGCGCATCGGCGGGTGCGCCGATCAAGATGGCCGGCGTCCCGTACCACGCGGTGGACCAGTACCTCGGGAAGCTCGTGCGCGCCGGTGAATCGGTCGCGATCTGCGAGCAGATCGGCGATCCCAGTACGTCCAAGGGCCCCGTCGAGCGCAAGGTGGTGCGCATCGTCACGCCCGGCACGCTCACCGATGCCGCGCTGCTCGATGAAAAGCGCGACAACCTGCTGCTCGCGATGCAACGCGCGCGCAACCAGCTCGGCCTCGCGTGGCTGTCTCTCGCAGCGGGCCGCTTCACCATCATGGAGACGAGTCCGGAAAATCTCGCCGTCGAGCTCGAGCGGCTGCGGCCGTCGGAAATCCTGGTCCCCGACGGCGAAGCGTGGAGCGAGCTCGAAGGGCGGGCAGCGCTGCGCCGCGTTCCCGCATGGCATTTCGATCAGGATTCGGCGCGGCGCAACCTGTGCGCACAATTCGGCACTCGCGACCTCGCGGGATTCGGTGCCGCGAACCACAGCACGGCCATAGGCGCAGCCGGCGCGCTGCTCGAATACGCGCGCACCACGCAAGGCACGGCGATCGCGCATGTCACCGCGCTGAGCGTCGAAGAGCCCGATGCCCATGTGCGTCTCGACCCGGCGACGCGGCGCAATCTCGAGATCACGGAAACCATACGCGGCGCGCCTGCGCCTACGTTGTTCGCGCTCATGGACACGTGCGCCACCGGCATGGGCAGCCGCTGGTTGCATCACTCGCTGCATCACCCGTTGCGCGACCGCGCGGTGCTGCAGGCGCGCCATGCCGCAGTCGCCGCATTGAGCGCGGACGCCTGCCACGAGCGCGTGCACGGCGCGCTGAAGGGCTGCGTCGATGTCGAGCGCGTGACGGCGCGCATCGCGCTGAAGTCCGCGCGGCCGCGCGATCTTTCCGGACTGCGCGATACGCTGCAGCGCCTGCCCGATCTTGCCGCGGTGCTCGCGCAGTGCGCGAACGCGCGCGTGTCCACGCTGGCCGCCGCGGTTGCGCCGCTGGACGATGCGGCCACGCTCCTGCGGGCTGCAATCCGGCCCGAGCCCGGCGTCGTCCTGCGCGAAGGCGGCGTCATCGCGGACGGTTACGACAGCGAGCTCGACGAGCTGCGCGGCATCCAGAACAACTGCGGTGAATTCCTGCTCGCGCTGGAGACCCGCGAGCGCAGCCGCACCGGGATCTCGAATCTCAAGGTCGAGTACAACCGCGTGCACGGCTTTTACATCGAGGTGACGCGCGCGAACGCCGAGAAGGTGCCGGACGATTACCGCCGCCGGCAAACGCTGAAGAACGCCGAGCGCTACATCACGCCGGAGCTCAAGACCTTCGAGGACAAGGCGCTGTCGGCGCAGGAACGCGCCCTCGCGCGGGAGAAGCTGCTGTTCGACCAGCTCCTGGAGCAGCTTGCAGCGCACCTGCCGCGGCTGCAGGCGCTCGCCGCAGCGCTCGCGGAGCTCGACGGGCTCGCTGCCTATGCGGAGCGCGCACTGACGCTCAACTGGACGGCGCCGGAGCTCGTGGACGAGCCGGTGATCGAGATCGAAGGCGGGCGGCATCCGGTGGTGGAAGCACAGGTCGGGCAGTTCGTCGCCAACGATGCGAAGATCGGCGGCTCGCGCCTGATGCTGCTGATCACCGGCCCGAACATGGGCGGCAAGTCGACCTACATGCGCCAGGTCGCGCTCATCGCGCTGCTCGCGCATTGCGGCTCGTTCGTGCCTGCGCAGCGCGCGCGGCTCGGCATCCTCGACCAGATCTATACCCGCATCGGCGCCGCGGACGATCTCGCAGGCGGACGTTCGACCTTCATGGTCGAGATGACGGAGGCGGCGTACATCCTGCACCACGCGACGCCGGCAAGCCTCGTGCTGATGGACGAGATCGGCCGCGGCACGTCGACCTTCGACGGGCTCGCGCTCGCCTGGTCGATCGCGCGCCACCTGCTCTCGCGCAATCGCTGCATGACGCTGTTCGCGACGCATTACTTCGAGCTCACGACGCTGGCATCGGAGCTGCCGCACGTGGCAAACGTCCATCTCGACGCGGTGGAGCATCGCGAAAAAATCGTCTTTCTCCACAGCGTCGCCGAAGGCCCGGCGAATCAAAGCTACGGGTTGCAGGTGGCGCGGCTCGCCGGCGTTCCCGAAGCTGTCGTGCGCGAAGCGCGCCGCCACCTCGTCGAGCTGGAGCAGCACGGCATCGCGCAACATCCGCAGCGCGATCTCTTCGCGTCCGCGCCGCCTGCAGAGGCCGAGGAACATCCGGTCGTCGCCGCGCTGCGCGAGATCGATCCGGATACGCTCACGCCTCGCGATGCGCTCGACGCGCTCTACCGGCTGCGCGGACTCACGCCATGATTGCGCACGCCGGCCGCGCGCTCGCCGCGTGCGCTCTGATAGCGCTCAGCATGGCGGCAGCCGCAGCCCCGGGCGGCGGCGACGCCGAGCACTTCGAGTATTCGTTCGCAGCGCTCGGCGACACGCCGTACAGCACCGAGGAGGAACAGCAGTTCATCGCCATGCTCGCGGAGATGAACCGGAGCGGCCTTGCGTTCGTAGTGCACGTGGGCGATTTCAAGAGCGCGATCACGGTGTGCAGCGACGAGCTGTACCTGCAGCGGCGCGACTGGTTCGGCCTGTCGCACCATCCCTTCGTCTACGTGCCGGGCGACAACGAGTGGACAGACTGCTGGCGGCCGTTCGCGGCGGCGCGCGACCCGCTCGAGCGGCTCGGCAAGCTGCGCGAGCTGTTTTTCAATACCGATCAGGCGCTCGGACAGGCGCGCCTCGCGCTCGTCCGTCAGGGAGAGGTGCCCGGCCTGCCCGGTGCGCGCTATCCCGAGCATTCACGCTGGCTGTACGGACGCGTGCTCCATGCGACATTCAACCTGCCCGGGCCGGATAACAACCGCACCCGCATGCCCGACGAAGCCGCGCAGCGGACCGTCGCGGTCCGCGAGTGGATGAAGTCGACGTTTGCGTTGGCGCGTGAATTGAAACTGCCGGGCATCGTGCTCTTCATGCAGGCGAATCCCTGGCGGCGCAACGGGATGCCGCGCCAGTCATTCGCCGAGCTGTTGCAGGAGCTCGCCGCGGAGGCCGAAAGTTTCCCGGGCAGTGTGCTGGTGGTGCACGGCGACACGCACCGCTTCCGATTCGGCCCGGCGTTGACCGACCCGGTCACTCGCCGCCCGGTGAAGAACGTGACGCGCCTCGAAGTCTATGGAAGCCCGGTGGTGAACTGGGTGCGCGTGCACGTGACGGTCACCGCCAGCAGCGCGACATTCGCCATCACGCCGGGAAGCCGCTTCGGCGAGCCTTTGCCCTGAAACTCGGTGAGTGGTGAATCGTGAATGGTGCGCGATTCACCATTCGCAATACACGGCGTCAGTGATGATGATGCCCGTGCGGGCCATGCACATGCCCGTGCTGTTTTTCTTCGCCCGTCGCCGCGCGCACTGCCGTCACCGTGCACTCGAAGTTGAGCGTCTGGCCGGCGAGCGGATGATTGCCGTCGACGACGACCTTGTCCTCCGCGATATCGGTCACCGTATACACCAGCGTTTCGCCCGACTCCGAAGCGTCGCCGCGAAACTGCATGCCGACGGCGAGGTCGGGCGGGAACTTGTCGCGCGGCTCGACGTGCACCAGCTGCGCGTCGTAGTCGCCGAACGCGTCCTCCGGCGCGAGCTTCACGCGGCACGTTTCGCCGACGTTCTTGCCTTCCAAAGCGCGCTCGACGAGGGGGAAGATGTTCTGGTAGCCGCCGTGGAGGTACTCGATCGGATCGTCCGTTTTTTCGATGACATTCCCGTCGGCGTCGTACAGTACGTAATCGAGGGCAACTACCGTGTCGCGGTCGACTTGCATCGCGGCATACCTTTCAGGATCTGCAACATTTCGGCGGCATGACCGCGCGGATTGACGCCATACGATGCGTGGCGCAGGACGCCCTTCCTGTCGATGATGAACGTCGAGCGCAGGATGCAGATCTTGTGCTTGCCTTCGATCTCCCGATCGTGCATGACGCCATACCGCCGGCACACCTCGCCGTCTTCGTCCGACAGCAGCTGCACCGAGAGGCCATGCTTGTCGCGGAATGCGCCGTGCGAGACGCAGTCGTCCATGCTCACGCCGAGCACCACGGCGCCGACGCGGCTGAAATCCTCCTCCAGCTCGCTGAAGTCTATCGCCTCCATGGTGCAGCCCGGAGTGTCGTCCTTCGGGTAGAAATACAGCACGACGTTCTGTCGATCGCGGAATGCATCGAGGCTCACCATGTTCATGTCCGCGTCCGGCAACTCGAAATCCGGCGCCGCGTCCCCGACCGTCAACGCCGCCGTTACCGGCGTCCGTGCGATGGTCCCGGCAGTAGCAGCAGGCGCGCGCATGTCGCTCATGTGTGTCCGATGTGTGTTTCCAGTTGCGCACCATTGTGTGAAGAATGCGTGCAACGGTCAAGAACCATTTGCGCGCTCGAAAGCTATAATCGCGACACCATCCGAAGACCGCTGACACGCCTGCGCGCAGAGCGAGAAACATGCCGCGACCAAACAGGAATTTTCTGCGCTTGACACCGGAACAGTTCATGCGTCGCCACTGGCAGAAGAAGCCGCTGCTGGTGCGCGGCGCGCTGGCGGAATACGCGGACCTCGTCGACACGGCGGCGCTCATGCGCCTCGCGCAGCGGGACGACGTCGCATCACGGTTGGTAATGCAGTCCGGGCGCGGATGGGAGGTGACGCACGGTCCGTTCACGCGCGCAGCGTTGCGGCGTCTGCCGGCACGCGGCTGGTCGCTCCTCGTGCAAGGGGTCGATCACGTGCTGCCGCGCGCGGGCGCACTGTTGCGCGAATTCGGCTTCCTGCCCTATGCGCGGCTCGACGACGTCATGGTGAGCTGCGCGCCGCCGGGCGGGGGCGTCGGCCCGCACTTCGACAGCTACGACGTGTTTCTGCTCCAGGGCGCAGGGCGGCGGCGATGGCAGGCGAGCGCGCAGCGCGATCTCGCGCTGGTCCCCGGCGCGCCGCTGCGCATCCTGCAGCGCTTCCACCCGCGGCATGAATGGACGGTGGAACCCGGCGACCTGCTGTACCTCCCGCCGCGTTATGCGCATGACGGCGTTGCCCTTTCGGACTGCGTGACGATTTCGATCGGCTTTCGCGCGCCCAGCACTGCCGAGATCACGGCGCGTTTTCTCGATCACCTGCAGGACACGCTGTCCCCGGACGGCTTCTATGCCGACCCGGAGCTGAGACCCGTGATCCATCCGGCGCGCATCGGCGACGACATGGTGCGCAAGTTCTCGGGCATGCTGCGCGCGATACGCTGGTCCGAGTCCGACGTGGCGGAATTCGCGGGGCGTTATCTCACCGAGCCGAAGCAGCATGTCGTGTTCAACCGCCCTCGCCGTCCGCTCACGCGCGCGGCTTTCTCGCGCGCGATATCGCGCAGCGGCGCGCGGCTCGCCCTGAACAGCGCCATGCTGTTCCACGGCCGGATCTTCTACGTCAACGGGGAAAACCATCGCGCCTCGGCGGCCACGGCACGATTGATGCGCCGACTGGCAGACGAGCGTGTGCTGCCTCCTGCAGCGGATTGCACCGACGAAGGCATGGACCTGCTGCACGCCTGGTATCGTGCGGGCTATCTGATGCCCGGCCTGGACGGGATGCACGCGCCATGAGCGACCATCCGCCGCTCCCCACCGCACAATACGTGCGTTTCGAAAGCTTTCGCGAGTACGAAGACCGCTTCGACGCGCTCATACCCCGCGCGCTCGCGATCATACGGGTGTTCGAGCGCCGCCTGAGCGCGCGCTACAACTCGCGCGAGCGCTGCGAGCTGTTGCGCGCGTTCCTGCGCGGCGACCCCAAACGGGAACTGCTGGTCGTGGTCCACGAAGCCCGGACGCTGGCCACCGACTGTCCGCGGCTGATCCGGCTGGCGCTGGATCTTCATCCGCGGGTGAAAATCCGGCAGACGCTGGCCGCCGCCCGGCAGGTTTATGACCCCTGCGTCCTGGTGGACTTCAGCCACTACCTGCACCGGTTTCATTACGCCGGGATGCGGGCGGCCCAGGGGCTGGATGACCTCGTCGGCGCCCAGCAGCTCATCGACCGCTACGGCGAATTGTGGCTGGCGGCCGCTCCCGTCCGCTGCGGCCCTCCCGCGGGCTTATGACGCTGGCACGGCGCCAGCAGCAAGCTGCGCGGAGAACTGCTAAAATGTGATGACGACCGGATCACGGGGCGCGCCTTGCGGCCACTCCATCCGGGCGTTTTTTCTTGTTCTCAACGTTGACGATCTACTAAAGGAAAAAAAGATGAAACGCTCGCTCCTCCTTGCCGCCCTGCTGGCGATTGGTGTCAGCGCCTGCGGCGAAAAGCCCGCACCGGCCCCTGCGCCCGCCCCTGCTCCCGCTCCCGCTCCCGCCCCCGCGCCTGCTCCCGTGCCCGCTCCGGATGCCGCATCTGCTCCGGCCGCGACGACGCCCGCAGCTCCCGCGGAAGCACCCAAGGAAGAGAAGAAGTAATCTCGCCCTTGGAGCAAGAAAAAGCCGGCCTTCATGGCCGGCTTTTTTGTTGGCGCCGAATGCGGCGCGCTAACGCAGCTCTCTCCAGCCGAATCCCTCGTGCTGGGTCGCGACGGTGATCCACTCCGCGCCGGTGTTGAGCGCCGCCGCCATCGCCTGCTGCGCAAGCTCCGGCGTATTGTTCTGCTGCGACAGGTGGGCGGCCACGAAATGCTGCAGCCTCGTGCAGTCCAGCGCAGCCACCAGCCGCGCCGCAGCCTGATTCGCCAGATGCCCGTGCCGGCTCGCGATGCGCTGCTTCAGGCTCGCGGGATAAGGGCCGTTCATCAGCATGTCGCTGTCATGATTGCATTCGAGCATGAGCGCGTCGAGCCCGCTCAGCGTCTCCTCGATGTAGGGCGTGGAGCAGCCGACGTCGGTCAGCACGCCGAGCCGCCGCTGGCCATCCGAGAACACGTATTGCGCGGGCTCTCGCGCATCGTGTGGCACCGGGTACGGACGGATTTCCAGCGCGCCTATGGAAAACGGCGTGTGACTGTCGATGGGATGGGTGCCCGGAAGCCTTTCGCCTTCCCGGCCAAGCGCAGCGAGCGTGCCGTACGTGATGTAGACCGGAATGCCGAATTTGCGTGCGAGCGGGCCGACACCGCCCGCATGGTCTTCGTGCTCGTGCGTGACGAGAATCGCGTCGAGCTGCTCGGCAAGCACGCCCAGCCGTCCCAGCCGCGCGACGACATCCTTCAGGCGGAAGCCGCAGTCGAGCAGCACGCGGGTGCCGCCGACCTCCACCAGCAATCCGTTGCCTTCGCTGCCGCTGCCGAGGGAAGCGAAGCGGATCATGCGGGAGGCGGGAGGAGTGAGGCGGGAGGCGCGCAACCGGCGGGTTCAGCGATCGCGTCGGTTTTCAACGCCTTTCGCCTCCCGCCTCTCGCCTCACGGTCATTTCAACTGCTCGTACAGCAGCGTGAGTATCCGCTTCGCGGTGTCCGATTTCTCCTGGCCGCCGTCCTTGTCGAGCACGTTCACGTCGGTGCCCGAGGGGCCTTCCTTCAGCAATATGCGATAGCGCTCGTTCTTCTTCGACTCGTTGTTGCCCCAGAACTTCAGCTTCGACAGCCAGCCCTTGTCCTCTTTGCGATCCGTGTCCGGGTCGATGTAGCGCACGAAATAAATACCCTTGGAGCGATCGCGATCCTCGACGGTGAACCCGACGCGGTCGAGCGCAAGACCGACCCGGCGCCACGCGCGATCGAACTGCTCGTTGAGCGAGAGGGCGCTGCCCGCCGACAGCGTGGCCTGCGGCAATTCCTTCGCGGCGGCCACCTGCTGCTTCGCCACTTCCTGCTGCACGCCGAAACGCACCATCAGGCGCCGCAGCATCTCCGCCTCGAGCTCGGGATCCGGCGGGCGCGGCTGCCACGCGGTGTTCTCTTTCAGCGAATTGGTATAGACCTCTTCCATGCCGCGGTGGCTGATGTAGATCTCCGTCGTGCCGGGTTGCGCGCCGGGCTCGAGACGCGTGCGGAACTTGTCGCGCTCGGACGTCGAGTACAGCGTGTCGAGCAGCTTGCCCAGCGTGCCTCGAATGATGCCGTCGGGCACTTTCGCGCGGTTCTCGTTCCAGTCGGTCTCCATCACGCCGGCTTCCGGCCGCTCGACGTTGACGACGAAACCCACTTCCTGCCAGAAGTCCTTCACCACCTGCCACACCTGATCAGGCGCGCCTTTCACGACGAGCCAGCGCTGCGTTCCGGCACGCTCGACGCGCACGCTGTCCTGCGCAGGCAGCACAGCGGCGTCGCCCTGCTGCGCCTGCCCGACGCGCTCCTTGCTGTAGGCCGAGTACGTCGCGCCGCTGCGCGGATTGATGTCCGGCACGGCAAAGCGCTCGTCGGCGCCGGGTCTCGTGAGATCCGGAGGAATCTCCAGCGGCGGCAGCTTCGCGGCCGAGCGGTAGTCGATTTTCTTCGTCGGTATCTCGATCGCCGAGCAGGCGCCCAGCGCGATCGCGAGGAGCAGATATCCCGCAAGCCTTGCTGCTTTATGCATGTCCAGCCTATATCCCGTCGTAGTCATCGCAGGCGGCGCGCGGCTCAGCCGCCGATGCCCGCATGCCGCAATGCGCGGCGCACTTGTTCGTGACAGCCGCTCGACAGCGCCGTCAGCGGAAGCCGTATGCCGCCGGCGATCAGGCCCATCTGCTGCACGGCCCACTTCACCGGTATCGGATTCGCTTCGCAGAACAGATCCCGATGCAGCGGCAGCAGGCGGTTGTTGATCTCCCGCGCGCGCTTTGCATCGCCCTTGAGCGCAGCTTCGCACATCTCGTGCATCAGGCGTGGAGCCACGTTGGCAGTCACCGAGATGACGCCGTGCCCGCCGAGCAGCATCAACGCAAGGCCCGTCGCATCGTCGCCGCTGTACACCGCGAAGTCCGCCGGCTTGCGCCGCAGAAGATCCGCTCCGCGCTCGAGGTTCGCCGTGGCGTCCTTGATGCCGACGATGTTGCGGATCTCGGCAAGCCGCAGCACGGTGTCGTTCTGCAGATCGGCGACCGTGCGTCCCGGCACGTTATACACGATATGCGGCAGGTCGACCGCTTCGGCGATCGCGCGGAAGTGGCGGTACAGGCCCTCCTGCGTCGGCTTGTTGTAGTACGGCACGACGGTAAGGCTCATGTCCGCGCCGGCCTGCTTCGCGTACGCAGCGAGCTCGATGGCCTCGCGCGTAGAGTTCGCGCCGGTGCCTGCGATCACGGGAACACGCTTCGCGACGTGCTCGACTGCAGTGCGGATCACGAGCCGGTGCTCGTCGAAATCGACGGTCGGCGACTCTCCGGTCGTGCCCACGACGACGATGCCGTCCGTGCCCTCGGTGATGTGCCAGTCGATCAGCCGGCGAAATGCGTCGAGGTCCAGCTCGCCGTCCTCTTTCATAGGGGTCACTATGGCGACCAGACTACCGAGCAGCGTTCCCATGTGATTTATCCGCGGATGTGGGCCCCTCGTCCGGGGCCAGTGGCCTGATTAGTGCGGCATTTTACCGGAATCGCGTCCCGGGCGCGCCATGCGTGAGACCCGGCGCTCCTGATTTGGTTGCGGAGCCGGTGCTGTGCGGTCCGGGAGGCCGTTGCGCGGCCTTCCGGGGTGTCACCGAACCGCGCAAATCCGCTGGATGCAGGCCGGGCGCGGCTCGCTGACTTCGATGTCCTCGTACGCGACGACGCGCAACCGCCCGCGCACGGCTTCCAGCAGCTCGCCGGGCTGCAGCAGAAAAGCCGGATTGCCCGGGCGGCCGTAGCGCTCGTTCCCCACTGCGAACGTCTCGTACAGCAGCACACCGCCCGGCGCGACCGCCTCTATCATCAATGGCAACAGCGGGCGATAGAGATAATTGGCGACCACTACCGCTCCGTAGAGACGTCCCCCGAAAGGCCACGGCCCGCCTTCGATATCCGCGCACAAGGCGGACGCTCGCTGCACCGAAGAAAGCGATCCCACGGCAGCCGGGTCGCGGTCCACCGCATCGACTGCGTGCCCGCGCGCCGCGAACCACCGCGCATGGCGCCCGTGCCCGCATGCAACGTCGAGGACGGCCGCGCCGGTCGGGACGAGGCGCGCCCACTGCGTAATCCAGGCCGAAGGTTCGGCGGCGATCTGGCCATGCGCTGATGACGACATGGCGGCCATTCTATACGCTGCACGCCCTCGCTAGCGGGGCGACGGCTTTTTCATGCCCAGCACGTTGAGATAGGCGTGACCGGCCGTATTCACGTAGCGCTCGCGGTACTCCACCGGCGTGTCGTCGTAGGTGTACGCGACGCGCTCGATCGCCAGCATCGCAGCGCCCGCTTTGAGGCCCAGCGTTCTGGCAATCTCGCCGCCGGCGTTGCGCGCGCGTATCCATTCTTCCAGGCGCGTTACGGTCACCCCGTGCAGTCGCTGATAGAGACCGAAGATGGTCTGGTCGCGGGCGCGGAAATCGGCTTCGTCGAGATCCGGCATCACGGCCCGCGAGACCTGGATACGATCCAGGATCACCGGCGCGCCCTGCAGTCTGAGCACGTTCTGCAGGCAAAACACGCGCGCCCCCTCGCGCAGGCCGAGATGCCGCGCCGCCGCCGCGTCGGCCTGGCCGGCACGGAACCACGACAGATCGACCTGCGGAAATTCCTTGCGGCCCTGCGCATCGACGATGTGGAAGAACGCATCGAGCATGTAATCGCGATCGCGGTTCGCCACGAACGTGCCGCGGCCCGGATGGCGCACCAGCACGCGCTCCGCGACGAGCTCGGCGAGCGCCTTGCGCACCGTTCCCATGCTGACGCCGTAACGGCTCGCGAGCTGCGCTTCGCTGGGCAGCGCGTGGCCCTGCGACCACTCGCCGTCGCGCAGGCTGCAGGTCATGCGCCGCTTGACCTCCCGGTAGAGCGGACCGCGGCCGAGCCCCCCGGGCGCGAGCGTCTCGTCGCGCGCGACTGCGGGCGCGATTACATTACGTCTTGCCATCATTCATATATATGAGTTAGATTAAGTATCCTATTGTAGCATCGACCGGGACCCTCGTATGCCGACCGCGCCGCCCGACATAGCGCTGTACCGCCTCAAGGTGCCGCTGCGCGAGCCCTATCACCTGTCGTTCGGCCCGGTGCTGCGGTTCGACACCATCGTGGTCGAGATGGCGCACGCCGACGGAGCTCGCGGCTATGGCGAAGCGACGGTCCTCACCGGCTACACCGACGAGACGATAGAGGACGCCTGGGCGACGGCACAATCGTTGGCCGAGCGCATCGCGCGCGCGCCGGCAACTGCGCAGCAGGCGATTCACGAGCTCACAGCCACGCATCCCTTCACTGCGACCGCGTTCGGCACGGCGCTCGATATGCTGCACGGCCACCCGATGCTGGCTGTCGAGCGGCCGGTCAGCGTCCCGGTCGTCGGCCTGCTCCGCGCGCACGAAGAGCCGGAGATGGAACAGGAAATCGAGGGGCTGCTGCGCCTGGGCTATCGCACGCTGAAGCTCAAGGTCGGCTTCGAGCTCGAGCGCGACATCGCCTTCGTTCGCGCCGCGCAGCGCCTGAACCGCGGCCGCGCGCGGCTGCGCATCGATGCAAACCAGGCTTACGACATAACGGAAGCCCGGCGCTTCGTGAACAGCGTGCCGCCCGACGACATCGAGCTCTTCGAGCAGCCGTGCGCCGCCGGTGACTGGGACGCGCACATGGCGGTGGCACGCGTGTCGCGACTGCCGCTCATGCTCGACGAGTCGATCTACGGCCTTGCAGATATCGAGCGCGCCGCCGACCTCGGGGCCGCCAAGTACATCAAGCTGAAGCTCATGAAGCTCGCGACGCTGGATGCGCTCGCCGCCGCGATCACCCGCATCCGCACCCTCGACATGCAGCCGGTGCTGGGCAACGGGGTTGCGTGCGACATCGGCTGCTGGATGGAAGCGTGCGTCGCCGCGCGGCTCATCGACAACGCCGGCGAGATGAACGGTTACCTCAAGGCGTGCGGCAGCCTGCTGCACGAGCCGCCGCCCTTCCGCGAGGGTGCGATCCAGCTGCTGCCGGATTACCGGCCAACGCTCGACCGCGACGCATTGGAGCGATACACCGAAGACCGCTGGGTCGCTTCGGCAGCGCGCAAGAGCCCCGTCACCGCGAAAGAAGCCCCATGAAAGCTATCGTCGTCACCCAGTTCGGCGGACCCGAGCACCTCGCGTACACCGACCGCCCCGACCCGCTGCCCGCCGCCGGCGAAGCGCTGGTCAAGCTCGACTACGCGGGCATCAATTTCATCGACGTCTACATGCGCAGCGGCTTCTATGCGCGCTCGCACACGTACCAGACGCCCCTGCCCATGACGATCGGCATGGAAGGCTGCGGGACCGTCGTTGCCGTCGCACCCGACGTTCGCGACATCGCAATCGGCGACCGCGTGGCGTACTGCATCGTGCGCGGCAGCTATGCGCAGTACGCGGCGGTTCCGGCGTGGCGCCTGGTGAAGATACCGAAGGACGTGCCGGACCCGATTGCCACGACGCTGATGCTGCAGGGGCTCACCGCCCACTATCTCAGCCACTCCGCATTTCCGTTGGCGGCGGGCAACACCTGTCTCATCCATGCCGGCGCAGGCGGCGTGGGGCAATTGCTGATACAGCTCGCGAAGCTGCGCGGGGCGACCGTGATCACGACCGTGGGCAACGACGAGAAAGCCGCGATTGCGCGCAGCCGCGGCGCCGATCACGTGATCCTCTACCGCCAGACCGATTTCCGCGACGAGGTGATGAAGCTCACCGGCAAGCGCGGCGTCGATGTCGTCTACGATGCCGTGGGCAAGGACACGATACACGGCAGCATACGCAGCCTGAAAAAACGCGGCCTCGTGATCAACTACGGCGGCGCATCGGGACTGGTACAGTCGGTGGAACCGCTCGAGCTCGCGGAAGCCGGCTCGGTGTACTTCACGCGTCCGCACCTTGCCGATTACATCTCGACACCCGGGGAGTTGCGCGGACGCGCCGACGACCTGTTCTCGGCGTATCGCACAGGGCGGCTCAAAGTCGTGATCGACCGGGAGTTCCCCCTCGCAGAAGCAGCCGCGGCGCACGGCTACCTCGAAGGACGCGGCACGCGCGGCAAGCTCCTGCTGAAGGTGAGCCACTGACATGAGCGGCAACGCAACTGCGGCAATGGCCGCCGCCCTGCCTGCCACGCGCACCATAGTGACCGGCGTGGTCGGCTCGGACACGCACATCGTGGGCAACCGCATCCTGTCGATGGCGCTGGAGAAAGCCGGGTACAAGGTCGTCGCGCTGGGCGCGCTCACGCCGGCCGCGGATTTCATCAAGGCGGCCGTCGAGACGGCGGCAGATGCGATCATGGTCTCGTCGCTGTACGGGCAGGGCGAGCTTGATTGCCGCGGCTTTCGCGACTTGTGCATAGAAGCGGGCCTCGAAGACATCCTGCTCTACGTCGGCGGCAATCTCGTCGTCGGCAAGCAGGACTGGAGCTCCGTCGAGCAGCGTTTTCTCGACATGGGGTTCGACCGCGCCGCGCCGCCGGGCACGCGGATCGAAACCGTGCTGGAGTGGCTCGCCGAGGATTTCTCAAGCCGCAGCAGGCAATCGCGCCCATGACCGCAGCGCGCGCCGCACTGCTCATCGACTTCGGCAGCACGTACACCAAGTTGCGTGCCGTCGATCTCGATGCGCGGCGGCTGCTCGGCTCGGGCCAGGGTCCTTCGACGGTGACGACCGATATCATGCAAGGCCTCCACGCAGCGCTCGCCGATCTGGACGCGCGCCTCGGCGGCCTGCCGAAGTTCGCTTATCGCCTCGCCTCCAGCAGCGCAGCCGGGGGATTGCGCATGGTGACGGTGGGCCTGGTCCGCGAGCTGACCGCAGAAGCCGCGCGCCGCGCGGCGCTCGGCGCAGGCGCGAAGCTCGTCGGCACGTTCGCGTATCGCCTGACCAATGCCGACGTGCGGCACATCGCGGAGCTGCGTCCCGACATCGTGCTGCTCGCCGGCGGCACCGACGGCGGCAACAGCGCCGTGGTGATCGACAACGCCCGCGCGCTCGGCGCGAGCACGATCGCCTGCCCCGTCGTTTATGCCGGCAACCGAGCCGCGGCCGACGAGGCGTGCTCGCTGCTTGCGGGCAAGCACGTCATCGTCACCGACAACGTCATGCCGGAATTCAACGCGCTCGACATCGAGCCAGCGCGCGCGGCGATCCGCCGGGTATTCATCGATCGCATCGTGCATGCGAAAGGCATAGACCGCGCGCAATCCGAAGTGGACGCGGTGCTCATGCCGACGCCAGTCGCCGTCATGGAAGGCGCGCGCCTGCTGGCCGACGGCTACGGTGCGATGCGAGGGCTGGGCGAGCTGCTGGTGGTCGATCCCGGCGGCGCAACGACCGATGTGCACACCGTCGCGACCGGCGCCCCGCGCGACGGCGTGGTGCCGCAAGGCCTGCCGGAGCCGCGCGTGAAGCGCACCGTCGAAGGCGACCTCGGCATGCGCCACAACGCTGCGACCATCGCTGAAGTCGCCGGCATCGAGCGGCTTGCCGCGCACGCATCGCTCGCGAAGGAACGTGTCCTCGCGATACTCGACGGCATCGCGCTCGACGTCGAGCGCCTGCCCCAGTCCGCGGACGAGATTGCCGTGGATCACGCGCTCGCCTGCCACGCCGTCGATATCGCAGTGACGCGCCATTGCGGCACGGTGGAAACGGCCTTCACGCCTACCGGGCCTGTCACCGTGCAGCACGGCAAGGACCTGAGCGGTCTTGCGACGGTCATCGGCACCGGCGGCGCCATCGCCGCCGCGCGCGATCCGGCGTCGATACTGCGCGCGACGCTGGCCGACCCGTCGCGTCCGTTCGCGCTCAAGCCGCGCGCGCCGCGCCTGCTGCTCGACCGCGATTACCTGTTGTACGCCTGCGGGCTGCTGGCGACGGCCGAGCCGCAAGCCGCGCTGGAGCTCGCCCTCACCCATCTCGAGCCGCTCGCCGAGGAGCATGCGCATGAACGCGCACAATCCGCCTGACGCCCTGCGCGCGCCTCTCTCCGAAGCGCGCATACCCGAAGACCTGTTCCACGCGATGCGCGGCGAGAATCTGGCGCGCTGGCCGACCGGCGCCGACGTCGATCTCGACGCAGCCGTCGAGCGACAGCGCTCGCTGCCGCGTCACAAGCAGCTCGCGTGGGTGATGCGCGAGGCCGAGCGGCAGGGCCGTTGCCTGACGCAGCCGCGCGGCGGCTTCGGCACCTTCGAGCTGCATCGCGAGCTGATGGTGACGCTCGACCGCGACGGCATGGCGGACGTCGTGCCGACGACCACCGACAGCTACACGCGCAACGAGCAGTGGCAGCTGGCGCAGCAGGGCGTCGAGGAGTCGAAGAAAGCGGGCCGCTCGATGCTCAACGGCTATCCGCTGGTGAACTATGGGGTGGCGCGAGCGCGCGAGCTCGTCGATGCAGTGGACAAGCCGACCATCATGCTCACCGGCACGGCGATGCCCAGGCTCACCGGCGAGATCGGCTATGCCGGCGGCTACTCGGGATACCTCGGCTCCGGCATCGCTTACACGACCTCGTACACCAAGGAGCTGTCGATCGAGGACGGCATACGCAACTACCAGTATCTCGACCGCCTCGCCGCGCTGTACCAGGACCGGGGCGTCGAGCTGCACCGCAGGCAGCCGGGTTTTCTCACCGGCACCAACATCCCGCCGTCGATCGCGATCGCCGTTGCGGTCCTCGACTGCCTGCTCGCCGCGGCGCAGGGCGTGAAGAACTACGGTCTCGAGATGGGCCAGACGCTGCATCTCGTGCAGGACGCAGCAGCAGTCGCCGCGTGCCGTTCGCTCGCGCAGGAATATCTCGCCAGGAAAGGCTATCGCGACGTCTTCACGCCGATCACGCTGCTGCACTGGATGGGCGCGTGGCCGCACGACGAGGCGCAGTGCGCGGCGCTCGTGGTGTACGGCGGCACGCTCGCTGCGGTAGCGCACGCGAACAGCGTCACGACCAAGAGCACGCACGAGGCGTACGGCATACCGACGCCTCAGGCCAACGCCGAAGGGCTGCGCATGACGCGCATGGCGATCTACCTCGCGCGCCACATCCGGCTCGACGGCACGCGCGAGTTCGAGGATGAGAAGGCGCTGATCGAGCGCGAAGTGCGCGCGATCGTCGACAGGACGCTCGAGATGGGCGACGGCGACGCAGCGGTCGGCACGGTGCGCGCGTTCGAGGCCGGCGTGCTCGACGTTCCCTGGTCGCCGAACCGTCAGTGCAAGAGCCGGGTCATGCCGGCACGCGACGCCGACGGCTATCTGCGCATCGTCGACCCGGGCCTCATGCCGTTTCCGAAAGACGTGATGGCGGTGCACGAGGAAAAGCTCCGCCGGCGCGCCGCGCGGGATGGGCTGCCCTACGGGCACGAGCTTGCGGTCGCCAGCGTCTATGAGATGTCCGAGCCGCTCGCGAAGCTGATGAGCGACCGGTGGGCGAATGGACAGTGAAAAGCCGGCGCCCGCAAGCCCGCGCTTGGAACATGGCGCGAGTCGGGTAAACTATCGGCTCTGCACCGACTGGAGCCGGGCACAAGGCGCACGGTGCATGAAGTCTACATACCCAAAGGAGGTGAATCATGCTGGTCACAGCGAACGTCGGACGCGCAATGCAAGCGCTTGCAGCCGCGCTGCTCGTCTCAGCCTGCAGCACGGCACTGGCCCAGGAGAAATATCCGTCCCGTCCGATTGAATTCATCGTGCCCTGGGGCCCGGGCGGCGGCGCAGACCAGGTCGCGCGCAAGGCCGGCAAGCTGATGGAGGAGGACCTCAAGGTGTCCTTCCCCGTGGTCAACGTACCGGGCGCGACGGGCAACACCGGCATGACGAAGCTGCTGTCGGGCCAGTCGGACGGATACGCCATTTCCATCATGACGTGGGACACCTACGCGCTGGTCGCAACGACCGGCACGCGGTGGAGCATGAAGGACATCATTCCGGTGGCCCTGATGATCAAGCAGCCGTCCGCCTTCATGACGGCCGGGAACGGCAAGCTGAAGACCTGGGCCGACGTGGAAAAGGAAGCGAAGACTCGGCCGCTCAAGGTGGCCGTGACGGGCTTCGGCAGCCCGGACGACATCACTGTCAATTACTTCGCGAGCCGCGGCCTCAAACTGGTGTCGGTGCCGTTCGCCAATCCGGGCGAGCGTTATACCGCCGTGCTGGGCGGACACGCCGACCTGCTGTACGAGCAGCTCGGCGACGTGCGCAGCTTCATCGACAGCAAGCAGATACAGCCGGTGATCGTGTTCGCCGAATCGCGCTTCCCCGTGTTCGCCAACGTGCCGGCGTCTAAAGAGCTCGGCTACGACATCACCTTGCCGCAGCGCCGCGCGGTGATCATGAAAGCGGGCACCGATCCGGCGCGCGTGAAGACCATCTCCGACGCGCTCGGCAAAGTCGCCGCGAGCGCCGACTACAAGGCGTACCTGAAGGAACAGTACGCCGCGGACGACAGTTACTTCGGCGCGCAGGACGCTGCGAAGATCATGGACGACGACCTCGCGCAGATGAAGCGCATCGCTGCTTCCGCCAAGGCCAAAAAGTAACGCTGCCGCGGCGGCGCGCCGCCGCGGCCCAGCAGAGGTACTCGATATGCGACTCCGTCTCCAGGGGATAACGCCCTACGTCATCGTCCTCGCCATCTGCGGCTATCTGTTCTACATGGCGATCGGCATCCAGTACAGCGGGCCGCCCGGCCGCATAGGGCCCGACTTCTGGCCCAAGGCGATCCTGCTGCTGGCGATCGCGACCTGCTGTTACGAGATCGTGAGGCGCGCGGTGATCACGAGGGAGGCGCGGCGGCACATCGAGGCTGCGCCGGCGGAAGACACCGGCGCGCCTCCCCCCGCCTATCCCGGGCTGCTCGTCGGCGGCATCGCGCTCACCATCGCTTACCTGCTGCTGATCGAGCGCATCGGCTTCTTCCTCTGCACCTTCCTCTACCTCGCGGGCTTCATGCTGATCGGCCGCTATCGCCGCATCGGTATCGTGCTCGCGACGAGCCTCATCGGCGCGCTGGTTTTCATGTTCGTGTTCATGAAGGTGGTTTACGTGTCGCTGCCGATAGGCCAGGGGCCGTTCACCGAGGTATCGCTGCTGCTCATGAAGCTCATGGCGATCCGCTAAAAGGATAATCCGTGTCCGAACTCATCCAACAACTTGGGGCCGGCTTCGTCGTCGTCTTTCAGCCGGTGAACATGCTCGCGCTGTTCATAGGCCTGGTTGCCGGCATGCTGGTCGCCGTGCTGCCGGGCCTCACGCTGGTGATGGGCGTCGTGCTGGCGCTGCCCTTCACCTACGGCATGCCGATCGCGCCGTCGATCATCCTGCTGACGGCGATGTATATCTCGGGCACGTACGGCGGCGCGTTCACCGCCATCCTGTTCCGAATACCGGGCGAGCCCCTCGACGTTCCGCTGCTGTGGGACGGTTACGCGATGGCCCACCGCGGACAGCCGGCCAAAGCGCTCGGCTGGACGCTGTTCGCCGCGCTCACCGGCGGCATCGTCTCCACCGTTGCCGCTACCGCGATGGCGCATCCCTTCGCGAGCTTTGCGCTCAAGTTCGACTCGCCCGAATACTTCGCGATCATCCTCTTCGGCCTCACCAGCGTAGTCGCGCTCGGCGGAGGCTCGATGGTGAACGCGCTGATCAGCCTGTTCCTGGGGCTGCTGATCGCGTCCGTCGGCGTGGACGGCATGTACGGCGCCGAGCGCTTCACCTTCGACGTGCCGATGCTCGCGGACGGCGTGGAGTACCTCACCGTGATGGTGGGCGCCTACGGCCTGGGCGAAGTGCTGGTGCGGCTCGAGCAGGGCTTCAAGACCGAGCCGCTGCAGGGCGACACGAAAGTAAGCACGCAGTTTCCGACGATGAAGGAAGTCTGGAAGATACGCCCGACGCTCGTGCGCAGCTCGGTGCTCGGCATCATCCTCGGCATCATCCCGGGCGCCGGGGCGACCATCGCTTCCTTCGTCGCCTACGGCACCGAAGCGCAATACTGCGAGCGGCGCAGGGAGATGGGCAGCGGCGTTCCCGAAGGCATCGTCGCGCCGCAGACCGCGTCCACCGCGACCGTCGCGGGTCACATGGTGCCGCTGCTCACGCTCGGCATTCCGGGCAGCGGCGCCACCGCGGTCATCCTCGGCGCATTCCTGCTGCACGGCATGCAGCCCGGCCCGCAGGTGTTCATGAACAACTCCGCGCTGGTCTACGCGATCTTCGCCTCGCTGCTGCTGGGCGTGATCGGCATGTGCCTGCTCGGCTACTTCGCGATCAAGCTGCTGATCAAGGTGCTGTACCTGCCGGAAGCCGTCACCTCGGCGTTCGTCGTGCTGTTCTGCTTCATCGGAGCGTTCTCCGCGCGCAACAACATCACCGACCTGTGGATGATCGTGATCTTCGGGGTCGTGGGCTATCTCTTCGAGCGCTTCCGCTTCCCGATCGCGCCCATGGTGCTCGGCTGCATACTCGGCGCGCCGGCGGAGAGCGCGTTCATGACCAGCATGATCAGCTACGACAACGACTGGAGCGTGTTCTTCACCCGGCCCATCAGCGGCACGGTCATGATCTTCGTCGTGCTGGCGCTCGCCTTCCCGCTGCTGCGGCATCTGCGCGAGCGGCGGAGCGAGCACGCGGCCGGCATCGTCTGAAAGAACGACGGCCGTGCGAGCGGCCGTTGTTTCATCTCACGCCAGATGCGATCAGGTCACGCGGAAATTCTTGAACTGCCACGGATCGGCGGCGTCCAGTTCCTCCGGGAACGGATGACCGCGCGAATGCAGCGGCGACCAGTCAGAATACACGCCGACCTGCTTGCCGAGGTACGGGCTCGCGAGATCGAGCACGCGCTGGAAATCGACGTCGTCCGGGTCGAGTATCCCGGCGTGCGGATTCTCCATGGCCCACACCACGCCGGCCATCACGCCGGCCGCGACCTGCAGGCTGGTCGCGTTGTTGAACGGCGCGAGCTTGCGCGCTTCGTGTATCGACAGCTGCGAGCCGTACCAGTACGCGCCCCGCGCGTGCCCCATCAGCAGCGCGCCGAGCTCGTCGATGCCGTCGTAGATCTCGTCCATCAGGATGCGCTGCTTCTGCGGCGGCGCCCAGTTCTTGCCGCCGAACTCGTGGACCGACAGCACGGTGCTGTCGCACGGATGGTAGGCGTAATGGCACGTCGGACGATAAGCGACCTCGCCGCCTTGCCGCACCGTGTAATAGTCGGAGATGGAGATCGCTTCTGCGTGCGTGATGAGAAAGCCGTGGTACGGCCCTTCCATCGGCGTCCACGAGCGCACGCGCACGGATGCGCCCGGACGCGTGAGATAGATCGCAGCGTCGCAGCCGTACTCGTGACGCTTGCCGTCGTGCGGAAAATGCCGCTCGTGCGAGCCCCAGCCCAGCTCGCACGGTTGCGCGCCCTCGCCGACGAAGCCGTCCACCGACCACGTATTGACGAACTCGAAGCGGCGCTTGCCCGGATTGGCCACCTGGCTGTCGCGCTCGGCGCAATGCATCACCTTCACGCCGAGCTGCATCGCGAGCTTCGCCCATTCGGCCTTGCCGGCCGGCACCTGCTCTTTCCCCAGGATGTCGCGCTGCAGATTCAAGAGCCCCTGCTTGACCCAGTGCGAGATGAGCCCCGGGTTCGCGCCGTGCGTCTGCATCACGGTCGGACCGCCGTTCGGATACTTGTCGCGCAGCGCGAGGACCGCTTCACGCATGCCGTAATTGGAGCGGCGCGACGGCGTGACGCTCTGGTCGGTATAGCCGCCGAGCCACGGCTCGATGCAGGTGTCGAGGTACAGCGCGCCCTTGGCGCAGCAGAACTCGATGAGCGCCACGCTCGAGACATCGACGGAAAGATTGAGGAGAAAATCCCCCTTGCCGACCACCGGGTCGAGGACCGCCCGGTAGTTCTCCGGGGTGAGCGGCTTGACGACGAAGCTTATGCCGTAATGCTCGGCCTCCTGCTTGCCGCGCTCGTCGCCGGTGACGATGTAGATCCGGTCCTTGGGCATGTCGATATGGCGCAGCAGCAGCGGGAGCGTGCCCTGCCCGACCGAACCGAAGCCGACAAAAACCAGTTTGCCCTGAAATTTGACGTGCTTGTGGTCTTCCATTTCATAAACTGCCTATACGCCGGTGCGAGGTTGCGGAGTTTACCATCTTCGGCCGCCGAACCGCATGCGCGCGAAAAGCCGCGCCGCATGCCGGAATGCGCGGGAGTCAGCGCCGCCAGCGGCGGTGCGAGTAGCGCGGGTGGGAGTAGCCGAAGGAAAAACCGAAGCCGGGTCCGTAGTACGGCATGCCCCAGCCGTAATACGGAACGACGTACGGCATCACAGGCGCAGGCGCGACCCTCGGTGGCGCCGGTATCGGCGTCGGCGGCGGAGGCACGTACGGCGCCGGGCTCAGCGCGAGCAGATCGCGCTCTCCGAGACGCCAGGTCGTGCCGGGTGGCGGCAATCCCGCATCGGCGGGCAGGCTGTCCGGCTTCATCAACACCACCTGTGTCTCATGAACCGGCGGTGTTGCGCATCCCGCGACCATGAGCGCCATCGCGCAGACCGCTGCAAGACACGCGGACTCCGGTACGCGAGCGGCTGAGACGGGGCGGGTCACGGAACGACGAGGCAAACGCGGTATCATTATGCGCATACTACGCCCGGCTGCTCGCTCCTGCGAGCCGTGCGGGACATGAGGAGGAGCAGCATGGCAAGCGTCACCCACGCGCCCGTAGCGGGCGCAACTACCGCCGGCATCGTCGCGGCGCTGATCGACCGTGCACGCGCAGCGCAGCGCGTGTACGGCGCGTTCGATCAGGCGCGGCTCGATGAAACCGTGGCGGCAGCGGGCTGGGCCATCATGGAGCCGGGCCGCAACCGCACGCTCGCCGAGATCGCCGTGCGCGACACGGGGCTCGGGAACGTCGCCGACAAGATCGTGAAGAACCATCGCAAGACGCTGGGCCTGCTGCGCGACCTGAAGGGGGCGCGCTCCACCGGCGTCATCGCCGAGCACCCGGAGCGCGGCATCACGGAAATCGCCAAGCCCGCCGGCGTGGTCGCCGCCGTCGTGCCCTCTACCAACCCCGGTGCGACGCCCGCGAACAACATCATCAATGCGCTGAAATGCGGCAACGCGACGATCGTCGCGCCCTCGCCCAAAGGCTATTCGACCTGCGCCAGGCTGCTCGAGTACATGCACGACGAGTTCCGCCGCATCGGCGTGCCGGTCGATCTCGTGCAACTGCTGCCGAATCCGGTGACGCGAGAGCTCACCAACGAGCTGATGCGGCAGGCCGACCTCGTCGTCGTCACCGGCTCGCAGAACAACGTGCGCGCGGGTTATTCGAGCGGCACGCCAGCGCTCGGCGTCGGCGCAGGCAACGTCGCGGTCATCGTCGATGATTCCGCCGACTGCGCCGATGCGGCGGCAAAGATCATGAGCTCCAAGATTTTCGACAACGCGACCAGCTGCTCGTCGGAGAACAGCACCATCGTCCACGCCGCGGTGTACGACCGCATGATTGCGGCATTCGCAGCGCAAGGCGGCGTCCTGCTCACGCCCGAAGAAAAGGCGACGCTGCAGCAAACGATGTTTCCCGGCGGCAAGCTCTCCCCGGCAGTGACGGCGCAGTCGGTGCGCAAGATCTGCGCGGTGGCCGGCTTGACCCGCCCGGCGGTCGTGAACGCCAAATGCCTGATCGTGGAGGAAACGGGCACGGGACGCAGCCATCCCTTCTCCGGTGAAAAGCTCTCGCCCGTGCTCACGCTCTACAAGGCGCGCGACTTCGACGACGCGATCGCGATCATGCGCGCGATCTACGACTACATGGGCAATGGCCATTCGTGCGGCGTCTACACCGAAAGCGAAGCGCACGTGCGCAAGCTCGCCGAGACGATGACGGTGTGCCGCATCATCGTGAGGCAGGCCCACACCTTCGCCACCGGCGGCGGTTTCGACAACGGCCTGCCTTTCTCGCTGTCCATGGGCTGCGGCACCTGGGGCGGCAACAGTTTTTCCGACAACCTCAATTACAAGCACTTCATGAACATCACTCGCATCGTGCGCACCATCCCGCCGAACGAGCCGACGGTTGACGATATCTTCGCCGGGTACTGGACGAAGCACGGGCGCGAGCGCTGACGCGCGCTGCGCGACGAGGCGTGAGAAGTCAGGGGCAGGAGGAAGCCCCGTAGCGCGTGCGCCGAACTCCCAGCTCCTCACACCTCACTCCTCACTGACACATGAGAACCCTACGCCATCACATCGAGATCAAGGCCCGGCTGCAGCCCGACGCGCCTTACGTGATCGCGCCGGAAACCGGCGCGGTCCTCACTTATCGCGAGCTTCGCGCGGCATCTGACCGCCTCGCCCGCCACCTCTACGCCCGCGGCTACCGCAAGGGCGACAAGATCGCGCTCATGCTGCACAACGGCTATCAGACGGCGCGCCTGCTCATCGGCCTCATGTATGCCGGGTTCGTCGCCGTGCCGCTCAACCTGCTGTCCCAGCGCAACCAGCTGCAGTACGTGCTCGATCACTCCGACACGCGCCTCGTTTACACCAGCGCCGAGCTGCGCCCGCAGCTCGGCGAAGCGCTGGGAGGCGTGACGCGCCGCATCGACGTTGAAGTCATCGATCCCGACACGGTTGAGTTTCTCGCGGACTCGGCACCGGACGTCGCGGCTCCGGATATTTCGGAATCGGACGAATCGCTGCTGATGTACACCTCGGGCACGACGGGCCGCCCCAAGGGCGTGCTCCATACTCACAAAAGCGTGACGGCCGGCGGCGAGTTCATCAGCAGCGCGCATGAGCTCACCGCCGCGGACCGCGTGCTGTGCGCCCTGCCGCTGTACCACATCAACGGACAGATCGTCACGGCAGTCGCGCCGCTCGTGCACGGCGGCAGCATCGTGATGCCGCACCGATTCAGCGTCTCCAATTACTGGGAGCTGGTGGCGCGTCACGAATGCACCTGGATCAACGTCGTGCCGACCATCATCGCCTATCTGCTCAACGCGCCTCACCCGCGCGAGCAGGGCCTCGACATCTCGCGCGTCAAGTTCTGCCGCTCGGCCTCCGCGCCGCTGCCGCCCGAGTTGCACCGCGCGTTCGAGGAGCGTTTCGCCATCAGCATCATCGAAACCTTCGGCATGACGGAAACGAACGCGCCCTGCTTCACGAATCCGTACGACCCGAAGAAGCGCAAGATCGGCAGCCCGGGCCCGGCGTACGGCAACGCCGCGAAAGTGATCGACCCGAACACCGGCGGCGACCTGCCGGTCAATACCCCGGGCGAAGTGATGATCCGCGGCGACAACGTGATGAAGTGCTACTACAAGGACCCCGAGAACACGGCGAAGACGCTGGAGCGCGACGGCTGGATGCACAGCGGCGATCTGGGCTACCTCGACGAGGACGGCTTCCTGTTCGTCACCGGCCGCATCAAGGAGCTCATCATCAAGGGCGGCGAAAACATTGCGCCGCGCGAGATCGACGAGGCCCTGCTCAAGCATCCCGCGGTGCTCGAAGCGGCGGCTGTGGGCATACCGGATCGCAACTACGGACAGGAAATCATGGCATGCGTGGTGCTGAAGCCCGGCTGCCAATGCACGCCCGAAGAGCTTGCTTCGTTCACGCGTAACGAGCTCGGCCATTACAAGACGCCGAAAGTCATCCGGCTCGTGGAATCTCTTCCCAAGGGCCCTTCCGGCAAAGTACAGCGGCTCAAGCTGCTCGAGATACAGGCCGACGCCGCCTGATCTATTCTCCGGGTTTGATCTGGATCAATCGCGTCCCGGTTCCTGCGTTGACGCGCAAGACGGGCGCAACCCATAATCGCGCCATGTTCACACGCCGCTTCAAGCAAGGGTTCGCGCGCCTCTGCATCGCACTGCTGTGCATGCAGGCGGTCGCCAGCGCGTACGCCTGCCCGGCGTTTCTCGGCGATCTGCAGAATGCTGCGGCGGCAAGCGCACAGACCGGGCATGAGCATCACGCGGCCGCCATGTCCGGCGATTGCGGCGAGCACAACGCCCGCACCGCCGCCGACCGCAACATGTGCCATCAGCATTACGCCGGCGATCAGTCCGTAGGCACCGCGACGCTGGCCTCTGCCGCCGCGCCGCTTGCCCTGCCGCTGCCTTTCCTTGCTGTGGTGGAACCGGTCGCAGCAACGCCGCGCACCGTGCTTCCCGTCCTGCTCCAGCGTAGCACCGCCCCGCCTCTATCCATCCGATTCCAGGTCCTGCGCATTTGATCTTCCGGCAAGCGGCGTAAGACGCTCGCGCGTACGCGCGCAGCGTGTCGAGTCTTGCATGGGAGAATCACATGGGTATCTGGTCTGGTGTACGAGTAGATCACCGATCGTGCGGTCGTTACGGCGCAAAGCCTTCCGGCAGTGCGGCGCGTGCGCTGCGCGCTACGGTAGCCGCATTGGCATGCCTCGGCTACGGCGCGCAGGCGGCTGAAGTTGCAGCCCCCGCTACGACGGGCAGCCTCCTGCAGTCGGCCCGGGAGCACAAGCCGGTATACGCGCCGGCCGCGAATGCCGCCTCGTTGCCCGATCCGGCGCTTCGGTCACTGCTGGCCGAGGCGCTCCAGAACAATCCCGATATACGGGCCTCCCGCAAAGAGCAGGAAGCGGCAGCGCAGCGCGTGTCGCCAGCCGGCGCGCTCGACGACCCCATGCTCGAGATGGGCGTGCAGAACCTGCCCACCAACTCCTTCAGCTTCAGCCGCGAAGATATGACGGCAAAAATGCTGGGGCTATCGCAGCGGCTCCCCTTTCCCGGCAAGCGCGGCTTGCGGCGCGAGGTCGCGGAGCGAGACGCCGAATCGATAGGCTACGCGTATCAGGAGACGCTCAACCGCGTTGCGCGCGAGCTGCGCGTCGCGTACTACGATCTCGCGCTCGTGGTCGAATCCACGCGGCTCGTCGAGCAGAACCGCACGCTGCTGCAGCAATTGCTCAAGATCGCCGAACAGCGCTACACGGTAGGACGCGGCGACCAGGTCGATGTCCTGCGCGCGCAGACGCAGCTCGCGAAGATGACGGAAGAGCTCATAAAGCTCGGACGCGAGCGGCCGATGTTCGAGGCCGAGATCAACCGCGTCCTCGGCCGGCCGGCAACGGCCGTGGTGCCCGCGCCCTCGCTCACGCAGAGTCCGGAACGATCGCTCGCGTACGCGCCGCTCTACGACAAGGCGCTGGAGACCCGGCCTCAATTGCTGGCGCTGCAGAACCTCGTGACGAAAAACGAGCGTGCGGTCGAGCTGGCAGTCAAAGACCGATATCCGGATTTCGACGTGCGCTTCTCGTACGGACAGCGCGACAACATGCCGGACGGCACCCGGCGCTCCGACATGGTGAACTTCACCGTCGCGATGAACCTTCCGGTGTGGCGCCAGACGAAGATCGAGCCGCGCATCGCGGAGGCGCAGGCAATGCGCGACCAGGCGATGGCGATATACGAGGCGCAGCGCAACGAGACCGCCATGAAGCTGCGGCAGCAGATCGTGAGCGTGGAGCAGAACGCGCGTGCCGTGCAGCTGTATCGCACCGAGATCCTGCCGCAGTCGCGCCTCACGGTCGAAGCGGCAATCTCCGCGTACCAGGTGAACCGCGTGGAGTTCGCGCCGCTGCTCGACAACCAGATGGCGATACTCAATTTCGAGCTCGGCCGCGTCGCGGCGATCGCGAGCTACAACAAGGCGCTGGCCGAGATCGATCTGCTCATCGGCGCGTCGCCTCTCTAATCGGAACATCGACCGATCGGAATAACAATGAAATCCCTCAAACCCGTATTAGCGATACTTATGCTCGCCGCCGCGCTGGCCGCCGGCTACTGGTGGGGCACGCGGCAATCGGCGGGCACGAACGCCGGCCACACCGCGTCTCCCGCCGCGGACGCGAAACCCGGCTCGGGCGCCCGCAAAATTCTCTTCTACCGCAATCCCATGGGCCTTCCCGACACCTCGCCGGTGCCGAAAAAAGACCCGATGGGTATGGACTATGTCCCGGTGTACGAAGGCGATGACGAGCCGGCCGCATCGGGCAACGAGATCAAGATCAGCACCGACAAGGTACAGAAGCTCGGTGTCAGGATAGAGCGCGCGACGATGAAAGATCTCACGCGCACCGTTCGTGCCGTGGGGTCGCTCGCCGTGGATGAGCGCCGTATCAACACGGTCGCGCCGAAGTTCGAGGGCTGGATAGAGCGGCTGTACGTCAACACGACGGGACAGCAGGTCGCTCGCGGGCAGCCGTTGATGGACGTCTACAGCCCGGACCTGATCACGGCGCAGCAAGAGTACCTCATCGCCGCAAAAGGCGTCGACGCCGTGAAGGACGGTGGGGCCGACGCGCAGGACAACATGCGGCGTCTCATGGCCGGCGCGCTTGAGCGGCTGCGCAACTGGGACATCTCGGACCGCGAGCTGAAGGAGCTCGAGAAAAGCGGCGCAGCGGTCCGCCGCACCATCACGCTGCGCTCACCCGTAAGCGGCGTCGTGGTGGAAAAGCCGGCGCTGAAAGGCATGCGCTTCATGCCCGGTGAAGCCCTGTACCAGATTTCCGATCTGTCCGGCTTGTGGCTCATCGCGGACATCTTCGAGCAGGACCTGGGCCTCGTGCGTCCCGGGCAGGCGGCGAAAATTACCGTCAACGCGTTTCCGGGCAAGGTGTTCAACGGAAAAGTGTCCTTCTTCTATCCGACCGTGACGACTGAGACGCGCACCGGCAAAGTGCGCATCGAATTGCCCAATCCCGGCGGCCTGCTCAAGCCGTCTATGTACGCCTCGGTCGAGCTTGCCTCCGGTCCCACCCGGAAAGTCCTTTCGGTGCCGACCTCGGCCATCATCGACAGCGGCGTGCGGCGACTCGTTCTCGTGCAGACCGGCGAGGGACGCTTCGAGCCGCGTGACGTGAAGACCGGCGCGCAGGCCGACGACCATGTCGAGATTCTCGATGGCGTCAAGGACGGCGAGTCGGTCGTCGTGGCAGCGAACTTCCTGATCGACGCCGAGAGCAATCTGAAGGCGGCGATTGGCGGTTTCGGCCATGCGGGTCACGGCGGCAAGCCCGGCGAGGCGGCAGGAGCACCCGAAGCTGCGACTACGCCATCGGCAACCGGACACAAGGCGGAAGGCACGGTGGAGAGCGTGGACGCGAAAGCGGGTACTGCCAGCATCGCGCATGGCCCCATCGCCAGCCTTAAGTGGCCGGCGATGACGATGGAGTTCAAGGTCGCTAACCAGGCACTCATAAAGGAGCTGCAACCGGGCGCGCCAATCGCGTTTGAATTCGTTGAGCGCAAGCCCGGCGAATGGGTGATCACTGGCGTGAAACCCAAGCCGGCCACCGGCGCAGGCCAACCCCACGCCGGGCATTGAGGGGAACTCGATAATGCTGGCAAGAATAATAGAGTGGTCGGCAAAAGAGCGCTTGCTGGTGCTGCTCGCGACACTGTTCATCGTGGCGGGCGGCATCTACGCGGTGCTCAGAACGCCGCTCGACGCGCTGCCTGACCTCTCCGACGTGCAGGTGATCGTCTACACCGAATATCCCGGCCAGGCGCCGCAGGTCGTGGAGGATCAGGTCACCTACCCCCTCACGACCGCGTTGCTGGCGGTGTCCAAGTCCAAGGTGGTGCGCGGTTTCTCCGTGTTCGGCGCCTCGTTCGTCTACGTGATCTTCGAGGATGGAACCGACATCTACTGGGCCCGTTCCCGCGTCCTGGAATACCTCAACTTCGCCTCGGGGCGCCTGCCGAAGGGCGTGACGCCGTCGCTGGGACCGGACGCCACCGGCGTGGGCTGGGTATACCAGTATGCGCTGCTCGCCAAGGACAAGACGCTCGCCGAGCTGCGCACAATCCAGGATTGGTTCGTGCGCTACCAGCTGACCAAGGCCGCCGGCGTGTCCGAGGTAGCCTCGGTCGGCGGCTTCGTGCAAACGTACCAGGTGACGGTCGATCCGGTGAAGCTGCGCGCTTATGGAGTTCCGCTCTCCACCGTCACGCAAGCCATTCGCGAATCCAACCGCGACGTCGGAGGGCGTGTGGTCGAGATGTCGGAGATCGAGTACATCGTGCGCGGCAAAGGCTACCTGCGCAACATCGCCGACATCCAGAACCTGGTGGTCAAAAGCGAACGCGGGACGCCGGTGCTGATCCGCGACATCGCCCGGGTGGAACTCGCACCGGACGAGCGGCGCGGGCTCACCGAGCTTAACGGCGACGGCGAAGTGGTCTCCGGCATTGCCATGGCGCGATATGGCCAGAACGCACTGGAAGTCATCCACAACCTCAAGGCGAAGCTGGTCGAAATCGGCGCCGGCCTGCCGGCCGGCGTCACCATCGAGACCGTCTATGACAGGTCTGACTTGATACACCGTGCCATCGATACCCTCAAGCGCACCCTGTTCGAGGAAAGCCTCATCGTCGCTGTCGTTTGCGTGGTATTCCTGCTGCACCTGCGGTCCGCGCTGGTCGCCATCCTCATGCTGCCGGTCGGCGTATTGATCGCGTTCATCGCCATGCGCGCACTGGGCATGAACTCCAACATCATGAGTCTCGGCGGCGTCGCGATTGCGATCGGGGCGATGGTGGATGCGGCGATCGTCATGATCGAAAACGCGCACAAGCACCTGGAACGCCTGCCGGACGACCACACTACCGCCGAACGTGCAGCCGCGATGATCACAGCGTGCAAGCAAGTGGGACCGGCGCTCTTCTTCTCGCTGCTCATCATCACCGTGTCGTTCCTGCCGGTGTTCAGCCTGGAAGGCCAGGAGGGGCGGCTTTTCTCACCGCTCGCCTACACCAAGACGTTTTCCATGGCGGGCGCCGCCCTGCTCTCGGTGACGCTGGTGCCGGTGCTGATGATGCTGTTCATCCGCGGCAAGGTGATGCCGGAGGCAAAGAACCCGGTGAACCGATTCCTGATCTGGATCTACCGGCCGATCATTAATGCGGTCATGCGCTGGAAGAAGATGACGATCCTCGCCGCAGTGATTGCCTTGGCCGTGTCGATCTATCCCGCCTCCAAGCTCGGCAGCGAATTCATGCCCATGCTCAACGAAGGCACGCTCCTCTACATGCCGGCGAGTCTGCCGGGCATGTCCATCACGAAGGCCGCGGAACTGCTGCAAACGCAGGATAAGATCATCAAGAGCTTCCCCGAGGTGGCTTCGGTCTATGGCAAAGCAGGCCGCGCCAACACCGCCACCGATCCGGCGCCGACCGAGATGTTCGAGACAGTGATCAATTTGAAGCCGGAGTCCGAATGGCGCCCGGGTCTCACTACCGACATGCTCATTGCCGAGATGGACAAGGCACTGCAGTTCCCGGGTGTTGCCAACGCCTGGACCATGCCGATCAAGGCGCGTATCGATATGCTCTCGACCGGCATTCGCACACCGATCGGCATCAAAGTTTTCGGCAAGGAGCTCGGCGGCATCGAGCAATTGGCGAGGGAGATCGAGGCCGCGGTGAGGACGGTACCGGGAACGACCTCCGCCTTCGCCGAGCGCGTCACCGGCGGCTACTACTTAAATATCGAGCCGGACCGGGTGCAACTCGCGCGTTATGGCCTGCGCGTGGGCGACTTGCAGGAAGTGATTGGCACCGCGCTCGGGGCAGAGATGGTGACGACCACCGTTGAAGGGCGCGAGCGGTTCGGGGTCACGGTGCGTTATCCGCGCGAGCTGCGCGCTGATCCCCAGCTCATCGCCCGCGAAGTGCTGATTCCGACGATGACAGGTGCGATGATCCCGCTGGGGCAGCTCGCTCGAGTGGATGTCGCCAAGGGTGCCCCCAGTATCCGCACCGAAAACGCCCTTCTGTCGGCGTATATCTACGTCGACATCCGCGACCGCGACATCGGCGGCTATGTGGCCGACGCGAAGCGTGCCGTCGCCGACAAAGTGAAATTCCCGCCCGGCTACTACGCCACCTGGAGCGGCCAGTTCGAGAACATGGAGCGCGCCATCGAGAAGATGAAGATCGTCATCCCGGTGACCTTGCTCATCATTCTGGTGCTGCTCTACCTCAACTTCAAGCGCATGACCGAAACCATCATCGTCATGCTCTCCGTGCCCTTCGCGCTCGTGGGCGGGGTATGGCTCATGTGGGCGTTGCACTACAACCTCTCGGTTGCAGTCGCCGTGGGCTTCATCGCGCTCGCAGGGGTCGCCGCCGAAACCGGCGTGGTCATGCTGATTTACCTCGACAGCGCATGGGAAGAGGCAAAGGCGAAATGCCGGGCGGAAGGTAGAAAGGCCACGCTTGCCGACCTCTACGATGCGGTCATGGAAGGCGCGGTCGAGCGCGTGCGCCCGAAAATGATGACCGTAGTCGCCATCATGGCCGGACTGCTTCCCATCATGTGGGGTACCGGTACGGGATCCGAGGTCATGAGCCGCATCGCCGCACCGATGGTCGGCGGCATGGTGTCCTCGACGGTGCTGACGCTGATCGTGATTCCGGCGATCTACGCGCTGGTGAAGCAATGGCGGCTGCAACGAGGCTATGAAGGATAGACCCGACAACTTCTGCAACATTCATCTGTCCGAAAGGAGACTGGCATGAAAGCAACATTTGTGGTGACGATTATGGCCGCGCTTGCGCTGAGCGCAGCGGCTGCATATGCACAGACCGGCGGCGCGAAAGGCCACGACCACGGCGCACCGGCCCCGTGCTGTGATAATCCCGCCAAGGCGCAAACGCACAAGGCGACGGGTGTCGTGAAAAAGGCTGACGCAGCCAAGAACGCCGTCAGCATCGCGCATGGGCCCGTGAAAGAGCTGAACTGGCCGGCAATGACGATGACCTTCAAGGTGAAGGACAAGGCGCTGCTCGACAAGCTCTCCGTGGACAAGAAGGTGGAGTTTTCCTTCGTCCAGGAAGGTAAGGACTACGTAATCACAGCGCTGCAGTAAGCTCGCGCACCGAATCGCAATCATCAATGGTGGAACGAACGATGAACCGACGCAATTTTCTACTCGCGGGCGCAGCGCTCGCGCTGGCTGCGGGCTGCTCTTCGGATGCTGCGGCAGAGAACACCATTACGGTGTATCAAAGCCCCACCTGAGGCTGCTGCGGCTCGTGGATGGAACATCTGCGAGCCAATGGCTTCCGTGTGAAGCCTGTAGACGTGCAGGATCATGAGACGTACCGCCGGCGCAACGGCATACCGGACCGTCTCGGCGGCTGCCACACCGGTGTTATCCAGGGCTACGCCATCGAGGGTCACGTTCCGGCGCGCGAGATCAAGCGCCTGCTCGCGGAGAAACCGAAAGCCGCCGGGCTCGCCGTCGCGGGCATGCCGATCGGCTCACCGGGCATGGAGCAGGGGCCGCGTCTCGATCCGTACAGCGTGATACTGGTCGGCAAGGACGGGCAGACGTCGGTGTACGCGTCGTACGGCAGGTAGCGGAGCGGAAAGAACGGCGGTGCGCTGCGTGCCGCCTGTTGCGCACACGCGGCACAAACATTGACAAGGAGCACATCATGAACAGGACACTCACTACCCTTGCTACGGCGATCTCCCTCGCGATGGCCGCGAGCGCAATGGCGCAAGGCCGGCACGACGAGAAGCCGCACGGCATGGCGAAGCAGGCAGCATCGCAGGACAATGAGCGCAGGTCGCAGCCGATTACCGGAGGACGGCACGACGAGCGGCCGCATGGCATGACGAAGCCCGAAAAGAAAGCACAGGCAGATGCAGAAAAGAGCGGTAAGTAACGCGCAGCGTGTTCCCGCCGGCCGGTGCCGTCGTATTTGCGGTGTGGCGGGGAACGTGGGGCTTCATTGAGAAGCATCGCTACCTGATGAAGCTTACCGCATGGCTGCCGTTCCTCAGGCGGTACCTCGGCGTTTCCCTCACCGGCCATCTCGCCTGGGAAGTTGCACAGTTGCCGCTCTACACGATCTTCTGGAATGAAACGCCCGCCCGGATTGTTTTTGCGGTTCTTCATTGCACGACCGGAGACATCATGATCGCAGCCGCCGCTCTTGCGATATCGCTCATCATGCTGACGAAAGTGGTCGCGCCCGGGAAGCGCATTACCTGTTTCCGAATTGCGGCGACGGCGATGTTGCTGGGCGCGTCCTATACCGTGTTCAGCGAATGGGCAAATACCACGCGGGGCGCCTGGTCGTACAGTGCTGCGATGCCCATAGTGCCTCTGCTCGGTACCGGGCTCGCGCCCCTGCTCCAGTGGGTGCTGGTCCCTGCCGCTGCGTTTGGCATCGCCGCTCGCAAGCGGCCGCAAGAGTGCGACCACTTCGCCGGCTCGGGACGGCGTGATCCCGGCCGCACGAGCGGGCATGGAAAGGAGGCTGATCATGGTTGATACCACGAGCATCGGGCAGGCGACGGCCTTTGCGGCCGGCGTGGTGTCCTTCCTGTCCCCCTGCGTGCTCCCGCTCGTGCCCGCCTATGTCTCTTACGTGGCCGGCACCCATGCGCCCGCAGAACCGCGTCCCGCCCGCGAGGCGCGCATTGCCGCCGTTGGACTCAGCCTGTTCTTCGTGCTGGGCTTCAGCCTCGTGTTCATCGCGCTGGGCGCCGGCGCGACGGCGCTCGGCGGCCTGCTGCTGCAATACCGCTACGAGGCGAACATCGTCGCGGGCCTGGTCGTCACCGTGTTCGGCCTCATCATGCTCGGCGCGATGAATCGCTTCATGTGGGTGCACCGCGACGTGCGGTTCCATCCCCGGCTCGCGAGCGGCACGCCGCTCGCGGCGCTGGTTCTCGGCCTTGCGTTCGGCTTCGGCTGGACACCGTGCATAGGGCCGGTGCTGGGCGCGATCCTGACGCTGGGTGCAGCACAGGAATCGATCTCAGCCGGGATGTTCCTGCTTGCGATCTATGCGCTCGGCCTCGGCGTCCCGTTCGTGCTCGCGGCGCTGTTCACGCGCGAGCTTGCACAACGTCTGAAAAGCCTGAGGAAGATCGGCCAGCCCGTGCAGCGCATCGCCGGGGCATTGATGGTCATCATGGGCCTCGCGATGCTGTTCGGCGAGCTCAACACCTTCAGCATCTGGGTGCTGAAAGTGTTTCCCGTCCTGGGACGGCTCGGCTGAGACCGCGAATCGGACAGCGGCGCACGTGGCGCGCGTACATCAATGACTGTGTCGCCCTTCTTCGTACCGGCCCGGCGCCTGCGAAGCGCCCGGGGCAGCGTCCGCCTGATCCGGCGGGCGCACAACCGGCTCTTGCCGGTTGCCGTGATGCCCGAAAGATTCCATGTGCCCGGGCACAAGCGCCAGCACTGCCACCATCACGATCAACATGATTCCCATCCAGGCTCTCCCTATGCGTTCGGGTGCGGAAATGAACATATATAGCCGCCGCGTTGTGTCGGGTTGATGACGGCAACATTACATTTCCGTCAACCGTCACGCGCCCGGCCGCCGGGCGCACAATGGTTGACGATCGGAGAGGCACAGCATGCGCATACTCGTTGTTGAAGACGAACCGAAGACCGGCGACTACCTCAAGAAGGGGCTTACGGAGTCGGGATTTACGGTCGATCTCGCGCGTACCGGTGTGGACGGCTTGCACCTCGCGCAAACGGAGCAGTACGAGCTCATAGTGCTGGACGTCATGCTTCCGGGCATGCAGGGCTGGGAGGTCATCCGCGCCTTGCGCGCCAAGAGCGATGTGCCAGTCCTGTTCCTGACGGCGCGGGACGCCGTGCAGGACCGCGTCAAGGGCCTGGAGCTCGGAGCGGACGACTACCTCACCAAGCCTTTCGCGTTTGCGGAGCTTCTCGCCCGCGTCCGCACATTGTTGCGGCGCCCCCGCGGGCGCGAGCTCGAGATCCTTCGGGTCGCCGATCTCGAGATCGACGCCGCGAAGCGGCGCGTCTCGCGCGGCGGACAGCGCATCGATCTCACGGCGAAAGAGTTCACTTTGCTTCACCTGCTGGCAAGCCACGCCGGAGAAGTGTTGTCCCGCGCTCGCATCACATCCGAAGTCTGGGACCTCAATTTCGACAGCGATACGAATGTAGTCGACGTCGCCGTTCGACGCCTGCGCACGAAATTGGACGAGCCGTTCGACAGGAAGCTGCTCCATACGGTTCGAGGAATGGGATACGTCATCGAGGAGCGCGATTGACATGTCACGCAAGATGTCATTGTCGGCGCGTCTTGCGTTGTTGTTCGCGGGCGTGACGATCATAGTCTTCAGCGTGGCAGGCTTTCATCTCTACCATTCGCTGAACGATCAGTTGCAGCGTCACGAAGACGTCGCCCTGCTCGGCACGCTCGAGATCATGCGCCATCAGCTCATGCGCCAGGGGGGCATGGAAGCGATGCACGGAGTCATCAACCTCCTGCACGCCGCCTACGGCCCGAGAAGCGTCATCCTCGCCATTCGCGACAATACCGGTGCGGTGCTGGCCGCAAGCACCCCGGAAGCAGAGTCCCTGCCGATCGACAGGCCGCTGCCGCTCGATGCGGCGCCGGATCTGTCCGATATCCGGAGCTGGTACGACGGCGATACAAAACGAGGGCGCATCATCGTCGCCAACGAGCGCACCAACGACCCCGACACGCCGAGCGTTGTTCTGACGATCGCGCGGGAAGATTCGATGAGCGGCGTCGTTCTCGACGCACATGGGCAGGAGGTGCTCATCACCCTGTTCGCAGGAGTGGTGGCCACCGGGATACTGGGCTACGCGGTTTCCCGGCAAGCACTCCGCCCGGTGAAGGCCCTCGCGCGGACGGCCGGGGACATCACAGGCAGCCGCCTCGACCAGCGGCTCGATCCGGAACATACGCCGCGCGAACTTCATGAAATGGTGGCCTCATTCAACCTCATGCTCGACCGTCTGCAGGAGTCGTTCCGGAGACTCAACCGGTTTTCGTCCGACATCGCCCACGATCTCCAGACCCCGCTGAGCAACCTCATGGGCGGAACACAGGTGGCGCTCTCGCGCAGACGCTCGCCAGAAGAGTACGAAGCCGTGCTCGCGTCCAACGTCGAGGAATTCGAGCGGCTCTCGCGGATGATCAAGGATATGCTGTTCCTCGCGAAGGCGGACAACCCGGAGACCGTCATCGACCGCAAGCCCGTGGACTTGCGCAGGGAACTCGAAAAAGTCGTCGAGTACTACGATACCCTGCGCGAAGACGCCCGGCCGCCGGTGCGCATCGACGGAACGGGCTGGGTACTCGGCGACCAGCTTCTCATCCAGCGCGCCATCCAGAATCTTGTTTCCAACGCGCTGCGCCATTCCGACGGCGGCCACGTCGAGACGGTGATTGCCGCGCCGGTTCACGGCTTCTTGGATCTGATCGTCAGCAACACCGGCGCCGGCATACTGCCCGAGCATCAGCCGTACGTCTTCGACCGCTTTTACCGCGCCGACGCCGCGCGTACCCGTTCTTCAGAAGGCTCGGGGCTGGGGCTTGCCATCGTCAAATCGATTGCCGAGCTGCATGGCGGCGAGGTGTTCCTGTCCAGCACGCCCGACGTGGTTACGGTGTTCACGCTGCGGTTGCCGGGCTGTCCGGCCGAATTCAGCAGTGAGGGACTACAGGCCTGAAGCGCTTCCCACCGGATATCGGTGGAAAAAACTCGGCGAGCCTGTCTGCGACAGACAGACCCGCCTGCACGCCCAGCCGGTCAAGGTCCGACAACCTGACTGGGAAAGGCACCCTGCGCGGGCTGCGTCCCGGAATGGAGCGAGTTGTTGGTGGTTGCGCCGCCATATCCGGCACAGCCCGACAGCACGAGCACGATCCCGACAACCGTCGCTAGCATCAGTTTCTTCATGATCATCTCCTTGTAACCAGGTTCGGCACGCGGCGGCTGCATCGGACCGTCAATCGATCCGTTTCAAAGAGCGCCGCGTCATGCACAGCTGAATCTGCACATGCGCTTACACTGTAGCGGTCGCGGCGTTACGCCGGCATGACAGGTGCATTACATCGCCGCAATGGAGCACGCCCGCAGTGAAAATCGCCGTGCGTACGTTGCCTGTCGCCGCATCGGGACGCCGATTGAAGAAGAAGTAATCGGGTAGTCATAGTCCCGTCATATGCGGACAGCTATGCTGCGGTATCAGGATAGGTGAACTCCATGACCGCCGCCCCGCATGTCGTTGCGCTGTATCCACTCCTGTTCGTTGCATGTTATGCAAGCGCCGCTGCTCCGCCGAATCCGGCAACAGGCAGCGAAGAAATGTCGCGGAACAATCCTGCCCGCAATCAGCGCGACCCTCGTGCCGCCTATGGACAGCCGGCGTCACCGGAGCAGGCCGACCGCGTCATCACGATTCGACCCGGGCGGCGGTTCGTCAACGTGACGAACGGCGAAACGGTGCTGTTCAAGGTGAACGGGAGAGCATTCGCCTGGCGATTCACGCCCACGATAAGCCATCGCACATTTCGCCTCGAAGAAATCGCACCCGGGGATATCGATGTACGCGGCGTGCAGGTCTTCTGCGGTCCCGATCTTTACGAGCGTGCAGGCTGACGCCCGGCAATGCGTTACGAGACGCCGTCGCGAAGCGTGATCGAAATCCATGCATGAACGTGACCAGCAGCCCGGCGGCACTGTACACGCCTCAACGGATCGCGCCCTGCCGGTCACCGCAGCTTCCCCCTGCATCGGCAATATCGACGCAGGCACGCCGCGTGCGCTCGACCGCCGCACCGAACACGATCACGGCGCGCAGTGCGGTTGCCTGATCCTCGCCGCCGCTGTCGGTGGAGGACGCGAAGCCGTCAGCTTCTCGTATTGCGTGACGGTACTGCAAAAGCACTGGCAGCTGCAGTGCAATCACGGAGAGCACTGCGCGACGCGGACGACCGGATTCCCCGCCAGCCGCTGGCACGAAGCCGGGTCCCTGGACGGCGTCAAAGCGATTCTTGTGCGGGAATCCTGAAGCAGGCGATCCTGCGCACGAGCCCATATCGCACGACACACGCCGGCGGGGGAACGGACGTTGCCGCCCGCCCCCGTGGTGACGCCTAGAATCTGTGTGTGACCGTCATGAACCACGCGTTCTGGGAGGTGCCTGCCACCGGCGCGGAAAGCCCGCCCAGGTTGTATGCGGCGCGCGCGTCGTTGTTCAACTTCACGTAACCGAAGTCTCCCTCCGTGCGTTTCGAGAACGTATACACATACCGGACCTGCCACAGCTTGGCGCCCGTCGAGCTGCCCGGCGCAGGCCGCGTCGAGTTGTGAGCGGCAACCGCCGTACCGTTGCCTTTGGTGTCGCCCGCTTTCGTATATGAAGCGCGCAAGCCGTGCGGACCCGAGATCTTCCAATCTGCGGCGAGATGCCACGCATCAACTTCCGTCTTCGTTGAAGGTACCGGCTCCAGTTTCTGTCGAGTGTATACGGCGCCGAGGCGCACGGGGCCGACTACATAACCCGCGGTCAGGAGCCACGCGGTGTCCTTCGTGTTTAAAGTCGACGCATAGTAGTTGTTGTGCTCTTCCCACGTCGCGCCCAGATTCAACGGGCCGTTGCGGTAGATGCCGCCGATGGAATACAGCCTGGGCTTTGCGCCGGCTGCCGCGGATGTCGTGTTGGTTGCCGTACTGGCAGTAGTAGCCGCAAGGCTGAGCTGGAATCCGCTGATATCAGGCGAGTCATAATTGATCGACTGCCTCGCCCGACGGAACCACAGCCCGGGATTTTCCCGGTTGTCCACCGACGTGCTGCCGCCTACCAGCAGGAATGTATTCCCGCCTATGCCGGTCTGCGGCGTGATGAGGTTCGTGCCACCCACTCGCTTGAACGGCGTGTCCCAGATGCCGACCCACAGATTGCCGAAGGATCCTTTGAAACCGACAGCGCTGTTGCGGCTGCACCAGCCGCTCTGGTTCTGCCCGCGGAAGTCCGCCGAACTCGCGCACTGGAACCATGCCGAAAGACCGCCCCCGAGCTTTTCCTCTCCCTTGAACCCGATCTCGTTCCCCGAAGGCGCTTGCATCATATCGACGTTGACCCGATCTCCGGCGGGCCCTCGTCCCTGCTCCACGCGGAGCGAGTACTCGGCAATGTAGCGACCGAATATCTGCACCGTGCTCGTCTGCGCATCTGCGACTGCGGGAATCCCCAATGCACTCCCCACCGCTATCACTATCAGCTTCTTGTTCATATGGCCTCCTTTTGAGGTTCATCGATCGACGACGTGTCGCCCCATTGTTTTTATCAGCCTGAAAATGACGCGAGGATTACCGTTGGATGACATGCTGCATCTTTACGGCATTACTGTGCCTAAAAAGAGACACCATCATCGTCATGCATCCGTCATGCACCCGTCATCGTCGCATCGGTACAGTGACCGCACGATCGATGCATTCGATCTCCGTCATACGACGGCCCGTCAACCGGCAAGGAGACAAATCATGGTACGCAAAAATGTAATTGGATTACTGTTCGCGAGCGCCGGCGCCCTGTTCGCCGCCGGCGCCATGGCTCAACAGCAATCGTCCGGAGTGCATGCCCACGCCGCGCCTGCCGCAGCGGCCGCGTTGAATGCAGACCGCACGATCGTGATTCAGCCCGGCACGCGCTACGTCAACGTGACGAACGGCGAGACCGTGCTGTTTCAGGTTGGCGGCAAGTCGTTCGTACGCAAGTTCTACAGCATGCTCAGCCATGGCAGCTTCAGTCTTTCCGAAATTGCGCCTGCTGACGTAGACGTCCACGGCATTGTCGTATATTGCCAGCCCGATCTGTACGAGCGTGCCGGGTAATCGACGAACACCGCCGGCGGTGCCGGACGGTGTCGCGCGGCACGCAGTTACGTCGCATATGTCATCTCTCCGTCATGTAGACGTAATGCAAAGACAGCTAGGCTTCTTGTCACGCCAGCGCACACGCACCACGCGTATCGGGACCGGGTGATTAAGCGGGTCACGAGACCGTTATCGGGCAGAGCGCCTGGCGACTTCCCTTGCATCTGTCTCTCCTCCTCGAAGGGAGGCCACGTGAAATGGCCTCCTTCTTTTTTGCCGCAATCCGGGTGCGCAGAACGTGCACACCGCTCTTTGCTGCCGCTTGCGTGATGGGCGCATCCGGGTGCAAGTCGCTGCGTTCGTAATCCGTTCGTCATCCGCGCGTAATGCTGTCGGTGGTAAAAGTATGCTAGGGGATACTAGCGAGAGCCAGCGTGGCAACACCCGTGGATTCGATGAAGACCACAGCCGTCACGGCATCCGATGCCGCTGCCGGTCATGCCGATCATCAGTCGGCGCGGGGTTCCACCGTGCCGTCGTTTTCGACGGCGTATTCCGCAGCGCTCACAAGATCCGCCGTCAACACGCCGCAACCCCTAGGCAGTTCTGCGCCCATCGGCCGGAGTCACATTCCCCTGAACGCCAGCGCCGGCGCGCTCGGCCATCATTTACATGAGCAGGCGCTCGCACTGCGCGCCTATCGGTTGCAGTTGCTGGCCTCGAACATCGCCAATGCGGATACGCCCGGCTATAAGGCGCTGGACATAGATGTCGAGGAGGCGCTCCGCAGTCGGACGGCACCACAAGACGTTACCGTGAAGTATCACGTGCCGATGCAGGCAAGCCTGGACGGAAACACCGTGGAAATGGACGTGGAGCGCGCCAAATTTGTCGACGCCGCCGTCCGCTATCAGTTTTCCCTGGACCGCGCGATCAACCACTACATGCACATCGCCGATCTTTTCAAGAGTCTCAAGGACTGAGCTGACGTTGATCGAAAATATCGGTGTGCCGAGGTCTGAATATTTGAACAAGGCAAATGGCTCGACGACGTTTTTAACCGCAGTAGTTCACTCAAGGAGCGTAAACATGCGTCAATTCGTAGCGGCTTCTCTCATGGCGTTCGCGCTGTCGGCGCCCGCCTTTGCGCAGCACCCGCATGCCGGCGAAGGCAAGCCGGCGAAGATAGTGGAACTGAAAGACGGAACAACGCTGCACGTCTATGCGGACGGCAAGATGGCGCATCATGACAGCCGCAACCGCCCGATTCCGATGAAATCCGGAGATCGGATGGAAACCCGGAGCGGCGAAGTTTTGATGATGCGGGGCAACGAGGTATGGCGGTTGATTGAGCCAAACAAGATCGGTGATTGACGTCTGCAGCGCGCCGCAAAGCGAACTCGCCACGTAAAGGATCCGACAAGCGGTCCACGGGCCGGCCTTGAGCCGGCCTTTGTTTTTCAGTAACCGGAACGTCGAACGCCCTGGATGAAGCGACAAGGAAAACGGCGCACATGTCCGAAATGTAATGTTGCGGTCAGGGTCCTGCCACGACGCGGCCCTTACACTGGCATCGTGAAGTACCGGTTGCTCGCCCCGGTACAACGGGATGAGCCTCGAGACCCAGACATTCATGGAGGTCACCATGCGCTACCTGATCATCGCCATCGCGCTCGCCGTTCTCGCCGGCTGTGCTACCGCTGCAACGACCGAGAAGTCGCGGGTGTTCTACGACCGGAAGTACAATACGTATTACCAGCTGCGCTCGGACGAAAGCGCTGCACGAGCCCCGCGCACCGCCCCGGTGTACGACCGGAAATACAACGTCTATCTGCCGCTACGCAGCGATCGGTCCAACATGATCGTGGCTCGTTAGCGCACCACGCCGTCCCGACGCTCGAAGAGGTTACCGAAATGGACGCCGATACGCTGAAATCGCTGCTTACGCTGCTCGCATGGGGTGCGCTGTTCTTCCTGATGATGCGTTACGGATGCGGCGCCCACATGATGGGTCGGCATGGCCGCCATCGGCCTCACGCGGAAGACAAGGCAGACGTCCGAGACCCGGTGTGCGGCATGACCGTGCAGCAGGACGCCCCGTCCGCTGCAGCCGTGCACCAGGGCAGGACATACTATTTCTGCTCGCGCGGCTGCCGCGACAAATTCGAAGCGTCGCCGGACAAGTATGCGAGAACGGCACCGGAAGGACACCAGCATGCGTGATGCGGCACTCCGCTGCTCCCCGCAACGTCGCGCACGCCTGCCGTACGCAAGACTCGCGAAGCGCGAGGAAGCCGACATGCTGCGCGAATTCGGGGATGAGCATCGCCGTTACATTGACGTCGTGCCCGCCTTCGTTCCCAGGCTTGCGCGGCCATCGTCGGCCGGCGGCGCTCAGATATAGGCGTTCGCTGCGTACTGCTGCACCATCCGGTGGGTATTGAAGAACGACGCGTTGAGCGCAATCGTCTGCCGCATCACCTCGACCCACGCGTCGCGCTCGCCGTAATACATCGGCAGGACGACTGCGCCGAGCTTGCGGTAGAGGTCTGCTGCATCCAGCCGATCGGCGTCGTCCTGCGGGCCTGCTTCCGTAGCAGCAGGTCCGACAGCCCAGCCGGTAACGCCCTCCACGTGCCCTTCGATCCACCAGCCGTCGAGAACGCTGAGACTCGGAACGCCATTGTGCGCAGCCTTCATGCCGGATGTCCCGGACGCTTCCAGCGGCCGCCGCGGCGTATTGAGCCACAGATCCACCCCCGCCGTTATCAGCCGCCCGAGCTGCATGTCGTAGTTTTCCAGATACACCACCCTGACGCTGTCAGCGAGGCGCGACGACGTCTTCACGATACGCCTGATCAGCTCCTTGCCTTCATCATCAGCGGGGTGCGCTTTGCCGGCGAACACGATCTGGATCGGTCCTGTTCCATTCGTGGCATTCACGAGCTTCTCCGGATCCATGAAAACCAGGTCGGGGCGCTTGTACAGCGTGGCCCGCCTCGCGAAACCGATCGTGAGAGCTTCCGTATCGAATTTCCGGCCGGCACGCCGGTTGACTTCGTCCATCAACGCCCGCTTTGCCGTCGCATGCGCTTCCCGGATCTCGCGCTTCGGAATGCTGACCGCATTGCGCAGGCTGAACGGATCGGTGACCCAACCCGGAATGTACCGGGAGTAAAGCTGCTGGAACGGTTCTGACGTCCAGGTTCGGGAATGGACGCCGTTGGTGATCGAGTCTACGGGATAGCCGGCGAACATGGCGCGCGACACTTCGCCGTGCTTCTTTGCGACGCCGTTGACGTAGCGGCTGGTGTTGAGCGCGAGCCGCGTCATGTTGAGCTCTTCCGGACCCGACAGCATGCGCACGACGTCGAGCGATATCGCGTCACGAACGACCGCCTGGAACAGATCGTAGGCAAACCGGTCATGCCCCGCGGACACAGGCGTGTGCGTGGTGAACACGCATCGATCGCGCACCGCCTCGAAATCCCAGTAGCCCCCGCTGGCATACGATTCGCGCAGCAGCTCGAGGGCAAGCAGGGCTGCGTGCCCTTCATTCATGTGGAATCGCTCGATGCCGGAATACCCGAGCGCCCGCAATGCGCGGACGCCGCCCACGCCGAGCATCACCTCCTGCGAGAGCCTGCACCTCTGGTCGCCGCCGTACAACCAGCCCGTGAGTGCGCGATCCGCTTCCGCGTTCTCTTCCGCGTCCGCATCGAGCAGGAAGACAGGCACGCGATAACCTCCGGCACCGACGACGTCGTACTGCCATGTTTTCAGCATGACGCGACGGCCCTCGATGTCGACGTGAACGCGCACGTCGAGCAGCGACAGCACATCGCGTGGCCGCCAGGTCTCCGCCTCCTCCCGCTGCACACCCTCGGCATCGATGCGCTGCCGGAAATAGCCGTTCTTGTAGAGCAGGCTGACGCCCACGGCCGGAATCCCGAGGTCCGCAAACGACCTCAGCGTGTCACCGGCCAGCACGCCGAGCCCGCCGCCATAGGTCGGCATGCGATCGTCTGCCGCGATCTCCATCGAGAAGTATGCGATGCGACGGGCGCCGCCGGTCGGAACGACCGCCGCAGGACCTGCGTAACGGCCGGGATCCGACTTGAACAGCCGGCAGCACAGATCCGAACAGAAATAGTACCGGCGGCCCTCGTGCTCCGCCGAGAACCCGGAAGTCGCATCGGCGGTCATGCGACATACCGGGTCTCTCGATCGCGCCGTCGTGTCCATGGCAACCGCCTCCGACAGGGCTCTACGAATTTGCCGCTTGCGGCAGCGAGACGAGCGGCACGATATGGGTCCGTATGACCTCTTCCCAGGTGTATCGCGCGGCCGTTCTGTGCGCATGCAGCCGCAACCGCTTCGCGACCGCCGGCTCGGCCCTGAGACGCATGACCTGCGAGGTCAGCTCCTCGGGCCGGCTGCTCTGCAACGCGATGGCGTCATAGCCGGGCGTGGCATAGTCCTCGCCGGTCGCGCCGATGAAGGCCAGGCCGCGGCACGCCATCGCCTCCAGGCCGACCAGTCCGAAGGGCTCTATGCCGCTGTTCGCAAGCACGCCGTCGCTGTACTGATAGAGCAGCCGGAGCTGCGGGCGCGACAGCGGGCCTTCGATCAACACGATGTCGCTGCCGGCAGTCGCGGAAAGCGCGCGGCAGAGCGAACCGGCACTCGTGTCGTCGCATACCCGCTGCGCCATGCCGAGGTTCATTGCATGCGCCCGCGCCATCACTTCGCCGCCATGCTTCTCCACGCCGCCGCGCGCGAGCAATAGCGGCTTCAGTCCGCGGCTCTTCAGTTCCCCGATCGCCTCGACGGCCATCAGCCACCGCTTGTCCGGATCCCAGCGCGCCACCTTCACCAGCAGCAGCCGGCCGTCGACCGCTCGCCGAAGCGCGCGTGCCGCGGAATGGTCGCCGGGCCCGAGCCAGTCGGACGCGATGCCGTTCGGAATGACGCGAGGGTCGACCCCGAATTGCCACATCTCGTGCTTCATGAACCTGCTCACCGTGGTGATCGCAGCCGACCTCTGCAATTGCGCCCACGGCACGCGGTGAAATCCGAACGTGTTGTTCGCGTTCCAGAAGAAGCGCATCCGATCGGACCATCCTCTGCGCTGAGAGAGCGCACACAGGTCGACGATCGTCCCGCTGGTCTGCCACTCCTCGCCCAGCACGGTCACCATGCCGCCGCGGTCGATGAGTCCGGGAAACAGATGCTGCTCCAGCCACGCAGGCAACGACCGGTTCCAATCCCAGAGCTTTCGCTCTTCTCCATCGTAGACGCCGCCGGGGTGGTAGCGGCTGATCCATTGACACCACCGGTGCAAATGCAACTTTCCGTTACACGCCACCTCGTAGCCGGGGTGATCCGGAGAGCCGATGAAGAACAGATGTGTCTCGTAACCTGCAGCAGCGAGCGCACAGGCAAGACCGCTGATGCGCGACGCCAGACCGCCCGCCTGTGCGTACGCGTCGGGTCCCTCGAAACTGAGCAACACGAAGGCCGGAGGCGCGCCAGACAGCCTGACCGCACGAAGCGGTTGCTTCATGACATGCCGTGGGGGCCTATCGACCATGTGCGTGATTTTACGTCCAGCCGGATGACGCCGCGCTTACAAAACGATTACAGCAGCCGACGGTCGCGAAAATTTTCGGATGTGACGGGCACCGCGCACGAAATATGGGCAGCCGGCAATCGCACTGCGTCTTCCTGGTGCGGCTGCCGGGCGCGATGCTGTCGCTCCTCCGCTATGTTTCCCCGGAATACAGGCAGTTACCTCAGAGGCACGGTCCTTGCTGAAGCGAGCGGCTGAGCCGACCGCGCGGGTCAGCTCTCAACATACCGCCAAATCACGAGAAAGGATCGGACAATGATTTCCAACGGAAAGGGGTTGGTCATGGCGATGCTATGCGCAATGCTCGCGTCCCCGGCATTCGCACAGGGACGTCACGACGAAAAGCAGCACGGCACCATGAAGCCTGAAGCAGGCGAGCAGTCGGAGAGAAAGTCGACTCCGGCGGCCGGCCGGCATGATGAAAAGCCGCACGGGATGGCGAACAAGCCGAAGGCGACGAAATCCGACGCCACCGGAAAAAAAGAAAAGTAATAACTGCGTGTAGGGCTCCGCTGCCGGCAGCGGGGCTCGATTCCGCGCCGATCATCTCTCGCGCGCATACGCCGCTGCGCAGATGACGAAAACGTCATGCGGCGGTCAGAAGGCCGTAATAGGCAACTCGCTATAGTCGAGCCATGGTCGAATGATCGATCAACCGTCAGACAGACGGCCCAACAACCCGCAAGGAGATGATCATGGTACGCAAACTGACTATTGCTGTTGCTGCAGCGCTGCTTTCCTCCACCGCCTTCGCCCAAGGCCCGATGCAGGACACGTGGGACATCAATGCCCCCAACGGCGCGCCGATGATCCCCGGCAAGCCCCTGCCGTCGGTCGCAGCGCCTTCCGCGCTGTCCGCGGCGCCCATGCAGGACACCTGGGACATCAACGCCCCCAACGGTCCGCGCCTGCTCGTCCCGACCGCAGTCGCGGCAGCCCACGGTGATTCCGCCGTGCACGGCCAGACCGCAAGCGCCGGCAGCGTGAATCGCGTAATCGACGTGCGCCCCGGCACGCGCCATGTCAACGTGACCAGCGGCGAGACGGTGCTCTTCAGGGTCGGCGACAAATCCTTCACCTGGACCTTCGATCCGACGCTGGATCATCCCAGCTTCGACCTCGGGCAGATCGCACCGGCAGGCGTGGCGGCGCAAGGCGTGCGCATCTACTGCGCCCCGGATCAATACGAGCGCGCTGGCTGAGTCGTGCTGAATGCCGGGACGAGGCCGCACAGCGGCCTCGTTGTTTTTCACGCGTCTTCGTAAGCTCCTCATAGCTGTCCCGTGCTACGCGGTCGCCACTCAGTCCATTGACCTTCGTCAGTACGCCGACCGCGCGCATGGTCGTACCCTAGCTTTCTCGCCTTTCCCATCATGACATTCGCATTCCGCGAATAGAGAATGCCCTCGTGAATGGGCCGGCGTCGCGCGGCTTTGGCTGGCGGCGCACGCACACTTCGACCGCCCGGGTCATCGCCGTCGTGTCATCACAACCGACACGGAGGTTCGCCATGAAGAGCTCAGCAAACATCATCGCGGTCGCAATGACGGCCGTGGTCCTCGGCGGATGCGCAACGGAGCGGCAGACGCAAACCGCAGTCGGCACGGGTGCAGGCGCAGCGACCGGCGCAGTGCTCGGCACCATGATCGGCGGGCCGGGCAGAGGCACTACAGTGGGAGCAGTGGTTGGCGCCGGCGTCGGCGCAGCAGCCGGCTACAACTGGCAGCTCATCAAGGAAAAGCTAGGCATCGCAACCAAAGGCTCCAACCTTCAGGTCTCCGAGCATCAGGACGGAGGCCTGAAGGTCAACATGCCGGGATCCGTGTCGTTCGCCACCGGCAGCGCAACGCTCGATACGCGGCTGCATCCGACGCTCGACAAGCTCGCGACGACGCTCAACGAGTATCCGGCGACCACGGTAAACGTCGTCGGTCATACCGACAGCTCGGGCGACGCGCAGGCCAACATGGAGCTCTCGCGCCGGCGCGCCGATGCGGTTGCGAGCTATCTGTCGCAGCGCGGCGTCGACCGCGCGCGCATCGTGGTGGAAGGAAAAGGGCAGACACAGCCGGTGGCCGACAACGCAACGGAAGCCGGCCGCGCGCAGAATCGCCGCGTCGAAATGCTCATCCGTTCGGCGTCCTGACCGCTGCGTCGGCGGCGCTTCGTCTTTCGACAGCGAGGCCGCGATGAGCGGCCTCGTCTCCATGCATCCCTTGCACCGGCCGCCGCAGGATCGATCCGCATGACCGGGTGAACGCCTTCCGCAGCGCACGGAACTGCAGGCGCCGAGGGGTACGGCATGACATTCGCTCGCACATTGCGGCGCACCCCTTACGCGCGGAGGAGGCGACATGCCAGCCACGACCCTGCAGCAGTGCATAGAGCTGTGCCTCGATTGCTACCAGGCCTGCTTCACCACCGCGATGCGTTACTGCGTTCCCGCAGGCGGCAAGCAGGTGCCCGCGCCGCGCCTCGGCCTGATGCTCAATTGCGCGGAGCTTTGCCGCACGGCTGCCGAGTTCATGATGAGCGGGTCGGCCCAGCATTCGAGCGTGTGCGGCGCTTGCGCAGCCGTTTGCGAGGCCTGTGCGCAAAGTTGCGCCGAGGTCGGCGACATGGACGAGTGCGTGGATGCGTGCCGCCGCTGCGCCGCAAGCTGCCGCGAGATGGCCGGTGTCGACATGGCGACGACCGGGCTCACGGGCAGCGAACGGCAGGAAGACGATACGCCGGTCAAGACACCGATGTAACGAGCCCTCCGTGCGCCGGCATCCCGTGCTTCGAGACTGCCGCGGCATGCCGGCCCGACTCGCGGCAAAGCCCGACGCCACGGCAACCTGCCGAAGGCGCGGGGAACTAAGGCGGCCGAAGCGCCCTCTACAGTTTGCACGGCTAACGCCTTTTCTCTACACTGCCGCCCATGCCAGCCCGACTGAAGCGCGCGTTGCTCGTCATCATGCTCTGCATCCTTCCGGTGCAGTCGATGGCGTTCACGCTGCTGGCGCTTCAGTGCTCGCCTGCGCATGCGCATCATGCGGCATCGAGTGCGGAGCATGATCGCGCCACCCACGCGCACGCCGCTCTGCACGAGGAAGGCGCGCCCCTTGAGCAGGCCGACGGGCACGGACATTTCTGCTGCCATCAATTCTCCACCGCAGCGCCTGCGCTTGCGGTGCCGTCCCCGCCCCGCGATTTCCGCATCTACGCATCCACGGTTTCGCTGCCGACACCGCTGCACATCCCCGAACTTCCGCAGCGCCCACCCAAAGCCTGACCTCGTATGCACCGTTGAGCCGGCGTGTACCTGCGTCCGATGGCGCGCGTACGCCTGCGCACTCAGCGAGGAATCGTCCCGCATCGAACCGGTTCGTGACCGCACGGTTTTGCAGCGTTGACCGACATTGCGGCTGCGCAGCCGCCCGCATGGGCAGTAACAGGATCGAGCGCGTCATGTGCGCGCAGACCTCCCGGCACCGCCCGTCACTGAGCATCTGATCGTTCACAGAGGAGTAGCGCAGAAATGCAGCACAGCAACTACACAGCACTCGTCGCAGCCGTCCTTCTGGCGGCGGCATCGGCCACCGCAATCGCACATGGAGATGTCCATGACAGGAACGTCGAGCGGCGTTCTTCCCACATGACGGAGGAAAAGTCGTTCGGGAAACCTGGGAACGCGAAAAAGGCGACGCGGACCATCCGTATCGAGATGAGCGACACCATGCGGTTCTTCCCCGACACAATCCAGGTGAAGCGCGGCGAAACCATCCGTTTCGTGGTGTCGAACACGAACAAGCTCATGCACGAGATCGTGTTCGGCTCCATGGAGGAGTTGAAGGAACACGCCGATCTCATGAAGAAACATCCCGGGATGGAGCACGACGAGCCGTACATGGCTCATGTCGCCCCCGGCAGAACTGAGACTATCGTCTGGCAATTCACGAAGTCGGGGGAGTTCTATTACGGCTGCCTGCTTCCGGGGCATTTCGAAGCAGGCATGGTCGGCAAGATCGCCGTCCGCTGATCACATCCCACGAAATACAGGAGTTCCGCATGAAGACACGTTACGTCACGCTCACGTTCCTGCTGTCCACCGCCATGCCGTTGCCCGCTCTCGCAGCAGGCGCGGATCACGACGCTCATCACGCGGCGCCCGCCGCCGACGCAAAAGCGGCGCTCAGTGCCGGCGAAGTGCGCAAGGTCGATACGGACGCGAAGAAGATCACGGTCCGCCATGGCCCGCTGGAAAACCTCGGCATGCCGCCGATGACCATGGTGTTCCAGGTGAGCGACCCTGCGCTGCTCGCCGACGTGAAGGCGGGAGACAAGGTGCGGTTCACGGCCGAGAACAAGGGCGGCGCACTGGTCATTACCCGCATCGAGCGCCAGTAGGCCCCCTCATACCGGGCGCGGCAGTTGCGTAACCATTACAAAGCCGTAATGCGGCCGCAACCATTCCGTCACCGGCCCGACCCTACACTGAACCGACATTTCAACAGGAGCAAACCATGAAACGTGTATTGATATGCGCCATGCTGGCTGCAACGCCGGCACCTCTCGTTTTCGCCGCAACGGCCGAGCCTGCTGCGACGCAGCCCGCGGGGAAGCCCGCTGAGGCGGAGGCCCACATCGCGCGCATGCAGGAACAGGTGCAGCGCATGCAGGACGAGATGACCCGCATGCGCCAGGCGCAGGACCCTCAAGCGCGGCAGCAAGTGATGAAGGAGCACATGCAGACGATGCACGCGCATATGGAGACGATGCACGCCATGATGCAAGGCAGCGCCATGATGAGCGGCCATCATGGCGGCGGTATGATGGGCGGCGGCATGATGCACGGTTCCGGAGAGCAGGACATGATGGCGCAATGCATGCAGATGATGCAGCAGCACTCCGGAGCGCCTGCGAAGCCCGACAAGCGCTGAACACGCCACGGGTTCGGCGGCGCACCGCTCATCGCATCGCGGCGAGAGGAAGTCACCATGAGCACGCATCCGCACGATCACGGTGCGCATGAGCACGCACACCATCACGCACATGCTCAGCCGACACCCGGCGCCGCGTCGCATGCAAGCGCGCCCGCGACGCCGGCAACGACGGGCAAGACTCTCTACACCTGTCCCATGCACCCGGAGATCGTGCGCGACGCGCCGGGCGAATGTCCGATCTGCGGCATGACGCTGGTGCCGATCGCAGGCACCGGCCCGGCGGAAGACACGGAGCTGCGCGATCTCACCCTGCGGTTCTGGGCGGGGGTGGCATTGTCGATCCCCCTGGTGATCCTCGCCATGGCGCCCATGGCCGGCATCGAAAGCCCGTTTGGTCTTGCCCCCCGCGCGCGCGGCTGGGTGGAGTTCGCGCTCGGCACTCCGGTGGTGCTGTGGGTCGGCTGGCCTATTCTGCGCAAGTTCTGGCTCTCGCTCACGCATCGCGCGCTGAACATGTACACGCTCATCGGCCTGGGCGTCGGCCTTGCCTATCTCTTCAGCCTTGCCGCAGTGCTGACGCCGGGACTGTTCCCCGCGGAATTCCGTCATCACGACGGCGCGGTCGGCACTTATTTCGAAGCGGCAGCCGTCATCGTTACCCTCGTATTGCTCGGCGACGTGCTGCAATTGCGCGCGATGGGGCGCACCAGCCAGGCGATACAGGGATTGCTCAAGCTCGCGCCCAATCTCGCATGGCGCATCGACGCATCGGGCGACGAGACACACGTCGCGCTCGACAGCGTAGTCGCCGGCGACCGCCTGCGCGTGAAGCCCGGCGAGAAGATACCGGTGGACGGCACCGTGCTCGAGGGCGGCAGCCGCGTCGACGAATCGATGATCACCGGCGAGCCGGTGCCTGTCGCGAAGTCGGCGGGCGACAAGGTAACGGGCGCCACGGTAAATCAAACGGGCACGCTGGTGATGCGCGCGGAGCGTGTCGGCGCGGACACCCTGCTCGCGCGCATCGTGCACATGGTCGGCGAGGCGCAGCGCACGCGCGCCCCGATACAGCGTCTCGCCGATCTCATCGCCGCCTATTTCGTTCAGGCCGTGGTCGCCATTGCGATCGTCACGGCGATTGTGTGGTGGGCATACGGACCCGAGCCCGCGCTCGCCTATGCGCTGCTCAACGCCGTGGCGGTGTTGATCATCGCCTGCCCCTGCGCGGTCGGCCTCGCCACGCCCATCTCGATGACGGTCGCCATGGGACAAGGCGCGCTCGCTGGAATCCTGTTCCGCAACGCCGAAGCGATCGAGCGCATGCGCGACATCGACACGCTGGTCGTGGACAAGACCGGCACTCTGACGCTCGGCCGGCCGACGCTGACCGACTTCGAGGTCAATGGATTCTCCCGGCAGGATGCATTACGGCTGATCGCCAGCGCCGAGCAGCCCTCCGAGCATCCGATCGCGCATGCGATCGTCGAAGGCGCGCGTGCCGAGCGCGCGATGCTCGCGCCGGCGGGCGATTTCGAAGCGCATAACGGGCTGGGCGTCGAAGCGCGCATCGACGGTCGGCACGTGCTCGTGGGCAGCCGCGCATTCCTCGCTCAGCGCGGCGTCGACACCGGCCCGTGGCAGTTGCGGGCCGAAGCGCTGCGCGGCCTCGCGAAAACCGTCGTATTTCTCTCTGTTGACGGCCACGCCATCGCGATGGCGGGCGTGGCCGACCCGATCAAGGAGACGACGCCGGAGGCAATCGCGATGCTGAAGCGCAACGGCGTGCGCGTGGTGATGCTGACGGGTGACTCGCGCGAGACGGCGGAAGCGGTCGCGCGACAGCTCGGTCTCGATGAAGCGATCGGCGAGGTGTTGCCGCAGGACAAGGCCCGGCACGTGAAGCGCCTGCAGGGCGATGGCCGCAAGGTCGCGATGGCGGGAGACGGCATCAACGACGCCCCTGCGCTCGCCCAGGCCGACGTCGGCATCGCGATGGGCACCGGCACCGACATCGCGATGGAAAGCGCGGCGGTGACGCTGGTGAAAGGCGATCTCAGAGGCATCGCCCGCGCCGCAGCGCTGTCGCGCGCGACCATGCGCAACATCCGGCAGAACCTGGGCTTCGCGTTCGGCTACAACGCGCTCGGCATCCCGATTGCGGCAGGCGTGCTCTATCCCGCGTTCGGCATCCTGCTCTCCCCGATACTCGCCGGCGCGGCGATGGCGCTGAGCTCCGTGTCGGTCGTGACCAACGCGTTGCGGCTGAAGCGCGTGCGCATCTAGCGCTGCACACGCGCTTTGGACACGCTCGCCATTCCAGGCCGCCCCCGCTCATGTCCATACGGACGATGGCATGCACACTGTTGATGCAGATCAGCCTGTCATTGCCGCTGCCGCTTATGATGGGCTCGTAACCATTGCGCGAACCGCGCACAGCGCCACGAGAATCGAGCCCGCCATGTCCCGCTACAAGCTGATCCTGCACTTCCTTGCCGTCGTCCTTCTGTCCTCTGCCGCCGGGGTGTACGCGGCCGACACCGTGGTCCTCTACAAGCGTGCCTCGTGCGGCTGCTGCGGCGGCTGGGCCGACCACATGCGGGCGGCAGGCTTCAAGGTCAACACCGTCGAGGTCGCCGACCCGGGCGACTTTCGCAAGCGCTACGGCATGCCCGACGTCGCGACCTGCCATACCGCCGTGGTGAACGGCTACGCGATCGAAGGACACGTGCCCGCGCGCGAGATCAAGCGCCTTCTCGCCGAGCATCCGAAAGCGCGCGGCCTCGCCGTGCCGCGCATGCCGGTGGGCGCCCCGGGCATGGAGCAGGGCGGCAAAGTCGACCCCTACGACGTGTTCTTGGTCCAGCCCGACGGCAGCTTCACGGTATACGCCCGCTACGGGCGCTGACAGGCCGCTGCCGCAGTCGCCCGGGGCCTCGCCTCGCGGCCGGGATGTTAAGATCACGCCCTCGCAGCGGCCTCGGCGGCTGCGTTACGCGAATCCCGACCGCAAGTTGAACCCCATCCCTTCCGACATCGACCGCCCCGAAGACCCGCCGCACACGCTGCGTGCGCGCCGCCTGGGCATCGACACCCTGCGCGAGAGCATCGTTTACATGCGTTCGGACTGCCACGTCTGCCGCGCGGAGGGCTTCCGGTCGCAGGCGCGCATCGAAGTGCGCGCCGACGGCAAGTGCATCATCGCGACGCTCAACGTCGTCGAATCCGATCTTCTGCACCACGACCAGATCGGCCTGTCGGAAGCCGCATGGCGGCTCCTCGGTGTGCCGGAAGGCACTGAAGTGAGGCTCGCGCATTCGCTGCCGGTGGAATCCATGAGCGACGTGCGCGCCAAGGTGTACGGCAACCGCCTCGACAAGCCGGCGCTCGAGCGCATCGTGCGCGACATTGCGGACGGCCGTTACTCCGAGCTCGAAGTCGCGACCTTCATCGGCGCGTGCGCCGGAGACCGGCTCGACATCGACGAGACCATCGCGCTGACGCAGGCGATGATCGATGCGGGCACACGCATCCGCTGGCAGGCGACGCAGGTGGTGGACAAGCACTGCGTGGGCGGCCTGCCGGGCAACCGCACCACGCTGATCGTCGTGCCTGTCGTGGCGGCGTACGGCCTCATCATGCCTAAGACCTCGTCGCGCGCCATCACGTCGCCGTCGGGCACCGCCGACACGATGGAGACGCTTGCTCCGGTCGCGCTCGACCTCGCGCAGATGCGACGCGTGGTGGAAACGCAGGGCGCCTGCATCGCCTGGGGCGGCGCCATACAGTTAAGTCCCGCCGACGACCTGCTGATCGGCGTCGAGCGCGCGCTCGATCTCGACAGCGAAGGGCAGCTCATCGCCTCGGTGCTCTCGAAGAAAGCCGCAGCAGGCGCGACCGACGTGGTGCTCGACATCCCGGTCGGCCCCACGGCGAAAGTCCGCAGCGCGCACGCGGCGCAATCGCTCGCGCAGCGGCTCGTCATCGTCGGGCGCGCGGTCGGGCTCAACGTGCGCACTCTCCTCTCCGATGGCACACAGCCCGTGGGGCGCGGCATCGGGCCTGCGCTGGAGGCTCACGACGTGCTCGCGGTGCTGCGCTGCGAACCGGATGCGCCGGCAGATTTGCGCGAGCGCTCGTTGCGCATCGCCGGCGCCGTGATCGAATGCGCCGCCGGCGTGCAGCCGGGCAGCGGCGAGGCGATCGCCACATCGATACTCGACGATGGCCGCGCGTGGCGCAAGTTCAAGGCGATATGCGAAGCGCAGGGCGGAATGCGCCGGCCGCCGCGAGCGCGGCACCAGCACGCCGTGCGCGCAGCGCGTTCCGGCGAGATCACCCGCTTCGACAATCGCCGGCTCGCACGCGTGGCAAAGCTTGCGGGCGCGCCGGACCGCCCGGCGGCGGGCGTGACGCGCGACGCGACGCTCGGCGCAAAAGTCGAGCGCGGCGATGCGCTGTTTACGATACATGCCGAAGCGCCGGGCGAGCTCGCCTATGCGCTTCAATACGTCGGCGCAACGCCGGACATCGTCATGGTGCAATGAATGGGCAATAGCACGATCATCTTCGAACTGTTCGGCCATGCAGCGCTTGCGGACGACCTCGCCCGCCGCTGCTCGATGACGCGCGGCCGCCTGCTGCTGCGCCGTTTTCCCGACGAGGAATCGTATCTGCGCTACGAGGATGACGTCGCGGGCCGTCACGTTGTCCTCGTGTGCAACCTGGGACGGCCGGATCCCCATATACCGGCGCTGCTGTTTGCTGCGGCGACGGCAAGAGAGCTCGGCGCCGCTCGCGTGACGCTGGTCGCGCCGTACCTGCCGTACATGCGGCAGGACCACCGCTTCAACACCGGCGAGGCGATCACGTCGCGCATCTTCGCGGACGTCATATGCGCGCACATCGATGCGCTCGTGACGATGGACCCGCACCTTCACCGCTACAGCGCTCTCGAGGAAATTTACGGCGTGCCGGTGGCGATCGGCGCTTCCGCGCCTGCAGTGGCGCAGTGGGTGCAGGCCAACGTCGAGCATCCTTTCATCCTCGGGCCCGACGCCGAGAGCGAGCAATGGGTCGGCGCCGTGGCACGCATCGCCGACGCGCCGTGGTCGGTGTCGCACAAGACGCGCAACGGCGATCGCGACGTGGCAGTGGCCGTCCCCGATCTCGACGCATGGCGCGATCGCACGCCCGTCGTGCTCGATGACATCATCTCGTCCGGCCACACGATGCTGGAAGCGGTGCGTCATGTGCGCGCGGCGCAGTTGCGCGCGCCGGTGTGCGTGGGCGTTCACGCGGTGTTCGCAGGCGACGCGAACGAAGCGCTGCTGGAGGCCGGCGCGCGCATGGTCGTCACCACCGACACGCTGCCGCATCCCAGCAACGCGATACCGATCGCAGGCATTCTCGCCGACGCATTGCGCCGCCTGCCCGCGTGATACGCATCGCGCGCGGCGCTTATGCGCTTTTCTATTCATAGTCGCAATGACGCACCGCACCGTACGCGCTGCACCCGTGTCCATCATGCGGCGCGCCTTGTTAACTTGACGCAGATCAAGGCCCCTGCGCACAGGGCGGGTATTTTTGCGGTAATGAAGAAACCGCAGTTCCGCGCGCCGGATCGTTCTTCTGCCGGCGGCACGCGCGGCGCCTTTAATACCCGATACGCTGCGCTTCGCCGCTGACACGATCAGCCGCGCCGGCTTTCAGAACACAGGAGAAGCAACATGGCCATTGACACCACGACGCTCAAGCCCAATCCGAACCGCGAACTTCCCACCGGCGTGTCGCTGCTGCGCGATCCGACGCTCAACAAGGGAACGGCGTTCACCGAGCGGGAGCGCGACGTGCTGGGCTTGCGGGGCCTGCTGCCTCCGCGCGTGCACACGCAGGAAGAGCAGGTGCAGCGCACGCTGCACAACATCCGCCGCCAGCAGAGCGATCTCGACAAGTACATCGCGCTCAACGCGCTGCACGACCGCAACGAGGCGCTGTTCCTGCGCGTGCTCGCCGATCACATCGAAGAAATGATGCCGCTCGTATACACGCCGACCGTCGGCCAGGCCTGCCAGCAGTTCGGCCTGATCTTCCAGCGCCCGCGCGGGCTGTTCATTACCGCCAACGACCGCGGACGCATCGCTGCAGTGCTGGCGAACTGGCCGCACAAGCGCGTCGGCATCATCGTCGTCACGGACGGCGAGCGGATTCTCGGTCTCGGCGACCTCGGCGCGCATGGCATGGGAATACCGGTCGGCAAGCTGTCGCTGTATGCCGCGTGCGCCGGCATCCATCCTGACGAATGCCTGCCGATCATGCTCGACGTCGGCACCGAGAACGAGGCGATGCGCAACGATCCGTTCTACGTCGGCCTGCGCCAGAAGCGCCTGCGCGGCGCCGCCTACGACGAGTTCATCGAAGAGTTCATGACCGCGGCGCAGCAGGTATTCCCGAGCGCGGTGATCCAGTTCGAGGACTTCGCGAACCTGAACGCCTTCCGTCTCCTGGAAAAATATCGCAAGCGCGCATGCACGTTCAACGACGATATCCAGGGCACGGCAGCCGTTGCGCTCGCCGGCCTCTATGCCGCCGGGCGGATTCTCGAGCGCAAGCTTTCCGACGAGAAGATCCTGTTCTTCGGCGCCGGCGAAGCGGCGACCGGCATCGCCGACCTGCTGGTGTCGGCGATGATGGAGCAGGGTCTCACCAAGGAGCAGGCGCGCGACCGCCTCTGGCTGGTGGACAGCGGCGGCCTGGTGGTCAAGTCGCGCACCGGGCTTGCGGCGCACAAGGTGCACTACGCGAAAGACCATCCTCCGGTCGGCGACTTCCTCTCGGCGATCAAGACGCTCAAGCCGACCGCGATCATCGGCGTCGCAGCCGTGTTCGGGACCTTCAACAAGGAAGTGCTCGAGACGATGGCGCAGATCAACGCGCGCCCGATCATCTTCGCACTGTCGAATCCCACGTCGAAAGCGGAGTGCACGGCGGAAGAAGCGTACCGCAACACCAACGGGCGCGCGATCTTCGCCTGCGGCAGCCCGTTCGACCCGGTGAACGTCAACGGCAAGATGCTGATCCCGCGCCAGGGCAACAACTCGTACATCTTCCCCGGCGTCGGCCTCGGCGCGATCGCGAGCCAGGCAAAGCGCATCACGGACGACATGTTCCTCGCGGCGGCCAAGGCGCTCGATGCGCAAGTGACGGAATCCGAGCTGCACCAGGGCGCGATCTACCCCGCGCTGCAACGCGTGCGCGAAGTGTCGGCGAAAATTGCGACCGCGGTGGCGGAAGTTGCCTTCAAGCAGGGGCTCGCGGGCCGTCCGCGCCCGGACAACGTCAGCGCGTACATCGAGTCGCGCATGCACGACCCGCACTATCGCAGCTACGTTTGAGCGCAGGCGGGCGGCTCCAACGAAACGGGAGGCCTCGGCCTCCCGTTTTCTTTTCCATTGCCGCCGCGCCGGGACGGGTAAAGCACGCGGGCAAGCGCGTGACCCGCATATGGACGTCCCGCGTTCTGGTATAGAATCGAAACGCTCTCTCCTTCCCCGGTCGCATCTCCGCCATGAACCTACATCGCCTGCTGTTACAGCGCGCCGCCGAGCACCGCCCGTTGCGCGTCGCGCTTATCGGAGCCGGAAAATTCGGCTCGATGTTCCTGTCGCAAGTGCCGCGCACGCCGGGAATACATCTCGTCGCGCTGGCGGACCTCAACGTCGCCCGCGCAATGGACAGCCTTGCGCGCGTCGGCTGGCATGCGGACCGCTATAGCGCGAAATCGCTGCAGGAGGCGCACCGCACCGGCGCGACATTCGTGACCGACGATGCACCGGCGGTGATTGCGAGCCCCGAGGTCGAGATCGTGATCGACGCCACCGGCAATCCGGCAGCCGGCATCAGGCACGCGCTTGCATGCTGCCGCGAGCGCAAGCACGTCGTGATGGTGAACGTCGAAGCGGACGCCCTTGCGGGACCGCTGCTCGCGCAGCGCGCGCGCGAAGCCGGCGTGGTGTACACGCTCGCATACGGCGATCAGCCGGCGCTCATCTGCGAGATGGTGGACTGGGCGCGTGCAACCGGCTTCGAAGTCGTCGCGGCGGGCAAAGGCACGAAGTACCTGCCGGCGTACCATGCATCGACGCCGGACACGGTATGGGGCCATTACGGCTTCACGCCGCAGATGGTTGCGGAAGGCGACTTCAACCCGCAGATGTTCAATTCCTTTCTCGACGGCACCAAGTCCGCGATCGAGATGGCGGCCGTTGCGAATGCAGCCGGGCTCGAGCCCGCGGCGGGCGGACTGGAATTCCCGGCGTGCGGCGTCGACGATCTGCCGCGTCTCATGCGCCCGCGCAACGAAGGCGGTGTGCTGCATCATCGCGGACAGGTCGAAGTCGTATCGAGCATAGAGCGCGACGGCAGGCCGGTGTTTCGCGATCTGCGCTGGGGCGTGTACGTGACGTTCGCGGCGGACAGCGACTACGTGCAGCGCTGCTTCCGCGAGTACGGGCTGCTCACCGACTCGAGCGGCAACTACACCGCGATGTACAAGCCGTATCACCTCATCGGTCTGGAGCTCGGCATATCGGTTGCGAGCGCCGGTCTGCGCGGCGAGGCAACGGGCGCGCCCAGCGGCTTTCGCGGCGACGCGATATCGGTGGCGAAGCGCGCCTTGCGATCCGGCGAAACACTGGATGGCGAAGGCGGCTACACCGTGTACGGCCGGCTCATGCCCGCGTCCGCATCGCTCGCGCTGCAGGCGCTGCCGATCGGTCTCGCGCACGGCGTGCGGCTGGTGAACGACGTGGCAGCCGGCGCGGTCGTCACCTGGCGCGACATTGCGCCGCTCGACAGCGATGCGGCGCAATGCCGGCGCGCGATGGAGCAGGCGTTCGCGCAGAAGCGCTGAAGCGCTTCACGTTTCAGCGGCACGGAGGAGAGTTGCAGCGCCGTCATTTCATGAAACTGTGCATGGCCGGGGCTGCGCTTGCGCCGCAATTCGCGCCGGCCGCCGAATTGAAGCCACGCGCTTATGCGCGCACGCAACTCGTCGACGAGCATGGCCGGCCCGTCAGAGCGGCGCAGCTTGCGCGCGGCGTGAACTACCTCTTCCACTACCCGTATGCCGGAACGCCGTGCTTCCTGGTGAATCTGGGCAGCGGCACGCAGCGCAACGTCGCCCTGCGGACCGGCGACGGCCGGCCCTACGACTGGCCCGGCGGCGTCGGCCCGCGCAACGCCATCGTTGCGTACTCGGCCATCTGCACCCATCGCATGACCTATCCGACGCCGCAGATCAGCTTCATCAGTTATCGCGACCGGTCCAGTGCGCCGGGCATGGCGCATCCCAACACCATCCACTGCTGCTCCGAGCACAGCGAGTTCGATCCTGCAGCCGGCGCGCGTGTCGTGACCGGACCGGCGCGTCAGCCGCTCGCGGCCGTGATGCTGGACTACGACAGCGGAGGGGACACGCTGCATGCCGTCGGCACGCTGGGGAGCGAATTGTTCAACGACTTCTTCGCCAAGTACGAGATGAAGCTGTCGCTGGACTACGGCGGAACAGGCCGCGCGCGGCAGCTCGTGAACGGAACGACGGTCGTCACGGAGCTCGCGCGCTTCTGCAGGCAGCAGATCCGGTGCTGAGCGCGCCCGGTGATCCGGCGATGCTAGTGTGAATGCGGAGTGCTGAGCCCGCTGCTCGTGAAGCAGCTTGCGAGCGCGTGCAGCGCCTGCGGCTGGGCGACGTGGGCGATGGCATATACGCCGAACACCGCGATGGTGAGCGCGCCTGCGGCCCGCAGGCCGCGCACGCCGGCGTAGCGCTTGAGCTTGTGCGCGAACACTGCGACGGCAAGCAGGTTAGGCAGCGTGCCGAGCCCGAATGCCGCCATGACGAGGGCGCCGTGCCCCGCATTGCCGGTCGATGCCGCGGTGAGCAGCACCGCATAAACCATCCCGCACGGCAGCCAGCCCCACAATGCGCCGAGCCCGAGCGCGCGCGGCAACGTGTTCGCAGGAAGAAAACGGCGCGTGCAGGGCTGCACGCGGCTCCACAAGCGCGCGCCGGCCGCTTCCATCATGCTCACCAGCGGTGACCATCCGGCGAGGAACAGCGCGAGGAGTATGAGGGTGAGGCCGGAGCCGAGCATGAGAGCCTGTCGCAACGCTGCGTCGCCGCGCCACGCGAGTCCCGCCTGCCCGAGCGCGCCGACCACGGCGCCGGCAACGGTGTAGCTCGCGATACGCCCGAAGTTGTACGCCACCGCCCTGCGCCACGGCATGTCGCCGCCGCCCGTGCCGCACACCGCCGCGACGATGCCGCCGCACATGGCGGCGCAGTGCGCGCCGCCCAGCAAGCCGGCAACGAGGGCGCCGGTCAGCAGGAACTGGAGGAAACCGTCCATGAGTGAGGAGTGAGGAGCGAAGAGTAAGGAGGAAAAGCACGAAGCGGCACTGTTACGCCGTTACTCCTTGCCCCTCACTTCCTACTCCTCACCGCGCGAGCGCTAGATCACGCGCGAATAACGCGTGGTCTCCTGCGACTGGCGCAGGTACTTGTCGAACACCATGCCGATGTTGCGGATCAGCATGCGCCCCTTGGGCGTGACGTTGATCCAGCGGCTTTCCAGCTCGACGAGCCCGGCTGTCTGCAGCTCCGCGAGCTCGGCAAGCTCGGTCGAAAAGTAACGGTCGAACTCGATAAGGTAGGCGACCTCCACGGCTTCCTTCGACAGCGAGAAATGGCACATCAGGCCCATGATGACCGCACGGCGCAGGAGATCGTCGGCGGTCAGCACCATGCCGCGCGCAATGGGAAGCTCGCCGCGGTCCAGCGCCGCGTAATACGACGGCAGGTCCTTGAGATTCTGCGAGTACGTCGGCCCGATCGCGCCTATCGACGATACGCCGAGGCCGACGAGATCGGTTTCGGCATGCGTCGAATAGCCCTGGAAGTTGCGCTGCAGCCGGCCGCTGCGCTGCGCGACGGCGAGCGAGTCGTTGGGCTTGGCGAAGTGATCCATGCCGATGTACACATAGCCCGCTTCGGTGAGCCGCTGCGTCGCGAGGCCGAGCAGCTTCAGCTTCGTGTCGGGGCTCGGTATCTCGTCCGCGTTGATGCGGCGCTGGGATTTGACGCGCGCGGGCAGGTGCGCGTAGTTGTAGATCGCGATGCGGTCCGGCTGCGCGGCGAGCACTTTCGCGAGCGTACGGTTGTACGTGATCAGGTTCTGCTTCGGCAGGCCGTAGATAAGATCGATATTGACCGACTCGAAGCCGTAGCGCCGCGCCGAGGCGATGACCTCGAGCGTCTGCTCTTCGCTCTGCACGCGATTCACGGCCTTCTGCACGTCCGGGTCGAAGTCCTGCACGCCGAGGCTCACGCGATTGAAGCCCATCTCGCGCAGCGCGAGCATCTTCTCGGTGTCCACGGTGCGCGGGTCGATCTCTATCGAGTACTCGCCGTTGGGCGCGAAGTCGAAGCGGCTGCGCAGGTAGGCATACAGGGCGGCCAGCTGCTCGGCCGGAAAGAACGTGGGCGTGCCGCCGCCCCAGTGCATCTGCGTGACGTGCGGGTCGCCCTGGAACAGCTCGGCCTGCATGTCGATTTCGCGGTAGAGGTAGTCGAGATACGCGGTGCCCTTGCTCTTGTCGCGGGTGACCACCTTGTTGCACGCGCAGTAAAAGCAGATGGTGTTGCAGAACGGCAGATGCAGGTAAAGTGACAGGTCGCGGTGCACGCCACCGACGTTGCGGCGCCCGGCCCATTGGCGGTAGGTGTCCGGGCCGAACGTCTCTGCAAAGCGGTCTGCCGTGGGATACGATGTATAGCGCGGCCCGTTGCGGTCCAGGCGGCGGATCAGGTCGAGATCGACCTCGAAGGCGAGATGGGGGGAAGCTTGGTTCATGGTTCTGCTCCTGCGGCGCCAGAGGCGCGGTCTATGGGGTCGAGTATCGCATCGGAGGGTCGTCCGACTTTGATCCACATCAAAAACGCCGTGGCCGGGCCATAGCACCCTACGCCTACGGACATGCCGCCCCTGCCACCCTTAGAGCTCGACCGCTTCCAGCACGTCTGCGGCACCTGCAGCCTGCGGGAGTTATGCCTCCCCGCGGGACTGGGCCAGGACGCGCTCGCCGCGGTCGAAAGCATGGTCCAGCGGCATCTTCCGGTGCTCCGCGGCCACTTCCTGTACCGGGCCGGAAGCCCGCTCCATTCGCTGTATGCCGTGCGCGCAGGGTTCATGAAAAGCTCGGTGCTGCACGAGGACGGCCGCGAGCAGATCGCCGGCTTCCACATGACCGGGGACATCATCGGCATGGACGGCATCAGCGCCGGGCGCCATGTATGCGACGTGGTGGCGCTCGAAGACAGCGACGTGTGCGAGATCTCGTACGTCACGCTGGAAACGCTCTCGCGCGAGATTCCCGCCCTGCAGCAGCATTTCCACCGCATCATGAGCCGCGAGATCGTGCGCGACTACGGGGTGATGCTGCTCCTGGGCAACATGCGCGCGGAGGAGCGCGTCGCCGCATTCATCCTGAACCTGTCGCAGCGCTTCAGCGCACGCGGCTATTCGCCGTCCGAATTTCACCTGCGCATGACCCGCGAGGAAATCGGCGCCTATCTCGGGCTCAAGCTCGAGACCATCAGCCGCGTGTTCTCCAAGTTTCAGGAAGAAGGCGTGCTCGACGTGCAGAACAAGCACATCCGCATCCTGCGCGAAGGCACGTTGCGCGCGCTCATCGGCTCGCCCGCCTGCGCCCGGTGACCGGCCCAGGCGGGCGGCCGGCTGCTTATTTCACCTCGATCTTGCGCCCTGCGGCCTTCGCCTTGCGCGGGAGCTGGAGCTCGAGCACGCCGTCCGCGTACTGCGCCGCGACCCGCGCCTCGTCGATGTCCTGAGGCAGCGTGAAGCTGCGGGCCACCTTGCCGTAGTAGCGCTCGCTGCGGATCACCTGCTCGCCTTCCTTCTCCTCCGATTCGCGCTTCACTTCGCCGGTGACGGTCACCTGGCTGCCATCCACGCTCACGTGGATGTCCTCTTTCTTCATGCCCGGCATTTCGGCTTTCACGACATATCCGTCTTCGGAGCGCGTGACATCCATCTTGATCTGCATCGACTCCGGCATGTCGATGTCGAGACGCATCGGACGCAGCATCAACCCCTTGAACCAGTCGTCGAAACCTGTGCTGAACGGATCTACACGAGTGAGGTTAGACATGATGCCTCCTGACTGAAGAACGGCTGCGCGTTGCACGCCGCCGTATCCGTCATGTTAGGCGCTGCGCGCGCCGGGCGCGTTGACTTGCGTCAGCCGGTCTTCAGCAGCTGCCGCCCTGCCGCTTGGGGCAACCGACGGGCCGTTCCGTCGGCTCCAGCGGGCAGAGGCGATTGATGTCCACCGAGCTGCGCTGCAGCCAGCAGGTAAAGGCGCTGGAAGCGGCTGCGAAGGCCCAGAAGAAGAAGAACCCCATGGTGTAGGCCGCGGTGCGGCTCACCGCCAACGGCTCGCCGAACACGTGCAGGTCCATCGGATCGAACAGGGTGAAAAACAAGGCCTCGGCCACGCCGCCGATCACGAACGACGGCCACATGATCCAGATCGCGTGTTTCATGCTCCCCCCCAAGGAACCGGTTGCCGATGCGCTTCAGGGCGCCGGCTGCCGTGCGCCGCCGAGCACCACCGGCGCATCCGCCGGCAGGCGCAGCTCGCCCAGGAGCCGCCATGTCGCCTGCGTGTCCTCCAGGCTCAGGCGCCAGCGGCCGCTGGCCGGCAGCGCGAGCGCCCCTTCGTACACGCCGCCCCCCGCCGCTTCGAGCCGGACCGCGTAGTCCAGTCCCGCGCGCGTCGGATGCATGAGGCGCAGCATGACGGCGGGCGGCAGCTCGCGGCCGGTCAGCGTGATGCGAACGCGGTCGCCGCCGGGCGCGAACATCACGCGCGCTTCGTAGTGCGCCGCAATCGCCGCGCGCTCCCGCGTGAGCGTCTTGTTGATCGCGAGCCCCTGCTTGTAATAATCGTCCGCCACCAGGCCGTCGCTGCTCGAGACGGCGAGCCACAGCGTGTAGCAACCCGCGACGACGACGAGCGCGGGCCCGCTCATGATGAGCCACGGCCAGGGTTCGCGATACCACGGGCGGGCGAGGCGTTGCGCGGGGGTGCCGGTTGTGCATCGTTCCATCACTTGCTTACCTCACGAAGAAACGCGATTTTTCGTCGCTGCGTACTGCGGGATCGTCCACGTCCTCGACGTGGAACACGATCTTGTGCGAGCCGGCGGCCACGCCTGCAGGATCCACGCGCAGCGCGACGGCCACGCCCTGAGTCGTGGCCGCCGGCACCTGCACCGGCTGCTCGACGACGACCGCGATGCCCTCCAGCCCTGTGGCGGAAATGCGGTAACGGTGCGGCCGCTCGTCCGTATTCATGAGCTGCAGGCGGTACACGTTCTCCACCAGGCCTGCGCGCGTCTCGCGCACCAGCGCACCGCGGTCGCGGATCACGTCGACCTTCAGCGGCGAGCGCAGCGCGAGACCGATCGAGAACGCCGCCACGATGACGCCCAGCAGGGCGGAATATACCAGCACGCGCGGACGGAAGAACGACTTCAGCAGCCGCGGCTCGACTTCGCGCCGCTGCATCGCCTTGGCGGTGGAATAGCGGATGAGCCCGTGCGCGTAGCCCATCTTGTCCATGACCTGGTTGCAGCCGTCGATGCAGGCCGCGCAGCCTATGCATTCGTATTGCAGCCCCTGCCTGATGTCTATGCCGGTCGGACAGACCTGAACGCAGATCGCGCAGTCCACGCAGTCGCCGAGGCCGGATTTGCGCGGATCGGCGGAGCGGCTGCGCCCGCCGCGGGGCTCGCCGCGCGCTTCATCGTACGTGATGACCAGCGTGTCCTGATCGAACATCACGCTCTGGAAGCGCGCGTAGGGACACATGTACTTGCACACCTGCTCGCGCATCCAGCCGGCGTTGCCGTACGTCGCAAAGCCGTAGAAGAGTATCCAGAACGTCTCCCACGGACCGAGCTTCCAGTGGACGACCTCGCCCGCGAGTACGTCGACCGGCGTGAAATAGCCGACGAAGGTAAAGCCGGTCCATAGCGCGAGCGCGATCCACAGCGCATGCTTGGTCGTCTTCAGCGCGAGCTTGCGCACCCCGATGCCACCCCTGTCGAGGCGCATGCGCTGCAGCCGGTCGCCTTCCACCCAGCGCTCTATCCACATGAAAATCTCGGTGTACACCGTCTGCGGGCACGCATAGCCGCAGAAGAGCCGCCCGGCCACCGCGGTGAAGAGGAACAGCGAGAGTGCGGAGATAACGAGCAGCGCCGCAAGGAAAATGAAGTCCTGCGGCCAGAACACCGCGCCGAAGATGTAGAACTTGCGCGCGCCGAGGTCGAAGAGCACCGCCTGCCTGCCGTTCCACGTGATCCACGGCAACCCGTAATAGATGAGCTGCGTGAGCACGACGAGCGCGATGCGCCAGCCGGCAAACCAGCCGTGCACCGCACGCGTGTAAATCTTCTTCCGCACTTCGTACAGCGCGGTATCGACCTCATTGCGCACGGCGGCAAGTTTCACGTTTGCGGCGGACTTCTTCATGATAACGGGAGATGCGGCCCGCCGCGGACACGCGGCGGGCGCGCGATGAAGCTGCTATTGCGGCTTGTCGGGGGTCATCGACAGCCCGTACACGTACGCCGTGAGCAGGTGGATCTTGCCCTCGTCCAGGAAGACCCCGTGCTGCGGCATGAGGCTCTTGCGGCCCTTGGTGATAGTCTCGACGATGAAGGACTCGGACCCGCCGTGCAGCCAGATCTCGTCGGTGAGATTCGGCGCGCCGATCTGCTGGTTGCCCTTGCCCTCGGGGCCGTGGCACGCCGCGCATATCGTCTTGAACTTCGCCTCGCCGCGATAAGCGCGCAGGCTGTCATAGGTGCGGCCGGCGAGCTTCAGCACGTAATGCGCCGTGTCCTTCACATCCTCGTCGCTGCCCACGGTCGCGCCGAGCGGCGGCATGGTTCCGGTGCGTCCGCCCGAAATGCTCGCCTTGATGATTTCCGGCGTGCCGCCATACAGCCAGTCGCGGTCGCGCAGGCTGGGATACCCGCGCGCGCCGCCGGCATCCGAGCCGTGGCACTGCGAGCAGTAGTTGAGGAACAGCCGCTGGCCCATCGCGCGCGCCTGGGGATCCGCAGCCACGGTCTTGATGTCCTGCGCGAGATATTTCTCGAACACCGGGCCGTACGTCGCTTTCGCATGCGCCTGCTCGCCTTCGTACTGGCCGCGCGAGCTCCACTTGAAATAACCCTCGTAAGTCCCGAGCCCGGGATACAGGACGAGATAGCCGAGGCTGAACACGATGGTGAGATAGAACAGCCACATCCACCAGCGCGGCAGCGGGTTGTTCCATTCCGTGAGGTCTTCATCCCAGGTGTGGCCGGTGGTGTCGACCTGCTCGCCGGGCGCAGCGCGCTTGGTCGAGCACGACTTGAGGAACACGCCGCAGCCGACGATGCTCACCAGCGCGATCAGCGCGACGTACAGCCCCCACCCTTCACTCGTGAAATCACTCATGCCCGGCTCCTGTCGTGCACTTGCGCCGGCGTTGCCGGCTCGTCGTCGTTCAGCGGTATGGCCGCCGCCTCGGCGAAGCGGTCACGCCGCTTGGCGCTCCACGCCCACGCCCATATGCCCAGGAACACGCCCAGCAGGAGCAGCGTCATGAGCGATCTCAATGTGTTGACGTCCATGTCTCTACCTCGCGTTCCTCAGCACCGTGCCGAGGCTTTGCAGATATGCGACGAGCGCATCGACCTCGGTCTTGCCCTGCACCGCCGCCGTCGCGCCGGCGATGTCTTCGTCGGTGTACGGCACGCCTACCACGCGCAGCGCGCGCATGCTCGCCGGGAGATCGGCGGCTTTCACGGGCGCTTTCGCCAGCCACGTATACGCCGGCATGTTGGATTCGGGCACGACGTCGCGCGGGTTGTTCAGATGCACGCGGTGCCAGTCGTCCGAATAACGCCCGCCGACGCGGGCGAGGTCCGGGCCTGTGCGCTTCGAGCCCCACAGGAACGGGTGCTCGTAGACGAACTCGCCGGCGACCGAGTAATGGCCGTAGCGCTCCGTCTCCGCGCGGAACGGGCGGATCATCTGCGAATGACAGTTGGTGCAGCCCTCGCGGATGTAGATGTCGCGCCCCGCGAGCTGCAGCGCGGTGTACGGCTTCAGGCCCGACACCGGCTCCGTCGTCGATTTCTGGAAGAAGAGCGGGACGATTTCCACCAGCCCGCCCACGCTCACCACAAGAATGCAGAGCACGATGAGCAGCGTCATGTTCCGCTCTATCAGGTCATGCTTGGATGTTGCACTCGTATTCACTGTTCGCTCCAGCGTCGGTATCGGATGGGCGCGGCGTCACGCATGCGCCGGCTGCGCGGCGATGACGGGCGCATCGACCGCCTGCTGCCCCGCCATGGTCTTCCACACGTTGTAGGCCATCATGACCATGCCGGAGAGATACAGCAGCCCCCCGGCGAGCCGGATCGCGTAGTACGGATAGGTGGCCTTCACGCCTTCGACGAAGGTGTAGGTCAGCGTTCCGTCCGGATTGACCGCGCGCCACATGAGGCCCTGCATCACTCCCGCGATCCACATCGCCGCGATGTAGAGCACGATGCCTATCGTCGCCACCCAGAAATGCGCGGTCACGAGCGGAGTGCTGTGCATCTCGGTCCTGCCGTACATGCGCGGGATGAGGTAGTAGAGGCTGCCGAGCGTGATGAAGCCCACCCACCCGAGCGCGCCGGCGTGCACGTGGCCTATCGTCCAGTCGGTGTAATGCGAAAGCGCGTTCACCGTCTTGATGGACATCATCGGCCCCTCGAAAGTCGACATGCCGTAGAACGACAGCGACACGACGAGGAACTTGAGTATCGGATCGGTGCGCAGCTTGTGCCATGCGCCGGAGAGCGTCATGACGCCGTTGATCATGCCGCCCCACGACGGCGCGAGCAGGATCAGCGAGAACAGCATGCCGAGGGACTGCGCCCAGTCGGGAAGCGCAGTGTAATGCAGGTGGTGCGGCCCCGCCCACATGTAAGTGAAGATCAGCGCCCAGAAGTGCACCACCGACAGGCGGTACGAATACACCGGCCGACCGGCCTGCTTCGGGATGAAGTAGTACATCATCCCCAGGAAGCCGGCGGTGAGGAAGAAGCCCACGGCATTGTGGCCGTACCACCATTGCACCATCGCGTCCTGCACGCCGGCGTACGCCGAGTAGGATTTCCAGAGCGTGACCGGAATCGCCGCGCTGTTGACGAGGTGCAGCAGCGCGATGGTGAGTATGAAGCCGCCGAAGAACCAGTTCGCGACATAGATGTGCGTGGTCTTGCGCTTGGCGATGGTGCCGAAGAACACCACGGCATACGCGACCCACACCAGCGTGATCAGGATGTCGATGGGCCACTCGAGCTCGGCGTATTCCTTCGAGGTCGTGATGCCGAGCGGCAACGTGACGGCGGCCGCGACGATGACGGCCTGCCAGCCCCAGAACGTGAACGAAGCCAGCCAATCGGAGAACAGCCGCACGTGGCAAGTCCTCTGCACCACGTAGTACGAAGTGGCGAACAGCGCCGATCCGCCAAACGCGAATATCACGGCATTGGTGTGCAACGGCCGCAATCGGCCGTAGCTCAGCCATGGCGCGAGATTCAGCTCCGGCCAGATGAGCTGGGCGGCGATGAACACACCGACCGCCATGCCGACGATGCCCCAGACGACCGTCATGATGGCGAACTGGCGCACGACGGTGTAGTTGTACATGGGCTGGACCTGCATGCTGCTTCTCCTAGTCTGCTCCAGACGCGGCGATAATAAGCTGCGCGACGAACACACCATTGATCTAAATCAAAAGCGCGCAGACGCGAGCCCGTTGACTTGAATCAACGCAGCCTGCACCCGGTCCAACTACAGTGTGACTGGGGTAGTGGGCAGCAGCTGAACGGCCCCGCTCGACTTCCGCCGCACGCCGCACAGAACAAGACAAGGAGAGCCCACATGTTCAAGAACATCCTCGTTCCCACTGATGGCTCGGCACTGTCACGCAAGGCCGCGCAGCAGGCCGCCCGCCTCGCCAAGAGCGTCGGAGCCCGGCTCACGGCATTCCACGTCGCGCCGGCGTATCGCTACAACATCTACGCGGACTACATACCGCCGGACTTCGAAGCGCCCAAGGCCTACGCCGCGCGGGTGAAAAAGGTCGCGGAACGCCACCTCGACGCCATTGCGAAAATCGCGCAAAAGGCCGGCGTGCGCTGCGCCGCCTCGTACGTGACCAGCGACTTCCCGGCGGACGCGATCCTCAAGGCGGCGAAAAAGCACCGCTGCGACGCCATTGCAATGGCGACTCACGGGCGTTCCGGCATCGCCAAGCTGCTCCTCGGCAGCGAGACGACCAAAGTCCTCGCTAACAGCAGGCTGCCGGTGATCGTCCTCAGGTAGAGCGGGATCCAAAAAAAACGCCGGTCGCATTCACCGGCGTGCAGCCCCGCGCTACGCGAGGAGGAGGAGACGTTGGCCGCTGCGTCGGAAGCGCCTACCAGTGGCCGACCACGTCCTTCAACGCTTCCGGGTTCTTCAGCTCGATCTCACGCTGCCGGGCGCCGATCAGGCCGTCGCGCTGCAGCCGTGACAGCAGCCGGCTTACCGTTTCCAGCGTGAGCCCGAGATAGCTGCCGATGTCCTCGCGCGTCATGCGCAGGTGAAAGCGGTCCGCCGAGTAGCCGAGCTTCTGGTGCCGGCGCGACAGGCTCAGCAGGAACGCGCACAAGCGCTGCTCCGCAGTCATGCTGCCCAGGAGCAGCATGAGACCCTGATCGCGCGAGATATCGCTGCTCAGGATGCGCAGCAGGCGCGACTGGAGCACCGGTATGCGCAGCGCGAGCTGGGTGAGCGCCGCGTACGGGATGACGCATACTTCGCTGTCTTCGAGCGCGACGGCGTCGTAGGTGTGGCGCTCGGAATTGATCGCATCCAGCCCCAGGACTTCACCGGGGAAATGAAAGCCCGTCACCTTTTCCTCGCCGGCGCGCGACACACCGACGCTTTTGAAGGCGCCGCTGCGCACCGCGAACAGCGAATCGAATTCATCGTGGCCACGATACAGCGCAGCACCGCGCGCGATGCGACGCTTGCCTGTCGTGAGATCGGATAAATCGTTGAGGTCCTCGCCGGAAAGCCCGGACGGCAGACACACCGCCTGCAGGCAGCAGCTCGAACAGGACACCGGGCGGCATGCACGCGCTGCGGCGCGCACGCCACTGCGCACGGTGGGCTTCACCGTCTGGAACGCACCTATCGTGACCGGGCTTAACATGGTGTTCTCCTTGATCGCTGGCTGGGCTGGTGGTCGTATTTTGGTCGTAGTGCTCATGCGGCCTGCATGGAAGCGAGTATGTCCCCGATTTTTTCGAACTCGGCAGATTTATCGAGGAAGTACTCGGCGCCGGCATCGGCGCTCGCCTTGACGTGCTGTGGGGTTGCGTAGTTGGAGAGGACGATGCCCCGCAGCCCCGGAAGCTCGTGCTTGGCGGCGGCGAGCGCTTCGATGCCGTTGCCGCGCGCGAGCTTGATGTCGAAGATCGCCACATCCGGCTTGCTGTGGCAGATGCCGGCGACCGCGTCGTCGTAGTTGTCCGCCGCGCCGACGACCGTATGGCCGCCGAGCGCGTCGATCAGCTCGACCAGGCGCTCCCGGATCTGTTCCGAGTCTTCAACGAGAAAAATTCGCATCGCCGTTTTCACATGCCTCTTCTATGGGACGAAGTATGGGCGTGCGACGGCGGAGGGGATATCGGCGGATGCTTAAAGTGCGGTTAGGAATAGCGGGGGTCGGTGTAGGAATATTCCTACGGGCGACCCGCAGGACGGTGAGGCGTCAGGCGTCAGGAGCAAGGAGCAGAACCGGCGCTTCGCGCTTTTACCTCACTCTTCACGCTTCATCAATCAGATTGTGCTTCACAGCGTAGCGGACAAGATCCGCCGGGCTCGCGACCTGCATCTTCTGCAGGATGCGCGTCTTGTGCGTGCTGACCGTCTTGACGCTCAACGCGAGCTCGTCCGCGATCTGGGTGATGGAGCGTCCCATGCAGATCATGCGGAACACCTGGTATTCCCGGTCGGACAACAGCGTATGCGGCAAAGCGTCGGCAGGCGCACTATCGAGCACCAGGCGCTCTGCGGTTTCCGGCGTGATGTAGGCGCCTCCGGCAGCGATGCGCCGGATCGCCGCGACGAGCTCGTCCGCTGCGCTTTCCTTGGTGAGGTAGCCCGAGGCGCCGGCTTTTACCGCGCGCACCGCGTATTGCTCCTCGCTGTGCATGCTGAGCACCAGCACGCGCAGGCGGGGCTGCTCCGCCTTCACCAGCTTGATGAGCTCTATGCCGCTGCGGCCGGGCATCGACATGTCGAGCACGGCGACGTCGAACTGGCCGCCGCGAACGGCCGTCAGCACTTCGTTGCCGTTCGTCGCCTCCGCCGCGATCGTGATGTCCCCGGTGGCCGTCAGTATTTCCCTCAGGCCCGCGCGCACGATGGCGTGATCGTCGGCCAGCAGCACCCTGATCATCAGCTTTCCACTCCGCTCTCTGCCATTGGCATGGGAACATCGATGTCCACTATGGTGCCTCCTGCTTCCCCGGCGCCGATGCGCGCCGTTCCTCCGAGCGTCTGCGCGCGCTCACGGATTCCGAGAAGCCCGTACGAATCGCGCGCCTCCAGGTCCCCGGGCCGTATGCCGCGCCCGTTGTCGCGCACGCTGATCCTGACACGGCCGCTCTCCGCGCGCACGTGAACTTCTACCGCCGTCGCGTGCGCATGCCGCGCAACGTTCGTCAGCGCCTCCTGCACCATACGATACACCGCGCTCACCAGCGGCTCACGGAACGGCATGTCTTCGGGGGCGTTGGCCTCGAGCCGCGCCGCGACACCGGTGCGGTCGGAAAAATCGTGCAACAGGTTATCCAGCGCAGGCAACAGCCCGAGGTCGTCGAGCATGACCGGACGCAAATCCGCAGCGATGCGCCGGACCGCGGCCACCGTCGTATCGACCGCCGCCTTCATTTTCCGGATCTTGCCGGCGAGCTGCTCCTGCGCGGGGTCGATGCGCTGCGCGAGCCAGGAGGCATCCATCTTCAACGCCGTGAGCCACTGCGCAAGCTCGTCGTGCAGCTCGCGCGCAATGCGTGTGCGCTCCGCCTCCCGCACCTCGTGCATCGCCGCGTACAGGCGCTGCAGCTGTCGGTGCGAGGCCTCCACCTGCTCCGCGGCCTGCTGCCGCTCGGTGATGTCGCGCAGGATGACGGTGAACAGCTTGCGGCCGCCCACGGTCACTTGCGAAATCGAGGCCTCGACAGGGAATTCTGTGCCGTCCGCCCGTACGCCTGCCAGCACTGTCCTGTCGCCCATGCGGCGTGTGGTAAGCCCTGTCTTCGCGAAGTGGTCCACGTGCGCGCGATGCGCGGCGCGATAGCGAGCCGGGATGAAGCGGTCGAGCGTGCGGCCGACTGCCTCTTCAGCCGTGCAACCGAACATCTTTTCCGCGGCCGCGTTGAACAACACGACTTTCTGCTCCGCGTCCACGGTGACGATGCCGTCCATCGCCGACTGGATGATGCTCACCAGCCTCGCGTTGTCGTCGAGGTGCCGCTGGCGAGCCGCGCCCTTGGTGTCGGACACAACGAGCGAGTAGCCGGTGACGAGGCCATCGTTCCTCACCGGCGTGATGAGCACCTGTGCAGGGAAAACGCTGCCGTCGGCACGCACGCACTCGCCCTCGCGATCCGCATAGCCGTCGTGTGCCGATGCCGCGAGCAGGGCCGCGCCACCGTCGCCGTCCTTCGGCAAGCGCACGAACATCGAGTACGGCTTGCCGAGAACCGCCGCAGCGTCATGGCCGAACACGCGCCGGGCCGCGCCGTTCCAGTCGCGGACGCAACCCAGCCGGTCGAGCATCAAATTTGCGAACACGGTATCCCTGGTCAAGAAGCGCGCCGCCTGGGCGGCAGGCCGCGCGAGGGCAAGAGTATAACCGAGCGGCCTGCGCGCGCCCCCGCACGCTGCGCCGGAAGCCGTTGACTTTCGTCAGTACGAAAAACGCCGCCATGACGGATCATTAACTTCGTCAACCGGGCGGCAATCCGCCGACCGGAAGCAGTCCACCGCTGGGAGAACAGTCATGTCGACAGAAGCCAGCCAGAAGCTCGTTTCGGATCTCAAAGTGCTCGCCTCCGATACCCAGGACCTCATCCGGGCAACGGCAGAACAATCCGGTGAAAAAGTAAACGCCGCACGCGACAGGGCGCGTGTCGCCCTCGCCCAGGCGCAGGCCCGCGTGGCTGCGACGGAAGCGGCGCTCGCCACACGCGCGCGCGCAGCCGCGCGCAACGCCGATGAATACGTGACCAGCCACCCGTGGGCGACAATCGGCGTGGTCGGTATCTGCGCGCTCGCAATCGGCATCATGATCGGACGCCGCTGAATCGCCGCCCTGCCCGGCCACCGACGGCGGACTTCGGTCCGCCGTTTTTGTTTTTAGGGCTGCAAGCTGCTGCGCACCCAGCGCAGCAGATGCGGCAGGTCGAGTGCGCCCGAGTGGCGCGCCGCTTCGACGCCGTCACGGAACAGGATCAGGGTCGGGATGCTGCGCACGCCGTAGCGCGCCGCGATGCCGGGGGCTGCTTCGGTGTCGAGCTTTGCGAGCCGCACGCGCGGCTCGAGCTCTCCGGCCGCACGCTCGAAATGCGGCGCCATCATGCGGCAGGGACCGCACCATGCCGCCCAGAAATCGACGACCACCGGCACGCCGCTGCGCCCGACGTGGCGGTCGAAATCCTTCCCGGTAAGCGCCACCGGCCGGCCGGCGAACAGCGGCTCCTTGCAGGTCCCGCACCTGCCATGGTCGGCAAGCCGTTCCTGCGGGACCCGGTTGACCGCCGCGCAATGCGGACAGACGACGTGCACGTATTTTTCCATGCGGGATATCCGCCCGATGACCTGCAAGCTCGAAGCCCGGCCTCCCGGGCGCAACCTCTAGCTTGGGACGCCGGGCGCTTTTCTCAAGCTCCGGCGGCAACCGCGGGATCAGCCGCGATGCAGGCAGGGCGTGGCGCGGCTGCGCAGGGGATCCGCCGGCGGCGCATAACGCGGTCGGCGCCGCGTCCGGCACCGGACACGCCGCGCGAGATGGGCCCGACTTTCAAGGACGATAGGATCGTCGCCCGGCGGCAAGCCGGGATACTTCACATCGTGCGATCTCATCTGCGGGCAGCCGCCTCGCGCGCCTGCTCGCGCGCCAGCACCTTGGTCAGCTCGCCCAGCTCTTCCGCGAGCACGTCGAGCAGATCGTCGACCGAAATGATGCCCGTCAACTGCCCGTTGTCGCCGACGACCGGCAGCCGGCGCACGCCTTTGTAGCGCATGATCTCCATCGTCTCGAGCACGCCTTCGTTCTCGCCCGTCGTGACCAGCTCGTGCGACATGATGTCGCCCACCGTGATCAGGCTGGGATCGAGCTCCGTCGCGCACACCTCCATCACGACGTCGCGATCCGTGAGTATGCCCACGGGCATGCGCGACACACCGTCCACGTTGTCCACGACGACGATGCTCCCCACGTGATGGCGGCGCATGAGCTTGGCTGCGGCAGTGACGGTGGTGCTCGGCGCCGCTACGACGACTTCCCTGTTGCACAACTCGCCTATGGTCGCCATGAAGAAGGTCCTCCGAAGAGATGCTGCGGCCGGCCGCGACAGTGCAGCGCTGACGTGAACCATCATAGGCGGCGCCGCACTGCCCTCGTTGATCTGGATCAACGGCACTCCCGCACTTCGCGCCGCCACGGCACGCATGGCGGCCCCTCGTTGACCTGCGTCAACGTGCGCGGAGGTCCGAGCCGTCATCTTGATGCGAACAGGGAGAGCCATCGCTGCAAGCGCGTCACCGCATTCGTCGGCGACATCGCGAGCTTCGTGATCATCACCGGCATCGTCTTCCTCAACGTGACGCTCGACTTCGTGCAGGAACACCGCGGCGGGAACGCGGCCGAGCGCCTGCGCGCACGGTCGCGCTGCACGCGACAGCGGTGCGTGACAACGCGCCGCGCGAAGTGCCGGCCGATGCGCGCATTCCCGAAGCGCGCGACTTCTTCCCTGCTGCCGTACGCGTCCCTGCTTGGATTCCAGCCGCTGCCTGCCGCATACTACGCGACGATTGCCGGCATCGTGCTCACGTATCTCGCGACCGCCGAGGTGGCGAAGCGCTATTTTTACGGCAGCGTCGAAGCGCGACGCGCGGCTGGCCGTTGACATGCGTCAGTACGTCGCATGACACGCACGCCGGATACTGCCTTCATGGATTCTGTCGCGGAGAGGAATTGCGCATGAAAGTCGCCCGCATCTACACCCGCAATGTCGTTTCCGCCGTTCGTTCGAGCACTTTGCAGGAGGCGGCGCTGCTCATGCGCGACCGCCACGTCGGAGCGCTGCTGGTGACCGAGGACGAGCCCACGGCGGATCACGCCATCGGCATCGTCACCGATCGCGACATGGCGGTCCTTGCAGTCGCGGAAGGATACGATCCGCAAGCGGCCACGCTCGCCGATATCATGACGCCCAAGATCGCCGCCGTGACACGCGACGCGGATGCGCACGAAGCGATGGCGGTGATGCGCAAAGCCGGCGTGCGCCGCCTGGCGGTGACCGGCGAGGACGGCAGCATCGTCGGCGTGCTGTCGCTCGACGACATCGTCGATGCGCTCGCGGTCGAGCTGTCGGCGCTGGCGGACGTCATACGCAGCGAGCGCAACCACGAAGCCGGGCACGGGGTTCCGGGCGTGTAACGCCGGCGCGCGAGCGCCGCACGAGTCGCCATGAACACGGTCAACGCCGCTGCGCCGCTTCAGATCACGCTGCACGACAAGATCGGCCATCTCGGCCGGCCCGGCAGCTATCCCGATTTCACGTCGCGCGTCGAAGTCGTGGAGACGCATATGTCGGTCGTGTTCCTGACCGATGCGCACGTTTACAAGCTGAAGAAGCCGGTGCGCCAGGCCTATCTCGACTTCAGCACGCTCGAAGCCCGGCGCATCGACTGCCTCGAGGAGGTGCGGCTCAATCGGCGTCTTGCGCCGTCGGTGTACCTGGGCGTCGTGCCGCTCGCCGCGGCGGCCGGGGGACTCGTCCTCGAAGGGAGCGGAACGCCGGTCGAATGGCTGGTGAAAATGCGCCGCCTGCCGCGCGCAGCGATGCTCGATCAGGCGATGAGCCGGGGAACGGTGACGCCGCAGGACATCGAGCGCTGCATGGCGGTCTTGTGCGCCTTCTACGTCGCGAGCCCGCCTTCGCCTCTCACGGCGCGTCAATACCGCGAGCGTTTCGCATCGGAGATCGCGTCGCACCGGCGCGAGCTCCTGAGCGGCGCATACCGGATGCCGGGCGCTGCCGTCGAGGCCGTTGCCGCGCGGCTGCTCCGCTTCGTGAGCGACGATGCCGCATTGCTCGAAGCCCGGGCGAGCGCGGGTCGCGTGATCGAAGCGCATGGCGATCTGCGCCCCGAGCACGTCTGCCTCGGACCGGACCCGGTGTTCATCGACTGCCTCGAATTCGACCGCGACCTGCGCATGCTCGACACCGCCGGCGAAGCCGCCTATCTCGCGCTCGAGTGCGACTGCGCGGGTTGCGCACAGGTGGCACGCTGGGTGCTGGCCGCATATCGCGCCCACGCGCACGACGACGCTCCGGACAGGCTGGTTGCGTTCCACCAGGGCGAGCGCGCCATGATGCGCGCGAAGCTCGCCGCATGGCATCTCGATGACGGCTTGCCCGCCGGCGCGCGCACGCGGTGGCTGGAGCGCGCCGGAAATTACCTCGCGTACGCCGATGCCCGCTCGGCGACGCTCTACCGGTAATCGAGCGGCCAGTAACGCTGCAGGTAGGCGAGCACGCCGCCGTCGAAGGCGCCGGAGCGGTGGACCCACACCGGCTGGCGCTGATCGAAGCGGCGCAGCCGCGACGGGCGCAGATTGACGGCGCGCAGCGGGAAGTTCGCCTTGTCGTACTCCACGCGCTCCTCTTTTTCCCGCTCGTCGCCTTCGAAGAAGAGCCACTCGGTGACGAATTGATCCTGCACGCGCTCGAGCTCGTGCGCGGCATCGTCGTCCACCGCCGCCGGCTGGTCGAGCTCCGACGGCTTCGACGAGTACAGATAACGCCACCCGCCGTACAGGTCCGAGCCGATCGTCGCGAGAAAACGCGTCTCGCGCGGCGTATAGAAGTCCTCGAGCCTGAAGTACGCGGTTTGGTACTCGGTGTCGCGCGCGCCTACCCACCAGCCGTACACGTCGGCGCCGCGCTCGAAGCAGGTGACCGCGCACATGATGCCGACGCCGAAAGGCGCGAACGCAATAAAACACTGCGGCGTGCCCATGCTGATATTCCTGCTGAAGTGAGACTACAGCGTAATCGCGCGCAACCGGCGTGCCTTTGACGCACGTCAACGGCGCATGGCGTCTCGCGCTCTAATGCGCCGCGATGCTGCGGAACACGGAAAGATAGCGCTCCGCGCTGCGCCGCCAGCTGAAGTCCGCCCTCATGCCGGCCTGCTGCAGCGCGCGCCAGACGGCCGGCTCGCGCCACGCGCGCACCGCCTGCTCGATCGCCTCGCGCAGCGCCGGCGGCTCGGCCGCCATGAACGAGAAACCGTTCGCCGTTCCCGCAGCGAGGTTCTCCGGAGTAGCGGGCACCACGGTGTCCACCAGGCCGCCGGTGGCGCGCACGACAGGCGGCGTGCCGTAGCGCAGGCTGTACATCTGGTTCAGGCCGCACGGCTCGAAGCGCGACGGCATGACGAAGATGTCCGATCCCGCTTCGATGAGATGCGCGAACGGCTCGTCGAAGCCGATATGCGTCGCCACCACGCCGGGATACGCCGCGGCGAGCTCGCGATAGGCATTCTCGAGCGACTTCTCGCCGGTGCCCAGCACCACGAGCTGCGCGCCGAGGCGCGCGATGTCGGGCACACAGGCCGCAAGCAGGTCGATGCCTTTTTGATGCGTGAGGCGCCCAACGGTGCCGAGCAGCGGCGCGCGGGCGTCGACGGTGAGGCCGACGCGCTGCTGCAGCGCCGACTTGTTGGCCGCCTTGCGCCCGATGTGCCGGAGATCGTAGCGCTCGGCGAGGCACGTGTCCGCGGCCGGGTCCCATAGCGCAGTGTCTATGCCGTTCGTGATGCCGGATAGCCGGTCGCGACGGTGATGCAGCAGGCCTTCGAAACCGCAGCCGTACTCCGGGTGTTGTATCTCCTCGGCGTACTGCTCGCTCACGGTCGTGATGCGATCGGCGTAGTAAAGGCCGGCCTTGAGGAAAGAAAGGCGCCCGTAGAACTCCACGCCTTCCATGCTGTACGCCGCAGGCGGCAGGCCGAGCGCTCCGACAAGCTGCGCATCGAAATTGCCCTGGAACGCGAGATTGTGCACCGTCATCACCGTCGCCGCGCGCGGGCCGTTGTCGTGATGCAGGTACGCGGGCGCCAGCGCCGCGGGCCAGTCGTGACATTGCAGCACCTGCGGGCGCCAGTCGAGCGGAGAGGCGGAGCCCGCGAGCAGCGCAGCGATGCGCGAGAGCAAACCGAAGCGAAGCGCGTTGTCGTCCCAATCGCGGCCTTCGGCATCCTGGTAAGCGGTGCCGGGACGCCGATAGTATTCGGGGCAGTCGACGAGATACAGCGGCGCGCCGAAGCCGCTTTCCACGTACAGCAGCCGGGCGCTTTGCAGCGCGCCGCCCGGCTGGCTGATGCGCGCCGCCACGCGCGCAACACGCGCCGCATCGAGCAGCGCCGGGTACGCCGGGACGACCAGGCGCACATCGGCGCCCTCGGCGCGCAACGCGGAAGGCAGCGCCGCGGACACGTCGCCCAGGCCTCCGCTCTTGACCCACGGCGCAAGCTCCGGCGTGGCGAACAGGACGCGCAGCGGTGAAGCGGCCGGCATGCCGATCAGCTCCGCGCGACGCAGGCCGCGCTCACAGCCATTTCATGAGCCCCATCTCGAACGGATGGGTGAGCAGGCCGTGATGCGGATAGGCGCGTATGCGGTACTCGAGCTTGCCGCACAAGTCGGGCGTCAGATGCAGGCGATAACGGTGCGCAGTGCCGCCCGCCTCCGGCCCGACGTGCTCCATGCGCAGGTTGCGCACGCGCTCGCCGTACCATGCGCCGGGCCGGCCGAACAGCACCTCGACCGCGACGTCCGCCGGATCGAGACCGCCGAGCTCCACGGCGACCGCAAGCTCCAGCGAGCCGCCGTACGGCATGCGCCGCGGCGCATCGTCGATGCGCGTGAGATGCACGCGCTCCCACGCCGCGCGCACTTTCGCTTTCCATGCGGCGACGTTGCGCGACGCGCGGTACTCGTCCGCCGAGTAGGTGCGCCACTGACGCGCCGCCGCCGCGTAAAAGCGGTCGGCGTATTCCTCGAGCATGCGCAGCGAGTTATAGCGCGGCAGCAGCGTTGCGATGGAATGCTTCGCCATTTCGACCCAGCCGGGCGAATAACCCATCGCGCCGCGCGCGTAGTAAAGCGGAATCACCTTGTCCTGCAGAATCTCGTACAGGGTGCGCGACTCTTCCTGGTCGCGCCGCTGCTCGTCGAGCAGCGACGATGCCGGCTTGATGCCCCAGCCGTTGCGCCCGTCGAAGGCCTCGTCCCACCAGCCGTCGAGCACGGACAGATTGAGCACGCCGTTGATGCCGGCCTTCATGCCGGAGGTGCCCGAGGCTTCCAGCGGATGCACCGGGTTGTTGAGCCACAAGTCGACGCCCGACACGAGCCGCCGCGCGAGCTGCATGTCGTAGTTCTCGACGAGCAGCACGTGCCCTTCGAATTCCGGCATCGCGGCGATTTCGGCAATGCGGCGTATCGACTCCTGACCGGGCTGGTCCGCCGGATGCGCCTTGCCGGCGAAGATCAGCAGCACGGGGCGCTGCGGGTTGCAGATGAGCGTGCGCAGCCAGTCGAGATTCTGGAATATCAGCGTGGCGCGCTTGTAGGTCGCGAAACGGCGCGCGAATCCTATCGTCAGCACGTTCGGATTGTTGGGATCGGCAAGCCGCAGCATGCGGTCGAGATGCGACTGCGAGCCCTGATTGCGCACGTGGCGCGCAGCGACGCGAAAGCGCACGAGGTGCAGCATCTGCGCTTTCAGCGACTGGTGCGCGCTCCAGAAAGGCAGATCCGGCATGTCGTGCACGCACTGCCAGCGAGCGGGATCGGTGAGATGACGCGACCAGCCGTGGCCCACGTAGCGGTCGAACAGCTCGCTCCACTCGGTGGCGAGAAACGTCGGCACGTGGATGCCGTTCGTGACGTAGGCGACCGGATTCTCCGGCGGCTCTATGCCCGGCCACAGCGTGGCGCAGATGCTCGCCGAAACCGCGCCGTGGATGCGGCTCACGCCGTTATGATGGCGCGAGCCGCGTATCGCGAGCGCGGTCATGTTGAAGTCGTTGCGGTTCTCCACGCGGCCGAGGGCGAGCAGCCGTTCCGCCGAGATGCCGACCTCGTTGCACCAGTCGTGGAAGTAATCGCGGATCATGTCGTCGGCGAAATGATCGTGCCCCGCCGGCACCGCCGTATGCGTCGTGAATACCGTGTTGACGGCGACCGCTTCGACCGCCGCATCGAACGGTATTCCCGACTTCACCAGCGCGCGCATGCGCTCGAGCACGAGGAATGCCGCGTGGCCCTCGTTCATGTGCCAGACGGTCGGCGCGAGGCCGAGCTCCTCCAGCGCGCGCGCGGCGCCGACGCCCAGCACGATTTCCTGCTCGAGGCGCGTGGTGCGATCGCCGCCGTACAGACGATGGGTGATGTCGCGATCGCGCGCGCTGTTCTGCTCGACGTCGGTGTCGAGGAGATACAGCACGACATGACCGATCTGCGCCCGCCACACCTTCACGTGCAGATCGCGCCCGGGCAGCCGCACCACGATCATGAGATCGGTGCCGTCGGCGCGATGCACGGCGGCAATCGGAAGATCATCGAAGTCGGAATCCGCGTAGATCGCCTGCTGGCGGCCTTCCGCGTCCAGCGTCTGGTGGAAGTAGCCTTGCCGGTAGAGCAGGCCCACGCCGACGAAAGGCACGCGCATGTCGCTCGCCGACTTGCAGTGATCGCCCGCCAGGATGCCCAGCCCGCCCGAATAGATCGGCAGGCTTTCGTGAAAGCCGAACTCCGCGCAGAGGTACGCCACGAGATCGCCTTGCTGCAGCCCGTGCGCCGGGGTGATGGGCTCCTGGTGATAGGTGTCGTACGCGGACAGCACGTAGTTGTAGGCGCCGCGATACACCGGATCCTGCGCCGCGTCGAGCAGGCGCTGCTGATCGACGCGCTTCAGGAACGCCTTCGGGCTGTGGCCGACCGCATGCCAGAGCGCCGGATGCATGCGCGAGAACAGGCCGCGCGTCGGCCGGTCCCAGCTGTACCAGAGGTTGCCCGCAAGCTCTTCCAGCCGCTGCAGGCGCTGGGGCAGGAGCGGATTGACTTCAAGATCGTAAATCGTTCCCGGCATTGGCACTCCGTTCAAAGCTTCGTTTTCTCGGTGCCCGGGGGAACACCCGGGCATTGCTGCAGGAATACGGCTGATGCACCCGCGCGGCCGCGGCGGCGCGGATGGGAGTTTAACGCACGCTGTGCAATGATTGGCCGAGCATGTCGGGCGTGACCAGCGTGACCCCGCGCTCAGTGCGGAAGAAGCGCTTCGCGTCGGCGGCCGGATCGACGCCGATGACCGTGCCGTCGGCGATCTGGCAACCGCGGTCGATCACCGCGTTCTTCAGCACCACGTGCTGGCCTATGCGCACCTGCGGCAGCACCACGGTGTCCTCCACCAGGCTGTGACAGTCCACGTGCACGTCGGAAAACAGCAGCGAGCGGCGCACCGTCGAGCCGCTCACGATGCACCCGCCGGACACCAGAGAATCGACGGCAAGCCCGCGCCGCTGGTCGTCGTCGAATACGAACTTGGCGGGTGGCATTTGCGCCTGATAGGTCCAGATCGGCCATTCGCGGTCGTAGAGATCGAGCGAAGGGCTGACCTTGGTGAGGTCCATGTTCGCGTCCCAGTAGGCGTCTATGGTACCTACATCGCGCCAGTACGGCGCACCGCTCGGCTCGAGCCCTACGCTGCTCTCCGACAGCCGGTGCGCGTAGATGCTGCGACCGGTGCTGATGATCTTGGGAATGATATCGCGGCCGAAATCACGCGAGCTCCCCGGCGTGTCGGCATCCTCGCACAGCGCGTCGTAGACGAAATTCGCATCGAAGAGGTAAATGCCCATGCTCGCCAGCGCATGCGTGGGCCGCTGCGGCATGGGCGAAGGCTGGGCGGGTTTCTCCTCGAAGGCAACCACGCGCTGGTCGGCATCGATGGCCATGACGCCGAGCGCCCCTGCCGCTTCCGCAACGGGGACTTCGACGCATCCCACGGTCACCTGCGCGCTGGTGCGCACGTGCGCGGCGAGCATGCGGCCGTAATCCATTTTGTACACGTGATCGCCGGCGAGCACCAGCACGAAGCGCGGCGCATGCCGCCGCAGCAGCCCCATGTTCTGGTAGACCGCGTCCGCGGTGCCGAGATACCAGGTATCGGAGATCTGCTGCTGCGCGGGCAGCAGCTGTATGAACTCGTCGAAACGGCCGTCGAGGAAATTCCACGCGCGCTGGATATGGCGGATCAGGCTTTGCGATTTGTACTGCGTGGCGATGCCGATGCGGCGTATGCCCGAATTGACGCAGTTGGACAGCGTGAAGTCTATGATGCGGAACTTTCCGCCGAAGGGAACGGCCGGCTTCGCGCGCCAGTCGGTCAACGGGCCGAGCCGGCTGCCGCGGCCTCCCGCCAGCACCAGCGCGAACGTCTCGCGGGTGAGCTGACTGACGAAACGACCCGGGTGTGCGGTGGGCGCCATGCGGCTAGCGTTGGTATCCGAGTTCTGTGCCATGGTTTCCAGGGGTCGACATGCCGGCCGGCGAGCCGCAACGCGCGGCACTCGAGGCGGTGCAGTAACTGTTCCCGCGCCGGCCGCCGCACGAGCCGACTCTAACCGGCATGGCGCGCGACTTCAACCCGGCCGCCTTTCCGCCCGGGGCAGAACCCCGGTCGTGCGTTTACCCGGCCGGCACCGGGCGGACCGGCGTGCGCCGCAATTCCGCCGCAGCGGGCCGGGCACACTCCACGACGCACGAGGCCTCCCATCCGCGCGAGGTACGCCGGACCGCGGCCTCGCCGCGCGCGGCGCGCTTCACGTCCAGCTCGCCCGCCAGGGTGCCGTGCCGCCTCTGTCCCGTCGCGCAGCCCCACCAGCGTCCCTGCTCGCGCTGCAGGTGAAACTCGCAGAAGACGAGCTGATGCTGGCGCGCAGCGTCGATGAGGAGATCGAGCCAGCGCCTCAGCGCGCGTGTCTCGTCCGGCTCGATGAAGCTCACGGGGAGCGTCCGTTGCGGCCGCACGTGCATGAGATCGGTGAGCAGCGCGAAGGTCGCTTCGGCTGCGCCTTCGAAAGCCCGTTCCGGCGTCGTGCCGTATCCCACCACGCCGATGCCGTGCTTGCTGTCGAAGTACGTGTATCTGCCGTCTGCCGAGCAGACCGGCACGTCAGGCATGGAAATAGTCATGGATCACCTCGCCAGCTCGCCGTAGGGCCGGGTCCGGCATCCCGCCGAGGCGAGCAACGCCGCCGCCGGAGACAGAAAGCATACTCTCAACGCGCGAGCTGAGGCCAACGTCCTGGCATTCATGCCGTCACCTCTCGGAACAGGTTCTTCGCTTCAGCGTGCAGGTGCGCTTAGCCGTGCCCGGGGTATTGAGCGGCGGCGTCCACGGCCTCGGCAAGCCGGCGCGTGCCGTCCGAGACGTCCACCGGATACGGCACACGCGCAGCGTCGAGCGATTTCAATTCAGGCGGAAGACGTCGCAACTGATCTGCCGCGCGCTCGCGCAACGACCGCATGCTCTCGTGCGCGTGGACGCGCTTGCCCGCGCGCATCGCGGGAACGAGCAGGCCTTCGTCATGCGCTTCGCCTTCGAGCGCAATGACATCGCGCAAAAATCGGCCCTCGTCATCGCAGGCGCGCAGCACCTGCTTGCGTCCCGGCCACGTCGATTTGCCCGTCGATCTCTTGCGCCGCGGCTTGCCGGCGTACTCCTGGAGCTTGTACACCGCGTCGAGCGAAGGCGCATCGGCGGAGGTCACCAGACTCGTCCCTATGCCGAAGCCGTCGATCGGAGCGCCCGCGGCAAGCAGCGCCGCGACGCGATATTCGTCGAGGTTTCCGCTCGCGAACAGCGTCACGTCGCCCAGCCCGGCGCCGTCCAGTATCGCGCGCACGCTGCGCGACAGCGCGACGAGATCGCCGCTGTCCAGCCGCACGCCGAGAAATCGCAGGCCGCGTTCGCGCCATTCCGCCGCGCGCGCGGCGAGCATGCGCGCGGCCGCCTCGGTGTCATAGGTGTCGATCAGCAGCGTCGTCCCTCGCGGGTAGGTCGCCGCGAAATGCTCGAACGCCGCAAGCTCGGTGTCGTGCGCCTCGATGAACGAATGCGCCATGGTGCCGAAGACCGGTATGCCGAACCGCGGCGCAGCGGCCACGGCCGAAGTGCCTGCGAAACCTGCGATATAGCTCGCGCGCGCCGCAAGCAGCGCGGCTTCCGCGCCGTGCGCACGGCGCAGGCCGAACTCGACCAGTTGTTTGCCCGGCGCAACGAGAACGCTGCGCGCAGCTTTCGTTGCGACCATCGTCGCGAAGTTGACGATGTTGATGAGGCGCGACTCCACGAGCTGCGCTTGCGGCATGGGCGCCGTGACTCGCAGAATCGGCTCGTCGGGAAAGAACACGGTCCCCTCCGGCAGCGCATCGACGTCTCCCGTGAAGCGCAGCGTTTCCAGATAGCGGGGAAATTCGCGGGAAAACATCCCGGTCTGCTCGATCCAGGCGATCTCACCGGGATCGAAATGCAGGCCCTCGAGATAATCCAGCGCCTGCTCCAGGCCCGCGGCCATCATGAAATTGCGCTGAGGCGGAAGGCGGCGCACGAACATCTCGAACACGGCGATGTCCTCCATGCCGCCCGCATGGTAAGCGTTGAGCATGGTGAGCTGATACAGGTCGGTGAGCAGCGCGGAGGGCTCTGCGCTCACGATGCGAAGTCCTCGAGGCGCGCACCGACCGCGCCGCCGGCCTTCATTTCCGCGACGGCGCGCGCGCCGTCTCCCGGGTGCACGTCAACGGCGCGTATGGCGTCCTCGAGAACGATGACTTCGAAGCCCGCCTCCAGCGCGTCCTTGACGGAAAAACGCACGCAGTAGTCGGCAGCGAGACCGCCGATCAGCACGCGGTCCACGCCCGCGTCGCGCAGGCGCTGCGCGAGCCCTGTGCCATGGAACATCGAATACGCCTCTTCGTCCGCGCGCGTGGCCTTGCTCACGATGAGCGCATCGTCAGGCAGATGCAGCGCCGGTGAAAATTCGGCGCCTGCCGTGTCGGCCACGCAGTGCTCCGGCCAGGGGCCTCCGCGCGCCGTGAACGAGCAGTGGTTCGCCGGATGCCAATCGCGCGTCGCGATCACCGGTATTCCATGCCGGCCTGCAAGCGCGATGTAACGGTTGAGCACCGGGATGACCTTGTCGCCTTCGCGCACGCCGAGGCTCCCGCCCGGCAGAAAATCCCGCTGGATGTCGACGACCAGCAGCGCATCATGCGGCTCGATGGTAACGGGCATGGACAGACCCTTATGTGGCAAGGGGGTGGTGCGCCGCAATGCTTGTGCCTGTTCCGCCTAGCCTCCGAGCAAGTCCACGATGGAGCCGCCTTCATGGATACAGCGCACCGCCCGCGCGACGAGCGGCGCGGTATCCAGCACGCTGACTTTGTCGCGCAGGAACCCGGACGGCAGCCTGAAGGGCGGTATCGTATCGGTGACCACCAGGCGTTCGACTCCTGCATCTTCGAGCGTTTTCGCCGCCGGCGCAACGAACATGCCGTGAGTCGCGGCCGCATAGACCTGCTTCGCCCCGCGAGCGCGGCACGCCGCTGCCGCGCGCGCTATCGTGCCGCCGGTGCTGATGAGGTCGTCGATGATGATGACAACCTTGCCCGCCACGTCACCCACCACCGCATCGCCCGTCACCTTGCCGGCACTGCGGTACTTCTCGACGAATGCCATACCGGCCTCGCGCTTCAGCCGCTGCGCCAGCGCGAGCCTCAACTGCTCGGCGCGCTTCGCGCCGCCGACATCGGGCGATACGACCGTGGGGGCTTCACCGCCGAGACGTTCCGCGAGGAAGTCGACGAACAGGTTCTTCGATTCGAGGTGATCGGTGCGGCAACGGAATGCGTTCTGGAATGCCGCGAGATTGTGCACGTCGATCGTCACCACGCGGTCGGTGCCGACCGATTCGAACAGCGATGCCACGTAGCGCGTGATGACCGGGTCGCGCGGCTTGGTCTTGCGATCCTTGCGCGCGTAGCACAAGTACGGCGTGATCGCGGTGACGCGCCGCGCCGACGCGTCCTTCAGCGCGCCGATGAAGAACAGCAGGCGACACAGCTTGTCGTTGGCGCTGGCGCCCGGCTCGCCGTACAGCGAGGAAATGACGTACGCGTCGCGCCCGCGCACGCTCGCGAGCGGACGGCTCTTGTGCTCGCCATCCTCGAACGGCCGCTCCTCATGCTCGCTCAGCGGCACGCCGAGCGCCTCGCTTACCCGCGCGCCGTACGCGCGGCTTTCCCCGAGAGCGAACAGGCATGGGTCAGACGGGAACATGCGCAGCGCAATACCGGAGGAACCAGTCACGCGCAAGTGCGGCCGCCTGCTCCAGCGCACCCGGCTCCTCGAACAGGTGGGTAGCCCCGGGAACGAGCGCGACGTCGTGCACGCACTGCATGCGCCGCGCCGCGCTCTGGTTGAGCGCAATGACGAGGTCGTCGTGCCCGCCCACGATCAGCAGCGTGGGTGCGCGCACTCTCGGCAATGCGTCGCCGGCGAGGTCGGGCCGCCCGCCGCGCGATACGACGGCCACGATACGTGCCGGATCTGCGGCGGCCGTTTGCAGCGCGGCAGCCGCGCCGGTGCTCGCACCGCACAGACCGATCGGAAGTGCGCCAATGTCGGCTCGCAGTGAAAGCCATGCCACGGCGCCCGAGAGCCGCTGGCTCAGCAGCGCGATATCGAAGCGCAGCGCGCGCGTGAGCACGTCCACTTCCGCTTCGTTGGCCGTGAGCAGGTCGAAGAGCAGCGTGGCAAAACCGGCATGGTGCAACACTTCGGCGACATAGCGGTTGCGGCTGCTGTAGCGGCTGCTGCCGCTGCCGTGAGCGAATGCGATGAGCCCGCGCGCGCCTTCCGGCACGGCAAGCGAGCCGCCGAGCCTGGCGTCCGGCAACTCGACCGCGACCTCGACCGGCAGGTAATCGCTCGTCGTCACGTCATCTCCGACACACGGCGTTGCGCCTGCGCTCCTGCAGAAGAAACCAGGGAAATGGAACCGGGCATGAAATGCCCGGCGGCCACGTCGCTACAGCTTAGGTCCGCGGCACGACGCGCCCGTTGACATTAGTCAACGAGCCCGCGAAAAGCCGGCGTGAGGTTGGATCGCGCTCGTGCGCGAAACGGCAATGCCGGCGTATCAGGCTGTCGTCGTCCGCGTAGCCGTTCACAGATCGATCGCAACGCCTTTTGTGCTGATCCAATCAGCGGGTCGGTCACCGCAGCCGGCTACGTGAACAGCGCCTTGAGTGCCGTGCACATCACTGCAATGCCGGCGGGATTCGGATGCAGTCCGTCGGTATGGAAAAGCGCCGCATTCTGCGTTCCGTCCGGATTCAGAAATAGCGGGTAATAATCGACGATGCTGAAGCCGTTCGTCTGCGCCAGGTCCTTGATCTGCTGATTCCATACCGGAACGATGGCGGGGTTCGGAACGCCGCTCTGCGGCGGTATGGTGGCGAGGATGGGCGTGATGCCCGCCGCTTTCGCTGCAACGGCCATTTGATAGATCGCATCGGTTCCAGTCGCTGGAATAACGCCGCCGGCCACGTCATTCGTCCCGCCCAGGATCTGCACGAACGCCGGATGCTTGCTAACGACGTCCACCTGAAACCTCGCGGCCATCTGCCAGGTGAAGTTGCCGGACACTCCGGCGTTGATGCTGTTCGCGATGCAGTCCGAGGTAGGCCATAACACCGTGATCGAATCGCCCATGAAGGCAACCGCACCGGTGAGCGCGAGCCGCGGAACCGCCGGCGCAGGGGCTGGCGCCGCCGTTACCGTCGGTGTTGCTGAAGGCGCTGCCGTCGGATCAGAGCCGCCGCCCGCACCACCGCATCCGCCGATGCAGGCAACGAAGAACAGCAGAGTGAAGTTGGTTGTTCTCATGTCAGCCTATGTTATGCGTGCCGACTTCGATACTACGGCAGGTGCCCGGCAGAGACATTCACATTCACCTCGAACGCGCACTTTTTTTCGACACCGGAAACCGGCAATCGGAAATGCCGTGATGCGGATCAAGAACACCGGCATGCAGGAAAGCAGGAGCGCCTCGCGGCAGCACGCGTTGCTGACTGCGTCGCCGTTGCGACGGTCACTCGAGGGAGAGGCAACACACTTAGCGGTAAGCAATTGTCGCGACGTACGATTGCCGTTCTCATTTTCTGTTTGTGCCCCCAGAAATACCCCCACACTCCTCGGCCATAGATGCCGTTCGTGGCCGCCACCTGAAGTGATTTCTCCGATTGCTCGCTTTCAAAAACGGCAAAGTGAGTACTCGCGCCCCATAGCGGCCACAGGTTCAGTGCTCGTTCACATCCTCAGCGACCTTGAAGTCAATGCTGAACGATTTGTGATCGACCTTAAACGCATAATTTCCTGGCGTTAATGCGAGTAAGACGGCTTCAGGCACGGGCTTGCCGTTCAGTCGCACCGTCCAAAACATAGGGTCAATGTCATGCAATTCCGCACCCTCTGCGGAGGACTCGTGCCGTATCAAAACCGCTGCGCCTGTGGGTTTGTATCGGTACACAATTTCAAAAAGGTCTTCGTTCTTCTTGACCACTTCAACGCTCAGTAGATCAGTCTCCATCATCTTTACCGGTTCACCCACTGCCATTACCGATGTTTGCTCGACAACGGATGCAGGGTCAAAGCTTGCTCCACTATGCGACTGTCCGAATGTCTTCGGCTCGATACCAGAAAACAAGTCTCGAACCTCATCCCGTGTTGCAGCCAACAGGGTTGCGGCCAGAGATAAGCACATTGCGGTGTAGTCCTCCTCTACTGTGCTTGGGAGGCCACGACCTCGATCAGGATTTCCTGGGGCGATTCGATAGAATGACATAGGCAACCCATGAACGTGACTGGACAGAAGGACGTACTGCATTCGGAAGAACTTTCGCTCAAGGCCAGCTTTCTCGGCAATCACCTCCAGCGGCTCCATGTATGCCTGCTGCCCATTCAAGTACTTCTTCTGCTCGCTCGCTGATAGTTGCTGAAAATATGAGTTTGATCGCAGCCGGCTCTTAAGCTCTTCAGCTTGCTCGTCAAAGCTACCAACTTGCCGAACATCTTCCATAGCCTCAAACAATTTTCGACGACTCGTACAGTCATGCAAGTTGAAGATGTTCCAGCGGCAGTTCCACTGGACATCATCGCAACGATCGATGCAGAGGTAGTAGAAGGCAAGCCGAATCTCCAGCATGGTTCTAGTCACCACAGCAGCCGACGCATAGTCCCAATGCTCGATGATCTTGCTTGACCATTCACTGTGTGGGGCGAGGTTCACCAGCGTCACTGCCCGCGCAATAAGCGCAGTGAACAGCACTGACGCATAATAGTGTTTAGCGGTAGGTGAAGGGATACCTCCAAATCCGCAAGAAACATTCATGGAATCTCGAACGACGTTATCGAGCATTGCCAAGCTGCTTTTGTAGCTTTCAGTTGGCTCCGGACCGACGTGCGCATCGTCCAGTATTCGTTCGAAATCAGCCATTGCCCCTCCCGCCGTTGCACATCTCGATCTTACTACTGCTCTCTCGCGCTGTTTCAACGTCTCAGTGATTCTCTTCGAAGCGCCCTCGCGTTGAAGTTCATATACGCGGCGTCATTAGAAAATATGGCCCCCGTTTACTCACCCTACGAATAAACCAACAATATCCAAGGAATCCGCATGCCATACATCACCGTCCGCTACGAGCGGGAAAAGCTCTACGAGGAAGTTTGGGAGTAAAGGGGACGCACACTTTTTCCAGCGTCTGCGACGTCGGCAAGCCCAATACTTCTTGCGATTGGAAGCCGCCTCCAGCGACTTTGCCAACATACTTCGCGATGTAGTTCGCGGTGACGGATCAAAGGCAATTTCTCCTCTGAAAACCGCTCAACGCAGGAAGTTCCTGGATGCTGCAGGAAGTGTTCTTGGTGCCGGGAGAGGGACTCGAACCCTCACACTGTTGCCAGCGGCGGATTTTGAGTCCGCTGCGTCTACCAATTCCGCCATCCCGGCAGGGGATGAGATTCGTTACTGAAACCCAGGATGTATGGGTCGCGATTCACAGGATAGGGCGAAGGAGGCGTTAAGCGTTTCTTCTCTCATCCTGTCAATCGTGTAAATCCCGTTAATCCTGTCCAGGGTTTGCGCCCTGACGGTTTGCGAGGCGCAATTATCCCGCACCGGCAACCCCCGTGCCAAGTACGCTCAGCGGACGACTTCGATGTTGTCGATGAGGCGCGTGCGGCCGATGCGTGCCGCGGTCAGGATGACGAGCTCGCGATCGCCGTTCGCGGGAAGCTGCAGATCGGACTGGCGGCGTATCGCGACGTAATCGGGACGCCAACCGTGGCGCGCGAGCTCGGCCATCGCGTCGAGCTCCATGCGCTGGTAGTCCTTCGCGCCGCCGACGATTTCCTTCTGCGCGGCGCGCAGCAGCCGGTAAAGCCGCGGCGCCTCGGCGCGCTCCTCGGGCGTGAGATACGTGTTGCGCGACGACAGCGCGAGACCGTCCGGCGCGCGCACCGTTTCCGCCGGAATGATTTCGATCGGCAGCGCGAACTGGCGCACCATGTCGCGCAGCACGAGGTACTGCTGGTAGTCCTTCTTGCCGAATATCGCCGAGTGCGGCTGCACCAGGTTGAAGAGCTTCAGCACGACCGTCGCGACGCCGCGAAAGTGCCCTGGCCGATGCGCCCCCTCGAGGATGTGCTGAAGATCCGAAGGCTCGACGACGAAGGTCTGCGGCTCGGGATAGATCTCCTGCTCGTCAGGCGCGAACACCACGTCGACGCCGACTTCGGACAGCCGCGAGCGATCCTGGCCGAGCGTGCGCGGATAACGGTCGAAGTCCTCCTTCGGACCGAACTGCAGGCGATTCACGAAAATGCTCACCACCGTGCACGAGGCGCGCGGCTTGGCGATGCGGATGAGCTCGATGTGGCCTTCGTGCAGATGGCCCATGGTCGGAACGAAGACGTTGTTGGGCTCGTGCTGGAGGCGCTCGCGCAGCTCGGCGACGGAATTGATGATGTCCATGACAGTGTTTGCTGTTGTGGCTCCCGCAGGCTGCGCGGTGTCGATAACTGACGTCTCAAATGCCAGAAAACCACAGACAGGATTTACATGATTTACAGGATTGAAGCGGAGAGACCGCTGTCTTTATCTTGTTCATCCTGTTAATCCTGTCTATTGGTTCTTTTGAGGCGCTGCTAGAACGAATGCTCCGGCCCGGGGAAGGTCTTCGCTTTCACTTCCTTCACATACGCTTCCACCGCGCCCTGGATCGAGTCCGCGTCGCGCATGTAGTTCTTCACGAATTTGGCCTTGCGGCCGGGATAGATGTCCAGCATGTCGTGCAGCACCAGCACCTGCCCATGGCAGTGCACGCCGGCGCCTATGCCGATGATCGGCACTCGCGCAGCCGCGGTGATCTCGGCAGCGAGCGTTGCCGGAATGGCCTCGAGCACGATCATCCCTGCGCCGGCCTCTTCGAGCAGCTTCGCCTCTTCTATCAGGCGCTGCGCGTCGTCGTGCTGCTTGCCCTGCACCTTGTAGCCGCCGAGCTGGTGCACCGACTGCGGCGTGAGGCCGAGATGGCCGCATACCGGCACGCCGCGCTCGACGAGAAAGCTGATGGTGTCGAGCATCGGCCGGCCGCCTTCGACTTTCACCATCTGCGCGCCCGCCGACATGATGTCGGCGGCATTGCGAAACGTATCCTGCGGCGACACCTGGAAAGTTCCGAACGGCATGTCGCCGATGATGAACGCGCGGCTCGACCCGCGCGCCACGCACGCGGTGTGATACACCATGTCGCGCAGCGAGACCGGCAGCGTCGTCGCATGGCCCTGGATCACGTTGCCGAGCGAGTCGCCGACCAGCAGCGTCTCGCAACCGGCGGCCTCGATCAGGCCTGCGAAGCTCGCGTCGTAGCACGTGAGCATCGGGATCCTGTGACCTTCCGCCGCCATCTTGTGCAGCGCGCTGAGCGTAATGCGCATATCTACGACCTCGTCATCGCCGGAACGCGCAATTGTAATGCCTGCGCTGCGCCAAGTCAGTCGGCCGTCGAGAAAAACTCGCGTGGCCCGCGCATCGACGCTACCCGCTCCAGCAACAGGTCCACCGCCTCCCGGGAGTCCACGAAATTGAGGTGGTCCGAATTGACGATGAGCAGCGGCGCCGCCGAGTAGTCGTGGAAGAACCGGGCATAGGCTTCGGCGAGCCGGGCAAGATACTCGTCCGCGATGCGGTCCTCGTACGCCACGCCGCGCCTGTGGACGCGCTCGACCAGCGTCGCCGGGCTCGCCTGGAGGTAAATCACCAGGTCCGGGGACGGCACCTGCGGATGCAGATGCGCGTACATCTGCTGGTAGAGCCTCAACTCGTCGTCCTTCAGGTTGAGCGCCGCGAACAGCGGATCCTTGTCGAGCATGAAGTCGGACACGACGAGGCGGCGGAACAGATCCGACTGGTTGAGATCCCGCAACTGGCTCACGCGCTGGAACAGAAAGAACAGCTGGACCGGCAGCGCATGGCGCTCGGGATCCTGGTAGAACCGCGGAAGGAACGGATTGCCGTCCGGTTCCTCGAGCAGCAGGGAGCCGCCGCATGCGTCGGCAAGCGCGCGACAGAGACTGGTCTTTCCCGCGCCTATCGGGCCTTCGATCACGATGTAGCGATATTTCTCCGGGATGCTCATGGGGCGCTGTCCAGCCGCGTGACGCTTGCGGCATCCACGCGTGCAGCAAGCTCGCGCACCGAGCCGCGCCCCGGTATGGCGGCGTCCGGCGCAATCTCGGCGAGCGGCACCATGACGAAAGCGCGCTCGTGCATGCGGGGATGCGGAACGGCGAGCCCCGGCTCGTCTATCGTCCGGTCGCCGTACGCAACGATGTCGAGATCGAGCGTGCGGGGTGCGTTGAGAAATTCACGCACGCGGCCGTGACGGCGCTCGACCGCGAGCAGTGCATCCAGCAGCCCGCGCGGCGAAAGGCCCGTTTCTATCGCGGCGACCGCGTTCACGAAATCCGGCTGGTCGGCATAGCCGACCGGAGCGCTGCGGTAGAAGGAGGACGCGCGCAGCAGCCGCGTGGCCGGCAATGCCGCCAGCGACTCGAGGCCGCTGCGCAGCTGGCGTTGCGGGTCCTCGAGGTTGCTGCCGAGCGCGACGTAGGCAGTAACGGTGCTCAATGGTCGGTATGGCCGGGAGGCTGGTGCTCGGCGTCGGAGCCGGCGCCCGGCTTGCGGCGGCGCCTGCGACGGCGCTTCTTCGGCTCGCCTTCGGCAAGCAGCATATCGTGGCGCTCCTGCTCCCCCGCGTCCTGGAAGCGCGTCCACCACTCGCCGACTTCCGCCTCGACCTCGCCGCTCTCGCAGCGCAGCAGCAGGAAATCGTAGCCGGCGCGAAAGCGCGGATGCTCCAGCAGGCGGTATGGGCGGCGACCGCCGCGCTGCAGGAAACGCGGCTGCATCGACCAGATTTCCTTCATGTCGGTGCTGTAGCGCCGGGGAATTGCGAGCTGCTCGGACTGCACCTGCACCACCCGCTCCATCGCGTCGTACAGCGCCGGCAGCGTGTTGACACCCTTCGCTTCCAGCTCGCGCCACGCGCTCAACACCTCGTGCCACAGCAGCGCGGCGAACAGGAACGCCGGCGAGACGGGCTTGTCGCGGTTGACGCGGTCGTCGGTGTTGCGCAATGCCGCCATGATGAAGCGCTCGCCGAGCGGCTGCTCGAGGATCACGTCGAGCATCGGCAGCAGCCCGTGATGCAGGCCCTGCCGGCGCAGCTGCTGAACGCAGTCGCCGGCATGCCCGGACAGCAGCAGCTTCAGCATCTCGTCGAACAGGCGGGCCGGCGGCACGTTCGCGAGCAGCGACGCGAGGCCCTTGATCGGCTTGCGCGTGTGCTGCTCGATGGTGAGCCCCAGGCTCGCGGAGAGGCGAACCGCGCGCAGCATGCGCACCGGGTCCTCGCGATAACGGCGCTCGGGATCGCCGATCATGCGCAGCTGCTTCTTCCTGAGATCCGCGACGCCGCCGTGGTAGTCCCAGACTTCCTGCGACGAGGGATCGTAGAACAGGGCGTTGACCGTGAAGTCGCGCCGGGTGGCATCCTGCTCCTGCGAGCCAAAGACATTGTCGCGCAGCAGCCGGCCATGCTCGTCGGCGACGCGCTTCTCACCGTCGTCCGCATCGCTCTGCTCGCCGCGGTAGGTGGAGACCTCCACCATTTCGCGGCCGCACATCACGTGCACGATGCGGAAGCGGCGGCCGATGATGCGCGACCGGCGGAAGAGCTCACGCACCTGCTCCGGCGTCGCGTCGGTGGCGACATCGTAGTCCTTCGGATCCCGCCCGAGCATGAGATCGCGCACGGCGCCGCCGACGACGAAAGCGGCGTAATTGTGGTCCTGCAGGGTCTGCGTCACCTTCGTCGCGCACGGGCTGATGCGTTCGCGGGATATGCCGTGCTTGCTGAACGGGATGATGCCCGGCTTGCGCCCCCTGAAGATGCGTCCGGAAAAGACCTTGCCGAGTATTCGTTTGATCATGACTCGCGTCGTACGAAAATTGAGCGGCGTCCCCGCGGGGGCGTCCGCTCTGCGCACCGCATTATATCTCGGGGACGAGGTAGCGCGCCCCGCCGTCGACAAATTCGCGCAACGTGCATCCGTACAGCTCTTCGAGCGTGCCGCGCGTGAGCACCGTTGCCGCCGGGCCGCTGATCGCGCGCCCGGTCCCATCGAGCAGCAGCACGTGCGAGCACGCGCGCGCCGCCCACAGCGCGTCGTGCAACACCATCACCACCGCCCTGCCCTGCTGTGCCATGGTCTTCATCAGCGCCAGCACGCGCGCCTGGTAGGTCAGGTCGAGGTGCGCGAGCGGCTCGTCGAGGAGCATGCACGTCGCTTCCTGCGCGAGCAGCTGCGCGATCCTCACGCGCTGGCGCTCTCCGCCCGACAGGGTGCCGTACTCGCGCGCAGCGAGCGCGGCAACGCCCGCAAGCTCCAGCGCGGCCTGAGCGTGGCACACGTCCTCGGCGCGCCATGCGAGCGCCGACTCGCTGCGCGGGTAACGCCCCAGTAGCACGAAGTCGAGCACCGTGCCCCAGAATTCCGCGTGCTCGTGTTGCGGCAGCAGGCCGATGTGGCGCGCGCGCTCGCGGCTGCCGTAGTCGGCGAGCGCCCTGCCGCGCCAGCAGACCTCGCCGCTGTCCGGCGGCACGACGCCTGCGAAAGCGTGCATCAAAGTCGTCTTGCCGCTGCCGTTCGGACCCAGCACGCCCCACAGGGTGCCCGGCTCGACCGCGACATCGACGTCCGCGCACAGCACCCGCTCGTCCACGATGAGGCGAAGGTCGCGGCAGGTGAGCATCAGCGCACGCGTCCGAGGAGAACGAGCATCACCGGCACGCCGAGCAGCGCGGTGAGCACGCCCACCGGCAACTGCTGCGGCGCCCACAGCATGCGCGCCGCGGTGTCCGCGGCGGTCAGAAAGGCGCCGCCCAGTATGACGGCCAGCGGCAGCAGCGAACGGTGGCGCGTGACACCCATCAGGCGCACCGCATGCGGCACCATCAGGCCGACGAAGCCGACCGCGCCGCCGAGCATGACGGCAGCAACCGTCGCGAGCGCGGCGCAGACGAATACTGCGGCCTGCAGCGCGCCCACGTGCAACCCCAGCGAGCGCGACTTCACCTCCCCGAGCGCGAGCAGGTCGAGCTTCACGGCGAGATAGGACGACACCGAAAACACGCAGGCGAGCACCACCCACGCCGCGAGCGGGCTGTCGGCGTGCGACAGATCGCCCATCAGCCAGTACAGCATGCCTTTCACCTGCGCCTGCGGGGCGAGAAGCAGCGTGAGACTGATAAGCGCCGCGAGTCCCGCCGACAGCACCACGCCGGTGAGCAGCACGCGGTACATATTCCAGCCGCCGCTGCGGTAGCTCAGCGCGAACAGCAGGACAATGGCGGCGAGCGCGCCGGAAAAAGCCGCCGCATTGACCGACAGCGCGCTCAACCCGAGAGCGATGGCGGCAAGCGCGCCGAGCGAAGCGCCGCTCGAAATGCCGAGCACGTACGGGTCTGCGAGCGGATTGCGCAACAGCACCTGCAGCAGCGCGCCGGCAAGCGCAAGCAGGCCGCCGCACGCGAAAGCCGCGAAGGCGCGCGGCGCGCGCAGATGCCATACGACATCCCACACCACCCCCGGCCGCGCATGCATAGTCGCGTCCCAGACCTCCGCAATGCCGAAATCGAGGCTGCCGAGCAGCAGAGCGCCGGCAAGAGACGCCGCGGCGGCGGCGGAAAACAGCGTGCCGATGGCGAGAGCGCGTGCGCGTCCCGGGTGGAGCACGGGCTCTGCGATGCGCAGGGTATCGAGCACGGCGCGATGCGGTCAGGCCGCGTGCAGACGCAGCACCGGCCAGCCGTTGCGCTCGGCATGCGCGCGCAACCTGTCGTCGGGATCGACGGCGACCGGATGCGTCACGCGCGCAAGCAATGGCAGGTCGTTCATCGAGTCGCTGTAGAACCACGACTTCTCGAACGAAGTGAAACTGCGGCCGCGTTGCGCGAGCCACGCCTCGACCCGCTCCACTTTCCCTTCGCGAAAACACGGCGTCCCGCGCACACCGCCCGTGAACTGTCCGTCGCGCTCCTCCGGCTCGGTAGCGATCAGGTGCTCGATGCCGAAGGCGCGCGCGATCGGCGTGGTCACGAAGCTGTTGGTTGCCGTCACGATGGCCCGCAGGTCGCCCGTATGCTGCTCGACGAGCCTGCGTGCGCTCTCGCTCATGATCGGCACGATCTTGCGCGCCATGAAGTCGCGATGCCAGGCATCGAGCACGCAGCGGTCATGGCGCGCGAGCGGCTTCAACTGGAAATCGAGGAACTCGTGGATGTCCAGCGTGCCCGCCTTGTACTGCTCGTAGAACTCGAGATTGCGCGCTTCGTACACCTCGCGGTCGAGCACGCCCTGCTCGATGAGGAACTGCGCCCATTCGAAGTCGCTGTCGCCGGCGAGGAGGGTGTTATCAAGATCAAAAAGCGCGAGACGCATCAGCCTGCTTTCGGTTCACAGTTCACAGTTCACAGTTCACGGTTCACAGCTCACGAGTCACCGGTTTTGCGCACGAGCTCGCGCACGAGCGCCAGCGTAACCGGGCGCTTGGCTTCCAGCGAGTAGCGGTCCAGCGCGCGCAGCGTGGCGAGCAGCGATCCCATGTCGCGCGCGACGTGCCGCAACAGATAATCCGCGATTCCGGGCTCGAGGCGGAACCCCAGCTGCTGCGCGTGCTCGGCGAGCGCCCGGGTCTTTTCCTCGTCCGTCAGCGCGTGGAGCTGGTACACCAGGCCCCAGCCCAGGCGCGTGATCACGTCGGGACGGAGCGGCAGCTGCACCGCGGGCGCGTCGCCTGACGCAACCAGCGCCGCGCCGCGCTCGCGCAGCGCGTTGAACGCGTTGAACAGCGCGATCTGTCCTGCGGGCGGGAGACGCTCGACGTCGTCGGCCACCAGGCAATCGAGGTGCTGCGTATCCGGCATGGCCTGCGTCGCCGCATCGCAGGCGACGTACTGCGAGCGTCGCCCTTGCTGCACCAAGGCCGCATGCGTCGCCTTGAGCAGATGACTGCGGCCGCTGCCGGGCAGGCCCCACAGGTAAACATAATGCTCGTCGGAGATGCCCTGCGCCAAAGCATCGAGCCGCTGCTTCGCTTCGGCGTTGCGCCCGGCAATGAAGTTGCCGAACGTGGGATCGGCCGGCGCCACCAGCTCGAATGCGAGCTGGCGCATCATGCGTTGTCCATGCGTTCGCGTCGCTTCACGCGTTGTCCATGCGTTTCGCGTCGCTTCATGCGTTGTACATGCCGCTGCCGAGGTAGCGGCGGCGCAGGTGGCGCAGCCCCACCACCAGCGACGCGCTCACCGGCACGGCGAGCAGCACGCCGAAGAAGCCGAAGAGCTGCCCGAATGCAAGCAGCGCAAAGATCACCGTGACCGGATGCAGGCCGATGCGCTCGCCCACCAGCATCGGCACGAACACGTACCCCTCGAGCACGTTGCCCAGCACGAACACGCCCCACACCCAGAAGAGCTGCGTCATATCGTTGAACTGCAGCAGCCCCGTCAGCGTGGCGAGCGCCACGCCGGTGATGACGCCGAGGTACGGCACGAAGGTGACGAGGCCGGCGATCATGCCGACCGAGAGCGCGTAATCGAGCCCGACCAGCCACAGGGCGATGGTGTAGAACGCGCCCATCAGCAGCATCACGAAAAGCTGCCCGCGCAGGAACTGGCCGAGAACTCCGTTGATCTCGCTGAACAGCGCCACGAACTGCGGATGCCAGCGGCGCGGCACCATTTCCGAGATGCTCAGCATGAGCCGGTTCCAGTCGCGCATGAAGTAGAACAGCACGACCAGCACCAGCACGAAATTCACGACGAAATCGACCAGCGCCATGCCTCCCGTGGTGAGCGACGGCAGCATCTTCACCGCGAAATGCTGGATCTCGGCGAGATGCTCGGTGAGCCAGTCCTTCACGAACTCGATGTCGAGCTGCGTGCCGAACTGCTTCGAGAGCCACGGCGCAACGCTGGTGCGGAACCAGTCGAGATAAAGCGGTATCTGGGCCGCCATGGCGCGCGCCTGCCGCACGAGCAGCGGCACCATGACGAGCATGAACGCGACGAACAGCGCGATCAGGAGCAGCAGCATCAGCGCTGCGGACAACGTGCGCGGCACGCCGCGCCGGCTCATGCGGTCGACGAGCGGATTGCAGATGTACGCGAGTATGGCGGCGAACAGAAAAGGCGCGAGAATGGGGGCGAGCAGGTACAGCAGCACGCCCAGTGCCGCGGCGCCCGCCATCCACCAGAGGTACTGCGGCTTTTCGGAACGCGTGTTGTCCACTTGCGGTAAAATTCGGCTTCGGTTTGCCTGCGCGCAGCACGGAACGGATACCGGCCGGGTTGCGAGGCGCGCATATCTTAACTTAATTCAGGATTGCCCGATTTTTTCCCTCACCGCCGGGTGATTTCCGCAGAGGCCAGTGTGACCGAACCATCACGCACCGGATTGACCTACCGCGACGCAGGCGTCGACATCGATGCCGGCGATCAGCTCGTCGAGAACATCAAGCCGCACGCGAAACGCACCCTGCGCCCGGGCGTGCTTGCCGGCATCGGCGGCTTCGGCGCGCTGTTCGAAGTGCCGAAAAAATACCGCGAGCCCGTGCTCGTGTCCGGAACCGACGGCGTCGGCACCAAGCTCAAGCTCGCCTTCGAGCTGCAGCGCCACGATACCATCGGCATAGACCTGGTCGCGATGAGCGTGAACGACATCCTCACGCTCGGGGCGGAGCCGCTGTTCTTCCTCGACTACTATGCGTGCGGCAAGCTCGACGTCGCGACCGCCACACAGGTCGTGAAAGGCATAGCTGCAGGCTGCGAAAAGGCGGGCTGCGCGCTCATCGGGGGCGAAACCGCCGAAATGCCCGGGATGTACACGCCGGGCGAATACGATCTCGCAGGCTTTGCCGTGGGAGCGGTCGAGAAAAGCCGCATCATCGACGGCAAGACCATCTCGGAAGGCGACGTGGTGCTGGGCCTCGCGAGCGACGGCGCGCACTCCAACGGCTACTCGCTGGTACGCAAGATCATCGCCGCGCGCAACGCCGATCTGTCGGCGCAGCTCGAAGGCAAGCCCCTGGCGGACTGGATCCTGGCCCCGACGCGCATTTACGTGAAGCCGGTGCTGCATCTGCTCGAACAGATGACGGTGAAGGGGCTCGCGCACATCACCGGCGGCGGACTGGTCGACAACGTGCCGCGCGTGCTCGGCGACGGCCTCACGGCCGAGATCAAGCGCGAGTCCTGGCCGCGCACGCCGCTGTTCACCTGGCTGCAGGAGCAGGGCAAGGTGAGCGACGCCGAGATGCACCGCGTGTTCAACTGCGGCATAGGCATGGTTCTCGTCGTCGACAAGCGCGACGCCGACCGCGCATGCAGCCTGCTGCGCGACGCCGGCGAGACGGTGTGGCGTATCGGCTGGGTCCGCCGCAGACGCGCGGACGAGCCGCAGACGATCGTCGTCTGACCAGCGACACATGCTTGTCGCCTGTTCCCTCATCCCCCGCCCCTTCTCCCGGAGAGCGAGGGGAAATTCAAGGCACGTCCCGGCTGATGCCGGCCCGTGCGAAGCCGGCCCGCTGCCGTGAAGCGCATCGTCATTCTGATATCCGGCCGCGGCAGCAACATGGTCGCGCTGCTCGATGCATCGCTGCCGGCGAAAGTGTGCGCGGTCCTGAGCAACGATCCGGAAGCGCGCGGCCTCGCGACGGCGCGCGAGCGCGGCATACCGGCAACGGCCATCGATCACCGGCGTTATGCGGACCGCGCCGCATTCGATGCCGCACTCGTGAAAGCAATTGACGCCCACCGGCCCGATCTCGTCGTGCTGGCCGGCTTCATGCGCATACTCACCGACGGCTTCGTGCAGCGGTATGCCGGGCGGCTGGTCAACATCCATCCGTCGTTGCTTCCCTCCTTTCCGGGATTGCATACGCACCGCCGCGCGCTCGAAGCGGGCGTGCGCGTGCACGGCTGCACCGCGCACTTCGTGACGCCCACGCTCGATCACGGCCCGGTGATCATTCAGGCCGCCGTGCCGGTGCTCGCCGGCGACACCGAAGACGCGCTCGCAGCACGCGTGCTGCGCGAAGAGCACCGCATCTATCCGCAGGCCGTGCGCTGGTTCTGCGAGGACAGGCTGGAGGTGACGCCCGATGGGCGCGTCGTCGTCCGCGGTGCGCAGGCGGTGGCCGGCGCGCTGCTCAATCCGCCGCTCGACACGCCGGGCACGCGCATCGCATGACGGCAAGCATGCTGCGTTTCGCCGCTTTCGCACTCTTTGCCTTCGCCGTTTCCACGCACGCCGCAACACCGGCGTCGGCAGCCGCGACGTACGAGGTGCGCATGAACGGCATGCACGTCGCCACCATCGACGAGAGCTACGAGGCGCAGGGCGGCGATTATCGCCTGCGCAGCAACAGCACGCCCGTCGGCCTGTTCGCTGTCGTGCGCAAGCTCGCGGTGCGCTTCGTCAGCAGCGGAACGGTGACGTCCCGCGGCTTGCAGCCCCAGCGCTTCGAGGGGCGGCGCGCCACGGGCGAGATTCCCGAGGTCATCGCAGATTTCGATTGGAACGCAGGGCAGCTTGCGCTGACGCACGAGGGCCGGAACGAGACGGTGCCGCTGCCCCCGGGCACGCAGGACCGGCTGTCGGTCATGTATCAGTTCATGTTCCTCGCGCCGAAAGCCACCGCAACGATAGACGTCGCTGTCACCAATGGGCGCCGGGTGGACAAGTACTCGTACGCGGTCACACGCGACGTCGAGCTGGACACGCCGCTGGGACGACTGAAGACCGTGCACCTCGTGAGGCAGCGTGAGCCGAGCGATCCGGAAAACGAGCTTTGGCTGTCGCCCGACCACGGTTACCTGCCGGTGCGCATGATCATCGTCGAGCGCGACGGCACGCGCTACGAGCAGGTCGCCACCAGGCTGGATCACCCGTGATCCCGCGGAAATCGCTGTGGCCCCTGGTCGCCGCGGTTCTGATATCGGCGGCCCTCCACGCAATGGTCATTACCGGCGCGCACATCATGCTGCCCGACAGCTCCACACCGCCGCCCGTGCTGACCGCGCGTCTCGTGCCCCCGCCGGAGCCGCCTCCCGCGCCGGCTGCTGCGGCGCCCGAGCCGCAATCCAGGCCGCGTCCGAAGAAGCACAGCGCTCCGCCGCCCCGGCACATGATGGCCGTAGCTCCCGCGCAGACCGTATCGCCGCCGCCCTTCACGATCCCGGAAACGCCGGCGATGGCGGAAGAGCAACCGCCGCAGGAGACGCAGGTCGCGGAAGAGCGGGCCGCACCGGCGCCGGACGTGGTGGCCGTTGCGCCGCCCACCACGCTCGTCGCGCCCGAGCCGCCCCCGCTGCACTTGCTGCCGAAACGCGGACGCATCAGTTACACGCTGTACCTCGGCACCGACAAGTTCGAGATCGGCCGCACCGTGCAGAGCTGGGACTTTGAGAACGGCGCTTATCGCATCGGCAGCGTGTCCGAAACGACCGGCCTTGCCGCCGTGCTGCGCTCGGAGCGGCGCACGTACCTCAGCGAAGGCGCAGTGACGAAAACAGGCCTGCAGCCCAGGGCTTTCCTCATGAGCCGCACGCGGCGCGGAGAAACGGAAGTTGCCCGCGCCCGCTTCGACTGGAATGCCGCGCAGATCACCTGGGGCACCACGGACGAGAAGCACGAGGCCGGCTTGCCCGTCGGCAGCCAGGACTTTCTGAGTCTCATGTACCAACTGTCGCTCGCGCCGCCGAAAGGCGGCCGCATCAGTGTGCCGCTCACGACGGGCACCAAGTTCGAGACGTACGAGCTCGACGTGCTTCCCGAGGAGACGATAGAAACGCCGCTCGGGTCGTTGCGGGCGCTCCCGCTCAGGCAGGTGCGCAAGCCGGGGGCGGAGACGATACAGATCTGGCTCGCGATGGATTACCGCCATCTGCCGGTCAGGATCCGCTTCTTCGGGCGCGACGGCGAGCCGAGCGGCGAGCAGGTCGCAAACGAGATACGATTGAGCGAAGAGTAGGATCCGTTCGCCATAGAGAACACCGGAATCATAGAGGAATGTACATGCAGTAAAGGCGGATAATCCGGTCTGCCCATGCTCGGTCCTCGTCCGACTCTCATCCGGCTCAACTTAAAAAATGATAACTGCAACGCAATTCAATGCCGCGCTCGACGTGCTGCGCGCCATGCTCGCGTTCCGTCAGCCGGCGGACGCGGTGCTGAGCCAGTACTTCCGCGAGCATCGGCAGCTCGGCCAGAACGACCGCGCGTTCGTCGCGGAAGCGGTGTACGGCATCTTGAGGCGCAAGCTGCTGCTCGATCATCTGTGCGAAGGCACGACGCTGCGCGCATTCGTGCTGCTGTGGCTCGCGCGCTTTGCCGGGCGCAGCGCACGGGAGCTCACGCCGCTGCTCAAGCCCGGTGAGGCCGAATGGCTGGCGGAAAAGAAAGCGGTCGCGATAGACGCGCTGCCGTTGTCGTTAAGGGCGGACCTGCCGGAGTGGGTGATCGAGCGGCTCCAGCCGCGCTGGTCCGACGAGGAGATCTACGCCCTCGGCCGCGCGCTGCAACAGCCGGCGCCGCTCGACTTGCGCGTCAACACGCTGCGCGCCGATCGCGACGCGGTGCTGCAGGCGCTCGCGAACGAGGGCCTGAAAGTCGAGGCGACGCCGTACTCGCCGCTCGGCATACGCGTGCACGGCCGTCCCGCGCTCAACCGGCATCCGCTGTTCCTCGACGGCAGCATCGAAGTGCAGGACGAAGGCAGCCAGCTCCTCGGATTCCTGCTTGCGCCACGGCGCCACGAGCTGGTGGTCGATTTCTGCGCGGGCGCCGGCGGCAAGTCCCTCATGCTCGGCGCCATGATGAATTCGCAGGGACGGCTGTACGCATTCGACGTGTCCGCGGCGCGGCTTGCGCGGCTCAAGCCCCGGCTCGCGCGCTCCGGGCTCTCGAACCTGCACCCGCACGCGATACGCGACGAGAACGACACCAAGGTGAAGCGCCTCGGCGGGAAGATAGATCGCGTGCTGGTAGACGCGCCGTGCAGCGGCCTCGGCACGCTGCGCCGCAATCCGGATCTCAAATGGCGCCAGTCGCCCGCCGCGCTCGCCGAGCTGACTGTGAAGCAGGCGGCAATACTCCAGGCGGCCGCGGGACTGGTGAAGGCCGGCGGGCGACTGGTCTATGCGACGTGCAGCCTGCTCGCGGAAGAAAACCAGGACATCGTGGACGCCTTTCTCGCTCGGCATCCAACGTTCGAAGCGGTGCCCGCGCGCGAGGCGCTGGCGGAGCAGCGCATACCGCTCGTCGCCGACGAGACGTATCTGCAACTGAAGCCTCACGTGCATGGCACGGACGGCTTCTTCGCCGCGGTCCTGCGACGCAAGCCCTGACGGACGGCATGCGATGCGCGCGTGCTAGAATCGCCGCACCTCGCAACGCCGGCCGACCCCGATGGCGCCTCCGCTGCAGCAGTTGTTCGAACTCTGGCAGGACATCCAGCATCCCCGCGTGCTGTGGCAAGTCGGGGTCGTTGCGATCTCGCTGATCGTCGCCTGGCTCCCCGCACTGCTCCTGGAGCGCCGGCTGGTGCGCGCGTCGGCCGCGGGTGCCGCGAACCTCGGCCAGCGCGCGCTGCGCGAGCTGGTCTTTCCCCTCGTTGCGCTGGGCCTGCTGCTGATAGGCCGCACGGCGCTCCACGCGTGGCACGGCACCTCGGTTCTCAACGTCGCAATCGCGCTGCTGACGGCGCTCGCGATACTGCGCTTCGCGCTGCTGCTCGTACGGCAGGTCTTCCCGCCCAGCGCGCTGCTGCAGGGCGTGACCCGACTGATCGCATGGGCGGTATGGCTGGGCTTCGCACTGCACATCACGGGGCTCGCGCCCGAGGTCCTGGACGTCCTCGAAGAAGCGCACGTCGTGGTCGGGCGCCAGCGCATTTCGGTGCTGCTGATCCTGCAGGCGGCGCTGTCGGTGGTGACCGCGGTATTGATCGCATTGTGGCTCGGACGCTACGTCGAGACGAAGCTGATGGCTGCGGAAAGCGTGCAGGTAAGCCTGCGCGTCATGCTCACCAAGCTCGCGAAAGCGCTCTTCGTGCTGCTCGCCGTGCTGATCGCGCTGCCCGCCGTCGGGATCGACATTACGGCGTTGTCGGTGTTCGGCGGCATGCTGGGCGTAGGGATAGGCTTCGGCCTCCAGAAAATCGCGAGCAATTACGTCAGCGGTTTCATCATCCTCATGGACCGCTCGGTGAGCATCGGAGACGTGGTGACCGTAGAGAACCAGACGGGGCGCGTAACCAAGATGACCGCCCGCTACGTCGTCGTGCGCAACCCCGCAGGAACGGAGGCGCTCATACCGAACGAGACGCTGATCGGCACCACCGTCATCAATCACACCTACACCGACCGCCGCGTGCATCTGCCGGTCGACGTGCAGATCGCGTACGGCGCGCCCATCGAGGTCGCGACACGCATCCTCGAGGAAGCGGCGCGCGGTCACTCGCGCGTTCTGCCCGAGCCGGCACCGCGCGTGCTGGTGAAAGAGCTTGCCGACAGCGGCGTGAAGCTGGAGCTCGGCGTGTGGATAGACGACCCGGAGTCCGGCATAGCGAACGTGCGCTCCGACCTCTATTTCGAGATCCTGCGCCGCTTTGCTGCAGAAGGCGTCGAGATCCCGTATCCCCAGCGCGAGCTTCGCATGCGTGCCGTGCCGCTCACTGCGGCCGCCGAAAAGCCTTTCACCGCAACGAGTTGAAGCGCAGTGCGGGCATTGCGGAGAACTATCTTTTTCCGCTGCCCGAACTTAGGTAGACTCCACCCGTCCAATACGGGCCGCAATATCAATCACAGGAGCTGAATTTGACCGGGATTTTCGATTTGCCGTGGTGGGGTTACGTCATCGTCGCGCTGACCCTGACGCACATTACCATCGCCGCCGTGACGATATTCCTGCATCGTCATCAGGCCCACCGCGCGCTCGATCTGCATCCCGTGGTCAGTCATTTCTTCCGCTTCTGGCTGTGGCTCACGACCGGGATGGTCACCAAGGAATGGGCCGCGATACACCGCAAGCACCACGCGAAGTGCGAGACCGCCGAGGACCCGCACAGCCCGCAGGTGTTCGGAATCAGGAAGGTATTCTGGGAAGGCGCCGAGCTCTACCGCGCCGAGTCGCTGAACCAGGAAACGCTGGAGCGCTACGGCCACGGCACCCCCGACGACTGGATAGAGCGCCGTCTGTACACGCGCCATTCCGTGCTCGGCATCGTGCTCATGTTCGCAATCAACTTCGCGCTCTTCGGCTTCATCGGCATCACGATCTGGGCGGTGCAGATGATCTGGATCCCGCTGTTCGCGGCCGGCGTCATCAACGGCATCGGCCACTTCTGGGGCTATCGCAGTTTCCAGCCTGAAGACGCGAGCCGCAACATCGTGCCGTGGGGCATACTGATCGGCGGCGAAGAGCTGCACAACAATCATCACGCGTATGCCTCGTCGGCGCGCCTGTCCAGCCGCTGGTACGAGTTCGACATCGGCTGGCTGTACATCCGCCTGATGGAAATGCTCGGCCTCGCGCAGGTGAAGAAGGTCGCCCCCAGGCTCAAGATCGAGGCCGACAAGACCCGTGTCGATCTCGCCACGCTGCAGGCAGTGGTCACCCACCGCTACGAGGTCATCACCAAGTACGCGAAGTCGGTGCGCCAGACGTGCATGGCCGAGCTTCAGCATCTGCGCGCGCACGCGCCGACCGTGGATCGCAGGACGCTCAAGCGCTGGCTGCACATCGACGTCGCCGCGCTGCCGGAAGTCGAGCGCCAGCGCCGCGAGCAGGTGGTGCGCTCGAGCCAGACGCTGTCGACGGTCTACAGCATGCGCGACGAGCTCGCCGCGATCTGGAAGCGCTCGACGGCCTCCAAGGAGCAGCTCGTGCGCCAGCTCGACGACTGGTGCCGTCGCGCCGAGGCAAGCGGCATCGCGCCGCTGCAGGAATTCAGCCGGCGCCTGCGCTGCTACGCATAGGAATCGGCTGACGGCCGATTCCTAAATGGGAAAGGCAAAAGACAAAACGCCCCGGATTTCGTCGCCGCTGTTCCGAAATTTAAAAAGCCCGCACTCGTGCGGGCTTTTTTCATGAAGCGATGACTGCGGTCAGCGCTTCATTTGATCTTCGTTTCCTTGTACACCACGTGCTTGCGCGCCACGGGATCGAACTTCTTGATCTCCATCTTCTCGGTCATGGTGCGCTTGTTCTTCGTCGTAGTGTAGAAGTGGCCGGTGCCGGCCGACGATTCGAGCTTGATCTTCTCACGCATGGAACTGACTCCTTGGTCCCGCTGACTGGGGAGATATAAAAGGGGCCATCACCCCTTTTTCAATGACCTGTTAGACCTGCTCGCCGCGGCTGCGCAGCTCGGCCAGCACGACATCGATGCCCTTCTTGTCGATGGTGCGCAGGCCGGCGTTCGACACGCGCAGGCTCACCCAGCGATTCTCGCTCTCGACCCAGAACCGGCGCGATTGCAGGTTCGGCAGAAAACGCCGGTGCGTCTTGTTGTTCGCGTGCGAAACGTTGTTACCCTTCATCGGCTTTTTGCCGGTGACCTGACATACGCGTGCCATGGCACTGCTCCGAAATTGCAGAAAGGGGCGGATTTTACCCCGATAAGGCCCGTCGACTCAAGCTTTTCGGCGTCCCGGGGACGGGCGTACGGCCCGGAAATAGCCCAGCCGGGTCAAAAACTTACGGCCGACTGACGCTGCCCGGGGGCGCCTGCCTAAAGGAGCCCGCGCTCGGCGAAGGACATGGCCGAATCGCCGCCGACGACGAAGTGATCGAGCACTTTGACGTCCACCAGCCCGAGCGCGTGCTTCAGCGTCTGGGTGAGGCTCTCGTCCGCGCGGCTCGGCTCCGCGACGCCTGACGGATGATTGTGGGCAAATATGGTCGCCGCCGCATTGTAATGGAGCGCGCGCTTCACGATTTCGCGCGGGAATACGCTGGTCTGCGTGAGTGTGCCGCGAAACAGCTCCTCCACGGCGAGAACGCGGTTCTGCGCGTCCAGAAATACGCCGACGAAAACCTCGTGCGCCAGCCCGTGCAGCTTGAGCCTCAAATAATCGCGCACCGCCTGGGGCGAGCCGAGCGCAGCGCCGCGATCGAGCTTCTCCCGCAACGCGCGCCGCCCCATTTCGAGAACCGCCTGCAGCTGGGCGTACTTCGCATTGCCGAGCCCCGGGATCGCGCAGAACTTCGACTGCCCGGCGGCGAGGAGGCCGGACAGCGAGCCGCAGTGCTCGAGCACGTCGCGCGCAAGCTCGACGGCGCTGCGTCCGCGTACGCCGGTGCGCAAAAAAATGGCCACCAGCTCCGCATCCGACAAAGCGTCTGCGCCTTTCGCGAGCAGCTTCTCGCGCGGCCGGTCGTCCTCCGGCCAATCCCTGATCGCCATCGCCGCCTCCCTGCGTTGCGTCTCGACAATAACGAACGGAATTGTCTCGCGTTTACCGCCACGGCGGTTTGCAGGTACACTGCTTCACCGTTCACCGGGCCCCATCGTGACCGCAACTTCAGCCAAGCTCCTCGTCGGCATCACCGGCGGCATCGCAGCCTACAAGGGCGCCGACCTCGTTCGCCGGCTGATGGAGCGCGGCTGCACGATCGACGTGGTGATGACCGACGCGGCCTGCCGCTTCATCACGCCCGCCACGCTGCAGGCATTGTCGGGCCGGCCCGTTTACACCGACATGTGGGACAGCCGCATCGCCAACGGCATGCCGCATATCGACCTGTCGCGCGACAAGGCAGCCATCGTGGTGGCGCCCGCAACTGCGGATTTTCTCGCGAAGCTCGCGCACGGCCTGTGCGACGACCTGCTATCGACACTGTGCGTGGCGCGCGAATGCCCGCTGATCGTCGCGCCCGCGATGAACCGCCAGATGTGGGAGCATCCGGCGACTCGGCGCAACGTGCAGCAACTGCAGCGCGACGGCGTGATCATCCTCGGGCCTGCCAGCGGCGACCAGGCGTGCGGCGAAGTCGGCATGGGCCGCATGCTCGAAGCGGTCGATCTCGCCGATGCAGTCGTCGCGCAGCTTGCGCCCGGGGCGCTGCAAGGCGTGAACGTGCTGATGACCGCCGGCCCGACGTTCGAGCCGATCGATCCGGTGCGCGGTCTCACCAATCGCAGCTCCGGCAAGATGGGCTATGCCATCGCCCGCGCTGCCGCCGCTGCGGGCGCGCGCGTTACGCTGGTTTCCGGGCCGACATCGCTCGCCACGCCGTGTGAGGTCACGAGAATAGACGTCGTCACCGCGGCGGAAATGTTCGAAGCCGTCAAGGCCCATGTCGCGAACGCCGATATGTTCATCGGCGTGGCAGCGGTTTCCGACTACCATGCCGTCGAGCGTCATGCGCAAAAGATCAAGAAGAGCGACAAGCACATGACGGTGGAGCTCGCGCCGAATCCCGACATCCTCGCCCACGTCGCCGCCTTGCCGCGTCCGCCTTTCTGCATCGGGTTCGCCGCGGAAAGCGAGAAGCTCGCCGAGTACGCCGAAGCGAAGCGCAAGCGCAAGAAGCTGCCGCTGCTCGCCGCGAACCTCGCCCAGCACGCGATAGGATCGGACGAGAACGAGATCGTGCTGTTCGACGACGACGGCGCGCACCCGCTCGCACGGGCCGCGAAGGAAACCGTCGCGCGGCAGCTCGTCGAGCATGCCGCCCGCCTGTACCACGCCCGCAGGAAACGCGCCTGACTTTCCACACTGCAGCCGCAGCATGAAAACAATAGACGTCAAAATCCTCGATCCGCGGCTGCGCGAGCATCTGCCGCATTACGCCACCGCGGGATCGGCGGGCCTCGACCTGCGCGCGTGCATCGATGCGCCGATCACGCTAGAGCCGGGCCACACGGCGCTGGTGCCTGCCGGCATGGCGATACACATCGGCGATCCGGGCTACGCGGCGATGATCCTGCCGCGGTCCGGGCTCGGCCACAAGCACGGCATCGTGCTCGGCAACCTGGTCGGGCTGATCGACTCCGATTACCAGGGGCAGTTGTTCGTCTCGACGTGGAATCGCGGCCTTGCCGCCTTCACGCTGCAACCGCTCGAGCGGCTGGCGCAACTGGTGATCGTGCCGGTGCTCCAGGTCGGCTTCAACATCGTCGACGATTTCGACGCGAGCACGCGCGGCGCGGGCGGCTTCGGCAGCACGGGCAAGCATTGAGGCGCGCCGCCTCCCGTTTGCCTCCATGAAGAAACACGCGCTCATCCTTTTTGCGCACGGCGCGCGCGATCCCGAGTGGGCGAAGCCCTTCGAGAAGATTCGCGATCTCGTGCGCGCACGTCGCCCGCAGCTCGTCGTCGAGCTCGCATACCTGGAACTGATGACGCCCCGGCTCGACGAAGCGATGGAGCGCATCGCCGGCAGCGGAGTCGCCGACGTCACCGTGGCGCCGCTGTTCATGGCACAGGGCGGACACATGAAGGACGATGTGCCGCAACTGCTCGCGCAGGCGCGGAGCCGCCACCCCGATGTGGAAATACGGCTGCTGCCCGCGGTGGGAGAAGTGGATGCGCTGCTCGGCGCAATCAGCGCGTGGCTCGTGGCCAGCATGCCCGGCGCGCAATAACGGAGCATCGATGAGAAAACTGCTGGGAGTGCTGCTTTTGATGTGGTGCGCGAGCACGGCGAGCGCGCAGATGCCGGAGATCGTGCTGACGCTGCGCGGCCAGAAGCTCATCACCGAAGTTGCGAGCAACGACGGCGAGCGGGCGCAGGGGCTGATGCACCGGCGCATGCTGCCCGAGAACCGCGGCATGCTCTTCGTGTTTCCCGAATCCGCCATCCACGGCATGTGGATGATGAACACCTACGTGCCGCTGTCGGTGGCATTCATCGACGATCACGGCGTCATCATCAACATCGAGGACATGCAGCCGCACACCCAGAATTCGCACAACGCCGCCCGGCCGGCGAAATTTGCGCTCGAGGCGAACCTCGGCTGGTACCGCAAGCGCGGCATCAAGCCGGGCGACAAAATCGAAGGGCTGCAGCGGGCGCCAGTGGCGCACTAGGCTGCACCGACATGAAAAAAGGGGCGCTGCGCGCCCCTTTCCGGACTGCGCGACGCTCGCGGCTTACGCGAAGTTCTTCTCGGCAAAATCCCAGTTGATGAGGTTCCAGTACGCCGCCACGAAATCAGGCCGGCGATTGCGGTAATCGATGTAATAAGCGTGCTCCCACACGTCGCAGGTGAGCAGCGGCTTGTTGGCGCCGGTAAGGGGCGTGCCGGCATTGGAAGTCGTCTCGATATCGACGGAGCCGTCGGACTTCTTCACGAGCCACGCCCAGCCGGAACCGAACACGCCGACCGCCGCGGTGGAGAACTTGTCCTTGAACGCATCGAACGAGCCGAACTTGCCGTCGATCGCCTTCGCCACCTGGCCGCGAGGCTTCCCGCCGCCCTGCGGGCTCAGGCTGTTCCAGAAGAACGTGTGGTTCCAGATCTGCGCCGAATTGTTGAAGACCGGGCCTTGCGCCTTGCGCACGATCTGCTCGAGCGACATGTTTTCGAACTCGGTGCCCGGGATCAGCTTGTTGAGGTTCGTCACGTACGTCTGATGATGCTTGCCGTAGTGAAACTCCAGCGTTTCCTTGGAGATATGCGGCTGCAGCGCATCCATGGCGTACGGTAGGGGGGGTAGTGTGTGTTGCACGAAAAATCTCCTCTGACGAAGTGTTGCGGTCACCGCCTCATGCCGTGACCAGGCTGCCGGTCTCCAGCGCCGCTATGGCTTTAGCCTGATTGATGTCGGACGCGTAGCCCGCCCCGTAAAGGCAGCAGGCCACCTGGTTGACCAAGGGCAGGGGCAATGGTACCTCACCGCGGAGCGCGCGACGCGTCCAATCTGCGGTACGGAGGGGATCCGGTGCCGCCGGCATGGTCTTCGGAACCCCCGACTCGGAGGCGAACAGCAGCTCCAGCCCGCCCTCGTGCACGAGCTCGAGCGCCGGCCGCCGGTGAGGACATGCAAAAGGCTCGCCTTCGGTGCCCTCCAGCAGCAGGGCACAGCCACCGACAGTCTGAAACAGCGACGCCAGCATGGACTTTTCCGGGCCATCGCCCGTCGCCACGACAGCGAGCGCCTGGCCGGCGTAGGGATCGAGCAGACGATGCAGCAGGTGGGCCAGCCGCCCGGTGCCCAGCCTTGCGCGCCGCGCCATCAGGCGGGCGAGCCCCGGTGCGAGCACCGGCGTCGGCACGAAGGCGAGATGCTCGCGATCGAGCTGCTGCTGCGCATGCGTAAGCGTAGAGCACGGCATCAGGCCGAGGTCGCGAAAGACATGAGCCGAGCCTGCGATGCCGGCGCCTTCCAGCGATCCATGAACCAGCACGGTGAGTCCCAGGCGGCGCAGCAGCAGCGCAAGCAGCGGAACGAGGTTGCGCTCGGTGCGGTGCTGCGCGCAGTGCGTCGCGAGAACGACGGCGCTCACCGCGCCCTGCGGCGGCGCGACGCGAAAGCAGCGTTCGGCGAGCGCGTGGTGGAAGCCGAGCAGCGCCGGCAGATGAAGCGGCGTTACCTCCAGCAACGCGACGAGCGCACCCTGCTCCAGCTCGGGCAGTCCGTCGTCGAGCAGCGCTCCGAGCAATTGGGCAGCATCCGATTCGGAAAGCGCGGGGCCGCCATGCATCAATTCCTCGAACGTGCGGACTATATTCATCGTCGCGTCTGAAGTGGGATTGCTGCGGAAGGTAGCAACCCCTGTGCCAGTGGACAGGCACGGCCGACGGGCATTCCGCGCCACGACGGCGCGGCATCCGCCTGCCCATGGTGCACGGGAGAAAAATCACGCCAGTTCGTGGTGCATCCGGCTGTCGTGTCACACAAATGCAACACTTCGCAGCATTCCCGGCGCTTTGGAGGGAATTTGCACGCTTCGTGGGCACGCAGCGTATTACAATCCCCACGCCGACTCCTCCATCCCGTCATTCAAGCCGCCATGCCTATAGCCAGACCCAGGCCGCACTCGCGCTCGCTGCATGACGGACGCATGTACCGGCGCCCGGCGCTGGCACTTGCCGCCGTGGCGTTGCTGGGTTTCACACACCAGGCAAGCGCCGCTGAAGGATCGTCGTTGCGTGGATTGCGCGCTCCCGGTTTGATCGAATTCGCGCCGCTCGATGCCGCTCGCGCCGGCATACCGTTGTGGCAGCCCGGCGGGGAGACGCAGGCGACGCCGCAACCTTCAGCGCTGTACGGCTTGCGCGAGCGTATCCCGACCGGCGACACGCCGACGTCGCGCCTCTCGTACAACTATTCGGATTCCATCACCGGCGTGTTCGAGTCCGGGCCTGCGATGAAAGACCCGTACACGACGACGAACGCGATGAGCGGACAGCTCGTGCGCTCGTTCGACAGCGGGCTCGGCGTCGGTCTCGGACTGCGGCAGAAACAGGCGGGCAGCAACGTGCTCGCGGTCGCCGTGCAGCAGGGCTGGGGACCGGTGAGCGGCGCCTACACGATGTATTCCGGGCGCAATGACGGCGCGCCTTCGCCGTCGCATCGCCTGGCGCTCAATTTCAACTACGGCAACCGCAGCAGCATAGGCCTTTCGTACACCGCCGGCCGCGACCTGCAGGCCGGTATTCTGCCGCTCGCGCCGGGCGTGGACAGCCGCGATTTCGCGCTGTCCGGCCGTCACTGGCTCGCGCCGCAGTGGGCCGTCACCTACGATGTGGTGAATTCAGACCAGGCGGCCTACCGGCGCCAGGGTCTGCGCTTCGGCATCCGGCATACGTTCTGACGCCGTCGGCGACCAGCACGCTGCGCGCGCCAAATCGCTCGAAGCGTCCCAGCCTGCCGAGGCGCGAGAGCTTTATCGCCGCGCGTGGGAAACGTATAACCTCGGCCGCTGGCCCACCGAGAATTCGCACGCCAGCGCGTGGTGATGCCGTGGATACTGCGTACGTTCGGCTTGCCGCAGTCGCCCGCAAAGAACTGAGATTCAGCGAGGCAGCCGCTCGGCCTTCCCCGTAAAGGGCACGAAGCGCACCGTCAGCACCCGCGAGCGTTGCACGGTGCCGTCGGCCAGCTTGCGCACGACGTGCAGCACCTGGTTGCCGCTGCGTGCGCCCAGCGGTATCACCATGCGCCCGCCGGGCTTGAGCTGAGCGAGCAGCGGCGCGGGCACATCCAGCGGGGCAGCCGTCACCATGATTGCATCGTATGGCGCATGCTCCGGCCAGCCTTCGAAGCCGTCGCCGACGCGCGTCGACACATTGCGGTATCCGAGCGCGGACAGCCGCTGCGCGGCTTCGCGTGCGAGGCTCTCCACGATTTCCACGGTGAACACCTGCGACGCGAGCTCGGCGAGCACCGCTGCCTGGTAGCCCGAGCCCGTGCCGATCTCGAGCACGCGATCGCCCGGCGCGAGATCGAGCAGGTCGGTCATCAGCGCGACGATGTACGGCTGCGAGATCGTCTGTCCCGAGCCTATGAACAGCGCGCGATTGCGGTACGCCGCGCTGTCATCGCCGCCCGCGACGAAACGGTGGCGGGGCACGCGCTGCATCGCGTCGAGCGTGCGAGCGCCGAGTTGCGGCCGCCCTGTCTCCTGTCCCAGCTCGCGCGCCAGGTCGACGACCTCCTGCACCATGCGGCGGCGCTGCTCCACGTAACCATCGGCCGGTGCGGCGGCCATCGCGAAGCCCGGCATCAGAACGGCAGCCGCAAGAGCGAGGCTGCGTGCCGCGCGAAAGAGTCGTCCGCGCATATCACCGTCCGGCGCCCGCAAGGCCGAAAGCCTGCGCGACCAGCTCGTACGACCGGATGCGCGTCCGGTAATCGCCGGTGATGGTGATGATCATCAGCTCGTCGGCCTGCGACGCCGCCTGCAGCTCCGCAAGCCGCGCGCGCACCGCGTCCGGCGTGCCGAGCACGAGGCGCCTTCCGTGATGGGCGATGCGGCGCAAGTCCGCAGGCGTGTACGGATACGCGGCCGCTTCCTGCTGATTCGGCACCGGCGCATTCACGCCGTAATCCATGTTGAGCCGGCGCAGGTTGATGCTCGCGGAGAGACGCTCGGCCTCGGCCTGCGTTTCGGCACAGATCACGAACACGCACAACAGCGACTGCGGCGCCGGCTCGAGGGACGACGGCTGGTACCGGGCGCGAAACTCGCGCATGACCACGTCGCCGCCCTCCGCGTTGATGAAATGCGCGAACGCGAAGCGCAGGCCCAGCTTCGCCGCGAGCGCGCCGCTGTAATCGGACGACCCGAGCAGCCAGATCTGCGGCATCGTGTCTCCCGCCGGCATGGCGCGCACCGCCGCAAGCGGATGATTGTCGGGGAGACTGCCGCCGAGGTAAGCGGCGAGATACTGCACCTGCTGCGGAAAATTCTCCGCGTCCAGCGAGCGCCCTTCCGCGACCGCCATCGCCGTGAGCCGGTCGCCGCCGGGCGCGCGTCCGATGCCAAGATCGATGCGATCGGGGTACAACGCCTCGAGCATGCGGAACTGCTCCGCGACTTTCATCGCACTGTAGTAAGGCAGCAGCACGCCGCCGGTTCCGACGCGTATCGCGCGCGTTTCTGCCGCGACGCGCGCGACGAGAATCTCCGGGCAGGGATCGGCGAGCGCCGCGAGCGAGTGATGCTCCGCCAGCCAGTAGCGGGAATAGCCCAGCTCCTCGGCGCGTTGCGCGAGCCGTATCGTTTCGCGCACCGCCTGCGCCGGCGTGTGGCCGCTGATGATGGGCGACTGATCGAGGATGCCGAGCTTCATTCTGAAGCGTGTGAGGCGGGAAGCGGGAGGCGGGAGGCGGGAGGCGCAAAAACCCGTAACAGCTGGATCACACATGCGACACGAAGGTGTGAGCGCGATGCCGCGGTAGTGCAGCCGAAAATTCCTCTCTGGACAGTTTGATTCGATGCGAAGCAATTCGCCTCCCGCCTCTCGCCTCCCGCCTCCCTGATCAAAGGTCCGAAGCGCGCAGGAACTGGTCGAGCACTGCACACCATGCCTGCGCAATATTGGTCCTGTTGTACCCGCCGCCGCCGAACCCCATGATGCGCCCTTCGCACAATTCGTTCGCGAGCGCGCACAGGCGCCGCGCCGCATGCCGGTGCGCCTCGGGCGTGTACTGCAGGTGCGCGAGCGGATCGCCCGCCACGCTGTCCGCGCCGCACTGGAACACGATGAACTCCGGCCGGTAATGCAGCAGGTGCTCCTCGACGCGCTCCCACACCCGGTAGAACTCCTGGTCGCCCGCACCGGGCGGCATCGGAATGTTGAGCTTGAGGCCTTCGGCCGCGCCCTTGCCGCGCTCGTTCGCATTCCCGGTGCCGGGGTAGAGAAAACGCCCGTCCTCGTGGATGTCGGCATAGATGAGATCGGGATCGTCTTCGTACGGATAGAACAGCCCGTCGCCGTGATGCACGTCGATGTCGACGTACGCGACGCGCCTCACGTTGTATTCTTCGCGCAGCGTGTCGATCACCACGCCGCAGTCGTTGAAGACGCAGAAGCCGGCCGCATTGCCGCGGCGCGCGTGATGTAGGCCGCCGATCGGCTGAAAAGTGCGGTGGCACTTGCCGGCCATGATCAGGTCCAGGCCTTCGAGCGCGGCGCCCACCACGCGCGCAGATGCCTCGTACACGCCCGGATACGCCGGCGTGTCGCCGTAGTCGATGCTGCCTTCGCCTTCCACCGACAGCTCTTCCACGCGCATCACGTGATTGGCCGTATGAAAGCGTGCGATCTCCTCGCGGTCGGCCGCGCGCGAGCGCGCGAGCCCCGCGCGCTTGTCGAGCCCCTGCTTCAGCGCTTCTCTCCAGAACGCCGCCTGACGGTCGGTTCCCCAGGGATGCCCGTCCGGAAACCCGTACTTGCCCATCCCTTCATCGACGTACAGCGTCACATCCTTCGTCACGATCCGCTTCTCCTTGCGTCCTGCCCGCTCGCGCGGCGTGCCGCATCAGAATATCCGCTGCTCGAGCGCCGCTTCGGCGAGCAGGAAGGCAGCCGCGTTCCACGATTGTCCCGTCATGCCCATGGGCTCTCCGGTGAGCCCATGGAACCACTCGTTGAACGCCATGCCGTCCACCGCGTTCGCCTCGGCGAGGCGCGACAGCGCGACGCGCGCCCTGCGCCTGTCGCCGGCAGCGTCCAGCGCCATGACCCAGAACCCGCCGACCATAGGCCAGCATCCGCCGTTATGGTACTGGAACACCAGGTTCTGCCGGTGGCGGCCCATGTACGTGCGCCACAGCGGCGAGTACGGCTCTATCGGCGTGAGTGTAACGCGCACCGCTCGCGGACGCTCGATGTCCGCGCTTTCCAGGCTGTGCATGATGCCGCTCGCGCGCGCGTCGCCGGCGAGGCCGCACAGCACCGCCAGCAGGTTGCCGAACACGTCGCCCTCCTCGCCCCAGAACGAGAAGTTGACGAAGCTCAGATACAGGTCGCTGTTGCGCGCGCGCTGGCGCACGAAATGATTGAGCAGCCGCAGCCGCCGGTACTCCGACAGCTCGCCCGAGAAGGGATAGAACAGGTGATTGAAGTGCTCGCGCGTCTCCTGCGCGCCGGGCAGGTCGTAGAGGCGCTTCACGTAGTACCACAGCGCATTCGAGTACAGCACGAAGCCCGAGCGCGGCATGATGTCCGCCCAGTCGCTCGCCTCGTTCTGCGACACGAGTTGCAGCCACGGATGCTCCTGGCAGCGCAGCCAGTGCAGCGCGCTCAAGATGCGCTCGCCCATCTCCCCGTCGAGCGATGCCTCGGGCGCGAGGCGCGCGAGGTGCTTCAACGCGATGAGCCACCACATCGTAGCGTCTATGCAGCCGACGTACCAGAAGTCGGCCGCGCGGTCCTGCGGCATCACGAATTTCGGAATCTGGCCGTTGGCCGCCTGGTACTGCGCGAGCGTGCGAAGACTTGTGCGCGCGCCTTCGATCAGCTGCGCGTCACCCGAGCGCACCATCGCGAGCGTGCAGACGCCGGCGTCGCGCGCGAATACCGCGTCGTAGCTCTTGCTTTGCGCCCGCCGGGTTGGTGTCGCGGCAAGGATGCCGCCGGGGGTGAGATTGCGTTTCAGCAGCGCCAGCGCCGCCTCGGAGCAGCGCGCGACGAGCGCATCCGGGTCCGCGGTAACCGTGTGATTCATTGCGCGGATTATAGCCGCGCGCTGGCAATTCGACTGCGCTGTGGTATATTGACGCGCGCCTCGGTGAATCGCCGCGGCAGCGCATGACTACACAGATTGCCGGCGTGCAGCGCAGCGCGCGCCGCGACACCAGTCCTTTTCGGACGGCCCTTCACGGGGCATCGTACCACGGGTCGGGAAGCCCGCCGGATGAGAAAAATGTCCGGCCGCGAAATTGCTTTCGGGTAAGGCAATGAACACGCTAACCGAACACGACATATATCTATTCAGGGAAGGCAGCCACATCCGGCTGTACGACAAGCTCGGCTGCCATCCGGTCGAAGGCGGCGCGCAGTTCGCCGTGTGGGCGCCGAACGCGCGCGCGGTCTCGGTCGTCGGCGACTTCAACGGCTGGAACGCCGATGCGCATCAGCTTCACGCGCGCTGGGATGCTTCGGGCATCTGGGAAGGTTTTGCGCCCGGCGTGCGCAACGGCGAAGCGTACAAGTTCCGCATCGTCTCGCACGACGGTCACGCCGTGATGAAAGGCGACCCGTACGCGCATTACTGGGAAGCGCCGCCGCGCACCGCGTCGCGCGCGTGGACGCTCGACTACCGGTGGGGCGACGAAGCGTGGATGCGCGACCGGCACGCGCGCATGAAGCTCGACGCGCCGATGGCGATCTACGAGATGCATCTCGGCTCGTGGCGCCGCACGCCCGACGGCCAGTTCCTCGGCTATCGCGACATGGCCCAGCCGCTTGCGCAGTACCTGTCCGAGATGGGCTACACGCACGTCGAGATCCTGCCCATCACCGAGCATCCGTTCTACGGCTCGTGGGGCTACCAGACCACCGGCTACTTCGCTCCCACGGCGCGCTACGGCACGCCGCAGGACTTCATGCATCTGGTGGACACGCTGCACCGCCACGGCATCGGCGTGATTCTCGACTGGGTGCCGTCGCACTTCCCCGGCGACGAGCACGGCCTGTATCGCTACGACGGCACGCATCTCTACGAGCACGCCGATCCGCGGCAGGGCTACCACCCGGAGTGGAACAGCTACATCTTCAATTACGGCCGCAACGAAGTCCGCTCCTTCCTGCTGTCCTCCGCGCTGTTCTGGCTCGACAAGTACCACATCGACGGCCTGCGCGTCGATGCGGTCGCGTCGATGCTCTATCTCGACTACGGACGGCGTCACGGCGAGTGGATTCCGAACCAGTACGGCGGCAAGGAGAATCTCGACGCGATCCACTTCCTGCGCATGCTGAACGAAGCGGTGTACCGCGAATATCCCGATACGCAGGTCATCGCCGAGGAATCGACGGCGTGGCCCATGGTGTCGCGCCCGACCTCCGTGGGCGGCCTCGGCTTCGGCATGAAGTGGAACATGGGCTGGATGCACGACACGCTCGACTACATGTCGCAGGACCCGGTGCACCGCCGCTATCACCACGGCAGGCTCACTTTCAGCCTGTGGTACGCGTTCAACGAAAACTTCGTGCTGCCGCTGTCGCATGACGAAGTGGTGTACGGCAAGCGCGCGCTGGTGAACAAGATGCCCGGCGACCTGTGGCAGCAGTTCGCCAACCTGCGCCTGCTCTACGCCTACATGTGGGCTCATCCGGGCAAGAAGCTGCTGTTCATGGGCGGCGACATCGCGCAGCGCAGCGAGTGGCAGCACGAAGGTCAGGTCGAATGGCAGTTGCTCGATCATCCCGAGCACGAAGGCGTGCGGCGCTGGGTCGCGGACCTCAACCGCGCCCACGTCGCGGAGGCGGCCCTGCACGAGCGCGATTTCGAAGGCGCGGGCTTCGAATGGGTGATCGCGGACGACGCGGATCACAGCGTCATCGCCTTCCTGCGCAAGTCGCGCGACGGCCGCTCCACGCTGCTCGTGGTGTGCAATTTCACGCCGGTGCTGCGCGAGCGTTATCGCGTCGGCGTTCCGCGAGAAGGGCACTGGCGCGAGCTGCTCAATTCGGACGCCTCGCACTACGGCGGCAGCGGCGTCGGCAATTACGGCGGCGTGCACACCGTGCCGGTCACCGCACAGGGGCGTTATCACTCCCTCACGCTGGCGCTGCCGCCGCTCGGCGCGCTGTACCTGAAACACGAAGGCTGACACGCCGATGGCCGATCTCATTCCCAATGTGCTGAAGCGCCGCGTGCGCGCCGCCGCCGAGCCCGATACGCTGGTGGGCCAGTCGCCGCAGCGCGCCGACGGACGCGCGCGCGTCGTCATCGAAGGCGTGACGCCGCAGATCGATTCCGGGCGCTATGCGGCAAAGCGCGTCGTCGGCGAGACCTTCGTGGTCGAGGCGGACGTTTTTGCCGACGGGCATGACGTGCTGGTGTGCGTGCTGCGCTGCCGTCACGAGTCGGACACCGACTGGACCGAGCGGCGCATGACGGCGCTGGGCAACGATCGCTGGCGCGGCGAATTCAGGCCCGACCGTCTCGGCGCGTACCGCTATACCGTCGTCGCCTGGGTGGATCATCTGCTGACCTGGCGCCACGACCTTGCACGCCGCGTCGATGCAGCGGACATTGCCGTCGCGCGGCAGATCGGCACGGCGCTGATCTCGGATGCCGCGACTCGCGCCACACCCGACGACGCCGTCGCGCTGCGCGAATGGGAACGGCGCCTGGCCAATGCGGAAGACCCGGCGGAGATCAAGACCATCGCGGCCGACGAAGCGATGGCCGCGCTCGCAACGCGCCATGCCGACCGCCGGCTGGCCACGCAATACGAACGCGAGCTGCCGCTCACCGTGGACCGCGAGCGCGCGCGCTACTCGACGTGGTACGAGCTCTTCCCGCGCTCGGCGGGCGCCGAGCCGGGGCGCCACGGCACGCTGAAGGACTGCGAGGCGCGGCTGCCGTACGTGGCCGAGCTGGGATTCGACGTGCTGTATCTTCCGCCGGTGCACCCGATCGGCGGCACGCAGCGCAAGGGCAAGAACAACACGCTCGGCGCGGCCGGGAGCGACGTGGGCAGCCCGTGGGCCATAGGCGCCGCGGAAGGCGGACACAAGGCGATACATCCCGAGCTCGGCACGCTGGAGGATTTCCGCCGGCTGGTCGCGCGCGCGCAGGAGCTCGGCATCGAGATCGCGCTCGACATCGCCTTCCAGGTCTCGCCCGATCATCCGTACGTGCGCGAGCATCCCGAGTGGTTCACGTGGCGCCCCGACGGCACGGTGCAGTACGCCGAGAACCCGCCGAAGAAATACCAGGACATCTACCCGTTCAATTTCGAAACCCCGGCGTGGACCGCGCTGTGGGAGGAATTGAAAAGCGTGCTCGAGTTCTGGATCGGCCACGGCGTGCGCATCTTCCGCGTGGACAACCCGCACACCAAGCCTTTCCCGTTCTGGGAATGGGTGATCGCAGAGTTGAAGGCGCGCCATCCCGACGTCATACTGCTTTCCGAAGCATTCACCCGCCCCAAGGTCATGCACCGGCTCGCCAAACTGGGCTTCACGCAGTCGTACACGTACTTCGCCTGGCGCAACACCAAGCACGAGATCACGCAGTACTTCACCGAGCTCGCGCACGGCCCGGGGCGCGAGTATTTCCGGCCCAACGCCTGGCCCAACACGCCGGACATACTGACGGAATACCTGCAGCACGGCGGACGTCCGGCTTTCGCGGCGCGCGTGCTGCTCGCCGCCACGCTCGCCGCGAGCTACGGGATCTACGGCCCTGCGTACGAGCTCATCGAGCGCAAGCCGCGCGAGCCGGGCGGCGAGGAATACCTCGATTCCGAAAAGTACCAGCTGCGCCAGTGGGACCTCGACAGCTCCGAGAGCCTGCGCTGGCTGATCCAGCGGCTCAACGAGATCCGGCGCGACAATCCCGCGCTGCAGAGCGACTGGAGCCTCGCGTTCCTGCCCATCGACAACGATCAGCTGATCGCGTACGCCAAATCGACCCCCGACCGGTCCAACATTATCGTCACGGTGGTGAACCTGGATCCGCATCACGCGCATTCGGGCTGGCTGCAGGTCGATGCGCAAACGCTGGGGCTGGAGGCTCATACGCCGTACCAGATGCACGACCTGCTCACCGACGTGCGCTACCTGTGGCAGGGGCCGCTCAACTTCGTGCAGCTCGAGCCGGGAATGGCGCATATCTTCAGCGTGCTGCGCCGCGTGCGAACCGAACACGATTTCGATTACTTCGGATAAGGAACAAGAGTCGATGGACGCACGATCCGGCCGCAGCGCAGGGAGCGCGGCCAGCGGGTTCATGCCGGATGACGCGCTGTGGTACAAGGACGCGGTCATCTACCAGCTGCACGTCAAGGCGTTCTACGACTCGAACGCGGACGGCATCGGCGATTTTCGCGGGCTCACCAGCCGGCTCGACTACATCCGCGAGCTCGGCGTCAACACGATCTGGCTGCTGCCCTTCTATCCCTCGCCGCTGCGCGACGACGGCTACGACGTGGCGGACTACCGCAACGTGCATCCCCAGTACGGCACGCGCGCGGACTTCCGCGCCTTCATGCGCGAGGCGCACGAAGCGGGTTTGAAGGTCATCACCGAGCTCGTCGTCAATCACACGTCCGACCAGCACGCGTGGTTCCAGGCGGCGCGGCGCGCGCCGCCCGGATCGAACAAGCGCAATTTCTACGTGTGGAGCGACGACCCGACCCGGTATTCGGGGACGCGCATCATCTTCACCGACACCGAAGCGTCGAACTGGGCGTGGGACGACGTCGCCAAGCAGCATTACTGGCACCGCTTCTTCAGCCACCAGCCGGATCTCAATTTCGACAATCCGCACGTGCTGAAGGCGATCTTCCGCATCATGCAGTTCTGGCTGGACACCGGCGTGGACGGCTTCCGGCTCGATGCCATCCCGTATCTCGTCGAGCGCGACGGCACGAACAACGAGAATCTTCCCGAGACGCATGCGGTGATCAAGCAGATCCGCGCCGCGCTCGACGCGCGCTACCGCAACCGCCTGCTGCTCGCCGAAGCGAACCAGTGGCCCGAGGACGTGCGCGAGTACTTCGGCAACGAAGACGAATGCCACATGGCGTACCACTTCCCGCTGATGCCGCGCATCTACATGGCGATCGCGCAGGAAGACCGCCATCCGGTAGTCGAGATCATGCAGCAGACGCCGGAGGTCCCGCCTTCCTGCCAGTGGGCAATCTTCCTGCGAAATCACGACGAGCTCACGCTCGAAATGGTGACGAGCAAGGAGCGCGACTACATGTACCGCATGTACGCCGCCGATCCGCGCGCCCGCATCAACCTCGGCATACGCCGCCGGCTCGCGCCGCTGATGGAGAACGATCCGGACCGCATCAAGCTGATGAACAGCCTGCTGCTCTCGATGCCCGGCTCGCCCATCATCTATTACGGCGACGAGATCGGCATGGGCGACAACATCTACATCGGCGACCGCAACGGAGTACGGACGCCGATGCAGTGGAGCCCGGATCGCAATGCCGGTTTTTCCCGGGCCGATCCGCAGCGGCTGTATCTGCCGCCGATCATGGATGCGGTGTACGGCTACGAGGCGGTGAACGTCGAGGCACAAGCGCGCGATCCCTCGTCGCTGCTCAACTGGATGAAGCGCATCCTCGCCGTGCGCAAGACGAGCCAGGCTTTCGGACGCGGCAAGCTCGCGTTCCTGCGCCCGGGCAACCGCAAGGTGCTCGCCTACCTGCGGGAGCTCGACGACGAAGCCATCCTTTGCGTCGCGAACCTGAGCCGCTCGGCGCAGCCGGTGGAGCTCGAGCTCGGGCGCTACAAGGGCCGCGTCCCGGTCGAGCTGCTGGGCCGCTCGGCATTCCCGCCGATCGGCGAGCTGCCGTACATGCTGACGCTGCCCGCGTACGGCTTTTACTGGTTCCGTCTCGCGGTCGACGTCCCGGTGCCGAGCTGGCACACCGAGCGGCTCGCGCCCGAGGACATCCCGGTGCTGGTGCTGTTCGACGGCTGGTCGAGCTTCTTCCGCGACCGCGTCGTGCCGTGGCGCATTTCGATGGCGGAAAAAGTCCGCGCGGATTTCGAGACCGGCGTGCTGCCGCGCTACATCGAAGCGCAACGCTGGTACGCCGCAAAAGGCGAGGCGCTGAAGCGCGCCGCCATCGTCGATTCGGTGCAATGGCAGGCCGGCGCCGGCAGCTGGCTCGTGACCCTGCTCAGGACCGAAGGCGCCGCTGGCGCAACGTATTTCATGCCGCTCGCGCTCGCGTGGGAAGACGAGAACGAGGAACGCATGCGTGCCATGCGACCGGCGACCATCGCGCGCGTGCGCCAGCAGGCGAGCGTCGGCGTGCTCGCCGACGCCTTCGCCGACGAAGCGTTCAGCCGCGCCCTGGTCGACGCCATCGGCGCGGGACGCGACGTTGCAACGGCAGGCGGCGGCGTGTTGCGCTTCGTGCCGACGCAGGCGTACGCCGAGCTCGTCGGCAGCGGCGTCGCCGACATCCCGGTCGAGCGGCCGCAGGGCCAGAGCAGCAACACCGTCGTCACGCTCGGCGACCGGCTGCTGCTCAAAGGTTACCGGCAGTTGCGCCCGGGCCTCAATCCTGAAGTGGAGATGGGCCGCTTCCTCACCGAGGCCGCGCACTTCACGCATTGCGTGCCGCTTGCCGGCGCGCTCGAGTACCGCGACGCGAGCGGCGGCGTGACGACCCTCGCGCTGCTGCAAAGCTACGTGCGCAACCAGGGCGACGGCTGGGCGTACACCCTGAGCTATCTCGGGCGCTTCCTCGACGAGGCAGGCAGCCCGGCGCAGGCGCCCGCGACGGCAGAGCACAACATCCATGGCGCTTATGCGGCGATGATGGAGACGCTCGGCACGCGCACTGCCGAGCTGCACCGCGCGCTTGCCCTCGTCACCGGCGACCCGGCGTTCGATCCCGAAGCCGCCACCGCGGACGATTACGCCCGCTGGATCGCCCATGTGCGCGACCAGGCAACGGCCACGCTCGATCAGCTCGACGAGCGCGCCGCCACGCTTCCCGCCCCGCTGGGCGGCGAAGCACGCGCCCTGCTCGCGCGGCGCGACGCGGTGATCGCCGCCATCGAGGGCTGCGTCCCGCCGCGCGAGGCGACGCTCAAGACGCGCCACCACGGCGACTATCATCTCGGCCAGGTGCTGGTGTCGCGCAACGACTTCATCATCATCGACTTCGAAGGCGAGCCGGGCCGCACGTTCGACGAGCGCCGGCTCAAGAATTCGCCGCTGCGCGACGTCGCCGGGATGCTGCGCTCGTTCTCGTACGCGCGCGCTTCCGCGCTGCAGCGGCCGACGCATTCGGACGCCGCACTCGACCGTCAGCAGGCGCTGGCAGCCGACTGGGAACGCCACACGCGTGCCGTGTTCCTGTCCGCGTACGAAGCGGCGGCGCGCGGCGCGGGGCTGTATGCTTCGTTCGCCGACGTTGCGGGCCTGCTGCGGCTGTTCGAGATCGAGAAAGCACTGTACGAGCTGCGCTACGAGATGAACAACCGGCCGGACTGGATCGGCGTGCCGCTGCGCGGAGTTGCGCAGCTCATCGCGCCGGCCGCAAGCTGAGAGTGCCTGACAAAATGGAAACACACACGCGCTGTCACCAATTCCGACTCGTGCCGCGTGCGCGCCCCATTCTGTCAGGCACTCTAAACGGTTCATATGCAGCACCCGAAAGGAGCACCTATGGATCAAGTGGACGTGATGCTCGAGCCGCTGCGCGTTTTCATGACGGAAGTCGGCGTGTTCCTGCCGCGGCTCGCCATAGCCGTGGTCGTGCTGGTCGGCGGCTGGATACTGGCAAAGCTCGCGCGCTTCGCCGTCGTGCGTGCGCTGCGGGCGATCAATTTCCCGGTGCTCACCGAACGCGCGGGCATCGACGGCTTCCTGCGCCAGGGCGGCATACAGGCCGACACGACCGCGGTGTTCGGCCTGCTCGCCTACTGGCTCGTCATCCTCGCCGCGCTGATCGTCGCCTTCAACGGACTCGGGCTCGCGTACGTCACCGACCTCCTCGGCCGTGTGATGCTGTTCGTGCCACGTCTCGTCGTGGCGTTGCTGATACTGGTGTTCGGCTCGTATTTCGGCCGCTTCCTCGGCAACGCCGTGGCGATGTACTGCCGCAACATCGGCGTGCAGGACGCGCACCTGCTCGGCAACCTCGCGCATTACGCCGTGGTCACGTTCGTCGTGCTGATCGCGCTCGACCAGATGCAGGTCGGCGGCGACATCATCCGCCAGAGCTTCCTCATCCTCCTGGCCGGGCTGGTGTTCGCCCTGGCGCTTGCCTTCGGCATCGGGGGCCGGCGCTGGGCGGCTGCGCTGCTCGAGCGCTGGTGGCCGCAGGCGCGCCGCAACGACAGGCGATGATGAGGCACCCGGCGGCGCACGCGGGCGCGCGTGCGGCCCCCTCATATCCATGACGGAAAAGCACGCAGTCGCCTGGCCTGGAAAACCCTATCCGCTGGGCGCGACCTGGGACGGCGAAGGCGTGAACTTCGCGCTGTTCAGCCGCAATGCCGAGCGCGTCGACCTCTCGATCTTCGACGCGAAGGGCAGACGCGAGGTGCAGCGCGTGCAGCTGCGCGAGCGGACACACGACGTGTGGCACTGCTACCTGCCGTGGGCACGCCCCGGGCTGCTGTACGGCTTCCGCGTTCACGGGCCGTACCGCCCCGAGCAGGGCCATCGCTTCAATCCCAACAAGCTGCTGCTCGATCCCTACGCGCGCGCGATCGTGGGACAGATCAACTGGAGCGACGCGCATTTCGGCTATCGCGTCGGTCACGATCGCGCCGATCTGTCCTTCGACCGCCGCGATTCCGCGCCCGGCATGCCGCGCTGCCAGGTGATCGATACGGCTTTCAGCTGGGGCGACGACCGCAGGCCGCACGTGCCGATGCAGGACACGGTGATTTACGAGGCGCACGTGCGCGGGCACACCATGCGCCATCCCGACGTGCCGACGGCCCTGCGCGGCACCTATGCCGGCATGGCGTCCCCGCCGGTGATCGATTACTTCAAGCGTCTCGGCGTGACGACGATAGAGCTGATGCCGGTGCATGCGTTCGTCGACGACCGCCATCTCGTGAAGAACGGGCTGCGCAACTACTGGGGCTACAGCTCCATTGCATTTTTCGCCCCCGAGCCGCGCTACGCGGCCAGCGGCAACATCGGCGAGTTCAAGTCGATGGTGAAGGCGCTGCACTCGGCCGGGATCGAAGTCATCCTCGACGTGGTCTACAACCACACCGGCGAGGGCAGTCACATGGGCCCCACGCTGTGCTTTCGCGGCATCGACAACGCGGCGTACTACCGGCTCCGCTCCGAGGATCCGCGCTACTACGTCGACTACACCGGCTGCGGCAACACGCTCAACGTGCCGCAGCCGCAGACGCTGCGCCTCATCATGGATTCGCTGCGCTACTGGGTGACCGACATGCACGTGGACGGCTTCCGCTTCGACCTCGCCTCCACGCTCGCGCGCGAATCGCATCACGTGGACCCGGGCGGCAGCTTCTTCGACGTCATCCAGCAGGACCCGGTGCTCGCGCAGGTGAAGCTCATCGCCGAGCCCTGGGACCTCGGCGAGGGAGGCTACCGGGTCGGCGCCTTTCCGAAGGGCTGGAGCGAATGGAACGACCGCTACCGCGACACCATGCGCGCGTACTGGAAAGGCAGCGACGGCGTGATCGGCGAGTTCGCGCGCCGCCTCGCCGGCTCCAGCGATCTCTACGAGCACAACGGCCGACGGCCGTACGCCAGCATCAATTTCATCACCGCGCACGACGGCTACACGCTGCACGACCTGGTGAGCTACGAGGCCAAGCACAACGAGGCCAATCTCGAGGAGAACCGCGACGGCAACAACAACAACATTTCGTGGAACTGCGGCGTCGAGGGCGAAACGGAGGACCCGGCGATCGACGCGCTGCGCGCGCGCCAGCAGCGCAACTTCATCGCCACGCTGTTCCTTTCGCTCGGCGTGCCGATGCTGCTGGGCGGCGACGAGATCGACCGCACGCAGCTCGGGAACAACAACGCTTACTGCCAGGACGACCACATCTCCTGGACGGACTGGAACCTCACGCCGCGCAAGCGCCAGCTGTTCGAGTTCACGCGGCGCATGATCCGGCTGCGTCGCGAGCACGCGGTGTTCCGCCGCAGTCGTTTCTTCCGCGGCGAGCCGGTGCCCGGCGCGACGGTGAAGGACATCGCCTGGCTGCGCCCCGAGGGCGGCGAAATGACCGACAACGAATGGCACCAGGCGCACGCGCGCTGTCTCGGCGTGTATCTCTCCGGCGAAGGCTTCACCGAGACCGACGCGAAAGGCCGGCCGCTGGGCGGCGAGACCTTCCTCGTCATTTTCAACGCGCACCACGATCGCATCAGCTTCGCGCTGCCCGGGTTCGTTCCCGGCGCGCGCTGGGAGCTCGTCATGGATACGGGCGTGGACGACGGTCTCGCGCGCAACGGCGTGTTTCCCGCAAGCGGCACATATCCGATCGGCGGCCGCTCGCTCGCGCTCCTGCAGCAGCACAAGGCATGAGACGACGTCACGCCATGCCCTTCGGCGCGGAGTATCTGGGCGATGAGCGGACCCGCTTCCGCATCTGGGCGCCGGCCGTGCAGCGCCTCGCGCTCGAGCTGCGCTCCGGGGGAGCGGAGCGAACCCTCGCCATGACGCGCACGCCGGCGGGATGGTTCGAATGCATTGCCGATGCGGCGCCCGGCGCCGCATACCGTTATCGCCTGCCGGGCGGCCAGGCGGTGCCGGACCCTGCGTCGCGCTACAGCCCGGAAGACGTGCACGGCCATGCGGAAGTCGTCGATCCGGCGCAGTACGAATGGCGCGACGGCGCATGGCGCGGCCGGCCGTGGCATGAGACGGTGATCTACGAGATGCACGTCGGGACGACAACGGCCGAAGGCACGTATGCGGCCCTCGAACGCAAGCTCGCCGGGCTCGCCGCGCTCGGCGTCACAGCCCTGCAGCTGATGCCGCTCGCCGACTTTCCCGGCGCGCGCAACTGGGGCTACGACGGCGTGCTGCCGTACGCGCCCGACGCCTCGTACGGAACACCCGATGAGCTGAAGCGCTTCATCGACACCGCCCATACGCTGGGGCTCATGGTCTTCATCGACGTCGTCTACAACCACTTCGGCCCCGAGGGCAATTACCTCGCGCTGTACGCGCCGCAGTTCTTCACCGGGCGCCATCACACGCCGTGGGGCGCGGCGATCAACTACGACGATAGTGATTCGCAGACCGTCCGCGACTTCTTCATCCACAACGCGCTGTACTGGCTGGAGGAATTCCACGTCGACGGGCTGCGCCTGGACGCCGTGCACGCGATCCTCGACGACAGCCCCCGACACTTCCTGGTCGAGCTTGCCGAGCGCGTTCGCAACGGCCCGGGACGCGAGCGTCACGTTCATCTCGTCCTCGAGAACGATGCGAACCGTGCGGCGCTTCTCGAGCGCGGAGCCGACGGGCGGGCGCGCTGGTACGACGCGCAATGGAACGACGACTGGCACCATTGCTTCCACGTGCTGCTGACCGGCGAGCGCGACGGGTACTACGCCGACTACGCGCAGGACACGACGCAGCTGCTCGCGCGCTGCCTCGCGGAAGGCTATGTCTACCAGGGCCAGCACTCGGCGCATCGCAACGGCAGGACGCGCGGCGAGCCGAGCGGGCAGCTGCCGCCGACGGCTTTCATCTCTTTCCTGCAGAACCACGATCAGGTCGGCAACCGCGCGCACGGCGAGCGCATCGCGCGGCTCGCAAGACCGGAAGCGCTGCGTGCCGCGGTGTGCGCGTGGCTGCTCACGCCGCAGATTCCGCTGCTCTTCATGGGCGAAGAGCTCGGCACGGATACGCCGTTCCTTTTCTTCTGCGATTTCCACGATGATCTCGCGCGCGCGGTGCGCGACGGACGCCGCAACGAATTCGCCGGCTTCGCGAATTTCGCTTCGGAAGAGGACCGCGCGCGCATTCCGGACCCGGGCGCGCAGGAGACGTTTCAGCGCAGCAAGCTGCAGCAGGCCGGCGACGCCGCTCATCGCGAGTGGCACGCGTTATATGCGCGGCTGCTGAGCTTGCGCCGTCAGCATGTCATGCCGCTGCTCGCGGTTCTCCGCGGCGGCTCGGGCCGCGCGCAGGTGCACGGCGATGGCGCGGTCTCCGCGGTGTGGAGCGTGGACGGCGAGCCGCGCCTCGAAATGCGCATGAACCTCTCCGCCGAAGCGGTGCGCGATGTGCCGCGGCCCGTGGGGCGCATGCTGCACGTCGAGCCGCCCGCAGCCGCGCCGTTGCTGGCGCGCGGCGAGCTCCCGCCGTATTGCGCCGCCGTTCACCTCTCCGGGAATCCGGCATGAGCGACGCGCTCGAGCGGTTATGCCGCGCGGCCGGGATTGCGACCGAATATCACGACATCTGGGGCAATCTGCATCGCGCCCCGGAAGCGAGCCGTCGTGAGCTGCTCTTCGCCATGGGCATCGATGCGGCCGATCCGGAGCAGTCCCTGCGCGAGCTGGAGGACCGCCCGTGGCGGCGTGCGACACCGCCGGTCGCCGTGTTCCGCGTCGAAGAGCGGCCGTACCGCCTCTTGCTGCATTTGCCCGAAACCGCACTGCACACGACACACGCGTGGCAGCTCGCGCTGGAAGACGGAACGGTTCACGCGGGCGCCTTCGTGCCCCATGAGCTCGAGCACCGCGGCGAGCGCTCTATCGACGGGATGCGGCACGTCGAGGCGGTGTTCGCATGGCACGACGCGCTGCCGACGGGTTACCACCGGTTCACGCTCGCCAGCGAGGGCACCGCATCGTCGACGACTTCGTACATCGTCGCGCCTCAGCGCTGCTACCTGCCGGCCGCCCTCGAAGCCGGTGAGAAAGTCTGGGGCGTAACGGCGCAGCTCTACGGCGTGCGATCGACGCGCAACTGGGGTATAGGCGACTTCACCGATCTGCGCACGCTCGCCGCCCAATGGGTGAGGCGCGGCGCCGGCTTCATCGGCGTCAACCCGCTGCACGCGCTGTTCCCGCACAACCCCTCGCACATCAGTCCGTACAGCCCCTCCTCGCGCCTGTTCGTCAACGTCCTCTACATCGACGTCGAGGCGATCGAGGACCTGCGCGAAAGCAGCGACGTCTCCGCTGAGATCAATGCGCCCGACTTCCGCGCGCGCGTGGCTGCCGCCCGCGATGCCGAGCTGGTGGACTACGGCGCCGTCGCGGCGCTCAAGACGCCGGTGCTCGAGCGCCTGTACGCACACTTCCGCGCGCGGCACCTCGCGAAAGGAACGGTGCGGGGACGCGCGTTCCGCAGCTTTCAGCAACACCGCGGCAGAGAATTGCGGCTGCACGCGCTGTTCGAGGCGCTGCAGGCGCACCTGCACCGGGACGATCCCGGCATCTGGGGCTGGCCGGCATGGCCCGAGGCCTATCGCGACCCCCACTCCGGCGCGGTGGGCTCGTTCGAGCGCGAGCACATCGAGCGCATCGAGTTCTACGAGTATCTGCAGTGGCAGGCCGACGAGCAGCTCGCGCGCGCGGCCGCGCGGGCCGAGGACCTCGACGCCGGCGTCGGCCTGTACGTCGATCTCTCGATTTCCATAGACCGCAGCGGCGCGGAAGCGTGGGCGCACCAGGAGCATTACGCGCTCGGCGTGTCGGTCGGGGCGCCGCCGGACGAGATCAATCGCCAGGGGCAGAACTGGGGATTGCCGCCGCTGCTGCCGGATCGCCTGCGCGAAGCGGCGTACGCGCCGTACGTCGCGACACTGCGCGCGAACATGCGGCACGCCGGCGCGCTGCGGATCGATCACGTCATGGGGCTCGCGCGGCTCTTCTGGATCCCGGACGGGCGTGCGGGCTCCGAAGGCGCGTACATTCATTATCCTTTCGACGACCTGCTCGGCATCGTCGCGCTGGAGAGCCACCGCAATCGCTGCATGGTGATCGGCGAAGATCTCGGCACGGTGCCCGACGAAGTGCGCGCCGGCCTCGGCAGGACCGGCGTGCTGTCGTACCGCCTGCTTTATTTCGAGCGCGACGGCAAAGGAGACTTCAGGCCGCCGGGCGAATACCCGGTGGATGCGCTGGTGGCCGCGACCACGCACGATCTGCCGACGCTCTGCGGCTTCTGGAACGCGCGCGACATCGAGCTGCGCCACATGCTGGGCGTGTATCCCAGCGACGCCGTGCGCGAACAGCAGCTGGTGCAGCGTGCCGGGGACCGCGCGAAGCTCATCCTCGCGCTCGAGCGCGAGCAGCTCGTCGCTCCGGGAACCATCAATCCGCTCGCGCTCTCGCGCCTCACGCCGGACCTCGCGCGCACCATCTACCTTTATCTCGCGCGCTCGCCGTCTCGCGCGCTCGCCGTGCAGATGGAAGACGTGCTGGGCGTCGGCGATGCGCCGAATCTGCCCGGCACCACCACCGAGCATCCGAACTGGCGCCGCAAGCTTCCCGAGGACGTCGAGCGCATCGCCGACGACAGCCGCTTCACGCTGCTCGCCCGCATGCTCTCCGAAGCGAGGCCGCGCCAGCACCGCCGCGGAGACCGCAGGGAGCTTCCGCTCAAGGCCGTCATTCCGCGCGCCACCTATCGCGTCCAGCTGAACGCGAGCTTCACCTTCGCGCAGGCGACGGCGATCGTGCCGTATCTTGCCGCGCTGGGCGTGAGCCACGTGTACTGCTCGCCGTACCTGCGCGCGCGCCCGGGAAGCACGCACGGCTACGACATCATCGACCACAACGCGCTCAACCCGGAGATCGGCACGCGCGCCGATTTCGAGCGCTTCGTCGCCGCGCTGCGCACGCGCGGCATGGGGCACGTGCTCGACATGGTCCCCAATCACATGGGCGTGATGGGCGCCGACAACGAATGGTGGCTGGACGTGCTCGAGAACGGGCGCGCCTCGACTTTCGCGCGCTACTTCGACATCGAGTGGCGGCCGGCGGCAAGCGATCTCGTCGACCGCGTGCTGGTGCCCGTGCTCGGCGACCACTATGGCGCCGTGCTGGAGCGGGGAGAGATCACGCTCGCGTTCGACGCGGAGACCGGCGCATTCAGCGCGCACTATTACGACCACCGCTTCCCCATCGATCCGCGCTGCTATGCCGACCTGCTCGCATCGGCGCAGGCGCAGCTCGATGCGGGCAACGCCGGTGCGCAGGACCAGCTCGCGAGCCTCGCCGCGGCGTTCCGCAACCTGCCGGACCGCGCCGAGCTCGACGCCGCGCGCGTCGGCGAGCGGCGGCGCGACAAGGAGCTGCACAAGCAGCGCCTTGCCTCGCTCGCCCGCAGCTCCGAAGGCGTGCGCAGCGCAGTGGAGCGCGTGCTGCGCGCGTACAGCGGAAGGCCCGGCCATCGCGGCAGCTTCGACGCGCTCCACCAGCTGCTCGACCAGCAGGCGTACCGGCTCGCGTTCTGGCGCGCGGCCTCCGACGAGATCAATTACCGCCGCTTCTTCGACATCAACGATCTCGCCGCGCTGCGCATGGAAGAGGAAGGCGTGTTCGAGGCGACGCACCGCATGGCGCTCAACCTCGCGGTCGACGGCAAAGTCGATGCGCTGCGCATCGACCATCCCGACGGCCTGTACGATCCCGCGCAGTACTTCCGCGAGCTGCAGCAGCGCTACGCCGCGCTGGCGGGCGGCATCCTCGCGCGCGACGCCCCCGACCGGCCGCCGCGCGGCCTTTACGTCGTAGCGGAGAAGATCGCCGCGCCTCACGAGCACTTGCCGACGGATTGGGCGGTGTACGGCACGACGGGCTACCGCTTCGCCTCCGTGGTCAACGGCCTGTTCGTCGACGGCAGCGCAGCACGCGACTTCGACCGCATCTACGACGCCTATGCGCCGGAAGCGGCCGACTACGAGAACGTCGTCTACGAGAGCAAGCGCATCATCATGCGCGGCGCCCTCGCCTCGCCGCTCACGATGCTCGCCACCGAGCTGCTGCGCATCGCCCGCATGGACACGCGCACGCGAGACTACACGCTCAACGGCCTGCGCCAGGCGCTGATCGAGATCGTGGCGTGCTTTCCCGTCTATCGCACGTACATCACCGATACGCCCTCGGAGCAGGACAGGCGCTACATCGACTGGGCGATCGCGCATGCGAAGCGCCGCGCGCGGAGCGGCGACCTGAACGTATTCGACTTCGTGCGCAGCGCCATGCTCGCCGAGACGCCCGAAGATGCGGAGGCCGAGCTGAAATCGCGCGTGCTCGCTTTTGCGATGAAGATGCAGCAGTTCACCGCACCGGTGGCGGCCAAAGGCGTGGAGGACACGGCGTTCTACCGCTACAACCGGCTGGTATCGCTCAACGAGGTGGGCGGGGAGCCGCGCGATTTCGGCATGGCGGTATCCGCCTTTCACGGCGCCAGCGCGGACCGCGCGCAGGTCTGGCCGCACACCATGCTGGCGACCTCGACGCACGACAACAAGCGGTCGGAAGACGTCCGCGCGCGCATCGACGTGCTGTCCGAAATGCCGGCCGAATGGCGCCTCGTGCTGCGCCGGTGGAGCCGGATGAACCGCAACCGACGGCGCGAGGTCGACGGCGCCCCGGTGCCTTCCGGCAACGAGGAATATCTGCTCTATCAGACGCTCGTCGGGACTTTGCCGCCCGGCGCGCTCGACGACGACGCGCTCGACGCGTACTGCGAGCGGATCGCGCAGTACATGGTCAAGGCCGTGCGCGAAGCCAAGCTCCATTCGAGCTGGATCAACGTAAACTCGGAATACGAGCAGGCTCTAGCCGCATTCGTCGCCCAGTTGCTCGGCAAGACGCACGGCAACCTCTTCCTCGAGGACCTGCGGCGCCAGGCACGCACGATGTCATGGTTCGGCGCGCTGAACAGCCTGTCGATGACGGTGGTGAAGCTCTCCTCGCCCGGCGTGCCTGACATCTACCAGGGCACCGAGCTCATCGACTTGAGCCTCGTCGATCCTGACAACCGAAGGCCCGTCGATTACGCAGAGCGCAGGCGCCTGCTGGAAGGTCTGCGCGCGCTGGCGGCCAAGCCCGATGCAGCGTCGCGGGTACGCGAGCTGGCGCGCGCCGCCGAGGACGGGCGCGCGAAGCTATGGACGATCTGGCGCGCGCTCGAGCTGCGGCGCGAGCAGCCCGATCTCTTCGAGCAGGGCAACTATCAGCCGCTGCAGGCGAGCGGCCTGCGCGGCAAGCACGTCGTCGCGTACGCGCGCTGCCATGGCGACGTAGCGGTAATCGCGATCGCAGGCCGGCTGTGGGCGAAGCTCGGCGGCGCGGCGGGAACGCTGCCCCTGGGTCCCGCGTTCTGGGGCGACACCGCGGTCGATCTCTCGCCGCTGCATACGACGGGCAGCGCAGTGAACGTGCTCACCGGCAAGCCGGTGCACATCCTCGATGGCGGGTTGCGGGTGGCGGAAGCGTTTGCCGATTTTCCGGGGGCGTTGATTTACTGTAAAGCGTAAGTCAAAAGCTTTCACCACGAAGGGCACGAAGGACACAAAGGAGAACCTCATGGCGGCTAACTGGTTTGTCAGATCACCCTTCCCGCAGCCGACTTGACGTCTGGAATCCGAAGGGCGCTACGGGGTTATGATAATGGGAACTGCAGACGTTGCACGACGGCCGCGAAGTGTGGAGCGCTTGAACGATGGTACGAATTTGAAGCCGCCGCGCAGCACGACGCGCTTCGGCAATGGTGTCGCGACAACGGGATGGAGATCGATGGCTGACAACACGGTCGAGTCGGCCCACAATGCAGCGTGGCCGCCCTCTCGACATGAGTTTGACCACACGGGACATCGGAGACGCCCATCAGTCTAGCTACCCTGCGCAAGATGGTCGCGGCTGCGATCGCCCTCCTGCTCATCTACCAGGTCGGCACCTGGATCGCCGTATTCTTCGGCGGTTTCTGGGGCGGCCTGGCGGCCCTGGTTGTCGCTTCCGTCTCCCTGGTCTGCGTGCGCCTTGCTGGAACCGACGCAGGAAGCATTGCCTGGTTTCTCGTGCCCTCGCTCGCCTTTGCAGTGGTGCCGCTCGTGGCAAAAGCATGGAACGCCCTGACCGACAAGCAATCGACCTGGATCGATCAGGTGATCGCAATCGCCCCCTTTTTCGTGGGATTCATCATTCCGGTCGTTCTCCTTCTCCTCGTTTACGCCGAGCTACGCCGGCGAACACGTGATGGCTAGCCGCTGCTCAACCTGGACGCGCGATGCACAGCGCCCCCCGCGATCGCGCACCGTATGCCGCGTGCCGGCTGGCGCAACGGTAGATCCCTGGATGATTTTCGGTAGGGCCACGCGCTGGCGACACCACGGTTTGACGCGCGTCAGAACAACGACAACTGCGCGTCGCTCCCCGGCCGCCTGAACTTCGTCGTATCGAGCGGCGCGCTGCGCCGCTCGTCGAAGCCAAGCCGCGCCGATGCGATGCGAAACCGCTTCTGCAGCAGCGCAGCAAGCTCGCCCTCCCCCTTCATGCGCGTTCCGAATCGCGGATCGTTGTCGCGGCCGCCGCGCATTGCGTGCACGCGACTCATGACGTGCTTCGCCTTGAGCGGGTAATGCCGCTCCAGCCAGTCGGCAAACAGCTCCTTCACTTCCCACGGCAGGCGCATGAGCACGTAGCCCGCCTGCCGCGCGCCATGCTCCCACGCCGCTTCGAGCACCGGTTCGATCTGGTGATCGGTGAGAAACGGAATCACCGGAGCGACCAGCACGCCGACCGGCACACCGGCATCGCTCAGCCGGCGCATCGCCTCCAGCCGCCGACGAGGAGCGACGCAGCGCGGCTCCAGCTTGCGCGCGAGATCGTGGTCGAGGTTGTTGCACGAGACGAACACCTGCACGAGATTCTCCGCCGCCATCGGCGCGAGGATGTCGAGATCGCGCTCCACCAGCGCATTTTTCGTGACGATGCTCACCGGCTGCCGGAATTTCGAGCACACTTCGAGCACCGAGCGCGTGATTTTCCACTCGCGCTCTATCGGCTGGTAGGGATCGGTGTTCGCGCCTATGGTGATCTCTTCGCACTCGTAGCCGGGGCGCGACAGCTCGGCGCGCAGCGCTTCGGCCGCATTCGCCTTGGCGAACAGGCGCGTCTCGAAATCGACGCCGGGAGAAAGATTGCGGTACGCGTGGCTGGGACGAGCGTAACAATAGGGACATCCATGCTCGCATCCCTGATAGGGATTGATCGACTGCGTGAACGGGATGTCGGGCGAGTCGTTGCGGCTGATGATGCTGCGCGCTCGCTCGGCGGTCACTTGCGTCTTCAGCGCGCGCGGCTCGTCTTCGCCCGGACCCCAGCCGTCGTCGTATGCTTCGCGCGCGATTTCCTCGAACCGCCCTTCCGGATTCGCGCCCGCGCCGCGGCCTTTGCGCGGGTCGTAGTGTTTTCCGGTGAGCGTCTTGAGCGGCATGTGTGATCCTTGCTGCGACTGTGCCGGTGAGGTGGAGACGCGGGAAACCGCAGTTCAGCGCGCCGGCGCTCCGCCCGGCGAGTCGGCGAGAATGCCGCGCAGCGCGTCGAGATCGACCGGCTTCACCAGGTGCGCGTCGAAGCCCGCTGCGTGCGTGCGGCGGCGGTCGTCGTCGCTGCCGTAGCCGGTGAGCGCGACGAGCCGCGCCTGGGGGCCGAGCTCACCGCGCAGCCGCGGCGCGAGCTCGAACCCGCTCATGCCCGGCATGCCGATGTCGCACATCACGACCTGCGGCCGGAATTCCGTCGCGACTTCCAGCGCCTGGTGGCCGTCGAGCGAAGTGCGCACCTGATGCCCCATCATCGTGAGCAGCATGCCGAGCGATTCAGCGCTATCGGCGCTGTCGTCGATCACGAGAATACGTCTTGATGCCATGTTCCCATGCTCCTTTCGTTCGGGTAGCGCCGCAGCCTTCTGCTCTGCTGCAACCGGTAAGAGGACGGTGAACTCCGCGCCGCGGTTCGCGCCCTCGCTGCGGGCGGTCACGGTGCCGTGATGCATTTCGACCAGGCTCTTGACGAGCGTGAGGCCGAGGCCAAGGCCGCTGTGCCGCCGCGCCGGGGAGGGATCGGCCTGCACGAACATGTCGAATATGCTTTTGAGCTGGTCGGGCGGTATCCCGATGCCCGTGTCCTTCACCTGGATCACGGCCTGGCTGCCGCGCCGCTCCGCGGTGACCCACACGCGGCCGCCGCGGCCCGTGAACTTGCACGCGTTGTTGAGCAGGTTGCTCACCACCTGGGCGAGACGCACCGGATCGGCGTGCAGCCATACCGGCCCGGTCGGCACCGTGACGGTGATCTGCTGCCCCATCTCGTCGAGATGCGGGCGCGCCGTCTCCACGCCCTGCATGATCACGTTCTTCAGCTCCACGCGCTCCAGCCGCAGATCGACCTTGCCGCGCGTAATGCGGCTCACGTCGAGCAGGTCGTCGATGAGCCGCACCATCAGTGAGACCTGGCGCTCCATCATGTCCGTCGCCTTTCGCAGCGTCGCGGCGTCCGCGGTGGGCATGCGCAGCAGCTGCAGGCCGTTGCGCACAGGCGCGAGCGGATTGCGCAGCTCGTGCGCGAGCACGCTCAGGAACTCGTCCTTGCGGCGGTCGGCCTCTCGGCGCTCGGCCAGCAGGCGCAGCCGCTCGTAGGCGAGCGTGACGTAATGGGCGACGGTGCGAAGGAAATCCAGCTCGTCGCCGTCGAGCCGGGAGCGGGTTCGGCTGCCGAACGAGAGCGTGCCCAGCAGCCGCTCGCCGGCAATCAGCGGATGGCATACGTACACTTTGAGGTCGAGCGCCTTGACGTGGCTCACCGCCGGATCGTCGCTCGCATCGACGTCCTCCACGACCTGCGGCTTGCGCTGCGTGATCGCCGTGCCGCACACCGCCGTGTCGAGCGGGAGGCGCCCCAGGCGCCGCATATCCTCTTCCGGCACCCCGCTGGACGATTCGAGGACGAGCACGTCTCCCGGCTCGGCCACCATGAAGTTGAGGTACGTATCCAGGCCGAGGTGCGGCGCGATGCTGAGGAACAGGCGATGCAGCATGCCGCGCGGCTCGTCGGTGGAAAGCAGCACGGCGGCGGCCTCCCACAGCAGGCCGAGCCGCTCGTTGCGGCGGTTGAGCGCCGCCTGCGTGATCTTGCTCGCCGTGATGTCCATTGCATGCGACACGTAGCCCTGGATCTCGCCGTCGCGCCCGACGTCGGCGCGATAGCTCACGTTGAGCCAATGCTTGCTGCCGTCCTTGAACGTCGCTCGCGTCTCCAGGGTGACGTTCTCCCCGCGCAACGCGCGCTCCGCGTAAGGACGCAGGTGCTCCCACGCCGCAGCGCCGAGCACGTCGCGCACGTGACGACCTTCGATCTGCGCGTCGGGAATTCCCAGCCAGTCCCCGTACACGCGATTCGCGAGCTGGTAGCGGAAGTCGCGGTCGACGTACGAGATGAGCGCCGGCACGCTGTCCGCGACGGCCTGGAGGCGCTGCCGGGTCGTTTCGATGCGCGCGTAAGCGAGCTTCGCATCGCTCACGTCGCGCCAGCAATTGATCGCGCCGACGATCTCTCCGTCCTTGTTCAGCACCGGCGCCGCATTCACCAGCACCGGCACTCGCGTGCCGTCGACCGATTCCATGACGAACTCGACGTTCTTCACGAGCTCGCCGTGATGGGCGGCGCGGTACAGCGGCATGTGCTCCGGCGGCGGCCGCGTATGCCCGTCGGGCAGGAACACGCGCCACGCCGTCGTATGCTGACCGGCTGGCATCCCGAGGAGCCTGTCGCCGCGGGAGTCGAGAAATTCCGTGCCGTAGCGGCTGTGGGCGACGAGCGGAAAATCGGGCGGCCCTCCGGTCAGCGTGATGCCTTCGGGCACGTGCTTGAAAAGGGCCTCGAGTATGTTGCGCGCTTTCTCGAGCTCCCCGGCCCGCTGCTCGGCCTCGACTTTCGCAACCACCAGCGCAGCCTCGGCTTCCTTGCGGTCCTGCACGTCGCGGAAGAACACGGACAATCCGTCCGTCGACGGGTAGCCGCGCACCTCCAGCCACCGGTCGCGCTTCGGCGCGCGCACTTCGAAAGCGACCGGCGCCTGCTCGCTCATCGCGCGCCGCAGCTCGGTCCCGATTGCCGACTCGGCCGCCTCCGGAAAAAGACTCCAGAGCGCCTCGCCCAGCAGCTCATGCTTGGGTCGCCCGAAATAGCGCTCGGCTTCCGCGTTGATATAAAGCAGACGCCAATCGCGATCCACCGCATAGAAGCCGTCGCTGATGCTGTCGACGATCGAGGCCATGCGCTGCTGGCCCTCGCTGAATTTCAGGCGCTGGGAACTCGCCCGCTCGCGCGCGCCGTGCATCGCCTCGCCAAAGCCGATGATGAGCGCGCACGACAGCGCGTAAGCCATCAAGGCGATTACCTCGCCCGCGCCATGCCATGACAGCGTGCCGCGCGGGTCCACGAAGAAATAGTTCGCCAGCGCGTAGCCGGCCACCGCGGTCACGAGAGCGGGCCGGTAGCCACCGAACCAGACGGCTACGGCCACGCCGCCGAACAACGTGACGAACGGGTACCCGCCGCCGAGCAGCGGGTCCATGAGCCAGCGCGCTGCAATGGATCCGGCCACGGCGAGCAGCGCGACGCCATAGCGCTCTGCGGCCCGACGGGCGCGCGACATTCCGGACATGTGTTTTTAGTGTTGAGGGCCGCGCGGCGCGGGGCCGGCGTGGCGGGGAGTGGTCGGATCGCGTGCCGGGGCGAGACGCGAACGATCCGCGAATTTTACCTGACGCGGCGGGAAAAAGAAGCGTCGCACGGGAAATCTAGCCGGACGAAAGGATTTTGGCGAGCCGGCTCAACGCATCGCTGTCCGCGGTTCCCCGGGCGCGCGCAAGCTCGACCGCCAGGGAGGACAAATCCCTGTAAATTCGCACGATCCGCGCATCCACCCCGCCCAGTCGTCGCAAGTGTCTTTCCACCGTCGCGACATCGCCGCGCGCAACAGGCCCCGTGAGCGCATCCACCGTGCCGCGCTTGAACACGTTCTCCACCGTTTCGCGCACCAGCGGCTCCATCATGCGCATCGCAAGCGTGCGCTCGATTCCGGCCGCCTCGTAGCAGCGCAGACCGGCTTCCATCAGCGCGGTGAGATCGTTGCACACCAGCGCGCTCGCGGCGTGGTAGAGCGGCTTCGCGACGGCCGCTATGGTGATCATGCGCGCGCCGATTCTTTCGAATGCGGGATTCAGGACCTGCAGCGCCGCCTCGTCGCCCTCCGCCACGCAATAAGTGCCGGTGAAGCTTGCTTTCGCGTCTGCGGCGTCGGCAAAGCTTTTCAGCGGATGAACGCTCGCCACGCGCGCGCCGGCAGCCGAGGTCGCCGGTCGCAGGTCCGAGGCAGCCATGGCGCCGCTGCAATGGAATACGATGTCGCCGGCGCGCAGTCCGACGTCTTCGGACAAGGCAGCGCACGCGCCGACGATATGCGTATCGGGTGTGGTGATGAGCCACACGTCGGCAGGCTTCATATCCGCCACCGACTTCACCGAGCGGCCGGCGCCGATGAACGCGAGCGCGTCGCGGCCGCTGGCCGCGGTTCGCGAGTACACGTCGCCGACGAGAAAAGCGTTGGACTGCGCCCACAGCGCGCCGAGCGTGCGGCCGACGCGCCCGGGTCCGATGATGTTGAGCGTCTTCATCGCGCGGCCATGATAGCGCACCATCGTTTAGATTTCGTAAGCCGAATCGCATCCGGCGCGTTATATTGCGCACCATGGCGCTATCCCGACGAGAATTCCTGGCCGCCTCCGCTGCGGCCGCGCTGTCTCCTTATCTTCCCCGGGCACAGGCCGCCGCCGACTCTCCTTTCGCGCTCGGCGTCGCATCCGGCTATCCCCACACGCGCGGTTGCACCTTGTGGACGCGCATCGCGACGCCTTCGGCCGCGCGGGTGGAAGTGAGCTGGGAGATCGCGCGCGACGAGCAGTTTCGCGACATCGCGCTTCGCGGCGCGGCGGACGCCCTGCCGGCGTGGGGCCACTCGGTGCACGTCGATGCCGACGGGCTGGACCCCGACCGATGGTACTGGTATCGCTTCACCGCGCTTGGCGCACGCAGCGCGACCGGCCGCACGCGCACCGCGCCCGAGCACGCCGCAGCGACGCTCAAGCTCGCCTTCGCCTCCTGCCAGCAGTACGAGCAGGGCTATTACGCCGCGTATCGCCACATGGCGCGCGAGCCGCTCGATCTCGTGGTGCATCTCGGCGACTACATCTACGAATCGTCGTGGGGCCGCCGCCACGTGCGCGCGCACGGCGCGCCCGAGCCGGTGACGCTGGACGAATACCGAGCGCGTTATGCGCAATACAAGAGCGACCCGGACCTGCAGGCCGCGCACGTCGCCTTCCCGTGGATCGTCACCTGGGACGATCACGAAGTGCAGAACGACTACGCCAACGACCGCTCGCAGTTCCTCGATGATCCGCAGGCGTTTCTTGCGCGGCGCGCAGCCGCATACCAGGCGTATTACGAGCACATGCCCTTGCCCGTATGGGCGCGCCCGCGCGGCCCCGACATGCAGCTCTATACGCGCGCTACATATGGCGACCTCGCGCTCTTCCACGTGCTCGACGGGCGTCAATACAAATCGCACCAGGTGTGCCCCCGGCCGGGTTATGGCGGCAGCAATACCGTCGCCGCAAGTGCCTGCCCCGAGCGCACCGACGAGGCGCTCACTTTTCTCGGCATGCAGCAGGAGCAGTGGCTGAAGGAAGGACTGGGATCGTCGCGCGCACGCTGGGACATCGTGGCGCAACAGACCCTGATGGCACAGGCGGATCGCGGACCCGCCATCGAGCAGCAATTCTGGACCGACGGCTGGGACGGCTATCCCAGGGCGCGCGAACGGCTGTTGCGCGAGCTCGCCGGCCTGCAGCGCGGCAATGCGATCGTCATCGGCGGAGACGTGCACATGGCAGTCGTTGCGGATCTGAAAGTCAACTTCGACGATGCGCGATCACCCGTCATCGCGACCGAGTATTGCGGCACGTCGATCTCGTCACAGGGGCCGTCGCGGCGCTTCGTCGATGCGCTGATCGCGAAGAACCCGCACATCAAGCTCGCCAATGCAGAGCGCCGCGGCTACACCATCCTCGACCTCACGCCGCAGCGCTGCATCGCGACCCTGCGCGCGCTCCACGACGTGCGCGATCCGACATCCGGAATATTCAACCTCGCGCAATTCATCACGGAGCACGGCAAGCCGGGAGCGCAGCGGGCGTAGCGATCAACGGCGATGCGGTAACGGGGATCGGTGACCTAACACGTGGAGGTGACCGGCGCGCCGCAGCACTGCCTTTGCACGGCGACCCCGACTCGCGGCGCGTCCGGTTCACCGCCATGTTAGAGCGCCTTTGATTCCTCAGGCAGCAAGGGCAACGAGTACGACAGCAAAAGCCTTCCCGCGATACCTACGAAAACAACGCGCCCGAAGTCTAGCGCCAGATCAGTTATCCACGAGCGGGCTCGTTGATCCACGAGTGGCCAGTCGTAATCCTGAGCGAGCGGGAGATAGTCGTCCACGGCGACCAAAAGAACATGATGTGGCCCATATTGTCCTTTTGACTTTGCCTCTAGTCTCGCTTGGATGAGGTCTAGATACGTCGCGAACTGCTCAGAGCGGCGGGTAGCCTCGGGCGTTACGGTCACAACACGGTCTGCAGAACCGCGGCGTCCCGATTTGGAGATCGGTCCACTTAGAGATACGTGCCCTTCTTTGGCGAGGACTTCCATCCTTAGTGATTCGTCGTAACCGTCTTTTGCGTATGTTGTTTCAACAAAGATAATTCGTTCATTCGGCGCAGAGAACTTGATCGTAGCGTCGAAATTGTCGTTTCCAAGGGAAGGCTGAACGAGGACATCGGACCTCCCGCTATATTCTCTGGAAACAAAAGTGGCAAGCGGGAAAAGCTCGTCGTAGAACTTCTTAGGAAGAGTGGCACCAGAACGCGCATACGCTTTCGCTTCCGGAGACGCACTGAGTTCTCTGCATTTGCAGATCACCCAGGCGTACAAATCATCCGGCGTTCTCGGAGTCGCCATTTCATTCGGATTGAGTATTTGGACGGGAACCATGCGCCCTACGTGCGTTTAGCCGCCACCAAGGCAGTCGGCCGCGACAAAATGTTAGATGGCAACACGTGCCATACACGAACGCAATGATCGCCCGGCAGGTCTGCCGCGAAAGCACAATGAACCTCGCAATCGGAGATCAGCGCGTCGACTCGCGCACGAAAAGTCTGCGCAAACTCGGCAAATAGACTTGCGTTAAGAGCGAGTCGGCTATCTGGTGTGAAAAACTGGTGAAGTCGGTTATTGGGATTCTTGAAGTAGCCCGCCATTTCTCCATCAGTGACATAGACGAAGTACCGATTCACGGCCACTTCGGTGGGTACCTTCACCAAGCGAAATACGTCTGCTAACGCCGAACCTGCGCGCTGAGTGCGGTTTTGGTTTGTGCCGCCCTTGTTTCCACGATCGTACTTGAACTCGATTGCAGCCGACTGGCCTGTCCTAGGTTGAAGTAGGGTGTCAATTTCCGCGCCTGGGATTTTGGGGTGCGGATATTCGAAGACGATTTCTGTATGGCTAAATTTGCCGCCCTTATTCAGCGCGCTGTAAAACGTGTAGCGCACAGAGTCTTCTGTGGTGCGCACGCCCGCCTTAAGGCGCTCGCTTAGCAAGTGGGCGAATTCGACAAACGTGTCAGCAAGATGCTCAGGAGTTGCCATCTAACGTGTCATTCAGCCGCGCGTCCCCGGCGCGTCGGCTGCAATGAATGGTTGGGCGACCTTTGCGGTGGACTCCTTCGTTAAAGCCTCCGAGTACTTCATGATTTCAGCAGCCTGCTGCACGCTTGCTCGATCAGTTTCCGCACCGCTCATCATTAGTCTAAATTCATCGAGCAACTTCAGTTCGAGCTTCTCCACGAGGTGATGGAGCCCGAGCACCCCATGCTTGTCAATGTAGTCCGAGTACTCGGGAAGAGCGGCCTTAACCATGTTGGACAGCGCGCCATGGTCGGAGAAATCCTTAGCACCCAGACCACCTTGGGCAACGTACCACCGCATAACACCATTTGAGACGATCGCAGCCATAGCTACAAATATGGCCCATGCCAGCGGCGACACGAATGGGCGGGCTTTCGATGCGTCATCGAGCTTTAGATCTGTAGCTATATTGAAACCGCCGCCGATTGTCTTTAGGAACTCACGCATCTTGCTATCTCTCTCGGCGCGCTCAGCAACTGCCTCAAACTTAAGCATCGACATCATCAGCGAGATGCCGCGTGCTTTGTTCATTGAAAGGACGGATGCCCAAAGCTGATCAATCGCGTCGAGCCGTCTTTTGTCTACGGCGATTTGACGATTGGAAAGGGCAGTCATTGCGCTGGCGCGGAGGGTCGCGATCTCGGTTTCCTTAGCCCTCAGGTCCGCGCGCAATCTTTCTTCGCTCGCGCGATGCTCAGACCTCAGCGATTCAAGCTTTTGGTCGAACTCGAATCCAATGCTCTTGGTAAGTCGCGCGCTGATCCAATTCCGCAGCAACCAGGCAACAATGCCTAGGGCGGCCGCAGTACTGATAGGAGGTATCCAATCCGAGATCGACATCAGATCTCGACGAAAGCCGCCCAACGTGAACTAGCTGAAAAATTAGGTGACATATCAGATGACAATTTATCTCACGACTTAGTTGACATCACCGCCACCCTGGCGGTGACGTGTCGATCTGCCGCCATCTTGTCACTGGGCCGCGAAGCAGCACTCGTCACCAGCGCGCCGATAGCATCGCGCGACATCACCAGCGAAGCGACATTACCTCGCCTTTCGGCTAATTCCACCTGCCCCCGGAACCGCCGATGCTGTACCGCCCCGCGCCGAGCAGAGCAATCGCCAGCGCGGTCGCGAAGTACATGGCCTGCAGCTCCAGCGCGTAGCCGCCCGTCTCGTTGAGCTTCAACAGCTGCCCCATGTGCGCGAGCCACACGGCGACGGCCATGTTGATGACGACGACGAAGGCTGCGGCGCGGGTCCACAGACCGATGATGATGAGCAAAGGCGCGAGCACTTCGCCGACATAAACCAGGTATGCGACGGGTGGCGGCAGGCCGGCCTTGGCCACGAGGCTCACGATGAAGGCCGGGCCGGCGATGATTTTCGTCACGCCGTGCGTCAATATCAATGCGCCGAGCGCAACTCGGAGGATCAGCCTTCCCAGGTCATTACCCATGTTTGCCCTCACTTGATGTCAGTGACATAACGCGAGAATACCATCAAAGTGCCGCCCGTCAGCCGCGTTCGCCATCGTCGCGCCAGCGTTCCAGTTGCCGGCGCTCGCGCTTGGTCGGGCGCCCTTCGCGGTCCGAGCCCGGATGCCCGAAGGCCTTGCGCCGCTCCACCAGCTCGGAGCGTTTTGCGATGCTCTCCTCACTCTCTTCGTACAGGGCCCGTGCGACCGTTGCCGGACCACGCCTGTCCGAGAGCTCGCACACCGTCACCACCCACTCGCACATGCCGATGTGCACCACGAGCTGATCGCCGACGGACAGCGTTTTCGCGGGCTTGGTGCGCTCGCCGTTCAGCTTGATGCGCCCGCCGTCGATCGCCTGCTGCGCGGCAGAGCGCGTCTTGAAGAAACGCGCGGCCCACAGCCACTTGTCGACCCGCACGGTCACGCTCTAGACCGGCATGGGCTTGCGGCTCGTGAGCGTGAGCCAGCCGCGGATCAGCCGGTACAGCACCCAGATGCCGACCGCGACGCCGAGCGCGATGGCGAACGGGATGCCTATCACCGTCATCACCAGCACCATCATAATGATCAGCCACAGCACGGCGAACCAGAAGGTGCGGATCTGCCAGCGAAAGTGCGAGTCGAGAAAGGTATGGCTCACGTCGCTGCGCTTCACGTAGTTGATGATCACCGCGATGATCGAAGGCCAGCCGGTGAGAAACGCCGTGATGATGAATGCCGGACCGAGGATGCCCATCAACGCGCTGAACGCGTGCAGGCCGTACATGAGATGGGTGAGATTGACGAGGCCCTGCGTCGGCACTGCGAGCCCGGAAGTGTGTTCTAAGTCGACCATGGACGCCTCCCGTCAGTCGATCGCGTGCTGCATGAGCGCAGCGAGCGGCACGTGCTTGAGCGTCGCTTCGTGCGTCGCAGAGAGTATCACAGGCGGCGCCACGCCGGCGTCATATGCTTCCTTCCAGCGCTCGGCGCACAGGCACCAGCGGCTGCCCGGCTTAAGCCCCGGGAAGCGAAACAGCGGCACGGCCTCGCCGAGATCGTTGTCGCGCGACTTGCTGAACGCGAGGAATTCCGCAGTCATCTGCGCGCACACGGTATGCACGCCGACGTCGTCCGTCCCGGTCTCGCAAAACCCGCTGCGTCTGTAGCCCGTGACGGGTGCGAAGCAGCAGGGTTGCAGCGGTTCGCCCAATACGTTTCTGGCAGGCTTCATGCGGATGCGGCGTGCGGGAGCGGCACTACCCGGTTTGCAAGTGACGTACCTGTCGCATGCGGCTGCGCGCAGTGCTGCCCGACGTGCTGTCCGGTGCGGGCTCCGGCCGCGAGCCGCTGCGCATGAAACTCAGGCGTCCTTTCGCGCCGCTGCCCTCGTAGTCGGCCGCGAGCGCGCTCTCGACCGTCGCCGCATCGATGCGCAACACCGCAACGAGGTACTCATGCAGCGCGTCGTACATTCGCTCGAGGGCGATCTCGTGCGTCTTGCCGGTGCGCGCGTAGAACCAATCGGCGTACGCCATGAAACGATCGAAAGCCGAGCCGCCGCCGTGCAGCAGCAGCGCAACCGCCCGCGCGTAGCGCCCCGAGTTGCCCACCATGTCCCAATAGCGCGCAAAGCGCGTGACGCGCTGCATGTCGGGGAAAGAAATGCACGACGTCGCGAGCACGTTGTACGGCGGGTCCGGGTTGTAGCGCATGGCATGCGTCGCGGTGTGCCGGGCGATCGGCGTGCCGCGCAGCCGCTTCAGTATCCCGACCTGTATCTCGTGCGGCTTCAGCGCGAGCAGCCGGTCGAACCCCGCGCCGAAGCTTGCAAGGTCCTCGTCCGGAAGCCCCGCGATGAGGTCCACGTGGACCAGCGCGTCGGTATGCTCGCGCAGCCACGCGATGTTTTGCGCCGCACGCTCGTTGTCCTGGCGCCGCGAGATGAGCGCCTGAACTTCCGGCTTCCACGTCTGGATGCCGACCTCGAAATGCAGCGCGCCGGCGGGAAAGCGGACGATCGCCTGCTTCAGCGCCTCGGGCAGGTGATCGGGTATCAGCTCGAAATGCAGGAAGGTGTGATCGTCCATGCGCTCGAGAAAGAACTCGAGGATGCGCAGGCTCGTTGCAGCCTTCAGGTTGAAGGTGCGATCGACGAAGCGGAAATGGCGCGCGCCGCGATCATGCAGGCGTCCGAGCGCGCCGAGCAGCGCGTCGAGGTCGAAAGGCCACGCCGTCCTGTCGAGCGCCGAGAGGCAGAACTCGCACTTGAACGGGCAGCCGCGCGAGGCCTCGACGTAAATGAAGCGGCGCGCGATGTCCTCGTCGGTGTACTCGTCGTACGGCAGCGCGATGCCCTTCAGCGGCGGCTGCTCGCCCGCCACCACGCGCCCGGCAGGACGCTCGCCCGCGAGCAGCGATCGCGCAAGACGCGGAAACGTCACGTCGCCCCATCCGGTGACGGTGTAGTCGGCGTCGGCGCACACGCGCTGCTCGTCCGTCTCGTGGCTTACCTCGGGGCCGCCGACCACGACGATCACCTCCGGCGCGACGCGCTTGAGCTGCGCCACGACGCGCGCCGTCTCCTCGACGTTCCAGATGTAGGTGCCGAAGCCGATGATGCGCGGGTTGAGCGCCAGCAGCTGCTCGACGATGTCGAGCGGGCGCGCGCCGAGAACGAACTCGACGATGCGGGTGCGGCTGCGCAGCTCGCCCATGTTCGCGCGCAGGTAGCGCAGGCCCAGCGATGCGTGCACGTAACGCGCGTTGACGGTGGCGAGAACGATGTCCGGCATGGGCGTAGTTTATCCGATGCGACGAGACCGCGGATTCAAGAGCATCTACCGCCAAGGGCACAAGGAACGCGAAGGACGACACGAACTGCAGTAGATGCGATCGAATGCCGGCAGCTCGTGCCGCGACCGCAAAGATTTCCCGCCACGCTGTAGCGGTCCCGGGATTTCCCTGGAGTCCTTGGTGTCCTTGATGCTTTCGTTCGAGTCCTGGCGTTCTCCGCCACGTCGCTCAGCCCGGAATCGTGGACAGCGCGCGCGGGTTTCATTTTGTCAGGCGCTCTTGAAGCTCGTGGCCCGGCGACGGCCCGCTGCTTGCACCGTCCCGCGTGGCCCGCCGCGGCGCCGTGCAGGAAGCGAAAAAGGCCGAGCATCCCGGCTGACGCCGCAGGGTGCGGACGGCGGCCGTTTTCTGCTACCCTTCGGCCCTGACTTAACGTATCGACGAGGCGATCATGGCTGCAAACCCCGACCGGATGACCGAAGCGAAAATGGACTCGGCATCGCTGTACCGCGAGGAAATCATCACCGACCGCAAGGTCGGCACCATACGCATGATGACGCCCCTGAAGAGCGACGGCACTGCGGATACGGCGCGCCCCGTGATCTACATGGGCGAAGCGCAGATCATGACGCAGGCCGGGCCGCTGCCCATCAACTTCGACATCGAAGCGAAGACGCTGCTCGAAGCCGTGGACAAGTTCGGTCCCTCGGCGAAGGAAGCGATAGAGCGCACGGTGCGCGAGCTCCAGGAAATGCGCCGCCAGGCAGCCTCTTCCATCGTCGTCCCGCAGGGACCCATAAGCGGGCTGGGCGGGGGCGGCGGCGGAAAAATACAGTTGCCCTGAGCGGCGGGCGCGCATGGCGCCGGGCCTTCGCATCGGCATAGACCTCGGCGGCACCAAGACCGAAATCGCCGCGCTCGACGGCGACGGGCGCGAGCTGCTGCGCCGCCGCGCCGCAACGCCTTCCGGCGATTATGACGCCATGCTGCGGCTCATCGTCCAGCTCGTCGGCGATGCGGAGCGCGAGCTCGGCCTCGCTGCGGGCATAGGGATAGCAACGCCGGGCGCGATATCGCCCGCGACGGGCCGCATCCGCAACTCGAACTCCACCTGCCTCAACGGCCGGCCGCTCCGCGAAGACGTCGAGCGCGCGCTCGGCCGCCGCGTCGCGATGGCGAACGATGCCAACTGTTTCGTGCTGTCCGAAGCGAGCGACGGCGCTGCGGCCGACGCCGCGATTGCGTTCGGTGTCATCCTCGGCACCGGCGTAGGCGGCGGCGTGTACGTGCACGGGCGCGTGATCGAGGGCGCGAACGCGATCGCCGGCGAATGGGGACATAACCCGCTGCCGTGGCCGCGCGACGACGAGCGCCCCGGATCGCCGTGCTATTGCGGCAGGCACGGGTGCATCGAGACGTGGCTTTCCGGTCCCGCCCTTGCACGCGATCATGCTGCGCGCAGCGGCGAGCGCATTTCCGCCGGCGCGGTGGTCGCGCAAAGTATCGGCGGCTCCGCCACAGCACGCGAGACTCTGGAGCGTTACATGGACCGGCTCGCTCGTGCGCTCGCCGGCGTGATCAACATTCTCGATCCGGATGTCATCGTGCTGGGCGGCGGCCTGTCCAACATCGACGCGCTGTACGACATGGTGCCGCGACTGTGGAGAGAGTGGATATTCAGCGACGTGGTGCGCACGCGGCTCACGCGCAACCGGCACGGCGATTCGAGCGGCGTGCGGGGCGCGGCGATGCTGGGCGCGATGCCGTGAGCCTTGCGGCCCAGCCGTCCGTGCTCCGGTCGCTGCTCAAATTCCTGATCGTCGGCGTGCTCAACAGTACCGTCGGCCTCGCCGTGATCTTCCTCGCGAAGTGGCTGGGCGCGATGGGCGACATCGCGGCCAATCTCCTCGGCTATGGCGTCGGGCTCACGGTGAGCTTCGCGCTCAACCGCGGATGGACGTTTCGCCACGCCGGCTCGGCGGTGCCCGCTGCATTGCGTTTTACGGCGGTCATCGCGGTCGCGTACGGCCTCAATCTCGCGACGGTGATGCTCGCGATCCACGGACTGCACATCGACAGTTATCTGGCGCAGGCCGCCGGCATCGTGCCGTATACGGCGCTCACTTTCGTCAGCTTGCGCTATTACGCTTTCCGCTGACAGCCAGTAGAGCCTCCTGATCGATCCACGGCCGCACCGCCTCGCATCGCGAGGACGAAAGCGGTCAGCCCGAAGGCGGTATTCAGGGTAAATGCGCGCTCCTCGATGCGGCACACGCCGCGCAGCACGGCATTCAGCAGCGCAGGCAGCGGTTTCATGTCGGACGCCGGCGCCGCGGACGAAGGCAGCAGCCTGCGCGCCATGCGCACTACGGCGACCGCGGGAAATATCGTGCCGAAGAAGTAGCAGCCCTTTTCGACGATGAGGCCGGCCTGGCGCGCCACGTCGGCGATCTGCGCCAGGGTATAGCGCCGGTAATGGCCCAGATATTCGTCATGTCCGCTCCACAGGAAGCTGAAGGCCGGCACCGTGACGACGAACTGCGCGGTTGCGGGCGCGCCCTGCACCACCGACGAGAGAAGCCCTACGTCATCCTGCACGTGCTCGAGCACGTCCATCAGCAGGTACAGGTCCGCGCCGACGCCTTTCGCATCCCGGCGGTAGGCGACGCGCTTGTCCGCCAGCCACTCGTCGCGATCGCTCTCGTAATTGATGTCCACGCAGGTCGCTTCGCGCGCGTCCGGCCGCTCTTCCAGCAGGTGCCGGGAGAAGAAGCCGGAGCCCGCGCCGATGTCGGCGATGGTGCGGAACCGGACGGGTTGCAGCAGGCGATCCAGCGCGGCCGCCTTCGACGCGTAGTACCAATGCCTGCCGACGTCGCCTTCCCAGCCCCGCAGCTCCTTGATATCCATCGCGTCACTCCGCCATGCCGCCGTCGCCGCGCTCGACGATCGCATCGACGACATACAACGGCCGTGCCTTCGATTCCTGGAAGAGCCGCCCGATGTACTCGCCGATCACCCCCAGCGTGACGAGCTGCATGCCCGAGAAGAACATGATGGACGTGACGATGGATGCATAGCCGGGCACATCCACGCCGAGCACGAACGTACGCAACGCGATGAACAGCGCGTAAAGAAACGCTGCGGTTGCGATCGTGAGCCCGATGTACGTCCACGCCCGCAGCGGCAACGTCGAAAAGCCGAACAGCCCGTCGAGCGCGAAGTTCCACAGCGCCCACGGCTTCCACTTCGTCTCGCCGGCGGAGCGCGCAGGACGCTCGTACGTCACCGCGGCCGTGCGGAATCCCACCCACGCATAGAGTCCCTTCATGAAGCGCGTGCGCTCCGGAAGCTGGCGCAGCACTTCCGCCACGCGACGATCGAGCAGACGGAAGTCGCCCGCGTTTTCCGGCAGCTTGGTGGTCGAGAAGCGGTTGAACATGCGGTAGAAGGCGGCCGAGGTGTGGCGCTTCATGAAGCTGTCCGCGTCCCGGCGCGCGCGCACGCCGTACACGACATCGTAGCCTTCGCGCCAGCGCTCGACGAACGCCGGGATCACGGACGGCGGATCCTGCAGATCCACGTCGATCGGGATCATCGCATCGCCGCGCGCGAAGTCGAGGCCCGCGGAAAGCGCCGCCTCCTTGCCGAAGTTGCGCGTGAAGCTCACCACCCGCACGCGCGCATCGCTGCCGCTCGCCTTCTTCAGCACTGCGAGCGTCTCATCCGTGGACCCGTCGTCGACGAAGACGACCTCGTAGTGCATATCGGAGCGATCGAGCGCAAGCGCCACCGCGTCGAGAAACATCGGGATGGCGTCCGCTTCGTCGAGCACAGGCACGATGAGCGATATCAGCGGCGTGCGCGAACGCCGCATGCGTTGCGGCCCGGCGAGTACGCCGCTCGCGGTACGCAGCGCTCTTGCGCTTCCCTCGAAACGCTGCTCCGGCGACGCGGAACGCAATCCGCGAGGAGCGGCATAGCCCGGCCTTCTTGCAGCGCGACTCGACATAAGCCCTACCTCCGCCGCGCGGCGTCGTTCGCGCGGACCGATGTCATGGATAGTCCGGCGGCCTGCTCGGCGGTGCCGGGCTCGGGAGCCGCCCAGGGCGCGACCGCCGGCAGCCGCGTGAATTGCGGCTGGTCCCGCACCAGCACGGAGTGCCGCTCATCGTCGTACACCAGCTTGTAGCCGCCCTCCGCGAGCAGCAGCTGGCGCAGCGGCAGGTCCTTCGGCAGCACGGCGTAGTCGATGGCGCGCGCCTCGAACTTCCTCTTCCAGTCCGCCTTGCCGCCGACGATCTCGAAATAGTCGTTGAGGAAGGCATTGCCGTAGAGATCCGCGCGGCCGTCCACGAACACGCGCTGCGCAGGATAAAGGCGCCAGATGAGGTAGCCGCCTTCGCCGTACTCGTTGAACATGCGCCCCGTGATGCCGTTGTCCGCGATGAAGGAGGCCGCCTTCACCGGCAGCGCGGCATCGATGATGTTCTCGGGTGTGTAACGGCGCGTCTGGATGTACGCAATGCTCGCGCCCACGCAGACGAGCAGCGCCACGTTGAGCGCGTTCACCACGACCGCGTCCAGCTGCCGCCCGCTCGAAATCGCTTTGACGCGCAGCACCGGCGAATGTGGCAGCGCCGGCAGCTCACGCGCGAACAACGCGAAGAACGGCGCCACCGCGAGACAGGCAAGCGGCAGGTGTCGCACCGCCGTGAAGCCGCAGACGATGAAGAACAGCGGCACCGCAAGCTCCAGCAGGTCGGGCTTGCGCCGCGAGTAGATCTGCACCGCGAAGAAGAGCAGGAACGCGCCAAGGAAATAGCGGTAGTACAACGAGTGGAAATTCGGGCTCTGCCATTCGTTGATGACGCCTTTCGCGACGTCGAGGTTGAGCACGTAGAAGGGATAGATCCAGTACTCGAGGAAACGCGGGTTCGCGAGCGTGGCCGCCGTAGCGAGCGCCGCCCAGAACGTGAGGCGCTTGAGCGCTGCTCGACGCGCGGCATCCGTCTCACCGCGAACGAAGGATTGCGCCCATTCGGCGGCGAGGAACAGCGCGAGCAGCGCAATCCCGACCACGCTCGCCCCGTGAAGGTTCGCCCAGGCGATCATCACCACCGGCAGGGTCCACGCGAGGCGCGTGCTGCGGTGATACTTGCAGTCCGCCAGCACACCGAGGTACAGCACGAAGAAGAGGTAGGTAAAGAGCTGCGGCCGCGGCGACGTGAAGCCGATCAGGGGCGCGAAAAACAGCAGCGCGACGATCAACGCCTGCATCTGCGAGCGCGCGGTGCGCGAGCACACCCGGAACAGCGCAAGGAAGACGAGCGCATACAGGGCGGCGACGAAGATATTCAATCCGGCGAAGCCGGCCGCAGCGAACACGCCGTAGAACACCACCTCCGACAGCCACTCGTGCAGCACCCAGTCCGCGCCGAACAGGGTATGAGAGAACACGTCGGCGTGCGGCAGCGCGCCGTGCGAGACGATGTACTCGCCGGTCTTCAGGTGCCAGTACAGATCGGGGTCGTAGTTGATCGGCGTGGCGAGCTTGAGCACGAAGAGCGCGAGCACGACGGTGACCGGCACGGTAAGCGTACCGAGCAGCCGCCTCGCCAGCGATGGACGCAGACTGCGCTGCGTGCCGGCCGCGAGGACTTCGGTATGAGGCATGTGCAGGCGCTCCTGTGCGGTGCGTGGCTACTTCGAGCTGGCGACCCGCGCGTGCTCCGCGACTGCCGGGGTCTCCAGCAACGCCGTCTCGTCCTTCACGTCGCGTCCGAGCACCAGCCTCACCTTGATGTCGGGACGCAGCTTGTCGCTGCGTATCATCAGCGCCTGCTGGTGCATCAGCGCGGCGAGTTGAGCGGCTTCCTGCACGTAGCCGGCGCCGTACTGAATTTCGGTGACGCGCTGGTACGGCTTCTGATTGGTGAGCCGCACGGGCGTCATGCCTGCATGGCGCAGATGGTCGGCGACCCGGCGCGCCATGCCTGCCGTGCCGTTGCCGTTCGACACCTCGAGACGGAACGTTCTGGCCTGCGTCGCAGCCGGAGTGACGAGCGGTTGCGCGGCTGCCACTTCGGTGGGCGCGGGCGTGCGCACCGGCGCGACCGGCGCGCGCAGCTCGTAGATGCCCGGCGCAATCTGCGTCAACCCCATCGCCGGAACGGCGGCCGGCGCGACCACGGCGGCCGGTGGGGCCTCGCGATACGACACCGTCGCAGCCGTCTCCGTACGACTCGGCGCAGGAGCGATCGCCGCGGGCGCTGCTGCGACCGCGGATTTCGATGGCGTCGCAGCAGGCAGCGGAGCCGACGGCGGTGCGCCGTCCGCCAGCCGCGCGAGCTGCACCGCTCGCGCGTTGTGATCGCCCGCGAGCTGCACGTCGCCGGCCCTGCCGTACGCGAGGGCGAGATTGGTGTGCGCACGCGCATAGCCCGGGTCGAGCGCCACGGCCCGCTCCAGATGCGGTATCGCCTGCGCGTAGTCACCCTTCAGATACAGCACGTACCCCAGGTTGTTCTGCAGGTAGGCGGCGCGCGGGTTGTCCCTGACCGCCCTGTCGAGCCGCTCGAAGGCGAGGTCGTACTTGCCCTGCAGCGCGTACACCGTGGCGAGCGCATTCGACGCTTCGGCATAGTCGCTCTTCAGCGCGAGCGCGCGCTCGTAGGCCTGCGCGGCGGCGTCGAGGCTGCCCTGCACCTGCGCGTAGCGACCGACCTGGTAGTACATTTCGGGGCTCTCGGATGAATTGCGCGCCTCGAGCACGGACTTCATGCCGTAGGACGCAATCGAGCCTGCGACAGTCGTGCAGCTCTGCAGCACGGGCGCCGCGCACAGCAGGGGCATCAGCAGATAGGTGCTCTTCATGACGGGTCTCCGGTTGGCGATTCGGATCAATGGCCGCCTGACATCGTCGGCAGCAGCACCCGGTAGATCTGTATGAACGCCGGGCCCAGCAGCACGAGCAGCAGCGACGGGAAGATGCAGAAGATGAGAGGGAACAGCAGCTTCAGCGCGATCTTGGCTGCGGCCTCTTCGGCGAGCTGGCGGCGCTTGGTGCGCAGCATGTCGGCGTGCACGCGCAGAGAGTCGGCGATGCTGGTGCCGAAGCGCTCCGCCTGGATCAGCATCGCGACCAGCGTGTTCACGTCTTCCACGCCGGTGCGCAGCGCGAGATTGCGCAGCGCCGTCTCCTTGCTTGCGCCCGCCCTGAGCTCCAGCGTGACGAGATGCAGCTCCTCGCTCAGCGCGCCGCTGCGATGCTGCATTTCCTCCGCCACGCGGTTGAGCGCCGCGTCGATCGCAAGGCCGGCCTCCACGCAGACGATGAGCAGGTCGAGCGCGTCGGGGAAGGACTCGAAGATCTCGCGCTGTCTCACGAACACGAGCCGGCGCAGCACCATGTGCGGCAGGTAATAGCCCAGCGTGCCGGTAAACAGCAGCACGAGCATGTAGCCCTGCGTGCCGAGCTTCGCGCCGGACAGCGCAAGATAGAAATAGGTCACGGCGGGCAGCAACGCGGCAAGCAAGGTCTTCGCGGCGAAAAACACGACCGGTGCTGCATCGCTGCGTATCCCGGCGTTGATGAACTGCATGCGCAGCGGCGAGGCGGCCCAGTTGCCTTCCGGCAGCGACAGCCTGGCGAACGGCTTCGTGATCTCGGCCACCCGCTCTATCCATTCGCGCGCCGTGCGGCCGCCCGGCTCCGTGCCGGCCACCTCGAGCACGCGCCGGCGCACGGGCGATGCGCTGAACAGGAAGACTACGCCCAGCGCGAGCGATGCCGCGGCTATGAACGTCACGGCCACGAATACGATCTGCATGCCTGTCATGGAAATCCCTCCGATCTGCTAGACGCGGATGCGTATGATCCTGCGCATCCACAGCACCCCGAACGCCATCATCGCGAGCGCGAAATAGACCATCTTCAGACCGGCGGGATCGCTCCAGAGCACGGCCATGAACTTCGGGTTCACGAGCTGGATCAGCAACGCGGTGCCGAACGGGAGCAGGCCCAGTATCCAGGCCGACAGCCGTCCTTCGGCGGAGAGCACGCGTATCGTTCCGAACAGCTTCAGCCGCGCGCGTATGATCCCGCCGATGTTGGTGAGCAGCTCGGCAAGGTTGCCGCCGGTCTCACGCTGAATGAGGACGGCGATGACGAGGTACTTGAGATCCGTGCTGGGAATGCGTCCCGCGAGATTGAGCATCCCTTCCTGCATCGACACGCCGTAATTCACTTCGTCGAACAGCAGGCGGAACTCGCCGGAGATCGGGTCGACCATCTCGTCGCCCACCATCTTCACGGCGTTGGGAAATGCGTGCCCTGCCCGCAGCGCGCGCGCCATCAGGTCGACGGCATCCGGCAGCTGCTGCTCGATGCGCATCATGCGTTTCCTGCGCGTCCTCGACACGTACAGCCACGGCAGCAGCGCGCACACCGCGGCGCCCGTCAGCGACGCGAGCAGCGGATAGCGGAGAAACAGCGGCACGGCGAAGCCCGCGGCGGCCGCGATGACGGTAAGGCCGACGAAGTACGCCACCGTCCACTCCAGCCCCGATTGCAACAGCCGGCGATCCAGCGCGTGAGCCGTATCCATTCGCTGGAGCGCGTCTGCGAGCCAGGGCATGCGGCTCAGCGCGCGCTCCTTGTAGAGCGAGAACCGCACGCCCGTGTCCTCGATGCCTTCGGCAACAGCCTTCAGGCGCTGCGCGAGACGCCGGGCCTCTGCGCTCCTGTTGGTCTGCCACCACAGGTACACGCCCTCGATCGCAAGCACCACGGCGATGAAGATCGCGATGCCGAACAGATAGTAGACGGTGGTCATGGCACGTCCTCACTCGAAGCGGCGCGTCGGGTCGAACAGCTCGGTCGGCAGCGTGATGCCGTAGGTGCGCAGCCGCTCGCTGAACTTCGGACGCACGCCGGTCGCCGCGAAGTGGCCGGTGACGCTGCCGTCCTGGGCGATGCCGCTCTGCCGGAAGGCGAAGATCTCCTGCATGGTGATGATGTCGCCTTCCATGCCGGTGATTTCCTGGATGCTGGTCATCTTGCGCTTGCCGTCCGCCAGCCGCGCGATCTGCAGGATGACGGTGATCGCCGAGGCGATCTGGCTGCGCAGCGCCTTCACCGGCATCGACATGCCTGCCATGCCGACCATGTTCTCGAGACGCGACAGCGCGTCGCGAGGTGTGTTGGCGTGTATCGTCGCCATCGATCCCTCGTGGCCGGTGTTCATCGCCTGCAGCATGTCGAGCGCCTCGGCGCCGCGCACCTCGCCGAGGATGATGCGGTCAGGCCGCATCCTCAGCGCGTTCCTCACCAGCGCGCGCTGCGTGACCTCCCCTTTGCCTTCGATGTTCGGCGGGCGCGTCTCCAGGCGAACCACGTGCGGCTGGCGCAGCTGCAGCTCGGCCGCGTCCTCTATGGTGACGATGCGCTCGGTCGCCGGGATGTAGCCCGAGAGCAGGTTGAGCATGGTCGTCTTCCCGCTCCCCGTCCCGCCGGAAATGAGGATGTTCACCTTCGACTTGCTCAAGCCCTCGAGCAGCGTGGCCATCTGCGGCACCATGCTCCTGAATTCGATCAGCTGCTCGACGGTGAGCGGCGTCTGCGAGAAGCGGCGTATCGACACCACCGGCCCGTCGAGCGCGAGCGGCGGAATGATGGCGTTGACGCGCGAGCCGTCCGGCAGGCGCGCGTCGACCATCGGGCTCGACTCGTCGATGCGGCGGCCTACGCGCGATACGATCTTGTCGATGATCTTGAGCAGGTGGGCGTCGTCGTTGAACCGCACGTCGGTGAGCTCCAGCCGCCCGCGGCGCTCCACGTACACCTGGTACGCGTTGTTCACCAGGATGTCCGAGATCGTCGCATCGGCAAGCAGCGGCTCGAGCGGCCCCAGGCCCAGCATCTCGTGCTGGATGTCGCGCACCAGGCTGCGGCGCTCGATGTCGTTGATCGCGACGTTCTCTTCCTCGAGCAGCCGCTCCACCATGCCGCGCAGCTCCTCGCGCAGGCGGTCGCCGCCGAGCGTCTCCATGCGCTCGAGGTCGAGACGGTCGAGCAGCAGGCGGTGTATGCGTACTTTCAGCGCGCGGTACGCGGAGCTGTCGGGCAGGCCGTCGCGCGCCTGCGCCAGCGCCGCATAGCCCGCCGATGATTCGATTCTTTCCCTGAGCGACATGTGCAATCCTCTGAGAGACTCGCGTGTTCCGGCGCCTGCCCGTCAGCCGATGCCGAGCACTTTGGAAATCCAGCCGCCTTCCGCGCGGCTCGCGCGCGGCGCGACGACGGCGGCGAGGTCCATCAGCGCGCGCGTGACGGCATTGTTCTTCGCCATCCTGGCGATCGGCACGCCCTGGTTCACCGACGCCGCGGTCGCCTGGTAGCTGTTGGGTATCGTCCTGAACACCTTGATGCCGAGCGCCTTCTCCACGTCGACGAGACCGATCTCCTGGCCCTTCTCGTGGCGGTTCACGATCACGTTGATCTTCGCGTTCGAGTAGCCGAGCGAGCGCAGCACGCCGAGCAGCCGTCTGCCGTCATGGATGTACGGCAGGCCGATCTGCACCACCGGGAATATGAGGTCCGCGAGGTCGAGCGCGCGCAGCGTCACTGCATCGAGCGAGCGGCCGAGATCGAGGATGACGAAATCGTTGTGCTGGCGCGCAATGGAGATGATCTTCTCCACGTGCTCCGCCTTGACGTCCACCGACTGCGCCGGATCCTGCGGCGCCGGCAGCACGCCGTACGTGGGCAGCACGTTGAGCACGGAGGCGGAGAGCAGCACGCCGTCCAGGCGCTGGATCTCGCGCGCCACTTCGGCGAGATCCATCCCGGGCTGCTCGGCCGACACGAACAGCGCGGCGTCGCCGAACTGCAGGTTGAGGTCGAGCAGCAGCACCTTGTGGTGCCCGCCTTCGCCGAGGACGTAGCCGAAATTGGTCGCGAGGAAGGTCGCGCCGCTGCCGCCTTTCGCCGGGATGAAGGCAATCACCTTCCCGCGCGTCTCGACCGGCGCGCCCTTGCGCTTGAGCCGCTCGATGGCGCGCAGGAGCTGGTCTGCGGGCACGGGACACGGCAACACCTCGCGCACGCCGGCGCGCATGGCGCTGCGGAAGAATTCCGGAGACTGGTTGTCCGTCACGACGATGAAAGCCGTCGCCGGGTGCGCGCGACCGATGCGCTCGAGGCTGTCGAGACCGCCTTCGTCCACGGCTTTGCCGTTTACGATGATGACGTCCGGCGGCGCGCCGATCGCCTTCAGCTCCCGCGTGCTCCCTTCGATCGTGGAAACGTCGACGTGCGGGTCGTTCTTCAGCGCCCGGCAGATCGCGTCGAGGTGCCCGCGGTCCGATGACACGACCGCGATCGTGGTTCTGGTCATATTGATGTTCCTTTATCGCGCATTCCATCGTGCTCCGCGGCGAAGAGTCAGCTGCATACGGGGTTGGCGCCGCTTTCGCTGCTCATGCTCTCGCGCGGAAGCGTCGTTGAAAAACTCGGCAGCGTCAGCGCGATCGGCACGAACGGCATGACGGTGCTCACCGTCACGCCGGGCGAGATGCTGACGGTCACCGTCCGGCAGGTGTTGATATCGCAGGCGTCCGGCTTGTAGACGATGCTGATCATGTCTTCGGGGACGAGATTCAGCATTTCGCGCATGCGCTGCTTGATGGTCACGGCATTCTTGTCGCATACGATCGCCATGCGCGCGCCGAGGCGCGTCGCCTCGGCCGCCGTGTTCCAGTAGAAGAGCACGCGACCGAATTCCATGCAGCCGATCAGCAGCGAGAAGAACACTACCGACACGATGGCGAACTCGATCGCTGTGGCGCCGCGCTGCCGCCGCGCGCAGGAGAGCGCGGCTCTCATAGCACCTGCCTCATGGTCGTGCTGATGTCGTTGAAGGTGAGGCTCGGCACGACGAACGGCACGACCGACGTGAACGCGTAGCCGACCACCGATACGGTGACGAGATTGATCACCTCGCTGCCTGTCGGCTGCGCAAGGTTTCCCGGGCAATTCGTCGAGTCGCACACCGACACCTGGCTCGTGGCAAGCCCCGGAACCAGCGGCGAGCCGGTGCACGTGCCGTTGCCGTACACCACCATGCATTGCGCTATGGCGACGTCGTTCGGGTCGCCGGGCCCCTGCGCCGACAGGAATCGCGCGGCATCGCGCGTGCCCTTGGCGAGCGTGTTGTACTGGTAGAACGCGCGGCCGAGCTCGGTGATGCCGAATACGAGCACGACGAGCGGTATGAGCACGATGCCCATCTCGACCGCTGCGACGCCTTTCTGCCTCGAAAGCCGGGTTCTCATAGGCCGCTCATTGCACCAATGCAGGGACCAGCGGGCCCACGCTGCCCGGGCCGCCGACGCCGCCGAGCGTCGCGCACGGGCTGTGGGGATCGTCCGACCTGCCGCGATATTCGAGCCATACCTCGTCGCTGCCCGAGGGCCCGTTGTCGTTCGTCATCGGGTGCAGCAGCAGCACGCAGGCATAGCCGAGCACCGGCACCGTCTGCGGCGTGCTGGCCGCCCAGCTGCTGCAGTCGACCACCGGCACGGTCGTGAGCCGGCGATCGCCGCCGTACTGCGCGAGCTGCGCGGTGGTGCTGTTGTTGTAGCTGTTGTTGATGTTGAGCCCGGACAGCGTGTTGCCCTGGTACGGCGAGTGCGCCGTGCGATTCGCCCGGTAATTCGGCGCGCCGCTGGCGGAGGCGCCGTCGAAGGCGTTGAACTTCTCCGGCCAGTTGAACGGCGTGTACGAATAGCCCGTGTAGTCCGCCGGCGCGGTGGTGATGGTTTCGCCGCCCTTGTAGAGCCCGAAGCGCGTGTTCCACGCCTTGCCGAGGGAGGCGATGTTGCCCTGCTCGCCCACCTGCTGGCCGGTGGCCGGCACGCCGCAGGCACCGGTTCCCTTGATGATGTTCGCGAGCTCGTTGGCGCCGCCGCCGGGTGGCGTGAAGTCGATCCAGTCGAAGCTGCCCGTGGCCGACGCGCTGAGCTTGCTGGTCATCCACTGGCCTGCCGTCATGCCGGCGAATGGATCGGATGGTGTCCCGGCGGGCAGCTTGCACAGCCCGATGGGCACCGCGCATGCAGTCTGCGAGTGGGCGAGCGTCGCGACGGCGAACGCGCTGACGGCCTGCGGGCCGAAGCCGACGACTTGCATGAACCAGGTGCCTATGCCCGAGCGCCTGGCGATGCACATGACGTACTTCGATGCGGAATCGGCGCCTGCGGCGCGCGCGAGGTAAGCCGAGTTCGGGGAGAACGTGGTGCTGAAACGCACGTCCTCGGGTGCGATGGTGACGGCGCTGCCCTGGAAGCCGGCCTTGTTGCGCGAGGCGACCAGGATGCCGGCATTCTCCGCGTTCTGGAGAAAGGTCGAGGCGCAGGGTCCGAGCGTGGTGTCGCACGTCAGCGCGCGCGAAGCGGCGAGCGCGCAGGCGTCGGCGGCGTCCTGCAGCTCGGTCTTCGTCACGTAGAGATGGCCGAGGTCGAGCGCGAGGCCCGCGAACGCGATCAGCACCGCGAGCGACAGGCCGACGATCACCGCCACCGTTCCGCGCTGGCGCGCGCGGAAACTCCGAGGCCGGCCGCGATGCGAGGCGACGCTCATACGCGGTGTATCAGCGGGCGCCGCTGAAGATGTCGAAAGTGCGCTCCGGCGCCTTGAAGGAGTTCTGATAACGGTCCACCGTCTCCCGGGCGCTCGGGCCGTCGAGCCCGGCGACGGGGTCGGTGTTGCGCCACGCCTCGGGATACAGCATCTGTTTTTGCTTCGCCTCCTGCACCGCGAGGCCCTGCTTGCTGTCGTAGTACGGCGTCGGGCTCGCGCACGCGCCCAGCGCAGCGACGGCTAATACGAGCGTAATGGTCGTCCTGTTCATGATGGCTCCTTACCTGACGTCGAAACCGCCCTGCGTGCGCGGCGCCTGCCCGTCCCGCGGCCGGCCTTCCAGCCGCCCCTCGAGCTGAAGCTCGGCCTGAGTCGGCGTGATGACGTGATCCGTGGGCAGCGCGTAGTCGGCGGGCAGCGGCTTCACCAGCCGCGGCGTGACGACGAACATAAGCTCCGTCTGATCCGTCTGGAATTCGGTGCTGCGGAACAGCGCGCCGAGCACCGGCAGGTCGCCCAGGCCCGGGAAGCGATTGATCGTCTCCTTGGTGTTGTTCTGTATGAGCCCCGCGATCATGAAGCTCTGGCCGTCATTGAGCTGCACGGTGGTTTCCGCGCGGCGCAGCGTGAACGAAGGCAGCACCGACGTGGCGCCGTCCACAGTGGTGAACGGCGTGCCGGTCTGCTGGAGCTCGGACACCTCCGGCGCAACCGACAGATTGATGCGCCCGCCGTCGAGGACCGTAGGCTTGAACTTGAGCCCGACGCCGAACTCCTTTTCTTCGAGCGTGATGAAAATGCCGCCCGTCAGATCGTTGCGCCGGCCCACCGGGATGAAGATCTTGCCGCCCGCGCGGAAGCTCGCCTCCTGGCCGCTGATCGCCATGATGTTCGGCTCGGCGAGCAGCCGTATGAGGCCGTTGTTGTTCTGGGCGTCGAGCTGGATGGCGTACTGCGAGCCCTTGATCACGCTCGCGGACCCGAGCAGCTGGTGGAAGAAGTTCGAGCGGGACAGGATGTCGTAAGTGAAGCTGCCGCTCTGCTTGTTCGTGCTGAAGCTCATCCCGAGCCGGTTGAGCAGGTTCTTCGACACTTCCGCGACCTTGACTTCGAGCATGACCTGCATCGGCGAGCGCACGCGCAGCATGTTGATGACGCGCGGCGCCGCGAGCTGCGCGATGCGCGCCGTGTTGGCCGTCTCGCCGACCTGCACCGTGGTGATGCCTCGGCCCGGATCTCCGCTCATCACCGGCGTGATGAGCCCGCGCGTGAGCCGCCTTATCCATGCCTGCGCGATGTCCTGCGCCTGCGCGACCTTCACCGCGCTCGACACCGAGCCCAGCAGCGCGATCGAATCCGCGGTGCTGCGCACCGTGATGTCGCTCTCTTCCGGCAGCAGCAGCTTGAGCTCGGCCTGCAGCAGGCTGGGATCCGCCGTCACCGAGAGGTCGACCACCGTAGCCTGGCCGCTCCTGGTCCACACGATGAGGTTCGTCGTGCCGAGGTCCTTGCCGAGCAGATAGACCTCGCGCTCGCTGATGGGTGTTGCGTCCGCGATCGCGGGATTGCCGACGGACAGGCGCGCGACCGGGTCAGGCAGCCGCAATACCGTCGACTTGCTGACCACGAGATTCATTGCGGTGCCGACGCGCGCCGGCTCGGAGGAAAGCTGATGAGGCAGGTCTTTCGGCGGCGCCGCGGGACGGCTGCCTTGCGCCTGCACGATCGCTTCGGCCAGCGCCTCCAGCGTGAGCGGCGTCTTTGCCGGCGCCGGAGGCAGCGCTGCAACGTCGGGCCGCCGCACTTCTGCGACTGCGGGCACGCGCTTCGCGGCCGCCGGCGCCGCGCGCTCGCCTGCGTCCATGCCGGATTGCAACGAAAGGGACTCCGCCGCCACGGGCAGCGCGCATCCGAACGCATACGCGCACGACAGCAAACCGGCAAGCCGGCTTAGGGAGTATGCGTTGGTGTTCATATTGACTCCTCGATGGATGGACAGCACTCGCGATCAGAATTCGACCGCGGACTTGCTCATGCCTTTGATCATCTCGACCTTGCGCTTTTCCGGCAGCACGGCGACGACCGGAACGGCGGCGGGACGGCTCACGAGGCGCGGGCGCGGCTTCGGCGGCGGCGCAGCGGCGATCTGGAACAGGTCCTCCTTGCGGGCTCCGGCAGTACGCAGATTCTTGTCGTCGACCTGGTTGCGCAGCACGAGCGAGAGCGTGCCGACGCTGCGCGCGACGTCGAGCTTTTCCGCCTGCTCGGGCGTGACTTCGAGCGTGACGGCGTTGACCACCTTGGGCCTGGTGTCGTCGCGGCTCGCTTCCTGCGCCACGGCCAGCACGAGAATGCGTTCCAGCACGATCTTCGAGATGGCGAGATCCCGGCTGCTGGCGCCCGCCCGCGCATCCTGCTGCGTGCTCACCAGAATGTCGACGTAATTGCCCGGCAAGGCGAAGCCCGCGACGCCGACCACGTCGTTGACCCGCACCGTGATCGCGCGCCTGCCTTCCGAGACGACCGCCGACAATCCGCCGCGTGTGCCTTCGGGGGCGAGCTTCGATTCGAGGACGGCTTCTCCCCGCTGCAGCGTGGTTTTCAGCACGCGGCCATCGAGCGCCTTCACGTCGGTGAACGCGCCGGGCGGTATGCTGCTCGACGGCCAGTCCGCGAGCTGAAGCATTTCCGGGTTGAGACGGCTTCCGAGCTGCACGTCCACGCCGAGGACGACCACTTTCTTCACGCCCAGCTGCGCCTGGCCGCTGATCCACTGCGTCGCCATGATGACCGCGATGAACCCCGCGGCCAGCGCGGCTCCTATCATCATCAGTGCTCTACCGCTTCTCATCTTGTCCTCCTGTAACGTCTGTCCCGATGGTCCATGACGTCTTCATGTGCCGGACCGCCGAAGCGGCCCGCTCTAATGCAACGTTCGTGCCGCGCTCCTTTCCGTCTTATGCAGGCGTCATCCCCCCTCCTCAATGCGAGGCAAAATAGTTGCCCCACGCCCAGTCGAGCGCGTCGCCGGTGAGCTGAGGCGTCACGCCGCGGTACTGGGCGAAATCCCTGATCTGCCCGATGAGATCGCGCGGATAGCAGGCGAGCATCGGCTTGCCGCCCGCCTCGTGATGGGCACGCAGCAGGTAGTCGAAGGCAGGCTCGGAATACTCGATGCCGTACTCCTCGCACACCTCGACGAAGATGGCGCGGTACTCGGCACGGTCGAGCGGGCCGACGTGTATCTTGTAGCCCAGGCGCCGCAGAAACGCCTCGTCGGCCACCTGGCTCGGCACGAGGTTGGTCGAGAACACCAGGATCACGTCGAACGGAATGGCGAACTTGTAGCCGTTGTGGAGCGCCTGGTAATCGCGCCGGCGGTCCATGGGAACGATCCAGCGGTTCATGAGCTGCTGCGGAGAGATGAGCTGCCGCCCGAGGTCGTCGACGATGAACAGCCCGTTGTTCGCCTTGACGTGCGGCGGCGCCTGGTAGAAGCGCGAGGTCGCATCGAATTCCAGGTTGAGCATTTCCATCGTCAGCTCGCCCCCGGAGATCGACACCGGCCGGTCGCACATGACCCAGCGCGCATCGGCGGCCTGGCGGCGGTCGATGCTCGGGACGCCGCGCATCCCGCTGTCGCGCGCGTGATGAACCAGCGGGTCGTAAACCTGGATCACCTCGTTGTCCACGCAGATCGCATACGGCACGGCCACTGCGCCGTTGAGCAGGCGCAGCAGTTTCTCCGCAAGGAAAGTCTTGCCGCTGCCCGCAGGTCCGTAGAGGAACATCGGCCGCCCGGAATTCATCGCCGCACCGAGCTGCTCGCGCAGGTGCGTGCGGATCACGAGACCTTCGAATGCGCGATTGACGTCCTCCAGCGTGACGCGCATGCTCGCGATCGCCTGCCGCTGCACCTGCCGGGTGTACGCGTCCAGGCTCACCGGCGCGGCGCCCGCGTACTGCGATTTCTGCAGAAACTCCACCGCCCGCGCGCGCCCGCTCTCGGTAAGCGTGTACTGCACGTCGCCGTCGGTGCCGCCGCGGCGCTTCACCTCGCAGAGCTTCTCCACGCGCATGAACTCGAGCACGGCCTCGACCAGCGTCACCGGCAGCTTCAGATGCTGCGCGAGCTGGGCAAGGCGCGACTCCCCGCGCAGGGACAACACTTTGGCATGCAGCTCCACGAGGAAAGGCATGCCGAGCCCGCTTTCCTCTATGGTGCGCGGCGGCGCCGGCAACTGCGCGGCCGGGACGTTGCCGCTTGCCCGGGCGGCATCGAGGACAGCAGGCGTGGCGGTGTCCATGGCGTCGTCGCAGCTCAGTACACGAACGGCAGCACGCGATAGCGCACGCGGCTCATGTAGCTGCGATACTCGGGATCGTTGCCCAGCAGGCGCTCCTCGCGCCGCATGCGCGCGAGCATGCAGGCCAGCGTGAAGACGCAAATCGCCGCATTCCAGGCGGATGCGTGGGCGGCGACGTAGCCGGTCAGCAGGACGAAATAGCTGGCGTACAGCGGATGGCGCACGAAGCGATACATCCCTCCGGTCTTCACGCGCCGGACCGCGGGCACGATGCCGAAGCTGCGGTTCAGCGATGCCAGTCCGAGGATCTGCATCGTGACGCCTGCGATCACCATCGCGGAGCCTGTCGTCATGGAAGCATGCGCATCGACCGGCACGAACAGGAAGGCCCCGAACGTGCCGCCCATCGCCACCAGCCAGTCGCCGGGATGGGTGGACACCGCAGCGGGCTGCCAGCGCACGAGGAACAGGATCGCCTGCACCGTTTCCGAGATGCAGAAGAGCAGCAGCGCGAGCTCACCGGTCGCGGCATAGCGGCTCATGTGCCGGCAGGCGAACGCCAGCCACAGCGCCGCGAGCAGCCCGCTGCCCGCCGCGCCGAGCGCCTTGCGCATCACCTCGCCATACGGTCGCGTCGGCATGGATCCGTCTCAAAAGAGGTTGTGCCGCAAGGTGCACATCACTACGTACGCTGCGGTGCCGGCGGCAATGGCAATGGCATAAGGCACTTTGCCGGCGGACAGCAGCGCGGGCTCTATGGCCGCCGCGCGCGCCGTCAGGCCGCGCACCGCGGCATCGGTAAGCATGAAGCGCACGTTTGCCAGCGCATGCCGCAGCACGCCGTTCCACAGGGCCACACACAGGCTCAGCACACCGCCCAGCCCGAGCGTCAGCAGCGCCGCTTCGGCCGCGCCGCCGGGTGCCAGGAAAGCGCCCGTCATCGCCATGAGCTTCACGTCGCCGGCGCCCATGGCGCGCAGCAGGTACAGCGGCAGGAACATCGCGAGCCCGGTGGCTGCGCCCAGTATCGATCCGCCGATGCCAGGGCTGCCGGCATCGCCCGCGGAGAAATAGCCGCCGCCGTGCGGCGCCACAGCGCTCAGCGCAAGCGCTGCGACGAGCCCCCACAGCACCAGGCGGTTCGGAATGCGATGCGCGCGCACGTCGTACAGAATCGCGCCGCCCAGCAGCGACGCGAGCAAGGTCGCGGCGACGAGAGTCGCGGTGTATGACGGCATGTGCAGGATCATGTGATCATCCCGATCGGCCGTGCCGGAAACCGGCCCACGCGAGCCTTGCGCGGCCGGTTCCGAAGCACAGTTCGCTCGACGTCGGTAGCGCTTACGTGAGCGCCAGCGCTCCGTTGAGCTTGTTCGCGATGTAGTTGAACACCTCGTTGAGGTTGTTGCCGACGGCCTGCACCGACGCGATGATGACCACCGCAATGAGCGCCGCTATGAGTCCGTACTCGATCGCCGTGACGCCGTCTTCTTCCCGCAGGAACCGGCGGGTTGCCGCAATTGCCTGTTTCATAGTCCACTCCTTTCCTCGTTGAAAAAAACCCGCCGCAAATGCGGGCGCTTCCTGCAGGCAGCGCCACTCCACCACACCGGCGCTGCCGCAAACCTCGAGCTTCATGGAGTCGCGTTGCGCGCGAGCCGCTCGCCGTGCACGCGCACGATCTCGCGCAACAGCGTCTCGGCCGGCGCCTCCTTGTCGACGACGCATCTCGCGCCGACCTCCATCGCGCGCCGGCGCACGCCTTCGTCCCGGACGGACGTATGAACGATCACGTCGGTGCACGCGCCGGAGAGCAGCTCCGGCATGCAATCGAGCGCATTGCTGCCGCCCACGTAAACGTCCAGCACGATCACATCGGGCCGCCGGTCATCGATCAGGGCTTTCGCCTGCGCCATGTCGCGCGATATCCCTATCACCATCATGCGGGGCCACTCGCCGTCGATGAGCTTGCTCAAGCCCCACAGAACGTGCTCGTGGTCGTCCACCAGCAGCACCCGTATCGGCCCACCGTGCGACCTGGCTGTCACTACTGGGTGGCTCACTGGGGTCTTCCGATGCCCGTTGCTGACGATGGGACGATACAAGGCGGCGGCGCGGGCAACATGAGACGAGCGTTCCGTTTTGAGACGCACCGACGCTCCAGGCTGCGTAGTCCGCGGATACTAGTTCCGGAAAGCACGGGTCGAGCGATGCAGGAACGGCCGCGCTGCGCGCGCATGCGTCGGCCGACGTAGCGCGCAAATACCAGAAATGCCCGGTGCAGGAAGATCAGCGGCGAACGCCGCTGCGTAGAGATCGAGCGCCGCCTCAGCGACGTCTAGCTGTCGTGCTGAATGAGGTCGTGCTCCATCGCGTACAGCACGAGCTCGAGCCGGCGATGTATGCCGAGCTTGCCGTAGATCGATGCAAGATGATTGCGCAGGGTGTGCCCGCTGATGTTGAGCGCGTCCGCGATGACCTTGTTGGGCGCGCCTTTGTGGCGCACGACGACCGTCACGACGCGCCGCTCGCTGGTCGTCAGCAGGTCCTCGGGCTGAGGCACGGCTCGCGCACCGTTGCGCCGCGCGAGCGTCGCGAACACCCGCGCAGTGGTGTTGCGGTCGAGCCACAGCTCGCCGCTGTGCACGCGCTCGATGGCATTGAGAATGACCTGGGCCGGCTCGGACTTGAGCACGACCCCCGCTGCGCCTTCCACCATCGCCTGCTCGCGCAGCTCGCTGTTCTTCATGCCGGTGAGGATCACCACCTTCGCATTGCTGAATGCACGCAGCTTCGCTATGAGGCTCATCCCGCTTTCACCGCCGAGATCGAGATCGAGCAGTATCACGTCCGGAGAGTGCTGCCGTGCCCCGGAAAGTGCCTCCGCCGTGCAGGTCGCGCTGTTGACGACGCGCATGCGCGGCTTCTCGCCGTCGATGAGCTTCTCGAGGCCCCACAGGACGCTCCTGTGATCGTCGACGAGCATGACGGAAATCGGTGCGGCGGTCGCGGACATGGCGGTTTCCTAGACGGGGATTTCGATCGAGACGACGGTGGTTCCGGACCTGCTGCAGTCGACGGTGACATCGCCTCCGAGCTCGCGCGTGCGCTCGCTGATCGAACGCGGGCTGAAGGGGGTGCTGCCGTGCGGCTCGTCCGGGCCGGTGTCGTTGCTGATTCGCAGGGTGAGCCGGCCGGCCGCGACATCCACGCCGATCCGCGCCGTTCGCGCCCGCGTGTGGCGGCGTATGTTCGACAACCCCTCGCGCACGAGGTACATCACTTCCTCGAACAGTGCGCCGTGCACGGCGATGTCGGTGCTGCCCACGACCTCGGTGCCTATGCCGTAATACTCGCTGAATTTATCCGCCTGCTGCCGTATCGCCGGCAGCAGCAAGTCGCGCCGGTCGTCGTGCGCCGCAGTCTTCAGGTGGCCCACGTAGTGACGCAGCTGGCTGATCCCGTCGCTCGCCATCTTGATCAGATCGTCGACCTCGTGCACCAGCACGGGGTGTCCGGCCACCCTGCGGTGCAGCGCTTCCAGCGCGAGCTTGAGCCCGATGTACGGCTGTATCGTGCCGTCGTGCAGGTCGCGCGAGATCTTCTTCCTTTCCTCGTTCGCCACCTCGAGCGTGAGGCGATCCACCAGCTGCATGTTCTCGATCATGACGCCGACCTGGGCAGCGACATGGACGAGGAACTCGACATCGCTCCGGGTGTACGTGCATCTGCCCGACGTGACATGCAACCGTCCGAGCACCTGGTTGCGGGACTGGAGAGCGATAGTCACGAGGGATCTCGCCTCCAGCAGCCGTGCGAGCTCGGCAACGCGCCCGCAATCGATTTCGGTGGCTGCGTGCAGCGTTGCTGGGTCATGCGCCGTGCATACCGGCTCGTCGGAAATCGTGCCGCGCTCCCGGTACACGAAAGCGCGGTCGTCCGCCTGCACCAGCAGCGGCTGGGCCGTGGCTGCGTCCAGCATGTCGCCGCGTACCGCATCGGAATCCGTGTCCGCCTGGAACAGCAGCCAGCCCGGGGAATCCGGATCCTTCAGCAGGACGATGCAGGTATCCGCGCGCTGGTATGCACGCACCATCTCGCAGAAGCGCGACACCGCGCGGCGCAGATCGTGCTGCGGGGTGAACGCCTGCCCGACGTCGGAGCAGAACGCGAGCCGCCGTGCAATGGTGATCTCGGTGTGCGCCCAGCGTGCAATGACGATCGCAATGACGAGGATCAGGGCCGCGAGCGGCACTTCGGGGACGAGCGCTTCGGCGGGAAGCCGCGTGCCCATCGCCGCCATGCCGCCGAGCAGCGCGCCGCACACGACGGCAACGATCACGCCGAGGCGTACGCCGCTCCGCAGGCACGCGGTAAAGATGGGGAACAACAGGAAGATCGTGAAATCGCTGACCAGGCCGCCACTGATCGCGACGACGCCGAGGTAACACGCGGCATCGAGCCAGTGATTGACGGGGATTCCGTCCCGCGTGCCTGCCCTCATGCGGCGCAGCTCGGCGTATGCGACCGCGGCGTACAGCGCCAGAATGGAAAGTATTGCGGCGCGATCCGCCCCGCCCGGCTCGATCAGCGCGACGACTATGGCCGCGCATACCAGCACGATGCGCGCCTCGGCGACCAGGCGCCGGTTCGCCAGCTCGACGTTCGACAACTCTCCCTGCTGCACGTCCGGTGCAGCCCACAGTGCTTGTCGCGCGCTGCTCATCCGTTATTGCCGTCCTTTTTCTCCGGCGCTGCCACCCTCCGGACCTCGTGGAAGGCACAAGCCGGCGGTTCGTGTGACACCCCCTGCAAGCCGCCCACATCTCCCTGTCGCCGTACGCCAACACTGCGTCTCGCAGAGGCCCCGGACGAGCAATCGACGTGCCGCCGGCATACGACGTAAGCGTGATTCAGGCGGCAGCCCGGGCCCGTGATCGCCACGCCTCACTCTGAGGAAAGAGCGCGTCGACCGCGACGCGAGGGGTGCTTCGGAACAGGTGCGCTCATGCGACGCTGCGAAAATCGAGCGCGTAGCTTTTGTAGCGAAGGAAAGAAATTTCCGATTGCCGCGCGCGACAGCGCTGTATTTACAGCTCGCGCACGTACGTGCCGGGTGCGTCGGCAAGACGCGCGTACGGCGGCGCACCCACTTCACGCGTCGGAACTCGCGTCGCGCACAGCGCATCCAGCCAGGCCGTCCAGTCCGGCCACCAGGTGCCGGGAGTGGCCGCCTTACGCTCGCGCCAGGATTCCGGCGTTTCGCGCTGCACCACGCCGCCCCAGTACTTCGTGTGCCCTTCGCCGACCGGCGGTGCTCGATGCTGTCACTGCGCTTGCATGCCGCCTCCTGCGGCCTGCCAGCCCTCGTGATCGGGCCTGAACAGCCCGAAGAACTGGCGGTCCATCGTGAGCAGGTGCTTCGTGACGACGTCATGGGCGACAAAGTCGACCAGGGTGCCGAAGGTGAGCATGCCGTTGTCCGCGAGCGCCCGCATCTGGACCGCGCGCTTCAGCAGCGCGGCGTGCGCGCGCTTGTGCTGAACGATCCTGATGTAATTCATCTTCTCGAGTATCGCCTCTTCGTCGGCGAAGTGACGCTGCACGTCCGCCAGCAGCAGCGTGAGCGCCTCCTTGATCTCGCGCTGGCTCACCGCTTCCCTCAGCGACGCGTCGATGAGGCGGTTGCCGAGGGTGAACAGCTCGCGATGCTCGGCATCGATCACGGGGTTGCCGCTGGCATACTCGTCGGACCACTCCAGGCGCAGCACACTCGTCTTCCACGTATCGGAGCATCCGCCGTGATCGACCACGGTGCGGTTGCGCCCGCCGGACTTCGCCGCATAGAGCGCCTTGTCCACGCGCTCGAACAGGGCATCGGCCGACTCGCCGGAGAAGCGCTCAGCCACGCCGATGCTGACGGTGACCGGGCCCGCTGCGCCGAAATCCGCTGCCGCGACGCTTGCGCGGATCTTCTCGGCCACGACGCCGGCGTGGTGGTACGGCGTGGAAGGCACGAGCACGAGGAATTCCTCGCCGCCCCAGCGGAACAGCATGTCGCCCGGCCGTATGTCGTGCTGCACCACCTGCACCATCTTGCGCAGCACCGCATCGCCGGCCGAGTGGCCGTGCTTGTCGTTCACTTCCTTGAAGTGGTCGATGTCGAGCAGGATGACCGACAGCGGCTGACGGTAGCGCGCGCTGCGGCTCATCTCCATCGCCATGATGCGGTCCAGGTGAGCGCGATTCCATGCGCCGGTGAGGCGGTCGGTGGCCACGAGGCGCTCCAGCTCGGTCACCCGGACTTCGAGTTCCGCGACCTTGGGCGTGTCCTCGATAGGAGAGCCCGGCTCGGCGAACAACACCAGCGTGTCGTCACGGAACGGGATCAGATACACGCTGACGGCATGCCATTCGCCGCCGCGCAGCTTCACGTCAGCCGATTCCCAGTGCGCCGGATGCTCTTCGAGCAGCGCGCGCAGCCGGGCGGAATTGAGCGCCTGCACGCCGTACGTCTCCTCGAACGCACGGCTCGCACCCAGCACGGTCCCGTCGCGCCGCATGAGCGCAATCGGCAGCGGCCAGGGCTGCAGCAGCAGGCCTGCATCGGGGTCGGGCGATAGAGGTTCGCGTTGATCCACAGCACTCTTGCTCCATGGCGCACGAGCACGCGCCGTTTTGTCATTGTTCTTCGTATCGCGCGCTGATACCTTGATTTACGGCAAGCACCGGGGCCGTCACCGCGCACGGAACAGGAATCGTCCGCCCGTTCGACCTGCTGCTCCGGCAAGGAGATCCGGACCTCGCCCGTTGTCAGCGGGACGATTCGATCGTCTCGGCGCCTGACGCGGCACGCTGACGCTCATGCGCGATCGGGATGCGAACATCGAATTGAACCCCCCTTCCCCGTCCCGGGCTCGTCGCAGCGATTCGTCCGCCATGCATCACTGCAAGGCCCTGGCTGATCCACAGGCCCAGTCCGAGCCCGTGAATGGAGCGATCGTCGGCATTCGCGCGAAAGCGCTCGAAGAGATGAGGCACCAATGACGGCTCTATGCCGTTGCCATCGTCGCGCACGGTAATCGTTACGCCTTCCTGCGTCCTCTCCACGCGGACTTCGATGCGCACGCCGTCGCCGGCATACTTGGTCGCGTTGTTCACCAGATTCGATACGATCTGGGTGATGCGCGGCCCGTCGACGCATGCAATGACCGGCTCCTCCGGCAGGACGACCTCGATCTCCTGCCGAGCCGCCTCCGCAAGATGCGCATTGGCATCGATCGCATCCTGGACGCACCGGCGCACGTCGTGGCTCTCGCGCTGCAGATCGAGCAGACCGCGATTGATGCGGGCAACATCCAGCAGGTCGTCCAGCAACCTGCGCATCTGCGCGACCTGCCGGTACAACAGGTCGACAGCGGGCGCAAGCTCGCCTGAGGGGCTGCGCTGACGTATGACGAGCGCGGCGTTTGAAATCGCCCCGAGCGGATTGCGCAGCTCGTGGGACAGCACCGAGATGAACTCGTCTTTCTGCCTGTCGGCTGCGCGCCATGCCTCGTTGGCGCGGTCTGCCGCCTCCAGCGCCCGCCGCGTGTCTTCGTTCGCCTTCAGCTGCTGCTCCAGCGCCCGGGATGCCCGCGCGCCGAAGAAGATCATGATCGCGGCGAGCACGCAGTAGCTCGCCAGCGCGGACACGAGCGCAATATTGAGTCCGCTGTACTCGTAGCGCGGGATGACGAACACGTGATTCACCCACACCGCCGATACGACGGCGGTGACGATGCTTGCCCGCCATCCCGCCAGATAGATCGCCAGCGCTACGCCGCCCAGCGCAAATGTGTACGGCAGCGTCGACCCGAGAAGCGGATCCAATGACAGGCGCACGGCGAGCGCGAGCGCTGCGCACCCGACCGCGACGACGAGCCGCCTCAAGCCCTCGAAGCGTTCCTTCATAGGAACAATCACTGCGTCAAGAAACGATAGACCGCACAGGTCCTGCGATGACCGGATGCGGTCGGCAACGGCCCCAGCCACGCGCGACTTGTTGGTAACTTGTGGTATTGACGGTGACGACAGACCGGAACGGAACCGCCACGTGCACCAGCCGAACTGCTGCGTATCCTGCAATCGCTATACCGGCTGACGAAAAAAGCCGGTCCGAAGGGGAGGCGGACCGGCATTCCAACGCATTACTTCCTGATACACGTTATGCCGGCGTGCCCGGCCGTGCGTTGACATTCGTCAAGCCCGCTCCCGGGATGTCGGTGCGCCGCGCCGGCGGCACCGCGATAGCGGCATTGCGCTGCCGGACAACGATGTCATGGGTCGGCCGGCTCACGCCGACTTGCCGACCACCCTCAGGCCCCGTGAAGCGAGCTGGTCGATCGCCATCGGCTGCGCGAAGGCGTGCCCCTGGGCGTAATCCACGCCGATCGCACGCAGCTCCTCGAGGATGGGGCTCGATTCCGCGTACTCGGCCACCGTCTCTATGCCCATCGCGTGCGCCACCTCGTTGATCGACTTGATCATGCTGCGCGAGACGGCGTCGCCCTGGATCTCGCGCACGAAGCTGCCGTCGATTTTCACGTAGTCCAGCGGCAGATTCTTGAGGTACAGGAAGCTGCTCATGCCGGTGCCGAAGTCGTCGAGCGCAAAGCGGAACCCGAGACGTTTCAGCTGCGACATGAAGCGAGCCGTGGTGCGCAGGTTGCTGACCGCCGAGGTCTCGGTGATCTCGAAGCACACGCAGTGCGGATCGATGCCGGAGCTCTCCACCTCGCTCTCGATGTAGCCGATGGTGGCGTTGCGGCCGAGCGACGCGCCCGTGAGATTGATCGCGACCAGCACCGGAGAGCCCTCGAAAGGACGCAGGATATCGGGCAAGGCGCGAAACGCCGCCCGCACGACCCAGCAGTCGATGTCCGCGACGAGGCCGTAGCGCTCGGCAGGAGGAAGAAACACGGACGGCAGCACCGGCTGGCCGTTCTCGTCGAGCATGCGCAGCAGCAGCTCCAGATGCACGCGATCGTGCCGTCCGTTGAGCGTCAGGTATTCCTGCGCCAGCAGCGCGAAACGATCTTCGTCCAGCGCGTAGCGAATGCGGGTCGCCCAGTCCATCTCCAGCTGGCGATGCGCCGCGTCGGTGGACGTCTCGTACACTTCTATGCGGCCCCGGCCTTTCTCCTTGGCGGTATAGCAGGCCGCGTCGGCGGCGCTCAGCGCAGCGGCAACGCTATGCGTCGTCGAATTGATCTCCACCAGCCCGAAGCTCGCGCCGACGCTCAGGCGCTTGCCCTGCCAGGCGTAGCGATGAGCGCGTATCGCATCGAGCAGCGGGCGCGCGATGCCATGCGCCTGCTCGAGGCTGCAGTCCTTCAGCAGCAGCCCGAACTCGTCGCCGCCCAGCCGCCCCAGCACGTCGGTCCCGCGAACACGCGCATTGATGAGGCTGCAGATCTGCGTGAGCAGCTCGTCGCCCGCGGGATGCCCGCAGGTATCGTTCACCAGCTTGAACTGGTCGAGGTCGATATAGCACAACACGAAGTGCTTGCCGCTGCGCGCGCTCTGGAAGGCGGTCTCCAGCTGGCGCTCGAACTCGGTCCGGTTCACGAGCCCCGTGAGCGCATCGTGCGCGGCCTGCCATGCGAGCTGATCCGCCATCCTGCGCGCATCGGTCTGATCGTGAAAGACGAGCACGCCGCCGATGGTCGTGCCGGCGCGGTCCACGATGGGCGCGGCGGTATCCTCGACCGGTATCGTGCTGCCGTCGCGCCGGCGCAGGAAGCGGTGGCTGTTGACCGCGATCATACGGCGCTCGTCCAGCGCCTTGCGTATCGGATCCTGCAGCTCGCCGGTCACGTCGTGCAGCAGCGGCACGATCTCGGTGACGGGCCTGCCTCGCGCCACGAGGCTCGGCCAGCCGGTCGCCTGCTCGGCGACGGGATTCAGGAACTCCACGCGGCCTTCGGGATCGGTCGTGACCACGCCGTCGCCGATGCACTGCAGCGTGACCTCCGCGCGCTCCTTCTCGCGATGCAGCGCCTGGTGATGCGTGTCGGCGCGCTGCTTCTCGGCCCGCGCATTGCGCAGCGCCTCGCGCAGCATGCGCACCGGTATCGCTTCCAGCACAAAGAACAGGACGCACCCGACGACCAAAGACAGGAGGAATACGGTAAGCGTCTCTTCCAGCACTTTCGCAAGCGAAGTGGAGAAGCGCACCACTGCAATGACGGCGTCCTGGCGCTTCACCGTCGCGTAATGCACCAGCGGGAAAGCGGAGTCCGACGGACCGACGGAGGCGATGACTCGGCCCGCGGGGTCGAGCACGGTCCAGTTGTCGTATTCGGCGCGCACCGGGTGCAGCTCGAGAATGCCCTGCAGCCTGTGTTCCTGGTAGCGCCACGTCTCGCCCATCGCGCTCGCAAGCAGGCCTATCGCCTCCGCTTTGACTTCCACCTTGGTGGCGGCCGCGCTCGACAGGCTGGAGTAGCGCAATCCGAAATATACCGCGGGGAAGAGCAGCGGAATGCTGACCGCAATCAGCATTACGAGCGCGCGCACGGGCCGCAGCAGCCGCGCGTCGTCGGCACGAGCGGCCTTCGCGGCGCGTGAAGCGCGCGTCTCGTCGCGGCGGTCTTCGTCGTGCTGCGGCACCATTGTCTGCGCTCTATCCGACCACTCCAACCCGGTATAACGGCGCCTCAGCGGGAAGCTTTAGCACCGGCCGGCACGGTCACGAGCTCACGCAGCAGGCGCTGGGCGCGCGGGGACAGCACGAACCCGACGAAATCTGCCGCGGTGTCGCCCGGCCGTCGCGGCAGCACCACGTACATGTCCTTGTAGATGCCGTACCGTCCGGCGGCGATATTCTCCGCCGTCGGCGCAACGCCGTCGAATGCGAGCAGCCGCACCTTGCGCTTCTCGGCCAGCAACTGCGGCAACGTCGCCGTGCCGAGCGAGCCGCGCAACTTTTCGATGAACGATGCGTTGTCCTGATCGGTCACCGCGAACAGCATGCCGTCGCGTCTCTGTGCCGCCTCGCGCCCCGTCCTGATGGCCGGCGAAAGACTGCGCACGACGTCCGTATCGGCGTCGCTCGAAAGCCGGAGCACCAGCGTCACCGGCGTACCGTCGGGCCAGTTGCCGCCCGAGGCATACCAGCGCGCGACGTCCGCTCGCGTGATGCCGGCCGCCGTGTTGCCCGCGTGCGTCGCGAAAACGAAAGCGGCGCGCGCATACTGGAAACTCGCAGCGCCCGCGGCCGCTTCGGCGCTCGTCAGCGCGCGACATCCGGCGCAGCGGCTCGACACGTGGCTCGAACGTCAGGACTGCGGGGTGCGGACGATGCCGCGAAGAAGCGCTCGAAGAGCGGCTGCGGTCAGCAGCCGAAGAAATCGCACTTGCAGTGATCGCTCCAGTCGCATTCCGAGGCAATGCTCTCGAGCTCGTCCCTGCGCAGTATGCGGGCGAGCGAGTCGGACAGCCGCACCACGCCGTCGCTCTGAAGCTGCGACACCACGCGACTGACCGTTTCGTGCGCCAGTCCCGCGTAGTTCGCCATTTCCACTCGCGTGATGGGCAGAGGAAAGACGTCGGGATCGTGCCCTGTGCGCGAGTAGCGCTCGGACAGATTGAGCAGGAGAGCGGCAATGCGCTCTTCGGCGTCGAGATGCTCGATCGCCTCGGAGAACGCCTGGTGACGCCCGCTCGCGCAGCTCAGCACCTGGAACAGGCGCCGCTCCAGAACGACGTCGTGCTGGATGTGCTCCGCGAGCAGCGCAAACGGCACGGCGCAGACGACGCTGGATTCGACCGCGAGCGCGTCGAAGATGTAATGCCCGGTCGTGATCGCCGAGAGGCCGAACATCTCGCCCGGCAGATGCAGGGCGGTGATCTTGTCCTGGCCCTCGTACGAAAGCGCCCGGCTCTTGACGAGGCCTTCGCGCACCACGAACAGCGCGTGGAGCGTCTCGCCCTTGCGGTACGCCACATCGCCGCGGTGGAGCTGCAACACGCCGACGCCGCCATGCGCGGCAGAAGCGCCCTCGTTTGCCGGAGACGGACCGATGAGCGGGCGCAACCAGCACCGGCGACAGGCGCTCGCATCGCGCAGCATTGCCGCGCGCGCCGGCAACGACTCGATGCACGGCAGAAGACCGGGACGTCCTGCAGTACACGATGTGTAGGTTTCGCGCCGCATGTAACCTCTCACTGACCTTGCGATCAGTGTGTGCCCGTAAACCCACACTCTCTTTGAGGGAAATCACGCTTTGGGAACCGGGATCATTACAGTTTGTGTGGGCTTCACGCGATGGAACACACGTCGTCGCAGTACCGTGCAACCGGTGCGGTGCCACGTGTCACCGCCGTCAGCACCTGCCGAGGCGACGCGCGCGGCCCCGATCTTGCACGGTCACCAGCCGTAGCCAGCGGCGTTTCACAGGGAAGATCGCGGTCATGTTCGACATATGCCGGTATGCGTCGGCGCTCATCGCTGCGCTCGTGTGCGGCATGCCCGCAGCGCACGGCGCCGAAACATGGATACAGACGCCGCGCGTCGAGAACCGGCAGATCTATCTCACGCCGGCCGCATGGGCCGTTACATCCCGTTACACAGGCGGCGTATACGACGATGCCGATGGCGAGTTGCGCACGGCAGAAGTGCTGCTCGGCAACACCGCGCTGTTCAGGACAGGCGGCGCCGGCGCAGGCCTGTGGGACATCACGTGGTCGATCACCAATCTCGGCACCGGAGAGCTCACGCGCTTCGCTTCATCGGCCGGCGGCCCGCCATTCTTCCTCCACGATGCGCTGTCTCCGGGCGAGACGCAGAATGAAACGGCAACCGTGGCAGGGCCGATCTTTCTCGCGCAATGGGAAGGGCAATGGGGAACTGCCCTCACCGCCGGCGTGAGCGCAGTGTACTTTCAGGCAACAGCGGTGCCGGAGCCGGCCACGATTGCGCTCCTCGGCTGCGCGCTGGTGACGTTCACCGTGAGGACGAGATTGCCGCCCGCGTAACCATAGCGCTCACTGCGGCGCGAGCAGCGCCGTGATCGCGCTCGCATCGTCCAGCGTTTCCAGCTTCCACAACGCAGCGAGCGCTTGCGCGCGCCGCGCGGCATCGAGCCGTCCGCCGCAGAGGTCGTGAAATTTGCGCTCGATGTCGGTGTCGCTCATCGGGCTCTTTTCATGTCCTGCGGGATAGCGCACTTCCTTCGTGTGCACCGCGCCGGATTTCATCCGTATCGTGACGCGGCCCGGCGCCCCCTCGGGATAGAGCGCAGTCAGCGCCTGATCTTCCGCGACCTTCACCTTGCGCATCAACGCGGCGACCGCAGGGTCCCGCAGCCGCGCATCGTCGAACGACGCGCGCGTCACCTCGCCGTCGAGCAACGCAATCGCGACGCAATAGGGCAGGCTGTGGTCGGCGGTTTCGCGCGTCGCGGGCGCCCAGCGCGATGCGTCCGCGGCCATCATGAACACTGCAGTGGCATAGCCGTCGACGTGGATCCCGGCGATGTCCTCCACGCGGACCTGCCCGCGCAAGTCGAGCGCCGCCAGCACCGCGGACTGCCCGTGATAGCACACCGGCAGGCTTTTCGTATGCGTCTCGACTATCATCGCCGCGTCAGGCAGCGGCCAGTCGTGCCGGCCTATCGCTTCCCACAGGCCGCCCGAGCCCTCGAATACCTCCGTGGGCCCGGTGTAGCCTTCCTTCGCGAGCATCGCGGCGAACACGGCATTGCGCGACGCATTGGCGCCCGCGCAACCCTTCCAGCTCGACAGGCTGCCCCGCCGCGCCTGCGCCAGCGCCATGTTGGGGATCAGCGCAAGAGACACGGCGTGACCGGTCTGGTCTGCCGTCAGGCGCATCAGCCGTGCCGCCCCGAGTGCGCATCCGAGCGCGCCGTATACCGGCTGATCCCATCCCTTCGCATTGATGTCGACGTGCTTGCAGAAGCTGCAGTACACGTCGTACGCGAGCACGACGGCCGCGATGAGCGACCTGCCGTCCGCATGCGCCGTCTCCGCAACGGCGAGGAGTCCCGATGTCATGTCGCTGGGATGTCCGCGGCTGCGCCCGAGATAGGTGTCGCTCACGTCGAGCGCGCGCGTCATCACACCGTTCACGAACGCTGCGAGCTCCGGCGTCGTGACCGCGGTGCTGCCCCATATTCCCGCCGCGCTGTCGCAGCGGTAGCGCGCGGCAATCGCGCGCGCCATGACGCTCACCGGCTCATCGTACGCGCCGAGCGCGCTCGCAAAGGTATCGATCAACCGTCGCTTGGTCTCGTGCACGACTTCGGGCGACAGCTTCGCGTAGTCCGACCGCTGCGCATGCGCGACGAGGCGCTGCATGCACGAATCCCATTCCCCCGGTTGGCCGCTCACTCGCATTTCTCCATGCCGCCGACGCTCCGACAGCCGTTTACCGCCGTGACTCAATATTCGGACTTCACGCCTGCGGCGGCGATGACCTTGCCCCATCGCGCGATATCGTTGCGTATCGTCTGTGCGAATTCCTTCGGCGTGCTGCCGACCAGCACGGTGCCGGTAGGCTCGAAGCGGGCCTTGAGTTCCGGACGCGCAAGCGCCGCCCTGGTCGCCAGGTACAGCTTCTGGACGATCGCGCGGTTGGTCTTCGCGGGCGCGAGCAGACCATACCACAGGTCCGATTCGAAATTCTCCAGGCCGGGGTACTCGGCCACCGCAGGCAGGTTGGGAAGCGCCGGGCTGCGCTTTGCCGTGGTGACCGCGATGGCGCGCAGCCGGTTCTGCTCGACCAGCGGCATGGCGGCCAGCACCGCGACGAACATGAACTGCACCTGGCCGCCCGCCAGTGCGGCAAGCGCGGGGCTGCTGCCTTTGTACGGCACGTGGGTGATGTCGATGCGCGCGAAGGTCTTCAGCATTTCGCCGGCGAGATGCGCGCCGCCGCCGGCGCCCGAGGACGCATAGTTCAGCGTGCCCGGCTTCGCCCTGGCGAGCGCGATGAGCTCGGGAACGGTCTTCACCGGCACCGACGGATGCAGCACCAGCACGAAAGGCTGGGACGCGACGAGGCTGACGGGCTCGAAGTCCTTCACCGGATCATAGGTCACGACCTTCCTGAAAATCTGCGGATTGATCGCGATGGTCGCATTCGTCGTCACCAGCAGCGTGTAACCGTCGGGAGTGGCGCGCGCCGCGATGTCGGTGCCGATGTTGCCGTTGCCCCCTGCACGATTGTCCACCAGGAAGGTTTCCCTGAACTCGCGCGTCAGCTCGGCGGCGAGGCTGCGCGACACGAGATCGCCGCCGCCGCCCGCCGCGAACGGATACACGATGCGCACCGGCTTGGTGGGGTAAGGCGTGTCCTGCGCCTGCGCCGCAAGCGCGAGCGCGACGGCAGCGGCGGATGCCAGCATGCGGGCAGCAGTTTTCATTTCTTCCTCCGTTTTGTTGTGGGAGCCGGCGGCTCGTCGGCGCGTGCGGTTTTCGACGAAACGCGCTTGAGCTCGGCGCGCACCACGTCCAGGGTGAGCTCGGGCGCGAGCAGCGCTATGAAATCGCCAACGTACCGCCGCAGGTAAGTGTTGCGGCGCAGGGACACGTAGGTGGTGCTCGATTCGAACAGGTGGCTGGCATCGCGTGCGCGCAGATCGCGGTCGTGCCGAGGGTCCACCGCCACCGTCGCGAGGATCGCGATGCCGAGCCCCATCTCCACATAAGTCTTGCACACGTCCGCGTCCACTGCGCCGAAGGTCACGTTCGGCTCTATGCCCTGCTTGCGGAAAGCGTCCATCACTTTCCAGCGCCCGCTGCGTGCGCGGTCGTGCGCGATGATGGGATAGCGCGCGATGTCCTGGAGCGTGAGCTTCTTCGCGCGCAGTATGGGATGGCCGCGCTTCGCGATGACGCTGCGCGCGATGGGAAAGCACGGCAGCATCGCGAGGTCCGGAAACGGCCGCATGGTCTCCGTCCCGACCGCGATGTCCGCCTCGCCGGCTTCGACCGCCTCGCAGATCTGCGTCGGGTTGCCCTGCTGCAGCCCGAGCCGCACGCCGGGATAGCGCTTGACGAAGCGCTCGACGATCCGCGGCAGCACGTAGCGCGCGTAGGTGTGCGTCGTGGCGATGGTGAGCGCACCCTGCTCGCGCTCGAGGTAATCGTCGCGCAGGGTGCGCAGGTTCTCCACGTCGTGGAGGATGCGCCGCGCGATCTCGATCGCCTCGCGCCCCGGCTCGGTGAGCCCGACCACCCGGTTGCGCTTGCGCTGGAACACCGGAAAGCCGATCTCGGATTCCAGCAGCTTGATCTGCTTGCTGATGCCGGGCTGCGACGTATGCAATGCCTCGGCGGCGGCGGAGATGTGATTGCCGCGGCGGTGGACCTCGAGTATGCATTTCAACTGGGAGAGGCGCATGGCGTCGCCGCATCACCGCGCCGGGATCGCCATTTTGCGCGTCACCGGATTCACGTAGCCGCCCCACAGCACCATCACGCGATTGCGATGGGGATCGCCGCACACCACGATGTTGATGACCTCCGGTCCGGGGAGTATTCGAACGCGCTCGTCCGGCTGCACCAGGTACTCCGGCGGATAGATGCCGCGCTCCACCGCGTCGCGTATGGTGAACGCCTCGGAATGCCCGTACTTCAGCAGGAACTCCAGCTCGCGGAAAGGCACGCGCGCATTCTCGTACAGGTATTCCCTGATTTTCTGCTTCGTATATCCCGCCTCTGCCAGCGACTTCGCGACCGGCGGCGCAACGAGCACCGTGATCATGTTGCGGAAACCGTTCGGACCGCGTTCCGCGAGCCGCGCGAGGCACGGCTTCTTGGTGAGCTCGAGGCTGATGAATTCCAGCGCCGTCTGCGCAGCGGTCTTGTCGGCAGTGCCGTAGATCGCCGGCGGCCAGCCCCACGTCACCGTCGCGCACGCGGTCACCGTGCTGTCGCTTTTCGCGAATCCGTGCTCGACGTGGTACGGCTCCCACGGCGATTCGCCCTCGTTCTCGGCCAGCGTGAAGTTCATGGGATAGCCGAACGTCCCCATGTAGTTGCGGCCCAGCTTGTAGCCTGCGATGTTCTTCACGATGAGGCCGAGCGCGCGGCCTATGGCAGGGTTGGCGCCTTTCGAAATGAGCTGCCCGCCGCACTCTATCCCCATCGTCCCGACGGCCGGCCCGTTCACCAGCAGGAAGGGCAGCACGCCCCACGTGGTGCCGATGTTGTTCAGGTTGTACGTGTTGTCCGCGAGCGCCTCGACGGCGGCGATCAGCAGCGGCATGTGCTCGGGGCGGCATCCCGCCATCACGGCATTGGCTGCGATGTTCAGCGGCACGGCTTCGAGGTTGGCTTGCGGCAATACGGCGATGCGCTCTTCAGGCGCGCGATCGGTGTGCCGGAGGAACTCGCGCACTTTCGCCGGCGTGGGAGGAACGACAGGCAACCCGTCAGTCCACAACTCGCGCGTGAAGTGATCGTTGATGTCTTCGAACGAGCCTTCGTAGATGATGTCGTCCGCGCGCCGCGCCGCCCCTGCCTTCGCGCGCTCACCCTCGACCGGACGAGTCAGCGCATCGACGATGCGCCCGAACAGCACGTTCTCGACATTGTTCACGACCAGCTCTTCGGCATGCACGCCCACCGCGCCGGGGTACTCGCCTATCCTCAGCGCCGCCATGCCTTCGGCCTTCGCCGCCGCTCTTGCAATGGTCGTGAATCCCGTCGTCGTGATCACGACCGACGGAATGCCGAGCTTCTCCGCTTCGACTGCCGGCCTCACCGAGGCCGGAGTGCAGGTCCCTCACCCGCCGTTGCCGGTGATGATCGCGTCGCAGCCTTTTGCCTTCGCAAGAGCGGCAACCTCCCTGGCTGTCTTCTTCTGGGAAGCTGCATCGCCGCCGACGTACACGATGGGAAATTCATCGAACGGTATCACCTTCACGCCGGGAAAGCGCTCCTTCAGCAGCCGGCGGTAGGTGCGAAACATGAGCTCGCCCTTGAAGTGGTTGTTGTACACCTCGCCTATCGTCTTGCCTTCCAGGGTGTCGAGCGGGCGGCTGAGGCTTCCGGTCGCGCCGAGCGCCAGGCCTTCAGGGCTCACCACGCCCATCTTCTCCGTCATCCATGCCTCCTTGTTGTCGCCGTCGATCGGCACAGTGCGCGCTGCGGTCCGGTTTGCGGCAGTTGCGCCATTTAACAGCGAATCACGCAGCCGCGCCAGAATATTGAGCTATCCTGGTATTCCATAAACGGCATACTGGGAAACGCGCAGCCGGCGCCGCGCATCGAGCGGAAGTTCAGCGGTTCAGCGTCTGGTCCGCGCGCCACGCGTGCAGCGCAGGCAGGCGCGGCGACTTCTTGGACTGGTGACGATCCATGCGACGCCCGGCATTGATTTAAGTCAGCCGCGGCACCCCGGCGTCCCCCGGCCGGCGAGCATGACGTGCGCATTTCCGATGATCTCGGCCTTCGCGCAGCTACAATACGCATCCGTTGCGCGCACCTGGCGTACTTTGCGCGTCCCGTTTCTGACCGGATCGACTACATTCATGAAAATCGCCGACTACCTGCTGCAGACGCTCAAGATCAATGGCCTCGATACGATTTTCGGCAATCCGGGGACGACCGAAATACCGCTGGTCAGCGCATGCGAGCAGCTGCCCGGCATGGACTACGTCGTCGCGCTGTCAGAAATCGCCGCCGTGCCGATGGCCGACGGCTACGCGCGCGCGTCGCGCAAACCGGGCGTCGTCAACCTGCACGTCGCGCCGGGACTCGGCAATGGCATGGGAGCGCTCTATACGGCAGGCATCGCCGGCACGCCGCTGCTCGTGCTGATCGGCGGCCAGGACCGGCGCTTCCTGCACACCGATCCTATTCTGTGGGGACCCGTGGACCGGATGGCGGCCACGGTATGCAAAGCGGTGTACGGCCTGCACACGCGCGACGACGCAGTCGCGAACGTGCAACGCGCCGTGCAGGCGGTGATGACGCCGCCCTACAAGCCGGTTGCGCTGATCTGTCCTCCGGATCTCCTGAACGAGAAGCTGGAGGGCGCGACGCCCGCCATCGTCCGTGCGCCTGCTCCGTCGGGTCTTGCAGCCGCCGACGCGCGCCGTTATGCGGCGTGGCTCGCGAAGGCGCGCAGCCCGCTGCTGGTCGTGACGGAGGAAGTGTACTGGAGCGGCGCCGGGAAGGAAGTCGAAGCGCTCGCAACGGCACTCGATGCGCCGATCCATGCGGCCCCGTATACCGGCGTGCTGCCGGTGGCGAGCCGCGCGCGCGGCTACTCCGGTTATCTGCCGCCGAGCTTCGCGCAGATCGCGCAGCGGCTGGCCGGCCACGATGCAATGCTGCTGCTCGGTGGCCGCGGCTTTCGCACGACACTCTACAGCGACACGCGCATACCGATGCGCAAGGCGTGGATAGGACATGGGCCGGACATCCCGTCGTTCGATGGCGGGATCGACCTCGGCTGCATCGCCGACACGGCGTGTGCCGTGCGCGCCATCCGCGAAGCGCTGCCCGGGCGAAAAGCGAAAAGCGCGGCGCCACGACGCGCCGCACTGCGCGTTCCTGCAGCGGGCAGGGCACTGCATCCGACACGCGCGATCGGCCTGCTGCTCGCGCATTACAGGAACAGCGTGTGGATCGACGAATCCGGACTATCGACGTCCGACGTGCGCGCAATGATGAAGCTCCCCGCAGGCGACTACTTCATCAACGGCAGCGGCGGCATCGGCTGGGGCGTTCCGGCTGCGGTCGGAGCGGCGCTCGCACGCCGCGATCGGCACACTGTCGCGATCATCGGCGACGGTTCCGCGCTGTACGCCTCCGAAGCGCTATGGACCGCAGGGCATCGCAGGACGCGCATGACGCTCGTCGTGCTGTCGAACCGGCGCTACGCGACGCTGAACGAGGCCGCCGGCCGGCTGGCGGGACAGTCGCTGCGCTCTTTCACGATAGAGCCGCCCGTGATGGACTTCGGCGGCCTCGCGCAGCTCTACGGCTGGCGATACTCGAAGGCCACGACCGAGCGCGAGCTCGAGCGCGCGCTCGCGCGCGACACGCTGGACCGCAACACGCTGCTGGAAGTGAAGCTCGATCCCGCGTTGAAGCCGCTCAGCGCATCACGGCATTTCTAGTGGCGCTGTCCGTGCGGCCCCGGCGCCAGTATGGTTTTCAGCGCCGCATCGAGCGCGTCGCGCAGCTCGGTAGCGCCTTCGGCGGTAAGCAGGAACTGCATTTCCTGCGTCTCGTCGGGGACCACCGTGCCGCCGGAATCGCGGAGGTATTCCGCGCGGAACACGACTGCGAGCACGTTGATGACCGGGTCCACGTCCCAGCCCACGAGAGGATGCAACGCCGAGTCTTTGGGGATCATGTTGGTGTTGGCTTTCGCAGGTGGACGCAAAGGGCGCATTCCCGTATCCGTCGTTGATTTCGCGTTCGATTCCCTTGTTATGGCCGTCCGCCGCGATCGAAGCTGCGCGACTTGCGCACTTCGACGCTCGGCGTGCCCGGCGAGCTGCCCGGCTTCATCGGCACGACCGTCGAGATCGCGTGCTTGTACACCACCTCGGTCACGGAATTCTTCAGCAATATCACGTACTGATCGAAGGACAGGATCTGACCGACCAGCTTGATGCCGTTCACGAGGAACATCGAGACTTGCGTCTGCTCCTTGCGCAAGGTCTCCAGAAAAGTGTCCTGAAGCGACTGCGCCGGCCGCTCCTTCGCCTTGATGGTGTCCGTCACTTTTTTCGTCTCCGCCTTGGGCCCGCTCCGGAGGAACAGCTCCCGTTGAAGCGCCCGATGCAAGAGCCATGCCGGACGCCGGTTCCCGCGACGGAGCGCGTGGGCCGGCGGTAATTTCTACCCGGCACGCGCAGCCGGACGCTGAACACAATCACCGTTGCGTCGACTTCGTCCCCACGGCACGCAACGCGCAGAAAAAAAGCCGGGCGGTCCCGGCTTTGTTCATGGCGCGCGGCACGCCTTACGCAGTTGCTGTCGCGCGCTCCTCGTCCGCTTCGGTGGGCGGAAGATATCCGTGGCACATCGCGTTCGCCATGCAATCGGCCAATCCCGCATAGCCTTCCGCGCTTGCTCGCGTCACCCCATCCAGGCCGGTCTGCCTCCAGTGCCAGCACCCGTCCTTCTTGCGCCAGAACGTCCATTGTCCGGGTTCGTTCCTCTGGCAGCCCTCCACGGTGTCGCCCATGCGGTCACCTTTCGTACTCGAGATCGCCGCAGCATGTCTTCACGTCGCTCAGGTATCCGTGCCGCATCGCGTCCGCCAGACAATCGGGGTAGGCGGCGTAGAGATGCCCCGCGGAGTCGAGCACCTTGCCGCCGTCGTCCTTGCACTGCCAGCGCCAACCGGAGCCGTTCGACTCGGAGACGCGGTGAAACAACCAATGGCTCATATCGTTCCTTTAGTGGTTGAACATACGATCCCCGCATGCCGCCGGTTGTCGCTCGCGCGTCCCGCCGTTGCGGTTACGTGCATGGCATGGCAATGACTGTGCCGAACAGAAGCGATGCGAGCGATTTCTGCGATGGCGCCGGCAAAAAACGGCGCGAGGCGGCGCGCAGCGAGCGCGGTCCGGACGGGACGTAAAAAACACGCCGGCGCTTCGGGTAATGCACCATGTGCGCGGCACGACGCTCGGTCGTCGAGTTAAGCGGCTTTCACGGAACGGCGATGGAACAGCCGCGAGAGCGAGCATTCCCGCGGGGACGCGCCACAGGCGGCGGCCGATCGCGCGAGTGTTTTTTGGCGCCGCGTCGCGCGGCATAAGAGTTGCGAAACTTCGAATGAGCGGAGTTACCGCTCATGGTAGTAGCAACTCCTCCTTACTGCCGGGGCTACGCCCCGGTTTTTTTGTGCGCGCCCGCGCGCAACGCCGCCCTGCTCAATCCGCGCACAGCCTGCGCCGCCGTCGCGCCTGAAAAATGTACCGATGGCGCGTGCGACGACGACATTGTTACGCGGTCAGTCGGCTCGCGCGCCGGAGGACTTCACCACGGCGGCCCACTTGCCCGTTTCATTGCGCATGAACGTCGCCAGCTCTTGCGGCGTGCTGCCTACCGGCTCTGCCCCCTGGCTCACGAGCTGATTGCGCAGCTCGGGCACCGCGAGCGCGCTCGCAGCCGTCTGCTGCAGCTTGCGCGTGATCGCGACCGGCGTGCCGCGAGGCGCGACCACGGCATGCCATGACGCCCCGATGAGGCCCGGCAATGCGGCCTCCGGCGACGAGGGCACATCGGGCAGCAGCGGCGAACGCTTGTCGGCCGTGATGACAAATGCCTTGAGCCGCCCCGCTTTCACATGGGGCAGGAAAGCAGGGATCGTGTTGAATGCAAGCTGCAGGCGGCCGGCCATGATCTCCGGCAGCGCCTGCGCCACGCCCTTGTAAGGCACGTGGACGATGTCGATCGCCGCGACGGTCTTGAACAGCTCGCCGATGAGATGCAACCCGGAGCCTACGCCGGTAGAGCCGAAATTCAGCGTGCCGGGGTGCCGCTTGGCGTGCGCGACCAGCTCCGCCATGCTGTTCACCGGCAGCACCGGGCTCGCGAAAAGCACGAAAGGAAGATTCGCGATGAGCGTGACCGGCGCAAAATCCGCGGCCGCATCGTAGGGCAGCTTCCTGTAGAGGCTGGTCGCAATCGCAAGCGGCCCGACGTTGCCCCACAGCAGCGTATAACCGTCGGGCGCGGACTTCGCGACCTGGTCGGCCCCTATCGTGCCGCCTGCACCGCCGCGGTTGTCGATCACGAGCGTCTGCCCCAGCGTGCCCGACCAATGCTGCGCGGTAAGCCGCGCGACGGCGTCTATCGACTCCCCGGCCGGGAACGGCACTACCAGCCGCAGTGGCTTGTTCGGATAAGGTTGCGCTTGCGCCGGCACCGCATACATGACGCTCATCCATACTGCCGCGACCAGCGTGGTAATACGCGCGCGCTTGCCCATTCCCGTTCTCCTCCTCTTATGGCGCGGCTCGCCGACTCAACCGCCGGCCGGACTTACCGCAGATAATCGCGCTGCCACTGCTTGTAAGTATCGCCGCGCGTGTACTGCTCCATTTCCTTTGCGCTCGCCACGCGGTCTTTCAGCTCTGCCGGAGCGCCGCCGCTGTGGAGGTGAGCGTAAACCTCTCGCAGGGCTTTCACCGCCGCGGCGACCGGCTGGTGGCCCTGGAGGAGTATGCGCGCCCCGCGCGCGGCGAGCTCTTCGCGCTTCAGCGACGCCGGCGCCGATCCCACGATGATGGGCAGCTTCACTGCCCGGTGTATCGCCTCGACCTGCTCGAGCTTTTCCACGCCGATGACGAAGATCGCGTCCACGCCGGCCTGCTCGTACGCCTGCGCCCGCGTGACGGCACGCGCCGTATCTTCCAGCTTCAACGCTGCAGTGCGGCCCGCGATGACGAGCGCAGGATCGGTGCGCGCCTTCACGGCGGCCTTGAGCTTGCCGACCATCTCCGCTATCGAGATGAGCTCGTCCGCGCCCTCCTTCTGGCCGAAGCGCGCGGGCAGCGCGGTGTCCTCGATGCTCATCGCCGACACGCCGGCATGCTCAAGCTCCTCCACCGTGCGCATCACGTTGAGCGCGTTGCCGTAACCGTGATCGGCGTCGACGACGAGGCTCAGCGTCGACGCGCGCATGATGCGGCGCACCTGCCCGGCGAATTCGGTGAGAGTCAGCACGATGAGGTCGGGCGCCGCGAGCGTGGTGTTCGAAGCCACGGAGCCCGCGAGCATCCCGATCTCGTAGCCGACCGATTCGGCAACGCGCGCCGACAACGCGTCGTACACGCTGGCGGGAGAAAGGCATTGCGTGCCAGCCATCAGCTTGCGCAGGCGCTCGCGCTGCTGGGTGTGGTTCATGTTTTATCTCCTGAAAGCGTGATTGGTGATCGGCGAGCTCTCTTCGCTTCTCTATTCACTGCCCACGATTCACCATTCACAGTACTTGTGCCAGCCAGTCCCCGATGTAATCGATGCCCGCCTGCCGATGGTCCACCTGGCAGTGCTCCGCGCCGGTCTCGTCCACGGTGAATACTCTCATCGTCTTGTTCGCCGAGCCGATCGCGGCATAAAGATCGTGCGCCGCCTGCACGGGAACGATGCGATCGTGCTCGCCATGCACCACCAGAAACGGGCAGGCCACGCGCGAGGCGACGCCCTCGAGGGAAAAAAGCTTCGCCCGCTCCAGCGCTGCCTCGTCGCTCGCCGCCCCGAGTATCCAGCGGAACTGGAAATTCGACTGCGCGATTGTACCGGGAGTGGACGCCGCGCGGCGCCGCATCTCCGATTGCCACGCGTGGACGTCCCAGTGCAACGCGCCGAGCGCCACGCAGGCGGCAAATCTCGGCTCGAATGCCGCGGCCCGCGGCGCATAGTAGCCGCCGAAGCTGTAGCCCATCACCGCGACGCGCGCTGGATCGACATCGGCACGACCGGCGACGTAATCGTACGCCGCGGTGCCCGCGACTTCGTAATCGTGCCGCGCGTGTATTTCGCGTGCGCGCAGCGCCTCGCCCTGTCCCGGACCGTCGATCGCGAGCGTGTTGTAGCCGCGCTGCGCGAACTCGATCCCCGCGAACAGCACGCTCATTTCCTTGCAGTTGTCCATGCCGTCGAACAGCACGACAGTCGGCGCGCGTCCGCCGACTTTCGCCTTCACGAAGTACGCCGGCAGCGTCGTCGCCTCGTACGGCACTTCGACGAACTCGATTTCCGGATGACGCCGGCGCAGGCCCTCCCGATAGCAGCGCAATGCCTTCAGGTACGACGCGCGTTTTTCCTCGCCCGGCGGAATGAAACGCTCGCCGGTGTAGTAGTAGTTTCCGGCGCGCAGATAGCAGTTGCCGGCGGTGTGGGAGCGGCCTTCCTGCGCGGCGCGGTCCGCTTCCGATTCCAACCGCGCCGCCATCGCGTGCCACTCCTCCACCCAAGCGCCCGGATCGCCGGCCCGCGCCCTGATGCGCTGCGCGATGCGGTCGATCTCGCCGAGCGCGACTGCGCCGTACGGCGCCATGCCCTTGCACACGAGCGTCGCATTGGACCACATGAAATTGTCCGGAAATTCGTCGGTCCAGCTGCTTTGCGTAGCCGTCATAACCGTATCGGTATCACCAGCGAAGCGACATCACCGGGAAACTCGGCTCCCGGCATCACTTCGCCGGTATGACCGGGAGCATGAGCCACGACTGCCTGTCGCCGCCGGAATAGATCGTGTTTTTCGCGCCGGCATTGTAATCGGCATGGTAATGGGTGTACGGCGCGCTGCCGGCGCCGTCGCGCGGCTGGATGTCGAGCCGTATGCGGTGCCCTTTCCTGAACACCATCGATGTGGACCAGATCTCGACCTGGCATTCGACTGGCACATCGGGCTCGAGCCACAGCCGCTCGTCGTGCGCGTGATACGGACGGTACGGCAGAGACTTCTTCGGATCGAGCTTGCGGTGCGAGGCGCGCAGCCAGCCCTTGGTCACGCAAGGCACGGCCTGTCCATGCTGGCCCACTTCGCACACATCGTTGCCGTCGGGGCCGATGTTGCGCAGGGTGGCGAAAATGTCCATGTCTTCCGACGTGCTCGATACCCACAGGTTGAGCACGATAGGTCCCGTCACTTCGGTATCGCGGTCCAGCGGCGCGGTGACGAACGATGCGCCGGTGCGCCCGGTGTTGCCGTGGGTCGTCGCGAGCGAAGAGCCCGACGCCACGCCCGCCTTGGTGACCCCGCTCGCGCTGTAGGTGAGCTTAGCCGCTTTTTCTGCAGCCTTGGCCCGCAGCTCGCCCTCGACCGCGTGCTCGTCGCCGCTCGGCTCGCGCTCGATCCCGAGATGCATCCTGGTCCATTGCGTGCGCGCGAGCGGCCACTCGTTCTCGTAGCGGAATTCGTACGGCTCGGTGCTGCCGCCGGTGCGGATCTCGAGCTTCACCGGAGGATCTTCCATGATCCCGGTGTCCAGCCCCTTCAGCCAGTAGTCGAGCCAGCGCAGCTGGTCCTTGCGGCCCTCTTCCGAGTGGAAAGGATGGAAATGCGTGCCGGTGTGGATGCGGAGCTTCTTGTGCTTCGACGCCGCGCACATGAAGCCTTCGGTATTGCCGCGCAGATGCATCGAGAAACCGCCCCAGTTGCCGACGCTGTAAAGCGGCACGGTGATCCGATCCCACTGCGCGCTCGACATGCGCCAGTACTCGGAATCGAGATCGTTGCGCATGTAGTTCCACATCATGTCGTTGTGGAAAGCGTCCGGGTTGTAGCTGCGCGGCCGGCCGAGCAGGTGATGCGCGGTATGCGTGAGCCACCAGTTGCCGATGAAGCCGAGCGCGAAAATACCGCCGTGGTACGCCTGGTCGCGGTACTGATCGGCGCGGCCCTCCCAGGGCATGATGCACTTCAACGACGGCGGGTTGAGATTGGCTGCGCGCCACTGCGATGCCGCATGGTACGAGATGCCCATCATGCCGACGCTGCCGGAGCACCATGGTTGTTTCGCCGCCCATTCGATGGCGTCGTAGGTGTCGAGCCCTTCCTGGTAAGAGCTCGGCTCGGACTTGCCGGGCGAGCGTCCCGCGCCGCGCGAATCCACGCGCATGCACCCATAGCCGCGCGGACACCACCATTCCGGGTTCACCGTCTCCCAGTTCATGTGCGGGTTCGCCTTTTCATCGAGGTCCGCGGGCGGCACCCACAGCTTGTCTTTCTGGTAAACGCTGGTGTTGAAGATGACCGGCACTTTGTCTTTCGTGTCCGGACGGAAAATGTCGGCGTACAGGAACGTGCCGTCGCGCAGCGTGACTTTCACGTCCTTCTCGATGATCAGCTTGCAGTCCTGGGGCTGCGAGACCTGCATGTCTTTCTTCGCCATGGGAGATCCTTGCGTGGACGGCTTCGTGTGCGGCTGGATGCCCGGCTCGGGCGCGTTTCGTGACGGTAATCTAAGCCCTGCCCTATAATCGGTCCATAAAACGCGGTGCATCGACCCCATTCCCGCCATGAATAACCTCGCCTACGACCTGAAGCTGCTGATGTGCTTCGACGCGCTGATGGCCGAGCGCAGCGTCTCGCGCGCCGCCGAGCGGCTCGATCTCAGCCAGCCCGCGATGAGCCATGCGCTCGCCCGCCTGCGGCGGCTGTTCGACGATCCGCTGCTGCTCAAGGGCCGCGGCCTCATGACGCCGACCGCGCGCGCGCTGCAGCTCGAAGGCCAGGTGCAGGAGCTGCTGGCGGCACTGCGGCGGCTCGCCGAGCAGCCGGCCGCCTTCGAGCCCGCCACCGCGCGGCAGCGGTTCAGCATCATGGCGCCGGAATATGCGGAGTACCTGCTCGCTGCGCCGCTCGCGCTGCACCTGCAGCGCGAGGCGCCCAATGTCACGCTCGACTTCCGCGCCTCCGATCCCGAGCGCGCGCTCGACTGGCTTGCGCGAGGCGATCTCGACTTTCGCCTGGGCTGGTGGCCCGAGCCGCCGGCGGCGCTGCGCTACAAGCTGCTGTTTCGCGATCGTCTCGTGTGCACGGTGCGCAAAGGGCATCCGCGTTTTCGCGCCGCGATCACCGCCGAGGATTTCCTCGCGGCGCCGCACGTGCGACTGCAGACGCCGCGCACCAGCGTGTCGAGCGGCGCATTGGATCAGGCCGCAACGGCATTGCGGCACACGCTCAACATCGCGTTCAAGGTCCAGAATCTTTCGGTGATGTCGGAGGTGGTCGCGGCATCCAATCTCGTCGCGACGCTGCCCGAGCGGCTCGCGCTGCGGCTGCAGGAGAAATATCCGCTGCAGGTGCTGCCGCTGCCGCTCGCCGTGCCCGACATCCGCATGGCGTTGTACTGGCACGAGCGCACCCACAAGCACGCCGCGCATCGCTGGCTGCGTCAGGCGTTGAGCGACGTGTCCAAGGCTCTCTAGAGCCTGTTATGGACTTGTACTGTGATTCGTAATCTGGCACATAGTGGGGATGAAAAAGCCCCCCCAGACCTACAAGCCATATCCGAGCGACGTAAATGATGAAGAATGGGCATTTATCG